>Ga0180223_1000148_pt1 | contig 134248 bp, 123 predicted proteins | sample eDN5th30CKraftOP_FD_151337 | JGI IMG/M metagenome (GOLD analysis project Ga0180223, IMG submission 151337) | Enriched Organic Plus compost microbial communities from Emeryville, California, USA - eDNA 5th pass 30_C Kraft OP (version 2) (version 2) ...
TGTAGGGATATTTCTCGGTGTTCGGCGGGTTGCCGTTGGGCAGGTAGATCGAGGCCAGCCGCACCACGCCCGAGCCGAAAGGCAGCACGCCTTCAAGATAGCGCGCCTGCCCGTCGCCGTCGTCGCCGGGCAGGCCCCGGCCGACATCCTCAAGCTTGGCGCGGCTGAGGATGGCGACGCCGTTGAAGGTCTTCTGCCCGTGGGTCTCGACCTGCCAGCCGGCCGCCTCGATCTCCCCGCGCGGGAAGTCGGCATCCAGGCACTTGATCTCCTGCAGGCAGAGTGCGTCGGGCTCGGCCTCCTTCAGGAAGTCGAGCAGATGGCCGAGCCGCTGGCGGACCGAATTGACGTTCCAGGTGGCGATACGCACGAAAGGCTCCGATCTGAGGCGGGAGGCAGGATAAGCGGGATCGCCGCCGCTCTGGCAAGCCGCTTTCCACCGCAAAAGAAAACTCCCCGCATCGCTGCGGGGAGGCATTGATTCCCGGTCGGGACGTCGGTTGCTGTCAGGGGCAGGCGCGAACCACGCCGCCGCTGGCGATATAGGTCCCGGTCTCGGGGTTGTAGGAGCGGAAGCGGCGCGAGCAATAGGCGACCGCGTCGACATCCTCGATGCCGTAGCCATAGACCGGCGCCGGCGCGGGATAATAGACCGGCGGCGGCGGAGGCGCGGCGAGCGCACCGGCCGCGAGCGCGCCGCCGAGGATACCGGCGGCGATGCCGGCCCCGACCGCGGGACCGCGCCGATAGCCGTAATAGCGCGGCCCGTAGCCGTAGCGGCGCCACTGCACGTCCTGCACCAGGGCGCTGCCGCCCGTCGAGAGGGACTGGACCGCGCCTGCCGCATTGAGAGGGGCGGCCGAGGCCGGCGCCGCCAGCGCGGCTCCTCCGGCCAGCGCGGCTGCCACGACAAGAGACTTGATCATGACGAAACTCCTTTTCTCTCCGACGGGAGTGGAACGCCGCCAGTTCCCCCGATTGGACTCGATCCTAGCGATCTGTCGACCTGGATGGAAGACTAGCCCTCAATATCGGCGCAATTGCGCCGTCACGAGATTGTGGCCGGGCTGTCGTTTGTCACGGGCAAACGGGTTGCGCATCGGCGATTCTCTCGCCATCTAGCGCTGCACTGCACCTCACCCGCACCCTCCACTCGAAGGACGAAGAGACGACCATGGCGCATCCCGGCGGCCATTCCCCGAACCCTGCTGCCTACGGCGAGATGAAGCCGTTGCCGTTCATCATCTTCAGCTCGCGCTGGCTGCAGCTCCCGCTCTATCTCGGGCTGATCGTCGCGCAATGCGTCTACGTGTTCCTGTTCCTGAAGGAGCTCTGGCACCTCATCAGCCACGCCACCTCGTTCAGCGAGCAGCAGATCATGCTGGTCGTGCTCGGCCTGATCGACGTGGTGATGATCTCGAACCTGCTGATCATGGTCATCGTCGGCGGCTACGAGACCTTCGTCTCGCGGCTGCGCCTGCAGAACCATCCCGACCAGCCGGAATGGCTCAGCCACGTCAATGCGAGCATCCTGAAGATCAAGCTCGCCATGGCGATCATCGGCATCTCCTCGATCCATCTGCTCAGGACGTTCATCGAGGCCGGCAATATCGGCACCGCGGTCACCGCGAACTACACGCCGACCGGCGTGATCCTGCAGACCGCGATCCATGTGGTCTTCATCCTGTCCGCGATCGGCATCGCCTGGGTCGACCGGATGACGCTGACCAGCGGCAAGGGCCACTGACAAGGGCCATTGAGCGGGAGGGCGGCGCGCCTGCGCCGCCCTTTTTTATTGGCCTATTGGCCGCGCCCGCTGCGGGCGGCGAAGCGGATAGCCTCCTCGGCCGCGCGGAAGAGCGCCTTGGCCTTGTTGATGCACTCCTCCTGCTCGGAAGCGGGGTCGGAATCGTAGACGATGCCGGCGCCGGCCTGGACATGCATCTTGCCGTCCTTGACCACGGCGGTGCGCAGGACGATGCAGGTGTCCATCTCGCCATTGGCACCGAAATAGCCGATGCAGCCGGCATAGGCGCCGCGCGCGTCGCGCTCCAGCTCGTCGATGATCTCCATCGCCCGGACCTTCGGCGCGCCCGAGACGGTGCCGGCCGGGAAGCCGGCGATCAGGGCCGCCAGCGTGTCGTGGCGCGGGTCGATCCGTCCCTCGACATTGGAGACGATGTGCATGACCTGGCTGTAGCGCTCGATGAAGAAGGAATCGGTGACCTTGACCGAGCCGATCTCGGCGACGCGGCCGACATCGTTGCGGCCGAGGTCGAGCAGCATCAGGTGCTCGGCCCGCTCCTTCGGGTCGGCCAGCAACTCGGCCGCCAGCGCCTCGTCCTCGGCTGGGGTCGCGCCGCGCCGGCGGGTGCCGGCGATCGGGCGGATCGTCACCGTGTCGTCGCGCCGCCGGACCAGGATCTCCGGGCTGGAGCAGACGATCTGGAATCCGCCGAAGTCGAGATAGCACAGGAAGGGCGCCGGATTGACCCGGCGCAGCGCGCGGTAGAGCGCGAAGGGCGGAAGCTGGAAGGGCGCCTCGAAGCGCTGCGACAGCACCACCTGGAAGATGTCGCCGGCGCGGATGTAGTCCTTCGCCCGGGCGACCATCGCGAGATAGTCGGCCTCGCTCGTGTTCGAGGTGGTGACCGGCTCGGGCAGGCTGGCGATGTCGATCTCGGCCTCGGCGGGCAGGGCGCCTTCGAGCGCGTCGACGACGGCGTCCAGCCGCTCCTGCGCCCGCTCATAGGCGTGGCGCGCGGCGACGCCGGGCTGCTGCCGGACCGGCGTGACGATATGGATCTCGTCGCGCACGGCGTCGAAGACGACCATCAGCGTCGGCCGGGTCAGGATCGCGTCGGGGACGCCGGTGCCGGTCTCCTTCGGTTCCGGCAGGCGCTCCATCAGGCGCACCATGTCGTAGCCGAGATAGCCGAAGACGCCGGCCGCCATCGGCGGCAGGTCCTCGGCCTCGGGGATGGCGCTCTCGGCCAGGAGGGCGCGCAGGCTCTCGAAGGCCGGGCGGGAATCGTCGAGGAAGGCCTCGCCCAGCGCCGGGCGGCAGATCGCCGCCTGGCCGTGATGGCAGCGCCAGATCAGGTCCGGCTCCAGCCCGATCATCGAATAGCGCCCGCGCACGGCGCCGTCCTCGACCGATTCGAGCAGGAAGGCCGGCCCCGAGGTAGCGTGCCGGAGCTTCAGGAAGGCGGCGACCGGGGTTTCGCAATCGCCGACAAGGACCCGGCGCAGAAGCTGCGGGGCGCCCGTCTCATAGGTCTGCGCGAAGCGCTCGAACGTGTCGATCGGCGGCATCGTCAGTTCTGCGCCCCGCCCGTCGCGCTGCGGAAGGCGGCCTCGTTGATGCGCACGCCGAGCTTGGCCTGCCGCTCGGCGACATATTGCAGCAGCAGGCCTTCGCTCAGATTGGCCGAGAGCAGGCGCACGAAATTGTCGGCCTCCTGCGTGGTACGGACATAAGGCGGCACGGTCGCCGAATCGACCTTGAACAGAATGCGGCTCCCCTCGGCGCCGGCGGCCGAGCCGGCCTTGCCGGCGGCGGTGCCGAAGATCTGGGTTACGACGTTGCCGGGCAGTTCCGGGCGCTGCTCCTGCCGGCCGATCCCGGTGGCGGTCTCGACCGTCAGCCCGGCGGAGGCCGCGACCGCGGCGAAGGCCTCGCCCTTGTCGAGGGCCTGGACCAGCTCGCGCGCCTTGGCGGCGAGCCTGGTCGCGGTCTCGTCTGCGCGCCATTGCGCCTCGACCTCGGCCTTGACCTCGTCGAAGCCGCGATCGCGCGACGGATCGATCTTGCTGATGTCGAACCAGACATAGCCGGCGTTCTGGGGCAGGCGGATCGCCTCGTTGTCGACGCCGATATCGGAGGCGAAGATCGCCCGCAGCGTGGCGTCGCCGCCGGGCAGGGGCTCTTCCTGCGCGCCGTCCGGCCTGGTCATGCCCTGGCTCATCGGGCCGGCGCTGCGCAGCGTCAGGTTGAACTGCTTGGCGATCTCGGCCAGCGGCTTGGCGGAGGCGCGCTCGTCCTCGATCTTGTCGTGCAGCTCGCTGATCAGGCTCGCGGCGCGGCCCGTCGCGATCTCCTTCTTCACCTCCTCGGCGACCTCCTCATAGGGCCGGACGTGGGCGAGATCGACCTTGGTGACGCGCAGCAGCACGACGCCGAAGGCGCTCGTCACCGGCGCGCTGACGCCGCCCTGCTCCAGGGCGAAGGCGGCCTCGCGCACGGCCGGGTCGAAGATCTGGTCGCGGGTGAAGGTGCCGAGCGTCAGGTCCTTGAAGGCGATGTTCCGCTCGGTCGCGATCTCGTCGAAGGTCTCGCCGCCGTCGATCTTGGTCTTGGCGGCCTGTGCCTCCTCGGCGGCGGGGAAGGGGATCTGCTCGACCGTGCGGGTCTCCTGCGTGGTGAAGCGCTGCGCCTTCAGCGCCTCGTAGCGGGCCTTCGCCTCGTCCTCGGTGACCTTGGCCGGGTCGGCGACGGCATCGGTGGTGATCGCGAGGATCGCGGCGGTCCGGTATTCCGGGGCGCGGAAGGCGACCTTGCGGTCGTCGTAGAAGCTCTTGAGCTGCTCCTGCGTCGGGACGGCGATCTCGCCGGCGGCGCTCGCCGGCATGCGCGCGAAGGTGACGGCGCGCTTCTCGTTGCGCAGGCGGTTGCCGATTTCCTGGAGGGCGACCGGCACGGTGAAGCCGCCGGAGATCAGCTCCGCCACCTGCTGGCGCAGGATCGTGGCGCGCTGGAGCGCGACATAGGACTGCTCGCTGTAGCCGTTGGAGCGCAGCAGCTCGTTGAAGCGCGCCGCCGAGAACTGGCCGGAGGCGTCGCGGAAGACCGGGTCGTCGAAGATCAGGTTGCGGATCGTCTCGTCGGAGACGGCGAGCCCCATGCCCTGCGCCGTCTGGTCGAGCGTGGCCTCGCTGACCAGGCGGGAGAGGACCTGCCGGTCGAGGCCGAGCGCGCGCGCCATCTCAGGGGAGATCTGCCGGCGCTGCTGGCGGATCAGGTTCTGCAGGTCGTTCTGATAGGCGGAGCGCATCTGCTCGACGCCGATCTCGACCTTGCCGACCTTGGCGACCTCGTTGCGGCCATAGCCGCGGAAGATGTCGCCCACGCCCCAGATCGCGAAGGAGATGATGAGGAAGCCGAACATGACGGCGATGACGAGCTTCCCCAGGAAACCTTGTCCCGCCTTGCGGATGCCCTGCATCATCATGGAAACTGTCTTTCCCTGAGCCTGTTCGTGGCGCGAAACGGCGCCGCGCGCGTTTTTCCGGCGCTGCTTATAGGAACCGGCGGCGAAAGCCGCAATCGCCGCCTTGGCTTCCCGGTCGCTTCACATGAGATTGCGGCGCCAGCCGGGCATTGCTAGAGGCGGTCCCAGCCAAGACCGGAGGACGACCGACGTGACGCGCAGCATCAGGCCGCTGGTGGCCGGAAACTGGAAGATGAACGGCCTCAAGGCCGACCTCGCCATCGCGACCGAGGTCGCCCGCGGCTACGACGCCACGCTGAAGGCCGCCGTCGATCTGGCGATCTGCCCGCCCGCGACCCTGCTGTTCCCGGCCAGCGCCGCGCTGATCGGCTCACGCATCGCGACCGGAGGGCAGGATTGCAGCGTGCAGCCCTCCGGCGCCTTCACCGGAGAGGTCTCGGCCGCGATGCTGGCCGATGCCGGTGCGGCGTTCTGCATCGTCGGCCATTCCGAGCGGCGCACCCTCCATGGCGAGGGCAACGCGACCGTGCGCGCCAAGGCCGAGGCGGCGCGCAAGGCGCTGCTGGTGCCGATCGTCTGCGTCGGCGAGACGCGCGAGGAGCGCGAGGCCGGCAAGGCGCTCGCCGTGGTGCGCAAGCAGCTCAAGGGCTCGGTGCCGGAAGGGCTCGACGCCGCGAGCCTCGTCGTCGCCTACGAGCCGGTCTGGGCGATCGGCACCGGGCTGACCCCGACGGCCGACGACGTTGCCGAGATGCACGCCTCGATCCGCTGGGACCTGGCGCGGATCGTCGGCAAGGCGGCGGCGGCCGGCGTGCGGCTGCTCTATGGCGGTTCCGTGAAGCCCTCGAACGCGGCCGAATTGATGAACGTCGCCAATGTCGACGGCGCGCTGGTCGGCGGCGCCAGCCTCAAGGCGGAGGAGTTCCTGGCCATCGCGCGGGCCTGCGCCGGCTGACGGCACGAGCGCTTCCTCCGCGATCGAGGGGTGGCGCAGCCGGAAAGCGCGTGCTATGTGCCCGCCGAATTCGCCTCGCCCTTCGAGGAGGAGCGGACCGCCCTTGGCGGCGGCCCGCGCCATGCCCATTTCGTGAGATCATGCAGAACGTTCTCATCGTCATCCATCTGATCATCGTCGTCGCGCTCGTCGGCGTCGTGCTGCTGCAGCGCTCCGAAGGCGGCGGCCTCGGCATGGGCTCCGGCGGTGGCGGCGGCGTCGGCGGCTTCATGACCGGCCGCGGCCAGGCCAACGCGCTGACGCGGGCCACCGCGATCCTCGCCGGCCTGTTCTTCCTGACCTCGATCGTGCTGGCCGTGATGGCCAATCGCGGCCGCGAGCAGCGTTCGATCATCGACGGCGCTCCGGCCACGACCGCGCCGGCCAATCCGGGCCAGCCCGCGGCGCCGGCCGCGCCCAATGCGGGCGGCGTGCTCGACCAGTTGCGCCAGCTCCAGAACCAGACGCAGGGCGGGGCGCAGCCGCCTTCGCCCCCGGCGGCGCCGCAGCAGTGAGGCGGCCGGTCCCGCAGGAGCGGTTTCCGCTGTTGCGAGAAGGACCCGCCGGACAGGACGATCTTGGCAGGGGCCGGGTGACCGGCCCTTCTCTTTTGATGTGAGGGCGGGCCGGGCGACCGGCCTTCTCTTTGTGGACAAGCGCTCAGGGCAAGGCGGGACTGCTCTGCAAGCGCTTAGCGAATCGAACCCGTGGCGATAGAGGTGAATTCCCATGACGCGGTATGTTTTCATCACCGGCGGCGTGGTGTCCTCGCTCGGCAAAGGCCTGGCGGCGGCGGCTCTCGCGGCCCTTCTGCAGGCGCGTGGCTACAAGGTCCGCCTGCGCAAGCTCGACCCCTATCTCAACGTCGATCCGGGCACGATGAGCCCGTATCAGCACGGCGAGGTCTTCGTCACCGACGACGGCGCCGAGACCGATCTCGACCTCGGCCATTACGAGCGCTTCACCGGCCGGCCCTGCAACAAGGGCGACAACATCACCACCGGCCGCATCTACATGGACATCCTGACCAAGGAGCGGCGCGGCGACTATCTCGGCGCCACCATCCAGGTCGTCCCGCACGTCACCAACGCGATCAAGGAATTCGTCCTCGCCGGCAATGAGGGCTACGATTTCACTCTGGTCGAGATCGGCGGCACGGTCGGCGACATCGAGAGTCTGCCCTTCCTCGAATCGATCCGCCAGATCAGCCAGCAATTGCCGCGCGGCCAGTGCATCTTCACGCATCTGACCCTGCTGCCCTACATCCCCACCGCCGGCGAATTGAAGACCAAGCCGACCCAGCATTCCGTCGCCGAGCTGCGCTCGATCGGCATCCAGCCCGACATTCTGCTCTGCCGCACCGACCGCGAGATTCCGCGCGAGGAGCGCCGCAAGCTCGCCTTGTTCTGCAATGTGCGGGAGACCGCGGTGATCGAGGCTCGCGACGTCGCCTCGATCTACGACGTGCCGCTCTCCTACCATGCCGAGGGGCTCGACAACGAGGTGCTCGCCGCCTTCGGCCTCGACGCCTCGGTGGAACCGGACATCTCGAACTGGAAGCGCATCTCCGACCGGGTCAAGAATCCGGAAGGCGAGGTCACCATCGCCGTCGTCGGCAAGTACACCGGCATGAAGGACGCCTATAAGTCCCTCATCGAGGCGCTGACCCATGGCGGCATCGCCAACAATGTGAAGGTCAACCTCGACTGGATCGAATCGGAGGTCTTCGAGAAGGAGGACCCGACGCCCTTCCTCGAGCATGTCCACGGCATCCTGGTTCCGGGCGGCTTCGGCTATCGCGGCGCCGAGGGCAAGATCAAGGCGGCGACCTTCGCCCGGCAGCACAAGGTGCCCTATTTCGGCATCTGCTTCGGCATGCAGATGGCGGTGATCGAGGCCGCCCGCTCGCTCGCCGGCATCAAGGAGGCGAGCTCGACCGAGTTCGGCGAGACCACGGAGCCCGTCGTCGGCCTGATGACCGAATGGCTGCGCGGCAACGAGCTGGAGCAGCGCGCCGCCGGCGGCGATCTCGGCGGCACGATGCGGCTCGGCGCCTTCGCCTCGCAGCTCCTGCCCGACACCAAGATCGCGAAGATCTACGGCGCGACCGAGATCTCGGAGCGTCATCGCCACCGCTACGAGGTCAACATGAACTACCGTGAGAGGCTGGAGGCGCAGGGGCTGCGCTTCAGCGGCGTCTCGCCGGACGGTCTGCTGCCGGAGACGGTGGAGTATCCCGAGCACCCCTGGTTCATCGGCGTGCAGTACCATCCCGAGCTGAAGTCGCGCCCCTTCGAGCCGCATCCGCTCTTCGCCAGCTTCATCGAGGCGGCGGTGATCCAGAGCCGCCTGGTCTGAAGCGGCGCGAGACCGCGCCCCCGGGGCGGCGCCTGGCGCCGGCATCCCTCGCATAGGGCTTTCAAAGCGATCGGAAAATGCTCTGGATCATCGCGCGCCCTTTCGGACGCGGTAACGATGATCTATCTCATTGTTGGTGCATTGGATTTCTCCGAAAGTGGATTCCACTTTTCGGTCCGATGCTCTAGCCTTTCGGCCCGATCAGCCTGCCGAAAGGGTCTGCCATGCCTGCCAACGCTCCCGCACCCCGGGGCCTCGACCATCTCGTCATCGGCGTCCGCGACCTCGACGCGGCCGGCGCCTTCTACGAGAAGCTCGGCTTCCGGGTCGGCGCGCGCAACCGCCACCCCTGGGGCACGGAGAATCGGATCGTCCAGTTCCCCGGCTCCTTCCTCGAGCTGGTGACGGTCGCCGATCCCGGCGCCATCCCGCCGGCCGGCGCGCGCAGCTTCTCCTTCGGCGCCTTCGTGCGCGACGCCCTGGCCGGGCAGGGCGAGGGGCTGTCCATGCTGGTGCTCGAAAGCCGGGACGCCAAGGCGGACGCAGCGGCGTTCAAGGCGGCCGGGATCGGCGATTACGAGCCCTTCTTCTTCGAGCGCCAGGCCCGCCGTCCGGACGGCTCCGCGGTCAGGGTCGCCTTCGAGCTCGCCTTCGCCGCCGACGCGAAGGCGCCGGAATGCGGCTTCTTCGTCTGCCGGCAGCTCGAGCCGCAGAACTTCTGGAACCCGGATTTCCAGCAGCACCCGAACGGCGCCATGGCGCTGTCCTCGGCGGTGATGCTGGCCGACGTTCCTGCCGCGCATCGCGCCTTCCTCACCGCCTTCAGCGGCGGCGCCGAAGTGCTCGAAGGCAACGAGGACTATGTGCTCGCCCTGCCGCGCGGCCGCCTCGACGTGCTCGATCCCGAGACCGCGCAGGGCGCCTATCAGGTCGAGCCCGACACGACGCCGGCGCGCTTCCTCGGCTTCTGCGTCTCGGTGCCGGATCTGGAGGCGGTGGCGGAGCGGCTGACCGCCGCCGGAATCCCCTTCGTCCAGAACGAGGAGCGGGTCTTCGTCCAGGCCGGGGACGCGATGGGCTGCATGGTCGCCTTCGAGCCGGCCTGAGCCGGCGCGGCCCTCAGGCCGCGCTCTCGGCCCGCTCGCTCGGCAGCGTCGACAGCAGCCCGATCAGCGCGCGGTCGTGCAGCACGACCATGCGCTCCTTCGGCTTCAGCCAGATCGCCGCGTCCTCGATCGTCTCGGCGTCGACGAGCTTTGCCTGGGCCACGGCGCGTTCGGGGTCGATCTCGCCGCGCCGCCGCGGCTGGGCGTCCGGCAGCATCAGCTCATGCGCGTGCCGGAGCTCGGCGTCGGCATGGATCGCCTTCAGCCCGTCGGCATCGTCGAAGCCTGCCCTGGCGAATTCCGTCTGCAATTCGTTGGCGCGCAGGGCGACGGCCGGCGGCTCACCCTCTTCCGGCGTCAGCAGCAGGCCGCGGCGCTTGAGCCAGAGCCCGATGGCGAGCTGGCCCGAGGCCCAGGACAGCGGGATCGCCAGCACCAGGCCGACGATGGTGGGCGACATCCAGGCGAAGAGCGAGGTCGCGATCATGAAGGCCGAGAGGCCGGTCACCACGCCGAGCACGGTATGGGTGCGGTGCCGCCGGATGATGTCGTTGAGCGGGATCGAGCCGTCGTCGCGGCGCTGCGGGTTCCAGCCCGTATCGCGCCCGAGCAGGATCTGGAAGACCGAGCCCGACTGGATCAGCATCATGATCGGCGCGAAGAAGGCCGAGAACAGCACCTCCAGCAGCGAGGACAGGACGAGCCTGATGGCGCCGCCGCCGGCGCGGCGCAGCCTGTTGTTGAACAGCGTCAGCAGCAGGCCGAACAGCTTCGGCGCCAGCAGGATCGCCATGGTGATGGCGAAGAGGCGCAAGGCGCGCTCGGGGTCGAAGCGCGGCCAGACCGGGAAGAGGGTGAATTCCTGGGTGAAGTATTCGGGCCGCGCGTAGTTGACCTGCAGCACGATCAGGATGCCGACCACGAGCTGCATCAGCCAGAAGGGCGAGGCGAGGTAGCCCATGATGCCGGTGGCGAAATGCTGCCGCGTCGGCAGCACGAAGCCCTTGGCGCCGATGATCCGCGCATGCTGGAGGTTGCCCTGGCACCAGCGCCGGTCGCGCACCGAGATGTCGATCAGCGAGGGCGGGCTTTCCTCGTAGGATCCCGTCAGGTCCGGCAGCATGTAGACCGACCAGCCGGCGCGGCGGATCAGGGCGGCCTCGACGAAGTCGTGGCTCAGCACATGGCCGCCGAAGGGCGGCTTGCCCTTCAGGTCCGGCAGGCCGCAATGCTCGGCGAAGGCGCGCGTCCGGATGATCGCGTTGTGGCCCCAGTAATTGCCGTCGCGGCCCGACCACATGGCGAGGCCGGTCGCGATGACGGGGCCGTAGACGCGCGCCGCGAACTGCTGCAGCCGCGCGAAGAAGGTGTTGCGATTGATGATCAGCGGCAGCGACTGGATGATGCCGGCGTCGGGGTCGGCCTCCATCGCGGCGGTGAGGCGCACGATGCAGCTTCCGGTCATCAGGCTGTCGGCGTCGAGCACGATCATGTGCTCGTAATGCCCGCCCCAGCGCGTCACGAAATCGGCGATGTTGCCGGCCTTGCGATGGTGGTTCTTCGGCCGGTGGCGGTAATAGATCCGCGCTTTCGGGCCGAGCCGCTCGCGCAGGGCGAGGAAGGCCCGCTCCTCCGAGATCCAGATATCGGGATTGGTGGTGTCGGAGACGATGAAATAGTCGAAATGCTCGCCGAGTCCCGTCGCCTCGACGGATTCGCGGATGGCGGCGACCGCCGCGAAGGTCCTGGCCGAGGATTCGTTGTAGACCGGCATCACCACGACGGTGCGGTGCTGCAGGGTTTCGGCCCGCTCCGCCCGGCCGACGCCGAACAGAACACCGAAGAAGCCGAGGATCGCGCTGGTGAAGGCAAGCGCGATCCAGGAGAAGTTGATCGTGAACAGCGCGAGCAGCACGTACTGCAGCGAGGTCGTGCGGCTGACCGACACGACATGGTACATTTCCCAGGCGCCATAGGCGGTGAGCGCCAGCCCGCCGCCGAAGACGAAGAGCCGCTGGAGCCAGGGCGTCCGCCAGTTGCGCGGCTGGGCCGGCCTGCGCCGGTCCGACGCCTTCCAGCTCCGGAAGGACTGCACCGGCATGACCAGCCGGTTTTCGGGCGGTGTCGCCGGTTCGCGCGAGACGATCGCGCGCATCTCGGGCGCGGCCGGAGTCGGGCGGGGTGCGTCTACCACGTCCATCGGTTCAACCAGGTTTCCGAGACGGGCTGGCCGCCCGCTTGCAGGACGAGCCGGAGCTCGCAGAGATTGTCGTTGCCCAGGTCGACCTCGAAGCCGACGCGCATCAGCTTGCGCTCGGGATAGGGCCACAGGCGGATGTTCTGGATGGTGCCCGGCTGGGTCGTGATCGCGGCGCGGGTCGCCGCCACGACGCCGGCATCCGCGAGCCTGTCGCCGGTGAACTCGACGAGGAAGCGCCGGCGGCGCCCCTGCGAGCCCTTGCCCTGCCGCACGCGGGTCGCGACGGCGAGGTCGGGCCGGTCGGGCGGCTGCCAGCACCAGGCCTGGCGATAGCTGATCGCGGTCTCGCTGCCGGCGGCGAGCGCCTGCTTCGGCCGCCAGTACATGATGATGTTGCGGTTGGGTTCGGCCTCGCTCGGAATCTCGATCAACTGGACCGAGCCCGCGCCCCAATCGCCGAGCGGCTGCATCCAGACGCTGGGCCGCAGCTCGAAGCGCTGGTCGTCGTCCTGGAAGGCGGCCGCATCGCGCTCCCGCTGGACGAGCCCGAAGCCCTTCGGATTCTGGTCGACGAAGGACGAGACCTGGAGGGCCGTGGGATTGTTGACAGGGCGGTAGATCCATTCGCCGCCGCCCGATTCCATCTGGACGCCCGAAACCTCGTGGATCGCGGGGCGGATGTCGTCGAAGGTGCGCCGGCTCTGCGGGCCGGACAGGAAGCTCGCCGTGGCGCAGCCGAAGCCGACATGGTCCAGCGCCTGCCGTGCGAACAGCGTGGTCTCGACGTCGATATAGGTGACGTCGCCGGGGCGCAGCGTCATCCGCACCGCGCCGCTGACGCTTTCCGAATCGAGCAGACCGTGAATCACGAGCGCGGCCGTCGCCGGGTTCGGCCGCTCGATCCAGAAGGCACGGAAGAACGGGATCTCCTCGCCGCGCTGCTCGCCGGGGCGCAGGATCAGCGCGCGCGCCATGGCGCCGAAATTCTGGCCCCGCGCGATCGCCCGGAAGAAGGTGGCGCCCTGGAAGCTCGCGACCTCGAAGGGGCGCTCCAGCCCGGCCGAGATCCGCATGCCGGAGAATTGCAGGTCGGCATTGTCCGGCGGCGGGGCGACCCGGCCATAGTCGAACTTGGCGCGGTCGAAGGCGACGCGCCGAATCATGTCGTCCTCGACGGTGAAGAGGCTGACCGGATTGGAGAAGACGTAGCCGCGATGCAGCGGCTCGACGGTGAAGCCGCGATTCTCGCCCGCCCAGATCGTCGCGCCGGGCTGCATCCGGATGCCGGAATACTGGTCGAAGGGCAGGGTGGCATAGCCTTCCGGCAGATCCGTCGCCGTCAGCGGAATCAGCGGTTTCTGCGCGAGCATGCGCGCGGCGTCGACGACCAGGCCGGCGTCGAAGCGCTGCCCGTTGCCGAGGCTGGGGATGTTGAAGGCTGCGGCCCCGGTCGGCGCCTGGGCGGACGCGGAGGCCGCCAGTGACGCCAGCGCCGCGCCGCCGGCAGCGGCTTCCAGAAATTGCCTGCGATTCAAAGACTTCGCCATGTGGTCCAAACTACGCGGACGACGCCCTCGTCCTCCGCGCTTCTAGAGCATTTCCAATACGGGTGGGAAGCGCCGGCGCGCGGAAAAGCGCGCGGCACCTGCTTTTGTTGAATCCGGCCGCGGGCTACCGGGCCTGTGCTGTCTCGACGCTCATCGTCTCGCCCCTCCGATCATGCGATTGACTTTGGCAAATGTCGCGCGGATCGGCTATCCACGCGCCCTGCAACGCCATCATGCGCCGGATCGACCGCCCTTGAGCGGCCGCCCCGCAAGGGAAACGAAAAACATGACCGAAATGCAGCCTGCCCGCTCCTGCCTCGCCGTGATCCTGGCGGCCGGCGAGGGCACGCGCATGAAATCCCGGCGCCCGAAGGTGCTGCACGAGGTCGGCGGGCGCTCGCTGCTCGGCCATGTGCTGGCGGCTGTCGCGGCGGCCGGCGCCGAGGCCGCGACGGTGGTGGTCGGCCCGGATCGCCCCGAGGTCGCGCGCGAGGTGCAGGAGCGCTTTCCGGCCGCCGCGCTTGCGGTCCAGCACGAGCGGCGCGGCACCGCCCATGCGGTGCTCGCGGCGCGGGAAAGCCTGCTGCGGGGCTATGACGACGTCATCGTGGCCTTCGGCGATACGCCGTTGGTGCGGCCCGAGACCTTCGCCGCGCTGCGCGCCCGCCTGGCCGAAGGCGCCGCGGTCGTGGCGCTGGGCTTCGAGGCCGCGGACCCGACGGGTTATGGCCGCCTGATCGAGCGCGACGGCGAGCTGGAGGCCATCGTCGAGCACAGGGACGCCTCGCCGGAGCAGCGCGCGATCACGCTCTGCAATGCCGGGCTGATGGCGCTGGCGGGGGAGCACGCGCTCGCGATCCTCGACGCGATCGGCGACGACAACGCCCAGGGCGAATTCTACCTGACCGACGCGGTCGCGGCCGCCCATGCGCGCGGGCTCGGGGCGGCGGTGCTGCGGGCGCCCGAGAACGAGGTCCAGGGTGTGAACGACCGCGCCCAGCTCGCTGCCGCGGAAGCCGAATTCCAGCGGCGCAAGCGCCTCGAGGTGATGGCCGAGGGCGCCACGCTGATCGCTCCCGAAACGGTCTTCTTCAGCTTCGACACGCAGGTCGGATGCGACGTCCTGATCGAGCCGAGCTGCGTCTTCCTGCCCGGCGTCCGCATCGCCGACGGCGCCGTGATCCACGCCTTCTCGCATCTGGAGGGCGCGCAGGTCGGCCCGGGCGCGATGGTCGGCCCCTTCGCCCGCCTGCGCCCCGGCGCGAAGCTCGCGGAAAAGGCCAAGGCCGGCAATTTCGTGGAGATCAAGGCCGCCGAGATCGGCGCCGGCGCCAAGGTCAACCACCTGACCTATATCGGCGACGCCTCGATCGGCCCGGCGGCGAATATCGGCGCCGGCACCATCACCTGCAATTATGACGGCTTCGCCAAGGCGAAGACGACGATCGGCGCCGGGGCCTTCGTCGGCTCGAATTCCTCGCTCGTCGCGCCGGTCACCATCGGCGAGGGCGCCTATGTCGGCTCGGGCTCGGTCATCACCGCTGACGTCAAGCCGGACGCGCTCGCGGTCGGCCGCGGTCGGCAGGTCGAGAAGGAAGGCTGGGCCAGGAGCTTCCGCGAAGGGGCGGCCGCTCGCAAGGCGGCCAAAAAAGCGGTAGAATAACCGGGAAAGCAGCTTGGCTCCGCGGGTTTCCATTCACAGTTCGTCACGCATAGTGATTGGGCAGGCGCCCCTTTCATGGCTATGCGGATGGCCGGTAACAACGGCTGGAAAGGTTCGCCATGTGCGGCATCGTCGGGATTCTGGGCAAGGAAGCGGTCGCGATCCAGGTCGTCGAGGCTCTGCGCCGGCTCGAATATCGCGGCTATGACTCGGCTGGCGTCGCGACGCTGGAGGCAGGCAAGCTCGCGCGCCGCCGCGCCGAGGGCAAGCTGCGCAATCTCGAAGTCCGCCTCTCCAACGAGCCGCTCGAAGGGCTGATCGGCATCGGCCACACCCGCTGGGCGACCCATGGCAGGCCCAACGAGACCAACGCCCATCCGCATGCGACGGACAGGCTGGCGGTCGTCCATAACGGCATCATCGAGAATTTCCGCGAATTGCGCGCCGAGCTGCAGGCCGACGGCTACGTCTTCGAGACCGAGACGGATACCGAGATCGTCGCCCATCTCGTCACCCGCGAGCTCGACCGCGGCAAGACGCCGGTCGAGGCCGTGGCCGCCAGCCTGCCGCGGCTGAACGGCGCCTTCGCGCTCGCCTTCCTCTTCCAGGGCGAGGAGGATCTGCTGATCGGCGCCCGCAAGGGCTCGCCGCTCGCGGTGGGCGTCGGCGACGGCGAGATGTATCTCGGCTCGGATGCGCTGGCGCTGGCGCCCTTCACCAATCTCATCGCCTATCTCGAAGAGGGCGACTGGGTCGTCCTCAACCGCAAGGGCGCGACCTTCTACGACAAGAGCAACACGCCGGTGGAGCGCCGCGCCCAGCGCGTCGCCGCCGGCGCCTTCCTGGTCGAGAAGGGCAACCACCGCCATTTCATGGCGAAGGAGATCTACGAGCAGCCCGAGGTCGTCGGCCATACGCTGACCCAGTATCTCGACATGGCCGGCGGCACGGTGCGGCTGCCCTTCGGCGACAAGATCGACTGGAAGAGCCTGTCGCGCCTGACGATCAGTGCCTGCGGCACGTCCTATTATGCCGGCCTCGTCGCGAAATACTGGTTCGAGAAGCTGGCGCGCCTGCCGGTCGAGATCGATGTCGCCTCCGAGTTCCGCTATCGCGAGGCGCCACTGCCGGAGCAGGGCCTGGCGCTCTTCATCTCGCAATCCGGTGAAACCGCGGATACGCTCGCCGGTTTACGCTATGCCCGCCAGAACGGGCAGGCGATCCTCTCGGTCGTCAACGTGCCGACCTCGACGATCGCCCGCGAGAGCGATGCGGTCGCGCAGACGCTCGCCGGCCCGGAGATCGGCGTCGCCTCGACGAAGGCCTTCGTCTGCCAGCTCGCGGTTTTCGCGTCGCTCGCGCTCGCCGCAGCCCGTGCCCGCGGCACGCTCTCGGCGCAGGACGAGGCAAGCCATGTGCAGCACCTGATCTCGCTGCCGGGACTGATGGCGCGGGCGCTGGAGCTGGAACCCGAGATCGAGAAGCTCGCGCGCGAACTCTCCAAGGCGAAGGACGTGCTCTATCTCGGTCGCGGCACCAGCTTCCCGCTGGCCCTTGAAGGCGCGTTGAAGCTCAAGGAAATCAGCTACATCCACGCGGAAGGTTACGCGGCGGGCGAGCTGAAGCACGGCCCGATCGCGCTGATCGACGAGGACATGCCGGTGATCGTCGTGGCGCCGCATGACGCGCTCTACGAGAAGACCGTCTCCAACATGCAGGAGGTCGCGGCGCGCGGCGGCCGCATCATCCTGATCACCGATGCCAAGGGCGCCGCCGAATGCGGTATCGAGCCCGAGGCGACGATCGTGATGCCGGACATGGACCCGACCTTCGCGCCGATCGTCTACGCCCTGCCGGTCCAGATGATCGCCTATCAGACGGCCGTCTTCATGGGCAAGGACGTCGACCAGCCGCGCAACCTGGCGAAGTCCGTCACGGTGGAGTGAGGCGGCGATCGCCGCGCCGTCCTTGCGGGTTCTGTCGGGCCCTGCCTTCGGCAGGCCCGGTCCGGTTCAGCGCTCCGGCCGGCTCGCCACATAGGCACCCGCGCCGATCAGGCAGATCGCCGTCGCGGCCAGAGCGACGGGCGGGGCGCTCGTCAGCGTCAGCAGGAAGAAGCTCAAAGCCATCGAGCCGCAGGCCAGGTACTTCGCCCGCCGCGCGATGGCGCCCGTCTCGCGCCAGCGCAGCACATGCGGCCCGAGCTTCGGATGGCCGACCAGCCAGGCCTCGAAGCGCGGCGAGGAGCGCGAGAAGCACCACGCCGCCAGGATCAGGAACACCGTCCCCGGCATCAGGGGCAGGACGAGCCCGGCAGCGCCGAGCGCGGTGAAGACCCAGCCCAGCGCGAACAGCAGCGGCCGCGGCCAGCGGCGGTGCGGCAGGTCGGCCCGAGGGTCGGCCGGGGGGTCCGCTTCGTCCACGGCCTCGTCCTTGCTTGCGTTCGATATCGGGGCTGGCGGATGCCGCCCCCTCGCTTATCTTGTCATATCGCGGCGCGATACTGCGCCCGCAAGCGAGCGAAAGGTCGCGCCGTTGAGGTGGGAGAAGATATGACTGGCGGCTTGCCCGATCCGCGCCTGGTCCTGCCCGGGGAAATCCTGCGACCGACCTGGGGCGCGCGGCTGCGCCGCTACTTCCTCACCGGCCTGGTGATCGCCGCGCCGCTCGCCATCACCGCCTCGGTGACCTGGTGGTTCATCAATTTCATCGACGGGCTGGTGAAGCCGCTCATCCCCAGCTCCTATCTGCCCGATTCCTATCTGCCCTATCCGGTGCCGGGTTTCGGCCTGGTCATCGGCTTCGTCGGCCTGACGCTGCTCGGCTTCCTCACCGCCAATCTCGTCGGCCGCTCGCTGATCGGCGCGGGCGAGGCGATTCTCGGCCGCATGCCGGTGATCCGCAGCCTCTACAAGGGCGTGAAGCAGGTCTTCGAGACGATCTTTTCCCAGTCGGGCACCTCGTTCCGCAAGGTCGGGATGGTGCAGTTCCCGCAGCCCGGCATGTGGTCGATCGTCTTCATCGCCCAGGAGGCCGCGCCCGACATCGCCGAACGTCTCCCGGACGGCGCGGAGCAGGTCGGCGTCTTCCTGCCCTGCACGCCCAACCCGACCACGGGCTTCTTCTTCTACCTGCCGCGCCGCGAGATCGTCGAGCTCTCGATCTCGGTCGAGGACGGCGCCAAGCTCATCATGTCGGCGGGGCTGATCCAGCCGGGCGAGCAGGGCGGCAAGCCGAAGCCGGAGCTGAAGCCGCCGGCTTGATCTGCTTCGTTTAACGGAACCACGCCGTCATTCCGGGCTCGCAGCTTCGCTGCGCCCCGGAATGACGGCATGGTTGGTGGCTATCCCGCCCGGAGCAGCCTGATCGCGACGTCGCGCTCGAACAGATAGAGCAGCACGCGGATCGCCTGGCCGCGCGGGGTCTCCAGATGCGGGTCGCGCTCGATCAGGAGCCGCGCATCGTCGCGGGCCGCCGCCAGGAGATCACCGTCGCTCTCCGGCCGCGCGATGCGCCAGTCCGGCGAGCCCGACTGCTTGGTGCCGAGCACCTCGCCCTCGCCGCGCAGGCGCAGATCCTCCTCCGCGATGCGGAAGCCGTCCTCCGTCTCGCGCATGATCGTGAGCCGGGCTTCGGCGATCGGCCCGAGCGGTCCCTTGTAGAGCAGCAGGCAGGTCGAGGCGGCCGAGCCGCGCCCGATCCGACCACGCAACTGGTGGAGCTGCGCGAGGCCGAAGCGCTCGGCATGCTCGATCACCATGACGCTGGCATTGGGCACGTCGACGCCGACCTCGATCACCGTGGTCGAGACCAGGATGCGCGTCTCGCCGGCAACGAAGGCGGCCATGGCGGCGTCCTTCTCGCGGCCGGGCATCTGGCCGTGCAGCAGCCCGACCTTGTCGCCGAAGACCGCGCCGAGCGCCTCGTAGCGCTCCTGCGCGGCGGCGAGGTCGAGCGTGTCGGATTCCTGCACGAGCGGGCAGACCCAATAGGCCTGCGCACCGCTCTCGACCGCCCGGCCGATCGCGCCGACGACCTCGTCGTAGCGCTCGGAGGAGACGGCACGGGTGACGATCGGCTTCCGGCCCGCCGGCTTCTCCGAGAGGATCGAGATGTCCATGTCGCCGAACCAGGTCAGCGAGAGCGTACGCGGGATCGGCGTCGCCGTCATCACCAGCACGTCGACCGCCTCGCCCTTGGCGCCGAGCAACAGGCGCTGATGCACGCCGAAGCGGTGCTGCTCGTCGACCACGGCGAGCGCGAGGTCATGGAAGGCGACGCCCTCCTGAAACAGGGCATGGGTGCCGACGGCGATGTCGATCGCGCCGCTCGCCAGCCCTTCCAGCACCTGCCGGCGCCCGGCGCCCTTCTCGCGTCCGGTCAGCAGAGCGAGCTTCAGCCCGGCCTTCTCGGCCAGAGGCGCCAGCCGCTCGGCATGCTGGCGGGCGAGGATCTCGGTCGGCGCCATCAACACCGATTGCCGCCCGGCCTCCGCCGCGGCCGCCATCGCCATCAGCGCCACCACGGTCTTGCCCGAGCCGACATCGCCTTGCAGAAGCCGCAGCATCCGTTCGGGCCTGGCCATGTCGGCATGGATATCGGCGATCGCCTTGCGCTGGCCCTCGGTCAGTTCGAAGGGCAGGGCGGACTGGATGCGGAAGCGCAGGCCGCCATCGCCGCTGGTCGCCCGGCCGGCGATCTTCTTCTGCTGCCTGCGCACGAGCGCCAGCGCGATCTGGCTCGCCAGCAGCTCGTCATAGCCGATGCGGCGGCGGGCGATGGTGTCGCCCTCGGCCGCCTTGCGGTCGGCCGGACGGTGAAGCGCCGTGATCGCCGCATGGAAGGAGGGAAAGTCGCCCTTCACCAGAAACGCCGGATCCTGCCATTCCGGCATGTCCGGGCAGCGTTCGGCGGCAGCCTGGACGATCCGCATCATCACGCGCGCGCCGATGCCTTCGGTCAGCGGATAGACCGGCTCGAAGGAGGGCAGCTCGCCGGCCGCCTTGGGATCGAGGATGCGCTCGGGATGCACCATCTGGCGCATGCCTTCCCAGAGCTCGAGCTTGCCGGAGATGATCCGGTAGGCGCCCACTGGCAGGCTCTGCGCCAGATGGCGGGAATCGGCATGGAAGAAGACGAGGGTGACGTCGCCGGTCTCGTCCTCGACGATCACGCGATAGGGCGCCTTGCGGCCGGCGGGGGCGGGGCGGTGCTCCACGATCCGGGCCGCGAAGGTCGCGACGTCGCCGATCGGCGCCTCGGCGATCGAGGGGCTCGGACGGCGGTCGACCGCGCCGGTCGGCAGATGGAACATCAGGTCGAGGACGCGCGCGCTCTGCCCCTCGCTGCCGAGGAAGCGGTCCAGAGCCTTGCCGAGCTTGGGCCCGACGCCGGAGAGCGTCGTGGCGGAGGCGAAGAGCGGATCGAGGATCGAAGGGCGCAAAACGTCTCGCGGAATTGTCAGGAGCGCGCAGATCGCGGCGGTTCGGCCGCTGACTTCGCCGGTTCGGCTCGCTATATAACCCGGCAAGGCAGGCTCCGCGACGGGGCCGGCCCCGTGGCCGTTGCGCCATCCCCCAGGTTTTCGCTCAGCAGTTTTCCCGCCCGAGGTTCCCATGTCCGGCTCGACCCGTACCAGCGCCGATCTCGACCCGCGCCGCCGCAAGATCCTGTTCCGCGCCTGGCACCGCGGCATGCGCGAGACGGACCTGATCATGGGTCGCTTTGCCGACGACGCGATCGCCGGTTTCAGCGATGCCGAGCTCGACGAATTCGAGCGCCTGATCGAGGTGCCCGACCGCGACCTGCTTGGCTGGATCACCGGCGAGATCGCAGTGCCGGAGAACTACGACTCGGAACTGTTCCGCCGGCTGAAGGCGTTTCATCGGCACGACAAGCCGATTCATGTGTGAGGGGTTCGCCCAATCCCTTCATCGTCATTCCGGGGCTTCGCGCAGCGAAGAACCAGGAACCCACGACCGGGTGAGCCGACCGCAACCAGCCCCAGGCGTTTCACCCGGTCGTGGGTTCCGGGTTCGCGCCTGCGGCGCGCCCCGGAATGACGAGAGATAGTCAGAACTGAAGCGTCCCGATGAGCATTCCTCCTCCTTCCCAGATCGCGAAGCCGCAGCTCGACCGCCTGCTCGATGCGCTGAACCGCGGCGACAAGCCGACGCTCGCCGGCGTGCCCGACGGTTTCGACGCCGTCGTGCTGGCAGACCTGACCCGCGCCCGCGCCAGGAAGGCGGAGGGGCCGGCGCTGCTCGTCTTCGTCGCCCGCGACGGCCAGCGCCTGCAGGTGCTGGAAAACGCGCTGCAATTCGTCGCGCCCGACCTCGAGGTGATGAGCTTCCCGGCCTGGGACTGCCAGCCTTACGACCGTGTCTCTCCCGCGCCGGCCATCGTCGCGCACCGGATGACGACGCTCTCGCGTCTCGCCAGGACCAAGTCGGGCGAGCGGCCGCGCCTGCTGCTCACCACCGTCAACGCCGCGCTCCAGCGTGTGCCGGCCTTCGGCAAGGTCGCCTCGGAGAGCTTCTCGGCCGCGCCGGGCAACATGGTCGATATCGAGGAGCTGGCGCGCTGGCTCGACATCAACGGCTATCTGCGCACCTCGACGGTACGCGAGACCGGCGAGTTCGCCGTGCGCGGCGGCATCGTCGACCTGTTCCCGCCGGGCATGCCGGCGCCGATCCGGCTCGACTTCTTCGGCGATGCGCTCGAATCGATCCGCACCTTCGATCCGGAAACGCAGCGCACCACCGGGCAGCTCCGCGGGCTCGACCTCGTGCCGATGTCCGAGGCGCAGATGACGAGCGAAAGCATCCGCCGCTTCCGCCAGTCCTACATCGCGACCTTCGGCACGCCCGGCCGCGACGATACGCTCTACGAGGCCGTCAGCGAAGGACGCCGCCCCGCCGGTCTGGAGCACTGGCTGCCGCTGCTGACCGAAAAGCTCGACACGCTCTTCACCTACCTGCCGGACGTGCCGCTGGTGCTCGACCATCAGGCCGAGGACGCAGTGGGTGAGCGCATCAGCCTGATCAAGGACTATTACGACGCCCGCAAGGCGGCGCTGGAGCAGCCCGGAGCGGGCGGCATCCCCTACAAGCCCCTGCCGCCGGAAGCGCTCTACCTCTCGCCGGCCGACTGGCGCGGTATCGTCGATGCCGCCGGCGTCGCAAGCCTGACCCCGTTCCAGCTTCCCGAGAGCGAAGGCAAGCTCGTTCTCGATCTCGGCGGCAAGCAGGGCCGCAGCTTCGCGGCCGAGCGCGCAGGCGATTCCGGCAGCGTCTTCGAGGCCGCGGTCGGCCATGTCCGTGCTCTGGAGGCCGAGGGCAAGCGCGTCATCCTCGCCGCCTGGTCGGAAGGCTCGCGCGAGCGCCTCGCCCATGTGCTCGAGGACCACGGGCTGAAGAGCGTGCAGATGACCGGCTCGCTGCGCGCCGCCTTCGACCTCAAGCCTGGCACGGTCGCGCTCGCGGTCTGGGGCTTCGAGACCGGTTTCGAGGCCGGCCGCCTCGCGGTCATCGGCGAGCAGGACATTCTGGGCGACCGGCTCGTCCGCCCGCGCCGCAAGACCAGGCGTCCGCAGGACTTCATCGCGGAATTGTCCTCGCTGGCGCCCGGCGACATCGTCGTCCATGTCGACCACGGCATCGGCCGCTTCGTCGGCTTGCAGTCGATCACGGCAGCCGGTGCGCCGCATGACTGCCTCGAGATCCATTATGCCGGCGATTCCAAGCTCTTCCTGCCGGTCGAGAATATCGAGCTTCTGTCGCGCTACGGCTCCGAGGACACCGAAGTCCAGCTCGACCGGCTCGGTGGTGGCGGGTGGCAGGCGCGGAAGGCCAAGCTCAAGCAGCGCATCCGCGAGATGGCCGGCAAGCTCATCCAGATCGCGGCGGCGCGCGCGCTCAAGGATGCGCCGCGCCTGATCCCGCCGGCCGGCGTCTATGACGAGTTCTGCGCCCGCTTCCCCTATGAGGAGACCGAGGACCAGCAGAACACGATCGACGCGGTGCTCGACGATCTCGCCGCCGGCCGGCCGATGGACCGGCTCGTCTGCGGCGATGTCGGCTTCGGCAAGACCGAGGTCGCGCTGCGCGCGGCCTTCGCTGCCGCGCTCAACGGCAAGCAGGTCGCGGTCGTGGTGCCGACGACGCTGCTCGCCCGCCAGCATTATCGCAATTTCGCGGATCGCTTCGCCGGCCTGCCGGTCAGGGTGGGTCAGGCGTCGCGCTTCGTCGGATCGGCCGATCTCAAGGCGGTCAAGCAGGGTGCCCGCGACGGCACGATGGACATCGTCGTCGGCACGCATGCCCTGCTCGGCAAGGGCGTCGACTTCAAGGATCTCGGCCTCGTCATCGTCGACGAGGAGCAGCATTTCGGCGTCGCCCATAAGGAGAAGCTGAAGGAGCTGCGCGCCGAGGTGCATATGCTGACGCTCTCGGCCACACCGATCCCCCGCACGCTCCAGCTCGCCATGACCGGGGTGCGTGAGCTCTCGATCATCGCGACGCCGCCGGTCGATCGCCTCGCGGTGCGCACCTTCGTCACGCCCTTCGATCCGCTGATCGTGCGCGAGGCGCTGCTGCGCGAGCGCTATCGCGGCGGGCGCTCCTTCTATGTCGTGCCGCGCATCGAGGACATCGCTGACGTCAAGGACTTCCTCGACAAGCAGGTGCCCGAATGCAAGGTCGGCATCGCCCATGGCCAGATGGCGGCCGGCACGCTGGAAGACGTGATGACGGCCTTCTACGAGGGCCAGTACGACATCCTGCTTTCGACCACGATCGTCGAATCCGGGCTGGACATCCCGACCGCCAACACGCTGATCGTCCACCGCGCCGACATGTTCGGCCTCGCCCAGCTCTATCAGCTCAGGGGCCGCGTCGGCCGCTCGAAGACGCGCGCCTATGCGCTGTTCACCGTGCCGGCCAACCGCAAGCTGACCGAGCAGGCCGACAAGCGGCTCAAGGTGCTGCAATCGCTCGACACGTTGGGGGCCGGCTTCCAGCTCGCCAGCCACGACCTCGACATCCGCGGCGCGGGCAACCTGCTCGGCGACGAGCAGTCCGGCCATATCAAGGAGGTCGGCTACGAGCTCTACCAGCAGATGCTGGAGGAGGCGGTGGCGGCGCTCAAGGCCGGCATCGAGTTCGAGACCGAGACGCAATGGTCGCCGGCGATCCAGGTTGGCGCGCCGGTGATGATCCCCGAGCACTATGTCGCCGACCTGACCTTGCGGCTGACGCTCTACAAGCGCCTCTCGACCATGGACGACGATGCGGAGCTGCAGTCCTTCGGCGCCGAGCTGGTCGATCGCTTCGGCCCGCTGCCGGAGGAGGTCAACCAGTTGCTGGAGATCGTCGCGATCAAGGCGCTCTGCAAGCGCGCCAATGTCGAGAAGGTCGAGGCCGGGCCGAAGGGCATCATCGTCGCCTTCCGCGACAACGAATTCGCCAATCCCGAGGGGCTGGTGAGCTTCGTCGCCAAGCAGGGCACTCTGGCCAAGGTGCGCCCCGACATGCGCGTGGTCTTCATCGACGATTTCGCCACCGTCGAGCAGCGGCTGAAGGCGACGCGCCGGCTGCTGACCGATCTCGCCCGTATCGCCGAGCGCAAGAAGGCGGCTTGAACGATGAGATGCGGCCGGCCGCAGCGAGCGTTCGCATTTGACCGCACCCGCTGTCCCGGCCGATAGTTGTCGGGCGGGGGGAAGTCTGCAACAGCAGGATAGGGCGATCATGCTGTCGATTTCGAACCATCTGGCCATGATCCTGACGGGACTGGCGCTCTGCGGCTGCATGCAGCGGCTGCCGACGGCCGAAAGCCTGACACGGCCGACGACGGAAGCCTTCGCCAGGCTCGGAAGCTGGACGCCATGGGGCGCGAAGCCGGAGCCGGCGCCTCCACCGATCGTCGCCGAGATCCCGCCGCCGGAGCCGGAGGCCCTGGCCGCGGTTCAGCTCCCGGAACCCGCTGCCCCGGCGGCGCGTCGGAGCCGCGAACGGCACCGACCGGAGAGCGCCACCAGGCTCGCCACGGCGAAGCGGGTGCCGGTCGCTCCCATACGCGCCGCGCCGCCCGCGGAGGAGCCGCCGGCCCTGCTGCCCGCCCGGATGTCCTGCCAGACCACGGCCCAGCCCGGCGAGCGCGTCAGGATGGAATGCAGGCCCGCCGATTGAGGCATGGCGCCCGCTGCATCCGCCCGGCGGACTCTCCCCGTGCTGTCGCGAGGGACTCCGGCGCTGCCGCGGGCTTGCATCTGCCGACCTAAGCTTTTCTCCTGCCTCGAACGATGACCCGCGCCGATTCGCAGGAGCCGAGCAGCGGCCGGGCGGCATCGGCATATCGGGCTGGGAGGTCCAGGATGGCGGATATCTGGTTGCGTGAGGTTGCGGAGCAATTCGGCGTGCGCGGCCCGTTGCGCCGGCTCGGCGGCGAATACGATCTCAACTTCCGAGGCGAAACCGCCGAGGGAGACGTCATCGTCAAGGCGATGCGGCCGCGGGGAGAGGCGGCTCTGGTCGAGCAGCAATGCGCCGCGATCCGTCACGCGCTCGCCGCCGACCCCGCACTGCCGCTGCCGTGCCTTCTCCCGGCCGAGGAGGTGCGCGTCTGGCGCGAGGTGACGGACGAGGCCGGTCACCGGCGCATGGTCTGGGTCCAGCGCGCCTTTACCGGAATCCCGATGGGCGAGGCCGGGCCGCAATCGCCCGCCTTCCTGTCCGAACTGGGAGCGCTGACGGCGCGCCTCGACCTCGCGCTGCGCGATTTCACGGTCACGCCCTCGCCGGATGCGGCGAAATGGGACCTGACACGGGCCGGCTGGATCAAGCCGCATCTCGATCTGCTCGACGGCTCGCGCCGCGGGCTGGTCGCCGGGATCATCGCCGCCTATGAGGCGCTCGCGCCGTCGCTCGCCCGCCTGCCACGGCAGACCCTGCACAACGACCTCAACGACTTCAACATCCTGGTCGAGCCCCGTCTGGGCGAGCCGGCCCGGATCAGCGGCCTGATCGATTTCGGCGACATGACGATAGGGCCGCGCGTCTGTGAGGTCGCCATCGCTGCCGCCTACGCCATTCTCGACCACGAGACGCCGGAGGCGGCGCTCGCGGCTTTCGTCGCCGGCTATCACGCCGTCTCGCCGCTGAGCGCCGAGGAGATCGACCTGATCTGGCCGCTCACGCGCATGCGGCTCGCGGTCAGCGTCGTCAACTCGACGATCGAGGCCAGAGGCCGGCCGGACGATCCCTATGTCACGATCTCGCAGGCCCCGGCCTGGCGGCTCCTCGAGAACGCCGCCATCGACGGCGAATTGATGGGGCCGCGCCTGCGCAACGCCTGCGGTCTGCCGGTCACCGATGCCGCCGGCCGCATCGCCGCCTGGATCGCCGGGCAGCGCGGGCGCTTCGCACCGGTGCTCGGCCGCCCGCTCGACGATCTGCCGGCCGGTTCGCTCGCCGTCGCCGAGTCGACGATTCCGCAGAACCCCTTCCATCTGCGCGCCGACGAAGCCCGCCATCTCGGCGCCGGCATCGGCGTCACCGCCGAATGGTGGCTCGGCCATTATGGCGAGCCACGGCTGGTCTATACCGACAAGGCTTTCCGCAAGGGGCCCTGGCTCGCCTCCAACCGCCGCACCATCCACATGGCGGTCGACATCTTCGCGCCGGCGGGGGAGCCGGTCCGCGCCCCGCTGGCCGGGTGGGTCGCGCTGGCCGAGAACCGGACGGGCCATCTCGACTATGGCGGCGTCGTCATCCTCGAGCACCGCACCCCGGACGGCGACGTCTTCCACACGCTCTACGGCCATCTCGCGGCCAAGGTCCCGGCCGGATTGACGCCAGGGCAGGAGATCGCGGCAGGCGAGGCTTTCGCCGAACTCGGCCCGGCCGGGGAGAATGGCGGCTGGGAGCCGCATCTGCATTTCCAGCTCGCCCTGACGCTGAACGGCATGGGCCATGACTGGCCGGGCGTCGCCGACCCGGACGACTGGGCGCTCTGGCAGGCGATCTGCCCGAACCCGGCAGCCCTGCTCAACCTGCCCGACGCGCGCGTCGCCTACCGCCCGGTCGACGAGGAGGCGCTGCTGGCCGAGCGCCAGGCCCGCTTCGGCGCCAATCTCAAGCTGAGCTACAAGCGCCCCGTCACCTTTCTGCGCGGCTGGCGCCACCATCTCTTCGACACGATGGGCCGGCCCTATCTCGACGCCTACAACAACGTGCCGCATGTCGGCCACGCCCATCCGCGCATCCGCAAGGTGGCAATGGACCAGCTTGCGCGGATGAATTCCAACACGCGCTACCTGCACCCCGCCCCGATGGCACTGGCCGAACGCCTGACCGCCAAGCTGCCGAAGGAGCTGGAGATCTGCTTCTTCGTCAATTCCGGCTCGGAGGCGAACGAGCTGGCCCTGCGCCTCGCCCGCGCTGCCAGCGGCGGCTACGACATCGTCACGCCCGATCACGGCTATCACGGCAACACCACCGGCGCGATCGACATCTCCGCCTACAAGTTCAACAAGCCGAACATGGGCGGCCGCAAGCCCTGGGTGCAGCTCGTCGACGTGGCCGACGACTATCGCGGCCGTTTCCGCCGCGACGATCCCGAACGGGCGCAGCACTATGCCCAGCAGGTCGACGGCGCGCTCGCGGCCATCGTGGAGCGCGGCGGCAAGGTCGCCGGCTTCATCGCCGAGACCTTCCCGAGCGTCGGCGGCCAGATCATCCCGCCGCCCGGCTATCTCGCAGCGGTCTATGAGCGCATCCGTGCCGCAGGCGGCATCTGCATCGCCGACGAGGTCCAGACCGGGCTTGGCCGCCTCGGCGATTATTATTTCGGCTTCGAGCAGCAGCAGGTCCGGCCGGATATCGTCGTGCTCGGCAAGCCGCTCGGCAACGGCCACCCGATCGGGGCGGTCATCACCACCCGCGCCATCGCCGAGCGTTTCGCCGAGGGGCCGGAATATTTCTCGACCTTCGGCGGCTCGAACCTCTCCTGCCGGATCGCCTCCGAGGTGCTCGACATCGTCGAGGAGGAGGGGCTTTCGGCAAATGCCAGGGCGATGGGCGAGCATTTGCTGTCCGGATTGCGGGCGCTGGCGCAGGACCATTCCGTCATCGGCGACGTGCGCGGCATCGGGCTCTTCCTCGGCCTCGAGCTGGTCGAGGACCGCGACACGCGCGTACCTGCGACCGAAGCGGCGGCGCATGTGATGAACCGGCTGCGCGAGATGCGCATCCTGGTCGGGCGCGAAGGTCCGGCCGACAACATCCTCAAGATCCGCCCGCCGCTCACCATCGCCGCCGATGATGTCGGGATGATCCTCGACCGGCTGAGGATCTGCCTGCGCGAGGTCGAGGCCGCGCGCCGCTGAACCGGGCGAGGCGGCCCGGCCCTTGGGCCGTGGCCGTCTCCCGCCGCGGCAGGCGGCGGCGGGGGCTATCCGACCCGCAGTATCTTCTTGAGGAAATGGGAGAAGGAGCCGCGCTTCTTCTTGCGCTCGACGTCCGCCTGGCTCCTGAGCCAGGTCATCTGCACGACGCGCCTCTCGCCGACGAAGGAGGTGTGCCCGTGCCATGAATTGTCGGCCCGGCGGAACGCGAAGAAGGAGCCGATCACCGGGCTGATCTCTTCGACCATGTTCTCGAAATCCGTTCCGTTGCGCAGCACCCTCAGGCGCCCCGCGGGCGAATCCTGCCAGCTCTCGTTCAGATAGACGAGCATCGTCGCGATCTTGGCCTCGCTGTCGGTATGGATGCGCCCGTCCTTGGCCGCCGAGAGCTTGCGCACCGTGATCATCTTCGGCCTGCCGACGAGATCGATGTCGAGCTTCTCGGAGGCGATTCGCGAAACCTCCTCGCTCTTCATCTCGTCCAGCAGGGTGGCGAAGCTGCCCCGGGCCGTCAGGTCCTCTTCGGGAAAGAAGCCCGCTTCGCGGATATCGGGAAAATCGGCCTTGAGGGAGTCCACGGCGCCGGGCTGGATGCCGTGATCCCCGACGAGGTAGTGATAGGGTTGTCGCTCAAGCCGGGCAACGCGGAAGGCATCGATATTGAGGCAGGAGTAAGCCGCAGGCATGATGGTTCTCTCCCGATACGATGCATGGTTTCCTTTTGGTTAGGCCAGGGCAGTGCGCCGAACTCGTACGCTTCGAGCCTCGCATTCCATGATCGACGGTAAGGACGGCGCGTGCGCTCCGCTCTGCGAAAAGCGGTGACGGAAGCGGGTCCGCGCAGCCTGTTCCCATAGCGTCCGAGCGCCGCAGACTACAACGCGCGCAGGGCGTTGGAAAGCGAGGCGGCGCGCCCCTGCCGCTCTCGGATTGCGGCCACCCCGCCGATGTGCCGCAGCCGCCTCCGGCCGATCGCCGTGGAGCCGGGGGCAGGGCGTCACAAGACGGTCATGAGCCCGGCGCTATGGCAGCCCCATGCAATCCGTGTCAGCCCCCCGGGCGGGCCAGCGAGGCCTGCCGTTCCCGATGCGCGTCGACGCGGCTTCCGAGCCGCCCCTGCTGCGTCTGCGCGACTTCTCCGTCTCGGTCCAGGGCGGCGTCCCGATCGTCCGCGGCGTCGAGCTTTCGGTCGCCCGCGGCGAAGCGATCGGCATCGTCGGCGAATCCGGCTGCGGCAAGAGCATCACCTGGCTCGCGGCGCTGCGCCTTCTCGGCCATGGCGCGACGACGGGCGGCGCGGTCCTTCTGGAGGGGCGCGACCTCACGGGGTTTTCCGAGCGCGAGCTGGCGCGCGTGCGCGGCGGCCGCATCGCGCTGATCTTCCAGGATCCCTCCAGCGCGCTGAATCCGGTCCAGCGCATCGGCACGCAACTCGCCGAGGTGCTGCGCCTCCATCGCGGCCTGAGGGGAGAGCCGGCGCGGCGCGAGGCCCTGCGCCTGCTCGACCGGGTCGGCATCGCCGACGGCCCCCGGCGCCTGCGCCAGTATCCGCATGAATTCTCCGGCGGCATGAACCAGCGCGTGATGATCGCGCTCGCCCTGGCCGGCGAGCCCGATCTGCTGGTCGCGGACGAGCCGACGACCGCGCTCGACGCCACCATCCAGGCGCAGGTCCTCGATCTCATCCGCGACCTCCGCCGCGAGACCGGCATGGCCCTCGTGCTGATCTCGCACGATATCGGCGTCGTCGGCGATCTCTGCGACCGGATCGCAGTGATGTATGCCGGGCGGATCGTCGAGACCGCGTCGACGCAGGACCTGCTCGCCCGCCCGCGTCATCCCTATACGCAGGGCCTGCTCGCGGCCCTGCCGACGCTCGACGGGCCACGCCGGCGGCTGACTCCGATTCCGGGCACGGTGCCGGCCCCCGCCGACATCCCGCCGGGCTGCGCCTTCGCGCCGCGCTGCCCTTCCGCGATCGCGCGCTGCGGCGAGGAGCTGCCGGAGCTGGCTTTCGCGGCCCAGGACCAGCGCGCCGCCTGCCTGCGGCTCGCGGAGCTGCTTCCGCCCGGGGCCGAAGCGGATATCGCCGCGGCAGCGGCCCGGCATCTGGAGCTGCCCGCATGACGGCGCTGCTGGACGTCCACGACCTCGCCCGCGCCTATCCGGTCGCGACGGCGGCCGGCGAGTGCCGGACCCTGCACGCCGTCGACGGCGTGAGCTTTACCCTTGCACGCGGCAGAACACTGGGCCTGGTGGGCGAATCCGGCTGCGGCAAGTCGACCACGGCCAAGCTCACCCTCGGCCTGCTGCCGGCGACGCGCGGGCGGATCTCCTTCGAGGGCGCAGCGGTGACGTCCGAGCGCGACCGGCATTGGCGCTCCCTGCGCCGGCGCATGCAGATGGTGCATCAGGACCCGCTGGCGGCGCTGGACCGTCGCCTTCCGGTGGGCGAGCAGGTTGTCGAGCCGCTGGTCATCCACGGGCTCGAGGCTGGCCCGGCGGCGCGGCGGCAGAAGGCGCTGGCGCTGTTCGAGGCGGTGGGGCTGCGCACCGATCTCTTCGCACGCTACCCGCACGAGCTTTCCGGCGGACAGCGGCAGCGGGTCGTGCTGGCGCGCGCCCTGGTGCTCGGCCCGGCGCTGCTCGTCTGCGACGAACCGATCTCGGCGCTGGACGTCTCGGTCGCCGCCCAGGTGGTCAACCTGATGCAGGACCTGCAGGCGCGTTTCGGCACGGCCTATCTGTTCATCAGCCACGATCTCAAGGTCGTGCGCCAGATCGCCGACGAGGTCGCGGTGATGTATCTCGGGCGCGTCGTCGAGCAGGGGCCGCCGGACGCGCTGTTCCACGTGCCGGCCCATCCTTACACCGAAGCGCTCGTCTCAGCCGTGCCGACGCCGTTGCGCGGCACGCAGGGACGCATCATCCTCAAGGGCGATCCGCCGAATCCGGTCGACCGGCCCTCGGGCTGCGCCTTCCATCCGCGCTGCCCGCGCGCCGTGGCCCGCTGCCGGGAGGAGGTTCCGCCGCTGAGGCCGGCTGCCGACGGCCGCCTCGCCGCCTGTCACCTGGTCGCCGCCGCGCCGGCGGCGGCCCCTGCCGCGACCACCGCCCGGGAGACGCCATGAGCCGCCTCGATTCCCCTGCCGCCGACCGCGTCGTCATCGCCGTCTTCGACGGCCTGAGGCCCGACCTCGTCACGCCGGAGCTGACGCCCAACATCCTGCGCCTCGCCGCGCGCGGGACCTGGTTCCGCCAGGCGCGCAGCGTGTTTCCCTCGGTCACGCGCGTGGCGACGAGTTCGATCGCGGCCGGCGCGCCGCCCGTCGTCCACGGCATCGTCGGCAACGCCTTCTACCACCGGGAGGCGATCCCCGACCGGATCTTCGATACCAGCGACGCGGCGCTGATCCGGCGCGCCGAGGCGCATCACGACGGACGCCTGCTCGCGGCCGACAGCTTCGGCGACGTGCTGGCGCGGGCCGGCAAGCGCCTCGCCGTGGTCCACACCGGCTCGGCCGGCTCGGCGCATTTCATCAATCCGCGCGCCCGCGCCAACGGGCACTGGACCTTCTCCATGCATGGGGCGGACGCGACGCAGACGCCGGAGGCGGTCGAGCAGGCGACGGCCCGCCTTGGCCCGCTGCCGGAGCGCGCTCTGCCGCGGCTGGGAGAGCTCGCCTATGGCGGGCGCGTGATGACCGACATCGTCCTGCCCGAGCTCCGGCCGGATGTCGCTCTGGTCTGGTTCAACGAGCCCGACACCACCTTCCACTATCGCGGACTGGGCTCGCCCGAAGCGATGGCCGGCCTGCGCGAGGCCGACCGCGCCTTCGGCGCCATCCTCGACTGGGTCGAGGCGCAGCCGGATGCGGAGCGCATCGCCGTCATCGCGGCCTCCGACCACGGCCAGATCTCGACCGGCTCGGTCGAGCCTCTGTTCGATTCGGCACGGCAGGGCGGATTCGATCTCAGCGCCGCCAAGGCCATCGACGGCGCTACCCTCGTCGCCACCGGCGGCATCAGCGGCGAGATCCGCCTGCGGGCGGGGGACCGCGCCGAGATCGGCCGCGTCGCGGACTGGCTGATGCGGCATCCGGCCGTCGGCCATGTCTTCTCGCCGGACCGCAACGGTGTCGAGGGCGAGGTTCCGGGCACGCTCTCGCTCGACCTGATGGGCGCCGGCCATGCCGGGCGCCAGCCGGAGCTGATGTTCATCCTGAAGTCGAGCCTGGCGTCGGACCAGTACGGGCTGCCCGGCCTCGGCGCGATGACGCCCGGCGATGTGCCGCTCGGCGGCGGCATGCATGGCGGCATCAACCCGCACGAGCTGAACACCGTGCTGATCCTCGGCGATGCCGGCGGCTCCGGCGTCGTCTCGCAGGAGCCGGCCGGTATCATCGACATCGGCCCGACCGTGCTCGGCCTGCTCGGGCTCGCGCCGGCGGCCGGCATGGTCGGCCGCAACCTCGCGCAGCCGGCGCGGGAGGAGGGGCGCGTCCTGCGGCATTCGGCCGGGGCGGGCGCCTTCGAGCAGCATGTCGATGTCGTCGAGCAGGACGGCCGCCGCTTCATCCTCGGCGGCGGGCAGTAGCGCCGTCCGGCTCGAAAAGAGCGCTGCGGACATTCCACCGAACGAAAAGGGCGGCCACCGGCCGCCCTTCGCGTTTTCACGGCCTTGAACCGGCTTCTCAGGCCTTGCCGAAGCTGAGATTGTCCGGGCGCAGATCCATGAAATAGAAGGTCGTGGGCCGCCAGCCGATCGACTTCCTGATCGCATAGGCCTCGCTTGGCTGGTAGAGGATCGTCGCCGGGGCCTCGTCCTCCCAGGCGTCGAGCATCTCGGTGAAGAGCGCCTTGCGCTTCGCCGGATCGATCTCGGCCTCCAACGCCGTGCCGGCCTTGTTGAAGGCCGCGGCCGAGGTCCAGAACTTCGACACCTGGATCTCGCCGGCAGGCCCCCACGCCACCCAGATCGAGCCGAGCGGATCGGGCAGGCGGGTGGAGTTCGACCAGTTGAAGATCTGCACGCCGGGGCCGCGCAACTGCGCCGAGTTCTCGACGACCTGCAGGGAGGCGTTGATGCCGACGGCCTTCCACTGCTCGATCAGGATCTGGCCGGCTTCGAGCGCGTTGGTGTAGTAGTTCGCCTGGGTGCGATAGACCACCGGCTCGCCCTTGTAGCCGGCTTCCTTGAGCAGGGCCTTGGCCTTCTCGGGGTCGTAGGGCAGCTTGCGGCCCTCGACGTACATCGGGCCGTATTCCGGGAAATTGTGGCTGGCCGGAACCTCGGCCGTGCCCTGCCAGAGCGTGTCGACCAGCTTCTGCCGGTCGATGGCGAGGCAGAGCGCCTGCCGCACCCGCTTGTCGGCGAGGACCTTGTCCTGCTCGTTGAAGGCGAGCACATGGACGTTGGCGAGGACGACCGAGCGCACGTCGATGTCCTTGTAGCCGCCGACGACGCCCATCTGGTCGGGCGGGACGTTGGTGATGAGATCGTAGTCGCCCGCGACGAGGCCGGCGACGCGCGCCGCGAGCTCCGGCACGCGCTTGAAGGTGACGCGCTTCGCCGTGGGCTTGCCCATGAAATAGTCGTCGAAGGCCTCGAGCACCGTCGCATCCGCCGCCGCATGCGAGACGACCCGATAGGGGCCGGTCGCGACCGGCTTGCGCGAATAGGCCTCGAAGCCCATCGACTCATAGGCGCGCTTGTTGACGATCCAGGCGCACCAGGAGGCGAGGCGCTGCTCGAGCAGCACATCGGCGACCTTGGTCCTGAAGCGGACGGTGTAGCGGTCGATCGGCTCGACGCTGGCGAGGATGCCGAAATAGGGCCTGCCGCCCGGGATCTGCGCCTTCTCGCCCCAGAGACGGCCTTCGCGGAAGGTGTAGGCGACGTCTTCCGAGGTCAGCTCGTCGCCATTGTGGAATTTTACGCCCTGGCGCAGCGTGACCACGAGCTCCTGCGGCGAGACCCGCTCCCATTTCGTCGCGAGATGCGGCTTCAGCTCCGAGCCGCCGCCATCGGGCGCGCCGAGGAAGTCGCGGCGGATCAGCGTGTCGAAGATCGAATAGGTCACGCGGGTGCCGACATTGGACAGCTCGCGTGCGGGCTCCAGCGTCGCCGGCAGGTCGGCCACGGCCACGGTGAAGTTCGGCCGGGAATCGTCGCCTGCGGCGAAGGCCAGGGGAGCACTGAGCAGAACCGGAGCTACGGCCGCACCTTCCAGGAAACGGCGGCGGGAAATCGTCATGATGAACCTTCTCTTCGTCGGGCCGAGGCGGCGCCACGGATCGGGCGGAGCGCCGATGACTGCCTTGCCTCAGCTTGGCGACAGGCCGGTGACAGCACGGGCCGCGACGAGCAGGCGCGGATCGTCGAGCATGACCGCATCCGGGCGCAGCGCCAGGATGCGGCGCAGCCCGTCGGCATCGACGCGCCCGACCGGGAAGGCAGGATAGCCAGGCAGCGCGACGGAGCGCGGCTGGCCGACCATGACGACGCAGCGCATGCCGGCGGCCCGGACGGCGTCGATCCGGCTTTCGTCGGCATCGGCCTGCCACAGCCGGAACCAGCCGGCCCCGGCATCCCGCGCCTGTGCCACCGCATCCGGGGCCGCCGCGAAGGCGAGCAGCGCGAGACCGGGCGCGAGCGCCCGCGCCGCCGCGAGGAGGGAGGTTTCGCGCAGCCCCAGAACGCAGCGCCGTGAGGCCCCCGCCGCGGCGAGGATGGCGAGGATCGGCGGCAGGATCGCCGGCTCCAGCAGCTTGACGTCGAGCAGCAGGCCCAGCGGCTGCGAGGCCGCCACCGCCTCCTCGAGCGTGAGCAGGCCCGGCAGGAGGGCGCGCAGCGTGGCGAGGTCGGTGTCCGCGACCCGGCGCCGATCTCCCGCGATCCGCGCGAGATCGGCGTCGTGCAGGCAGACGAGGCGGCCATCGGCGCTCAGGCGCAGATCGGTCTCGACCATCTCGGCGCCGGCGGCGGCCGCGGCGCGGAAAGCCGCGGCGGTGTTCTCCGCAGCGAGCAGCGCGCCGCCGCGATGCGCGATCGCGAGCGGCGACGGCGTGTCGGGAAAGGCCGTCCGCATGGTCAGTGCCTGTCGCTGGTGGGGTCGAACCGGTCGCGCAGCCAGTCGCCGAACAGGCTCATCGACAGCGTCGTGAGGAAGATCGCCAGTCCGGGGAAGACCGCGATCCACCAGGCGTTCAGCAGGTAGCGCCGGCCCTCGCCGAGCATCAGCCCGAGCGAGGTCCCCGGCGGCTGCACGCCGAGGCCGAGGAAGGAGAGCGAGGTTTCCAGCAGGATCGTGCCGGGGAAGTTCAGCGTCGCCTGCACCACCAGCGCGGCGGCGATATTGGGCAGGAGATGGCGCAGGATGACCCGGGACGACCCGGCGCCAAGGGCCTCGATGGCGTTGATGTAGTCGCTCTGCTGCTCGGAGACGACGAGCCCGCGCACCAGCCGCGTATAGCGGTCCCAGCCGTCGATGCTGACGAGCACGATGAAGAGCACGATATTGTTGCCGAAGAAGGCGAGCATGGTCAGCGCCAGGAACAGCGCCGGGATCGCCGCCTGGGCGTCGACGACCATCATGATCGCCTGGTCGACCAAGCCGCGCATACGCGCCGCGACGAAGCCCAGCAGCGTCCCGACGATCGCGCCGATCAGCGTGCCCATCACGGCGATCAGGATCGAGGTCCTGACCGCGAAGATCATCCGGCTCAGGATGTCGCGGCCGAGCTGGTCGGTGCCGAGCCAGTGCACGATGCCGCCGGCCTCGGTCAGCGGCGGCTTCAGCCGCGCCGCGAGATTCTGGGTGGTGTAGGGCAGCGGCGCCAGCCAGTCGGCGAGCAGCGCCACCAGCACCACGGCGAGCAGGAAGCAGGCCGAAAGCCTGACCACCGGCGACATCGCGCGGCCGCGGGAGCGGGCGGCCGGCGCGGGCCGGGCCCGAATGTCGAGGGTCGTCATCAGGCGGGCTTTCCGTTGGCGCGCGCGAAGCCGCCGAGCCGCGGATCGATCAGGATATGCACGACATCGACCAGGAGATTGGCGCCGACCATGATCACCGTCACGGTGAAGATCACGGCCTGCACCACGGCGAGGTCCCGCGTCGCGACCGAATCGACCAGCAGCCGGCCGATGCCGGGCCAGGCGAAGATGGTCTCGACCACGGCGCTGCCGGCGAGGATGTGGCCGATCTCGAGGCCGATGAACATCAGCAGGGGCACGGCCGCGTTCGGCAGCGCGTGCCGGACGATCACCGCCAGCGGCATCACGCCGCGCCCGCGCGCAGCCCGGATATAGGGCTTGCCCAGCACCTCCAGCGTCGCGGTGCGGGCGAAGCGCGCGAGCCGGCCGGCGAGCGGCAGGCCGAGCGTGACGCTCGGCAGGATGAGATGCCAGATGCTTTCCGAGCCGGCCGACGGCAGCACCCGCAGTTTCAGCGCGAACAGCAGGATCAGGAGGATGCCGAGGAAGAAGACGGGAATGGCGTAGCCGAGCACGGCGGTCGCCATGGCCAGCCGGTCGGCGGCGCGGTTGTGGCGCAGCGCCGCGAGCATGCCCAGCGGCATGCCGACGAGCAGCGCCAGCATCAGGGCCGAGGCGCCGAGCAGGAAGGTCTTCGGCAGCGCTTCCGTCACGGCCGCGAAGGCGGGCCGCTCATCGGCGAAGGACAGGCCGAAATCGCCGCGCACGGCGCTGGCGACATAGCGCAGATACTGCTCCGCCAGCGGCCGGTCGAGGCCCCACAACTCGCGGTAATAGGCGCGCACGTCCGGGGGCGTGTCGATCGACAGCATGATGTCGGCCGGGTCGCCCGCCAGGCGCAGGGCGACGAACACGGCCGACACGCAGATCGTCACGGTCAGCAAGGCGCGCAGGAGGCGAAGGGCGAGAAAGCGGAGCATGTGAGCCGGCAGCAGAGTCGCGGAACCGTGGTTCTGCCGGCCGCTCCACGACAGGCTGATGACGAAACCCGGAACCGGGGCCGGCAGGGGATCGTCCGGCCGGTTTTCCGGCCCGGTCCGTCCCCCCGCAAACGCCGCCGGCAGTCGGCGCCGAAGCCGCTGGACCTTCGCCGCCTCCCATGCATTGCTGTGCCGCCAGGACAACGCGGCAGGCAATGCCGGAACGACTGGCGAGACCTTTGGAGGGAACACCATGAAGGAAGAGGAAATCCGCGGCCTGGTCGCGGATGTGAAGGTCGGCACGCTGTCGCGACGATCCTTCATTCAGAGAATGGCGGCCGTGGGCATCACCGCTCCGATCGCGAGCCAGATCCTGGCCTGGAACGACGTCGCGATGGCGGACGCCACGGTCAAGTACAAGCCGACCAAGGCCGGCGGCGGCGGACCGCTCAAGATCCTGCTCTGGCAGGCGCCGACCCTGCTCAATCCGCATTTCGCCGCGGGCACCAAGGACCAGATCGCCTGCCGCGTCTTCTACGAGCCGCTGGCCGGCTGGGACAAGGAAGGCAACCTCATCCCGCAGCTCGCCGCCGAGATCCCGACCAAGGCCAATGGCGGCCTGTCGGAGGACGGCAAGAGCGTGACCTGGAAGCTGAAGCAGGGCGTGAAATGGCATGACGGCAAGCCGTTCACCGCCGACGACGTCGTCTTCAACTGGGAATATGCCGCCGATCCGGCGACCGCCGCCTACACCACCGGCTCCTATGTCAACATCAAGGTCGAGAAGGTCGACGACCACACCATCAAGGTGATCTTCAAGGAGCCGACGCCGTTCTGGGCCGATCCCTTCGTCGGCGTCGTCGGCATGATCATCCCGAAGCACCATTTTGCCGATTACAAGGGCGCCAAGTCGCGCGAGGCGCCGCTCAACCTGAAGCCGATCGGCACCGGCCCCTACAAGTTCGTCGACTTCAAGCCGGGCGACCTGCTGCTCGGCGAGCGCAACCCCGACTACCACGTCAAGAACCAGCCGCATTTCGACACGGTCGAGGCCAAGGGCGGCGGTGACGCGGTTTCGGCGGCGCGCGCCGTGCTGCAGACCGGCGAATACGACTATGCCTGGAACCTGCAGGTCGAGGACGAGGTCCTCAAGCGCATGGAGACCGGCGGACGCGGCAAGGTGGTCGCGGTTCCGGCCGGCGATCTCGAATTCATCACGCTGAACACGACCGATCCCTGGACCGAGGTCGACGGCGAGCGCTCCAGCGCCAAGACCAAGCACCCGACGCTCTCCGATCCGCAGGTGCGCGCCGCGCTGAACCTGCTGATCGACCGCGACTCGATCGAGAAGTTCATCTATGGCCGCGGCGGCACCGCGACGGCGAGCTTCGTCAACGAGCCCAGGCGCTTCAAGTCGACCAAGCTCAAATACGAGTTCAACATCGACAAGGCCAACAAGATCCTCGACGAGGCCGGCTGGAAGAAAGGTGCCGACGGCATCCGCGAGAAGGATGGCAAGAAGCTCAAATACGTCTTCCAGACCTCGATCAACGCCCCGCGCCAGAAGACGCAGGCGATCATCAAGCAGGCCTGCCAGCGCGCCGGCATCGAGCTCGAGCTGAAATCGGTGACGGCCTCGGTGTTCTTCTCGTCCGACGTGGCGAACCCCGACACCTACACCAAGCTGTATTGCGACATGGAAATGTATACGCAGACGCAGCCGCAGCCCGACCCGGAGCGCTTCCTCAACCAGTGCGTCTCCTGGGAGATCGCCAGCAAGGAGAACAAGTGGCTGGGCCGCAACGTCTCGCGCTACACCGACCCTGAGGCCGACAAGGCCTACAAGGCGGCTCAGACCGAACTCGACCCGGCCAAGCGCGCCGCGCTGCTGATCAAGGTCAACGAGATCTTCTGCGAGGCCAATATCTTCCTGCCGATCATCTCCCGCACCGTCGTCGGCGCCGCCGCCAACAACCTGACGGCGGACATATCGGGCTGGGAGGTCACCACCTGGAACCTCGCGGCCTGGTATCGCGACTGATCGACACGCTTGTCGCAAGGGCCGGCTCCGCAGGAGCCGGCCTCGATGCGCGGGCTCGTCGCGCAGGAGACCTCTACGGGCCGGAAAGAGGCCGGAGGCGTGGCGCGCCCGATCAGGCGCTGTTCCGGCCCTCGCCGCGCCTTGCGAGAAATTCGGAGACTTTCGCCAGGCCGGCGACGAGGACCTCCGGCGCATTGGCGTAGCCGATGCGGACATAGCCCTCCATCTCCATCGTCGAGCCGGGCGTGAACATCACGCCGGTTTCCTGGAGCAGCGCGATGCAGAAATCGCGGGAGGGCATGTCGAGGTCGTATTTCAGCAGGGCCGTCGTGCCCGAGCGGGGCCGGACCCAGGAGATCAGCGGCTCGTTCTCGATCCAGTCGGCCAGGATCTTCAGGTTGCCGCGGGTGATGGACTGGCTCCGGGCCAGGATCTTGTCGCGGTGCTCCAGGGCGAGCGCGGCGAAATGGTCGTCGATCATGCCGACCGAGATCGTATTGTAGTCGCGATGGTGCATCACCGCCTCGATCACCTCGCGCGGCGCGGCGATCCAGCCGAGCCTCAGCCCGGCCAGCGAGAAGGCCTTCGACATGCCGGCCGTGCTGATGCCCTTCTCGTAGAGATCGGCGACCGAGGCGGTCATGCCGGCGCCGTCCTGGTCCGTGCCGCGATAGACCTCGTCGCAGAGCAGCCAGGCGCCGGCCTGGCGCGCGATCTGGGCGATGGCGAGCAGCATCTCGCGATCCATCAGCGCCCCGGTCGGGTTGTTGGGGTTGTTGATGGCGATGAGGCGCGTGCCGGGCGTCGCCAGCCGCTCGAGCTCGGCCAGATCGGGGAGGAAGCCGTTCTCCTCGCGCAGGATCAGCGGCACGACCTCGGCCCCGATGCTCTCCGGGATCGAATAATGCTGCTGATAGGTCGGGATCACCGAGATCACCCGGTCGCCGCGCGAGACCAGCGCCTGATGGACCAGCGCGTTCGCGCCGATCGTGCCATGGGTGGCGACGATGTTCTCCGGCTTCTGGCGCTCGTAGAGCGCGGCGACGGCGTTGCGGAGCCGGTCCGACCCCTCGATCGCGCCATAGGTCATCTTCATCGGCAGAAGCTCGGACAGATCCGTGTCGTTCCGTCCGGCCAGGGTGAGGAGCTGCGCGATGGTGATGCTCTCCACGCAGGTCTCGGCGAGGTTGAACTCACATTTGAGCTCGTACTCGTTCATCCAGATTTCGACGCCGAAAGGCTTGATATCCATCGTCTTGTCCTGTGGTCAGCGCGCATTCGCGGCGCGCAGGATGGCGTCCGCCATGGCAATGTCTTCGAGGCCGAGCCCGATCGAGCGGAAGAACACCGGGGCATCCGCCGCCGGGCGCGGGCAGGTGCCCGCGACCAGCTCGGCCAGATCGCCGCGGATCCGCTCGGCCGACCAGCCGCCCGCCGCGGCGGCGAGCACCATCTCCCCGGCCGCGCCGGGCGTCGTCTTGCGGTAGTCGCAATAGACCTGGGCGGAATGCAGGAAGGCGGGCGGCACCTCATGGGCCTGCGCCACATTGGTGCTGATCGAGGTCACCAGCGCGCCCGGCCGGATCCATTCGGGGTCGATGACGGGCTTTCCCGACGAGGTGCAGAGCAGGATCACGTCGGCACCGGCGCAGGCTTCTCGCGCGCCGTCCGCGACCCGGATGCGCGCATCCGCCGCCAGCCAGTCCCGGATGCCGTCGGCCCGATGCTTCAGCCTCGGCGACCAGACCCGGACGCTTTCCCAGGGACGCAGCCCGCCGACATGTCGCCAATGCGCCGCCGCGATCGGGCCGCTGCCGATGATGGCGAGGCGCCCGGCATTCGCCGGCGCCAGCTCGTCCACCGCCAGGGCGGTGGTGCCGGCGGTGCGCTCGACGGTGAGCCGGCCGGCGTCGCAGAGCAAGAGCGGCTGGCCGGTGGCCATCGACATCAGGCTCGTCCAGGCCGTGATGATCGGGCGCTCTCCCGTCACGATATAGGGCGACAGCTTCACCCCGAAGACGCCCCGGTTCGACAGCACGCCGAGATAGGAGATGAAGTCACCCCTGTCGTCCGGGAAGAGCGTCAGGCTCTGGGGCGGCTGCACCGCCGTCCCCGCGGCGAGCTCGCGGAAGAGCGCGCGCAGGGTCGCGATCACATCGACCTCGGGCAGCAGGCTCGCGATCGCTGCCGCATCGAGGATGCGCGGGGCGGGGGCGGTCATGGGAACCTCCGTTAAGCTGACGCTGCGGCTCTCAACCGGACGGAAGGCGCGTCAGAGCCAGCGCCTGGTCGCGCGTTCGATGGCCTCGCCGACGACGTCGGGGGAGGTTCCGCCATAGCTGCGCCGGCTCTGCACCGAATGCTCGGGCGCGAGCACGGCGAAGACCGCATCTGTGACGCGGCCGTCGACCGCCCGCATGGTGTCGAGGTCGAGCTCGCCCAGCGTGCAGCCGCGCTCCTCGGCCTTGGCGACGATGCGCGCGGTGATGTGATGGGCGTCGCGGAAAGGCACGCCGGCTTCGCGCACCAGCCAGTCGGCCAGGTCCGTCGCCGTGGGGAAGCCGCGGTCGAGGAAGCGGCGCATCGGCTCCGGCCGGACCGTCATGTCGCGCACCATGCCCGTGGTCGCGGCGATGCAGAGCTGCACGGTCTCGAGCGCGTCGAAGAGCGGTTCCTTGTCTTCCTGCATGTCCTTCATGAAGGTCATCGGCAGGCCCTTGACCGTCATCAGCAGCGCGTTGAGCGAGCCGACGACGCGCCCCGTCTTGCCGCGGACCAGCTCGGCCGCATCGGGGTTGCGCTTCTGCGGCATGATCGAGGAGCCGGTGGTGAAGGCGTCCGACAGTGCGATGAAGCGGAAGCCGTCGCTGCACCAGAGGGTGATCTCCTCGTTGATGCGCGAGAGATGGACCGCATGCATCGCGCAGCAGAACAGGAGCTCGACGATATGGTCGCGCGAGCCCACCGAATCCATCGAGTTCTCGGTCGGGCGGGAGAAGCCGAGCTCCTTCGCCGTGTAGTGGCGGTCGATCGGGAAGGCGGTCCCGGCGAGGGCGGCCGCACCCAGCGGCGAGACGTTGGTGCGCTCGCGCGCGCCAGCCAGCCTCTCGCGGTCGCGGCCGAACATCTCGACATAGGCCATCAGATGGTGGCCGAAGGTCACGGGCTGCGCGACCTGCATATGGGTGAAGCCGGGCATGATGGTGGCCCGGTGCTCGCTCGCCCGCTCGATCAGGGCGCGCTGCATCTCCTGGATCGCGCCGTCGAGCGCGTCGATGGCGTCGCGCATCCAGAGGCGGACATCGGTGACGGCCTGGTCGTTGCGGCTGCGGGCGGTGTGGAGGCGGCCCGCGGGCTCGCCGATCAGCTCCTTGAGCCGGGCCTCGACATTCATGTGGATGTCTTCGAGGTCGATGCTGAATTCCAGCCGCCCTTCCTCGATCTCGCGCCGCACCTGGTCGAGACCGTCCTGGATGCGGGCATTGTCCTCGGCGCCGATGATGCCCTGCCGGGCGAGCATCGCCGCATGGACCTTCGAGGCGGCGATGTCCTGGGCGTAGAGGCGGTAGTCGAAACCGATCGAGGGATTGATCTTCCGCATCACCTCGGCCGGCGCGGCGGTGAACCGTCCGCCCCACATCTTGTTCGCACCGTTGTCGGCCATGGTCGACGCCTCTTCCTTCCGGGGTCGTGACAGGAGCCGGGGCGAACGGCCCCGGCTCCGCATTCTGGTTGTGGCCGCTGGGGCCGCCGCGGCTACTTGGCCGCGTTGATCTGGATTTCCGCGAGGCCGTTGCGGGCCAGCCCGTATTTGTCGAGCAGCTTGGCGTAGGTCCCGTTCTTCACCAGCTTGTCCATCGCGGCCTTGATGCCGTCGCGCAGCTCGACCTTGGTCTTGAGGACGGGCAGGCCGGTGATCTCCTCGGTCAGCGGCTCGCCGAGGAGGACATAGGTGTTCGGCTCCAGCGTCTGGAAATAGGGCAGGGTCTCGTTGCCCTGCACCGAGGCGTCGATGCGCTGGATCTTGAGCTGGTTGCGCGCGTCGACCGAGCCCTCGGTGCCGACGACCTCGATGGCCGGCTTGCCCTTGGCCTCGCAATTGGCCTTGCTCCATTCCGCGATGCGCTGCGGATTGTTGGTGCTGCGGCTGGCGCCGACCTTCTTGCCGCAGAGATCGGCCGCCTGCTTGATCGTCTCGGCCTGCTTGGTCACGGTGTAGAACTGCGTTCCCGAGCGCATGTAGTCGACGAAATCGACCATCTCGCGCCGGGCGAGGGTGTCGCTCATGCCGGCCATCGCCGTGTCGACGCGCTCGGTCTGGAGCGAGGGCAGCATCTGGGCGAACTGGATCTCCTGCCATTCGGCCTTGACGCCCATCTCGGCGGCGATGGCCTCGCCGAGGTCGATGTCGAAGCCGGTGAGCTTGTTGGTCGCGGTGTCCTTGTAGGTGATCGGCGGATAGTTCGGCATGGTCGCGATGACGAGCTTGCCGGCCTGCTTGACCTTGGCCAGCGAGCCGTCGGCGAGCGCACCGCCGCAGCCCAGCAGCCCCACGAGCGCGACCAGCGCGCCGATCGATGTCCTGTTCATGCGTCTCTCTCCCTGTTCCGGTCGCCTCGGGACCGCTCCGATGAAGCTCTTGCGGAGGCTGCCGGCGCGCGACGGATCGCAGACCCAGGGGCCCGCGCCGCGACGTTCCGTGCTCGATGCCGACGGTCTCGCCGGCGACTTGCGGCGCGGGCGCTCCTCGGCATGGCTCCCCTCTGGTTGAGGAGGGTCTAGCAGCAGAAAATTGGACTGTAAATTCCAAATCAGATTATACAATCCAGACAATGGCGCCGCGTCGCGATGCTGTCTTTGCCGGCGAGGTCCGGCCTTCGCGGCGAAGCCTCTGGCCGATCGCGTGGCGTGCGCCGTTTCCCGGTCGCGCCGGCGCGAAGCCGATGCGGCAAAGATCGGAGAAGAGGGAATGCAGACCGGACTCGCGGCCTATGTGCCGATCTGCGATGCGATCGCGTTGCTGTTCCAACCTTATGCCGAAGTGGTGCTGCACGAATTGTCGTCGCAGTCGGTGGTCCACATCGCCGGCAATTTCTCGAAGCGGGAGCTCGGCGAGCCCTCCCTGCTCGACGAGATCGGCTTCGACCCGCGCGAGACCACCATCGGCCCCTATGAGAAGGTCAACTGGGACGGCCGGCGCATCAAATCCGTGAGCGTCGTCCTGACCGCGCAGGAACGGCCCATCGGCGTGCTCTGCATCAATGTCGACGTCTCGCATTTCCACGGGGTGATCGATGCGCTCAACGCGCTGGTGCACGTTCCCGGCGGCGCCCAGCGGCATCCGCTCCTGTTCAAGGAGGACTGGCACGAGCGCATCAACGAGTTCGTCCAGCACTGGACGCGCTCGCGCGGCCTGCTGGTGACGGCGCTCTCGCGCGACCAGAAGCGGCAACTCGTCGCGGATCTGTCGAAGGAGGGCGCCTTCGGCGGCCGGAACGCGGCGGCCTACATTTCCAGGATCCTGGGCCTGGCACGGGCGACCGTCTACAACTACCTCAACCAGGCCGCCGCGGCGGAAACCGGGGCAGGGGCCGACGACAGCGGCTAGCGCGAGTTGCCGATGCGAAGCATCCGCCACCGTCAGGTCTCCGGCCCGTCAAGCGGCCTGTTCCGCCTCGCAGGCGGCGCGCTCGTCCCATCGCGGACTGGACAGGGCGGGGCGCTGACGCCATAAGTCCCGCGAGGTCGCGCCGCCCCCGAGCGGCGCCGCAAGCGCATGGACGAAGGCAATGATGAAATTGCTGCTGCAGGTCTTCACCTGGTGGAACAGCCAGACGATCGGCACGCGCTTCCACACCTGGCGATTCGGCGAGCGGGTCGGCGAGGACGAGTTCGGCAACGTCTACTACCGCACCAAGGGCGGCGCGAAGGACAAGGCCCTCGGCTTCCAGCGCCGCTGGGTGATCTATAACGGGCCGATCGAGGCCTCCAACATTCCGGCCGGCTGGAACGGCTGGCTGCACCACACCGTCGACGTCGCGCCCTCCGAGGAAAGCTACCAGCCGCGCGAATGGCAGCAGCCGCACCAGCAGAACTGGACCGGCACGGCCCTGGCCTATCGCCCGCAGGGCTCGACGCTCGCGGAAGGCGAGCGTCCGCCGGCGACCGGCGACTACCAGGCCTGGACCCCCGGGCGCTGAGAGGCCGCCGGCCTATGCCGCGGGGCAGGGGCTCGCCATCCTGAGCCAGGTGACGGACATCTCCTCGGCCAGATAATCGGCGCGCTTCCCGAGAAAGGCGCCGATATAGGGCTTCGCGAGATGCGCCTCGAGATCGGCGATGCTGCGCCAGGCTTCATAGAAGACGAAGCGGTCCGGGTCGGCCCGGTCACGATGGACATGGTATTGCAGCGCGCCCGCCTCGCGCCGGGTCGGTTCGACCAGCGCCAGCAGCTCCCGCTCCAGCGCCGCCGCCTTCCCCGGCCTGGCGCGCGCCTGACCGACCAGCGCATAGGGGCCGGTTTCGCCCGGTTCCGGCCGGGGAAGCGAGAAGGCCGCATTGGACATGGCGAGGTCTCCTTGGTAAGTTTCGGATCATACCTATCCGACGATAAGGTAAGTCTCAAGCCGTACCTTTGACGCATCATGGCCGACCCCGCAGGACATCCAGACAGGGAAGAGATCGCGCTCGGCGCCGTCCTGGCGGCGCTGGCCGATCCGCTGCGCCGGCGCGTGGTGGCGGAGCTGGCGCGCGGCCCGGCCGATGCCGAACGCACCTGCGCCTCCTTCGGCCTGCCGGTCTCGAAGGCAACGCTGACGCATCATTTCAGGGTGCTGCGCGAGTCGGGGCTCATCCGGCAGGTCGATCGCGGCAACAGCCGGGCGGCCGCCCTGCGGCGGGAGGATATCGAGACGCGCCTGCCGGGCCTGCTCGCCCTGATCGCCCGGGAAGGTGGCTGAACGGCGCTGCCGGCCGCTACGCCCTTTTTCCGCTGGCTTTGCCGTGTTACTGCGCCTCGTCGCGCCCTGTCCGCGATGCCGGAGAGATTCGCGCCAGCATGCCGTCCATGTCCCGTTTCCCGATCCTGGCCTTCGCCGCGAGCGCGCTGACGATGACGGTCGCCGCCGGCCCGGCCCTGGCGGACCGCATCAAGAATCCGACGGCCGTTTTCGCCGGCCTCGACAAGATCACCGGGCGCATCATCTCCTTCGAGGTGGCGATCGACGAGACCGTGCAGTTCGGCGCGCTGCAGCTCACGCCGCGCGTCTGCTGGACGCGGCCTCCGACCGAGGCGCCGCGCACCGACGCCTTCGTCGAGGTCGACGAGGTGACCTTCAACAACGAATACCGCCGCATCTTCACCGGCTGGATGTTCGCCGACAGCCCCGGCCTGCACGGTGTCGAGCATGCGATCTACGACGTCTGGCTGACCGACTGCAAAGGCGGCACCGAGATCATCGTCGACCCGCGCGAACCGGAGCCGCCGCCGCCGCCGGAGGAGCCGCGCAAGCCGCGCACCGCGCCCCCGCGGGACGTCAACCAGCCGCCTCCGGGCGAAGGGCGCATCGATGTCGCCCCGCCGCGCGGCGTTCCGGTGCAGCCGCAGCGGCCGAGCCAGCGCTTCTTCCCGACCAATCCCGTACCCGGCCGCGACCCCTCCGGCGGCGGCGGCTGAGGCATGGAGGCCGGGCGCGCGGACAAGGGGGCCGGGCGCGAGAGCAGGCGCATCCGCCGCCTGCGCGGCTACCTCGCCGCCCTGCGCAAGCGCCTGCCCATCGGCCAGCGGCTCAGGGACGGCGTCGAGCATGCCCTGATGTCGACGGCGGCCGCGCTCGCCGCCTATCTGCCGACCCAGGCCTTGGGGCTGCGCGAAGGCTTCTGGGCGGCGATCACCGCCATCGCCGTGGTCCAGACCGAATTCGGCGCCACCCGCACCACCGCGCGCGACCAGTTCGTCGGCGCCGCCATCGGCGGGGTGATCGGCGTCGCGGTGGTGCTGACCACCGGCCAGCACATCGCCAGCTACGCGATCGCGGCGGGGCTCTCCGTGCTCGCGGCCTGGCTGCTCAACGTGGCGACGGCGGCGCGCCTGGCCGGCATCACCGCCACCATCATCCTGCTGGTGCCGCATCCCGGCACCAGCGCCCAGCAGATGATGCTGTCGCGCGTCTTCGAGGTCGGCTGGGGCGTCAGCGTGGCGATCGCCATCGTCTGGCTGGCGGAGCGGCTCGACCCGCATTCCTCGGCCTGACGGGCGGCCCGGCGCTGCTGCGCCGGCCGCCTTTCTCGCCGCGAACGGGGAGGGGCGTTTACAGGGCGCGCTTTCACCCCTATCTCAGCGCCCTGGACACGACAGAGCACGGAAGACCGAAGCGAATCATGCGCCCCGAAATTCAAACGCAACTGGATAACGCCAAGCAGTCGATCGGACTGCTGAGGAGGCATCTTTGACTGGGATGAAGCCCAGCGCCGCCTCGCCGAACTGAACGCCCTCTCCGAAGGGCCCGATTTCTGGAACGACGCCGAAACCGCGCAGAAGCTGATGCGCGAGCGCACCTCGCTCGAAACCCAGATCGAGGGCATCGGCAAGCTCGAACGCGACCTCGACGACGCGCTGACGCTGATCGAGCTCGGCGACATGGAGGGCGATGAAGCCACCGTCGCCGAGGGCGAGCAGGCGATCAAGGCCGTCCAGAACGAGGCCGCGCGCCTCCAGGTCGAGACCTTGCTCTCCGGCGAGGCCGACATGCTCGACACCTATGTCGAGATCCATCCCGGCGCCGGCGGCACCGAAAGCCAGGACTGGGCCGAGATGCTGCTGCGCATGTACCGGCGCTGGGGCGAGAGGCGGAAGTTCAAGGTCGAGACGCTCGACTACCAGGACGGCGACACGGCCGGCATCAAGTCGGCGACGCTCCAGTTCAAGGGGCACAACGCCTATGGCTGGCTGAAGACCGAATCCGGCGTGCACCGGCTGGTGCGCATCTCGCCGTTCGATTCCAACGCGCGGCGGCAGACCTCCTTCGCCTCGGTCTGGGTCTATCCGGTCGTCGACGACCGCATCCAGATCGAGGTCAAGGAATCCGACTGCCGGATCGACACCTACCGTTCGTCCGGCGCCGGCGGCCAGCACGTCAACACGACCGATTCGGCGGTGCGCATCACGCATATCCCGACCGGCATCGCCGTGGCCTGCCAGCAGGAGCGCTCGCAGCACAAGAACCGGGCCAAGGCCTGGGACATGCTGCGCGCCAGGCTCTACGAGCTCGAGCTGAAGAAGCGCGAGGAGAAGGCGAATGCCGAGGCCTCGTCCAAGACCGATATCGGCTGGGGCCACCAGATCCGCTCCTATGTGCTGCAGCCCTATCAGCTCGTGAAGGACCTGCGCACCGGCGTCAGCTCGACGGCGCCGGACGACGTGCTCGACGGCGATCTCGACCCGTTCATGGAAGCCTCGCTCGCCCAGCGGGTCTACGGCACCCAGGTCGAGGTCGAGGATATCGACTGAGGCGGGACAAGGGCCCGGGAGCCGGCAGGCTTCCGGGTCGATCCCGTTGCGTTCTCCCAGCCGTCATGGCGGGAGGCGAAGCGCTTCAGGCGATTGGGCCGAAGATCTCGCCGAAGCCGTCATGGATCGCTGCGCGGAGCCTGTCGGGTTTGCTCAAAGCAGGCCCTGGGAGGCTCGCAGTGGCGACAGGCCCCGGCACCCCGCGATGGATGAGCGCGTGGCTCCCCGCGTCAGAGCAGGCCCGCCAGCCTGCTCCCGGCGTTGAGGAAGCGTGTCGGGTCGACCGGCTCCTCGTTGATGCGGGTCTCGTAGTGCAGATGCGGGCCGGTCGAGCGGCCGGTCGAGCCGACCTTGCCCAGGACCGAGCCGGTTTTGACGATCTGACCGACCGAGACCGAGATCGCTGACATATGGGCGTAGCGCGTGCTCAGCCCGTTGCTGTGCTCGACCTCGACCATGTTTCCGTAGCCGCCATTGTATTCCGCCGCCACGACCTTGCCCGGCGCGGTGGCGAGGACCGGCGAGCCCGCCGCGGCGCGGAAATCGACGCCGGTATGCATCGCCAGCCCGCGGGTGAAGGGGTCGGTGCGATAGCCGAAATTCGAGGTGTAGTCGTGGTCGCCGGTCATCGGCCGGGCGAGCGGCATCTGCTCGACCAGGCCGCGCAGGCGCAGCAGCGCGGTCAGTCGCGGCTGCAGGGCCGTCAGCGTCGCCTCGAACGGGCCGGCCGAGGCATCGAGCTTCACCGGCACCAGCGGCCCGCCGACACCGCCGTCGACCGGGGCCGACACGCTCATCCGGTCGGTGTCGAGGCCGGTCTCGGCCAGTGCGCTGCGCAGCTTCCTCTGCGCATCCGCGACCTTGCGGTCCATCTCCCGGAGGAGGTCGATCTGGCTGTCGGAGGAGCGCGCCATCGCCTTGTCGAGCTGCTCCAGGCTGGCCTCGACCCGCTTGGCGGGAGGCTGCTCGGGCGCGGCCTCGCCGGACTGCCAGCCGCCGGCGGCCTGGGCGTCGGCCCCGCGCAACGCCGGAGTCTCGGGAGCGGGGGTCGGTTTGCCCGGCAGGAGCGGCGCGAAGCTCGTCACGCCGGAAGCGCGAATCGGCTCCTCGGGCTTGGCCACGCGCGGCCGCAGCGGCAGCTTGTTCGCCGGCAGGATGCCGTTGGACTGGAGCACGTCGGTGAGCGCCGTCACCAGCGACTGGCGCGATTCCAGCTCGGCCTGGCGGGTCGCCAGCTCGTCGACGCGCGATTCGACGCCGTCCTGATCGAGCAGGGCGCGGCTGGCATAGCGGTCGATATCCGCCCGCAGCGCCGCGATCCGGTCCTCATAGGCGTATTGGCGCGTCGTCTCGCGGGCGATCAGGCGGGCCGCGAGGTCGTCCTTGCTGAGGATGTACCAGCCGGCCGTGCCGCTGCAGGCCGTCATCAGCGCCAGCCAGCCGAGGCCCGCGAGCATGGTCGAGCGGCGGATCGTATAGGTCCTGTGGGCGATCAGGCCGGTGGCGGGGAGGGCGGGAGCCGTGTGGAGGTGAGCATGCATACGCGGATACCGGGGAAACGCTGCCGATACCGCCATTACGAATTGTTAGGGTTAATCTTTCGCAAAGGCCGGGGAGAAAGCGCCCCTACAGCGCGCGGGCGGCGGCGAGTACCTCCTCGGCATGGCCGGCCACCTTCACCTTGCGCCAGATCCGCGCGATCCGCCCCTCGGCGTCGATCAGGAAGGTGGCCCGTTCGATCCCCATATATTTGCGGCCATACAGGCTCTTCTCGACCCAGATGCCATAGGCGTTCGCCAGAGTCTGGCTCTCGTCGGCCAGCAAGGTGAGGTCGAGCGCGTGCTTTTGCTTGAAGCGGTCGTGGCGCCTGGCCGGGTCGGGCGAGACGCCGACGACCTCGGTGCCGCAGGCGGCGAACTCCGGGCGGAGCCGGTTGAAGTCGATCGCCTCGCGCGTGCAGCCGGTGGTGTCGTCCTTGGGATAGGCGTAGAGCACGAGCTTGCGGCCCCGGAAATCCGCCAGCGTCGCCTCGCTGCCGCCGTCGCGCGGCAGCTTGAAATCGGGCGCCCTGTCGCCTTCCTGCAAAGCCATGGTTTCTGCCTTCCTTTTGTCGCCTTCGGGGGGCATGGACGGCCCTGGGCCGGTTAGCGGGGCCGGGGACGGCGCCACCTGACGAAAGATGCGGCAGGCGCGGGGTTCCGGCTTGCCGAATCGCCTCGTCAGGCCACATCGACATTCATGTCGTCTCCCGAGATTGCGGCAAGGGGCATTTCTGCGCCACCTTGCGGGGCACGGCAGCAGCGCCCGAGAGGACCACGCGGATTTTGGCGGACGAGGAAGCAAAGGCTGCGGGACCCGGCACAGCCGCGCCGGCATCATCGCCGGATCGTGCCTGCGATGCCGCGGCCGTGAAGCGACGCGCCAGGGCCGGCCTCGGCCTGATCTGCGCCGCCGTGCTCTTTGCCGCCCTGGTGCTGGCCGGCGGAGCCGTCACCCTGCTCGTCACCGGCATCATTCCGCTCTCCGGCCTGGAAGGGCGGATCTCCTCGGCGATCGAGGAGAGGCTCGGCCCCGGCTGGACGGTCGAGGCCGCCTCGGCCGAGCTCGGCCGCATCGACGGGCATTCGCAGCTCCGCGTCCGGCAGGTCTCCTTCCGCCATTCCAGCGGCGCCACCATCCGCGCTCCCGAGGCGATCCTGGGCTACGAGCCGCTGGCGCTGCTCCGGGGCGACATCCGTCTGGTCTCGATCGACCTGCGCGGCGTCAACGTCCGGCTCGGCGTCGACAAGAACGGCGCGCTGGTCATCAATGCCGATTCGGCGCCGGCCGAGGCGCAGCCGCCCGCCACGGTCCCCGACGCGGCCCAGTGGAACGCCTTCACCGGCATAATGAGCGCGATCACCACGCTGGCGCGCGGGGACGGCCTGCTCGGCGCGCTCGAGACGGCCGGCATGAACGGCGCCCGGCTTTCGCTCGTCGACCCGGAAGGGCGCCAGAAGGCGGGGCTGGAGGATGTCGAGATCCGGCTGACGCGCCTCGGCGCGCGCGGCACCCGCCTGCTGGTGAAAGGGCGCACCGGGCAGCGCTGGAAGGAGATGTCGGTCGACCTTTCCACCGAGGCCGACGGAACCCAGCGCGCGGATATCGACATCCTGCATTTCGAGCCCGCCGAGGCGGTGGCGCTCGCCTTCGGCACCGGCGGCGTGGTGCTGGAAGGGCTGCCGCTCAAGGGCAAGGCCACCTTGCGCCAGGCGCCGGACGGCAAGCAGTCGATGACGGCGTCAATCGACGTCCAGTCCGGCACCGTCCAGTTCCCGGGCAGCCCGATGCCGGCGCTGAAGCTCGATTCGGCCCATCTCGACGTGGCCAGCGGCACCGATTTGACGGATCTTCGGATCGTGCGCGGCGAGATCAATGCCGGCGCGACCCACCTCCTGGCCACCGGCACGCTGCGCGAGGACAATGGCGGCTGGCGGCTCGCGCTCGACGCCGGCGGCCAGCTCGCGGGCCTCGATACCGACCCGGCCGTGCAGATCGACAGCCTCAAGGCCGATCTCAAGATCGATCCCGCCAACGGCGCCGTCTCGGTCGATGCGCTCGGGATCAGCGGCCCCGGGGCGCATGTCGACCTGACCGCCTTCGTCCAGCGCGTCGGCAGCTCGCCGCTGCAGCGCTTCCATATCAGGGCGAGCGATTCCGACATGCGGGCGCTGCTCGCGATCTGGCCGGGCTTCACCTCTCCGGATGTGCACGACACGCTGCGGCGGCAACTCGCATCCGGCTGGATGAAGCAGCTCACCGTCGATCTCGACCTGTCGGCGGAGGAGCATGCCAGGCTGGTCCACGGCGAGGGAATGCCGGACGACGCCCTGCTCGTCGTCATCGACGCGGAGAAAGTCCGCTACCTGCCCGATCCGGGCCTGCCGCCGCTGACCGACGCGACCGTCGCGGGCAAGGTCACGGGCCGGAATGTCCAGCTCGCCATCGGCCAGGCCACCGCCGATCTCGGCAATGGCCGCAGCCTGAAGCTGAGCGAGGCGAACTTCGCCATGCCGGAATTCTGGCGCCACCGCGCCCCCGCGAATATCGGCTTCCGGATCAACGGCTCGGCGGGGGCGCTCATGGCCCTGTTCGCCTTTCCCGCGCTGAAGGACTTCTCGCCCGGCCTGATCGACCCCGCCTCGATCAAGGGCGCGAGCGATCTCAAGGTCGCGCTCACCCTGCCGCTCGCCAACGACCTCAAGACCGAGGAGATCGCGGTCAGCGGCAGCGGCACCCTGTCCGGCATCGCCTCGGACACGCTGCTCGGCACGGAGAAGCTGGACGGCGGCACGCTGGCGGCGACGTTCGACCGCGCCGGCCTCACCCTGCGCGGCGATGCGAAGATCGGCGGCGACAAGGCCCAGGTCGATGTCAGGCAGGATGCGAAGGGGCAGGGCGAGGCGACGATGCTGCTGCAGCTCGACGCCGCCGCGCGGCAGAGGCGCGGCTTCGGGGCGGAGGCGGGCATTTCCGGCACCTTGCCGGTCAAGGTGACGAAGAGCTTCGGCAAGGGGGCGGAGGCGCCGCCGCGGGTCGAGATCGACCTCACCAAGGTCGGCCTCGACGGCACGGTGCCCGGTCTGAGCAAGCCGGCGGGCCGGCCTGGTAAGCTGAGCTTCAGCTATATCGCCGATGCTGACGGGCCCGATCTCGACGACCTCAGCCTCGACGCCGGCAGCGCGCAGATCAGGGGGCGGGTCGAGCTCAACAAGCAGAACGCGCTGGAGAGCGCCAGCCTGTCGCAGTTCCGCATTTCGCCCGGCGACAACCTCAGGCTCGACGCCAAGCGCGACGGCAACGTCACGAAGCTCACCATCCGCGGCGCCGTGGCCGATCTGCGCCCCTTCATCAAGACCATCCAGAGCCCGGCGCAGGCGGCACGCGGCGATCGCTCCGACCAGCAGAAGCCCGCCGATTACGATATCGACCTCGACGTGCCGATCCTCACCGGCTTCAACAACGAGGCGATCACCAGCGCCACGCTGAAGGCCTCGCGGCGTGGCGGCGAGCTGCGCATGGTCAATTTCCAGGGGCGGATCGGCAAGGCCGACGTCTCGGCGCGGCAGCGCCAGAACGAGGGCGGAAGGCTCGTCGTGCAGACCGAGAACGGCGGCTCGCTGCTGCGCTTCCTCGACCTCTACAACCGGGCCTATGGCGGCAATCTGGTGCTGACGACGGGGATGGGCGAAAGCCAGAGCGGCGACCTGCTGTTCCGCGACTTCCTGGTTCGCAACGAGCCGGCGCTGAAGCGCGTCGTCGGGACGCAGCCGGCCAGCGCGTTCGCGGGCGACGGCCCCGCCGGCGCCGAGGCCCGCATCGACGTTTCGGAGGTCGCCTTCACCAAGCTGCGCGCCGAGTTCACCCGCTCCGCCAGCCGCCTCGACGTCTCCGACATGGTGATCTGGGGCCAGCAGGTCGGGTTCACGCTGCAGGGCCATGTCGATTACGGCCGCGACCGGGTCGATATCGGCGGCACCTTCGTGCCGGGTTACGCCTTCAACAACGCCTTCGCGCAGGTGCCGGTGTTCGGCGCGCTGCTCGGCGGCGGCAGCCAGTACGGCGGACTCTTCGCGGTGAATTTCCGGATCTCTGGGTCCGCCAGCGCGCCGACCATGACGATCAACCCGCTCTCGGCGATCGCGCCGGGCATCCTGCGGCGCTTCGTCGATCCGCTCGGCGGCGCGCCCGAGCAGAGGCCGGTCCAGCCCGGCCAGCCGCAGCCGCGCCCGTGACGGAAGCGGGCGGCCGGCGCCGGCTGCCTATTCCGGCCGCAGCAGGACGTGCTTCTTCTTGCCGAAGGAGAGCTTGACCACCCCGTCCGGGGTGAGATCGCCGAGGCCGAGCGTGGCCCGCTCGTCGGTCACGACGGCGTCGTTGACGCGCAGGCCGCCGGCCTTGACCTGGCGGCGGGCCTCGCCGGTCGAGGAGACCAGCCCGGCCTTGACGAAGGCGCTGAGCACGCCGAGGCCGGGCTCGATCTCGCCGCGCGGGACCGCGACGGTCGGCAGGTCGGTGGCGAGCGCGCCTTCCTCGAAGGTCTTGCGCGCCGTCTCGGCCGCCGCCTCGGCCGCCTCGCGGCCATGGACGATCGCGGTGATCTCGGTCGCCAGCACCTTCTTGGCCTCGTTGATCTCGGAGCCGCCCAGCGCCGCCAGCCGGGCGATCTCGTCGAGCGGCAGCCGCGTGAACACCTTGAGGAAGCGGCCGACATCGGCGTCCTCGGTGTTGCGGAAATACTGCCAGAAATCATACGGGCTGAAGACGTCGGCATTGAGCCAGACCGCGCCGTTGGCGGTCTTGCCCATCTTGGCGCCCGACGCGGTCGTCAGCAGCGGCGTGGTCAGGCAGTAGAGCTGCGGGCCGCCCATCCGGTGCGAGAGGTCGACGCCGTTGATGATGTTGCCCCACTGGTCGGAGCCGCCCATCTGCAGCCGGCAGCCATAGCGGCGGTTGAGCTCGACGAAGTCGTAACCCTGCATGATCATGTAGTTGAATTCGAGGAAGGACAGCGACTGCTCGCGGTCGAGCCTGAGCTTCACCGAATCGAAGGAGAGCATGCGGTTGACCGAGAAATGCCGGCCGACCTCGCGCAGGAACTCGACATAGTTCAGCTTGAGCAGCCAGTCGGCATTGTTGGCCATGATCGCGTCGGTCGGCCCGTCGCCATAGCGCAGAATGCGGCCGAAGACGCGCTTGATGCTCTCGATATTGGTCGCGATCTCCTCGACGGTCAGCAGCTTGCGCTGGTCGTCGCGGAAGGAGGGATCGCCGACCATCGAGGTGCCGCCGCCCATCAGCGTGATCGGGCGGTGACCGGTCTCCTGAAACCAGTAGAGCATCGTCAACGAGATCAGGTTGCCGATATGGATCGAGGTCGCCGTCGCGTCATAGCCGACATAGGCGGTCTGGCTTCCCTGCCGGCACAGAGCATCGAGGCCTTCCGGATCGGAAACCTGATGGATGAGGCCGCGCTCGTCGAGCACGCGCAGGAAATCGGACTTGTAGGTGGTCATGGCGGCTTTGCGTTCTGATCGGTGTCGTTCCGCCGTCGTCTAAAGCATCGGCCCGAAAAGTGGAAACCGCTTTTGCGCGGCCGGTCCCGCGCGAAGCGGCAGCCCGCGAGAACGCCCGGCGCCTCAGCCGGGCGCCCGGACCAGCCAGAGCACGGCCGGGTCCCGCGGCGCGGGCGGATCGACCACGTCGCGCGGCAGCCCGAGATCGCGCAACGCCCGATCGTCCAGCATGGCGAGATGGTCCGCGGCGCGGCTCGCCCGGCGGTGCCGGGCCCAGAGCTGCAGCCAGCCGCGCAGCAGGGAAGGCCCGCCGGATCTGTCCGGCGGCGGCGCATGGGAAACGCATGTCATGGTTCGGTTCTCGCAGGGGCGGGCGACGGCGCCCGCCGATCCGAGGCTGAATCTCCGCCCGATGCCGTCCTGCCGCAACGCGGAAGATTGCCGCCTGCCATAAGGGTGCCTTATGCTTGCAGTCATGGCCGAACCGCCTCCGCCCCCGCCGAAACTCCCGCCGCTCGCGGCCGTGCGCGTCTTCGAGGCGGCGGCGCGGCACCAGAATTTTACGCGCGCGGCCGAGGAGCTCGGGATGACGCAAGCGGCGGTGAGCTACCAGATCCGCCTGCTCGAGGACCGGGTCGGCGCCGCGCTGTTCCTGCGCCAGCCGCGACAGGTGGTGCTGACGCCGCTCGGGCAGCGCCTGGCCGGCCCGTTGAGCAAGGCGCTGCACGACATCGGCAGCGTGTTCCGCGCAGTCTGCGAGGAGAACCAGACCGCCCTGACGATCTCGGCCTTGCAGACGATGGCGATCACCTGGCTGTCGCCGCGGCTGGCGCAGTTCCAGATCGAGAATCCGCAGGTCGCCGTGCGCGTGCGCACCTCGCAGCATCTGGTCGACTTCGCCACCGAGGCGGTCGATCTCGCCTTGCGCTACGGCCCGGGCGGGTGGACCGGCGTGGCGGCGGAGAAGCTGTTCGCCTGCCATTACGCGCCGCTCTGCACGCCCGAGCTGCGCGAGCGGCTGCACCTGCGCGAGCCGGTCGACCTGCTGCGAGCGCCGCTGCTGAGCCCCGAGGAATCGTCATGGAAGGTCTGGTTCGCCGATCTCGGCCTCGACGCGCCCCGGCAGGGCGGGCTGGCGATGTCGCTGGAGATGCAGGCGATGAACGTCCAGGCGGCGATGCGCGGCCACGGCGTGGCGATGGCCGTGCCCGAGCTCTTCGCCTACGACATCGCGGCCGGGCGGCTCGTCTTCGCGGTCGAGCACGCCATCCGCGACCGCTGGTCCTATTGGCTGGTCTACCCGCCGGCGCGCCAGCGCGAGCACAAGATCCGCCGGTTCCGCGACTGGGTGCTGGCGGAGGCGCGGGCAGCGGAGCTGGCGCTGCCCGTCATGGCCGGGAGCAAGGGGCTGATCCACCCCTCGTCCTGAGCCGGTGGCTCAGGGCTGCTCCTGCTCCGATTTGATGATCTCCGGCCCGACCTTGGCGTCGAGATAGGCGCCGACCTGCTCCATGAGCTGCTCGACGCGGCCGTCGAAGAAGTGGTTGGCACCCTCGACCACGGCATGCTCGATCTGGATGCCCTTCTGGGTCTTCACCTTCTCGATCACGGCCATGACCTCCTTGACCGGCGCGACGCGGTCCTCCGAGCCGTGCACGAACAGGCCGGAGGACGGGCAGGGCGCCAGGAAGGAGAAGTCGTAGCGGTTCGCCATCGCCGCGATCGAGAGGAAGCCCTCGATCTCCGGGCGGCGCATCAGGAGCTGCATGCCGATCCAGGCGCCGAAGGACACGCCCGCGATCCAGCAGTTCTTGGCCTCGGGGTTGAGCGCCTGCATCCAGTCGAGCGCGGCGGCCGCGTCCGAGAGCTCGCCCGCGCCATGGTCGAAGTGACCCTGGCTGCGGCCGACGCCGCGGAAATTGAAGCGCAGCGCCGAGAAGCCGCGGTTCACGAAGGTGTAGAACAGGTTGTAGACGATCTGGTTGTTCATCGTCCCGCCGAATTGCGGGTGCGGGTGCAGGATGATCGCCAGCGGCGCGCCGCGCTTCTTGGCCGGCTGGTAGCGGCCTTCGATCCGCCCTGCGGGCCCGTTGAAGATAACCTCTGGCATCGTCTCACCGCTTCTTGCGGCAGCGCCGGCAGGGGCGGGCAGAAAGCGGACGCATGCCCACTCGGAACCCGGCCGCCCTTGACGGCGCCGCCTTGCGCGCCCTAGATGAAGAGCGCTTAGAATAGTTCTAACAGCCGTGAACAAGTCGAGAACAAAGCGTCAGCCGCTGACGCGGACCGTGTCTCGACCGTTCCGGCCGGTTCGGATGGGCGGCTATAGCACGGCGCACAGGTGCGATTTCAAGCATTTCGTATCGGAGGGCGCGGCGATGACGAGGATGGAGCAGGCAGGATCGTGACGGCGGGACGCGCCTATCTCGACCACAACGCCACGACCCCGGCCCGGCCCGAGGTGGTGGAGGCGGTCGCGCATGCGCTGTCGTTGCCCGGCAACCCGTCCTCCGTCCATGGCGAAGGCCGCGCCGCCCGCGGCGCCATGGAGCAGGCGCGCGAACGGGTCGCGGCGCTGGTCGGCGCCAAGGCCTCGAACCTCGTCTTCACCAGCGGCGGCACCGAAGCGAACGTCACCGTGCTCTCGCCCGGGCTGATGGATTGCGACGGCGGGCGCGACTGTGTGAGGACGCCGGCCTCGCTGCTGCTCCACAGCGCCACCGAGCATGCCTGCGTGCGCGACGGCCATCGTTTCCCGGCCGACATGGCGGAGGAGATTCCGGTCGACGGCGAGGGGCGTGTCGACCTCGCCTGGCTCGACGCGCGGCTGGCGCGCTTCGTCACCGACAATCCCGGCACCCGCGCGCTCGTCTCGATCCATCTCGCCAACAACGAGACCGGCGTGATCCAGCCGGTCGCGGAAGCCGCGGCGGTCGTCCATCGCCATGGCGGCCTGCTGCACAGCGACGCCGTCCAGGCCGCCGGCAAGATCGCGATCGACATCGCCGCGCTCGGCGCCGATGTGCTGACGCTCTCCGCCCACAAGATCGGCGGGCCGAAGGGCATCGGCGCCATCGTCTTCCGCACCGGTGCGCTCGAACTCGCCGACAAGCCGCTGCGCGGCGGCGGGCAGGAACGCGGCTGGCGCGCCGGAACCGAAAATCTTCCGGGAATCATCGGCTTCGGCGCAGCGGCTGATTCTGCGCTGAAGGCTCTGCCGGCCGAAGCCGCCCGCCTTGCCGCGCTGCGCGACAGGCTCGAGTCCGGCGTGCTGGCCCTCGCTCCGGAAGCGGCGGTCTTCGGCCGCCTGGCGCCGCGCCTGCCCAACACCTCGGCCTTCGCCGTGCCGGGCCTCAAGGCCGAGACGGCGCTGATCAAGCTCGACCTGCTCGGCGCGGCGCTGTCCTCCGGCTCGGCCTGCTCTTCCGGCAAGGTCAGGCGCTCGCATGTGCTGGATGCGATGAAAGTCGACCCGGCCATGAGCGCAGGGGCCTTGCGGGCGTCGCTCGGATGGACCACCTGCGAGGCGGACATCGAACTTTTCCTCGCGGCCTACGGCAAGCTCGTGGCCGCAAACACCGATCGGGGCGCCCGGGCTGCCGCCTGAGCGCTTCGCAACACAAGAAACTGAACCGGCGGGCCTTGAACCCGCGACAGGAGAGTCAACATGGCAGCGGTCCAGGAGACCATCGATCAGGTCAAGTCGATCGACGTGACCGAGTACAAATACGGCTTCGTCACCGAGGTCGAAGTCGACAAGCCGGCCAAGGGCCTCACCGAGGACACGGTCCGCTACATCTCGGCGCGCAAGAACGAGCCGGAATGGATGCTGGAATGGCGCCTCGACGCCTTCCGGCGCTGGAAGACGATGACGGAGCCGACCTGGTCGCGCGTCCAGTATCCGCCGATCGACTACCAGGATCTCTATTATTACGCCGCTCCCAAGACGGGCGCCTCGCCGAAGTCGCTCGACGAGGTCGATCCGGCGATCCTGGCGACCTATGAGAAGCTCGGCATCCCGCTGCGCGAGCAGGAGATCCTGGCCGGCGTCGCGCCGGAGAACCGCGTCGCGGTCGATGCGGTGTTCGACTCCGTCTCGGTGGTGACGACCTTCAAGGAGGAGCTGAAGAAGGCCGGCGTGATCTTCTGCTCGATCTCCGAGGCGATCCAGGAACATCCCGATCTGGTCAGGAAGTACCTCGCCAGCGTCGTGCCGGTGACGGACAACTACTTCGCCACCCTCAACAGCGCGGTCTTCACCGACGGCTCCTTCGTCTATGTGCCGAAGGGCGTGCGCTGCCCGATGGAATTGTCGACCTACTTCCGCATCAACGAGCAGAACACCGGTCAGTTCGAGCGCACGCTGATCATCGCCGAGGAAGGCGCCTATGTCAGCTATCTCGAAGGCTGCACGGCACCGAAGCGCGACGAGAACCAGCTTCACGCCGCGGTGGTCGAGCTGATCGCGCTCGACGACGCCGAGATCAAGTACTCGACCGTGCAGAACTGGTTCCCCGGCGACGCCGAGGGCAAGGGCGGCATCTACAACTTCGTGACCAAGCGCGGCGACTGCCGGGGCAAGCGCTCGAAGATCTCGTGGACCCAGGTCGAAACCGGCTCGGCGATCACCTGGAAGTATCCGTCCTGCATCCTGCGCGGCGACGGCTCGCGCGGCGAGTTCTACTCGATCGCGGTGTCGAACGGCATGCAGCAGGTCGATAGCGGCACCAAGATGCTGCATCTCGGCAGGAACACGACCTCGAAGATTATCGCCAAGGGCATCGCGGCCGGCAAATCGGACTCGACCTATCGCGGCATGGTCTCGGCGCACCGCAAGGCGACGGGCGCGCGCAACTTCACCAATTGCGACTCGCTGCTGATCGGCGACCAGTGCGGCGCGCACACCATCCCCTATATCGAGGCCAAGACCGCGACCGCGATCTTCGAGCACGAGGCCACGACCTCGAAGATCGGCGAGGACCAGCTCTTCTATTGCCAGCAGCGCGGGCTTTCCGAGGAGGAGGCGGTGGCGCTGATCGTCAACGGCTTCGTCAAGGAGGTGCTGCAGCAGCTCCCGATGGAGTTCGCCGTCGAGGCGCAGAAGCTGATCACCATCTCGCTGGAAGGCTCGGTCGGCTGATTTTGGGAGAATGCCACCCGGTCCGCGATGCGGGCCAGTGGTGGCATCGCGCCTCATTGGAGAACCGCCTCATGAAGAGCCTGATCGTCACAGTCGCGCTTTTCGCTTCGGCCGCCACGGCGGCGGCCCAGACGACGATGTCCTGCGCACTCACCAACGACAGCGAGATCGCCGGCCTGTTCGACAACTGGAACACCGCCCTCAAGACCGGCCGGCCCGAGGCCGTGGCCGGGCTCTATGCCGAGGACGCGATCCTGTTGCCGACGGTGTCGAACAAGCCGCGCCTGACCAACCCGGAAAGGCTCGACTATTTCGCGCATTTCATGGCCAACCGCCCGCAGGGGCAGATCGACGAGCGGGTCATCCGCCGCGGCTGCAACGATGCGCTCGATGCCGGCCTCTACACCTTCACCTATGGTGACGGCCGCAAGGTCTCGGCCCGCTACAGTTTCACCTACGTGCTGCGGGACGGCCGCTGGCTGATCCAGTCGCACCATTCCTCGATGCTGCCGGAGCCGGCCGCCCCCAAACCCTGAACGCAAATCGGTGGCGCCGGCTGCGGCCGGCCGCTCCATCGCAGATCATTCGGCGCCGAAGCGCCCTCAGAACGGAACGAAACCATGCTCGAAATTCGCAATCTCGTCGTCAAGATCGCCGATGAGGACAAGCAGATCCTCAACGGCCTCAACCTCACCGTGAACGATGGCGAGGTCGCTGCCATCATGGGGCCGAACGGCTCCGGCAAGTCGACGCTGAGCTACGTCATCGCCGGCAAGGAGGACTACGAGGTCCTCGACGGCGAGATCCTGCTCAATGGCGAGAACGTGCTGGAGATGGAGGCCGACGCCCGCGCCGCCGCCGGCATCTTCCTCGCCTTCCAGTACCCGCTGGAGATCCCCGGCGTCGCTACGATGACCTTCCTGAAGGCGGCGATGAACGCCCAGCGCAAGGCGCGCGGCGAGGACGAGCTGCTGACGCCGGACTTCATCAAGCAGGTCAACGCCGCGGCCGACAAGCTCGGCATCGCCAAGGACATGCTGCGCCGGCCGCTCAATGTCGGCTTCTCGGGCGGTGAGAAGAAGCGCATGGAAATCCTTCAGATGGCTCTGCTTTCGCCGTCCATGTGCATCCTCGACGAGACCGATTCCGGCCTCGACATCGACGCGCTGCGCATCGTCGCCGAGGGCGTCAACGCCCTGCGCGCGAAGAACCGCAGCTTCCTGGTCATCACCCACTACCAGCGCCTGCTCGACCACATCGTGCCGGACACCGTCCACGTCATGTCGAAGGGCCGGATCGTCAAGACCGGCGGCAAGGAGCTGGCGCTGGAGCTCGAGAAGAGTGGCTACGCCGCCTATGGGGAGGCCGCGTAAATGGCCATCGTCACCCCGTTGAAGACGGCGGCCGAGCAGCAGTTCGTCCAGCAATACGCCGACAGCAAGGCGGCGCTGCCCGGCAGCCCGGCCATGCGCGAATTGCGCGAGCAGGCCTTCGCCGGCTTCGAGGCCAGGGGGCTGCCGCACCGGCGCCTGGAATCCTGGCGCTATACGGACCTGCGCGCCCTGCTGCGCGAGGCGCGCCCGCTCGCCGGAGCCGGCGCCGCCACCGCCGCGGTCAAGGCGAGGCTCGAGGCGCTCGGGCTCGAGGGGTTGCGCCTCGTGCTAATCGACGGCGTCTTCGCGCCCGAGCTCTCCAGCCTCGACGCGATTCCCGAAGGCGTCTCGGTGCAGTCGCTGGCCGAGGCTCTGGCCTCGCCGCGCGAGGGGCTGGCCCGGGTCCTCTCCGGCCCGTCGGTGGCCGCCGACGATGCCGGGCTCATGCTCAATACCGCGCTGATGCGCGACGGCGTCTTCATCGAGATCGCCGAGGGCCGGAATCTGGAGCAGCCGATCCTGATCGTCTCGCTCGCCTTGGGCGAGGAGGAGCGGGCGGTATTCCACCGCTCGGTCGTGCTCGCCGCGCAGGGCAGCCGGGCAACGATCGTCGAGGTCAGCGAGGCGGCCGCCGACGCCGCCCAGCAGATCAACGGCGCCATCGTCTTCGAGACAGGCGATGAGAGCGAGATCCAGCATGTCCGCATCGTCACCCGCCAGCAGGCGGCGACGGTCGAGGTGCAGAGCCTGCTCGCCACGGTCGGGGCCCAGGCGAAGTTCGACTCCTTCGCGCTGGTCGCCAATGCCGGCACGGTGCGCCAGCAGCATTTCATCCGCTTCGCCGGCGAGCACAGCGAGATCGGCCTGCGCGGAGTGAACCTGCTCGGCGGCGCGCAGCATTCGGACGTGACGCTGGTCGTCGACCACGAGGTGCCGCACGGCACCAGCCGCGAGCTGTTCAAGACCATCGCCGGCGGCCAGTCGACCGGCGTCTTCCAAGGCAAGGTCATCGTGCGCCCGCATGCGCAGAAGACCGATGGCGGCATGAAGAGCAACGCGCTGCTGCTGAACGACGGCGCGACCATGTACAACAAGCCGGAGCTTGAGATCTTCGCCGACGACGTGGTCTGCGGCCATGGCGCGACGGTGGCGCAGATCGACGGCGAGCAGCTCTTCTACCTGATGGCGCGCGGCCTGCCGCGGCCGCAGGCCGAAGCGCTGGTGCTGCAGGCCTTTGCCGGCGAGGCGGTCGAGTTCGTCGCCGATGAGAACCTGCGCAACTGGGTGATGCGGGAAGTCGAGGCCTGGCTCCAGGCCCGCGAGGCCGCTTCCGAGGTGAGTACCGTCTGATGCCCTACGTCAATCTCCAGATCACGAAGGGCGCAACGCGCGAGCAGAAGGCGCGGATCGTCAAGGAGTTCACCGAGACCCTGGTGAAGGTGCTCGGCAAGAACCCGCAGAACACCCATATCGTGATCCAGGAGATCGAGCGGGAGGATTGGGGGCATGCCGGGGCGCTCGTCGCCGACCGGCAGCCCGGTTCCGGAAAGGCGTGAAGGATGAACGCGATCACCGGCCAGCCCGTGCTGAAGCCCTATGATGTCGCGGCGGTGCGGCGGGATTTCCCGATCCTGTCGCGCGAGGTCTACGGCAAGCCGCTCGTCTATCTCGACAATGCTGCCTCGGCGCAGAAGCCGAACGCGGTGATCGACGCGATGACGAAGCTGATGCGCGAGGATTACGCCAACGTCCATCGCGGCCTGCACTATCTCGCCAACGCCTCGACCGAAGCCTATGAGGCCGCTCGCGAAAGCGCGCGGCGCTTCCTCAACGCGAAGCATCTCGAAGAGATCGTGTTCACCCGCTCTTCGACCGGGGCGCTGAACACGGTGGCATCCTCGCTCGGCCGCCATCTGAACCTCGGCGAGGGCGACGAGATCATCGTCTCGATCCTCGAGCATCACTCCAACATCGTGCCCTGGCATTATTGGCGCGAGCGGCACGGCGCCGTGCTGAAATGGGCGCCCATCGACGAGGACGGCAATTTCCTCATCGAGGCGTTCGAGAAGCTGATCACGCCGCGCACCAAGGTCGTGGCGCTGACCCATATGTCGAACGCGACCGGCACCGTCGTCCCGATCGCGGAGGTGGCGAAGATCTGCCGGGCGCATGGCATCCCGCTCGTCGTCGACGGCAGCCAGGGGGCGGTGCATCTGCCGGTCGACGTGCAGGCGCTGGGCTGCGACTTCTACGCCTTCACCGGCCACAAGACCTATGGGCCGACCGGCTCCGGCGTGCTCTGGGGCCGCAAGGAATGGCTCGACAGGCTGCCGCCCTATGAAGGCGGCGGCGAGATGATCGTCACCGTCACCGAGGATACGGTGACCTACAACGACCCGCCGCATCGCTTCGAGGCCGGCACGCCGGCCATCGTCGAGGCGGTGGGGCTGGGCGCCGCGCTCGACTACATGATGGCGCTCGGCCGCGAGAACATCGCCGCCCATGAGGCGAAGCTCGGCGCCTATGCGCTGGAGCGCCTCGGCGCGATGAACTCCATCCGCATCTTCGGCAGGGCGCGGGAGAAGGGCGCGATCGTCGCCTTCGAGATGAAGGGCGCCCATGCCCACGACGTCGCGACGGTGATCGACCGCGCCGGCGTCGCAGTTCGCGCCGGCACCCATTGCGCGATGCCGCTTTTGGCACGATATGGGGTGACATCGACCTGTCGTGCCTCCTTCGGTCTCTACAACACGCTGGAGGAAGTGGACGCGCTGGTCGAAGCCCTGCGGAAGGCCGAGAGCCTGTTCGCCTGACACAACAAGGATCGAGAGCCTTGGCCACGTCCGAACCCATCGAGCTGAAGGAAGACGGCTACAAGCCGAACGAGCCGCAGGTCGGCTCCGGCTCGTCCCTGCCGCCCGAGGAGATCGACCGCCTGACCGACGACATCGTCGCGGCGCTGAAGACGGTCTACGACCCCGAGATCCCGGCCGACATCTACGAGCTCGGCCTGATCTACCGCGTCGACATCGCGGACGACCGCCACGTCACCATCGACATGACGCTGACCGCGCCCGGCTGTCCGGTCGCCGGCGAGATGCCGGGCTGGGTCGAGAACGCCGTCGGCACGGTGCAGGGCGTCTCGGCGGTGACGGTCAACATGACCTTCGACCCGCCCTGGGACCAGTCGCGCATGTCCGACGAGGCGCGTGTCGCCCTCGACATGTGGTGAGCGAACGGGCGTCCGCGCCGTTCTGGCGAAGATGGGGACCGTCTCCGACCGGAGGCGGTCTTTCTTTTTGCGGCGGCGCCGACTCAGCCCGGCGAGATCACCAGCCGCAGAGAGCCGTCATAGCTCGGCTGGCGGCGCAGGGCGCCGTAGCGCGCGTCCCAGGCGCCGGAAGCGAGATCGCCGCGCAGCCGCTCGATCGAGACTGCGTTTTCCGCCGCATCGACGAAACTCCAGGCCGAGCAGGCCGAACGCGCGCCTTCCTCTAGGAAGCTTTCCGGGCGGCCGTAATAGGCCTCGTTGAAGCCGTCGCGGCAGGCGAGGGGAATCGATACCGGCACGATCTCGACGCTGCCGCCGAGAACCTGGCCGATATGGTCGAGCGCGGGATAGCGCCTGGCCTCGGTCGCCAGCACCTTCGGCGCGTAGTCCGCGAGCCAGAACGCCTCCACCAGCGCGGGATCGCAGGACAGGATCACCACCGGACCGCGCGTCACCCGCCGCATCTCGCGCAGCCCCGCATCGAGATCCTGCCACTGATGCACGGTGAAGGTCGCCATGGCGGCGTCGAAGGCCTTGTCGGGAAAGGGCAGCCTCTCGGCGGCGGCGTCGATGGCCGCGGCTATCTCGGCCGGGCGCTGTGCCCGCATCGAGGCGGACGGCTCGACGGCGGCGACGTCGCGGCCGCGCGGCTCGTAGGAGCCGGCGCCGGCACCGACATTGAGGATGCGTCCGGCCGGCCCGAGCGCGGCCTCGATCTGCGCCGCGATCGCCGGCTCTGGCCGGCGATAGGAAGCGTAACCCCGCCCGATGCGGCCGTAATCGGCATCGCCCGCGCTGCCATCCGCATGCCGCGTCGCCCGATTGTCGTCACCGTCCATCTCGTCACCTCACTGGCAGGAGCGCCATAGCGGAAGCACATGGTCGCGGGTCAGTGGCGCCAATGTGACGGTTATGGCAGCACCGGGGGACAGCCATGCGATTTCGGCGATTTCCGCGGCAGGCTGCGGCCGCCCGTCCGAAACCAGCCGGAACAGCTCCGCCTCCACCGTGAAGCCCGGCTCGTTGGCCGCCGGCGCCGACAGGGTGCCGAGATGGGCCAGCGACCCGCGCCGTTCCCTCAGGCCCAGCTCCTCCCGCAGCTCGCGCAGCAGCGCCGCGCCAGGCTCCTCTTGCGGCTCGATCTTCCCGCCCGGCTGCATGAAGCTCGCGGTGCCGCGCTTCCTCACCAGCAGGAGGCGCCCCCGCCTGTCGGTCAGCAACGCGGCGGCGATGCGGATGAGGCGGCCGGACGGAAGCATGGGCGAGCGGGCCGATCGTCGGGCGGGGCGAGGGCGGCGCCTCACCTGTCATGGCGGAGCCCGGCCGATGGTGCTAGGAATCGGCCGGTGGTTCAGGGACGCATGATCATGTTCGAAGCGCGGGACATCAAGACCGGGGACAAGGCCGAGTTCTATCGCGAGCTGGCCCAGCAGCTCGAAGCGCTGCTGCATGGCGAGCCCGACCCGATCGCCAACGCCGCCAACACCGCGGCCCTGCTGTTCCAGACGATGCCGGAGCTGAACTGGGCCGGTTTCTACCTGATGCGCGACGGGGAGCTCGTGCTCGGGCCGTTCCAGGGGCGGCCGGCCTGCGTGCGCATCGCGGTGGGCGCCGGCGTCTGCGGCACGGCGGTGGCCCGCCGCGCTTCGGTTCTGGTCGAGGATGTCCACGCTTTTCCGGGGCACATCGCCTGCGACGCCGCCTCGCGCTCCGAGCTGGTCGTGCCGCTGATCGCCGCCGGCGAGGTCATCGGCGTGATCGATCTCGACAGCCCCTCCGTGGCGCGCTTCGACGAGGCCGATCAGCGCGGCATCGAGCGGATCGCCGCGATCTATCTGGCGGCCTGCGCGCAGGCCCCGGCGCCCGTCCTCGCCAGGGCCTCCTAGAGGCCGCCCGTGCCCTCGCTCAGCCTGCGCATCCAGCTCGACCCGGAAGGCCGCATCGGGCCGGGCAAAATCGAATTGCTCGAGAAGATCGCGGCCCTGGGCTCGATCTCGGCCGCGGGGCGCGCGATGGAAATGTCCTATCGGCGTGCCTGGGGGCTGGTCGAGGAGCTGAACGCGCTGTTCGGGCAGCCCGTGGTCGAGCGCCAGATCGGCGGGAAGAACGGCGGCGGCGCCAGCCTGACCCGGCTGGGCGAGGTGCTGGTGACGCGGTTCCGCGCGGTGGAAAGGGCGGCCGCCGATGCGGCGGCCGAGCATCTGGCGGCGCTCCAGGCGGAGATCGGGCCTGGCGGGGCCGGCTGACGCCACCGTCCCGGCGCTCGGGGGCATTCCCTCTCCGGCCGATCCCGCTATCATGCCTTTCCGCAAGCGCGCCGCGCGATGCAGGAGGGTGTCTTCGATGGAAAGCTTCGCCGCCACCATGGCCCAGCCGGGCTACGGCTTCTTCATGACGCTGCTGATCGGGCTGATCGCCGGCTGGATCGCCGAGCGGTTGACCTCGTCGAACCACGGCCTCTTCACCAACATGCTGGTCGGCGTCGCCGGCTCCTTCGTCGGCGCCAAGCTCGCGGAGCTGCTGGAGGTGCCGATCTTCGGTTTCTGGCGCACCTTGACCGCCGCCGTGGCCGGCGCCGTCGTCATCATCGTGATCTGGAACGCGGCCCGCGGGCGCAGTTGAGCCGCGCGACCGCCGGGCGGTTGCGGGAATGCTCTTTGGAGATTAGCTAAGGGAGGCCGGCCCGGCCGGCTCCCGCTGTTGAAGCCCGGACCTCGATATGGCGCTTGTTCTCGACCTGCTGAACCGCGATCCGCGGCCCAATGCCGGCAATCCGAAGGCCGAGCCGCGTCCGCCGGCGGCGGAGCTGCGCCATCCCGAAAAGCAGAAGCGGCCGGAAAACCCGGTGCTGCGCAAGCCGGACTGGATTCGGGTCAAGGCGCCGGGCTCGCCGAAATGGGCCGAAACGCAGAGGATCGTGAAGGCCGAGAAGCTGGTCACGGTCTGCGAGGAGGCCGGCTGCCCGAATATCGGCGAGTGCTGGGAAAAGAAGCACGCCACCTTCATGATCATGGGCGACACCTGCACGCGGGCCTGCGCCTTCTGCAACGTCAAGACCGGCGTGCCGCAGCCGCTCGATCTGGAGGAGCCGCGCAAGGTGGCGGACGCCGTCGCCAAGCTGGGCCTGGAGCACGTCGTCATCACCTCGGTCGACCGCGACGACCTCAAGGACGGCGGCGCGAAGCATTTCGCCGATGTGATCCACGCCATCCGCACGGCGTCGCCGGGCACGACCATCGAGATCCTGACCCCGGACTTCCTGCGCAAGCCGGGCGCGCTCGAAGTGGTGGTTGCGGCCAGGCCGGACGTCTTCAACCACAATCTCGAGACCGTGCCGGGCAAATATCTCAAGGTGCGCCCCGGCGCGCGCTACTTCCATTCGCTCCGGCTGCTGCAGCGGGTGAAGGAGATCGACCCGTCGATCTTCACCAAGTCGGGCATCATGGTCGGCCTGGGCGAGGAGCGGAACGAGGTCCTGCAGTTGATGGACGACCTGCGCTCGGCCGAGGTCGATTTCATGACCATCGGCCAGTACCTCGCGCCCTCGCGCAAGCACCATGCGGTGATCCGCTTCGTCACGCCCGACGAGTTCAAGAGCTTCGAGACGATCGCCTACGCCAAGGGCTTCCTGATGGTGTCCTCGACGCCGCTGACGCGTTCCTCGCACCATGCCGGCGAGGATTTCGCCCGGCTGCGCGCGAACCGCGCGGCGAAGCTCGGCGGCTGACGGCTTCTCCGATGCCGATGTTCAACAGCACGCGCCGGGTGAGGCACTCACCCGAGCAGATGTTCGCGCTGGTCGCGGATATCGAGAAATACCCGCAGTTCCTGCCGCTCTGCGAGGGGCTGGCGGTGCGCCGACGGTCGCCGCGCGAGGATGGCGGCGAGGTGCTGCTGGCCGACATGACCGTCGGCTACAAGGCGATCCGCGAGACCTTCACCAGCCGCGTCACGCTCGACCCGGCCAATCTCAAGATCCTCGTCGAATATGTCGACGGCCCGTTCCGCCATCTCGAGAATCGCTGGACCTTCAAGCCGCACGAGGCGGGCTGCGAGGTCGGCTTCTTCATCTCCTACGAATTCGCGAGCCGCATGCTCGGCATGCTGATGGGCGCGATGTTCGACAAGGCCTTCCGCAAGTTTTCGGAAGCCTTCGAGCGCCGGGCGGATCTGGTCTATGGCCGAAGCGGCACCCCGGCCCTCGGCACCTGAACCGTCATGGCGAGGAGCGTAGCGACGGAGCGGACCGGATGAGACGTTCGGCCCGGTCCCGCAGGTTGCTTCGCTGAGCCTGTCCCCGGGGCTTGCCGAAGCGAGACCCGCAGGCTCGCAATGACGGGGGAGGCGGACGAAACGGGACTAAGATCCGGCCAGCACCGTCTCGCGCAGCAGATCGAGCGCTTCCAGCACGCTCAGCCGGCGGATCTCGTCGCGCGACCGATCGCCGAATCGGCGTTCGCGATGGCGCGTGCCGGACGGGCCGGCGCAAGCGAAATGGACGAGGCCGACCGGCTTCTCGACGCTGCCGCCGCCGGGGCCGGCGACGCCGGTGGTCGAGACCGCGAAGGTCGTGGCGAGGCGCTGCCGGCCTCCCTCTGCCATGGCGCGGGCCACCGGCTCGCTGACGGCGCCATGCTGCGCGATCAACCCGGCCGGCACTCCGGCCAGCGCCGCCTTGGCCTCGTTCGCATAGGTCACGAGCCCGCCCAGCACCATCGCGGACGAGCCGGCGATCGCGGTCAGCGCGCCGCAGACCAGCCCCCCGGTGCAGGATTCGACCGTCGCGACGGTGAAGCCGCGCTTCTCGCTGAGTGCGAGCAGCTCGGCCGCAAGCCTGTGGGTGCCGGCGTCGAACATGGCCTCATTCCTCCTCGGGCAGCCGGATCGTCGCCGTCGCGAGCGCCGCGAGCCCCTCGCGCCGGCCGGTGAAGCCCATCCGCTCCGAAGTCGTGGCCTTGATCGCGACCCGTTCGACCGCGATGCCGGCGATGGCGGCGATCTCGGCGCGGATGGCTTCGCGATGCGGGCCGACCTTCGGCGCCTCACAGACGACGGTGAGGTCGAGATGGTCGATCCGTCCGCCGCGCTCGCGGACGCGGGAGGCGGCGTAGGCGAGGAACTGCGCCGAGGCGGCGCCGCGCCATTGCGGATCGCTCGGCGGGAAATGCGTGCCGATATCGCCCTCGGCGAGCGCGCCCAGCAGCGCGTCGGTCAGGGCGTGGAGGCCGACATCGCCGTCCGAATGCGCCAGCACGCCCTGATCGTGGCCGATCCTGACGCCGCCGAGCCAGACATGGTCGCCCGCCCCGAAAGCGTGGACATCGTAGCCCGTGCCGACATGCGTGACGAGCACCTTGCCGTGGCGCGAGCCGGCCCGCAGGAAATCCTCCGGATGGGTCAGCTTGACGTTGCCGGCGTCGCCCTCGAAGGTCGCGATCGGGTGCCCGGCCCATTCCATCAGGGCCGCGTCGTCGGTGAAACCGTGCAGGAGCGCGCGCTCCGCCGCCTCATGCGCCGCCAGCAGGGGGCCGAAACGGAAGGCCTGCGGGGTCTGCACGCTGACCAGGCGGTCGCGCGCCGGCGTCTCCGCGATATGCCCATTCTCGTCGGTGCGCTTGATCGTGTCCGTCACCGGCAGGGCCGGGATGGCGGCGAGCCCGCTCGGGCCGAGCGTGCGGATCGCCGCCCCGATCTGCGCCGGCGAAACGAAGGGGCGGGCAGCGTCATGGACCAGCACGATGCCGTCGAAGCCCTCGCGGGCGAGCGCCAGCAGGCCGCGCCGCACCGAGGCCTGGCGGGTGGCGCCGCCCAGGGTCGGCTGCGCCAGCCGCGCCGGGTCGAGCCCGGCAATGGCGTCGGCGTAGCGGTCCTCGTCACCCGCGCCGATGACGACGGCGACGCGTCCGATCGCGGGCTCCGCCAGGAAGGGCGCCAGTGCCTGCGCGAGAACCGGGCGCCCGTCGATCAGCCTGTACTGCTTCGGCTCGCCGGTTCCGGCGCGCAGGCCGCGTCCGGCGGCGACGAGCAATGCGGCGATGGGGGCGGGGGGATCAATCCGGTTCAACACGAGCCCTTGTCCTGGCTGGAATAAGACGGTCGGCGCAAGCCATAGCCAATTCCACGGCGCCGGGGCAGGGGGTGCAGCGATGCTGCGTCGCAATATAAATCTCAAGACGCTTGCGCAGACGCAGCAATGTCTAATAAATATGCATAGTGAAGATTGCCTCGAAAGCAGGCTGTAGCCCCGTGCAGGTCGCCGGTATCCCGATCCAGTCCCGCGCCTTCCTGGCGCCGATGTCGGGCGTGACGGACATCGTCATGCGCCGCATCGCCGCCCGTTTCCGCGCCGGCGTCGTCGTTTCCGAGATGGTGGCGTCGGACGAATTCGTCCGCGGCAGCGAGGAGGCGCGCATCCGCACCGAGGGGCAGGGCGTTTCGCCGCATGTCGTGCAGCTCGCCGGCTGCGACCCGCACTGGCTGGGCGAGGCAGCGCGGCTGGCGGAGGCGAACGGGGCGGCGATCGTCGACATCAATATGGGCTGCCCGGCCAAGAAGGTGACGGGCGGCTGGGCCGGCTCGGCCCTGATGCGCGACCTCGACCATGCGGTCAACCTCATCGAGGCCGCCGTGGCGGCGGTCGCGATCCCGGTGACGGTGAAGATGCGGCTCGGCTGGGACGACGCCTCGCGCAACGCCCCCGAGCTGGCGCGCCGGGCTGTCGCGGCGGGGGCGCGGCTGATCACGGTCCATGGCCGCACCCGGCAGCAATTCTACAAGGGCCGGGCCGACTGGCGGGCAATCGCGGCGGTGAGGGCCGCCGGGGATTTCCCGCTCGTCGCCAATGGCGACATCCGCGATGTCGCCGACGCGCGGAGCTGCCTCGATCAGTCGGGCGCCGATTTCGTCATGGTCGGACGCGCCGCGCTGGGCCGGCCCTGGCTGGTCGGTGCGATCGGCGCCGCGCTCGACGGCCTGCCGCCGCCGCCGGTGACGCTCGCGGACAAGCTCGCCATGGCGCGTGAGCATTACGAGGGGTTGCTGGCGCTGATGGGCGTCGCCCATGGCGTGCGCCATGCCCGCAAGCATCTGGCGGCCTATGCCGACGACGCTCTCGCGGAGGGCTGCGAGGCCGACCCGGAGCGCCGCCGGCTGCTCCTGACCTCCGAGGAGCCGCGGCAGGTCGTCGCGGCGCTGACGGGCCTGTTCTCCACCGAGCGCCGCGAAGCGGCCTGAAACGGCACCGAAGGGGATGGCGGTGACGATCGTCGAGAAGCGCATCCGATCCCGGGACGGCGAATGGCTCGATCCGATCGAGACCCAGGCGCTCGGCGTCCTGCCCATTCCCGTCCTCGTCATCGGCGAGGAACAGGCGATCCTCTATGCCAATATCGCGGCCGAGGATTTCCTCCAGTCCAGCGCGGCGCTGCTGAAGCGGCAGAGGCTGGACGAGCTGCTTCCCTTCGGCTCGCCGGTGCTGGGGCTGATCGAGGAGGTCAACCGGCGCGGCGCCAGCGTCAGCGAGTACAAGCTCGATCTCGGCCTGCCGCGTCTCGGCACCGAGCGCGTCGTCGACGTCTTCGCGGCTCCCCTGCCCAGGCTGGACGGCGCCGTCGTGCTGATGCTGCAGGAACGGACAATTGCCGAAAAAATGGACAGGCAACTGACGCACCGGGGGGCAGCCCGCTCGATCACGGCGCTGGGCGCCATGCTGGCCCATGAGATCAAGAACCCGCTCTCCGGCATCCGCGGCGCCGCGCAACTGCTCGAGGGCTCGATCCCCGACGCCGACCGGATGCTGACCCAGCTCATCTGCGACGAGACCGACCGGATCGTGAAACTGGTCGAGCGCGTCGAGCTCTTCGGCGACGCGCGCCCGAGCGAGCGCGACGCCGTCAACGTCCATGACGTGCTCGACCATGTGAAGCGCCTGGCCCAGTCCGGCTTCGCCCGGCATATCCGCTTCGTCGAGGTCTACGACCCGTCGCTGCCGCCGGTGGCGGGCAATCGCGACCAGCTCGTCCAGGTCCTGCTCAATCTGGTGAAGAACGCGGCCGAGGCCGTGGGCGAGCAGGCCGCCGATGGCGAGATCACCCTCTCGACCGCCTATCGCCCGGGCATCCGCATGCAGGTGCCCGGCTCGCAGGACCGCATCGCGCTGCCGCTGGAGATCGTGGTCCGCGACAACGGTCCGGGCGTGCCCGCGGACCTGCTCCAGCACCTTTTCGATCCCTTCGTCACCACCAAGGCGCAGGGAAGTGGCCTTGGACTTGCACTCGTCGCCAAGGTGATCGGCGATCACGGCGGCATCGTCGAATGCGAATCCGTGCCGCGCCGCACCAGTTTCAGGATCCTCCTGCCCCTGCATCAGCGCCCGGGGCAGACAACGCAAGGCTGACGCGAACCCATGCCGACCGGGAACATCCTCGTAGCCGACGACGACGCCGCGATCCGCACGGTCCTCAACCAGGCTCTCGCCCGGGCCGGCTATGAGGTCAGGACGACCGGGCAGGCGGCGACGCTCTGGACCTGGGCGGCGCAGGGGCTGGGCGACCTCATCATCACCGACGTCGTGATGCCGGACGGCAATGCCTTCGACCTGCTGCCGCGGATCAAGCGGGTGCGGCCGGAGCTGCCGATCATCGTGATGAGCGCGCAGAACACCTTCATGACCGCGATCAAGGCCTCCGAACGCGGCGCCTACGAATATCTGCCGAAACCCTTCGACCTGAAGGAGCTCGTCGCCATCGTCGGGCGCGCCATGTCGCGGCCGCGCGGGGAGGCCGCCCGAACGCAGATGGGCGAGGCCGAGGACATTCCGCTGATCGGCCGCTCGCCGGCGATGCAGGACGTCTACCGGGCGCTGGCGCGGCTGATGCCGATCGACCTGACCGTGATGATCAACGGCGAATCCGGCACCGGTAAGGAACTGGTAGCCCGCGCCCTGCACGATTACGGCAAGCGCAAGAACGGCCCCTTCGTCGCGATCAACATGGCGGCGATCCCGAAAGACCTGATCGAATCCGAGCTGTTCGGCCATGAGAAGGGCGCCTTCACCGGCGCGCTGACCCGCTCGTCCGGCCGCTTCGAGCAGGCCGAGGGCGGCACGCTCTTCCTCGACGAGATCGGCGACATGCCGATGGAGGCGCAGACCCGCCTGCTGCGCGTGCTCCAGCAGGGCGAATACACCACGGTCGGCGGCCGCACGCCGATCAAGACCAATGTCCGCATCGTCGCCGCGACCAACAAGGATCTGCGCATCTCGATCGCGCAGGGCCTGTTCCGCGAGGACCTGTTCTTCCGCCTGAACGTGGTGCCGATCCGGCTGCCGCCGCTGCGCGAGCGCATCGAGGACATACCCGACCTCGTCCGCCACTTCTTCTCGCTGGTCGAGAAGGAGGGTCTGCCGCGCAAGCAGGTCGATTCGGAGGCGATGGACGTGATGCGGCGCTATCGCTGGCCCGGCAACGTCCGCGAGCTGGAGAACCTCGTGCGCCGGCTCGCCGCGCTCTATCCACAGGAAACCATCACAGCGCCGATCGTCGAGGCCGAATTGCAGCCGGCCACGGCGACGCCGGGCTTCCTCGGCGCCGGCACGGCCCCCGAACGGGCCGAGACGCTGTCGGGCTCGGTCGAGCGCCATCTCGGCCAGTATTTCGGCGGCTTCGGCGACAGCATCCCGCCTCCGGGCCTCTATCACCGCATCCTGCGCGAGATCGAGCCGCCGCTGATCGCCGCCGCGCTCGCCGCCACGCGCGGCAACCAAATCCGCGCCGCGGAACTGCTCGGGCTCAACCGCAACACCCTGCGCAAGAAGATCCGCGAGCTCGACATGCAGGTGGTGCGGACGCCGCGCTGACGTCTGAAAAGCCCGCTCCGGCCGTCAAAATCCGCCCCAGCCGTCACTGCGGGGACGCGAGTTCCGAAGCGATCCAGAAGCGGCCGCGCTCCACGTCCTCCCGGATCGCTTCGCGGAGCTTGTCCCCGGGCTGGCCGAAGGCAAGACCCGGGAGGTTCGCACCGAGGGTCGAGGCAGAGCGCGATGACCTGCCTTGTCTATGTCATATTTTGACAACACCGTTGCGTCGGCGCATCAGTGTCGCCCGCGGCCGGCGGCGGTCGCGCGGCTCGCGCCTTGGAGTTGTCAGACATCGTGTCGGTTTCCGTGAGTGACACCAGAATCGTGCCGCGTGCCGAGGAGAAGCCGCGCCACGTCTCGGGGTGGATCGGCGGAATCATCGTCGTCCTGGCCCTGGTCTCCGCGCTGCTGACCTTCCTGGTGCTGTCGGGCGCGACGCCGATCGCGCCGGTGCACGAGGTCGTCATCGGCGTCTTCGTGCTGAACGCGCTGCTGATCCTGGCGCTGCTGGCGATCGTCATCTTCGAGGCGGCGGTGCTGATCCGCGCCCGCAAGGCGGGGGCGGCGGCGGCCGGGCTGCATGTCCGGATCGTCGGCCTGTTCAGCTTCATCGCGGCGCTGCCGGCGATTCTCGTCGCCGTCATCGCCACGGTGACGATCGAGCGCGGGCTGGAGCCCTGGTTCTCCGACCGGATGCGCGACGCCATCTTCAAATCGGTCGAGGTGGCGGATGCCTACGCCGCCAGCCAGTGCAAGTCGCTCGGCCGCGAGATCCGCATCCTGGCCGACGACCTGACGCGCGCGAAGCCGGCCTTCGACGTCGACCGCAAATGGTTCGACAGCTTCATCACGGCGCGGGCGACCGCGCTCGGCGTGCCGGTCGCGGCGATCATGCAGGCGCCGGACAAGACCATCGCACGCGCCAATATCGACGTGCTCAAGGACCCGCCGAAGCCGGACCAGGCGGCCTTCGACGACGCCCAGGCCTCCTCCGACCCGATCTGCGTGATTCCGCGCAGCAGCCGCGTCTTCGGCGCGCTGATGAAGCTGCCGAACTACGACAGCAATTTCCTCTACATCGCCCGCGAGGTCGACCCGCTGGCGGTCGAGTTCCCGGCGGTCGCGCGCGGGGCCGCGGTCGAATATCTCTCGATCGACGCGCGCCGGAAGGGCGTCCAGATCGCCTTCGCCTCGATGTACGGCCTGATCGCGCTGATCCTGCTGCTCTCGGCGATCTGGTTCGGGCTCAGCTTCGCCAACCGGCTGGTCGCGCCGATCCGGCGGATGATCCATGCCGCCGACCAGGTTTCGAGCGGCAACTTCTATGTGCAGGTGCCGATCAAGCGCTCCGAGGGCGACCTCGCCCATCTCGGCGAGACCTTCAACAAGATGACGGCGGAGCTGCGCCGGCAGCGCGACGGGCTGGTGACGGCGAGCGAGGTCATCGACCGGCGCCGGCGCTTCACCGAGACCGTGCTCGCCGGCGTCTCCTCCGGCGTGCTCAGCCTCGACGGCGAGGGCCATATCACCATCATCAACCGCTCCGCCGAGAGCCTGATCGGCAGCGGCGGGCGGCTGGTAGGACAACCGATCGCCGATGTCGCGCCGGAGGTGGCGAGTTTCGTCGCCGACGCCTTGCAGGGGCGCCTGCGCCAGAGTTCCGGCCAGGTGACGATCGCGCGGGCGGGGCAGGATCGGGTGGTCAATGTCCGGGCCGTGCACGAGGGCGAGGGCGTCAATGCCGGCCTCGTGGTGACGCTCGACGACATCACCGACCTGGTTTCGGCGCAGCGCACGGCGGCCTGGGCCGATGTCGCCCGGCGCATCGCCCATGAGATCAAGAACCCGCTGACGCCGATCCAGCTCTCGGCCGAGCGCATCAAGCGCCGCTTCGGCAAGGTCATCGGCGAGGGCAAGGAGGTCTTCGACCAGTGCACCGAGACGATCGTCCGGCAGGTCGAGGACATCCGGCGCATGGTCGATGAGTTCTCCTCCTTCGCCCGCATGCCGAAGCCGGCGCTGCTGCGCGAGGACATCGTCGAGACCGTCCGCCAGATCGTCTTCCTCTGGCGTGTGGGCCATCCGCAGACGCGGATCGAGGAGAACCTGCCCACCGAGGCCGTGCTCGCCCGCTTCGACCGCCGCCTGATCTCCCAGGCGCTCACCAACGTCGTCAAGAACGCGACCGAGGCCATCGAGGCCGTGCCGCCGGAGGAGCGCGGGCAGGGGCTGATCCAGGTCCGGTTCGAGCGCCGGGAGGACGGCCGGATCGTCATCGACGTCACCGACAACGGCAAGGGCCTGCCCGCCGACCAGCGCCAGAAGCTGCTCGAGCCCTACATGACGACGCGCGAGGGCGGCACCGGCCTCGGCCTCGCCATCGTCGGCAAGATCCTCGAGGACCATGGCGGCGGCATCGAGCTGCTCGACCGCCCCGACGGCGCGCGCGGCGCGCGGGTCCGCCTCTGGTTCCCCGAAACTGGCCCGGTTCAGGAGGCCGATCATGGCGAGGAGGCCGCCTTCGGGGCGGGCGACGCGCCCGAGCACGACATGCAGAATGGGACACGCCTATGAGTGCTGACATCCTGGTGGTGGACGACGAGGTCGATATCCGCGATCTGGTCGCCGGCCTTCTCGAAGACGAGGGCTACCGGACCCGCAAGGCGGGCTCGGCCGACGAGGCCCTGGCCGCGATCGCCGCGCGCCGGCCGAACCTGGTCTTTCTCGACATCTGGCTGCAGGGCAGCCGCCTCGACGGGCTGCAGGTGCTGGAGCTGATCAAGGAGAGCCATCCCGACCTCGCCGTCGTGATGATCTCCGGCCACGGCAACATCGAGACCGCCGTCTCGGCGATCCGCAGCGGCGCCTACGACTTCATCGAGAAGCCGTTCAAGGCCGACCGCCTGGTCCTCGTCGCCGAGCGGGCGCTGGAAGCCTCGCGCCTGCGCCGGGAGGTCCGCGAGCTCAAGACCCGCTCCGTCCAGGCCAGCCGCATCGTCGGCCGCTCGACCGTGATCAACCAGCTTCGCCAGACGATCGAGCGCGTCGCGCCGACCAATGCGCGCGTCCTCATCACCGGCGAGCCGGGCTGCGGCAAGGAGCTCGCCGCGCGCACGCTGCACGAGGCTTCGAGCCGTTCGACGGGGCCCTTCATCGTCATCAACGCCGCGACGATCACGCCCGAGACGATGGAGGAGGAGCTCTTCGGCGTCGAGGGCGGGGACGGCCGTCCGCGCCGCGTCGGCGCCCTCGAGGAGGCCCATGGCGGCACGCTCTATTTCGACGAGATCGGCGACATGCCGCGCGAGACGCAGAACCGCATCCTGCGCGTCCTGGTCGACCAGAATTTCCAGCGGGTCGGCGGGGCGACGCGCGTCCATGTCGACGTGCGCATCATCTCCTCGTCCAGCCGCGACCTGGCGCAGCTCATCGCCGACGGGCGCTTCCGCGAGGACCTCTACCACCGGCTCGGCGTCGTGCCGGTGAAGGTGCCCCCGCTTTCCGAGCGGCGCGAGGACGTGCCGGAGCTGATCGAGTTCTTCATGGAGCAGATCTCGATCGCGACCGGCCTGCCCAGGCGCCGGATCGGCTCGGACGCGATGGCCGTGCTGCAATCGCATGAATGGCCGGGCAATGTCCGCGAGCTGCGCAACAATGTCGAGCGGCTGATGATCCTGACCAAGGGCGACCCGACCTCCGAGATCACCGTCGAGATGCTGCCGGCCGAGGTCGGCGCGATGGTGCCGACGACGCCTTCCGGCTCCGGCGGCGAGCGTTTGATGAGCCTGCCGCTGCGCGACGCCCGCGAGATCTTCGAGCGCGAATATCTGATCGCGCAGATCGCGCGTTTCTCGGGCAATATCTCGCGCACGGCCGAGTTCATTGGCATGGAACGCTCCGCGCTGCACCGCAAGCTGAAGTCGCTCGGCGTCGGTTGACGGGCGCGCGTCAGGCGCCGAACGCATGCGCATTTGCGCGCAACGCAGATGCGATGCCCGAAAACACGGCTTTGCTGCACTTGCGTTGCGTGCGAAGTCGACGATCTAATGTGTCGTCGGTGTCCCGCGGCCGGCAAGGTGGCTTGCCGGCCAGAACGGGACGAACTGGATCGCGGATACAATCCGATCGGCGATCCCAACAATAGGGACTACCCATGGCCGCAGAGCGGGCTCAAAACCTTCAGGACACGTTCCTCAATCACGTTCGCAAGCAGAAGATTCCGCTGACGATCTTCCTCGTCAACGGCGTCAAGCTGCAGGGCGTGGTCACCTGGTTCGACAATTTCTGCGTGCTGCTGCGGCGTGACGGCCACTCGCAGCTCGTCTACAAGCACGCGATCTCGACCATCATGCCGGGGCATCCCGTGCAGTTGTTCGAGCCCGAGGATACGGACAAGAACTGACTTGGCGGCTCGCCGCGCAGACAGCAACGAACGGGCGGCCGTGAAGGTCTCCGGCCCCAAGCCGCTCGACGAGATCGAACGCGAGATCGCGGCGAATACGCGCGCCTATGTCGTGGGCCCCTATCTCCAGAAGCGCGGGGCCGCGCCCGACTCCAACCAGCGCTCCTTCGCCGCCCGCCTCGACGAGGCGGTCGGCCTGGCCGCCGCGATCGATCTCACCGTGGTCGAGTCCGTGCAGGTGCTGCTCACGGCCCTGCGCCCGGCCACCTATCTCGGCAAGGGCAAGGTCGACGAACTGGCCGCGCGCATCGAGGCCGAGGAGATCGGCCTCGTCGTGATGGATTGCGCGCTATCGCCGGTCCAGCAGCGCAACCTCGAAAAGGCGTTCGGCTGCAAGGTGATCGACCGCACCGGGCTGATCCTGGAGATCTTCGGCCGGCGCGCCCGCACCAAGGAAGGCACGCTCCAGGTCGAGCTCGCCCATCTGAACTACCAGAAGAGCCGGCTCGTCCGGTCCTGGACCCATCTCGAACGCCAGCGCGGCGGCTTCGGCTTCCTCGGCGGTCCGGGCGAGACCCAGATCGAGGCGGACCGGCGTGTCATCCAGGAGCGCATGGGCAAGATCGAGCGCGATCTGGAGCAGGTCAAGCGCACCCGCTCGCTGCATCGCGCCAGCCGGAAACGCGTGCCTTATCCGATCGTTGCGCTGGTCGGCTACACCAATGCGGGAAAGTCGACCCTGTTCAACCGACTGACCTCGGCCGAGGTCCTGGCGCAGGACATGCTCTTCGCCACGCTCGATCCTACGGCGCGCGCGATCAAGCTGCCGCATGGCGCGCGGATCATGCTCTCCGACACGGTCGGCTTCATTTCCGACCTGCCGACGCAGCTCGTGGCCGCCTTCCGCGCCACGCTGGAGGACGCGATCGAGGCCGATGTCCTGCTGCATGTCCGCGACGTCTCGCATGAGGACACCCAGGCGCAGGCCGCCGATGTGCAGGCGATCCTGCGCGACCTCGGCATCAACCCCGATGACGGCCAGCGCGTGGTCGAGGTCTGGAACAAGGCCGACCTGCTCGACGCCGACGAACGCGCCCGCCAGCTCGAAGTGGCGGCGCACCGGCCCGAAGGCGCGCGCCCGGTGCTGGTCTCGGCGCTGACCGGGGAGGGGATGGACCGGCTGACCGCCGCCATCGAGACCCGAATCGCGCAGCGCCGGCCGGTCTACGATCTCGCGCTGGAGGCGGGCGACGGCAAGTCGCTGGCCTGGCTCCACGCCAATGGCGAGATCCTTGCGCGCGAGGACGATCCCGAAGGCGGGCTGAAGCTGACCGTGCGCCTGCCGCCGGAGCGGGAAGGGGCGTTCACTGCGCGCTTTCCAGAAGCCCGGCGGCAGCGATAGACCAATCCGTCATTGCGCGGAGCGAAGCGACGGGAGGGCAGGGCTGAAGCGTTCGCCCCAGTCCTCCCGGACTGTTTCGCTACGCTCGCAATGACGTTTACATGCTCGGCTTCTCGGCCTGCTTCACCGCCTGCCAGAGCGCTTCCATTTCGTCGAGGCTCGCTTCCTGCGCCGTCCGGCCCTTCGCAGTCAGCGCGGTCTCGATGCCCCTGAAGCGGCGCTCGAACTTGGCGTTGGCGGCGGCGAGGCAGCCTTCCGGGTCAGCGTCGGCGTGGCGGGCGAGGTTGGCGACGGCGAAGAGCAGGTCTCCGATCTCCTCGTGGATCGCAGCCTTGTCGCCGCCGTCGAGCGCCTCCTCGACCTCGCCGATCTCCTCGCGGATCTTGTCGAGCACCAGCCGCGCATCGTTCCAGTCGAAGCCGACGGTGGAGGCGCGGGCCTGCAGCTTCCAGGCGCGGGTGAGGGCGGGCATGCCATGCGGCACGCCGGCGAGGACGCCCTCGTCCTCCTCGCGCGGCGGCAGGCCGGCTGCGGCCCGGTCCGCGGCCTTATCCGCCTTCTCCTCGGCCTTGATCCGGTGCCAGAGTGCCTTGACCTCGGCCGGGGACAGGTCGCGCGCATCGCCGAAGACGTGCGGATGGCGGCGGATCAGCTTCGTGGTGATCGCCTCGACGACGTCGGGAAAGGCGAAGGAGCCTTCCTCCTCGGCCATGCGGGCGTGGAACACGACCTGCAGCAGCAGGTCCCCGAGCTCGTCCCGGAGATCCGCCTTGTCGCCGCGCGCAATGGCGTCGGCGACCTCATAGGCCTCCTCCACGGTGTAGGGCGAGATCGAGGCGAAATCCTGGTCCAGGTCCCAGGGGCAACCCGTTCCGGGGGTGCGCAGCGCCGCCATGATTTCGATCAGCCGGGCGATGTCACGAGAAGGCTTCAAGGCAGGCACGTCTCCGCTGCAACTCTTCGCGAAGTGAAGTAGCCTCTCCCCATGATTCAAGTCACCCCCTCCATCGCGATCGACGAGAGCGAGATCGAGGAAAGCTTCGTGCGCGCCTCCGGTCCCGGCGGGCAGAACGTCAACAAGGTCGCGAGCGCCGTGCAGATCCGCTTCGATGCGCGCCGCTCGCCCTCTCTGCCCAACGAGGTCGCGATCCGGCTGATGAAGCTCGCCGGCAGCCGGCTGACGCAGGACGGCGTCATCGTCATCGTCGCGCAGGCGCAGCGCAGCCAGAAACGCAACCGCGAGGAAGCAGTCGAACGGCTGGTCGAGCTGATCCGGGCTGCCGCCATACGCCCGCAGGTCCGGCGCGCGACGAAGCCGACCAAGGCCTCGAAGGAGCGCCGGCTCGCTTCCAAGGAGAAGCGCTCCGGCGTCAAGGCCGGCCGGCAGAAACCGGTCTCCGACTGAGATGGCGGAGCAAGGCGACAGGCGAGGGCAGGGCGCGCGCCCTGCCCGGGCACCACGGCGGATCACGCCCGGCTATCTCCAGCGCGCGGCGATGCATTATCTCGAGCGTTATTCCGCCCCGGCAGCGCAGTTGCGGTGGGTGCTCGCGCGCAAGATCGCCCTGAGCTGCCGCCATCACGGCGAGGATCCGGCCCAGCACGCGACCACGCTCGACGATGTCGTGGCGCGTTGTGTTTTTTCCGGCCTGGTCGACGACAAGCGTTTCGCCGAGGCGAGGGCTGCAACGCTTCGTCGCCGTGGCCGTTCGGCGCGGGCCGTCGCCGCCTCGCTCGCCGCGAAGGGCGTCGGTCGCGAGCTTGCGGAACGGGCCAGCAGCTTCGACGACGACGAGGAGCTGGCCGCCGCCCGGACAACCGCTCGGCGCAAGCGGCTCGGCCCATGGTCGCGCGGTGACCGGGCCGCGAGCCGCCAGAAGGACCTCGCAGCATTGGCGCGCGCCGGATTCCCGATCGCGATCGCCCGTGCCGTCATCGACGGTGCAGGCGACGAGGATGCGGATGGTGGCGCGGCCTGATCTCAGGTCGGAATGCAACGCTTCCTTGCCGCATCCCACATCCCGTCCTGACAGGGAACGGTCGCGAAATCGGTGAGGACGCTCACCGCCACCAGCGCGGCAAAGCCGGCCAGTGCCGCCACCAGGCCGATGACGGCCAGCCTCGTCATGCTCGACCTCTCACGCATCGAGGCCCTGGGTCAGGCCGACCTGGCGAGCAGGGCTCTGCAAGCCGCCGGCCTCATTCCAGCTTGACCTGCGCTTCCTTGACGACCTTGCCCCAGCGCTCGACCTCAGCCGTGACGAACTTGCCGAAATCGTCGCCTGCCAGATTCGGCATCGGCGAGCCGTTCTTCTTCCAGGCGGCCTCGATGGCGGGCATCTTGAGGACCTTCTGCACCTCGTCGCGCATCCGGGTCACGATCTCCGGGGGCGTGCCCTTGGGTGCCCAGAGCGCGTACCAGGTCGAGACCTCGAAGCCTTCCAAGCCAGCCTCCTTGGCCGTCGGCACATCCGGCACGGCTTCCGAGCGGGAGGGCGCAGCGACCGCGAGCGCCCGCAGGGCGCCGCTCTGGATCTGCGCGGCCGAGGAGCCGAGCCCGTCGAAGAGCAGATCGACCTGGCCGGCGACCGTGTCCTGCAGGGCCGGGCCGGCGCCGCGATAGGGCACATGGGTCAGCCTGGTCTTGGTCGAGATCTGGAAGAGCTCGCCGGCGAGGTGGTGCGTCGTGCCGTTGCCTGCCGAGGCGTAGTTGAGCTTTTCCGGGTTGTTGCGGGCATAGTCCACCAGCTCGGCCACCGTCTTCGCCTGCACCTTGCCCGGATGCACGACGATGACCTGCGGCGGCTGGGCGATGACCGCGATCGGGATGAAATCCTTCTGGATGTCGTAATCCAGCCGGGGATAGAGTGCCGGCGCGATCGCATGATGGGCGGCGCCGACGAAAAAAGTGTAGCCGTCGGGCGCCGCCTTGGCCGCCGCCGAGGCCCCGACGGTACCGCCGGCGCCGCCGCGGTTCTCGATGATGATGCGCTGGCCGAGCTGCTGGTCGAGCTGCGCCGCCAGGGGCCGGGCGAAGGCGTCCGTGCCGCCGCCGGCCGGGAAGGGCACGATGAAGGTGATCGGGCGGGCGGGCCATGTCTGGGCCTGCGCCGGCGCCGCCAGCCCCGCCAGCGAAACCGCCGCGGCCGCGATCATCAGATGTCGTCTCGTCGTCATCTCTGGTTTCTCTCCCCGAAAAATGGCGGCTCTTGTCGGCCGCTGAGCCATGCTCGTCTTGCGCGAAGGCGCCGTAGCCTCCCTATAGGGCCGCGCCGGCAGGGCCTTGGCAAGAAGATCGAAAGACGGAGAAGGCCGGCGACGACCGCATCCGGGCGGGCGGGCCGCCGTCGCCGTTCGCGGCCGGACATGCCGGCCGCATGCGCACGCTTGCGCCGCAACGAGCCCGGTGCGGCCCCGGCGCGGAACGAGGGCAGGGCCGGCTGGAGCCGGGCGGTTATTTCGAGGCGGCCGTTCCGATCAGGCCGAAGGTCGCGTTCGACGGGCCGGCGACGGAGACCTCCTGGCCGAGCCCCCCGAGCGTGGCCGAACCGACCACGACATTGCCGGATACCGGGCTCTTCCAGAGCTTGTAGGATTTGCGGGCGCGCGCCTCCTGCTCGACCACGACATATTGCCCGGAATCGATCAGGCCCCGGCAGCGGGCGGCGACGTTCGATCGGACATAGTCGAAGAAGGGCCCATCGGCGGGGGCGCTGGCGCGGGTGACGGTATAGCCTTCGATCTTCGTCTTGCGATAGGGAAGCGACAGCGTCGGCAATCCCGGAAACCCGAGCGTGACGCTCTCTGCCGCGATCTGGTCGGTCACGGTGTCGGTCGAGCTCTCGGATGCCGTCGCGATCGCCTTGAGCGCGTTGTTCTGATCGAAGTCTTCCTTGCAATAGGCGACATAGGTGCCGTTTGGCATCACCCTGTAGACACCGGGCGCCGACAGGCGCTGGGCGCCGGCCGGATCGACCACGCTCGCCTTGTCTCCGAGAACCTTGTTCGCCGCCGTCGAATTGCAACCTGCCAGCGCGAGCGCCACCAGCGCCGCTGCAGCCCCATAGCCCTTCATCGTCAGCCCTCCCAAGCCAGCCTCGCGATGCTAGGAGTTCGCGGGCTGGTTGTGAAGAGCCGATGACGCTGCGTCACTTCATAATCTCGCGGGCGTCCGATCAAACGAGCCGACGGCCCGGATACGTCTCGTTCTTCGGCATCGTCGGACGCCAAGGCGCGGCGCAGAGCGGATCGGGCGGGATAATCAACGGCCGCGAGGCGGCCCGCGAAGGCTTGCAGGCGTGCGATCGGATGACCGGCCATCGCTCGGCGCCTCGAGCCGCCATGATCGGGAAGCCGGGCTTGTCGTCGGCGTCAGACGCTCGAGCCGCACCGGGAGACGGCGCGGGCCTCGCAGACGACGATGCAGAGAGCTCATGGGGGCTGGGGACGGCGGCGGAACGCGGTTCCGAGCGGCGGCTGTCGATAGCGGCGCTCAATGCCGGCCGGTGAGGCAAAAGCAGGAAGGGTGGTCGGGTATCGGTTCCAATCTGATTCGCATAAGACATATTATGGAACCAACTCTCATCCGTGCTTCCGGCTTTCCGGGCAATCGAACGCCCCTGCACCGATCCGATCTCGTGACCTGGGGCACCATTCAGGCCGCCGGTTGCGCCAGCTTGACCACGGTGAGCGCGTCCTCGGCGATGACCGTTTCCTCGTCCGTCGGGATCGCGAAGGCCGCGACACGGGCGTCGGCCCGGCTGATCCGCACGGCGTTGGCGGCATTGGCGCTCTCGTCGAGCGCAAGGCCGAGCCATGCCAGCCGTGACGCGACGGCCGCGCGGATCGACGGCTGGTGCTCGCCGATGCCGGCCGTGAAGACGACGGCGTCGAGCCCGCCCAGCGTCGACGCGAGCCGGGCGATTTCGCCGGCGATGCGGAAGCAGAACAGATCCAGCGCCTCTCGCGCCTCGGGCCTGTCGCTGTCGAGCAGCTCGCGGCTGTCGGCGCTGATGCCGGACACGCCGAGCAGACCGCTGCGGCGGTAGAGCAGATCCTCCAGCCGTGCCGCGTCGTACCCGCCTTGGGCGAGCAGATGCAGCAGGACGCCGGGATCGAGCGCGCCGCAGCGCGTCGCCATCGGAATGCCGTCGAGCGCCGAGAAGCCCATCGAGGTGTCGCGGCTGACGCCGTTCTCCAGCCCGCAGAGGCTGGCGCCGCTGCCAAGATGCGCGACCACGACCCGGCCCCTGGCGAGCGCCGGCTCGCGACGCGCCAATTCGCCGGCAATATAGCGGTAGGACAGCCCGTGGAAGCCGTAGCGCTTGATGCCCTGATCGTGCATCGCGCGCGGAATGGCGAAGCGGCGCACCACATCGGCATGGGTTCGGTGGAACGCCGTGTCGAACGACGCCGTTTGCGGCAGCTCCGGGCGCAGCCGGCGGATGGCGCGGATCAGGCCGAGCCCTTGCGGCTGATGCAGCGGCGCCAGCGGCACCAGCGCCTCGATGGCGGCGAGTGCCGCATCGTCGATCAGCACCGGGCCGGCATAGCGGTCGCCGCCATGCACGATGCGGTGACCCATCGCGACGACGCTGTCGAGGTCGAAATGCCAGGACAGCCGCCGGAAGGCCTCGGCCAGGACCACGTCGAGCGCGGCGTCGGGCCTGGCCTCCAGGGCGATGTCGAAGGTGTCCGGCCCCTCGATCAGCCGGAAGCGCAGGGGCGGCTCACGGAAATCGATCACGCCCTTGCCGATCCGCCGCGGCCCCTGCCCGCCCAGCGCGAACAGGCCGATCTTCACCGTCGAGGAGCCGGCGTTGAAGGTGACGAGAATCGGCTCGCTCATGCCCCGGCTCCCGGCTGCCGGCGGCGGGCCGCTCCAGGCATCGCCGGGCCGGCGGCGCCGTGCGGGTTCGTGAGAGGCTTCCGTTCCATGGCTCACCCTTCTCCAGCCTCGAACGAACGGCATTGATATGCGTCAACGATGACGATGGCGACAGGCCGTCGTCAGCCCGCGGCGATCCTCATGCCATCGAACGCGACTTCGACACCTTCCGGCAAGAGGCTGGAAAGGCTGGCATAATCGAGATCGACATGGAGGTTCGTGAGGATCGCGCGCCGCGGCTTCAAGACCCGGATCGTCTCGAGCGATTGCGCCAGGTGGAAATGACTCGGATGCGGCGTTTCGCGCAGGCAGTCGAGAATCAGCACCTCCAGATCCGCCATGGCCTCCATCGCCGCCGGTGGGATCAGGCTGACGTCCGGCAGATAGGCCAGATCGCCGAAGCGGAAGCCGAGCGCCTCGTAATTCGGGCCGTGCTCGACGCGGAACGGCATGGCCTCGATCGGCCCGCCGGAGCCTTCGATGGTCTGGCTATGCCCGGAACCGATCTCGTCCATGTCCAGGATCGGCGGATAATAGCTGCCGGGCGGCGTCTCGAAGAGATAGCCGAAGCGCGTCTGCAGCGAGGCCTGCGTCGTCTTGTCGGCATAGATCCGGATGCGCCGGCGCATATGCAGGACCAGCGCGCGCAGATCGTCGATGCCGTGGGTGTGGTCGGCATGGTCATGCGTCATCAGCACGCCGTCCAGCGCCGGGACCTCGGCCGCGAGCAGTTGCTCGCGCAGATCCGGCGAGGTGTCGACCAGAACGCGCGTGGCGCCGTCGGGGCCGGAGCGCTCGAGCAGGATCGAGCAGCGCCGGCGCCGGTTCTTCGGATCGGCCGGATCGCAGGCGCCCCAGCCGGAGCCCGGCCGCGGCACGCCGCCGGAGGAGCCGCAGCCGAGGATCGTGACCGTCAGCGCCATCGCCGGATCAGGCGCGCTGCGCCAGGGGCGCGGCATGGTCCATCTTCCAGTAGCAGCGCCGCGCATTCTCCGTCGTGATCCGCGCGACCTCGTCGAAGCTCACGCCGATCGTCTCGGCCAGAACCTTCGCTGTCTCAACCACATAGGACGGTTCGTTGCGCTTGCCTCTGAACGGCACGGGCGCAAGATAGGGCGCGTCCGTCTCGACCAGAAGGCGCTCGCGCGGGACCATCCGGGCGATGCGGCGCAGGTTCTCGGAGGTCTTGAATGTCAGGATGCCCGAGAACGAAATGTAGAGCCCGAGCTCGACGCCGGTCATCGCCAGCGCCTCGCCGGCGGTGAAGCAATGCAGGATGGCGGGGAAAGCGCCCTTCCCCATCTCCTCGCGCAGGATCGCCGCCATGTCGTCATCGGCCTCGCGGGCGTGGATGACGAGCGGCAGCCCCGTCTCCCGGGCCGCGGCGATGTGGGTGCGCAGCCCCCGGGCCTGCGCGTCGCGCGGGCTGGAATCATAATGATAGTCGAGCCCGGCCTCGCCGATGGCGACGCAGCGCGGATGGCGCGACAATGCGACGAGCTGCCCGGCGGTGACGTCGAGCTCCTCATGCGCCTGATGCGGATGGGTGCCGACCGAGCACCAGACCGACGGAAAGCGCTCCGCGATTTCCGCATAGTCCGCGAAGCGCGCCACCCGCGTCGAGATCGTCACCATCCGCCCGACTCCCGCGCTTTCGGCCCGCGCGACATAGGCCGGCAGGTCTTCGGCGAAATCCGGGAAGTCGAGATGGCAATGCGTATCGATCAGCATCACGCGGCCTGGCCGTCCTCGGGCTCGACATAGCGCGGGAAGACCGCGCTCGGCGCCGGCAGCGTCGTGCCGCTCGCCAGGCGCCCGGCCTTGCCCAGTGCCGCGAAGTTGCGGGCCTCGGGGGCGACCGCGAGCAGGTCGAGCAGCTTGCCGGCCGCGGCCGGCATCACCGGCTGCACCAGGATCGCGACCTGCCGGATCACTTCGATGGTGACGTAGAGCACCGTGTCGCGCCGCGCCGGATCGGTCTTGGTCAGGCGCCAGGGCTCGTTGCCGGCGAAATAGCGATTGGCCTCCGCCACCACCGCCCAGATCTCGGCCAGTACCGTATGGAGCGCGAAATCCTGCATCGCCGCGCGCGCCTTTTCGAGCGCGCCATCTGCCACGGCGAGCATGGCTTCGTCGGCTTCCGTCAGCGTTCCGCAGGGCGGCACCCTGCCCTCGCAGTTCTTGGCGATCATCGAGAGCGAGCGCTGCGCCAGATTGCCGAGGTCGTTGGCCAGATCGGCATTGATCCGCCCGACGATGGCGTCATGGCTGTAATTGCCGTCCTGGCCGAAGGAGACCTCGCGCAGGAAGAAATAGCGGAGCTGGTCGACGCCATAGGCCGCGGCGAGATCGAAGGGATCGACGACGTTGCCGAGCGACTTCGACATCTTCGTGCCCTTGTTGAGCAGGAAGCCGTGGCCGAAGACGCGCTTGGGCAGCGGCAGCCCGGCCGACATCAGGAAGGCGGGCCAGTAGACCGTGTGGAAGCGCACGATGTCCTTGCCGATGATGTGGACATCGGCCGGCCAGTAATGCGCGCGCGGGCTCTGCGGATCGGGAAAGCCCGTCCCGGTCAGGTAGTTGTTGAGCGCGTCGACCCAGACATACATGACATGCTTCGGGTCGCCCGGCACGGGCAGGCCCCAGTCGAAGGTCGTGCGGCTGATCGAGAGGTCTTCCAGCCCGCCCTTGACGAAGGAGACGATCTCGTTGCGGCGCGTCTCCGGCGAGATGAAATCGGGGACCTCCTCATAGAGCTTCAGCAGCGCGTCCTGGTACTTGGCGAGGCGGAAGAAATAGCTCTCCTCCTCGACCCATTCGACCGGAGTTCCCTGCCCGCCGAGCCGCGTGCCGTCGGGCTGGAGGGTCGTCTCCTCCTCGCCGTAGAAGGCCTCGTCGCGGACCGAATACCAGCCGGAATATTTGGCGAGGTAGATGTCGCCATTGGCCTCCATCCGCCGCCAGAGCTCATGCGTCGACGGCAGGTGGTCGGGGTCGGTGGTGCGGATGAAGCGGTCGAAGGAGCAGCCGAGCGCCTGCTCCATCTCCTGGAAGCGCCCGGCGATCCTGTCGACGAATTCCTTCGGCGAAAGGCCGTTCTGGGCCGCGGTGCGCGCGACCTTCTGGCCGTGCTCGTCGGTGCCGGTCATGGCGAAGACATCGTAGCCGTCGAGCCGCTTGAAGCGCGCGATCGCGTCCGACGCCACCATCTCGTAGGCGTGGCCGATATGCGGCGGCCCGTTGGTGTAATGGATCGCGGTCGTCAGGTAGAATTTCGGGGCCGTGGCCATCGTCTGTCCGAGAGCTTCGCTTCACGCTGCGCGCGAGCGGGAAACCGCAGCCGACAGATCATGAAACATCGAGATCACCAGCGGACGGCGGTCGAGATTATAGGTCTCGACCTCGCGCGCCGAACGTTCCAGCTTTTCCCATACCTCCGCCAGCGGTGCAAGGCGCGCCGGTTGCGCCGCAGCATGCGCGTGGAGATGGTCGGAGAGCCAACCCTGCACCGTTTCGATCATCACGGAGAAGTCGCGCTCGCCCGCCTTCCCCGCGACATCCTCGGCCAGCGCCAGCAAGGCGTTGAGATCGACCTGCGGCAGGGCGTCGAGCCGCGCCCGCACCGCCTCGACCAGCGCCAGCGTCTCGGGATCGACATAGGTCAGCGCGCGCTTCACAGAGCCTTCGGCCAGCGAGGCGGCGCGCAGCAGCGCCGAGTCGTCGAAAGGCGTCTCCATGCGCTGCAAGGCGGTGCGCCCGGCTTCGACGACATTCGCCGCCGAAAGCGGCTCGAAGCTCAACAGCCGGCAGCGCGAGCGGATCGTCGGCAGCAGGCGCCCCGGCGCGTGGGCGACGATCAGGAACAGGGCCTGCGGCGGCGGCTCCTCCAGCAGCTTCAGCAGCGCGTTCGCCGTCGGCCGGTCCATGTCCTCGGCCGAATCGACGATGCAGACGCGCCAGCCGCCCTCCGCGGCGCTGGCGCCGAAGCGGTCGATGACGCGCCGCGCCGCGTCGACCGGGATGTTGCTGGTGTAGCTCTTGCCGTCGGGCTTCAGGCTGCGGCGCAGGAGATGCAGGTCGGGATGCGAGCGGGCCATGACGCGCCGCGTCGCCGGATCGCTTTCCGCCATGGCGAGGCTGTCGCTGCGCCCGGCCCGCTCCGACGGGTCTCCCGCCGCCAGCATGAAGCGCGCGGCCCGGTAGGCGAAGCTCGCCTTGCCGACCCCTTCCGGCCCGCCGAGCAGCCAGGCATGGTGCATCCGTCCGCCGCGCAGCGCGTCGAGAAAGGCGCGCTCCTGCGCGGCATGGCCGATCAGCGCCAGCGTCTCGCGCGGATGCGGGGCGATCGGCAGCCGGTCGGGTTCGTCGCTCGTCTCGCGCATCAGGATTCCTGTCTCGTCGTCAGGCGCTCGCTCAGTACGGCCCAGGCCGCATCCGCGAGTGCGGCCGGCGGCAGGCTGGCATCGAGCACCGCGCAGCGCAGCGGCTCCTGCCGCGCGATCTCCAGATAAGCCTCGCGCAGCCTGCGATGAAAGGCGAGCGTCTCGCTCTCGAAGCGGTCGACGCTCTCGCCTGGGCTGCGGCGCCCGGCGGCGCGGGCGAGGCCGATTTCCGGGTCGAGATCGAGGATCAGCGTCAATTCCGGCATCAGACCGTCGATGGTGACCTGCTCGAGTTCCGCGAGCAGCTTCGCCTCGATCTCGCCGAGCACGCCCTGATAGACCCGGGTGGAATCGATGAAGCGGTCGCAGATCACCCAATTGTCCTGCGCCAACGCCGGGCGGATCAGGCAGTCGATATGGTCGATGCGCGCCGCCGAGAACATCAGCGCCTCGGCGAAGGCGCCGTATTCCTTGATGCGGCCGGCCAGGATCGCCTCGCGGATAGCCTCCGCCTTCGGGGAACCGCCGGGCTCGCGCGTCGTGACGACGCTCGCGCCGGCCTCGCGCAAGCGCTGCGACAGGGCGCGCGCCAACGTCGATTTGCCGGCGCCCTCGCCGCCCTCGAGGGTGATGAAATGTCCCCGCCTCATCTCAGGACTGCGTGACCCGCGCCAGCGCCTGCCGAATCCAGCCGGTCGACAGTTCGAGCACGGCATCGAGCGCCCGGCTCTGCAGGCTTCCGGCCTTGACCGTCTCCGCCGCATAGAGCGGGATCTCCAGCGTCTTGACCTCGCCGCGCGAGACGACGAGTTGCGCAACCGCCGCGCCTTCCTGAACGGGCACGCTCAGCGGCCCGCGATAGACGATCCGGGCGGAAAGGCGCTCGCCGGTGCCACGCGGCAGCAACAGGCTCACCGCTCCCCTGGTGCGCAAGGCGACGCGGCCCTTCTCGCCGCCATAGACGCTGGCCTCGCCGACCACCTCGCCGTCGCCGAAGAGCTGGCGCTTCTCGAAAGCGCGAAAGCCCCATTCGATCAGCTTGCGCGCCTCGGCGGCGCGATCCCGCCCGGTCTTGAGCCCGTTGACCACGACGATCAGGCGCTGCCCGTTCTCCACGGCCGAGCCGACGAGCCCATAGCCGGATTCCTCCAGATCGCCGGTCTGCAGCCCGTCGGCGCCGATCTCCATCGTCAGCAGCGGGTTGCGGTTCACCTGGCGGATCTTGTTCCAGGTGAATTCCTTCTGGCCGAAATACCTGTAGAGCTCCGGATAGGTCTTGACGATGTGGTTCGCCAGCAGCGCCATCTCCCGCGCCGTCACCCTCTGCTCGGGATCGGGCATGCCGGTGGCGTTGCGAAAAACGGATCTGATCAGGCCGAGCGCCCTCACCCGCTCCGTCATCATCCGTCCGAACGTCGTCTCGTCGCCGGCGATCGCCTCGGCCAGGGCTATGGCCGCGTCGTTGCCGGCCTGGACGATCAGCCCCTGGAGGATGTCGGAAAGCTTGATACGGCTATGCACGAGCGCGAACATCGTGGTGCCGCGGGCCGGGGCGCCGCCCTTGCGCCAGGCGTTCTCCGAAATCCCGATCTCGCCGTCGAGATTGAGGCGCCCTGCCCCGATTTCCTGGAAAGCCACGAGCGCGGTGGCGATCTTGGCCATGCTGGCCGGCACCATCGGTTCGTCGGCCGCCTTCTCGTAGAGCACGGCGCCGCTATCGGAATCGAGCAGGAAGGCGAAGGGCGCCTGCGACTGGAAATTCTGCGCCTGGGCGAATGAGGCCGACACCGCGAAGAGCGCGATCGCCAGGCCACGGAGGAGCCCTCCTGCCACCGGAATCCGCCTGCCCTGCGATGTCGGGTGAAACGCCGCGCTCATGCTCCGATCTGAAGCAGAGCGCCGCCGCTCCGGTCAAGCCGGATCGGCGTCAATTCCGCGCCAGCGACTGCAGCGGCTGCGGCGTCAGACGGCTCAGCGGGTGCTTGCCGGAGAACCGCTCGATCGGCTTCTTCTCGGGCGAGGCGAACAGGCTCGCGACATTGGCGCGCGCCGGCGGCAGCGTCGCCCGCAGCGGGGCCGGAACCGCGACCGGCCTTGCGGCGTTGGCGATGGTGTCGAGATCGAAGGGGCGGTTCGGCGGCAGCGGCGCGGCGCGGACGGGGGTGCCTGCCGCGGAGGCGCTGAACGGCACCGAGCCGGCGGAGGCCAGGGTCGCGACGACCGGCGCGCTCGGCGCGATGACGCGGGGTTGAGGCGGCGCGTAGGCCTGGACCACGGGCTGGCTGACGGGGGCCGGAGCGGCCGGCTCGGCCACCGGCTCCGTCTGGCTTTCCAGATCCGGGGTCGCCGCGCGCTCCATCGCCGCGCCGCTGGTGCTCGCCACCATGGTGCGCGCGCTCGTGCCCGGAATCGGAGCGGGCGTGCCGTCGGTGCGCAGGGTCGCCAGCAGGAGCTTGTCGTCCGAACCGGCGAGCGAAGCCTGCCCGAGATATTCCATCTTGATGCGCGCCGTGCCGAGATGGCGGAAGGCGAGCGCTTCCGCGGTCTTCTGCGACAGGTCCATCAGGCGGCCGCCATGGAAGGGACCGCGATCGTTGACGCGCACGATGATCGAGCGGTTGTTGAGCAGGTTGGTGACCCGGGCATAGGCCGGCAGCGGCATGGTCGGATGCGCGGCGGTGATGCTGTTGCGGTCGTAGATCTCGCCATTGGCGGTGCGGCGGCCATGGAAGGCCTCGCCATACCAGGAAGCCATCCCGACGGCGGAGTAGCCGACCGGCTTCTGGAACGGGACATAGCGCTTGCCCGCGACCGAATAGGCCTTGCCGACGAGCTGGCGTCCACCGCCCTTCGGAACCGGCTCGCCATCGGCGATGACGCGCGGGCTGGCGGTACCGTATTTCCACTGCGGGAACGCGCCGATCTCCTTGGAGCGGCGCCCCGCGGTCTGGTTGCCGGCGCAGTTCGCCGCCAGAAGCCCGACGAGCACCACGCAGCCGAAGCGCAGGATGGAAGGAAGGGATGAGGGCGTCGCAGCCGACCCGGAATCTTCGCAGGACATCTCCGTGGCCGAAAAGCGTGCGCCTCGAATCATGCCGTCATTCCGTCTTTCGGGCCAAAAAACTTCACACCGAGCCAAGCCGCACGAGCGGCCTCGCCGAGTTTTCGGCCAATTCCATTAAGGGATCGTTAAACGACAGGAACGCTACGCGCCGCCGTCAATGGGCCGCCCCTTCGCCCTTGGACGGGCACAAAAGTGTCGGAAACCGGACACATGTCAACCCGATCGGTCGACGCGCTCGATTTTTCGGAAATGCGTGGCCTCCGCGCCACGCCCCCTCCGAGACGGAAGCGCCTGCACCAAAGGCGGCGCGAGCTGTCGAAAAGGCAGGATTCGAGCAGGGACCGTCATCGCTCGTCCGGCGGTGGGACGGCTTGCAAAATCGGTGGACGAACGGCATTGAACGGTCACCGGAAGGGTGGCCGAGTGGTTTAAGGCAGCGGTCTTGAAAACCGCCGTGGGTGCAAGCCCACCGTGGGTTCGAATCCCACCCCTTCCGCCATCACACCTCTAAGTCGTTGGTTTCGCTCCAAGTACATGGCGTCTCAGGGAAAAAATCCCGAAACTGCTACACCGGACTGCTACACCGGGGGCGGAGATGAGATGCCTGAGCGCCTCCTGAAGCGAGACGGAACCTACTATTTCCGCGCTGTATACCCCGCCGATGTGCGCCATCATTTTCGAGCGCGGGACCGCTGGAAATCGCTCAGGACAAAGGACTTCGCTGAGGCTCGGATTAGGGTCCGCGTTGAGAGTCTGCGGTTCGATGCCGAGATGGCGGAGCTGCGGAGGCGCAGGGATGAGCCTCTGAAGGTCACGCTGAGTCGGGCGGAGATTGACCAAATCGCGGCAGCCTACTTGCACGAGCTGATGGCCGAGGACGAGGAGATGCGTGTCGAAGGCCTCACACGCAGCGAGTACCGCGGCGCGGATGAGTCGGTCGCCATCGTTCTGCCAGAAGCCAAGCGGGACGCAGCCATCGGACATGTCGAGCCCTACCGGGACGAGTTCGACGATTGGCTTGTCAGCAACGGGCACCGGCTTGATCCAGAGGCTCCTGTCTACCGGGAGGTCCTGCACCGGATGCTGCGGGAGTTCGTGAAGCATCTCAACGCCGTGGCAGAGCGACAGGCCGGGAACTTCGTCGAGACCCCTCCAGCCCCGTCGCCAGTCAAGGCCGGCCCTACCTTGCGCGACCTGATAGACGCTTATCTCAACGACCCGGCGGCAAGCCGTAACTCCAAGACGTTGATGACCTACCGCATCGTCTTCGATGCCCTCGCCGAGATTGTCGGGGACACCAAACCAGCTCGTGACATCACCCGAGAGGATTGTGAGCGGGTCCGCGACGTGCTCCTGAAGCTCCCCAGCAATGCCCGCAAGAAGTATCCCGATGTGCCGTTGCTGACGGCTGTCGAGTTGGGCGCGAAGGATGGCGCTCCAGTGCTCAGCCCCGGAACGATCAACAACTACCTCAACAATCTGGCGGCCTTGTTCAACTGGGGCGTGGAGACGTGGCGTGTGGAGCGCAACCCCGCGAAGGGCCTGGCTGTCCACGATCCTGTGCCGGCGGGAAAGAAACGCGACGCCTTCCCGCTGGATGCCCTCCCGAAGCTGTTTCAGTCCCCGCTCTACACCGGCTGCATTGACGACGAGGCCGGTTATGCCAAGCCCGGCCCGAACCGTCCACGACGGGGCCGGTTTTGGGTGCCGCTACTGGCGCTCTTCCATGGGCTTCGGCTCGGCGAGGCTTGCCAGCTCCACGTTGCCGATGTGCAGGAGCTGGAGGGTGTGCCCGTCCTCCTCCTCACCGACGATATGCCTGCCGATATGGATGAGGCGGACCGCAAGCGGATCAAGACCGAGGCGGGCAAGCGGTACGTGCCGTTGCACCCCCAACTGGTGAGGATCGGTTTCCTCGACTACGTGGCGGAGGCTCGAAAGGCCAAAAGGACTCGCCTCTTCCCTGATCAAGGAAAGGATGCCCACGGCTATTATGCTCCGTTCTCCAAATGGTTCGCTCGGTTCCTTGAGAAAGCGGAGGTGAAGACCCGGAAGATCACCTTCCATTCCCTCCGGCACTCCTACCGGGATGCCCTACGCCGCGCGAGCGTGCCTCGTGACGTGGCCCAAGCGTTGGGCGGATGGGCGAGTCAGGGGACGGATGACGACTACGGCAGCGGACTCGGGGCTGCTTTCCTCGCGGAATATGTCGGCAAGGTCAGCTTCCCCGGCTTGGACCTGACACATCTGTGCAAGCGGGATTAGCCCTCGCGGACGGCTGGACGCTCGTGCTGGCCACTCCGCCCTATGCAGAATGCACATCTAGGGAATGCAGAGGGTGGCTTTAGAAGTCGTCCTCGTCCTCGTCTTCCCGCAGCCCGACGTATCCTTCCAGTTCCCGAAAGACCTCCCCGAGCTTGTCCCCGAAGTGGAGCGCCAAGGCCCTCGCGGCAATCTCAGGGTTGTTCATGAGCTTGGTATAGAAGGCTTTGGACAGGCGCTCGGCGTACTCCTGTGCCAGCGCCTCCTTCCTCGCCTCGATCTCGTCCGGCTCCCACGTGAGGGGTGCGATGCCCTTAGATGCCTGTAGTGCGGGCATCCACTGCTCAAACTCGAACGCCCCGGCTCCCAACGCCTTCGCGACCTTCCGCATGTTCGCGACCTGCCGTTCGGAGATGTTCGCCGCAGAAGCCGTCTCCTTGATCGAGTGGCGGCCGAGCTTCACCAGCTTCCATGCGTAGTCGTTGCGCTCCCGCAGGCGCATCGGCAGCTTGGCCCGCGAGTTGGCCCTGCCGCTCTCCGCAACGGCGTCCTCAACGGTCCCCTTGAAGTAGACGACCGGGATACCTTCCGTAACCCCTGCCCGCCGATACGCCTCCATCCGGTGGTGGCCTTCGATCAGCACGGCTTGCGGACCGATCTGGATCACCTCAACCGGATCAAGCATTCCCTCGCGCCCGATGGCGCTCGCAAGGTCACTCAGATGCGGCTCATAGAGTTGCCCGCCACGCGCCTGAAACAGGCCGGGCTCCTGCCGAATGTCCTTCCACGCCAGCTTCTCGGGCAGGACGGTAGGAGTCGGCTGCCGGGCCTGCGCCTCCAACCTCGTCAACAGCTCCAGCGGCTCGAACTCCAGCTTCTCGTCCGCCTCGCCCTCGACCACTTTCACCATCTCGTTCATGTCAAATCCGCCAACGCCCTGTGAAACTCCGCCCGCTCTTGCTGAGCCCGCTCGGCATCCCGCCGCTCTAGCTGGGCAAGGTGGACCCCGGTAGACCCTAGCGCCTCCACCAGCCACCCCGCGATGATGCCGGCAGCTTGCGGCGTGAAGTCCCTATAGGTCCGCCTGACGCGGCCCGTCCTGGGGTCCGGCCATGCGTCCGCGCTGACTTCGCTGAGCCGCATCACACGGCGGACAAGCTGGACCCGGAATGCCGCATCGGAGCGGAATCGGCGCGGCTCCTGATCCTGCATCAGATACATGGCGAGGACCGTTTCCACGACCTCCCGTGCCCCGACATGATCCGCGAGTTTCGCCACTGCGGATGCCGCAACGCGCTCGCTACGGTTCCCCGGAACGCCTCTCTGAGATGCTCCGAGGATGCCCCGAGCGTGGTCTATAATGGCGAGCCAGCGGGCATCGCAGGCGGCCCACGTAGGGTTCTCCGCGTTCTTCGCGATGCGAGCCCGCACGAGCGCCACGTAGGGCCTCAGAGCCTCCTTGGTGATGCCCTGCTGGCTGACATCGCCATGCCGCCTCCAGCGGCTCTTATGAGTCGTGCAGTAATGTCCGTAGCGGGTCGCCGGTTTGTCGCAACCCGGAGCACGGCAGAAGCCAGCCATCCGATGATCCGATTATCTGCGTCCGTCCCCTGAGAGACAGACGCGGAAATAACTGTCGAGACGCAGACAGGCAAGCGCGGCTGATCTTGATCCCACGCGGAACTCTCCGCAGTGTTGGAGACGCGGTGCTACGTCTTTGTCCAGAGGTTGCCGAATGACTGTCCAAGGTCGCAGCGTGCGGCTGTATTTGGTTGAGGGCTCGCCGACTGGCATTCTCACCGCAGAGATCATGAACTGGACTGGCCACGTGCTCGTTGCGCCGCGCTCGCGGCTTGGCGACGCACTTCAACGCGACGAGGCCAGCAGAACGGGGGTCTACTTCCTCGTCGGAGACGACCCCGAGCAGCCCACGAAGTCCCGCGTTTACATCGGCGAGGGGGATAGTGTCGTGGACCGGATCAAGTCTCACGCGAAGGACGCCTCCAAAGACTTCTGGACCCGAGCCTGCCTCGTCACCTCGAAGGACATGAACCTGACGAAGGCCCATGCGCGGTATCTGGAAAACAGGTTCATCGACCTGACGAAACAAGCTGACCGAGCGAACGTCGCTAATAGCAACGAGCCGAGCCCCAAGGCTCTGCCTGAAAGCGACATCGCCGATATGGAGTTCTTTATCTCGCAGGTGCAGGTCGTTCTACCTGTCGTGGGCTTCGACTTCCTGAGGCCCCGCGCCAAGCCAGCGGGCAGTGCGGTCCCAACTGTGGGCGCGGTGCAGCCGTCAGCGCAGGTGGAGCTTGTTCTGTCGAGCAGCAAACACGGCTACCAAGCGCGTGCCGTCGAAGCCGATGGCGAGTTCACAGTCCTCGCCGGCTCTCTCGCCACCACCAAGAGCGATTTCGCTGTCAACACGTACGGCGCACTCCGCCAGCAGCTCATCAAGGATGGTCGCATCGTTTCGTCATCAGATCCACAGTACCTTGAGTTTGCGGAAGACGTGGCTTTCCCGAGCGCAAGCGCCGCCGCAGCGGTGATCGCCAACCGCAATGCGAATGGCCGCACCGCATGGCGGCTAGCAAGCAGCGGGCAGACGCTGAAGGAATGGCAGGACGCGCAGTTGGGTGTTTCCCAAACGTCACCCTGACGCTGGCCAAGGTGCAGTCACTGCACCTCGCGAGTGATCACCGGTTCCTGCCTGCAGTTCACATCCCCCACTTCACGAGCGCCGCTTCCGCCTCTGCTGGATCGCCCTTGATCCGGTAGATGGCCTGTCGCGAAAGGCCCGTGCCCTTGGCGATGACGCTGATGCCTGCGTTCTCCGCCAGCATGTCCTGCACCGTCTCCATCTGCGCCCGCGTGAAGCTCGGCTTGCGGCCCCTGTAGGCATTCCCGCCGTTGAGCGCCGCGCTGGCCTTGGCGTGCTCGATCCCCGCCGCCTGCGCCGCCTTGGTCGCCTCGGCCTGAGCCTGCGCTGATGCCGCCATGAAAGCGATGAGGGCGTCCCTGACGGCTTGCTGCATTGGGTCCGCAGTGGCCCCGTCGAAGGTCATCCGGTTAATGATCGTCTTGATGACGACGCCCCGCCGCATGAACTCGCGGATGGTCTCGGTGACATCAGCGTAGTTGCGGCCGAGCCGGTCGATCCATCGCACCACCAGCACATCCCCGGCCCGCAGCATGTCGAAGAGGCGCTTGCCCTCCGGCCGCTCGGCAAGGCGGGTGCTGACGCCGGAGACCCCATGATCCGCCACTACTCGGTCAATGCCGAACCCGGCATCCCTTGCTTGCTTTTCCTGATGCTGGATCGTCTGGTCGGCTGTCGAGACGCGGGCATAAAAGACGGTCTGCATGGGCGGCCCTTGGCATGTCCGTAGAGGTTATGTCCGCAAGAATGCACGTCCGTAGACTCGCGTCAACCCTTACGGACAGCCTTGCGCCACCCTCAATGCTTGTCCGTTGTGGTATGCTTCAACGGACAACAGGCCGCAGGTAGCGTGAGTGCTACACGGACAAACCGAAGACGGAGCCCGACCGTGAGACAAGAGCGATCTCGATCCCGCTCGCTCGAAGTCGGGGCCTGTTGCGCCACATCTCGGCAATCCGACGGAAGCTCGGCGTGTCCGGGACCGCCGCCACTAGAAGGTCCGCATCATCTGCATCGAAGAGCAGTGCTTGTCCGATGGCTGCCGTGAGAAGCGGATACTCCGGGCTGCCGGGCTTTGTTAATAGAGGTCCCTTCTTGCATTCGGCGATGATACGCCGACCACTCACAGTAGCCTCGACATCCCCCTGGCCTGATCGAGAATGAACCCGCAGCGTGGCGTTTCCGCGCCGGTAGAGGGTGGCCCAGGCATTCTTGCCAGTCACGGCTGTGTCTCGTGTCCACCCGGCACCAGCCAAGTAGCCCACGATGTCGAAGACCTCTGCATCGGCGACGCGAACCGATGCTCCATCTATGGCCGCTTCAACGTGCCCGCCGAAGCCGGGACGTTCCGAAAGGTACTCGGCGAGCCGCAGCGACACCTCGGCTTCAGGCATCCGGTCGGCAGGACCGATCCAACCGCTCATCGTCCGACTGATAGCCTCTGTCGCCTGCATTTGCGCCCTCGCCCCCCTCTTGGCCGGCCCCTCGCGCCCCAGCGTAGCTCGGGATGCCCGTACCCGGCACGGGGGGAACTTCGGGTTTTCTTCCGTATGAGACGCCGCTCAGATTTTTGTCCCAAATCACCGGGGCGTTCCAGCGGCGTTGGGGCCTGCAATTGCCGCCGCAGTTCGCAATCACGCAGAGGTGGGCATCACCCTCTGACGTCGAAACCGATGTACCTGAGTGCTTTCGCGATCCGTCCATTAAGCGGCGGGCACTCCTCAGGCTTCAGAGACCCGTACAATTCCAAGGCGCAGAAAAGCCCGAAATTGGAGAGCTTCCGATAGGGGGCGTACAGAACATCGTGCAGGCGCTGGATAAACTCCCCGCCCCCGTAGATCAGGTAAGCGAGCGTCTGCCTGACGCGTTCGACGTCGTTGTTGTTCCGGCTCCAAAACTCGGGGATAAGGTTCTTCTCACCTCCTTTCACGAAGCGAAGCTGCTCGTTGAACGCATGGAGAGCCATCAGTCCGATCGACAGATCTTCCTTTGATGCCGAACGAACTCCCTCAGCGCTCGCAAACACCCTGTGCAGGTGTTGGAGCCGAATGGCGAAGTCCTCGGTCACCTTGTCATCATCGGTCGAGACCCATTCGCTTCCGAGGCGCTCAAGCACAGGGCGGCGTTCGGTCTCATTGCGATAGGGAGACGTGTTCCAGGAGTCATCGCCGATGGCGTAGGTCAGTCGGACCCAGTTCAGGAATCGGTTGGTTTCGCTGGCGGGTCCAAGCTCTGCGAGCTCTTTGCGCCGATATCCAGCAGCCTCGAGGACGTCAGTGACCTCCGTGAACGCGGGCCGATATTGCTGGTAGACCTGCCTCTTGAGGCCCTCTAGGAAGATCTGCTCCTTCGACGCCTTATGGCTGTCGACGTGGATATTAGGCGCTGAGGCCTTGCCGATCGCCTTTTGGATTTCCGTTTCCGGGTTCGGCCCCTGCTGGAGTCGCTTGTGAACGGCAGCAAAATCGGCCAGCACCTGCGGGGTCAGGACTTTGCCTGCCTCCCAGAGCTCGACGAATAACGCCATGATCTCCTCGACCGCCTCGCGGTCATTGTCCTGATCGAGGCGGATCGATGCTTCTCGGTTCGAAATCAGACCGCCATCCGTCAGGTTCGACGATCCCAGGATCGCAACGTCGTCGAAGATGAAGATCTTGGCGTGGAACCGGTCCGTGAAATAGCGAACGGCAATTCCAGGCTTACCGTTCACCAGAGCCAACGCCTGAGGGCTGGTCGCCTCGTTCAGTCCGATCAGGAGCTGGACATGCGCACCGTTCCTCATGGCATCGAGAATAGGCTCGGCTTTCGTGAAGTATGGCGCCGCCAGATAGATCTGAGAGGCACCGCCGGCCAGTTCCTTGAACGGGTTGATGACGTAGTCCCTGCGAGGACCGTTCGTGAATATTCTGACCATTCCCACCCAGCCCGGAATCGACCTAAGGTCACCACCTAGGGTGGAAGCACATCAAGTGTGCAAGGGCGAGCAATGGGGATTTCGGTCAAATCGAACGTAGACTGCGACGGCTGCATATTCATAGAGGGCTATGAGCCGGGCCGATCGTCCGCCGAGATCGCGGCGTTGTTCGGAAAGGTGCTGTCGGTCTGGGACGACGAAGATCCGGTCCAGGACCTAGTTCCAATCGACAAGAACGACGCAGCTCCCAACACCTACAGCGGCATTTTTGGTCGCGACCGCTTCCCTTTCCATACGGACCTGGCTCATTGGCGAGATCCGCCGCGATATCTGATGCTTCGGTGCGTCAAAGGCTATGTGGATATCCCGACGCTGGTGATCGATGGGCATGACCTGGTCTCCGCAATCGGACCCGATTTGCTCAACCGAGCCCTGGTGAAGCCCAGGCGCCCTCGCGATGGGCGTTTCAGCATGCTGACGCTTCGCGAACCCGAGGACGACAGGCCGGCGCTGATCCGGTGGGATGAGGTTTATCTGAAGCCGGCTAGTAAGCTGGGCGAGCTGGCGATGTCTCGAATGAAGAAAGAGATCGCCAGCCACAGGGTGATCGAGACCACGCTCGCCGAGCCCGGTGACACCATGATTATCGACAATTGGCGGATGCTGCATGCCCGTGCCCCGGTGCCGGCAGGGCGCGAAGACCGCTTGATCGAGCGTACCTATCTGGGGGAATTGAATTGAAGAAGACGGTGACGCCTGGGCCAATCGACACCAACTGGAACGCGGAGGACCTCTATAACAAGGCGCTGCTCTACGTCGGGCAGACGGAAGACCTGCCGAGCGACAAGTGGCAGTATGCCCTTTGGATGAGCCTCGCCCTGGAGTTCCTAGCTCGCGCGGCTCTGTCCAACATCAATCCGGCGTTGCTCGCCGAGGCGAAAACTGACCAGTGGAGCAGTCTCTATCACGCCCTCGGCTTTACCCCGAAAGAGCAGAAGTACTCCCCGAAATCGATTGCCATCGCGGATGTGTTCAAGCGCCTAAACATCATCCTGGACGATTTCACCGCTGAGCATGAGAACTTCGGGATTGTTCACACCGGCAAGCGGAACAGCGAACTCCACTCGGGTGACATGGCCTTCGAGGGCGTCAATGCCTCGACCTGGCAGCCGCGTTTCTACGCAGTCTGTCAGGTGCTTCTGGCATCCATGGGCAAATCACTCGAAGACCTCTTCGGCAAGGAGGAAGCCCAAGGCGCTCTGAAGATGATTGCCGCGGCTGCAGACGAAGGGGCAAAAGCGGTTCACGGCGACGTGGCCGCCCACCAGAAGGTGTGGGCAGCAAAGTCCGGAGCCGAGCAGAAGTCTCTGTCCGAGTCAGCTGCGGTCTGGGCAACGCGCCAGGAGGGTCATCGGGTCGAATGCCCTGCATGTGAATCTCAGGCGCTCGTACACGGCGAGCCGGTGGGCAGTGCGAAACAGCAATTCCAAGATGGCGAAATCATTGAGACGCGTGAGTACCTGCCAACTCATTTCGAGTGCATCGCATGCGGGCTGAAGATCACGGGGCTTTCTCGCCTCTCTGTCGTCAAGCTCGGTGACCGGTACAAGAAAACCCAGAGATACGACGCTTCTGAACTGTATGTGTCGGAGGACGATTACGAAGGGTACGCGGACGACAATAACGAGCGCTAGCCGCTCGCGTCCAGCTCCACCATCGGCCACGACCAGACACGCCGCCCTCTCCGCGCACCCAGCCGATCCAGACGCTTGGGTGCTCTGAGGCCGGCAGCAATTCGCGCTGATCGCCCTCGGGGCGGCCACGGCCGAACATCTGGGTTTCTTGGAGCGACCGACGGCTTGCGAATGCCACACCGTGCTGCTACACCGGAAGTAGCCTGACGCGTCATTTTATTGAATGAAATCAATGCGGTGGAGGATGGCGGACCCTTTCCCACCCCTTCCGCCATCCCTGCTGCCGATGGCGAACCAGCCCCGTGAGAGGCTGACAGCCCGGTCTCCTTCTGCGAAAGTGAGGCTGAACAGGGCAGAAGGCCAGCGGCGCATGATGGATCCCAGGCAGGACGCGGACAGCGCTCCGGTTCATGTGAAAGCCCTGTCCGTCGCGGAGCTTCTGGTTCTTCACGCGCAGATCGGCGAGGAATTGCGCGAGCGGGGCGTCGTGCGAAGCGCCAACAATCCAACCGGCGATCTCGCCGAATATCTGTTCTGCACGGCCTTCGGCTGGCTGCAGGCGCCGAACTCCGTGCGAGGATACGACGCCACCGGCCCGGACGGCACGCGTTACCAGATCAAGGGGCGGCGCATCCATCAGCGCAACAGATCCCGCCAGCTTTCCGCGATCCGCGACATCGGGAGCCGCCCCTTCGACACCCTTGCGGGGGTCCTTTTCGACGACGGCTTCAAGGTGGTGAGGGCGGCGTTGATCCCGATCGCATTCGTGATCGAACGGTCCACCTTCATCGCCTACACCAACAGCAACAAGTTCATGCTGCGGGATGAGGTTTGGAATGCCCCAGGGGTGCGCGACGTGACCGCCGAGATCGCCGCCGCCATGCCGTGACGATCATGCACCCCGCGCAACACCGGACATGACCGCTCGCCAAAGAAAAACCGCCGGCGCTTTCGCGCCGGCGGCTTCCATTCCGCAAGCCCGGCTCAGTGGGCGACCACACCCGCCGCGTCATCCTCGGCGCCCTTGGGCGGAGGCGCGTTGAGATCCTCTTCCCAGACGATCGGAACCGGCTGGCGGGTCAGCGCGTGCTGGAGCACCTGCTCCATGCGCGCGACCGGAACGATCTCCAGCCCGTCGCGGACGGACTTCGGCAGATCGATCAGGTCCTTGGCGTTCTCTTCGGGAATCAGCACCTTCTTGATGCCGCCCCGCAGAGCCGCCAGCAGCTTCTCCTTCAGGCCGCCGATCGGCAGCACCCTGCCCCGCAGCGTGACCTCGCCGGTCATGGCGACGTCGCGATTGGTCGGGATGCCGGTCAGGATCGAGACGATGGTGGTCGCCATCGCGATGCCGGCCGACGGGCCGTCCTTCGGGGTCGCTCCTTCGGGAACGTGGACGTGGATGTCACGCCGGTCGAAGAGCGGCGGCTCGATGCCGAAATCGACGGCCCGCGAGCGGACATAGGACGCCGCCGCCGAGATCGATTCCTTCATCACGTCGCGCAGGTTGCCGGTGACGGTCATGCGGCCCTTGCCGGGCACCATGACGCCCTCGATCGTCAGCAATTCGCCGCCGACCTCGGTCCAGGCCAGGCCGGTGACGACACCGACCTGGTCCTCCGTCTCCGCCATGCCGTAGCGATAGCGCGGCGGGCCGAGATATTCTTCGAGCAGCTTCTCGTCGACGACGACCTTGGCCTTCTTGCCGAGCACGATGTCCTTCACGCCCTTGCGGACCGTGTTGGAGAGCTCGCGCTCGAGATTGCGGACGCCGGCTTCACGCGTATAGCGCCGCACCAGGGTCTGCAGGGCCTCGTCGGTGATCGACCACTCCTTGCCGTCGAGCCCGTGCTTCTTGATCGCGTTCGGGATCAGGTGCTTGCGCGCGATCTCGACCTTCTCCTCCTCCGTGTAGCCGGCGATGCGGATCACCTCCATCCGGTCCAGCAGGGCCGGCGGGATGTTCAGCGTGTTCGCCGTCGTCACGAACATCACGTTCGACAGGTCGTAATCGACCTCGAGGTAATGGTCGTTGAAGGTGGCGTTCTGCTCGGGGTCGAGCACCTCCAGCAGGGCCGCCGAGGGATCGCCGCGGAAGTCCTGGCCCATCTTGTCGATCTCGTCGAGCAGGATGAGCGGGTTCGAGGTCTTGGCCTTCTTCATCGACTGGATGATCTTGCCGGGCATCGAGCCGATATAGGTGCGCCGGTGGCCGCGGATCTCGGCCTCGTCACGCACGCCGCCGAGCGACATGCGCACGAATTCGCGCCCCGTCGCCTTGGCGATCGACTTGCCGAGCGAGGTCTTGCCGACGCCGGGAGGGCCGACGAGGCACAGGATCGGACCGGCGAGCTTGTTGGCGCGCTGCTGCACGGCGAGATATTCGACGATGCGATCCTTGACCTTGTCGAGGCCGAAGTGATCGTCGTCCAGCACATGCTGGGCGGCGTTCAGGTCCTTCTTGATCTTCGAGCGCTTGCCCCACGGGATGCCGAGCATCCAGTCGAGATAGTTGCGCACCACGGTCGCCTCGGCCGACATCGGCGACATCTGGCGCAGCTTCTTCAGCTCCGCCGTCGCCTTGTCGCGGGCTTCCTTGGTGAGCTTGGTCTGGGCGATGCGCTCCTCCAGCTCGGCCAGCTCGTCGCGGCCTTCCTCGCCGTCGCCGAGCTCCTTCTGGATCGCCTTCATCTGCTCGTTGAGATAGTACTCGCGCTGGGTCTTCTCCATCTGGCGCTTGACGCGCGAGCGGATGCGCTTCTCGACCTGGAGCACGGACATCTCGCTCTCCATGAGCGACAGGACCTTCTCCAGCCGGTGGGCGACGTTGGTGATCTCCAGCACGGCCTGCCGGTCGGCGATCTTGACCGCCAGATGCGAGGCGACCGTGTCGGCGAGCTTGGCGGGCTCGTCGATCTGCGAGACCGCGGCGACGATCTCGCCCGAAATCTTCTTGTTGAGCTTCACATAGCTCTCGAACTCGGAGACGACCGAGCGGGCCAGCGCCTCGATCTCGACCTTCTTGCCCTCCTCCTCGGCAAGACCCGTGGCCTCGGCCTCGTAGAAGGATTCGCTGGCCGAATAGGACAGCGCCTTGGCACGGCCGACGCCCTCGACCAGAACCTTCACGGTGGAGTCGGGCAGCTTGAGGAGCTGCAGCACGCGGGCGAGCGTGCCGATCTCGTAGATCTCGTTGGGCTGCGGGTCGTCGTCGCCGGCGTTCTTCTGGGTCGCCAGCAGGATGAGCCCGTCCGTCTTCACCACCTCCTCGAGCGCGCGGATGGACTTCTCGCGGCCGACGAAGAGCGGGACGATCATATGCGGGAAAACGACGATATCGCGCAGAGGCAGAACCGGATAGGTGCCGGTCTCGCCAGAGACGAAGGGAGCGCGGGGCGTCGACGTCATTGACTTGTCCTTTGCAGTTGCGCCCGGCGCACCCCCATGATGGGCGGAACGATCGGACGTATGCGGCCAGGGCGACCATTCACCCTTCCGCCCTCGCGCGCCGCACCCTGACTAGGCATGCGACTCTCGCAAGTGCACATAAGGTGGAGATTTCCTCGCCGGCTTTCAAGCGAGCGGTCCGGTTCATGCACCGCTGCCTTGCATCGCTGGAAGATCGGAAATCTCCGTCGAAACGAGGCCTGGACAAATCCGCCGCCGTCATTCCGGGGCGCCGCGTCGCGGCGAGCTCGGAACCCAGAACCGATACCCCTGGCCAATAAGCGCGGATGCCGGCGCCCTTTCGAAACAGTTCATCGGTTCTGGGTTCCGGGCTCATTGCTGCGCAATGCCCCGGAATGACGGCGAGGTTCCATTTCGGACCTCGTTACATCCGAAACGCAAAACGCGCGCCAGGGGCGCGCGTCCTGTTGTCGCATTGCAGCAAGCGCTTAGGATGCCGAGGCCGCCTTGGTCTCGTCCTCGCGCTCGGCATAGATGAAGAGCGGGCGGGCCTTGCTCTCCACCGCCTCGGGGCCGATCACCACCTGCTCGACGCCTTCCAGCCCCGGCAATTCGTACATGGTCTCGAGCAGGATGCCCTCCATGATCGAGCGCAGGCCGCGCGCGCCGGTCTTGCGCTCGATCGCCTTGCGGGCGATCAGGCTGACGGCCTCGTCGGTGAAGGTGAGCTGGGTGTCCTCCATCTCGAACAGGCGCTGATACTGCTTCACCAGCGCGTTCTTCGGCTCGGTGAGGATGATCTTCAGCGCCGCCTCGTCGAGGTCCTCCAGCGTCGCCAGCACCGGCAGGCGGCCGACGAACTCCGGGATCAGGCCGAACTTCAGCAGGTCCTCGGGCTCGACGTCGCGGAAGATCGCGCCGGTGCGGCGGTCGTCCGGGGACTCGACCTTGGCGCCAAAGCCGATCGAGGTGCCCTTGCCGCGGCCCGAGATGATCTTGTCCAGCCCGGCGAAGGCGCCGCCGCAGATGAACAGGATGTTCGTGGTGTCGACCTGCAGGAACTCCTGCTGCGGATGCTTGCGGCCTCCCTGCGGGGGAACGGAGGCGACCGTGCCTTCCATGATCTTGAGCAGCGCCTGCTGCACACCCTCGCCCGAGACGTCGCGGGTGATCGAAGGATTGTCCGACTTGCGGCTGATCTTGTCGATCTCGTCGATATAGACGATGCCGCGCTGGGCCCGCTCGACATTGTAGTCGGAGGCCTGGAGCAGCTTGAGGATGATGTTCTCGACATCCTCGCCGACATAGCCGGCCTCGGTCAGCGTCGTCGCGTCCGCCATCGTGAACGGCACGTCGAGGATGCGGGCAAGCGTCTGCGCCAGCAGCGTCTTGCCCGAGCCGGTCGGGCCGATCAGCAGGATGTTCGACTTCGCCAGCTCGACGTCGTTGTGCTTGGTCGCGTGGCTGAGGCGCTTGTAGTGGTTGTGGACCGCGACCGAGAGCACCTTCTTGGCGTGCTCCTGGCCGATGACGTAGTCGTCCAGAACCTTGCGGATCTCCTTCGGGGTCGGCACGCCATCCTTCGACTTCACCAGCGCGGATTTCGATTCCTCGCGGATGATGTCCATGCAGAGCTCGACGCATTCATCGCAGATGAACACGGTCGGCCCCGCGATGAGCTTGCGGACCTCGTGTTGGCTCTTTCCGCAGAAAGAGCAGTACAGCGTGCTCTTCGAGTCGCCGCCGGGCTTGCTAGCCATTGTCCATCTCCAGTTCCGGAGGCCGGGACCGCACCTGCCGAGGCGGGTGCTGCCGTCGCCCCTCCGTCATAAATAAGCGCTCAGATCACGAGGATTAGGTTAACGACCCGTTCCGATACATCCGGATACGCAGGGCCGATCCAAACCGGATCATGACGGAGTGCCTGTCCGCTCACCCCCGACCTCATGCAAACACGGGGCCGATAGCCTTTCAATATGGGCATTCCGTGACCGCGGGCCAACCCACAGGATCGGGCCGGCTCGCGGCGGCGTCACGCCGCTTCGTCGCTGCGCTTCTCGAGGACCTTGTCGATCAGGCCGAACTCGCGGGCCTGCTCGGCGGTCATGAAGTTGTCGCGCTCGAGGGCGTTGTGGATTTCCTCGTAGCTGCGGCCGGTGTGCTTCACATAGATCTCGTTCAGCCGCTTCTTCAGGCTCTCGACCTCCTTGGCGTGGATCAGGATGTCGGTGACCTGGCCCTGATAGCCGCCGGAGGGCTGGTGGACCATGATCCGAGCGTTCGGCAGGGCGAAGCGCATGTCCTTGGCGCCGGCCGTCAGCAGCAGCGAGCCCATCGAGGCGGCCTGGCCGACGCAGAGCGTCGTCACCGGGCAGCGGATGAACTGCATCGTATCGTAGATCGACAGGCCCGAGGTGACCACGCCGCCGGGCGAGTTGATGTAGAAGGAAATCTCCTTCTTGGGGTTCTCGGCCTCGAGGAAGAGGAGCTGGGCCACGACCAGCGAGGCCGAGACATCCTCGACCGGGCCGGTCAGGAAGATGATGCGCTCGCGCAGCAGGCGCGAATAGATGTCGAAGGCGCGCTCGCCGCGGCTCGACTGCTCGACCACCATCGGGACGAGATTGTTGTAGGTCTCGATCGGATCGCGAAGCATGGGGTCAATCCTCGGGTGAGAGCGCCGAATTCCGGCGATGTGTCGAATCAGCGGTGTCCAGGAAGACAACCACATAAGCACGGCGGTCGCGGCTGAAAAGGGAAGCGCCGCCGGTCGCGAAGGCCGGCGGCGCGAATGCCTGCATGAAGCTGCCGGCGGCCTCAGGCCGAGGCGTCGTCGGCCTTGGCTTCGGCCTTCTTGGCCTTCTTGGCGGCGGCCTTCTTCGGCTTGGCCTCGGCGGCCTCCTCGGCCTCGTCATCGGCGAAGAGCGCCTCGCGCGAGACGGTCTCGTCGGCGACCTTCACCTGGCCGAGCAGATGGTCGACCACCTTCTCCTCGAAGATCGGAGCGCGGATCTCGGCGAGAGCCTGCGGGTTCTTGCGGTAGAACTCCCAGACCTGCTTTTCCTGGCCCGGGAACTGGCGGGCGCGCTCGATCAGGGCCTGCGTCACTTCGTCGTCGGCGATCTGGACCTTGGCCTGCTCGCCGATCTCGGCCAGCACGAGGCCGAGGCGCACGCGCCGCTCGGCGATCTTGCGGTAGTCGGCGCGGGCGGCGTCCTCGGTGGTGTCCTCGTCGGCGAAGGTCTTGCCGGCGCTTTTCATGTCGGCCTCGACCTGGCTCCAGACCGCGGCGAACTCCTGCTCGACCAGGGTCGGCGGCAGCTCGAAGCCGTATTTGGCGTCGAGCGCGTCGAGCAGGCCCTTCTTGAGCTTGCGGCGCGACTGGGCGGTGAAATCACGGCCGATCTGCTCGCGCACGGCCGTCTTCAGGGCCTCGAGCGACTCCATGCCGAACGCCTTGGCCAGCTCGTCGTCGATCTTGGCGGCCTCGGGCTTCTGGACCTCGGTGACGGTGACCGCGAACTCGGCCGGTTGGCCGGCGAGATGGGCCGCGCCGTAATTCTCCGGGAAGGTGACCTTCACCGTGCGGCTCTCGCCCTGCTTCACGCCCTCGAGCTGCTCCTCGAAGCCCGGGATGAACTGGCCGGAGCCGAGATCGAGCGGGATGCCCTCGCCGGTGCCGCCCTCGAAGGCCTTGCCGTCGATGGTGCCGACATAGGAGATGATCAGGCGGTCGCCGGTCTCGGCCTTGGCCTTCTCGCCCTTCGGCGAATAGCTGCGGTTGCCGGCGGCCATGCGCTCCAGCGCGGCGTCGACATCGGCATCCGGAACCTCGGCGACCGGCTTGACGAGCGAGACGTCCGAGAGGTCGGCCAGCTCGATCTTCGGCAGCACCTCGAGCGCGACGGTGAAGGCGAGATCGCCCTTGGCCTCCATCGCGGCCTCGATCTCCTCCTTGTTCTCGGGGAAGCGGATCTGCGGCTCGAAGGCGAGCTTCAGGTTGTTGTCGGCGACGATCTTCTGGTTCGCCTCGTTGACGGCGTTCTGCAGTACGTCGGACATGACGGAGCGGCCATAGAGGCGGCGCAGATGCGCGACCGGCACCTTGCCCGGACGGAAGCCGTTGATGCGGGCCTTGCCCTGGAGGTCCTGGAGGCTGTCGTCGAGCCTGGTCTTCAGGTCGGCGGCGTTCAGCACCACCTGGAATTCGCGCTTGAGGCCCTGGGACAGGGTTTCGGTCACGTTCATTTTTGTACCGCCAACAGCTCGTTACTTCATCAATGTCCAAAGCGCGACGCCGGTTCGGACCGCCGCCGCGCTCGCGAAAAACTCTTTGCATCGGACCGAAAAGCGGATTCCACTCCTCGGAAAAATCCGATGCGATAACAAACACACCGACCGTCGTTTCCGCACCCTGACGGAGCGCGCAACGACGTTAGGCCGGTGGTGCGGGCGGAGGGACTCGAACCCCCACGACTTTCGCCGCTGGAACCTAAATCCAGTGCGTCTACCAGTTCCGCCACGCCCGCCGGCCCGATAGCGCTGCGCGCGAGCAAACGCAGCGCGGCCATCGTCAAGCCGCAGGGCTATACGCATTTCAGGCGGCGGTTGCAGCAAAAAAATGACGGTTCTGCAAAGTAGCGCAGCAGCGCGCTTTTCGCCATCGGCCCGGCCCCGCCCTCTCGCCAGCGTCGGCGCGCCGGATTATGCGGAGGGGATGACGTGCCCGCCGCCCGACCGCCCTAGCGCCACCCGCCGCCAGTTGCTGGCCGGCCTGGGCACTGCCCCCCTGGCTGCCTCCGCTCTGCTCGCAGCTCCGCCTGCCCATGCCGAAAGCCGCAAGCCGGCCGACGTCCCGCAGCAGCCGCAGGAGCCTCCCGCGCGAACGCTGATCGCCGGCCCGGCCAAGGCGCGCCTGCGACCGGCGCCGGCGCCAGAGAGCGAGATCTGGGCCTTCGACGGCGCGACGCCGGGCCCGATCTTGCGAATCAAACAAGGCGAGACGCTGAGGCTGAAGCTGGAGAACAGGACGACGGCTCCGCTTGCACTGCATTGGCAGGGGCTGCGCGGCGAGGCGTCGCAGGACGGCGTCGGCGGCTTCAGCCAGCCGCCGATCGTACCGGGCGAGAGCTTCGAATACCGGCTGACGCCGCCGGATTCCGGCACGATCCTCTATCGCCCGCTCGTCGTCGGCGGCTCGTCCGAACCGGCCGGGCGAGGCCTGAGCGGGCTTCTGGTCGTCGCGGAGCGCGCGCCGCCGGCCGTCGATCTCGACCTGCCGGTGCTGGTGACCGACTGGCTGATCGGCGACGATCAGGCGATCCAGCCCTTCGATCCGCGGAGCACGGGTTCGGCCGCCGCCGGGCGCCTCGGAAGCTGGCTCACAGTCAACGGCAAGCCGCCGCCCCAGCCGGTCAGGCTGCCGCCGGGCGCGCGCGTGCGGCTCCGGCTCGCCAATGGCTGCAACGCCCGGATCATGCGGCTGCGTTTCGACGGCGCCAAGGCCGCCGTGGTCGCCGTCGACGGCCAGCCGACCGAGACTTTCGAGCCGGTGCACGCGCAGCTCCCCTTCGCGCCGGGCAGCCGCTACGACGTCGTGCTCGACCTGCCGATCGAGGCCGGCGTCTCCGTCAACGTCACCGCGCTGATCGGCCCGGGCCTGCCGCTGGTGCGGATCGTCACCGAGGGCGCGGCGAGGGTGCCGCAGGCCGCCGCGCCGGCGCTCGCACTCAACCCCGCCCTGCCCGCTGCCGTCAGGATGCAGGACGCGCTGCGGCCCGAGATGGTGATCGAGGGCGGCGCCCGGCTGACACCGGAGCGGACGCTCGACTATGCCGGCCTCGACCTCGCCCGGCCCTGGCTGGTCAATGGCGGCATCGGAGCCGGGGACGGCAAACCGCTGTTCAGCGTCAAACGCGGCACGCCGATCGTGATGGCGATCGACAACCGCACCGCCTTCATCCAGCCGCTGCACGTGCATGGCCACGCCTTCCGGCTGCTGCACCCGCTCGACGACGGCTGGGAGAACTATTTCCTCGATACGGTGCAGGTCCCGGAAGGCAAGAAGCGGCACATCGCCTTCATCGCCGACAACCCCGGCCGCTGGCTGATCTCCTCGACCGTGCTGGAGCGCTTCGACCTCGGGCTGTGGAGCTGGTTCGAGGTTTTATGAGGCAGTCGGCAATAGGCAGTAGGCAGTCGATTTCTCTCCCTACTGCCTACTGCCTACTGCCTACTGCCGATTGCCCAAGCCCCAGCCGCTCGACCACGTCCTGCACGATCGCGTCCTTGCTGTCCTCGACCGAGACGACAAGCGGCCGCTCGTCCGCACCCGGCTCCTCCAGCGTGGCGAACTGGCTGTCGAGCAGGGCCGGCGGCATGAAATGATGCTGGCGCGCCGCCATGCGCCGGCCGATCAATTCGCGCGAGCCTCTGAGATAGACCAGCGCCACATCCGGCCGGCCGCCGACGATGACGTCGCGATAGGCCTTCTTCAGCGCCGAGCAGGTGACGATGCCATGCGCGCCCCTGCCCCGCAGATCGTCGATCCAGGCGGCGATGGCGGCGAGCCAGGGCTTGCGGTCCTCGTCGGTCAGCGGCGTGCCGCCGGCCATCTTGGCGACGTTCTCGGGCGGATGGAAGGAATCGGCGTCGCGGAAAGGCCAGCCGAGACGCTCCGCCAGCCGCTCGCCCAGCGAGGTCTTGCCCGAGCTCGCGACGCCCATGATGACGATGACGGCCGGGCGGCCGCCCTGATGCTCTGCGCTCACGCGGGTCAGCCCTGCCTGGTCTCTGTTTTCCTGGGCTCGACATGACCGCCGAAGCCGGCGCGCATGGCGGAGAGGATCTTCTCGCCGAAGGTGTGGCCGACGCGGGATCGGAAACGCGCGAACAGCGCCGAGGTCAGCACCTCGGCCGGGGTCGCGGTCTCGACGGCGGCGTCGACCGTCCAGCGACCCTCGCCCGAATCCGAGACGTTGCCGGCATAGGCCGAGAGCTCCTCGTCGGCCGCCAGCGCCTCGGCCGTCAGGTCGAGCAGCCAGGAGGTGACGACCGAGCCCCGGCGCCAGACCTCGGCGATCTCGGCCACGTCGAAATCGAAGCCGTAATCGGCCGGCAGGCCTTCCTTGGCGGAGGCGTTGCGCAGCAGGTCGAAGCCCTCGGCGAAGGCCTGCATCATGCCGTACTCGATGCCGTTATGGACCATCTTGACGAAATGGCCGGAGCCGACCGGACCGCAATGCAGATAGCCCTGCTCGCTCGTCGGGTTGCGCCCCTCGCGATGCTTCGTCGGCTCGACCTCGCCCTTGCCCGGCGCCAGCACCTTGAAGATCGGCTCCAGCCGGTCGAAGGCCTCCTTGGCGCCGCCGATCATCAGGCAATAGCCGCGCTCCAGCCCGTGGACGCCGCCCGAGGTGCCGATATCCATGTAATGGATGCCCTTGGCAGCCAGCTCCCTGCCGCGGCGGACGTCGTCCTTCCAGAAGGCGTTGCCGCCGTCGATCAGAACGTCGCCCTCGCCGACGAGGCCGGCGAGCTCGGCCAGCGTCGCCTCGGTGATCGTGCCGGCCGGCAGCATCACCCAGATCGCCCGCGGCGCCTTCAGCCTGGCGACCATGTCCTTGAGGTCTGAGGCCACAACGGCGCCATCGGCCGCGAGCGCCTGGCCCGGCTTCGGATCGCGGTCGTAGACCACGCATTCATGGCCGGCGCGCATCAGCCGGCGCGCGATGTTGCCCCCCATCCGGCCGAGGCCGATCACTCCGAGCTGCATGTCACGTCACTCCTGCCGTCGAGCCGGCTCCATCGCCTGCTTGAAGCATGGCGGCAGCCGGCGGAGCAAGCGGGAGAAGGCTCAGCGCATGGCGCCCGGGCGATTCTGCAAGGCCCGCCAGCGGCCCGGCGTGACGCCGTAGGCCCGGTGAAACTGGCGTGTCAGATGGCTCTGATCGGCGAAGCCGCAGGCGGCCGCGACCTCCGCAAGAGCCGTGCCGAGAGCGAGCAGCGCGCGCGCCCGGCCGAGGCGGCGCATGACGACGTAATGATAGGGGCTCGTCCCGAAAGCCGTCCGGAATTGACGCGCCAAAGCGAAGCGGTCGAGGCCGGTCAGGCGTTCCAGCGTGCCGGAGGCGGAGGGCGATTCAGGATGGGAATCGAGATAGTCCCGTGCCCGTTCCAGCGCCGGACGATCGAGCCGCTGGCGGCGCATGCGCCCGGCCGAAGGATCGGCGGCGATCAGCGCGTCGGCGAGAGGAGCGACGATAGCGTCGAGCCCGAGCGCTTCGAGCGGCGCATCCAGGTCGCGCAGCGCCTGGGCGATCGCGCCCACCAGCCGCGCATCCTGCGAGACGGCCGCCGGAACGAAGGGCAGGCTGCGAGCGGCCTCCCCCATCGCCTCCCGGATCAACCGCGGCTCGACATAGATCATCCGGTAGCGAAAGCCCTCGGCGATGCCGGAACGGCCGTTATGGACCTCGTCCGGGTGGATGACGATCGCCTGGCCACGCAGGCTGTCGCGCCGGGTGCCGCGATAGTCGAAGGACTGCACGCCGGAGAGCGTCAGGCCGAAGGCATAGGTGTCGTGGCGATGCGGATCATAGGCATAGCCATGGAAGAAGGCCTCGATCCGCTCGATGCCGGCCGCGCCGCTGCCGGGCCGCACCCAGTCCGCGGCGCCCGGCTTGCACGATCGTTCAAGACTGGCCTTTCCGGCCTCGGCTAACGCTGCGCCCATGCGTTACGATACCAAGATCGCCATCGCGGTGCGCGAGAATCTCGCGGCCTGGCAGAAACTCAATGTCGCGAGCTTCCTCGCCGGCGGGCTCGTCGGCGCCGCGCCGGAACTGGCGGGAGAGCCTTACCGCGACGGTTCGGATCAGCTCTACGGCCCCCTGATCCGCCAGCCAGTGCTGATCTTCGCCGCCAGCGCGGCGGAGCTGAAACAGGCGCTCCAGCGCGCGCAGGGGCGCGGCGTCCGGGCCCATCTCTATACGAACGAGCTATTTTCCACCGGCAACGACAGCGACAACCGCGCCGCCGTGGCGGCGGTCCCGACAGCCGATCTCGACCTCGCCGGGCTCGGGTTCCACGGCGCGCGCAAGGACATCGACAAGATCATCAAGGGCCTCAGGCTCCACGGCTGAAACGAAAGCTCCGGGCCGCTCGCCGGAGAAGTCTATTTTTGCCATTTACGAGCAGGAGAGAATCGCCTTAGCCTCCCTCTTGTCGGCAACAACTGAAAGGAGGTGATCCAGTGTCTCATTGTCATCAACCGCTGGTGCAAGGCGGCCGGACCTGGACCTCTTCTTGCTGGGGTTTCTGTTCCGCGTAAGTTTTTCGCACCTTTGATCCGGCTCGCCGGATCGCGGTTCGACAATGGAAGGGCTGCCCGCAAGGGCGGCCCTTCTTCTTTTCATGGCTCCCCTGCTGGCACTCGCCCCTCAGCCATGGCAGACAGGGGCGGTGTTGTTCTCATCCTTGCCCCATCCCGCCGGGCCGCGCCCGTGAACGTGCCTGAACCGAGCCGCGAAGCGATCCTCGACTTCATCGAGGAGGAGCGCGCCGCCGGCCGCGAGGTCGGCCGGCGCGAGATCGCGCGCGCCTTCGGCCTCGACCAGGGCGGCAAGATCTGGCTGAAGCGCCTGCTCCGGGAGATGGAGCAGGAGGGCGAGATCGGCGGCGACGGCAAGGAGCGCCCGGTGCATCCGCGCGGCGCCCTGCCCCCGGTGCTGCTCTGCGAGATCAAGGCGCGCGACCGCGACGGCGATCTCGTCGCCCAGCCACTCGAATGGAACGAGGACGATCTCGGCGCGCCGCCGCGGATCCTGATCGAGACCCCGCGCGAGGGCCGGCGCAGGCTGAAGGATGCCCGCCCCGCCCCCGGCGTCGGGGACCAGGCCCTGCTCAAGCTGACGCGGCTGCGCGGCGTCGGCGGCTTCGCCTATTCCGGCCGCGTGCTGAAGCTGATGGGCAAGGCGAAGGCCGCCGTGCTCGGCATCTTCCGGGCCCTGCCGGACGGCTCCGGCCGGCTGGTGCCGATCGACAAGAAGGCGCAGGGCCGCGAGGCGATCATCCCGAAAGGCCGCACCGGCGACGCCCAGGATGGCGACCTGGTTTCGGTCAGCCTGCGCCGCGAGAGTCGCTTCGGTCCGCCCGAGGCGCATGTGCGCGAGCGGCTGGGCTCGATCAAGTCCGAGCGCGCCGTCAGCCTGATCGCGATCCATGCCCACGGCATCCCGCACGAGTTCCCGCCGGCGGCGCTGAAGCAGGCCGCCGAAGCCCCCGTCGCGAGCCTGAAGGGGCGCGAGGACTGGCGCGAATTGCCGCTCGTCACCATCGACCCGGCCGACGCCAAGGACCATGACGACGCGGTCCATGCGGCGCCGGACGAGGACCCCGCCAATCCGGGAGGCTTCGTCGTCACCGTCGCCATCGCCGATGTCGCGGCCTATGTCACGCCGGGCGCGGCCCTCGACCGCGAGGCGCTGGAGCGCGGCAATTCGGTCTATTTCCCCGACCGCGTCGTGCCGATGCTGCCGGAGCGGATCTCGAACGACCTGTGTTCTCTTCGCGAAAACGAGGACCGGCCGGCGATGGCGGTCCGGATCGTGCTCAAGGCGGACGGCGCGAAGAAGAGCCATTCCTTCCATCGCGTGCTGATGCGCTCGGCCGCCAAGCTCTCCTATCAGCAGGCGCAGGACGCCATCGACGGCAAGCCGGACGAGAAGACGGCGCCGATCCGCGAGAACGTGCTGATGCCACTCTGGGCGGCTTATGGGATCGCGGCGCGCGCCCGCGACCAGCGCCAGCCGCTCGAGCTCGACCTGCCCGAGCGCAAGCTGGTGCTCAAGGCCGACGGCTCGGTGGAGCGCGTGATCGTGCCGGAGCGGCTGGCGGCGCATCGGCTGATCGAGGAGTTCATGATCCTCGCCAATGTCGCGGCGGCCGAGACACTGGAGAAGGCCGGCAGCCTGCTGATCTATCGCTGCCATGACGAGCCTTCGCTGGAGAAGATGCGGGCGCTCGGCGAGGTTCTGGCCTCGATCGGCATCAAGCTGCCGAAGGACGGGGCGCTGAGGCCCGTGCTGTTCAACCGCATCCTGGCGATGATCAAGGGCTCGGAGAACGAGACGCTGATCAACGAGGTGGTGCTGCGCACCCAGGCGCAGGCCGAGTATGTCGCGGAGAATTACGGGCATTTCGGCCTGAATCTGCGCCGCTACGCCCATTTCACCTCGCCGATCCGCCGCTATGCCGACCTGATCGTGCACCGCGCCTTGATAGCCGCCCTGAAACTCGGTGAGGACGGCCTACCGAAGAACACGACGCTGGCCGAATTGCGTGAGGTCGCGACCCGCATCTCGGCGGCGGAGCGGCGCGCCATGGCGGCAGAGCGCGAGACCACCGACCGATTGATCGCCCATTTCCTCGCCGGCCAGATCGGCGCGAGCTTCGACGGGCGCATCGGCGGGGTCAATCGCGCCGGGCTGTTCATCAAGCTCGACGACACCGGCGCCGACGGCTTCGTCCCCGCCTCCACCCTCGGCGGCGATTATTATCGCCATGACGAGGCCGCGCATGCGCTGATCGGCGAGCGCACCGGCGAAAGCTGGCGCCTCGGCGACAAGGTTCACGTCCGGCTCGTCGAGGCGGCGCCGGTCGCCGGCGCCCTGCGTTTCGAACTGCTCTCCGCCGGGCGCACCGTGGCGACGGGACGCGCTGGCAAGCGCCGCGGCGCGGTGCCATATGGAGCCAGCCGGCCCGTCGCTCCCTTCGGCCGGAAGAGCAAGGTGAAGCCGGGCGGGAACAGACCCGGCAAGAGGCGCTGATGGTCGTTCAGCTTCATGGGCCGGCAGGCGATGCCGCGACGCGCGACTGGCGCCTGGCGATCACGCGCGGCGTGAGAGGCCGCTGCCCGCATTGCGGCGAGGGGCGCCTCTTCCGCGCCTTCCTCAAGCCCGTCGACCGCTGCGAATCCTGCGGCGAGGAGCTGCATCACCAGCGCGCGGACGACCTGCCACCCTACATCGTCATCACCATCGTCGGCCATATCGTGGTCGGCGGGCTGCTGCTCGCCGAGAAATACGGCGACTGGCCGATGTGGTGGCATATGGCTCTGTGGCCCGCGCTGACGATCCTGCTCTCCTTCGCATTGATGCAGCCGGTCAAGGGCGGCGTCGTCGGCCTGCAATGGGCCTTGCGGATGCACGGCTTCGGCGGCGAGCCCGACCTGCCGGAGCGCCAGCCCCTGCCACCTCGCGGAAGACAGCCATGACCGACCACACCGTGACCTTGACGCAGACCGAGCGCCTGCGCGTCGCCGCCAACCAGCGGCCCAGGGACGCCGCGACGATGCTGATCATCGATCGCACCAGCGCGCGGCCGAAGGTGCTGATGGGCAAGCGCCACGAGAGCCACAAGTTCATGCCGGGCAAATACGTCTTCCCGGGCGGGCGGCTCGACGACGGCGACCGGCGCATGGTCGCGACCGGCGCCCTGCCGCAGATCTGCGAGGATCGGCTGCTCAAGCGCGCGGTGCGCCCGAGCGCGGCCAAGGCGCGCGCCCTGGCGCTGGCGGCGATTCGGGAGACCTTCGAGGAGACCGGGCTGCTCTTCGGCTCCGACGAGTTCGGCGCTCCCGCGGCCGCGCCCGGCGGAAGCTGGGCCGATTTCGCCGGCCACGGCGTCTTCCCGGACCTCTCCGCCATCACCTTCGTCGCCCGGGCGATCACCCCGCCGCGCCGGCCGAAGCGGTTCGACACGCGCTTCTTCACCATCGACGCCTCGGGACTGGCCAAGAAGATCGACGGGGTGACCGGACCGGATTCGGAGCTGACCGATCTCGTCTGGGTCGATTTCGACGAGGCGAAGGAACTCGACCTGCCGACCATCACCAAGGTCATCATCCAGGAGGTCGAAGCGCGCATCGAGGCGGGTTTCGCACCTTATCTGCCGGTTCCGTTCTACTGGGAGAAGCGCGGCAGCTTCGTCCGCGAGGAGCTTTGAGGGTCTGCCGGCCGACGGTCTCGGCCGTCCCGGACGCAGCCGAGCGAGCCCCGGGAGGACCGCTTCGGGGAAGACGGGGCGGCGCGGCCGGGACGGAACGCGCGGCCGCCGCTAATCTTCCTTGACTTCAGCGCCCCTTTGCGGCATCTCCCGCGCTGACGGTTTGCCGGGCCACCCCGGCCATTTTCTTTTCTGAGGGTCCGCCAAGGCCCGCATGGTTCGAGGATAAGCCCATGGCCAAGGCCGTGACGATCAAGATCAAGCTGCTTTCGACCGCCGACACCGGCTTCTTCTACGTGACGAAGAAGAACTCGCGCACGATGACGGAAAAGATGTCGAAGAAGAAGTACGACCCGGTCGCGCGCAAGCACGTCGAGTTCAAGGAAACCAAGATCAAGTAAGGCCTTCGCCTCACGATCCAGACACCTTGAAAAGCCGCCCTTCGGGGCGGCTTTTGCGTTTCCGGCCGCGATTGCCCGGCCCAATCCCGCTTCGGCCGCCGCAGCCCGAAGCCGCAACCTCGCCGCCTGTAAAGGCCCCCGTCGAATCGATCGAAGAGGTTGCGGCGAGGTTCCGCCACGGAAGCGGAGCACAGCCGGGATACCGGAGGCGGCTGGCTGGTCCGGGCGCGCGTCGCGACAGGGAGGCGACAACCGCTCCCCTCCATCGGCATTTCCGCGGCTCGGGGAGGTCGACAGGGTGGCCGGCCGGCGGCGGCTCTGAGGAGGCCAGAATTCCGCTACCGGCCGGCCGAGCCCTTCAGTCGCCCAGGAGATGCGGCGGACCTGGGTTTCCGAGGGGCGTTGCCGTGCAGCGCTGCGGCTGCGTTGCGGAAACCCTTACAATTCGACCGAAACGAATCAATCGAATACGACCGATTCCCCGGAATCCATCGTTTCTTAACCTTACCGGGCGGATCTGAACTTGAAATCCCGCACACTGCCTCAACGTCACGATCGCCGCGCCGATGCAATGACTTAGCGGAAGGGGGCTTATCCCGGAGGTGAGCGATCCCGGCTCAGGCGGCGCTCGCGACGATCACCTGGTTGCGGCCGCCGGCCTTGGCCCGGTAGAGCGCATCGTCGGCGCGTTTCATGATATCGGCGCAGGATGCGTCGCCCGCCCTGCGGCTCGCCACCCCGATCGAGACGGTGACGGGGATCTCGCGGGTCGCGCCATAGATCGGGAAAGGCGATCCCTCGACGCGCTCGCGAATCCGCTCCGCCACGGCATAAGCCGCCTTGGGCCCTGTATCCGGCAGCACCACCACGACCTCCTCGCCGCCCATCCGCGCCACCAGATCGATGCTGCGGGTACAAGCCCGAACGCGCTCGGCGAACTCCTTGAGCACCTCGTCGCCGGCATCGTGGCCCCAGCTGTCGTTGACCGCCTTGAAGTGGTCGACATCGAGCACCAGCAGCGACAGCGCCCGCGCCCGCAGGGCGGATTCGTCGAACATCTCCGCCAGCCGCGTATCCATGAAGCGCCGGTTGTGCAGCCCGGTGAGCTGGTCCAGCACCGCCATTTCCATCGAGGATTGCAGGCTGTCGCGCAGCCGGTCCGTGAAGCGCTTGCGCCGGATCTGGGTGCGCACGCGGGCGAGCAGCTCGTTGCGATCGATCGGGCGCAACAGGAAGTCATGCGCGCCGATCTCGAGCCCGCGCAGGATGCGCTCGCGATTCTCGACCTCCCCCATCAGCAGCACCGAGATGTCGCGGGTGCGGTCGAGCGAGCGCAACTGGCTGCACAGGCGCAGGCCGTCCTGTCCCTCGAGATCGAGGCTGATCAGGACGCTGTCGTATTCCTCCTCGGCGGCGCGCTGCACCGCCAGCCGCGCATCGGGCTCGACCGCGACGAGATGGAAGGCCGAGAGGGCGTTCTCCAGGCGGTCGGCGATCGCCGGGCGATCCTCGATCAGCAGGACGCGGCCGTTGAGGCCGGTCTCGGCCGCCGCCGCCACGAGCGGGTCGGCGATGCCGAGGCGCCGCGACGCGACGGCGCGATTGCGCAACTCGTCCGTCATCGCCTTCAGCCGGGTGAGGCTGCGGACGCGGGCGAACAGCGCCGCATCGTCGAGCGGCTTGGTCAGGAAGTCGTCGGCGCCGGCATCGAGCCCCTGCAGCCGGTCGCGCGGCTGGTCGAGCGCCGTGACGATCACCACCGGAATATGCGCGGTCGCGGGCGTGCTCTTGAGCCGGCGGCAGACCTCGAAGCCGTTCATGCCGGGCATCATCACGTCGAGCAGCACGATGTCGGGTTCGCCGCGCTCGCAGATCGCCAGCGCGTCCGGGCCGCTGGTCGCCGTGAGCACCTCGAAATACTCCGCCGAAAGCTTCGCTTCGAGCAGCCTCAGATTGGCGGGAACGTCGTCGACGACGAGGACGCGAGCGGACATGGAACGACTTTCGTCTTAAAAGCGGTCTCTTCGTTGCGGCGCCGGCTTTCCCCGCGAGGCGGCCACGCCTTGCGGGTGCGGCGCCCTAGGCTTCGCCGGCATAGGTGCGGACGGTCTCCAGGAATTTCGCCACCGAGATCGGCTTCGAGAGATAGGCCTCGCAGCCTCCCTCGCGGATGCGCTCCTCGTCGCCCTTCATCGCGAAGGCGGTGACCGCCACCACGGGAATCGCCTTGAGGTCGTCATCCTCCTTGATCCATTTCGTCACCTCGAGCCCGGACACCTCCGGCAACTGGATGTCCATCAGGATCAGGTCCGGGCGGTGGGTGCGCGCCAGCTCGATGGCCTCGATCCCGTCGGAGGTCTTGAGCGTGGCATAGCCATGCGCCTCCAGCAGGTCGTTGAAGAGCTTCATGTTGAGCTCGTTGTCCTCGACGATCAGAACCGTCTTCATCCGGCCGCCCTTCGTTCTGCGCCGCCGAAAATCCGCTGGAAGCGGGCCCGGCCTGGCGGCTTCGTTCTGGGAATGTGCTAGCATGGCAGCGGTTGACGAAACGCAAATCGAATGCGCGACAAGGACCCGATGGCACCGCGACACAGCTTGCACGACGCCGAGGCGCTGGCGGTCCAGGCGCTGGGCTTCCTCGCCGCCGAACCCGAGCGAATCGGTCCGTTTCTGGCCGCGACCGGGCTCGATCCGGCCAATCTGCGCGCCGCCGCCGGGGAGCCCGGCTTCCTCGCCGCCGTGCTCGAGCATATCGGATCGAGCGATTCGCTCCTGCTCGAATTTGCCGGAAATTTAAGGCTGAATCCGGAAATCGTGGCGCAGGCCCGCCGCCGGCTCGCCGGCGAGGCGCCCGGCCCCGGCGATTTCGCCTGAGCCAGCGGAGCCCCGCGCGTGCGCAGCCTGTGCCGCGACTGCCTGAGCGACCATGAGGCGGCCGCGCCCTTGCGGCGCTGCCCGGCCTGCGGCTCTCCGCGGCTGATCAGCCATGCCGAGCGCGACGCCCTGAGCCTCGCCCATATCGACTGCGACGCCTTCTACGCCACGATCGAGAAGCGCGACGATCCGAGCCTGCAGGACAAGCCGGTGATCGTCGGCGGCGGCAAGCGCGGCGTCGTCTCGACCTGCTGCTACATCGCCCGCACCTATGGCGTGCGCTCGGCCATGCCGATGTTCAAGGCGCTGAAGGCCTGCCCCGACGCCGTGGTGATCAAGCCGGACATGGCGAAATACGTCGCCGTCGGCCGCGAGGTCCGGCAGATGATGCGGGAGCTGACTCCGCTGGTCGAGCCGCTCTCCATCGACGAAGCCTTCCTCGACCTCGCGGGCACCGAACGGCTGCACCATGCCAGCCCCGCCGCGACGCTGGCGCGCTTCGCCAGGCGCGTCGAGGATGCGCTCGGCATCACCGTCTCGGTCGGGTTGTCCTATGCCAAGTTCCTGGCCAAGGTCGCCTCCGACCTCGACAAGCCGCGCGGCTTCTCGATCATCGGGCGCGGCGAGGCGGTCGCCTTTCTCGCCGACAAGCCGGTCGGGCTCATTCCCGGCATGGGGCCGGCGGGGGTCGCCAGGCTGGCCGAGGGCGGCTTCAAATTGATCGGCGATCTGCGCGAGGCGCCGGTCGACAGGCTCTTCCGCCTCGCCGGCAAGGACGGTCCACGATTGAAGAACCTCGCCAACGGCATCGATCCGCGCCAGGTCACGCCGGAACGCGAGACCAAGAGCGTCTCCAGCGAGACCACGCTGGACGTCGACCTCTCGGCCTTCGAGGAGCTGGAGCCGATCCTCTGGCGGCTCTGCGAGAAGACCTCGAAACGGCTGAAGGCGCAGGAGCTCGCCGGCCGCACCATCACCCTGAAGCTCAAGACTGCGGATTTCCAGACTGTCAGCCGCGCGTCGCGCCTGCCCGAGCCGACCCAGCTCGCCGCCCGGCTCTTCGCCGCCGGGCGCGACCTGCTGAAGCGGGAATGCCGGGGCCCGCGCTACCGGCTGATCGGCATCGGCGCGAGCGATTTCAGCCCGCCGGTCGAGGCCGACCATGGCGACCTCGCCGATACCGCGACGCCACGCCTGAAAGCGATGGAAGGCGCGCTCGATGCGCTGCGCGCCCGCTTCGGCGACGCCGCCATCGGCCGGGGCCTGAGTCTGCGCCTACCGCAGCGCGGCCCGGCCGAACCGGCTACTTCGCGCAACGCTCCTGAGGAAGAAGATCCAGACGGGTGAGCGTGCCGCGCAGCGAGAAGCTGCCATAGTCGAGATGGACCGCGCCGGTGACGCCGTTCTCGTAGAGCTCGAAGGAGATGGTGTAGGACGGCGTCGATTCGCCCGAGCCCGTCTTGTAATAAGAAATCGAGACCGGCCAGCGGGCGATCTTCTCGAATTCCGGACGCTGCAGGGGCTTCTCGGAGGGCTCGCCCTCGATCCGCTTCCCGATGATCGAGAGCGTGTCGTAGACCTCCTTGCCGTTGTTGGCGCCGTCGTAGAGCCGCACGTTCAGCGTGTTCCTGCCGGCGCGCGCCGCCTGGATCACCGCCTTCATCTGCGCGTTCGGGAACAGCGCGTCGGTCGCCTCGCGATGCGTCTCGGCCTTGGGCTGGCGCAGCTTGACCTCGTAGCCGCCGCCGGCCTTCTCGGCCGTGCCGTCGACCGTCTCGGGCTTGGCGCTCCCGGAGGAGCTTTCGGTCTTGAAGCGGTAGCTCGCACCGTCGCCGGCCTCGAAGCTGGTGGTGCGCGCGTCGACGACGCGCGGCCCCGCCTCGGTGCCGAGCTGGGTCACCTGGCGGAAGGACAGCGCATAGCCCTCGCAGGCGTCGCCGGTGAACTCGAAGGCGATGCGCCCCTTGGCCGTCTCGATGTTGCCCGAAGGCTTGGTGTTGTCGAGGACGAGGTCGTAGACCGCGCGATGCGGCGCCAGCACCACAGCGTCGCTCCCCTTCCCGGGCGCGGCATCCTGTGCCTGCGCCCCGCCCGCCAGCAGCAGCGCCGCCACGCAAACCCGCCCCGCAAGGCCGAACCGTCTTCCGCTCATGTCATCGCTTGTCCGCTTGTCGTCAGCGAAATCTAGGTGCATCGCCGCAATGGCGCAAACATGGCGAAACGCTCCGCTTCCGGCGTGCAGGCCGCCCTGCCCGCCCGGCATGCCGCGGCGCTTGCGGGGCGTCCGGCCATCGGCCATGAAAGACGCCTGCCCGCGCGGCACCCCGTCAGATGGAGCCAGGACCATGAACGCCGTCGACACCAAGCTCGCCGAACTCGGCATCACCCTTCCGGCACCTGCTGCTCCCATCGCCAACTACGTGCCCTATGTCATCACCGGCAAGCTGCTGGTCATCTCGGGCCAGATTTGCTTCGGCTCCGACGGCAAGCTCTCCGACAAGCACAAGGGCAAGCTCGGCGCCGAGATTTTCAACGAGGCGGGGCTGGAAGCGGCGCGGCTCTGCGCCATCAACGTGCTGGCCCAGGCCAAGGCGGCCCTCGAAGGCGATCTCGGCCGGATCGTGCGCTGCGTGCGCCTCGGCGGCTTCATCAACGCCGTCCCGCATTTCGCCGCCCTGCCCGCGATCATGAACGGCGCCTCCGACCTGATGGTCGAGGTCCTGGGCGACAAGGGCCGCCATGCCCGCTCGACGGTCGGCGTCGCCGAATTGCCGGCCGATGCCGCGGTCGAGGTCGAAGCGATGTTCGAGATCGCCTGATGACCGCGCGCTCCGCGAAAGACGCCGCCCGGCCCGATCTCGGCTGGCTGGTGGCGAAGCCGATCGCCCATCGCGGCCTGCACGACCTCGCCGCCGGCGTGATCGAGAACAGCCCCTCGGCGGCGAAGGCCGCCATCGCCGCCGGCTTCGGCATCGAATGCGACGTGCAGCTCACCGCCGATGGCGAGGCCGTGGTGTTCCACGACTTCGTGCTCGACCGTTTGACGGGCGAGACCGGCCCGGTCGCCGCCAGGACGGTTGCCGAGCTGGGCAGGATCACGCTCAAGGGCTCGAGCGACCCGATCCTGACGCTTTCCGCCTTCCTCGACCTGGTCGGCGGGCGCGTTCCGCTGGTCGTCGAGATCAAGAGCCGCTTCGACGACAATCTCGCCCTGACGAAGCGCACGGTCGAGGTGCTGGCCGCCTATGCGGGCCAGCCGATCGTCATCAAATCCTTCGATCCCGAGATCGTGACCGCGCTGCGCACGCTCGCGCCGCAGATCCCCCGCGGAATCGTCGCGATGAACGCCTATGATTACGGCGATTACGACAGGCTCTCGCCCGAACGGAAGCATGCGCTCGCCAATCTGCTGCACTTCACCGAAAGCCGGCCGGACTTCCTCTCCTGGAAGGTCGCGGATCTCGAAAGCGCCGCGCCCTATCTCTGCCGCAACGTCATCGGGATGCCGCTGATGAGCTGGACGGTCCGCACGCCCGAGGAACGGCAGCGGGCGGCGCGCTTCGCCGACCAGATGGTGTTCGAGGGCTTCCGTCCTTGAGCGACGGCCCTGAGGCAGGTCTCGCCGTCCGCGTCGCGACCTCGCTCAAGGCCGTCCCTGCCGGTGCCTGGAATGCCTGCGCCAACCCTCGCGCCCTGCAGGACGCCCTTGCGGCGCCCTGTCCCCCGCAGAACGACGGCGGAATCGACCGCGACAACCCCTTCGTCAGCCATGAATTCCTGCTGGCGCTGGAGGAAAGCCGCTGCATCGGCGGCCGCTCCGGCTGGTCTCCGGCCTATCTGGTGGTGGAGGACGAAGCCGGGCGGATCCTCGCCGCGGCGCCCAGCTTCCTGAAGAGCCACAGCCAGGGCGAATATGTCTTCGACCATGGCTGGGCCGATGCCTATGAGCGCGCCGGCGGCCGCTATTATCCCAAGCTCCAGGTCGCCGCGCCCTTCACCCCTGCGACCGGCCCGCGGCTGCTGGTGGCGGATACGCCGCGCGCCGAGGAGGCCCGGGCGGCGCTGATCGCCGGGCTGGAGGCTTTGCGCGCGCAGACGCAGGCCTCCTCCGTGCACGTCACCTTCGCGCAGGAGCCCGATGTCGCGGCGCTGAGGCAGGCCGGCTATCTCGAGCGCGACGACCTGCAATTCCATTGGTGGAACGAAGGCTTCGCAAGCTATGACGACTTTCTCGCGACCCTGGCCTCGCGCAAGCGCAAGGCGCTGAAGCGCGAGCGGCGCGAGGCGCTCTCGGCCGACATCACCGTCGAGGCTTTGTCGGGCCGCGAGCTGACGGAAGCGGTCTGGGACGATTTCTACGGCTTCTACCAGGACACCGGCTCGCGCAAATGGGGCCGGCCCTATCTCAACCGCGAATTCTTCTCGCGCGTCGGCGCGGCGATGGGCGAGCGCATCGTGCTGATGATGGCGCGCCGTGCCGGGCGCCATATCGCCGGCGCGATCAATTTCCGCGGCGCCAACACGCTCTACGGCCGCAACTGGGGCTGCATCGAGGACCACCCCTTCCTGCATTTCGAGGTCTGCTACCATCAGGCCATCGACTACGCGATCGCGCATGACCTCTCCCGGGTCGAGGCCGGCGCGCAGGGCGAGCACAAGCTGGCGCGCGGCTATCGGCCGGTCGTCACCCGCTCGCTGCACCACATCGCCGATCCGGGGCTGCGGCGGCCGGTCGCGGCCTATCTCGCGCAGGAGCGCGCGCAGATCGCGGCGGCGCAGGCGGCGCTGGAAGCCGAGGGGCCGTTCCGCAAGACGGATAACGATGACTGACGAATCTCCCGAACGAAGCCCCGGCTTTCGCCCCGATGCGGCAGCGCCGGCGAGCGTCGGCTTCTGCACCGACGCCGAACTCGGCTACCGGCGCAGCCTGACCGATTTCTCCGGCCCCCTCGCGCTCGACGAGAGCTATCGGCTGGCGCATCTGCCGCTGCTGGCGCCGGCGCATCCGCGCGTCATCCCGCGCCGAGAGGGCAAGTCCTACGAAATGGGCCGGCATCCGCGCATCTTCTCGCTGGTGCTCCCGGTGGACGACGCGGCGTTGCAGGCCTCGGCCGCCTTCCGCAAGCTGGAAGCGGCGCTGAAAGCCGCGCCCTTCGCCGGCAAGATCGCCTGGAACCTGCTGCCCAGGCGGCGCGACAGGCTGCATGCGACGCTCTGCGGCTCGCTCGGCATCGACCGCCCGCCCGCCGTCGCGCCGGAAATCCGGCGAGCGCTGGCGGAAACCGGCCCCGTCACCGTCGAGCTGCGCGGATTGTTCTCCGGCAACGTCAATCGCGGCCGGCTCTATCTCGCCGTCTACCCCGAAAAGCGCGGAGAAACCAACCCGTTGCAGGCCATCCAGGCCGCTTTCGGCCGGCCACCCGGCGACCTCTGGCTGGTCGGGCTCTACAACCTGATCGACGATCTCGACGGGGAGGAAACGGCGGCGCTAGCAGCCCTCGTCCGACACTGGTGGAACCTGCCGCTGCTGCGCTTCACCGCACGCGAGCTCTGGCTGCTCGGCGCCACCGACGACCTCGTGCTCGACTCCGCGATCGCCGAGCGCCTGCCGCTCGGCGCCTGACACAGGGCGGCCGGCCTTGACGCCCCGGCGACCGGGCCACAGGTTGGGCCTTCCTTTAGAACCAGCCCGGACCCGCCATGAGCGCCTACGACCCGTCAAACGTTTTCGCCAAGATCCTGCGTGGCGAATTGCCCTCCCAGACCGTCTACGAGGACGCCGAGACGCTCGCGATCATGGACATCATGCCGCGCGCCGACGGCCATGTGCTGGTGATCCCGAAGGCGCCCTGCCGCAACATCTTCGACGTGCCGCCCGACGCATTGAAGGCCGTGGCGCTGACGACGCAGAAGCTCTCCCGCGCCGTCAAGGACGCTTTCGCCGCCGACGGCCTGACCATCCAGCAGTTCAACGAAACGGCCGGCGGACAGGTGGTGTTCCACCTGCATGTCCATGTCATGCCGCGCTTCGAGGGCGTGGCGCTGCGGCCCCATACCGGCGCGATGGAGAAGCCGGAGGTGCTGGCCGCCAACGCCGAGAAGATTCGCGCCGCGCTGAAAAACTCCTGAGGGGATGTCACAGCGGCGCGGGCTGTCTCGTCCTGTCTTCATCGACCGATGGAGACAGGACCATGAGCCAACGCCTCAACGCCTTCCAGGTCGCGCCCGGCGCGATCGAGGCGATGCTGAAGACGCAAGCCTATGTCAACGCATGCGGGCTGGAGCACAGCCTGCTCGAACTGGTGAAGATGCGGGCCTCGCAGATCAATGGCTGCGCCTATTGCCTGCACATGCACGCCGCCGATGCCCGCAAGGCCGGCGAGAGCGAGGCCCGGCTCTATCTGCTCGACGCCTGGCATGAATCGGAGCTCTACACGCCGCGCGAGCGCGCCGCGCTGAGCTGGACCGAGGCGTTGACCCGCCTCTCGCAAGGGGCGCCGAGCGACACCGCCTTCGCCGAGCTGCGCGCCCATTTCAGCGAGAAGGAATGCGTCGACCTCTCGCTCGCCATCGGCGCGATCAATAGCTGGAACCGGATCAATGCCGGCTTCCGCACGCGCCACCCGGACGACAGGCCGGCGAAGGCAGCGGCCTGAGAGCGATGCCTTGACCCACGCGGCCCCCAGGCCGAACCTGCGGGCCGGAACCGGCCCGCTTGCACCGCATCGGGCCTTCCGACGCTTCAGCGAGAACCGCCATGAGCACACGTCTCAACCCCTATACCGTCGCCCCGGAGGCGATGAAGCCGATGATCGCGCTGGAGGAATCGGTCGCGCATTCCGGCCTCGAACACAGCCTGATCGAGCTGGTGAAGATGCGCGCCTCCCAGATCAACGGCTGCGCCTATTGCCTGCACATGCATTCCGCCGACGCCCGCAAGGCCGGCGAGAGCGAGGCCCGGCTCTACCTGCTGAACGCCTGGCGTGAATCGGCGCTCTATACGCCGCGCGAGCGCGCCGCGCTGGCCTGGACCGAGGCCCTGACGCTGGTGTCGCAGACCCATGCGCCGGACGCCGATTATGAAGAAGCCGCGCGCCATTTCAGCCCCGAGGAGCTGGTCAGGCTCACGCTGCTGATCGGCACGATCAATGTCTGGAACCGGATCGCGATCGGGTTCCGTTCGCACCACCCCAACGACAGGGCGCCAAAGGCCGAAGCGGCCTGACGCCCCGGCGGTGCCCACCGGAGCCTCATGACGGATACGATGAGCGCCGGTTTCGAGGCCAACCGGCGCTACCTCACCCGCCTCGCCTATCGCATGCTCGGCTCGCTCAGCGACGCCGAGGACGTGGTCCAGGACGCCTGGCTGCGCTGGCACGCGGCCGGGCCGCTGTCGGTTGCCCAGCCGCGCGCCTGGCTCGCGCAGGTGGTGACGCGGCTCTGCCTCGACCTGATGAAATCCGCCCGCTATCGGCGCGAGGCCTATGTCGGCGGCTGGCTGCCGGAACCCCTGATCGAGCGGATCGGCGCGGCCGAGCCGAACGAAGACGGGCTCGACGCGCCCTATGCGCTGATGCTGGCGCTGGAGCGCCTCTCGCCGCTGGAGCGCGCCGCCTTCCTGCTCCACGACATCTTCGACCGCCCCTTCGCCGAGCTGGCCGAGACCCTGGGGCGCAGCGAGGCCGCCTGCCGGCAGCTCGTCTCGCGGGCCCGCCGGCACGTCCGGCAGGACGGCGCCCGCCACGCGCTGCAGCCGGAGGAGGCCCGGCGCTACGCCAGCGCCTTCTTCGAGGCCGCGCACAGCACCGACCCGACCGCGCTGCGGCGGATGCTGGCGCAGGACGCGATCCTGCATACCGATGGCGGCGGCAAGGTCACGGCGACGCTGAACCCGATCTTCGGCGCCGACAGGATCGGCCGCTTCTTCGCGGGGCTGGCGCGCAAGCTGGAAGAGGCCGGACTGCGGCCCGGGCTCTTCCAGCCGGTGCTGATCGACGGCCTGCCCGGCTATCTCAGCCTGGAGCGCGGCGATGTCGTGCAGGCCACCGCGCTCGACGTGCGCGAGGGAAGGATCGCCGCGATCTACGTCGTGCGCAACCCGGACAAGCTCGGCCCGGCGCGCGAGCGATTGATGGCCGCGACGGCCCGCTAGAATAGCGGACCGCATATCCGATTCGGCCCGATACCCCAGCTCTTTGAGTTTGCATCGGCTTTTCGCGAAAGCCGCGTTCCGCTTTCGGGCCGGCGCTCTAATTCGTCCCGAACAGCCAGACGCCGCCGATCAGCACCGCCTCGGCCATCAGCACGGCCAGCATCATCCGCCGGCGGCTCAGCGCCATGACGGCGACGGCGGCTGCGAGCGCCGCGACCCGTACCAGCACGGGCACCTGCGCCAGCACGCCCGGCGGCGAGACCACGAGCTTGGCCACGATTCCGGCGAGCAGCGCGGTCGCGACCGCCCGCACCCAGTCGAGCAGCGCCGAATCCGCATCCAGGCCCCGCGCGAAGGCCACGGCGAGCCAGCGCCAGATCTCGGTCGGCAGCACGGCGAAGAGGATGAGCGCGAGATAGGGCCAGTGCGGGCCGTCGAGCCAGGCGATCGGCTGGGTCATGCGGCCTTGCGCCTCTTGCCGACGAAGACCGCGACGGTCCCGGCGATCAGGCCCGCGACGATGAGGTCGAAGCCGCCGCCGATGAAGCGCTCGCAGAGCGGGGCCAGCACCAGGCCGAGGACGAGCGCGGCGACGTCGCCGCGATGGCGCAGCCCGGCCGTCAGCGAGACCAGGAAGAAGATCGGCGTCAGGCAGAGCAGCCCGGCGGCGAAAGGCAGCGGCAAGGTGCCCAGAAGGTAATAGCCGGCGAAAGTGCCGAGCGCGCTCACCGTCATGCAGGCATTGGCGAAACCGAGGAAATAGGGAACGCGCTGCCGGAGCGGGATCGGCGGCAGGCGCCGCAACCCCTCGGTCCAGGCGGTGACGGCGACGTAATGCGAGAGCAGGAGCTGCAGCCAGACGCTCTGGCCGGGCCGGCGCAGCAGCGGCAGGATGGCGACCGTCATCGGCAGGAAGCGCAGCGAGGCGAAGGCGATGGCGATGGCGATCGCGCTCCAGGCCGCGCCCGCCGCGATCGAGGCGAAGAACAGCACCTGCGACGGGCCGGCCCAGACGAGAATGGTGGAGAGGACCGCGCTGCCGACCGGATAGCCGACGTCATGGGCCAGGGAACCGATGCCGACGAGGCCGAATCCGACGATCCAGGCCGGCAGCGACAGCGCATCGCGTGCGCCAGCGAGCGCGACGCGCTGCCAGCTCCAATCGGCGGAAACGCTCATGCGGTCATCGGCGGGACGGCTCGGGCGGGTTCGGGCCCCGGCGCATCCGGAGCCCTTCCCTCTATCGTCCATGCTGCCGATGCTCGCCAAGCCGCAACGCGGACTGCCGGCCTTGCGGCAGCCGCAGGGCTGAGGCGGGCCGCAGGGTCAGCCTTTGCCCTTCATCACCATGGCGATCAGCTCGTTGCCGAAATCGACCAGCTCCCTGGGGATGCCGCCGACCGACTGGACGCCGAGATAGATCAGATAGATGAAGGCCGGGACGAGGATCCAGCCCAGCACCTCCTCGAAGATGATGCGCCGGCGCCGGCGGCGGCTGCGCTTCTCGAACCAGCCGAGCTTTTCCTTCTGCCGCCGCGCCGGCGCCTCGGCGGCTTCGGTCGCGACCTCGCCGGTCTCGGCGGCGAGCGTCGCAGTCTTGCGTTTGAACAGCACGGTCTCAGGCCTTCGTCAGCGGAACCTTCGGCACGGTGCGGACGGCGCGGCCGGACGCCTTGGCCGGCGCGGCGGGGCCGCCCGGTCCATCGCCCGGCCCCGCCCCCTTGGGCGCGCGGCGCGGCGGGCTCGATTTGGGCGAGCCGGAGCCGGACGCCTTGGCGCGCGGCTTCGGCAGGCGCTTGGCGTTGGCGGCCTCGACGTCCTTCTCCGGCTTCGGCTTGACCGGCCCGTCCGGGAATTCGAGGCCGAGCACCTTGATGCCGGTTTCGGAGTGGACGACCACGACCTTGACCGCGCCGCCGTTCTTGAGGCGCCCGAACAGCACCTCGTCGGCGAGCGGCGTCTTGATCGTCTGCTGGATCAGGCGGGCCATGGGGCGGGCGCCCATCGCCTCGTCATAGCCGTTCTCGACCAGCCATTCGCGGGCCTCGTCCGAGAGTTCGATGGTGACGTTGCGG
>Ga0180223_1000150_pt1 | contig 134044 bp, 123 predicted proteins | sample eDN5th30CKraftOP_FD_151337 | JGI IMG/M metagenome (GOLD analysis project Ga0180223, IMG submission 151337) | Enriched Organic Plus compost microbial communities from Emeryville, California, USA - eDNA 5th pass 30_C Kraft OP (version 2) (version 2) ...
GCCTGCCCATCCTGTCCATCCTGCTCAACAACCATGCCATGGCGATCGAACTGCCGGTGATGCCGCTGGCCACCGAACGCTATCGCTCCACCGATATCTCCGGCGATTATGCCGCCTTCGCCCGCGCGCTGGGCGGCCATGGCGAACGCGTCACCCGGCCCGGGGACATCAAGGCCGCCATCCAGCGCGGCATCGATGCCACACAACGCGGACAGCCCGCCCTCATCGAGTTCATCACCACAAAGGAAACCCGCGCCTCAAGACTTTGAAAACGCAAGCGGAAGGAAGAGAGCGATGGGCATGAACGGGATTACATCCAGCGGCATCGGCAGTGATGCCGTGCCGGCCAGCACCCGGACGGGAGACTGGAATTTCAGCGCCGTATATGGCCTTGGATTCCTGACGCTGGTTTCGGCATTCAATTATCTGGACCGGTCGCTGCTTGGCCTTGCCCTTCCTTCCATGAAGGCGGAAATGCATATCTCGGACACGGCCCTTGGGCTGATTTCCGGGCTGGCATTCCTGCTTTTCTATTCCATCCTCGGCATTCCCATTGCCTCGCTTGCCGATCGTTACAACCGGCGCAACATCATCGCCATCGGCTTTGCCTTCTGGAGCTGCATGACGCTGTTCACCGGCTGGGTCGCCAATATCTGGCAGCTTGCGCTGACGCGCTTCCTTATGGGGGCGGGGGAGGCCTGTGGGATCGCCCCGTCCAATTCCATCATTTCCGACCTGTTCCGGGCCGAGCGCCGGCCACTGGCCTTTTCGATCTTCGGCACGGCCGTCTCCATTTCATCCATTCTCTTCTATCCGGTGATCGGCTGGATCGGACAGGTCCATGGCTGGCGGGCGATGTTTGTCGCCGCCGGCATACCGGGCGCGTTTCTGGCCCTTCTCTTCTTCCTGACGGTGCGCGAGCCTGAGCGGGGCGCATCGGAGGCGCGCCGCATCGCCAGGCAGAACAAGGAAGGATTTCGAACCAGCCTGTCCTTCCTGATCCGGTCGCGCGCCTATCTGTGCATCGTTGGCGGCGCCACATTCATGGGGTTGAACGTCTTTGCCGCCAGCGTATGGACGCCCACCTTCCTCACCCGCGTGCATGGCATGACGTTGATGGAAGTGGCTGCCACCACCGGGCCGATCCGTGGTGTCTTCGGCGTTGCGGGCGTGCTGCTTGGCGGACTGCTGATCGATCGCCTCGCCCGCCGCGCCGTGCATTGGCGCATGACTATCGCGGCCATCGCCTGCCTGCTCGCCGCCCCTGTCGAGCTGGTCTTCATCCTCGCCGACGACAGCCGCATCTGGTTGTCCGCCTATGCCGTTTCGGCTTTCCTGCTTCTTGTCCACCAGGGGCCGGTATTCGCCGCGGTGGTCAGCGTTGCCCGATTGCGGATGCGCGCGGTCGCCACGTCCATATTGCTGTTCAGTTCGGCATTGATCGGGCAGGCGCTTGGACCGTTGATCGTCGGCGCGCTCAACGACCTGCTGCACCCGTCGCTGGGTGACATGGCGATCCGCTATTCCATGCTCATCATCGCAGTGACGGCGGCTTTGGGCGGACTGCTGCTGCTGTGCGCCGGCCGCTTTATCGAAGCGGACATGGCGCGCGCAGCCGAAGCGGACGAGGCCTGAAGCGGCGATTCGCTATCGGTCCTTCACATGGCGGGTCATCGGGCCGTCACGGTGAACGTCGATGCGGGAAACAAGGCCGTCGCGCAGTTCGTAGTCGACGCGCAACCGGCCTTCGATATAGTCGCCGGCCGATAGCGGGCCGAGCACGAAGTCCGGCGCATCCTGCACCGCCGTGAAGCGGGTCGTCGCATCCACGTGGATATGGCTGTCGGTCGCGTCGACATTATGAATCGTCAGCCCCTCCCTCACCTTGGCGAACATCGGCCGATAGAAATCGACGATGGCCTGAGCACCACAAATGGGAGGAATGCTTTCGTTCAGTCGCAACACCACATCGGGCTGGTAAAAGGCGCTGAACCTGTCGAAATCAGCATTGGAAAAGGCCGCGGTATAGGCATGAAAAGCCGCAAGCTGGCTGGGATGCGCGCCAAGCCGGGGCAATTTGGTCACGCCCTTTTCAGGCGGCCAGGTCATGGATTTCAGTTCCGCCACCCTGCCGTCACGCAGGCGATAGGTGACGAAGAACTTCACGGTGACAAGATCGCCGGGATGAAGATGGCCAAAGGGAAAATCCGTCCTTTCCCGGCTGGCATGGAAATCCATGTCCACTTCGGCAAACAGATGGTCGCCCTGCTGCATCACCAGCTGAGGCCGCATCACTTCACGCACGCCGTCATGCGCCCAGTTGAGGAAATGCAGCAACCCCGCCTTGCCATGATGATTGCGCGAACCGCCGGTGAAGGTCACGTCATCGCAGAAAAACCGCGCGACCAATGCTTCGTCATCGCCGGTGTTGAAGCAGGCCTCATAGGCCGCATAATCCAGTTCCATCATCCTCAACCCAATTGTTCTTCGTTGGCCAAAGCCTTAACCGTCGATCCTGCCGGTGAAAAGACTATCCACCCAGCGCTGCCCTGGTCAGCGCGTCGCAATCGGCATCATTGGCCGACGGGCCATTCTTCCCCGCAATGGCACGGCCGATCGCCTTCAACACTCCACCGACCGAGGCACCATGTTTCGTCGCGATCAAATCGGGTTCGCGGATCGTACCGCCCAGTTTCACCGGCCCGGCCAGCCGCAATGCCGCCTTGCCCTTCGGCGCGCCGGTCAGTGTCAGCGCGACCGCTTCCGCCGGGAAACGGATGGTGCCTCTGCCGCGCGACTGGCTGATGCCGGTGTCGATCACCAGCGGATCGACAGTGCCCAGGCCGTCATGCAGCTTCAGCCCCAGCACCGCGCAACGCAGCGCCGACTGGCCCTTGTCATCGCCAACCAGCCCCTTGCCGATGTCGAAGCCGATCAGCGCGGCAATCCTTGTCGGCAATGAACCCGCACGTGCTACAACGCCGATGTTGCCGCTGGAGGCGCCAACAGCCTCGCGAATGGTATCGCCAACGCCTTTCAGCCGCACATGTCCGTCAACCCGGCCATCAATGTCCTTGTCGCCGCCGCCCGCCAGCGCCGAAATGCTGCTGCCCTTCATGTCCAGCGCGAGGGTGACGATCGGCTTTGGCTGCCCTTCACGCTGATCGACCACTGCCTTACCGACAATCGCCCCTTTCCGCAGGCCGATGCGGAGCGGCTCCACCGTCAATATCCGGTTGTCGAGGTTGAGCACGGCGCGCAGGCTGGTGATGGCGGATGGGCGACGTCCTCCGATAACCCTGTCCACCCGCACCAAAAGCCGACCGTCGGTTTTATCGATCTTGCGGATGTTGACCCGCGTATTGGGGACGATCTTCAATCCCTGAGCCTTTTCCAGCGCGATGGCTTGTGCATTGCCGCTGTCGCTCGCCAGATCCTCGAAGTTGAGCTGGAGAAAACGCGCCTCACCGTCCAGCTGCGTCCGCCCATTGGTCTTGCGGGCGGTCAACTGCCCTTCCAGCCTGCTTTGACCGATGGTGCCGGACAGCGCGCGGATCGTCCATGTCGTGTCGCGACGGCGCACATCTGCGCGAAGGTCGACGGGCTGGGTGCCGAACAGCCCCGCCTCTATCACCCGGTCGATGCGTTTCAGGTCGTCGGCACGCGCGGTCATGGCAAAATGCATATCGCCGGTGTCGAGGGGAGCCGCCATCTGTCCGCGCGCATGCATGGCAAGCGCAGGGCCGTCTATCGACGCTTCAAATGGCCAGGGCCGGTCCGCCGCCATCCGCCCGCCACGCGCAGCGAGCCGAACCGGCGCGCCATCCACATCGCCATTGCCGCGTGCGACAAAGCCGGCCTGCGGATCGATGTGCACCGCAAGCACAAAGCTGCGCCTCTGCCGGGCATCGCGATAGCGGATCACCGTGTCCTCCATCGTCACGGCCGCCATGCCGCCACCGCTGACACGCGCCTGACGTTCGCTCTCCTTTCGCCAATTCTCCCGTCCATCCGCCGCGCGGACGAGGTTCAGACGCACGCCGCGCGCCGTCAGCAGATCGGCATCGAAGCGCCCGGTCAGCAACGCCAGCGGGTGGAACCGCAGCCGCAAAAGGCGGATCGACGCCATCTCGCCTGCGCCCGCCCATCCAACCTGCGCGACATGGACATTGCCGGCGCGAATGATGGGGGTGAAGGAAAAGGCGCTTTCACGCTCAAGCGAGCCGATGCGCGCATCGCTGCCGAACTGGCTGGCAAGCCTGCGTTCCGCAGTGCCCTTCAGCCACGCAACGGGAAATGTGGCGGCGAGCAGCAGAATGGCCAGCACCACCGCCGCCACCGCGACAAGCGCAATCTGAATGCGGCGCGATGGCGCAGGGATCATCGTCTTCTGACGTGCGACGGGGTGAAAGGTTCCTGACACGATCGCCGGTTGGCAATCCGACCCGGCTGCGGCACGGTTCCGTCATGAACGACAAAGACAATATCGCCACGGCTGAAATGCCGCTTCTCTATCTGTTCAAATGGGTGGAAATGGTGGCGCGCGCCCGGGTGGAGCGGGCCATTCGCGACATGCCGGTATCCGGCACCCAGCTTCTTGTTCTGGTGCTGCTGCGTGAACGCGGCGAAGCGACATCCGCGGAACTGGCACGGATGATGCGGCTGACACCACAGGCGATGACCACGCTGCTGAGGCCGCTGCGCGATGGCGGTCTCATTGAACGGCGGCAGGACGACGACCATGGCCGGCGGCTGCTGATGCGGCTGACGGACCACGGCCTGTCGATATTGAAGGACACGCGCAGGCTCATCCCCGAGATCGAGGACGATCTGCTCGACGGCTTTTCGGAGGAGGAGTGCGAACTGCTCCGCCGCCTGCTTTCCCGCATCGCCCGCCGGCTCGATCAGGCGGACGACGGCACCACTTCCTGAAGCAATTTGCCTTTAATATAAGGAATCCTTATATTCATCGTAACAAGCATGAATATGAAGAGGATCTGAAATGGCGATGCTGGATGCAAAGGGGCTGACCGAGGGTTTCGGCGCGGACATATGCGGGCTGGACACCACCCGGCCGCTCGATGCAGCGACGGTGGATGCCCTTGTCGATCTGTTCCACGAACGGCAGGTGCTGGCCATTCGCTCCCCGGTGCTGACACCCCGGCAATATGTTCAGTTCATCCGCCAGTTCGGAGAGCCGGACCCATCGGACACCTCCCGTTATCATGAAGCGATCGACATCGACGGTTTCAAGGGCCTGCGCCTCGTCTCCAACATAGAGGAGGCGGGCCGCAACAAGGGCCAGTTCGGCAATGACGAAATGGGCTGGCATCAGGATCGCTGGACCGACGCCGCGCCACCGATGGCCACTGCATTGCATGGGGTGGAGGTGACACGGCAAGGCGGGCGCACCGGCATTGCCAATCTGTGCGACGCCTATGATGCAATGCCGTCAGACCTGCGTGCGCGGGTGGAAGGGCGCAGCATCCATTTTCCGTTGCAGGTGAATGATTTTGACGGGGAACTGGTCGAGGCCGATCCCGGCGACGAAAGCCGTTTCCGCATCGTGCCGCTGGTTCAGACCCATGCCGTCAGCGGCCGGCGCTTCCTGTTCCTCGGCGCACGGCGGATCCTCTCCTATATCGACACTGCCCCCCGCATCACCGGCCTTTCCGCCACTGACAGCGCGGACCTGCTGGACGCCATCTATGCCCATATCGGCCAGCCGCAATTCACCTATCTCCACCAATGGCAGGCCGGTGACATATTGCTGTGGGACAACCGCTGCTGCGCCCATCGCCGGGAGGCATTCGACCCGGCGGAACGGCGGCTGCTTTACGGCACGCCGATCCTTTCATCCCAACGACTGTGGCAGGCGGGCATGCAACAGCCTGCGTGAATCGCCCGGCCACCCCGCGGGCCTATAGCCGCGTCACCTGATAGCGTTGTTCCAGCGCCGACAGGATCATTTCGCCATGAACGCTGTCGCGCGCTTCGAACATCACCTCCAGCCGCGCGGCCTGCACGCTTGGCGAGGTGAAAAGCCGGTGGTGGGACACTTCGATAATGTTGCCGCCGGCATTGCCGATACAGGCGGAGATTTCGCCAAGCACGCCCGGCCGATCCGGTATGTCGAGGACAAGGCGCATCATCCGCCCGTCACGCAGCATCACGCGCTGCAGGATATGCGCCAGCACCCGATTGTCGATATTGGCGCCGCAAATGGGAATGCCCACCTTGCGGCCGCGAAACAGATCAGGGTGGCTGAGAACGGCGGCAAGCCCCGCCGCGCCCGCGCCTTCGGCGACGACCTTGGCATTTTCCGCCAGCATGGCGACGGCATCCTCCACCGCATGTTCGCTGACCAGGAGGATGTCCTTCACCCTTTTGCGCACGATCTCCAGCGGCCGCTCTCCAACGTCGCGCACCGCCATGCCTTCCGCCACGGTTGCGCCGCCCACCTGCACCGGCAGATCATGCAGCCGCTGATACATGGCTGAATAGGTTTCCACCTCCACCCCATAGACCGGCAATTCAGGACGCAATCCCGAAGCGACGGTGGCGCATCCGGCGATCAGCCCACCACCGCCGATAGGCACCACCAGCGTATCGATTTCAGGCGCATCCTCGAACAATTCCAGCGCGAGCGTGCCCTGCCCGGCAATCACCGCATCATCATCATAGGGGTGGATGAAGGTCAGCCCCTTTTCGCCGGCAAGGCGATGCGCCTCAGCCGCCGCTTCGGCCAGCGAGGTTCCATGCAGCACCACCGTCGCCCCCCAGGAGGAGGTGCGCGTCACCTTTGTCGTCGGCGTGAACTGCGGCATGACGATGGTGGCGGCGATGCCCAGCAGCGAGGCATGGCGCGCCACCGCCTGCGCATGGTTGCCAGCCGATACCGCGATGACGCCGGCCTTGCGCTCCGCCTCGTTCAACAGAGCCAGCCTGTTGGCCGCGCCACGTTCCTTGAAAGCGCCGGTGGCCTGCAATGTGTCGAGCTTCAGCCACACATCGGCGCCGGTGATCCGGCTGATCGCATCGCAACGGATGACGGGCGTGCGCAGCACCTTGCCGGAGATACGCTTGGCTGCGCTTTTGACATCATCCAGATCGATCATTCTTCCACATCCTGTTGCCGGGCGACGGGCTGCCATGGTCCTAGTCCAACGTGACTGAAATGGGAAATGGACAGGGGCTGACACAGCGCGCCGGCACATGTTTCACCTCGCATCCACAGCATGGCGGTATTGCACAAGCAGTGCATCATTTTCCGATGTGACAAACCGCGTTTTCAGCCTGAAAGCGGCGCTTTTCGGTCCACCCCCGGTGATCTCGGCAACAGATACGTTTGCGCTGGATGAAAAAACTTTTCGCACCGCAAAAAAAAGGTTGATCGCACCGCAAAATGGTACACTCTTGCGTTATTAAGTAACGGGGCTACCGCGAAGGGTTTTCCAAAGAACTTCTTCGCCTGTGACATTCATATTTTACTGAAAGCCAAAGGCTTTACCAAGGAGGATTCCGTGGACGGGGAAGTCATGCCTTTTGAAAGTCTGCTGGATGTCTCGCAGTCAATGGCTGATGGAACGACATCATCCATCAATCTGACCCGGATGATGATCGAAAGGATCGAAAGAAAAAGTAATTCCCTTCACGGATATGCACTGGTTCTTTCTGAATCCGCAATTGCAGAGGCGGAAAAGGCCGATCAGGAAATGGCACAGGGCCTTCATCGTGGTCCGCTTCACGGTGTGCCGATCGCGGTCAAGGACCTGTTGACCACGGCAGGGCAGGTCACAGCCTGCGGCACCACCATGCTGGCGGACTGGAAGCCGGAAGCCGATTCCACCATCGTCGCGCGGCTGCGGTCGGCCGGTGCAGTCATCATCGGCAAGGCGCAGATGACAGAAGGGGCAACCGGCGCCCATCATCCGACCATCGCGCCGCCGGTCAATCCATGGAATGCCGATTATTGTTCGGGCTTTTCATCCAGCGGGTCGGGCGTGATCGCTGCCGCCGGGCTTGCCTATGCTGCAATCGGCTCCGACACTGGCGGGTCGATCCGCATCCCGTCGGCCATGAACGGCGTCACCGGCCTGAAGCCGACATGGGGCCGGGTGAGCCGCAACGGCGTGTTCCCGCTGGTCGAATATCTCGACACGCTGGGGCCGATGGCACGCAGCGCAGCGGATTGCGCGGCGGTAATGGCGGCAATCGCCGGGGCGGATGCAAATGATCCCACAGCTCAATCGGTGCCGGTGCCCAATTATCTGATGACCATCGAACGCGGCGTCAGCGGCAAGGTGATCGGCTATGACCGCAAGCTGATTGAAAGCTGCTGCGACCCGGAAGTGACGGCGACAGTCGACAGCGCAGCCGAAATATTCGCCTCTCTGGGGGCGGAGATCGTGCCCGTTTCCTTCCCGCAGTTCGACATGACGGGCATCATGGCCATGCTGATGGCCGGGATCGCCGATGCCCATCGCGACACCTATCCGGCCCGTGCATCCGAATATGGACCGGACATCATCCGCATGATCGAGGGAGGGCGAGCGGTCCCGGCAATGGATGTCGCCGCCGGCATCAATGCCGCCAATGCCTTTCGCGCCCGGTTGCATGCGCTGTTCAATCGCATCGACCTGCTGCTGATGCCCGCACTCACCATCGTCACGCCGGGCGTGGGCGTGCTGGAACGTGCGATCACCGGCTCGCCCCAGGGCATGGCGCCAATGCGCTTCACAGTGCCGTTCAACGTCTCCGGCAGTCCCTCCATCACCCTGCCCGGCGGATTCGACAACCGCGGCCTGCCCATCGGCTTTCAGCTTGTGGGTCGCCATTTCGACGAGGCCGCCCTGTTCGAGGCGGGTCACGCCTATCAGCGCCGGACCGACTGGCATCTGCGGAGGCCGCCGCTGGGCTGAACCATATCTTCCATCATCAGCACAAGGGAGTTACTGAAATGCACCCGATTACCAGGCCCGACTGGCTGCCCGAACGGGGCATGTGCCGCTTTGATGAGATCGACCCCGGCCGCACCGCGCTGCTGGTGATCGACATGCAGGTCGTCTTTGTCGAAGACGGCCAGCCCGCGACCGGCGAACATTCCTCCGCAATCGTGCCCAACATCAATCGACTGTCCACTGCCCTGCGCGATGCGGGCGGTGTCGTTGCCTTCACCCGCCACACCATCACCGATGAAGGCCCATCGGCCATTGCCGGCTGGCAGCGCGCCATACCCCGCCTTGCCGAACTGGAACCATTGTTCCGTCCCGGCCGGCGTGAACATGACGTCGATCCATCGATGGATTGCCAGCCTGGAGACATCGTCCTCGACAAGTTTCGCTACAGCGCCTTTGCCGCCAATTCCTCCACGCTTCATGATGCGCTTCAGGCACGCGGCATCGATACGGTGATCGTCACCGGCGTGGTCACCAACTGCTGTTGCGAGACCACGGCACGCGACGCCCATATGCTGGGATACAAGACCTTCTTCGTCGAAGACGGCACAGCCGCCATGTCGGATGAGGAACACAGCGCTGCGCTGGTCTCCCTCGGTTCCATTTTCGCCGATGTCCGCACCACCGACGACATTCTGGCGCTGATCCACGGACAAAAGGCCAAAGCCGCCTGATGACTGGAGGCCGGGGCACCCGTGCTCCGGCTTCTCAAGAAAATACTGGGGATGGGGATGCCGTCGCGGAGCACTGCTCCGGCAGGGAAACAAAGCGGCCAAGGCGCCGCAAAGGGGAACGACGGCATGAGAAAGAACAGTTTTTTCAGGAATTGCCTTGTCAGCAGCGGATCGCTTACCGCCATGATGATCTGCGCATCCGCAGCCCATGCAGCCGCAGCGGCGGAGATGGCAGCACCTGCCGCTGCAACTGTCACCACTTCCGCGGCGGCAGCGGCGGCGGCACCGTCGGTGACGCCGGAAACGGATGAAGTGCCCGGCATCGTCGTCACCGCCCAGCGCCGGCAGCAGTCGCTGCAGGATGTGCCGCTGGCTGTGTCCGCAGTTTCCGGCGATTCCGCAACGGCCATGGGCATCACCGATGTCCAGTCCATCCAGGCCGTCGCGCCCAGCCTGGAATTCCCGCGTTATTTCAACAATGCCACACCCGCGCTGCGCGGCGTCGGCACCAATGCGGCAATTGGCGCGCAGGAATCGGTGGTCGCGCTGTATGTCGACGACGTCTATATCGCGTCGCCGGCTGCAACTACATTCTCGTTCAACAACATCGAACAGATCGCCGTGCTGAAAGGCCCGCAGGGCACGCTGTTCGGCCGCAATGCCATGGCCGGCGTGTTGCAGATCACCACGCGCGACCCGCAACAGGACACCCGCATCGACGCGGAACTGGGCTATGCCAATTATGATACGGTCAGCGGGTCATTATATGCCACCACCGGCATAGCCCCCAATCTGGCGGCGGATATCGCACTGACCGGCTCGCACCAGGGCGATGGCTGGGGCAAGAACCTGGCCACCGGCAAGGATGCCTTTCGTGAAAGATATTGGGCCGGCCGTTCCAAATGGGTGCTCGACCTCGACAGGACGAAGCTGACCCTCACCCTCGACTATACGAAGAACATCTATAACGCCGGCATTGCGATGCGGCCCGTGAAAGGCGCGCAATTCCCCAACGGCCAGGTCTATGAAGGCTATTACAACATCCGCGAGCTGCCCGAAGGCGAAGCGAATACGCGGCAGGGCGGCGTCAGCCTGAAGGTCGAACACGACCTTGGCTGGGCGCAGCTCAACAATGTCGCGGCATGGCGCAAGGTGAAATCGCACACCATCGCCGATGAAGATCAGTCCACCGCTTATTCGCAGGACGTGTGGTATGACGACAATCGCGAAACCTTCACAGACGAGCTTCATCTGGCATCGCCGGATTCACAAAGCGACCTTCAATGGATCGCCGGCCTCTTCTATCTTTATGACAAGCCATATCTGAACCTTGCCGTGCTTGGCGATGCTGTTGCGCCGCTCCAGTCGATTGAACAGACTATCCACTGGCACAATGAATCCTATGCTGCCTTTGCACAGGCGACATGGGCCTTTTTGCCGACATGGCACCTGACCGGCGGCGTGCGTTATACCTATGACAAGACGCGCTTCAGCGGCGTGACCGCATCCCCCGCCGACGATCTGCTGATCGACCGCGGCGGGCAAAAAGCGCATTTCGACAATTTCACCTACAAGGCCGCATTGCAGAAGGATTTCAGCCGCGATGTGATGGGCTATGTCAGCTACAGCACCGGCTATAAGAGCGGCATCTTCAACTTTTCCGACTATCATGCCGCGCCGGTCAAGCCGGAAGAACTGGATGCACTGGAGGCTGGCCTCAAGACCGAATTGTTCGACCGCCAGCTGCGGCTGAACATCACCGGCTTCTATTACTGGTACAAGAATCTGCAGGTCTCCACCCTTGTGGAATCCGAAGGCCGCACCCTCACCACGCTGCAGAATGCTGCATCGGCCCGCAACAAGGGCATAGAAGTGGAGGCGGAATGGGTGCCCGTGCGCCATCTGTCTATCCACGGCTCGCTCGCCTATATGCACTCCCGCTTCAACGATTTCCCCGACGCCACATTGTCCAGTCCGCTGCCGGGCGGCGGCAATGCCACTTACGCGGGCAGCGCAAAAGGCTTTGAAACGCCGCATTCGCCGGATTTCACATCCAGCATCGGCGCCGATTACACCATGGAACTGGCGAGCGGCGACCTGACGCTGGCGACCAACTATAATTACAATGGCGGCTTTGCCTGGGATGCCGACAATCGCCTGCGGCAACACCCCTATCATCTGGTCAATGCATCGGGCAGCTGGGCGCCGTCGTCCGGTGTGTGGGATGTTCGCCTGTGGGTGAAGAACCTGCTGGGCGAAAAATATTCGGTCTACACCACCGCCAATATCGTCGGTGATGAGGAAACGCCCGCCGCACCCCGCACCTACGGCGTCACCGCCAGGGTGCATTTCTGATCCCAACATCTTCAACCATGCCGGGCACGCACCGTCGCGCCCGGCAAAACAAAGGATGCATTGTCTTGCAGATGGAAGCCATTTCGCGTGAGGAATTCGCGCAATTGCGCCGCGTACTGCCGGCGATCACCCCCAGCCATTTGTTCGAGACCTATCGGATCAGCGAAACCACATGGCGCAAGTTGCGCGATGGCCAGCCGGTGAAGATCACCACGCTTCAACGCATCCGCGAACGCTATGCCGAACAGGCACCCATGGCTGAAAGGGGCTGAAGCCAGCCGGCGGCGGCATGGTCGCCGGTCTGTCCATGCCCCGCTCTCCATGCCCGCCACCCGCATCAGGACGGAGTAATCCCGCCATGGCTGAAGAACCCGCTTTTATCGCAGAATTTTCAATGCCCCTGCCCATGGAGCCGGCAGCCGCATCGGCAATGCGGGACATGGGTTACACTGATGCGCATAATCCATGGGTGTCGCGCGCTGCCTTCTGGGCCGTAGGGCTTGCCGCGTCGGTTACGCCATTGATGGCACCGCTGATCCTCGAAGTGGTGGCACGCCATTTCGGACTGACGCCGCAGGATGCGGGTCGTTTCGCCACGGCAGAGCTTGCCGGCACTGCAATCGGCGCATTTTCCGTCAGCTTTGCCATGCATCGCCTGTCCCCGCGCATGGGCGTGCTGGTCGCAGGGGTTGTGGCGCTTGCCATGCACCTGCTGTCGATAGTGACGAGCGATTTCAACCTGTTCATAGCGGTGCGCTTCATCGTCGGCATTACGTCGGGCTGCCTGCTGGCCTTTGGTTCGGCCGCAATTGGTGGTACCCGCGCGCCGGAACGCAATTTCGCGTGCCTGACCGCCATCGCCTATCTGATGAGCGCGGCGGGTCTGCGTCTGTTGCCGGCACTTGCAGCACAGATCGGCATTGCCGCCATTTATGGCTTTACCGCCCTGCTCGCGTCATCGGTCATCCTCGCCTCCTTCGCCTTTCCAAAACAGGCCCGAAATGTTGGGAAAGAAACGGCACGAAAAACGGGCGGCATGGGCAGCGCCACCATCTTCGCGGCAATGGCCATGCTGGCGCTGTTCTTCGCCATGGGTGGGGTATGGCCGTTCATGGGGCAATTGGGCCAGCAATTCGGCGCCGGCGCGGAACGGACGGCGACGATACTTGCAGCGGGCGCGCTCGGTTCCTGGTCGGCCTCACTCGTCGCCATCGTCCTTGGCAACCGGCTCGGCCGGCTGATTCCGATCATCATCGGCGGCCTCGGCATGGCAGCCGTGCTTGCGTGGCTTCTGGCAGCACAAACCGCAGCGGCATTCGCACCGGCGGCGGTGATCTTCTGCTTCACGCTCAACCTTGCCGCGCCCTACCTCATGGCAGCGGTGGCGGCGCTGGATCGCAGCGGCAGGCTCATCGCCTTCACCATTGCCTTGCAGGATGTGGCGCTTGCCGCCGGGCCGCTTGCCGCGTCCCTGCTCATCCCATGGGGCGGTCTGCCATCAGTGCTGTTGACGGGGATTGCGGGCGGACTGCTTACGCCACTGCTGCTGTTCGCTGCATCGCGCCGCGCCGCCATAGGCTGACCGACCGCGTCGGCCTCTGCCGGACAGTTTCAATACATGGCCAGGAAAATGGCCCACATCTGGCTGAAATAAAGCTCGGTACGGTGTGGGTCGACAAATTGTTCGTCGCCCATCATCAGCCGGTTGAGCGGGTTTGAGATCATCATGCCAATCACGCTCACCGATACCGCGGTTGCGCTGAACCGCTGGAATGCGCCCTGCTCCTGTATATCCAGCACAATGCGTTCGATCCGCCGTTCCAGATCGATATTGAGCCGGACGAGCAATTCGGACAATTCGGGCACGCGCCGCGCTTCACCCGTGTAGACGCGAAAAAGCGCCGCAACGTCCGGGTTCGTGGCATGAGCCAGCAGATTGCGGCACACCATGCGCAAATGGTCCAGCGGTGCTTCCTTGTTAGCTGCGATGGGCACCAGCATGTCTATGTCGGCGCTCACCACACGCTCCGCCACCGCCATCAGCAGCACGTCCTTGTTGGGAAAACGATGGTTGACACTGCGCCGCATGGTGCCGGATTCATGTGCCACCCGCTCGATGGTAGTGCCCGCAAAACCGCGTTCGATGAACAGTCTTTTCGCGGTTTCGAATATCTTTTCGTTCAGCGCGGTGACTTCTTCGGACCTTGGGCGCCCGGACCGTCGGCGCTGATCGGTATCATTTCCAAAGGCTATTTGTGCAGCTTGAGTCATTCCTGCTCCGATTAGCGGGTGCCGATCGCCTGCCGAACCGACACCGCATCCGCCATGCTAAGCAAAAATCGGGCGCACTCAACCGACTTTACCGTCCCCCGCGTCATGCAGCAACTGGGCAAGGCCATGAAGATCGGCGCGGAAACGCTCCTCCTCCGCCGGTCTTGCCGCATCGTCCAGGCGCAGCAGATAGCTGGGATGAACGGTCATCCACAGCAATGTGCCATCAGCCAGCGGCACCGGCCTGCCGCGTTCCCGCCCGATGGATGGCGTCCGGCCGAGGATGGCGCGTCCGGCACTTGCACCAAGCGTCAGGATGACTTTTGGGCGTACCAGCGCGCGTTCGGCATCCAGCCACCAGCGACAGGTATCGATCTCCCCGGCCGTCGGGTTCTGGTGCAGCCGCCGCTTGCCGCGCTGGCTATATTTGAAATGCTTTACCGCATTGGTCACCCAGCTGCGGGTGCGATCCACGCCCGCCTGTTCCAGATGCAGATCGAGCAATTGCCCGGCGGGACCGACAAAGGGCTGGCCCGTCTGCTCCTCCATATCGCCCGGCTGTTCCCCGACGATCATCATCCGCGCGGCAGGCGCTCCCTGCCCCGCCACCGCCCGCGTGCCATTGCAGCCGATCGCGCATCGGCGGCACTGCTCCAAACCTTGTGCGACATCCGCCAGCGTTGCGGGGGGCCCTTCGGTGAAAAGGCTTGCCCCCTGATCGACCATTGCCGCCTCACGCGCCTGCGCCCCGGCAACAAGCTGCGGGATCAACCGCGCTTCCGGCAGGTTCTTCCAATATCTGCGCGGCATCTCCTTCACCATTGCCGCCACCTTCAGCCGGGCGGGGTTGAAGATCGCGGCATAATAACGCTGCCACAATTGTTCGGCGGCATCGTCGGCGGGCGCATCCTCGCGGCGCGCACCCGGTCCTTCACGCAATGCGCTATCGGCCCAGTGCAGCGACAATCGCGGCGTCAATATCGACCAACGCTGGCTGGCAAAACGATTGATGAAGAAGTCGGCATTGTGCCGGACGATATGATGATCCGGCTCGAACCACGCGACATAGCGTTCGCAGCCGTCCCCGTCCGTCACACAGCGAAATCGCACAAAGGCGCGCATCTTATGAATGTCGCGCCTCGTCTGCCGCACCAACTGGTGCAACAGCGCCATATCGCTGTCGGCGGCATTGTCCATCAGATGCGCTTCCCGCTGCATCCGCCACAGCAACCGGTAAAGCAGTGCGAACCTGCCCGGGTCGCTGTGCAATATCGCCAGCCCTGCCAATTCGATAAAGCCCTTGCCTGCCCGCAGCTGTGAAGCCGTGGACGACAAGGGCGGACAGGCTGCCGCGCTGGCGGCAAACAGATCATCCGCACCTTCGCCCCTGACCGACCAGAGCAGATGTTCAGGCGCGACATTGGCGCCGGCCAGCCGCCGGGCGATCTCGCGCCATGCATTGAAATCATCAGCCCGGTCGAGCGTCATGTGCATCAACGGTGGATCGGCCATGGCACCTTCGGCCATCACCCGAACAATTCCATCTGCCGTTGCGGCGGGGCCAGCCGCGCGCGCAGGTCGACACGGTCTATCATCGCAACCGGCCGCCAATCGGCAGCGACGATGAACGGGCGCAATCGGGCAATCGACCGGCTGAGCCGCGCAATATCATCCAGTCTCAACCTGTGGTGATGCCGCGCCTTGAGGATCTGTTCCACCGCGCGCGTGCCAAGCCCCGGCACACGCAACAGCATTTCACGCGGCGCCTTGTTGACATCCACCGGGAAATTGTCGCGAAACTTCAGCGCCCAGGCCAGTTTCGGATCGATGTCGAGGGGGAGCATGCCTTGTGCATCGGTCGCCTGCTGCACCTCGGCTGTGGCAAAACCATAGAAGCGCACCAGCCAGTCCGACTGATAGAGCCGGTGCTCGCGCATCAATGGCGGGCGCTTGAGCGGCAGCACGGCGCTGGCATCCGGTATCGGGCTGAAGGCGGAATAATAGACGCGGCGCAGGCGAAAACGGTCGTAAAGCATATTGGCACGGCCAATCACCTGACGGTCATCCGCATCGTCCGCGCCGATGATCATCTGGGTGGACTGGCCAGCCGGGGCAAAGCGCGGGCTGTGGCGAAACCTCTTGCGCGCATCCTCAGCCTCGATGATCGCATCGCCGATGCGCGCAATCGCCCCCTCGATCTGGCCATTGTTCTTGTCGGGCGCCAGCCGCCCCAATCCGGCCTCGGTCGGCAATTCGACGTTGATCGATACGCGATCCGCCCATAGCCCGGCCTGTTCCACCAGTTCGGCATCGGCTTCGGGAATGGTTTTCAGATGGATATAGCCGCGAAACCTGTGAACCTCGCGCAATGTGCGCGCCACCTGGATCATCTGTTCCATCGTATGGCTGGACGATTTCACAATGCCCGATGAAAGGAACAGCCCTTCGATATAGTTGCGGCGGTAGAAGTCGAGGGTGAGATCCACCACCTCCTGCGGGGTGAAGCGCGCGCGACGGACATTGGAGCTCTTGCGGTTCACGCAATAATGACAATCGAAGATGCAGTGGTTGGTCAGCAGGATCTTCAGCAGCGATATGCACCGGCCATCGGGCGCATAGGCATGGCATATCCCCATGCCTTCGGTGGAACCAATGCCCTTGCCGTCGCGGCTGTTTCTTTTGGCGGTGCCCGATGACGCGCAGGATGCGTCATATTTTGCGGCATCGGCCAGAATCTCCAATCGTTCGGCAAGGCTGGGCTGCGTCATATGTTCATCTTATGTTCTCATCTTCCCGCTGCCAAGCCTCCATTTCCATAAACACGTCGGGCAATGATCAACGACATCAGACGAAATCGGCTTGCAACACACCGCCAAGCCTTCACAATCAGATGTTACGATGAAGGGTGACGCATATCTGTAGTCGCACAGCGTGAAGCGTCAGGCACAAAGGCCGTGATAACGGCCGGAACAGGGGAGGAAGAAATCATGCATCTGCACAGGATCGGCACTGCCACGCTGCTGCTTTCCGGCGCAATGCTCTGGCACGCCGCCGACGCAGCCGCGCAAACCATGGGCAATGAAGCCCGGTGCGTTCATTTCGCCACTGAAAAACTGGGCAATGATGTGCGGATCACCTCCGCTGCCCACGTCGCTGCAACCGCACCGCGCAACTTCGTCGATCCGAATGGCTGGGGCGTTTCGTCGGGCCTGCCATCCTATTGCAAGGTCGAAGGCGTCATCAACGAACGCAAGGGTGCGCGCGGCAAAGACTATGGCATCCGTTTCGCCATTGCCCTGCCCGACCAGTGGAGCGGCCGCTTCCTGCTTCAGGGCGGCGGCGGGCTCAACGGCTCGGTGCTGCCACCGCTTGGCCCCGTCGCCTCCAACGACCGGCCGGCACTGGCGCGCGGCTTTGCCGTCATCAGCCATGACAGCGGCCATCAGGGCAAGGTGTTCGACTCCAGCTTCATGGCCGATCAGCGCGCCGCACTGGATTTCGCCGAAGCATCGGTGCGCACCGTCGCCCTGCTGGGCAAGAAGATCACGCAGGATTATTACAGCCACGCCATCGCCCATAGCTATATGACCGGCTGTTCCACCGGCGGGCGTGAATCCATGCTCGCCTTCCAGCGTTATCCCGAATTGTTCGACGGCATTGTGGTGGGTGCACCGGCAATGCGCACCGGCGATTCCAACCTTGCCATCGAATATAGCCAGGCCTTGTTCAACAAGGCGGCGCCCAAGGGTGCCGATGGACTGCCCGATGTATCCCGCCTGTTCACGCCGGCGGTACGCAAGCTGCTTCTCAACGGCATGCTGGACCAGTGCGACTCTCTGGATGGGCTGAAGGACGGCATGATCGAGAATGTCGCCCAATGCCATTTCCGGCCTGAAAAGCTGATGTGCAGGCCGGGCCAGAACGGCGCCACCTGCCTTTCGCCCGCGCTTGTCGATGCGCTGAACAAGGCCTTTGCCGGTCCAAGGGACAAGGCGGGCTATGCCATTTATGCACCGGTGCCCTATGACACCGGCATCGTCACCCTGCCCATGGGCTATCTGCCCAGCGGCATCGACGGCCCGCTGGGACCGGCAAGCAAGGCGACCAGCATCGATCTGGATGCGCGCCTGCACGAGGTTCGCAACGACGCCTCACAGCGGCTGACCGACACGAACTACTGGACCAATCTGAACACCTATCTCGGCCGCGGCGGCAAGATCCTGTTCTTCCACGGCGTGTCGGACTTCTGGTTCTCCCCCTGGGCGACATGGGATTATTATCAGCGCGCGGCAAAAGTGAACGGTCAGGCATTTACCGATGCCAGCCGCTTCTACATGGTGCCGGGCATGTTGCACTGCCAGGGCGGCAACAGCTTCGACCGCTTCGATCTTCTCGGCAAGATCGTCGACTGGGTGGAAAAGGGCCAGGCCCCTGCCGCGGTCACTGCATCCCGGCCTGCGCCGGCAAAGGAGTCACGGCCGCTTTGCCCCTTCCCCGGCTATGCCCGCTACACCGGCGGGGATACGACAAAGGCGACCAGCTATGCCTGCACCAGCCCGACGCGTTGAGCCGCCATGCTGAATTAATGTTCGGCATAACGCATCAGCCATTATAGACTTTGATCGATGCCGTTTGTCGGCAATAGCCATGACGAGCCATGGAAAGAGGTAAATTGGCCAGCCGTCCTTCCGATCATGATCATGATGATCATCATGGGCACGACCACGATCATCATCATGGCCATCACCATGGCCCGGGCCATGTCCATGCCCCTGCCAGCTTCGGCAAGGCATTCGCCATCGGCGTTGCACTGAACATCGCCTTTGTGGCGATAGAGGCGGTCTATGGCCTGACCAGCCATTCGCTGGCGCTGGTTGCCGACGCCGGCCATAACCTCAGCGATGTGCTCGGCCTCGGCATTGCCTGGGCCGCGATTGTCCTTGGCCGCAGCCTGCCGACGCGGCGTTTCACCTATGGCCTTGCCGGCACCTCCATTCTCGCCGCGCTGGCCAACGGCATTCTGCTGATGATCGCAGCGGGTGCCATCGCACTGGAAGCAGCCCGCCGGTTCGGAGATCCGCAACCCGTTGCCGGCAATACGGTGATGGTCGTCGCAGCCATCGGCATTGTCATCAACACTGCCACCGCCCTGCTGTTCATGCGCGGCCGCAAGGGCGACATCAACATTCATGGCGCCTTTCTGCACATGGCGGCGGATGCAGCGGTTTCGGCCGGAGTGGTGGTTGCCGGGCTGGCGATAAGGTTCACGGGCTGGAACTGGCTTGATCCCGTTGTCAGCCTTGTGATCGTCGCCATCATCATCTGGACGACCTGGGGCCTGCTGCGCGAGGCGATGGCAATGTCGCTCAATGCCGCGCCGGCGGGCATCGATACCGAATTGGTATGCCGTTATCTTCAGGGGCTGGACGGCGTGGCAGAGGTGCACGACCTCCATATCTGGGCGATGAGCACCACCGACACGGCGCTGACCGCCCATCTCATCATGCCCGGCGTTGCCGACCGCGACGCCTTTCTGCGCCAGACGGCGGCAACATTGGAAAGCCGCTTCAGGATCGGCCATGTCACGCTACAGATCGAACATGGCGCGGGCACATGCACGCTCGCATCCGATCAGGTGATCTAGCACATCGGGGCAGATGCAATCAGGGCTGGGTGCGGCATTTGCGATTATGGTGAAGCCCGCGCAGGAAGCCACGCCGGGCATAGCCCGCATCGATCGCCGCATTGAGCCGCCGCTGGGCGGGCGCGGCGCCTGATATTTCGCGCACCAGCCCGCGGAACGGGATGAGCGCGTTGACAATGGTCTTGCCGCCCGCTTCAGCCAGCTTGCCTGCCTTGTTTTCCTTCCTGCCCGAACTGATCCGGAAATCAGGCCCAAGTGCAGCGTTCAACTACCTGAGCCCGGCAGTCAGTTGAGCGCAGGTCTTCGTGCCGTCCAGGCCATAGGGGTCATGCGCCGCCGCTTCCAGCACGGGCGGAATCTGCCTTTTCGCCACGCCCACGTCGCGCACCGGCTGGGTGACGATGTCACCGGCCTTTTTGCCTGTTTCCCCAAATGGGCCGGATTCATTCCCTGCCGCTCCTCCATGCTGTGCGGCCTTTTCCGCAGGTGCCGGCGCAGCCATTGCAGCGGCGGGCAGGAAAAGCACGGCGATGAAGAAACTGGCGTTAATTCGATGGTCCTGTCTGTTGAACACGCGAAATCCTGTCATTCTCGGTTGTCGCCTTCTGCCACGAAAAGCAGCGGGCGCGGGACGGACAGTCAAACGCCCCGGCGCATTTGCGGCTCCCCATGGTCGACAAATGGTGCGCCACTTCCCATTTCACTGCGCAAGGAGGACCATATGGCCGATTATCGCAAGACGCCGGAAGCGGTGGACGCTCTCACCCCCGAACAATATCATATCACCCAGCAGAACGGGACGGAAAGGCCCGGCACCGGCGCCTATCTGCACAATAAGGAACCGGGCATCTATGTCGATATCGTGTCGGGGGAACCGCTTTTCGCCTCATCCGACAAATATGAATCCGGCTGCGGCTGGCCCAGCTTCACCAAGCCGATCGAACCGGCCAATGTCAGCGAATTGCGCGATACATCGCATGGCATGATCCGCATCGAAGTGCGCTCTGCCAATGGCGACAGCCACCTTGGCCATGTTTTTCCCGATGGGCCGGCGGACCGCGGCGGGTTGCGTTATTGCATCAATTCCGCGTCGCTTCGCTTCATCCATCGTGACGATATGGAGAGCGAAGGTTACGGCGCCTATCTGGATCAGGTGGAAGACGTCGCCTGATCCTGTGCGGATGAATTAAACCCTGGATGCACAAAGGGCACCGGCATGTGCGCCGATGCCCTTTGTGCTGAAACACGGGCCGGGCGGACCTGGAATCCGCCGAGCCCGCCGGATCAGATCAACGGCACTTCACGTCGCCGCGATCGATCGAACGGCCAAGCAGTGCACCGCCGCCGGCACCCAGCAGCGTGCCAAGCGTATTGCCGCCAACGGCATTGCCCAGCAGGCCGCCGGCCACGCCACCGATCACCAGGCCCGTGGTGCCATCATTGCGTTTGCAGTAATAACGGCCGTCACCGCCACGATAGATGCGGTCGTTGCGACCCAGTCGGCGTTCGCGATAATTTCCCGATTTATAATGGTGGGCCGGGTCCCAACCATTGTTGCGGTCACCCTGCCAGCGATGGTCGTTGCGCTGTTCATAGCGATGGTCCTGACGATGGTTGGGCTGCGCAAAGGCTGCGCCCGGCATGGCTGCCGGCATCGCAACGCCAATGGCGACAAGGGTGGCAATCAATTTCTTTTGCATATCAAACTCCTGTATTCCGTCGCTTCTAACCCCGAGCCGTAACGGTCGTTTCCGCGCAGGCTCCCTTTCCCTGTCCAAAGCGGTTGAAGTGGGGCGCGTGCGCGATGAACCGACAGGCTGGCTCTTTGTCGCAAACACAGACCCTGACTTCCACGGCCGGGAGAAGGACCATAGGAAAGCATCCGCCATCGCAACGGAAGCTGAACGAAAACAGGGTGAAAAAACGGGCGGCAGAAGTGCCGGTCAGCGGCCCAGCATTTGTTCCGGGCGGACGACGCGGCGGAACGTCGGCTCGTCGATCAGCCCGAGCGCGAGACCGGACTCAAGCAGCGACAGCCCCTTTTCATGGGCGTGTTTGGCGATTTTGGCGGCATTGTCATAGCCGATTTCCGGCGCGAGTGCCGTCACCAGCATCAGCGACCGCTCCACCAGATCGGCAATCCGCTGCCGGTTGGGGGACAGTCCGGCCACTGCCCGTTCGCCAAAGCTGCGTACGCCATCGGCAATCAGGCGGATGGATTGAAGGATGTTATAGCCGATCAATGGCTTGAACACGTTCAATTCCATATGGCCCTGCAGGCCGCCGATGGTGATCGCCACATGATTGCCCATCACCTGCGCGGCCAGCATGGTCAATGCCTCGCACTGGGTGGGGTTGACCTTGCCGGGCATGATGGAGCTGCCCGGTTCGTTTTCCGGCAGTTGCAACTCGCCAAGGCCGCAGCGCGGGCCGGAGCCGAGTAGACGCAAGTCGTTGGCGATCTTGGTCAGGCTGACCGCCAGCACGTTGAGCGCGCCGGAAAGCTCCACCAGCGTATCATGGCTGGCCAGCGCTTCGAACTTGTTCGGCGCGGTTTCAAAAGGCAGGCCGGTGATCTGCGCGACTTCGGCGGCAAAGGCCTCGCCAAAGCCGGCGGGTGCATTCAGCCCGGTGCCGACCGCCGTTCCGCCCTGCGCCAGCCTGTGCAGGCGCGGGAGCACTGCCTCCACACGGGCGATCCCATCCTCGATCTGCCGGGCATAGCCGGAAAATTCCTGCCCCAGCGTCAGCGGCGTCGCATCCTGCAAATGGGTGCGTCCGATCTTGACGATGTCGTCCCAATCGCGCGCATGGCCGGCGAGCAGGCCATGAAAATAATGCAGCGCCGGGATCAGCGCATCATGCACCTGCCGGGCAGCGGCGATGTGCATGGCGGTTGGAAAGCTGTCGTTGGAAGACTGGCTGCGATTGACATGGTCATTGGGATGGACCGGGCTTTTGCCCCCGCGCCTGCCGGTCAGCAGTTCATTGGCGCGCCCGGCAATCACCTCATTCGCATTCATGTTGCTTTGGGTGCCGGAACCCGTCTGCCAGACCACCAGGGGGAATTGATCGTCATGATCCCCTTCGGCGACTTCCGCCGCCGCCTGTTCGATCGCTTCGGCCAGCGGTGCATCGATCAGCCCCCGCGCCCGGTTGACGCGGGCCGCCGCCAGTTTCAGCACGCCCAGCGCATGGATCAACGGCACGGGCATATGTTCCCCGCCAATGGGGAAGTTCTGGATCGATCTTTGTGTCTGTGCCCCCCAATAAGCGTCCTGCGGCACCTCTATCGGGCCGAAGCTGTCGCTTTCCTGGCGGGTGGCGCTCATTTCTTGCGCTTGAAGTCCACGGCGACGACGTTCGATCCGTCGCCCGGCGGCAGCGGCGGCAGATCATTCTCCGCCTCGTCCGCCTCCTGCGGGACCAGCGCTTCATCGTCCTGCACCTGGAATTGCAGCGCGAAGTTCACCGCCGGATCGACAAAGGCCGTCACTGCCGCATAGGGAATGTGCAGCTTGGCCGGCACCTGGTTGAACGACAGTCCCACCTGAAAGCTGTCTGCAAATGTCTTCAGATCCCAGAAACGATGCTGGATGACGATCGTCATCTCTTCGGGGAAACGCTCGATCAGATGCTGCGGAATGTCCACGCCGGGCGCGCGCGTGCGGAAGGTGATGTAGAAATGATGAGTGCCGGGCAGATGGCCCGTCTGCTCCACTTCACCCAGCACGCGGCCAACCACCGCGCGCAGTGCGTCCTGCACGATTTCGTCATAGGGAATCAGGCTGTCGGGCGTCTCGTCGTTCATCTGGCCATAGGTGAACGCTGGCGCGGGGCGGGTCAAGGCCCCAAAACACCCGCCTATCGCCTTGATTGCGCATGGGGTTGACCCGCGGGTCGCGTCGCGCCATCGGGATGCGGCAAAGCATGTGCTTAGCGGTGATGGCCTCTTTCGGGTTTCCGGCCACTCACCGGCGTTATCGAGCCCGCTTTCCCGGAAAGATCAAAAAAAATGGCATGGCTTGTCCTATCGGTGGCGGTGGTGACGGAAATCTGCTGGGCGCTCAGCCTCAAATGGGCTGCGGGCGCGGCAAGCATCCAGACCGCCGCCGTGCCCTTCATCCTGTCCTTCGTGAACATGGGTCTTCTGGCGCTGGCGATGCGCGGCATTCCCGCCGGCACCGCCTATGCGATATGGACCGGGCTTGGCGCGGTGGGCGTGATTATCGGCGGCGCGATATTGTTCGGCGAACGCATCAACCCGGCGCAGGCGGTGTTCATGGCGGTGATCATCATCGGCGTGGTCGGCACAAAGCTGACCAGCGCCAGTTGATTGCAGCCCTGTTTCCACTGGCCTGGCAGGGGCGGTACGCAGCGGCGCCCGCTCCTTTGCCGCCGCTGCAACACCCATGCGCCCGCACAGCGTCGGCGACATTGAACCACATAAACGAAAAATGCAGGAAGGTGGGGAGCTTCTGTTGCCCGGCGCTCCCCATGCCGCTGGTGTCCGCTTCTGTTGCCCGGTGCGGCCCGAACCGCGCTTAAGCCTTATAACCTTGTCCGTGAGGACTCAGTTATGCAGCAATCGCGAGCGCCTCGTTATCGTTGGCACTTGTAAGTTTGAGAGGTTTATCGGCGCACTCAGGCCGGGCAAAAACACCGTCTTTCAACACACGTCGATCCTAGTTCGGCCCCATGAAAGGACTGTATCGACAATCCTTATGGTGGAGCCGCCGGGTACCGCCCCCGGGTCCGCTGCGCCTATTCCACGGCATCATTTATCGCCATAGCCGGACAAGCCGGCACGAACGATATAGGGGTTAGCGCGGCTTTTTGGAAGAGGCGGAAACAATGCGCAAATATCTTTGCAGCAACCCGCCATTGACCTGGTCCCAATCGAATTTGCGCGCCAGCGTGCCGCCGGCAAAACCGGCCCCCTTGCGCAGATCCTCGTCCTGAAGATAGCGGGCAAGCGCATCAGCGCTTTCCTCCACATCGTCGGGCGTGGTCAAAAGGCCGTTCAACCCCTCCTGAACGAGGCTGAGCGAACCCGTGGCGCGCGCCGCCACCACCGGCAGGCCGCTGGCCATGGCCTCCAGCGTGACATTGCCGAATGTCTCGGTGGAACTTGGGTTGAACATAAGATCGGCCGACGCATAGGCCCGCGCCAGATCTTCCCCGCGCAGAAAGCCGGTGTAGACGGCCTGTGGCGCCCGCTCCTCCATCCAGGCGCGGGCAGGCCCGTCACCGACGATCAGCGCACGATGCGCCAGCCCCTGTTCGGTCAGCCGGTTCATCGTCTCTGAAAATATGTCCAGCCCCTTTTCAAGCACCAGCCGGCCGACGAACAATATTACCTTTTCATCATCGCCGATGCCCAGCGACCGGCGCCATTCCATGTCGCGCCGTTCCGGGTTGAACAGCGTGCGGTCGATCCCCCGGCTCCAGATCGCGATGTGGCGTGACATGCGCTGGTCATGCAGCACCGCCGCCATGCTTTCCGAAGGGGCGTAGATTTCGTCACACTGCTGATAAAGCCGGCGCAGGATCGATTCCGCCACCGTCTGCATCCAGGCCATGCGGTAATAGCGGAAATAGGTTTCAAACCGCGTATGCACCGATGCGACGGCCGGAATATTGTGCTTTTTCGCCCAGCGCACGGCGCGGTGGCCGATCAGGTCCGGCGATGCGATATGCACCACATTGGGCGCAAAGGCCTTTACGTCACGTCGCACCTTCGCCGGAAGCCCCAGCCCCACGCGATATTCGCTGCGCCCCGGCACGGGGACGGAGGGGATCCCCACCAGATCGCCAACCGGCGGAAAGGCCGGGTCGGCGATGACGGGCGAATAGACACGCACATGCACGCCCTGTTGCAGAAGATAGCCGACCAGGCGGTTCAGCGCCTGATTGGCGCCATCACGCACATAATTATAATTGCCGGTAAACAGCGCCAGACGAATATCGGAAGGTTGCATGGCGCGCTTCTATTCGCCCTTTTCAGTCACGCCAAGCGTTCGCAGCCGCAAAAGCGCTTTATTCGGCCACCGTGGCATTTTGCCCTCAATCCCCCCGCGCGAACCGCAGGTCGTGCAGCGTCAACAACCGGCACGCCCTGCCACAAAGGAAAAGGCCCCGCCGCAATGCGACGGAGCCCTTCCTGTCTTCAGCCCTGACGAAGGGGAAAGGCTTATGCCTCTGCCCCATCCTCGCCATTGCTTTCACCAACCGCCGCGGCCAGCGGATCTTCGCCATAGGCGAGTTCCGCCGGTTCGTCGGCCGCTGCAAGCGCCGAGGCCGTAGGCACATCGGCAAAGTCCTGCGCCGGGCGATAGGCGGCACGCAACGCCATGTCGCGGCTGTTCGCGCTCACCCGCAGGCGGTTCATCGCCGCGCCGGTGCCGGCGGGGATGAGACGACCGACGATGACGTTTTCCTTGAGGCCGTTGAGCGAGTCCACCTTGCCCTGCACGGCGGCCTCGGTGAGGACGCGCGTGGTCTCCTGGAAGGAGGCGGCGGAAATGAACGAACGCGTCTGCAGGCTTGCCTTGGTGATGCCCAGCAGCACTGGCTTGCCTTCTGCCGGCTTGGTGCGTCCTTCGGCGGCGGCCTTGGCGTTGATCTCGTTCATTTCCTCAAGGTCCACCTGCTCGCCGACCAGCAGCGTGGTGTCGCCCGATTCAGTGATCTCGACCTTCTGCAGCATCTGGCGAACGATCACTTCGATGTGCTTGTCGTTGATCTTCACGCCCTGGAGACGATAGACCTCCTGGATTTCCGCCACCAGATATTCGGCAAGCGCTTCCACGCCCAGCACGTCAAGAATGTCGTGCGGATCGGGATTGCCGTCGATCAGGTAATCACCACGCTGGATGAAGTCACCTTCCTGCACGGTCATGTGCTTGCCCTTGGGCACCAGATATTCGATCGGTTCCGCCGACGGATCTTCCGGACGCAGGATAATGCGGCGCTTGGCCTTGTAATCCTTGCCGAATTCGACCCGGCCGGAAACCCGCGCGATGATCGCATTGTCCTTGGGCTTGCGCGCTTCGAACAATTCGGCCACGCGCGGCAGACCGCCTGTGATGTCGCGGGTCTTGGCGGCTTCACGCGGGATACGCGCGATCACGTCGCCCGCTTCCACACGCTGGCCTTCATTGACCGAAAGAATGGTGTCCACCGACAGCAGATAACGCGCGGACTCACCCGAATTCTCGTCAAGCAGGGTGATGCGCGGACGCAGATCATCCTTCTTGTTCGAACGGGTGCGCCAATCGATCACCACCTTGTTGGTGATGCCGGTGGCTTCGTCCACCTGCTCTTCCAGCGACTGGCCTTCGACGAGATCCTGATACTTCACGATACCACCGGTGTCGGTGATGATCGGCAGGGTATAAGGGTCCCATTCGGCCATCTTGTCGCCCTTGGAGACGATATGGCCGCTTTCGAAGTGCAGCGTGGCGCCATAAGGGATGCGGAAGGTGGCGCGGTCACGCCCTTCTGCATCCAGGATCACCATTTCGCCGTTGCGGGCCATGGCGATCCGGCGGCCGCGGCCGTCGGTGATCGTAGGCATGTTGCGATATTCAAGCGTGCCGTCCACCGGCGCTTCCAGCGTCGACTGTTCGGACACCTGCGCCGCGCCGCCGATGTGGAAGGTCCGCATCGTCAGCTGGGTGCCCGGCTCCCCGATGGACTGGGCAGCAATGACGCCCACCGCTTCGCCCATGTTCACCGGCGTGCCGCGCGCAAGGTCACGGCCATAGCATTTGGCGCAAACGCCCTGGCGGCTTTCGCAGATCAGCGGGCTGCGGATCTTCACCGCCGGAACGCCGATAGCCTCCATCTGCGCGACAAGTGCTTCGTCCAGCAGCGTGCCCAGCGGAATGATCACCTCGTTCGTCTTGGTGTCGACCACATCCTCGGCCACGGTGCGACCCAGAATGCGTTCGGCAAGCGAGACGATGGTTGCACCACCTTCGATGATCGCCCGCATTTCAAGCGATTTCTCGGTGCCGCAGTCATCCTCCACGATCACGCAATCCTGGCTGACATCGACCAGACGGCGGGTCAGATAGCCCGAGTTCGCCGTCTTCAGCGCGGTGTCGGCCAGACCCTTGCGGGCGCCGTGGGTGGAGTTGAAATATTCAAGGACGGTCAACCCTTCCTTGAAGTTCGAGATGATCGGCGTTTCGATGATTTCGCCCGACGGCTTGGCCATCAGGCCGCGCATGCCGGCCAGCTGCTTGATCTGCGCCTGGCTGCCGCGGGCACCCGAATGCGCCATCATGTAAATGGCGTTGATCGGCTTTTCGCGGCCGTCATCCTCCTGTTGACGGGACGAGATACGCTTCATCATGGCGTCGGCCACGCGGTCGCCGCAGCGCGCCCAGGCGTCCACCACCTTGTTGTACTTCTCGCCCTGCGTGATCAGGCCGTCCTGATACTGCTGCTCGAAGTCCTTCACCAGCTCGCGGGTCTCGTTGACCATGGTTTCCTTTTCAGGCGGGATGACCATGTCATCCTTGCCGAAGGAAATGCCCGCCATGCACGCGTGACGGAAGCCCAGCGCCATGATCGCGTCGGCGAACAGCACCGTCTCTTTCTGACCGGTGTGACGATACACCTGGTCGATGACGTCGCCGATTTCCTTCTTGGTCAGCTGACGATTGATGATGTCGAAGGGCACCTTGTGGCTCTTCGGCAGGCATTCGCCGATCAGCATGCGGCCCGGCGTGGTTTCCACGCGCATCATATAGCTGTTGCCGTCCTCGTCCGTCTGCGGGACGCGGCTGGTGATCTTGCTGTGCAGCGTCACCGCGCCGGCATTCAGCGCCTGATGCACTTCCGTCATGTCGGCAAGCAGCATCCCCTCACCGGGTTCCTTCTGCTTTTCCATCGACAGATAATAAAGGCCAAGCACCATGTCCTGAGACGGCACGATGATCGGCTTGCCGTTCGCGGGGCTGAGGATGTTGTTGGTCGACATCATCAGCACGCGCGCTTCCAGCTGTGCCTCAAGGCTCAGCGGAACGTGAACGGCCATCTGGTCACCGTCGAAGTCGGCGTTGAAGGCGGAGCAGACCAGCGGATGAAGCTGGATCGCCTTGCCTTCGATCAGCACCGGCTCGAACGCCTGGATGCCAAGGCGGTGCAGCGTCGGCGCACGGTTGAGCAGCACGGGATGTTCGCGGATCACTTCGTCAAGGATGTCCCAGACTTCCTTGCGCTCCTTTTCCACCCATTTCTTCGCCTGCTTCAGGGTCATCGACAGACCCTTGGCGTCAAGACGGGCGTAGATGAACGGCTTGAACAGCTCCAGCGCCATCTTCTTGGGCAGGCCGCACTGGTGCAGCTTCAGTTCCGGGCCGGTCACGATGACCGAACGGCCTGAATAGTCGACGCGCTTGCCCAGCAGGTTCTGGCGGAAGCGGCCCTGCTTGCCCTTCAGCATGTCGGACAGCGACTTCAGCGGACGCTTGTTGGCGCCGGTGATCGTGCGGCCGCGACGGCCGTTGTCGAACAGCGCGTCAACCGATTCCTGCAGCATGCGCTTTTCGTTGCGCACGATGATGTCCGGCGCGCGCAGTTCGATCAGCCGCTTCAGACGGTTGTTGCGGTTGATGACGCGGCGATAAAGGTCGTTCAGGTCCGATGTCGCGAAACGCCCGCCATCCAGCGGCACCAGCGGACGCAGTTCGGGCGGGATCACCGGAACGACGTTCAGGATCATCCATTCGGGACGGTTGCCCGATTCCAGGAAGCTTTCGACGACTTTCAGCCGCTTGATGATCTTCTTGGGCTTGAGTTCGGACTTGGTGGTCGCCAGCTCTTCGAGCAGCTGCACCCGTTCGCCCTCAAGGTCCAGTTCCTCAAGCAGGCGGCGCACCGCTTCGGCACCGATGCCGGCGCTGAACGCGTCCTCGCCATATTCGTCCTGCGCTTCCATCAGCTCGTCTTCGTTGAGCAGCTGGAACTTGCCGAGCGGGGTCAGCCCCGGTTCGATGACGATATAGTTTTCGAAGTAAAGGACGCGCTCCAGGTCCTTCAGCGGCATGTCGAGCAGCAGGCCGATGCGGCTCGGCAGCGACTTCAGGAACCAGATGTGTGCCACCGGCGCGGCCAGTTCGATATGGCCCATCCGTTCGCGGCGCACCTTGGAAACGGTGACTTCGACGCCGCATTTTTCGCAGACGATGCCCTTGTACTTCATGCGCTTGTACTTGCCGCACAGGCATTCATAGTCCTTGATCGGACCGAAGATGCGCGCGCAGAACAGGCCGTCGCGTTCGGGCTTGAACGTGCGATAGTTGATCGTTTCGGGCTTCTTGATCTCGCCGTAGGACCAGCTGCGGATCCGCTCCGGGCTCGCCAGCCCGATCTGGATCTGGTCGAACGTCTCCGGCTTCGCCGCCGGGTTCATGAAGTTCATCAGTTCCTGGTTCATGCCCAAGCCCTTTCTAGAAACTTGTTGTCCTGCCGCGTCGCCGCCGCAGGCGAAGCGGAAGCGCGGCAAACACCCGCCGCATTTCCGCCATGGCTTCCGCCCCCATGGGGGAGCGGAAGCAGGGACAGGTTAAGCCGCTTCAGAGTCGTCACCGCTCTTGAGCTCGACGTTGAGGCCAAGCGAACGCATTTCCTTGACCAGAACGTTGAAGCTTTCGGGAATGCCGGCCTCGAAGGTGTCGTCGCCCTTGACGATCGCTTCATAGACCTTGGTGCGGCCGACAACGTCGTCGGACTTCACCGTCAGCATTTCCTGCAGCGTATAGGCGGCGCCATAGGCCTGAAGCGCCCAGACTTCCATTTCGCCGAAGCGCTGGCCGCCGAACTGTGCCTTGCCGCCCAGCGGCTGCTGGGTGACGAGGCTGTACGGCCCGATCGAACGCGCGTGGATCTTGTCGTCGACCAGATGGTGCAGCTTCAGCATGTAGATATAGCCGACAGTCACCTTGCGGTCGAACTGTTCGCCGGTGCGCCCGTCGTACAGTTCCACCTGACCTGATGGATCGAGACCCGCCAGCTCAAGCATCGCCGACACATCGCCTTCGCGCGCGCCGTCGAACACCGGGGTCGCCATCGGCACGCCGGTCACGACATTCGATGCCAGCTCCATCACCTGCTCGTCAGACTGGCTGTCGATCTCGGCATGATAGTTGCTGCCATAGATGGTCTTCAACTGGCCGCGGAGCTGCTGCGCGTCATTGCCGTCAAAGCCCTGGCCGCGATCATGGATGTCTTCCAGCATCGTCGCCACCTGACGGCCAAGGCCGCGCGCGGCCCAGCCCAGATGCGTCTCGAAAATCTGGCCGACGTTCATGCGCGAAGGCACGCCCAGCGGATTGAGCACGATGTCGACATGCGTGCCGTCTTCAAGGAACGGCATGTCCTCGATCGGCAGGATGCGCGAGATGACGCCCTTGTTGCCGTGACGCCCGGCCATCTTGTCGCCCGGCTGCAGCTTGCGCTTCACCGCGACGAACACCTTGACCATCTTCAGCACGCCCGGCGGCAGTTCGTCACCACGCTGCAGCTTCTCGACCTTGTCCTCGAAACGCTTCTGCAGGTTGGTCTGGGCGTCTTCCCAGACGCTGTGCATCGCCTCGATGTCGGACTGAGTCTTGTCGTCGGCAACCGCGAACTTCCACCAATCGCGCTTTTCGACGGTGTCGAGCAGCGCCTGATCGATGACCACGCCCTTTTTCACGCCCTTGGGTGCGGCCGTGACCGTCTGGTCCAGCAGCACTTCGCGCAGGCGGGTATAGGTGGCACGGTTCAGGATCGCGCGTTCGTCCTCCCGGTCCTTGGTCAGCCGGTCGATTTCCTCGCGTTCGATCGCCAGTGCACGCTCGTCCTTGTCGATGCCGTGGCGGTTGAACACGCGCACTTCAACAATCGTGCCGGCAACGCCCGGCGGCAGGCGCAGCGAAGTGTCACGCACGTCGCTGGCCTTTTCGCCGAAGATGGCGCGAAGCAGCTTTTCTTCCGGCGTCATCGGGCTTTCGCCCTTGGGCGTGATCTTGCCCACCAGAATGTCGCCCGGCTCCACTTCGGCGCCGATATAGACGATGCCTGCCTCGTCGAGGTTCCTGAGCGCTTCCTCGCCCACGTTCGGGATATCGCGGGTGATGTCCTCCGGCCCCAGCTTGGTGTCGCGGGCCATCACCTCGAACTCCTCGATATGGATCGAGGTGAAGACATCGTCCTTCACGATCCGTTCGGAGATCAGGATCGAGTCTTCATAATTATAGCCGTTCCACGGCATGAACGCGACGAGGACGTTGCGGCCCAGCGCCAGTTCACCGAGTTCGGTCGAAGGACCATCGGCGATCACATCGCCCCGGCGTACCAGATCGCCCACCTTCACCAGCGGACGCTGGTTGATGCAGGTGTTCTGGTTGGACCGCTGGAACTTCATCAGCGTGTAGATGTCGACCGCCGAACGGCCCGATTCCACATCCTCGGTCGCACGAACGACGATGCGGGTGGCGTCCACCTGGTCGACCACGCCGGTGCGCTTGGCGGCAATGGCAGCGCCTGAATCGCGCGCCACGGTCGCTTCCATGCCGGTGCCGACAAACGGCGCTTCGGCCCGTACCAGCGGCACGGCCTGACGCTGCATGTTCGATCCCATCAGCGCGCGGTTGGCGTCATCGTTTTCCAGGAACGGAATGAGCGAGGCGGCAACCGACACCAGCTGCTTGGGGCTGACGTCCATCAGCGTGATCTGGTCGCGCGGGGCCATCAGGAATTCGCCGGCCTCGCGTGCCGAAATCAGCTCCTCGACGAAATGATTGTCTGCATCCACCTCGGCATTGGCCTGGGCAATCGTGTGCCGGGCCTCTTCCATGGCGGACAGATAGACAACTTCATTGGTCACCTTGCCGTCGATGACACGGCGATAAGGCGTTTCGATGAAGCCATATTTGTTCACACGGCTGAACGTCGCCAGCGAATTGATCAGGCCGATGTTCGGCCCTTCGGGCGTTTCGATCGGGCAGATACGGCCGTAATGCGTCGGATGAACGTCGCGCACTTCAAAGCCGGCGCGCTCACGGGTGAGACCGCCCGGCCCAAGAGCGGAAACGCGGCGCTTGTGCGTCACTTCCGACAGCGGGTTGGTCTGGTCCATGAACTGGCTGAGCTGCGACGAACCAAAGAATTCGCGAACGGCTGCCACCGCCGGCTTGGCGTTGATCAGGTCGTTGGGCATCACGGTCGAAATATCGACCGAGCTCATCCGCTCCTTCACCGCGCGTTCCATGCGCAGCAGGCCCAGGCGATACTGGTTTTCCAGCAGTTCGCCGACCGAACGGACGCGGCGGTTGCCGAGATTGTCGATGTCGTCGATTTCGCCCTTGCCGTCCTTCAGATCGACAAGCGTCTTCACCACCGACAGAATATCCTCGGTGCGCAGTGTGATGACATCGTCCGGGCAGTCCAGCCCAAGGCGCATGTTCATCTTCACGCGGCCGACAGCCGACAGGTCGTAGCGTTCGGGATCGAAGAACAGGCCGGCAAACAGCGCCTCGGCCGTTTCACGCGTCGGCGGTTCACCAGGGCGCATCACCCGATAGATGTCGGATAGCGCCTGATCGCGCTCCTCCGCCTTGTCCGCCATCAGCGTGTTGCGAATCCACGGGCCGACATTGACATGATCGATGTCGAGCAGCTCGATCCGGTCGAAGCCGGCATTGTCCAGCTTGTCGAGGTTCTCGGCCGAAAGCTCGTCGCCCGCCTCGATGTATATTTCGCCGGTCTGTTCATTGATCAGGTCATAGGCGCTGTAGCGGCCGAAGATTTCCTCGGTCGGGATCAGTAGTTCCTTCAGCCCGTCGGTCTGCGCCTTGCGGGCGATGCGCGGCGACACCTTCTGGCCCAGCGGGAATACCACTTCGCCGGTTTCGGCATCGACGACGTCGAACATCGGCTTCTGGCCGCGCCACTGCTCCGGCTCATAAGGCACGCGCCAGCCGCGCGGATCGCGACGGAAAGTGACGCGATTGTAGAAATGGTTGAGGATTTCCTCGGAATTCATGCCTAGCGCATAAAGCAGGCTGGTGACCGGCAGCTTGCGCTTGCGGTCGATACGGACATTGACGATGTCCTTGGCGTCGAATTCGAAATCGAGCCAGGAACCACGATAGGGAATGACCCGCGCGGCGAAAAGATATTTGCCCGACGAATGGGTCTTGCCGCGGTCATGGTCGAAGAACACGCCCGGCGACCGGTGCATCTGGCTGACGATCACGCGCTCGGTGCCGTTGACGATGAACGTGCCGTTCTCCGTCATCAGCGGCATGTCGCCCATATAGACGTCCTGCTCCTTGATATCGAGGACGGAGCGGGCTTCGGTATCGGGATCGACCTCGAACACGATCAGGCGCAGCGTCACGCGCATCGGTGCGGCGAAGGTCATGCCGCGCTGGCGGCATTCGTCCACGTCATATTTCGGATCTTCGAGTTCGTAATAGACGAAATCGAGTTCGGCCGTGCCTGCAAAATCGCGGATCGGGAACACCGAACGCAGCGTCTTTTCAAGGCCCGACACATAATTGTCCGCCGGGCGGGAGCGCAGGAACTGCTCATAGCTGTCGCGCTGCACCTCGATAAGGTTCGGCATCTGCACCACTTCGTGGATGTCGCCGAATACCTTGCGGATGCGCTTGCGCGCGGTGGCATTGCTTACGATGGGGGCTGCTGCCTTGGTCGCCATGTTTACTAGTCTCTCGCTCGCCTCGCCGAAAACGGACTCCGGCCAGCCGGCCGGTTCGAAATCTTCACAAGCGCAAAAAGACGGCGAAGGGTGCGGCCTCCCCTTGGGGAAACCGCACCACTTGCGTCGTCTATCCCGCTCCGATCCCCAATCCTCGCCGATCCGTGCGCAATCGCGGATCGTCTCCCGGGGGTGCCGTGCCTAGAAGGCCCGGCTCGTGCAGGTTGCAGGGCGCGGGTGCTGCCGTCAGGCAGTCCCGCGCCTTGCCAATTACTTCAGCTCGACAGTGGCGCCAGCCTCTTCAAGCTGCTTCTTGATCTTTTCGGCTTCGTCCTTGGACACGCCTTCCTTGATGGCCTTCGGTGCGCCTTCGACCAGCGCCTTGGCTTCGGTGAGGCCCAGACCGGTGATCGCGCGAACTTCCTTGATCACGTTGATCTTCTTGCCACCGTCGCCGGTCAGCACCACGTCGAACTCGGTCTTTTCTTCAGCAGCGGCAGCGCCACCGCCAGCAGCCGGAGCAGCAACGGCAACAGCCGCAGCAGCCGAAACGCCCCACTTTTCTTCCAGAAGCTTCGCCAGTTCAGCGGCTTCCAGAACGGTCAGAGCGGAAAGGTCATCAACGATTTTCTGAAGGTCTGCCATTTTTCAATCTCCATATGGGGCTTTCGCCCCCTGTATTTCAAGTCGTTCCGGTTGCTCAGGCGGCTTCGCTGTCGCCATAGGCGGCAAAAACGCGAGCCAGCTTCGATGCCGGCGCATTGGCAAGCTGTGCCAGCTTGGTTGCCGGGGCATTGACCAGCCCCACCAGCTTGGCGCGCAGCTCGTCGAGCGACGGCAGTTCGGCAAGTGCCTTGACCCCGTTCACGTCGAGCACGGTTTCACCCATTGCGCCGCCGACGACTTCGAACTTGTCGGTCGTCTTGGCGAATTCCACGGCCACCTTGGCCGCGGCAACGGGGTCGGACGACGTGGCCAGGCCGGTGGGTCCCACCAGCAGGTCACTGATCGCCCCATAGGACGTGCCGTCGAGAGCGAGGCGAGCGAGCCGGTTCTTGGATACCTTGTAGCTGGCGCCAGCGTCCCGCATCTTCGTCCGAAGCGCGGTGGATTGCGCCACCGTCATGCCCTTGTTGAGTGTCACCACCACAACACTGGCCTCGGAAAAGACCTTGTTCAGCTCGGCAACCAGCTCGGCTTTTTGAGCTCGATCCATGCCTTACTCCTTGTTCGACCCCCGGCCCATCCGGGGATCGCGGTCGGCCCTGGGCCTGATACGCAGCCCAAAGCCAGTCCGAGGGGCCAGTGCCTGGCGGAGCATGCGGAAAACCGCTTTTTCCGGCAGACCCGGACCCGCCAATGGCAGGCCCGGAAAAACGCTGTCCCCGTCTATGCAGGCAGTTTTAAGTTCCCGACGGAACGCCTGCAGTCTCGGACGGTACTGGCCCGGAGCCACAGGCCCCGGGCAAATTCATCGCCTGGTCGGCATTGTCAGGCAGCGGTCGCCACTTCGGCGACATCCACCTTCAGGCCGGGGCCCATGGTCGACGACAGCGCGATTTTCTGGACATATTTGCCCTTCGCGCCGGTCGGCTTGGCCTTGACGATCGCATCGACGAACGCGTCGAAGTTCGCGCGCAGGTCTTCAGCCGAAAAGCTTGCCTTGCCGATGCCGGAATGGATGATGCCGGCCTTTTCGACACGAAACTCGACCTGGCCGCCCTTGGCCGCCTTCACGGCTTCGGCGACATTCATCGTCACCGTGCCCAGCTTCGGGTTCGGCATCAGGCCCTTGGGACCCAGCACCTTGCCGAGACGGCCGACCAGACCCATCAGGTCCGGTGTGGCGATGCAGCGGTCGAAATCGATCTGGCCGCCCTGCACGATTTCCAGCAGGTCTTCGGCGCCAACCACTTCCGCGCCCGCTTCACGAGCTTCATCAGCCTTGGGCCCACGGGCGAACACGGCGACGCGCACGTCCTTGCCGGTGCCCTTGGGCAGCGTCACCACGCCGCGGACCATCTGGTCGGCGTGACGCGGATCGACACCCAGGTTGATCGCCACTTCAACGGTTTCGTCGAACTTGGCGGTCGCATGGGTCTTCACCAGCGAGATCGCTTCGTCCACGCCGTGCAGCTTCACGCCGTCAACGGCAGCCGCCAGGACCTTGCCCTTCTTCGTCAGCTTTGCCATCGACTCAGCCCTCCACCACTTCGAGGCCCATCGCGCGGGCGGAGCCTTCAATCGTCTTCGTCGCCGCATCGAGATCGTGGGCGTTGAGATCCTTCATCTTCAGTTCGGCGATTTCACGCAGCTTGGAGCGCGCGATCTGTCCGGCCGACACCTTGCCCGGCTCCTTGGAGCCCGACTTCAGATTGGCGGCTTTCTTGATGAGGAAGGAAGCCGGCGGGGTCTTCGTCTCGAAGGAGAAGCTGCGATCCGCATAGACGGTGATCACCGTCGGGATCGGCATGCCGTTTTCAAGTTCCTGCGTCTGCGCGTTGAACGCCTTGCAGAATTCCATGATGTTGACGCCGCGCTGACCCAGCGCCGGGCCGATCGGCGGGCTGGGATTGGCCTTGCCGGCCGGCACCTGCAGCTTGATATAGCCGGTAATCTTCTTTGCCATAAGTCACCCTTCATGCCCTTTGGCGAAAACGCCGCCGGGTAATACGGTCTAGCGGTCCATGCGAAGGCTCACCGCCTCCTCCCGCAATGTTTCGCCGGGCACAACCGCGAACGCCCGGCAAAATCGACGAATTACTTGTTGCGTTCGACCTGTTCGAACTCCAGCTCCACCGGCGTGGCGCGGCCGAAGATCGACACCGAAACCTTGACGCGGCTGCGATCGAAATCCAGCTCCTCGACCACACCGTTGAAGCTGGCGAACGGACCGTCGAGCACCTTGACGCTGTCGCCTATCTCGAAATCGACGCGCACCTTCGCCTTGGCGGCAGCGGCGGCGGCGGCTTCTTCCTTGGTGTTCAGGATGCGCGCCGCCTCAGCCTCGCTGATCGGCTGCGGCTTACCCGAGGAACCGAGGAAGCCCGTCACCTTCGGCGTGTTCTTCACCAGGTGATAGACGTCGTCGTTCATCTCCAGCTTCGCCAGCACATAGCCGGGAAAGAACTTGCGATCGGAAACGATCTTCTTGCCGCGGCGGACCTCGGTGACCTTTTCGGTCGGAACCTCGACCGCCTCGACCAGCTGCTCAAGGCCAAGCCGGGTCGCGTCTGCCAGAATGGCGTCGCGCACCTTGTTCTCGAAGCCCGAATAGGCGTGGATGATATACCAGCGTGCCATGCCCTTGTCCGATCCTCGCCCTTAATTACCGCCGGCCAGTGACAGCAACAGCTTGACGATACGGCCCAGCGCCTGATCCACACCCAGGAAGAAGATCGACAACAGCGTGGTCATGATCAGGACCATCACCGTGGTCAACACGGTTTCCTTGCGCGTCGGCCAGCTGACCTTCGCCGTTTCTGTGCGCACCTGCCGCACGAATTCGCCGGGTGAAACCTTCGCCATCGGTTGACTGCCCTGCCCCGTATCGATCGCTGCGCCAACAGCCTTCAAAAACAAACAAAACCGCCCAAGCCGCGACTCACCCTCTGGCGAGCGCCGCCTGGTCCTGTTTCATCCCGAGCCTCTTATGCGCTTACGGCCGAAACCGCAATAATGGCAGGAGTGGAGGGACTCGAACCCCCGGCCCTCGGTTTTGGAGACCGATGCTCTACCAACTGAGCTACACTCCTGCAGGCCCAAGGGCGGCGTCTATAGGCTGCGGTTTTCGCCCGCGCAAGAGGCGTCGACCAAAACCTTCTTCCCCCATGCCTCCGCGCCTGAAGATGCAGCGAGGGCACTGCTTATCGTGCATCTTCGCGCGACAGGCCGTGCAGAAGAATGTCCGCCCGCGCCGCGACGGGCAGCCTGGGCAGGATGAAGGGGCGATAGCCCAGCAACCGGCAGGCAGCGACCAGCCGTCGATATTCGGCACGCGCATCCGCCATGCAGTGCCGGCGCCCATCGTCCTGCACGAAGATTTCCGGCCATGGCGGGGTGAGGAAGACGAGGGGATGATAACGATGCACCCGGCAGAGCACATCAACCGCCGGCAATCCTCCCGCATGTTCAAGCGCCACAGCGGCATCGATCAACCCGCGATCGAAAAACACAGGACCCGGCATCCGGGCCGCCGCCGCTCTGTCGTGCAGCGCCATTGCAACTGCGCGTCGCGCAAAAGCGCAGAGATCGACCCATGGCAGCGCCGATCCGTCCATTGCCGCTTGTTCGTCAATGATCCGGCGCCCCGGCTCTTCGACAACCGAATGGCCGCGTCGGGCAAGCTCGGCCAGCAATGTCGATTTGCCGCCGCCGGAACAGCCGGAGATGATGACGAATCTGTTCACTGCATGTCCTCCCCGCGCGCGGCACGAACGGCATGGATGGATTAGGACAGATTTGCAGATAGCGGCTGAGAGGGCTGGAGCGGGTAGCGGGAATCGAACCCGCATCACAAGCTTGGAAGGCTAGTGCTCTACCATTGAGCTATACCCGCATCGCCCTCGCAAGAAAGGTGGTGGACGGGGTTGGATTTGAACCAACGTAGGGAAAACCCGGCAGATTTACAGTCTGCTGCCATTGACCGCTCGGCCACCCGTCCACGCTCTCGACAAGCGAGAGCCGGCTTACTGGCGAAAGGAAACTTGCGTGTCAACGGATCAGACGAGAAAAGCTGAATAATATGACAAGACGCAACGCATCGAACCGCGCTCAGGCGGCAAATAACCTACGTTTCTGGGGCCGGCACGCCGTTGAGGCGGCGCTGGAAAATCCGAATCGCCGTGCCCGCAGGCTGATAGCCACGCGGGAATCGGCCTCCCGACTGTCCATTCCCGACGGGCTGAGGGTGGATTTTTCCGATTCCGCCGGGCTGGGCCGGCTTGTCCCCGCCGATGCGCCGCATCAGGGACTGGTGCTGGAAGTCGATCCACTGCCCGATGTCTGGCTGGATGATATTCTGGCGGAGGATGACGACCGGCCGCTGCTTATGCTGGATCAGGTGACCGATCCGCATAACGTCGGCGCGATCCTGCGGTCTGCCGCTGCATTCGAGGCAAAGGCGATCATCACCCAGGATCGCCACGCTCCGCCCGAATCAGGCGCGCTCGCCAAGGCCGCATCGGGCGCGCTGGAACGGGTGCCCTGGGTGCGCGTGGTCAACCTGGCCCGCGCGCTCGATCAGATCGCCGATGCCGGTTACTGGCGCATCGGCCTTGCCGGAGAGGCGGACGCGACGCTGCAACAGGCGCTGGGACAGAAACGTGTCGCACTGGTGCTGGGGGCCGAAGGCGAGGGACTGCGGCAGAACACCAAGACGCATTGCGACGCGCTGGCGCGCCTGCCCATTTCTTCAGCGATCGAAAGCCTGAACGTATCCAATGCGGCTGCCATCGCGCTTTACGCCGCCGCCAGCCAACAGCACTAGCCAATGTACAAACCGTGGGGCGATGGGCCGCGCTATTGCGCGGCCACCGCCTCCGGCTGCCGTTCGGCACGCACCATCCGGTCGACCATGCGGTTGTAGAGGGTCACGCCGCGATCGGCGCTGGTCGGCATGATTCGCGGATCGGGTGTTGCGTCGATCACGCGCTGCTGCGCCTCGATCATCACCTTGTCTTCATCAAAGGCCTTGGCGGCGATGCCCATCAGCAGATCGCGCAGCTTTTCATCGCCATGGTCGCGGTGCGGCCCCCATGAAAAGAAATAGCGCGACGTCCGCTCCGTCATCGGCGTCACCGCCTGGCTGGTGAAGGTGGCGCCGCTGAACGACAGCGACGGGTCCGGTGCGCCGCCGTCAGATGCCTTGGCCGTGCCTGCCGGATACACGCCATTGCCCATCAGCAATATGCCCGGCAGCAGGAAATCATAGGAGGACCAGCTGTCCACCGGCGCGTCCCGTTCGCGCCCGCGCATCCCCTTTTCCCCTTCGATCCAGCGTTCAAAGCGCACCCCGCGTTCAAGCTGCGTCACCCTGGAACGGTTACGCGCCCATGTCTCGCTGGCGCCGAAGCTGTTGGCGTGAACATAGGACAAATGGCTGAAATCCAGCAGATTGTCGCAGATCAGCTGCGCCGATGCCTGATAATCGATCTGCCCGTGGCCAAGCACCCAATCGGGATTGTCGAAACCAACCGCAGGCGGGATCAGGCTTTCATCGGCCTGTGCCGGATCACCCATCCACACCCAGATCCAGCTGTGTTTGTCGACGACCGGATAGCTTTTCACCCGTGCCTGTGGCGGTATCATATCCTGCCCCGGTATTTCCCGGCATTTGCCGTCCGGGCCGAACAACAGGCCGTGATACATGCAGCGCAGCGCCTCGCCCTCACAGCGGCCGAGGGACAGGGGGGCCAGCCGATGCGCACAGCGGTCCTCCAGCGCCACCACCGCGCCGCCTTCGGTGCGATAAAGGACGATCGGCTCGTTCAATATGGTGATCGCGAACGGCTTTGCCGCCTCAAGATCCTGCGTCCAGCTGGCGACATACCAGGCATTGCGGACGTAATGCATCTGCCCTCTCCTTTGCACGGATTATGTCGCCAATTGTAATTTAACACCGTTAATTTGGCAAGCGGGCACGAACGCGCGATAGAGCCCGTGATGAAGATCGATCGTGGAACCATCGTCGAGGCAGCGCTTGCCCTGCTCGACGAGCAGGGATTTGATGCCCTGTCGCTGCGGCGGCTGGCGGCACGCCTGCATGTGCAGGCGCCGGCGCTTTACTGGCATGTGCGCGACAAGGAAGAGCTGCTGACGCTGATGGTCGATGCCCTGCTTGCGCGAGACAGCAAGGCACGGCTGCCCGAACCGGGCCAGCACTGGACGGACTGGATCATCGACCGGGGCACAAGGCTGCGGCGCATCCTGATGGAATGTCGAGATTCCGCCCGGCTGGTCATCACCGCGCGGCAGGAACGGCAGACGACGGAGGGGTTTCCGGTCCTGCAACAGGCGCTGATGGCGCAGGGACTGGACGAGGGGGAGGCAACGCGCGTCATCGCCGTCTCCCAATCCTATATCCTCGGCTGGGTGCATTATGAGCAGCACCCGCCGATGCGCGACTTCATGGCATCGGTGATGGAACTGGAAAGCAGCTATCACTTCGGCTTGCGCGCCATGGCCGAAGGGCTGCGCATGGAAATCGCCGGCCGCCGGGCAGCGCGGGGCGGATGAACAGGCCACGCGCCGTCATCCGCCGGTCAACGCCGGTTCAATAGCTTTCCTCGCCATAGACGCGGGAAATATCGCCGCCCCATTCGCCATGATAGCGTTGCAGCAGCCGTTCGGCGGGGGTCTGCCCGCTGGCGACAATTTCCCTTAGCGGGTGGAGATAGCCCACTTCATTGTCACCCGCCGCGTCGATACGCGCGCGGTTGGACAGGCCCAGCGTGGCAATGTCCAATATGGTTTCAGCCAGCACCTTGAAGGATCGACCACGCGGCCCGCGCGCGGCAAGGCCAAGGCGCGGCACTTCCTCGCGGATGCGGTGATGGTCCTCGATCGTCCAATGCTTCACTTCGTCCCATGCCGCATCCAGCGCCACCGGATCGTAAAGCAGGCCCACCCAGAAGGCAGGCAGCGCACAGATGCGGTTCCAAGGCCCGCCATCGGCGCCGCGCATTTCCAGATAGCTTTTCAGCCGCACTTCGGGAAAGGCGGTGGACAGATGGTCCACCCAATCGCCCTTCTGGGGTTTTTCACCGGGCAGAACCGACAGCTTTCCATCAAGGAAATCGCGGAACGACAGGCCCGCCGCGTCGACGTAGCCGCCATCACGGAAAGCGAAATACATCGGCACGTCCAGCGCATAATCGGCATAGCGCTCGAACCCGAAACCGTCCTCGAACACGAACGGCAACATGCCGGTGCGATGCGGATCGGTATCCGTCCAGATATGGCTGCGATAGGAAAGAAAGCCATTCGGCCTGCCTTCCAGAAACGGGGAATTGGCGAACAGCGCGGTCGCCAGCGGCTGCAACGCCAGGCTGACGCGGAACTTCTTCACCATGTCCGCCTCGCTCGAATAATCGAGGTTGGTCTGAATGGTGCAGGTGCGCAGCATCATGTCGAGGCCAAGCGAGCCGACGCGCGGCATATGGCGCAGCATGATGCCATAGCGGCCCTTGGGCATGATCGGCAGCTCGTCACGCCGCTTGTCCGGCCACATGCCAAGGCCAAGGAAACCAAGCCCCAGCCGCCTGCCCACTTCCGTCACCTGTTCAAGGTGGCGGCCGGTTTCGGCGCAGGTTTCATGAAGATTGTCGAGCGGCGCCCCCGAAAGCTCCAGCTGGCCGGCCGGCTCCAGGCTCACCGTACCATCGGCGCCGGAAAGGGCGATGACCTTGCCGCCTTCTTCCACCGGCTCCCAGCCATAGGCGGTCAGGCCCATCAGCAGGTCGTGGATGCCGCCGGGCTCGTCATAGGAAGGGGCGGCATGGTCGGAAAGGCGATACACGAATTTTTCATGTTCGGTGCCGATCCGCCATTGCCCGGCCGGCTTGCAGCCACGCTCGAACACTTCGATCAGCTCCGCGCGATTTTCAATCGGCGCGTCCTCGCCTGCGGTGGTGGTTCTCGTGCTCATTAACGCCGCCTGTAGCGATGGTTACACAACTACGCCAGAGCAGAGTTCATTTCGGTCGCGACACCCCAGTCACCCATGCGCCCCATCCACAGGCTGACGGCGGCAACCATGGCCGTATCCGCCCGCAAAATCCGCGGACCCAATGATATGCGCACCGTCTGCGGCATCGCCCTTATCGCCGCGCGTTCAGCCGCGTCGAACCCGCCTTCCGGGCCGATCAAAATTGCCGCCGGGGCCGGCGCGCGATTCGCTGCATCGATCAGCGGTTCGCCGCCTTCCTCGTCCGCAAAGACCAGCGCCCTGTCCTGCGGCCAGTCCTTCAGCAGCCGGTCAAGCGTGATCATGCCCGCCAGTTCGGGCAAAGCCGTGCGCTCACATTGTTCGGCGGCCTCGATCATATGCGCCTTCAGCCGGTCGGTGTTCAGCCGGTCCACAACCGTGCGCCGCGTCTGCACCGGCACAAAACGGGCGACGCCAAGTTCACAGGCTTTTTCCGCCATCCAGTCCACCCGCCCCTTTTTGATCGGGGCAGCGCACAGCCACAGATCAGGCACCACCTCGCGCGGACGCAGGCATCGGTCGATCAGCACGGTGGCCCGGCGCTTGCCCACGTCGGCCATCCTGCCCAGCCATTCGCCGCTGCGGTCGTCGAACAGGCGCACGACATCGCCCGGCTGTCGCCGCATCACCTGCACCAGATAATGTGCGGCAGGCGCCGGCAGGTCGATGATCGCATCTTCGCAAAGCATGGCCTCGACGAACAGGCGCGGCGTGGTAGAGAATTCGACCAATGACATTGCTGCCCCCTAACACACCGCCCGCCCCGCTGGAACCGCTGCGCGAGGCGACGCTCACCCCCGATGCCGAACGGCGCGGATGGATCGCGCTGCTGCCGCCGCGCCTGCGCGATTATGCGCTGCTTGCCCGGATGGATCGGCCGATTGGCTCGTGGCTGCTGTTCTGGCCCTGCGCGTGGAGCGTGGCGCTGGCCGGCACGCTTCCGGGTGACTGGCGGCTGGTGCTGTGGCTTGGTATTGGTTCCATTGCCATGCGCGCGGCCGGCTGCGTCTACAACGACATCGTCGACCGCGATCTTGACCGCAAGGTTGCCCGCACCCGCGTTCGACCCGTGGCGGCCGGCCGTGTTTCGGTAAGGGCCGCGGCGATATGGATGGCGCTGCTTTGCCTGATCGGACTTGTCGTGCTGCTTCAACTCAACCGGCTGGCACAGGGGGTGGCGCTTGGCTCCCTCGCGCTGGTCGCCGCCTATCCATTCATGAAGCGCATCACATGGTGGCCGCAGGCATGGCTTGGCCTGGTCTTCACCTGGGGGGCGCTGGTCGGCTGGCCGGCAGCACTCGGCAGCTTCGACTGGCCGGCAGTGGCGCTTTATGCCGCGGCCTTCTGGTGGACCATGGGCTATGACACCGTCTACGCGCTTCAGGACATTGAGGATGACGTCGTGGCCGGCGTCAAATCCTCCGCCCGCAGGTTGGGCACGCACGCGCGCGGTGGCATTGCACTTTTCTATCTGCTGACCATCCTGTTCATGGCGCTGGCGCTGTGGCTGCGCCGGCCGGACCCGCTGGTACTGCTGGCGCTGATCCCCGCCGCGCTGCATTTCTGCTGGCAGGCGGCGACGCTCGACCCCGCCGACGATGCCAATGCGCTGCGCCGTTTCCGGTCGAACCGCTTTGCCGGGCTGCTGCTGTTCCTTGCCACATGGGTGGTCGGCAGCGCCGGCTGATGCGCAAGGCGGTTGCGCTGCGGCTGGCGGGGGCGCTAAGCGATGAACCATGCTTTCGGTATCCAGCGCGCTTGATCGCCTCCACACCGCCATTGCCGCAGCCCGCGCCGCCGGTGCTGACGCCGCCGACGCCATTTATGTCGGCGACATGTCCACCAGCGTCCAGGTCCGGCTTGGCAAGCTGGAGGATGTCGGCCGCTCCGAAGGGGAGGAGATCGGCATCCGCATGTTCTTCGGCGGGCGTTCGGCCAGCGTCTCCACTTCCGATCTCAGGCCCGACGCCATGGCCGGCCTTGTCGATCGCGCCGCCGCAATGGCGCGGGAAGCGCCGGAAGATCCCTATGCCGGCCTTGCCCCGGAAGACATGTTGCTGAAGGGCGGCTTCCCCGACCTTGATCTCGATGACGGTGGCAGCGACAGCCCGGACATATTGCGCAACATGGCGCTGGAGGCGGAAGATGCCGCCCGTTCGGTCGACGGTGTCACCAACAGCGAAGGCGGCGGCGCCAGCGCCGGTCGCGCCACCGTTGCGATCGCGACATCGCACGGCTTTTCCCAGGGCTATACCGGCACATCCTATGGCGCATCGGCCAGCGTCGTTGCCGGCACCGGCAATGCCATGCAGCGCGACTATGCCTATCGCCAGTCGCGCCATCTGGCTGATCTTGAAGCCGCCGCCAGCATCGGCCGGCGCGCCGGCGAACGCGCGGTGGCCCGGCTCAACCCGGTCAAGCTGCGCAGCGGGGCCATGCCGGTGGTGTTCGATCCGCGCGTCGGCGCCGGCCTGCTGGGCCATCTGATTGGGGCGATCACCGGCTCCGCCATCGCCCGCAAGACCAGCTTCCTGCTCGACAACAAGGGCAAGCCGGTTTTTGCAAAGGGCGTAACGGTACGCGACGACCCGCATCGCAGGCGCGGGCTGCGCTCCAAGCCGTTCGACGGTGAAGGCCTTCCCACTGCTCCCGGCGCGATCATCGATGACGGCGTGCTGACCGGTTGGCTGCTCGAATCCGCATCGGCGCGGCAGCTGGGCAGCAGGCCCACCGGCCATGCGACACGCGGCGTCGGCGGCCCGCCGGGCGCCGGCACCACCAATCTCTACATGGAGGCCGGCAGCCTTTCTCCCGAAGAGCTGATGGCCGACATCGGCAACGGCGTCTATATCACCGAACTGATCGGCCATGGCGTCAATCCCGTTACAGGTGATTACAGCCGTGGTGCCGCCGGTTTCCTTATCGAAAACGGGCGGATCGGGGCGCCCGTTGCCGAAATCACCATCGCCGGCAATCTGAAGGACATGTTCCTCAATCTTGTGCCCGCATCCGATCTTGAACTGCGCCGTTCCGTCGATGTGCCGACGATCAGGGTGAATGGAATGATGGTGGCGGGTGCCTGACTTAAGCGCACAGGACATTTCCGACATAGCGCGCGCGGCAGGCCGGCTTGCGCTTCGCCGCGCCGGTGAAGCCTATGGTCAATGGGAAAAAGTGCCCGGCCATCCGGTGTGCGACATCGATCTCGAAGTGAACGAACTGCTGCGCGAGCGGCTGTCCCGCCTCGATCCCGGTGCGGCGTGGCTTTCGGAAGAAAGCGCCGACGATGCCGCCCGCCTTACCAGTAGAAGACTGTGGGTGGTCGATCCCATTGACGGCACGCGCGACTATCTGCGCGGGCGTCCCGGCTGGGCGATTTCGGTGGCGCTGGTCGAAAATGGCAAGCCCGTTGTCGGCGTGCTCGATGCACCGGCGCGCAATGAACATTGGCTCGCCACCCTGGGCAGTGGCGCCACCTGCAACGACCAGCCGATCCACGTCAGCGGCCGGACACATTTTCCGGGTTCGCGCGTGCCGGCAGATCAATTGTCCAAGGTGGATCGCGATCTTGTTGCAGTGGCAAAGCCCAATTCCATCGCATTGCGCATGGCAATGGTGGCGGCGGGCAGCGCAGATCTTGTCGCCTCGGTCCGCTGGGGCAATGAATGGGATATTGCCGCCGCCGCCCTCATCGTCAGCGAGGCGGGCGGCATGGTGACGGATGCGATGGGCCGCCCCCTCAGCTTCAATGCCTTTCCGCCTACGGCCTTCGGCGTGCTTGCGGCAACGCCTGGCATCCATGCAGCGGCGGTGGAGCGGCTCAGGCCACGGGCGCAAGCCGCAATCGGCTGATCTCGATCTTCGGGCAGCGGTTCATCACCACTTTCAGCCCGGCTGCCTCGGCCCGTGCCGCCGCATCTTCATTGATCACGCCGATCTGCATCCAGATCGACTTTGCGCCAAGGGCGATGGCTTCATCGACGATAGGGCCAACCGCGTCGGACCGGCGGAATATGTCCACCATGTCGATCGCCTCGCCGATCTGCGCCATGTCGCGCCATACATATTCGCCGTGCACATGCTCGCCGGTGATTTGCGGGTTCACCGGCAGCACGCGATAGCCAAAGTCCTGCAACGCCTTCATCACGCCATAGCTGGGCCGGTCCGGCCGGTCGGACGCGCCGACCAGTGCCACCGTTCGCGTGTCCTCCAGCAGGCGGCGGATGTCTTCGTCACTGGTCAGCGGCATGGTCTTCTCCTCATTCGATCGCGGCGATCAGCTTTCGCGCAATGGCAAGAAACGCCTCTGCCTGCGGCCCTTCACCGGCGGCCGGCGGAACGCCTTCGTCCGATGCCTTGCGAATCGCAATGTCCAGCGGCACCCGGCCAAGGAAGGGAACGCCAAGCGCGGCGCATGTTTCCTCAGCACCGCCCTGCCCGAACGGCTCGGACATTTCACCGCAATGCGGGCAGATATAACCCGACATGTTTTCCACCACGCCGATGATCGGCACATGCGTCTGGCGGAACAGGTCTATGCCGCGCCGTGCGTCGATCAACGCCAGGTCCTGCGGGGTGGACACGATGACGGCGCCGGCCGGCCGCTGCTTCTGGATCAGCGAAAGCTGGATGTCGCCCGTGCCCGGCGGCAGGTCGAGGATGATCGGATCGGCATCGCCCCATTGCGCGTCATTCACCAACTGGTTCAGCGCGCTGGCCACCATCGGTCCGCGCCATGCGATCGCCCGGTCGGTATCCACCAGCATCCCGATGGACAGGGCGCGGATGCCATGCGCCTCCATCGGCACCAGCTTCTTGTCGATTGCGGTGGCGCGTTCGCCTGCCCGGCCGATGAGCGTCGGCACCGAAGGGCCATGGATGTCGGCATCGATCAATCCGGGCTTGCGGCCCAGCCGGGCAAGGGCGACGGCAAGGTTTACCGACAGTGTCGACTTGCCAACGCCGCCCTTGCCGCTGGCCACAGCGATCAGCCGCCGCTCACGCCGTTCCGCCGTGCGGACGATGCGGACTTCATGCACGCCCGTCGCTGCCGCTATGGCGCGAATCTCTCCCTCCAGCCGCGCCACTGCGTCGCCGGAAAGACCTTCCACCCCCAACACCAGCGTCGCCACGCCGTCACGCACCCGCGGCGGCGCCAGCCTGCCGCCGCTGACCAGCCCGGTGCCGTTCAGCGGATCGGCGATCCTGTCCAGCGCCTGCCCAAGTTCATTTTCCTGTGCCATTCGTCCAACACTCGCAATTCGGGGGATGCCTTCGTATATAGACGCATGAGGCGGGTGAAAGCGCGGATTTCAAGGACGTAATGACATTGAATAACGATGGCGGTTCCCAGGGGCCCTGGGGCGGAAGCGGTGGCCGCGACGGCGATGGCGGCGGCGGCCCGCGCAATCCCTGGGGTCAGCAGCCACGCGGCCCCGGCCGGGGAAATCGCAAGTCCGGCCCGGATCTGGAGTCGCTGCTGCGGCAAGGCCGGCAAAGGCTGCGTTCGTCCCTGCCCGGCGGCCCGCGCACCGGCGACAATCGCCGTCTGCTGTTCACCGTCGCCGGCGCGGTGATTGCGGCATGGATCGTCCTGACCGGCTTTTACCGTATCGATCCGCAGGAACGCGGCGTGGTGACGCGGCTTGGCAAATATGTCGCGACCACCGGGCCGGGCATGCACATGAAGCTGCCCTTCCCCATCGACAAGGTCCACAAGCTGCCGGTGGAGGCGGTGTCGTCGATCGACATCGGATCAACCAGCGCCGACACGCAGAATCTGATGCTGACGGGCGACCAGAACATCATCGACATCGCCTATGCGGTGCGCTGGAAGATTCGCGATCCCGAACAATATCTGTTCGAACTGGCGGATCCTGAAAACACCATCCGGGAAGTGAGCGAAAGCGCGATGCGCGCCGCCATTTCCAATGTCACGCTCAACGCCGCCATAGGCCCGCAACGCGCCGAAATCGCCGATCGGGTGCGCGAACGGGCGCAGGAACTGCTCGACAGCTATCGCGCCGGCATCGACGTGCTTGGCGTGGACATCAAGCAGGCCGATCCGCCCAAGGAGGTGGACGAAGCCTTCAAGGACGTGTCGGCATCGCAGCAGGACGCGCAGAAATATCTGAACGACGCCAACGCCTATGCGCAGCAGATCACGGCGCAGGCACAGGCGGAGGCGACGGCCTTCGACAAGGTCTATGAACAATATCGCCTTGCCCCGGCGGTGACCCGCAAGCGCATGTATTTCGAAACGATGGAAAATGTGCTCGCCAATGTGAACAAGACGATTGTGGAGGCACCGGGCGTGCAAACCTATCTGCCGCTGCCCGAAGTGCAACGCCATGTGAAGGAGGCGCAGTAACATGCAGCAGACCATGTTGCGCCACCCGATGGCCTGGGTCATCGGCCTCGTCGTTGCGCTGTTCGTGCTTTCGCTTTCGATGTTCACCGTGCCGGAATCGAAACAGGCGATCGTCGTGCGGCTGGGCAAGCCGAACAGGATCGTCAACGCCTATGACCCGGCCCAGCCCTTCGGCCGCACCGGCGCAGGGCTGCTTGCCCGGCTGCCGTTCGTCGAAAATGTCGTCTATGTCGACAAGCGCATCCTCGACCTCGACATGCCGCCGCAGACGGTGCTTTCCACCGATCAGCTTCGCCTTGTCGTGGATGCCTTCGCGCGGTTCCGCATCGTCGATCCGTTGCGCATGTATCAGACCGCGGGCAGCGAGGCGCGGGTTGCCGATCAGCTTTCGCGCATCCTCAGCTCGCGGCTGCGCAATGAACTGGGCAAGCAGCCGTTCGCGGCGCTGCTCAGCCCCGAACGCGGCGTGCTGATGGACCAGATCCAGACATCGGTGAACCGTGCCGCCCAGCGTTATGGCGCTGAAATCGTCGATGTGCGGATCAAGCGCGCCGATCTGCCGGGCGGCACGCCGCTGGACAGCGCGTTCGAGAGGATGCGCACTGCCCGCCGGCTGGAGGCAGCGGCGATTCGCGCCCAGGGTTACAAGCAGGCACAGATCATCCGGGCGGAAGCCGATGCAACGGCATCGCACACCTATGCTGCCGCCTTTGGGAAAGACCCGGACTTTTATGCGTTCTACCGTGCGATGCAGTCGTATCGGCGTACTTTCGCGGACAAGCCTGATGACGGCTCTGCCGTGGTCCTGTCGCCGGACAACGAGTATCTGAAGGAATTTCGAGGCAGGTCGGGCAAGTGACGGGGGCATATTCAACCTGTGTTAAGACGCCTCCATCAATTGCTGACCTAGACTTCACCGACACACACCCGGGAGAGAAAAGCTCGTGCGTTACGCCTATGGACTGACCGCAGCACTTCTTGCCACCGGCGCTGCTGCTACCTTTGCCTTTCAGCAGCCGGTTGGCGCACAGGTTCCGCAAAACGCGCCCGGCAATGTGGCCGCCGCCGCGCCACGACCTGGCGCACCGATGAGCTTTGCCGACCTGGCAGCACGGCTCCAGCCCGCGGTCGTAAACATTTCCACCACGCAGAAGATCAAGGTGAACCAGCCCGGCTTCCCCTCGGGCACGCCGTTCGATGATCTGTTCCGCCAGTTCGGCATGGGCGGCGGAGGTGGCGGCCAGCCGGTGACGCGGGAAGCCACGTCGCTCGGCTCAGGCTTCATCATTTCGGCCGATGGCTATGTCGTTACCAACAACCATGTCATTTCCGGCGGGCAGGACCGGGCGGCGCCGGTGGAAAGCATCACCGTCACCCTGGCCGATCAGAAGGAATATAAGGCGCGCATCATCGGCCGCGACCTGCTGACCGATCTCGCACTGCTGAAGATCGACGCCAAGAACCTGCCGTTCGTGCAGTTCGGCGATTCCAAGCATCTGCGCGTGGGTGACTGGGTGATCGCCATCGGCAATCCGTTCGGCCTTGGCGGATCGGTGACGGCGGGCATCGTATCAGCCCTGCACCGCAATATCGGCACCGGCATCTACGACCGCTATATCCAGACCGACGCCTCCATCAATCAGGGCAATTCCGGCGGTCCGATGTTCGATCTTGCCGGCAATGTCGTCGGCATCAACACCGCCATCTATTCGCCCACCGGCGGTAATGTCGGCATCGGCTTTGCCATTCCCGCCGAACAGGCGCGTCCGGTGATCGAAACGCTGAAGAATGGCGGCAAGATTCGGCGCGGTTATCTGGGCGTCGCCATCCAGCCGATGACGGAAGACATTGCCGCCAGCCTTGGCCTGCCCAAGGATCGCGGTGAAATCGTCGCCCGTGTCGAACCGGGCCAGCCCGCGTCGCGCGCCGGCATCCGCCAGGGTGACGTCATCGTCAAGGTCAACGGGCAGGAAGTGACGCCGGACAATACCCTGTCGTTCATCGTCGCCAATCTGCCCATCGGTACGCGCGTGCCGGTGGAGCTGATCCGTGGCGGCAATCGCCAGACGGTGACGGCCGTGGTGGGCGAACGTCCACCCGAAGAACAGCTTGCTGCCAGCAATGACGATTTTTCGGAAGATGACAGCGATTCGCCCGAACAGGCGGAACGTGCGTCACAGGCCAGCCTTGGCATTTCGCTACAGGCGCTGACCCCGCAGATCGCCCGCCAGCTTCGTGTTCCGGAAAACACCAAGGGTGTCGTGATCGCATCGGTCGATCCGTCCAGCGATGCGGCACAGACCGGCCTGCGCCGCGGTGACATCATCCTGTCGATCAACCAGGTGCCGACGGACACACCGCAATCCGCCGCAAAGGCGGTTGCCGATGCCCGCCGGGCCAAGCGCGACCATGTGCTGCTGCTGGTGCAGCGCGGCCCGGGGCCGGCCCGCTATATCGGGCTGAAGCTGGCCACGCCGAAATAAGGGCTGAAACAAGGGAGTGGCCCTTGGCTGAAAAACGGGCTTCGGTCTGCCGGACCGGAGCCTGTTTTTTTGGGCCGTTCCCTCTGTGTAAGATCCTGGCATCCACCCAATAAAAAGCCCCGATCATCCATGATGACCGGGGCTTTATGCCGTTCAGGACAGCTGCCGGGCTGTATCCATGGGTCCTTCCGGGCGAATAGCCGGGCGCGGACCGGCGATCAGCCGCCCAGGCTGACCTTTGCGGTGTTGCCGTCCTGCGTCGCGCCGGCCTGCAACAGATCGACGGTGAAGCTGCCCTTGTTGACGACCATGGTCTTGGGATCGCCAACGGTGGAACGCGCACCGACCGTCGCCTGCGGTGTTGCATCGGTCTTGTCGATCAGATTTTCCTCGCCCGCGCTTTTTGGTGCCGCCTTGGCCGCATCCCCGAACAGCGCGCGCAATGCCTCGCTCTGCGGGTCGGTTTCCAGCGGGCGCGGTGCGCCGGGCTTGGGCGGGTTCAGTGCATAATCCGGTGGGATGACCAGCGGGGCCGTGCGCGTTACCGCGAATTCATCCGGACGGTCGCGGTTGAGCACACCGCCGCTACCACCGCCACAGGCCGAAAGAGCCAGAGCCGCCACTGGTGCGGCATATGCGAGCATCGCCTTACGCATCTTTATAAAACTCCCCTTCCGGGCGCTTGTCCGACCGCGAGAACAATGCGCGGATCAATAAAATCGCAACGCCAATGCTAATCGCGGCATCGGCCAGATTGAAGATCAGAAATGGACGCCACGCGCCAATATGCAGATCAAGAAAATCGACGACATAGCCGAAGCGCACCCGATCCAGAATATTGCCGAGCGCGCCGCCAAGCACCAGTCCAAGTGCAATGCTATCGCCACGCCGCTGTTCGCGCCATAGCCATATCGCAACCACAGTGGCAATCAGCGCCGTGAACGCGACGAGCAGCCAGCGCTCCCCCTCGCTTCCCGCCGTCAGAAAGCCCATGGAAACACCCCGGTTTTCCGTCCAGGTGAAATTGAATATCGGCAGCAGCGTAATCTGCCCGCGTGCCTGCAAAGCGAGCGGGCCGACCACCAGCCATTTCAGCAGCTGGTCCGCCACCAGAACGGCAAGCGCAAGCACCAGCCCACATGCACGGTGGGTGCCGCCCGTCCGACGATCAACCATTGGACACCACGGCATCGCAACGCGCGCACAGGGCGCCATCTTCGCTCACTTCCGGCAGATACCGCCAGCAACGGCCGCATTTGTGGTTATCCGTCACTCGCACTATCGGCCGTTCGCCGGCCTGCGGATCGACGTCCACCTGGGAGACGATGAACAATTCGGCCAGGTCAAGCCCCTTGCCCATGGCATCGCCGGGCGGCGCAATCGTCACTTCCGCCTCAAGGCTGGAGCCGATGTCCTTTGCCCGACGCATGGGTTCGATCTCTCCGGTGACGGCAAGGCGCACATCACGCAACGCTTCCCAGCGCGCGCCCAGCGCATCGTCACGCCAGCCGGCATCGATCTGCGGCCACTCGAGGAAATGGACGGAGCCATTTTCATCCGGAAAGCGCGTCTGCCACACTTCTTCCGCCGTGAACGCAAGGATCGGCGCGGCATAGCGGATCAGCGCATGGAACAGCACGTCCAGCACCGTGCGATAGGCACGGCGCTTCAGGCTGTCGGCAGCGTCGCAATAAAGGCTGTCCTTGCGAATATCGAAGAAGAACGCCGATAGATCATTGTTCGCAAAGGTGGTCAGCGCGGTGACATAGCGCGAAAATTCGAAATCATTCGCCGCCTGCCGCAATTCGCCGTCCAGCACCGCCAGCAGGTGCAGCACGTAACGCTCCAGCTCGGGCATTTCCGCCGGGCTGACCTTTTCGGCATCGCTGAACCCGTCGAGCGCGCCCAGCAGATAGCGGAAGCTGTTGCGCAGCTTGCGATAGGCGTCGGTGGTGCCGGCCAGCACTTCCTTGCCGATGCGGACATCGTCGAAATAGTCGGTGGAGGCGACCCACAGGCGCAGAATATCTGCCCCGCTTTCGCCGATCACCTTCAATGGATCGGTGACATTGCCAAGCGACTTGGACATTTTGCGGCCCTGCCCGTCGAGCGCAAAGCCATGGGTGAGCACGGCGTCATAGGGCGCACGGCCGCGCGTGCCGCTGCTTTCCAGCAGGGAGGACTGGAACCAGCCGCGATGCTGATCCGATCCTTCGAGATAGAGATTGGCGCGAACCCCCTCGCCATAGCGCGCTTCGACCACAAAGGCATGGGTGCTGCCCGAATCGAACCACACGTCGAGGATATCGTTCACCACCTCGTAATCGGCGAAATCATGATCGGGGCCAAGCAGTGCCTGATGATCCGCCTGGAACCAGGCATCGGCGCCACCCTGACGAAATGCCTCGACAATCCGTGAATTGACCGCAGGATCGCGCAGATAATCACCGGTCTTGCGGTTGACATAGAGCGCGATCGGCACGCCCCAGGCGCGCTGGCGGGAAATCACCCAGTCCGGCCGGCCTTCCACCATGGAGCGGATGCGGTTCTTCGACCGTTCCGGCACCCAGCGCGTCTCGTCGATAGAGGCGAGCGCAATGTCGCGCAACGTCGCACCATTGCTTGCCCGCCCGGCATGGATCGGCCGATCCATGCCGATGAACCATTGCGGCGTGCAGCGATAGATGACCTTGGCCTTGGACCGCCAGCTGTGCGGATAGCTGTGCTGGAACGGCCCGGCGGCAAGCAATGCTCCCGCATCGCGCAGATCGGTGCAGATCGGCCCTTCCGGTGCATTGAGCTTCGGCGCGATGACCGAGCCCTGCCCCCCCATCCAGAGCCAGTCCGCCCGGTAAAAACCGTTCGGCTCCACCGCGAACACGGGGTCGATATTATGCGCCTTGCACAAGGCAAAATCGTCCTCGCCATGATCCGGCGCCATGTGGACAAGGCCGGTGCCGGCATCGGTAGTGACGAACTCACCCGGCAGGAACAGGCGCGGACGGGCGAAAAAGCCGCCCTTTTCATGCATCGGATGGCGTGCAACCGCGCCGGCAAGCTGAGAACCCTTGCCGGACCAGATCAGTGTCTGGCCCGCCGCATCTGCCGAGGAAGCAGAGTCAGCATCGCCATGACGCTTCAATGCGCTGTCCAGCAATTCCTGCGCCAGCACCAACACCCGCTGGCCGACCCGTACCGCCACATAATCGACCTCGGCCCCATAGGCGATGGCCTGGTTGACCGGGATCGTCCATGGCGTGGTCGTCCAGATCACCGCATGGGCGCCGACCAGTTCCGGCGCATTGGGCGCGTCGATGATTTCAAACGCCACGTCGATCTGTGTGGAGGTGATGTCTTCATACTCCACCTCCGCCTCGGCCAGTGCGGTCTTTTCCACCGGCGACCACATCACCGGCTTCGATCCGCGATAAAGCTGGCCGCTTTCGGCGAATTTCAGCAGTTCGCCGGCAATCACCGCCTCTGCGTCATAGGTCATGGTCAGATAGGGATTGGCCCAATCCCCCATCACGCCGAGGCGCTGGAACTGCTCCTTTTGCAGTCCCACCCATTTATCGGCATAGGCGCGGCATTCTGCGCGGAACTGGACAGGGTCCACCTCGTCCTTGTTCAGCTTCTTCGCGCGATAGGCTTCTTCCACCTTCCATTCGATCGGCAGGCCATGGCAATCCCAGCCGGGCACATAGGGCGCGTCCTTGCCCATCAGGCTCTGGCTGCGGACGATGATGTCCTTCAGCACCTTGTTCAGCGCATGGCCCATGTGGATGTCGCCATTGGCATAGGGCGGGCCATCGTGAAGGATGAAGCGTTCGCGCCCGGCCCGCTGTTCGCGCAGCCGGTCGTAAATGCCGATACGCGCCCAGCGTTCCAGAATCGCCGGCTCCTTCTGGGCCAGCCCGGCCTTCATCGGGAAATCGGTTTTGGGCAGGAACACCGTGGAACGGTAATCCGGCTGCTGCGATGGCTTGGACGTATCGGTCATACCCGCGCGGATTAGCGGGGACATGGCCTATTGTCTATCGCGGCATCCAATATCATCGCCGCTTCAGGCCGCAAGCAGCTGCCGCGCAAGCACGCAATCGGCGTCCATCTGGCGGATAAGGGCGTCCAGCCCGTCGAAGCGCGCCTCCGGCCGCAGATAATGGCGCAGTTCCACGCTCAGTCGCTGGCCATAAAGATCGCCGCTGAAATCGAACAGATGCACTTCCAGCAATTCCTTCGGCGGGTCGAACATCGGCCTGACACCAAGATTGGCCGCACCATCCACAACCCGGCCGTCCTCCAGCCGGCAACGCACCGCATAAATGCCATAGGCCGGGCGTTGATAGGCGCCCATGTCGATATTGGCCGTGGGAAAGCCGATTTCGCGGCCCCGCTTGTCGCCATGAGAGACAAAGCCTTCGATCGTATAGGGCCGGGTCAGCATGGCAGCGGCGGCTTCGGGCGCACCTGACTCCAGCGCGGCGCGGATGCGGGTGGACGAAATCACGCCCTGTGCATCGCTGACCGGCGCCACCGTCTGCGCGCGAATGCCATAGCGGGTGCCAAGCATCGCCAGACTTGCAACGGTGCCGGAACGCTGACGGCCAAAGGTGAAATCGTCACCAGTCACCACGCCTGAAGCATCGAAACGGGCGGAAAGCCAGTCCTGCACGAAGGATTCGGGAGTCACCGCCGCCAATGCCGCATCGAAATGCAGCACCAGAACGCCATCCACGCCTGCGGTGCTCATCAGCCGCAGGCGCTGGTCCAGCGTGGTGAGCTGGAACGGCTGGCGTTCCGGCCTGAAATAGCGGCCGGGATGCGGATCGAAGGTGGCGACCAGCGCCGGCCGCCCCTGCGCCCGCGCCTGTTCCAGCGCCCGACCGACCACGGCCTGATGGCCAAGGTGAAAGCCGTCGAAATTGCCCAGCGCAATAATGCCACCGCGATATTCGCGCGGCAGCGGCGCGTCCGTGTCCAGCCGATTCATGGGGCGCTTCTATAGAAAGCTATGACGGTAAGGACAATTACGCGCATCCCACATCTATGCGCGCCCTGCACCGCGCAACAAGGTGACATAATCATAGGCAGGCGCCTGGCCCTGCGCTTCATGCGTTTCACGCGCCACTTCCCGCCATTGCCGGGGGTCGGGCGCCGCCATCACCGTGTCACCGGCCGGCGACACATGCACCTCGGTCAGTTCGATCCTGTCGGCCCGGTCCTCGAACAGGCGGAATATCTCTGCCCCGCCAATCACCGTCACCGCCGGCACATCGCCCGCCAGTGCCAGCGCGGCCGCCGCATCATGCGCGACTTCCGCCCCCTGCGCCTGCCACTGATGGTCGCGCGTCAGCACGATATGGCGGCGGCCGGGCAAAGGGCTGGGGAAGGAATCGAACGTCTTGCGGCCCATGATCATCGGCGTCCCCATGGTGAGCGCCTTGAACCGTTTCAGGTCCGCCGGCAGATGCCAGGGCAGATGCCCATCGACGCCGATCACGCCATTGTCGCCGCGTGCCACGACAAAGATCACTTCCGGCCTTCTGTCCATCCCCATCCCATTTCCTTCATCCCTTGCAGGCTGGCCCTCGCCCGCCTTTGCCGCCCGTCATGACAGCAGCCATCACAATGGCCGGCGCTTTCGACAATTTCGCGCGTGCCTCTTTTTGAAAAACATGGTCTTTAGGCCATGGGATGACAAGAAGCGGCAGATCATCATGAACAGGCGTATTCAACAGGCGGGCACCGTGGTTTTCCTTGGCCTTGCGGTGGCGGCATGCGGACAGAAACTGTCGGGCAGCTATCGCGGCGACGGCACTGGCTTCATCGACGAAATGCGTTTCGGCCCCGGCGACAAGGTGGCGATCACCGGTTTCGATCGCACCGACATCGGCAGCTACAAGATCGACGGCAAGCGCGTCACTATCATCCTGCCCGGCGGCGAATCGCAGATCTTCGTGATCGATGAAAAGAAATGCCTGTTCGGCGGCACCATCACCGGCCGCCTTTGCCCCAAATAGCGCAGCGGCCGGCGGCTGGCGCGTCAGACGGCCACCGGCGCGGCGATGTGCGGCTGCGGATGATAATCCAGCACTTCGAAATCCTCGATCCGGTAATCGAAGATCGAGTCCGGCCGCCGGTTGATGATCAGTTTCGGATTTCCCGCCGGCGTGCGTGACAGCTGTTCGCGCACCAGATCGGCGTGGTTGAGGTAGAGGTGAACGTCACTGCCCGTCCACACCAGTTCACCGGGCTCAAGATCGCATTGCTGGGCGATCATGCGGATCAGCAATGATGCAGAAAACACGTTGAAGGCGAAGCCAAGCCCCAGGTCGCAGGACCGCTGCCACAACATGCCCGACAGCTTTCCGTCAGCGACATGATATTGATAGGTCATGTGGCACGGCGGCAACGCCATGCCGCCCAGTTCGGCCACGTTCCATCCCGTGAAGATATGGCGGCGGGAACCGGGATTGTTCCTTATTCCATCCACCAGCGCGGCGATCTGGTTGATGCCCGTCGCCTCGCGCCGGTAAAGCCCATCGCCCGTCGGCGTATAGCGGGGCCAATTGACCCATTGCGCGCCGTAAACGGGGCCAAGATCGCCCCATTCCGCTGCAAAATCATCATCTTCGATGATGCGCTGTTCAAATGTATCGCGGTCGATCTGTTCGCCAGTCTCGCGCCGGTAACGGTCCAGCGGCCAGTCTGTCCAGATATGCACGCCCTGCTGCACAAGGGAACGGATATTGGTATCCCCGGTCAGGAACCACAGCATTTCACGCGCCGCGGTTTTCCAGAAGATGCGCTTGGTGGTCAACAGCGGCACCTGATCGTCGGCCAGCGAATAGCGTATCATCGCGCCGAACAGCGACCGCGTGCCAACGCCGGTGCGGTCGATGCGTTCGGAACCTTCGGTCCATACCCGGCGCATCAGGTCCAGATATTGCTGTTCCGGATGATTCCGTTCGACCATTTCCCGCCTTTCAATGCCTGACCGTGGACTAGCGCAGGGCGGCATCCCACACAATGATGCAGAAATTCGGCATGAAAAGAGCAGTGTTGTCGAAAGGACATTTGCACGTCAGAAAGATAGCGTTAGCAATATAAGCCAGGTAAATATTTATCAGATGATATTAATCCACTCTGGAGGGGATTCGGGTCGTATCCCGCATTCGCTGTAATAGGATCGCAACATGGCGAGTGAGCCGGACCAAGCGTGTTGGGACACCCAATGGGTCCAGCCCCAGAACAATGGGCTGGATTGCAGTTCGTTGAGCCGGGTGGTCGATCTGCTTCACCCCTTTTTCAGCAACCTCGGCGAAGAAGTGCTTCGCGTCCTTTTCCTCACCAGCAGTTGGGAATTGTGCGGCATGGTTGCGTGGTCGGGCAATCGCACCAGCATAGAGCTGCCGGTCCGGCGCATCATCGCATCCGCCCTGGCTGTCGATGCCCGCGCCCTTGTCATTGCGCATAATCATCCCAGTGGCGACAGCCGGCCCAGCCGCCGCGATGTGGAAGCAACGCGCGATCTGTCACGCATCTGCGACAGGCTGGGCATGCCATTGATCGATCACGTCATCCTTGCCAGCAACGAGATCACCAGCCTGCGTTCGCTCCGGTTGATCTGACCGCCGCCTTTCGCCAATCAGCCATCGGTCACAACGGGGGAAAAACGATTCTGGCCTGGGTCAGCGCCATCGGCATTGGCGCACTTTCCATCGCGGCGCGAGAGTGCATCATGTTCGCGGCTATCGTCATGGCCGTGTTCGGCATCGACGATCTGGCGGTGGACTGCATCTATTTCTGCCGCCGGGGCTGGCGGCGGCTGACGGTCTATAGCCGACACCGTCGGGCAAGCGCGGCGACGCTGCCGCCGCCGGCACGGCCGGGGCGCATCGCGATCATCATCCCGGCATGGGATGAAGCGGCAGTGATCGGCGACATGCTGCGCGCGCTGCTGAATCGGCTGCGGCATGATGATTATGCCGTTTTCGTCGGCGTCTATCCCAATGATCCAGCCACCATGGCGGCCGTGCGGGCGGTGGACGACCCGCGGATCATCATGGCCGTGACCGCCCGTGACGGGCCGACGACCAAGGCCGATTGCCTCAACCGCCTGTGGCGGGCGGTGCTGGTGGAGGAATTGCGCGCTGCCCGGCCGTTCAAGGCCATTGTCATGCACGATGCCGAAGATGTCGTGCATTCTATGGAGCTTTACGTCGTCGACCGGCTGATCGAGCGGTGCGACATGATCCAGTTTCCCGTCCTGCCTATTCCCGATCCACGTTCACGCTGGATCAGTGGCCATTATCTTGATGAATTTGCCGAATCGCACGGCAAGGAGCTTGTCGTTCGCGAAGCTCTGGGCGCTGCCATGCCATCGGCAGGCGTCGGCTGCGCGATCAGCCGCGCAATGCTTGACAAGGTGGCGTTGGCCAACGGCGGCAACCCCTTCAATCCCGCCAGCCTGACAGAGGATTACGAACTGGGCATCCGCATCGGCATGCTTGGCGGCAAGGGCATATTGGCCCGTGTTCCGGGTGACGACGGGCGGATGACCATTGCCACTCATGAACATTTCCCCGCAACGCTGGAGGAGGCGGTGCGCCAGAAAACCCGCTGGCTTACCGGCATCGTCATCCATGGCTGGGACAGGCTGGGCTGGCACGACAGTCTTGCCGAAAGCTGGATGCGCCTGCGCGACCGCAAGAGCCTGCTTGCCGCGGCAGCAACGCTGGCCGCTTATATGGGTGCGATTGGCGGCATGTTGGTCAATATCAGCGCCGCAGCCCGGCCGGATATCCGCCATGTCGATGTGCTGCCGCTTGACGGGCTTTGGCCATGGCTGTTCTGGTTCAACGGTCTTACCCTGTCATGGCGGCTGGCGATGCGTTTCGTCTTTACCAGCCGCAGCTATGGCCTTGCCGAAGGGCTGCGGGCAGTGCCGCGCGCCTTCGTCGCCAATATGATCATGGTGCTGGCCAGCCTGCGCGTGCTGCGCAACGCGTTGCGGATGATCGGCAGCCATGCGCCGATCGAATGGCAGAAGACGCGACATCGCTTTCCCACCGTGCTGCCGGGCGAATGACGGTGCGTGTCCCGGCGGGGCTTCGCTGGCTGGCATTGGGCGCGGCCGCATGGCTGGGCTGGCGGTTGCCAGTGGCATGGCACGACATGATGGCGCTTGCCGCTCCATCGCCGCGCGATGATGGGAACCGCACGCTCCAGCCGCTGCCCGACGACAGGATCGCCGTTCAGGGCGCCGGCTCTGTCGCGGTGCTGGCAACCGGCGAAGATGCGGCGGCGTCCATCGAAACCGGCAAAGGCATGGTGCTGGCAATGCTTCCCGTCATCGGCATGGGCTCCGACGATGTGTTGCCGGCGGATTCATCCCCCACCGATGGGAGAATAGTGGAAAATCCTGCCCGGTCGCTCATGGGTGATGCCAACGGCGACACCGCTTCCGGCCGGCTGGCGACGCTTGCCTATCAACGGCTGAAAAACGGTGACAGGAAAACAGCGTCGGCACTGTTCAGTGCGGCGTTGACGGCCGATCCGCAGGATCCGCGCACCGGCTATTGGCGCGACGACCGAAACAATATTGTCCGCCGCTGGATGGCCAGCGCCTATATGCTGCTGCGCGGCGGCAAGGGCGATGCAGGTCCCGCACGGCTTGGCGGCGCGCAGGCCGGCGGGCGGCTGGTATGGATGCCCGATCCGCTGGCGCGACGGCCGGTGGCGCTTGCCCTTCGTGCATATAGTCCGCTCAATGCGCTTCGCCGCAACGTCCCGGCCAGCCATGGCATACAGGCAGTGGCCGGCGTGGAATGGGCGCCGCTTGCTTCGGTGCCGGTCAACATTGCCGCCGAACGCTATCTGCCCATTGGCGACGAAGCACGCAAAGGCTGGTCGCTGCGCCTGTCGGGCGGAATGGATCAATTGCCCATCGCGCCCGGCGTGGACGGTGGCGGCTATGTTCAGGGCGGGATCATCGGCCTTCACCATGCCGAAGCCTATGGCGAAGGGCGGATTCACATCGGGACTCACCATGATCTGGGCAATGGCCTTGCCCTGTCCGCCGCCGCCAATGGCTGGGCAGCGGCACAGCGCGGCACACAACGTGTCGACATCGGCCCATCTGCCGGCTTTTCGGCGACCGGCAGCAATCGCTCGATCAATGTCAGCATAGACTGGCGGCTGCGCGCGGCGGGGAATGCAAAGCCGGGCAACGGCCCCGCGCTGACCGTCAACGCTGCATTCTGAAGACGCAAAAATCGCCAATCCTGCTGTCGCATCGGCTGCCGGCTTCGGTTAAACCCTTGCAATGGACCTTTATCTGCCGATTGCCGGATTGTCGGTAAACGCCCTCGTCATCATCGGGCTGGGCGGCCTTGTCGGCTTTCTTTCAGGCATGTTCGGCGTTGGCGGCGGCTTTCTCACCACGCCGCTGCTCATCTTTTACGGGATACCGCCGGCGGTTGCCGTAGCTTCTTCCGCAACGCAGATCACCGGGTCGAGCGTCACCGGCGCACTGGCCTATTGGCGGCGCGGCGGCGTGGACATACGCATGGGCGTCGCGCTGGTCATCGGCGGTGTCGGCGGGTCGTTCAGCGGATCGCTGCTGTTCCGCCTGCTGCAAAATCTGGGGCAGATCGATATCGCCATCAGCCTGTCCTATGTCGTGCTGCTGGGCACGGTGGGCACGTTGATGCTGTGGGAAACGGTCAATACCTTGCGCGCCGCGCGCAAGGGGCACAAGCCGACGGCGCGGCCAAGGCACAATAAATGGATTGCGGCCCTGCCCTTTCGCTATCGCTTCTATAAATCGGGCCTTTACATCTCGCCGATCGCGCCGATGCTGCTTGGCTTCATCACCGGGCTGCTTACCGTGGCGCTTGGCGTTGGCGGCGGCTTCATCGTCGTGCCGGTGCTCATCTATCTGTTCGGAATGCCGGCCAGCGTCGTCGTCGGCACATCGCTGTTCCAGATTTTGTTCATCACCGCAATCACCACGCTGATCCATTCCACCCAATCCAGAACGGTGGACATCGTGCTTGCCATATTGCTGTTGATCGGCGGCGTGATCGGCGCGCAACTGGGCGCGCGGGCGGCGGTGAAGCTGCGGCCGGAACATCTGCGCCTTGGCCTTGCCCTCATCGTCCTTGCCGTTGCCGTGCGCATGGCCATCGGCCTTGGCTGGCGGCCTGACGAGATCTTCACCCTTTACGGCATGGCCGCGGCATGAAGTGGCGCCATATATTGCTGCTGCCACTGTTCGGCCTGCTGCTGGGCGCGGCGGCGCCACGGCTGGTGCCTGACGTCAGCCAGCGACAGGTCGACATCATCTACAGCTTTACCGGGGCCGAACTTCTGCTGTTCGGTGCCATCCTCTATCCCGGCGGACGCCTGCCCGACGAGCGCGCCGACATTGTCGTGGTACTGCGCGGCCCGTCCGAACCGCTGACCATCCGCAAGAAGGAACGGGTGCTGGGCATATGGATCAACCGCCATTCCGCGCGGTTCGAAACCGTCCCCAGCTATTTCGCGGTCGCCAGTTCGGCGCCCATTACCCGCATTGTCGATGAATGGACCGCCGCCGTTTACGAGCTGGGCACCAACTTCCTTCAGCTGTCACCGACCAGCGGCAACAACGCAGCCGAAATCCGCGAGTTCGAAAATGGCCTGATCGACCTGCGAAGCCGCGCCGGGCTTTACCGACAGGATGCGCATGGCGTTGAAATCACCCAGGGCGTGCTCTACCGCGCGCGGCTGAAGCTGCCGGCGCGTATTCCGGTGGGCACCTATGTCGCCCACACATTCCTTATTCAGGATGGCAAGGTGATGGCGCAGGCCACGCGCGACATCACCATCGACAAATCCGGGTTTGAGCGCTTCGTCTATGTCGCCGCCCAGCATTATTCGCTGCTCTACGGGTTGACGGCGGTGGCGCTCGCCATTGCCCTGGGCTGGATCGCCGGTCTGGTGGTGAAGCGAAAATAGGCGCGGTCAGTCCGCCACATTGCCGAAAATGTTAAATCTCGCCCCCTGCTGCGCTCCGTCGGCGCTGACACAGTGCCGGCGGCTTTAGCAGGCGTCAGATTTCCACCTGACTGCCCAGTTCCACCACCCGATTGGTGGGCAGCTTGAAGAACTCCATCGCCCCTTCGGCGTTGCGCAGCATCCAGGCAAACAGCTTTTCACGCCATAGCGCCATGCCGGGACGGGAGGAGGCAAGCAGCGTCTGCCGCGCGAGGAAGAAGCTGGTGTCCATCATGCGGAACTTGTCGCCGCATAGCTCATGACCGGTCAGCGCGGCGGGTACATCGGGTTCCTGCATGAAGCCATAGCGCAGGATCACGCGATAAAAGCCGCGATCCAGATCCTCGAAGCTCACACGCTGCGCATCGGGTACATAGGGCACGTCTTCGATCTTCACGGTCAGCAGCACCACGCGTTCGTGCAGCACCTTGTTGTGCTTCAGGTTGTGGAGCAGCGCGTGCGGCACGCCGTCAGGCGTCGACGTCATGAACACCGCCGTGCCCGGAACGCGTGTGGCTGAATTGGCGGCCGACTTGACGAAAATCTGTATCGGCATCGCCGCCTCGCGCATCCGCTCGATCATCAGCTTGCGGCCCTTCGCCCATGTCGTGAGCATGGTGAAGGCGATGAAGCCGATCAGCAGCGGGAACCAGCCGCCATCGGGTATCTTGGTGAGGTTGGAGCCGAAATAGGCGAAATCGACGATGAAGAACACGGCCAGCAGCGCCGCCGCCGAAATCCTGTTCCAGTGCCACAGATAGAACAGCACCACCGCCAGCAGGCAGGTGTCGATGAACATCGCCCCCGTCACTGCAATGCCATAGGCCGCGGCAAGATTGGTGGAGCTGCCGAACATCAGCACCAGCAATATCACCATCGTCATCAGCGCCCAGTTGATCGACGGGATATAGATCTGTCCGGCGGCATGGGCGCTGGTATGGGTGATGCGCAGGCGCGGCATGAAGCCCAGCTGGATCGCCTGTTGCGTAACCGAAAACGCGCCGGAAATCACTGCCTGGCTGGCAATCACCGTCGCCAGCGTCGCCAATATCACCAGTGGCAGCCGCAATGAATCGCCCGCCAGATAGAAGAAGGGATTGTGCATCACATCCAGCTTCTGTTCCACCGGCAGCGCCATGATCATCGCGCCCTGCCCCATATAGTTGATCATCAGCGCCGGCAGCACGAAATAGATCCATGACACGCGGATGGAGCGGCGGCCGAAATGGCCCATGTCGGCGTAAAGCGCCTCTGCCCCGGTCACTGCCAGCACGACGGCGCCCAGCGCCAGAAAGGCGGTCAGCCCGTCGCTGAGGAAGAATTTCACCGCATAGATGGGGTTGAGCGCAACCAGCACATCCGGCCGCGGCAGGATGTTGATGATGCCCAGCACCGCCAGCGTCAGAAAATAGACGACCATGATCGGCCCGAACAACATGCCGACGCGGGCCGTGCCGGTACGCTGGATAAGGAACAGGCCGACAAGGATGGTGATCGCTATCGGCAGCACCAGATGCTGAAATGCAGGGCTGACCACTTCCAGCCCTTCCACCGCCGACAGCACCGACATGGCGGGCGTGATCATGCTGTCGCCATAGAACAGCGCAGTGGCGAATACGCCCAGCAGGACGATCGGCGCGGACCATCTTTTGCCGCCGCTCAGGCTGGAAATCAGCGCCAGCAGGGCCAGGCTGCCGCCTTCGCCCTTGTTGTCGGCACGCATGATGATCATCACATATTTGATCGTGACGACCAGCATCATCGACCAGAAGATGAGGCTGAGCACGCCCAATATATGCGCATCGTCCACGGTCAGCGGATGATGGCCGACAAAGGTTTCGCGAAAGGCATAGATCGGGCTTGTACCGATGTCGCCGAACACCACACCGATCGCGCCAAGCGCCAGTCTGCCCAGGCCCTGCCCATTATGGTGCGACGGGTCGGCAGCGGTCGGCACCTGATCGGCCAGGCCGGCATCGGAAGCAGCAGCTGTCATGAAACCTCGGTGTTTGTCCCGGCTATCGGCGACAACGGCGCCATTGCCCGCCCCAACGCATATTGGGCGGAGGGGGCGCGCACTAACACAGGGTAGTTGCAGTCGCAACCACGGCCCGTCGCTGATATGGGGATGTTCATCTTGCGCCGACCCCGGCAGCCTGCATCATGCGGGCAGCGGCGATCTTGCGGTCCAGATCGGGCAGCCATGGCGCGCCTTCGGGTGAACGGTCGCGCAGCGCCTGCCATGTCGCCAGCGCTTCATCCGGCTTGCCCGATTGCAGATAGGCCATGCCAAGGAAATAGGGTGGGCCGGGATGGTCCGGCGCGATTGCCGACGCCCGCGCAAAGGCCAGCCGCGCGGCAGGCGACACCAGCCCGTCGCCATGGACGACCAGGGCATTGCCCAGCCCCACCCACAGATCCGGGCTTTGCGGGAAGGTCTTTGTCGCCATCTTCAGCGCGTCCACCGATTTTTCGGCAAGCCCCGCGCGCTGCAGGGCATCGGCGAAGTTCAGCCATGCGCCGACATCGCCCAGGTCTTCCAGCAATGCGCCGCGTTCGCGCGCAAAGCTGGTGTCGCCACGATAGGCTTCGGCGCGCGGCGGCGTCGGTGATCCGGGCAGATTGGCATGAGCCTGCAGGCCATAGCCGATGAATGCCAGCGCAAAGGCCGCGGCGATCGATCCCGCCGCCATGCCCCGCGGACGGGCAAAGCGCCACAGCGCAGCCCCTGCCAGCACCGCAAGTGCGATCATGCCTATCCAGCCCATCATGCGCGCCGCCCCCGGAAATAGCGCCAGACCATAAGGCCGCCGATCAGCAGGAAGATGACAGGCGCCCCCCACAGCGGCCATGTCGAAGGTTCCACCGGCGGGCGAAAGCTCACCCAGTCGCCATAGCGATCGATCAGCCAGCGCCGCACATCTTCCGGCTTTTCCCCTGCCGCGATGCGTTCGCGCACCAGCGCGCGCATGTCACCAGCCATTTCGGCGTGGGAATCGGCGATGGACTGGCTTTGGCAGACGAGGCAGCGCAGGCTTTCCATCAGCGTGCGGGCATCGCCTTCCTGCCGCGCATCGGGCAGCGGATGATCGGCATAATAGGACGGCGGCAGCGTCGAATCCGCAAGGGCCGGCTCCGCTGCAAATGCAAACGCGAGCACCGCCATCATCGTCGTCATTGCCCTCATCGCGCCTTGTTCACCTGATCCAGGATCATCGGCACCTGTTCCGGCTGGATGTTGCCGATGTGCTGATAGCGGATCACGCCCTTGCCATCGACGATGAAACTTTCGGGAACGCCACTCGATCCAAAGGCCATTTGCGTCTGGCTGCGGTCGTCAAAGCCGATCCTGTCGAACGCATTGCCGTTGCGCTTGATGAAACCGGCCACGTCATCGGCCGTGTCGCGAATAGCGATGCCGTAAATCGTCACGCCCTTGCGGCGCAGTTCCATCAGCTCCGGCGCCTCCACCGCACAGGGGATGCACCAGCTGGCAAAGAAGTTGACCAGCACCGGCTTGCCGCTGCGCAGATCGGCGGTGGCAAGACCGGCATGGCCGTCAAGCCGCCCCGGCAGCGAGAATTGCGGCGCCGGCTTGTCGACCAGATGCGACTGGACCAGCGTTTCCGGCGGCCGCTTCAGCCCGAAGGCGACCACCGCGACAAAGGCCAGAAAGGCGATCAACGGAATCCAAAGGGCCATTCGCAGCGTCAATGTGCATATCTCCGCTCACGCCACAATCTGCCGCCAAGCGCCAGGAAACCGCCCAGCGCAATCAGCAGCCCGCCGGCCCAGATCAGCGTCACGAACGGCTTCCACCAGATGTGGATCTGCCAGCGGCCTTCGCCATCGGGCTTGCCGATCACCGAATAGAGCTGGCCGTCCCATAATGTGCTGATCGCGGCCTCTGTCGTTTCCGTCAGCGGGGTGGTGAAGGTGCGGGACTGAGGTTTCAGCAGAATCGGCGCGCCTTTGCCCCGCACCGCGCTGAAATTGCCCTGGATCGCCGTCCAGTTCGGACCGGCCACCGGCTCCACCGACTGAAACTCGATGGCAAATCGGCTGAGCCTGATCGTATCGCCCGGCCGCGCTGCGACCAGCGCCTCCTGCGTGAAAGCGCCATTGGCCGCCATGCCGATAAGGCTGACGCCAACGCCCAGATGCGCGACCACCATCCCCCATATGTGCAGCGGCGTGCGCCTGAGCTTGCGCGACATCAGCGGCAACGGGCTGACAAGGATGACGAATATCCCTGCCGCAAAGGCGATGACGATCATGACGCCGCGCGCATGGCCGATGGCGACAATGGCCAATGTCGCTGCTGCCGCCACAAGGGCCGGCAGCGCCAGCCGCCTGAACAGCGCACGCGGATCGGATTTGCGCCATTGCAGCAGCGGCCCGGCGACCATCAGTGCCGCCAGTACCACGCCAAGCGGCGCGGCCGTGCTGTTGAAATATGGCGGGCCGACCGAAAGCTTGTCGCCCGACAATGCCTCCGCCAGCAATGGATAGAGCGTGCCGACGAACACAACGCCCAATATCGCGGACAGGATCAGATTATTGGCCACCAGCCCGCCTTCGCGGCTGATCGGGGCAAAGGGGGCACCTTCGCGCACCGTGCCGGCGCGAAGGGCGAACAGTGCCAGCGCCGCGCCGATATAGATCACCAGCAATGCAAGGATGAAGGTGCCGCGCCGCGGATCGACCGCAAAGGCATGAACGCTGGTCAATATGCCGGAGCGAACGAGGAAGGTGCCAACCATCGACATGGAAAAAGCGACCACGCCCAGCATCACCGTCCATGCGCGCAGGGCATCGCGCGTCGCCAGGACCGTCACCGAATGGAGCAGCGCGGTCGCCGCCAGCCATGGCATCAGCGATGCGTTTTCCACCGGGTCCCAGAACCAGTATCCGCCCCAGCCAAGTTCGTAATAGGCCCAATAGCTGCCGGCGGTGATGCCGATGGTCAGGATCGCCCAGGCGCCAAGCACCCAGGGCCGCATCGCCCGCGCGAACACCGGCCCGACCTCACGCAGCGCCAGCGCCGCCACCGCATAGGAAAAGGCGACCGACAGGCCGACATAGCCGAGGTAGAGCGTCGGCGGATGAAAGGCCAGGCCCGGGTCCTGCAACAACGGGTTCAGTCCGGCGCCGGTCTGCGCTGCCGGGTTCAGCCGTTCGAACGGGTTGGAGGCGAACAGCAGAAAGGCATAGAAACCCAGGCTGATCGCTGCCTGTGCCGCCAGCGTCGCCGCCACCATGCGCGCACCGATCCGCCTTTCCAGCGCCGCTATGCCGCCGCCGGCAACGGCAAGCACCGTCACCCACAGCAGCATCGATCCTTCATGATTGCCCCAGGTTCCGGCCAGCTTGTAGAGCATCGGCTTGTCCGGATGGCTGTTCAGCGCCACCAGCTTCACCGAAAGATCCGTGACCGTGAACAGGCGGACAAGACAGGCGAACGCCAACAGCGCCAGCACGCCCTGCACGATCGCTGCCGGGCGGGCGACGGCCCAGAGGCCTTCATCTCCCGTCCTCAACCCCATGACGGGAAGCGCCAGCTGCACCAGCGAAATCGCCGCCGCCAGCCACAATGCGGCAAGGCCGAGTTCAGCGATCATTTGAGCGTTTCAGCCTTGTGCATCGCGCCTGCCACCTGCGGCGGCATGTAACGTTCGTCATGCTTGGCCAGCAGATTGTCGGCGATGAACAGGCCGGCACCGTCGAAATGCCCTTCGGCAACCACCCCCGAATCCTCCTTGAACAGATCGGGGGGAATCCCCTTGAACGATACCGGCACCGATCGCTGCCCGTCGGTCACGACGAAGCGATAGGTGATGCCGTCGGCTGCCTTGCGAAGCGTGCCATGCGCCACCATGCCGCCAAGGCGAATGGCCTTTCCCGGCTGCACATGATCGCGATAGACATCGGCTGGCGCATAGAAATAGGTCGCCTGGTCCTTCAGTGCCGACAGGGCGAGAAAGGCCGCGCCGCCAATCGCGGCAATGGCGAGGAGGAGGAGCGTCAGCCGCTGATGCTTGGCCTTCATCGGCGGTCCCGCAATTTTTCGGCTGCCGCTTCGGCGCGGCGCATCCCAGCCCAGCACCACAGGCCGGCAGCCAGCGTGCCGCCGATCGTCAGCGCATAGGCAGCGATGATGAAGGGCCAATGATTCATGCCGCCTCCGCAAGCCGGCGCAGTCGCGCCTCTACCCGCACGCGCGCCAGTTCGGCGCGCATCCGCATCAGCACGAAACCGGCGAACAGCAACGTAAAGCCAAGTGCCGCCAGCGGCAGCGGCCACAGGATCGACGAATCGATGGTCGATCCCGTCAGGGTGATGCTGCTGCCCTGGTGCAGCGTGTTCCACCACACCACCGAATAATGGATGATCGGCAGGTTCACCGCGCCCAGCAGCGCCAGAATGGCGGCGGTGCGTGCCGCGCGCTCCCGGTCGTCACCCGCATTGGCAAGCGCGATATAGCCCAGATAGATGAACAGCAGCACCAGCATCGACGTCAGCCGCCCATCCCATTGCCACCAGGTTCCCCAGGTCGGTCGGCCCCAGATGGAGCCGCTGGCAAGGCAGATGGCGGTATAGAGCGCGCCAATGGGTGCGGCCGCGCGCGCCGCGACGTCGGCCAGCGGATGCCGCCACACCAGATAGGCCGCGCTGGCACCGGCAACGAAGCCATAGCCGGCCATGCCCAGCCATGCGGCCGGCACATGCACATAGATGATGCGCACGCTTTCGCCCTGCAGATAATCCGGCGGGGTGATGAACAGGCCGCCATAAAGGCCGATGGTAACGAGAATCGCCCCGGCAAGCAGGCATGCCGGAGTCAGCGGGCGCGCCAGGGACAGGAAGCGCGCAGGATTGGCGAAACGATGCACGGCGGTGCCTCTAGCACCTGTCTTGCGTGAGTGCGAGGCTCAAAGCACATCATGGCACGCACGGCACGACCGCACGGCACGGCGTATATGGAGCGGCAGGCGGACCGCTGCCGCCGCCGCATGCCGTGGTACGGCACATATCGCCCTGGACATTCTGTCCTTCGACACGGGCGTGGGCAGCCGCTAAAAGCCGGGCATGACTCAAGCCGCCTATCCCGCCATCCGCCTGCGCCGCACCCGTGCTTCGGCATGGAGCCGCGCGCTCCACCGCGAAACCATGCCGACGCCGGCCGATCTCATCTGGCCGCTGTTCGTCACCAGCGGGCGCGACACGCGCGAACCCATTGCCAGCCTGCCAGGAGTGGAGCGGCTTTCGGTGGATTTGGTCGGCGCGGCTGCGAAAAGGGCGCGCGACCTGGGCATCCCCTGTCTCGCGCTGTTTCCCAACACGCCGCGCGAATTGCGCACCGACGACGGGCGGGAGGCGCTGAACCCCGACAATCTGATGTGCCGGGCGATTCGCGCGATCAAGGATGCGGCGCCCGACATCGGCGTGCTCACCGATGTCGCGCTCGATCCCTATACCAGCCATGGTCATGACGGCATCGTCGATGATCGCGGCTATGTGCTGAACGATACCACGGTGGAGGTTCTTGTCGGTCAGGCGATGGTACAAGCCAATGCGGGATCGGACATCATCGCCCCGTCGGACATGATGGACGGCCGCGTCGGCCGCATTCGCGCCGTTCTCGAGGACGCCGGCCATGCCAATGTGCAGATCATGGCCTATGCCGCCAAATATGCCTCTGCCTTTTACGGGCCGTTCCGCGATGCGGTGAGTTCGGGCGGGCTGCTGAAGGGCGACAAGAAGACCTATCAGATGGACCATGGCAATGCGGAGGAGGCGCTGCGCGAGGTCGCCCTCGATCTTGCCGAGGGTGCGGACAGCGTAATGGTCAAGCCCGGCCTGCCCTATCTGGATGTCGTGCGGCTGGTGAAGATGCGCTTTGAAGTGCCGGTGTTCGCCTATCAGGTGTCGGGCGAATATGCCATGATCGAGGCGGCGGTCGCTGCCGGCGTGCTCGATCGCGACGCCGCCATCATCGAAACCATGGGCGCGTTCAAGCGCGCGGGCTGTTCGGGCGTGCTCACCTATCACGCGCCGCGCGCGGCCGAATTGCTGGGCTGAACCGGGCGGATCATCGGCTTTCACGGCCATTTGCGATTCGGCGGCAGTTGCCGTAACGCAACGCCATGACAGACAAGATCCGCATCGCCGTCCTTGGTGCTTCGGGCTATACCGGGGCCGATCTCGTTCGCCTTGCGCTCACCCACCCGCGTGTGGAAATCGCAGCGCTTGCCGCCAATGCCAAGGCAGGCCAGCCGATGCAGGCGATCTGGCCGCATTTCGCGCCCTATGATCTGCCCCCGCTGGTCAAGGCCGACGACATCGCCTGGGGCGGGATCGACGTCGTTTTCGGCTGTCTGCCTCATGCCGCATCGGCGGAGCTGCTGTCGCGCATCGACGGGCCGCGGATCATCGATCTGTCAGCCGATTTCCGGCTGAAAGATGCCGATATCTATGCCGATTGGTATGGCAATGCCCATCCCGCGCCCGCGATGCTTGGCGATGCCGTCTACGGCCTTACCGAATATGCGAAGGACAGGCTGCCCGGCGCACGTCTGGTCGCCTGCCCGGGCTGCTATCCCACCGCTGCGCTGCTGGCGCTGCTGCCGCTGGTCGAAGCCGGCGTCATCGATCCGGCGACGATCGCGATCTTCGCCATGTCCGGCGTGTCGGGTGCGGGCCGCAGCCTGAAGGAAGCCAATCTTTTTACCGAAGTGGCCGAAGCGGTGCATCCCTATGGCATTGGCCGCCACCGCCATATGCCGGAGATCGAGCAGGAAATCGGCAAACGCGCGGGCACCGCCGTCACCGTCGGCTTCACGCCGCATCTGGTGCCGATGAACCGGGGTGAACTGGTCACCGCCACCGTCGATCTGGCGAAAGGCGCGACCATCGCCGATCTGCGTGCCCGGCTGCAGGCACGCTACGGCGACACGCCCTTCGTCCATCTGCTGCCCGAAGGCCTTGCCCCGGCGACACGGATGGTGCGCGGATCGAATCATGCGGTCGTCAATGTCTTTGCCGATCGCAACCCGCGCCGCGCGCTGGTGATCGCGGCGATCGACAATCTGGTGAAGGGTTCGTCCGGCCAGGCGATCCAGAACATGAATCTCGTCATGGGCCTTCCCGAAACCATGGGGCTGGAAGCCGCGCCGCTTTTCCCATGATCGAAACGCCGCGCCTGATCCTGCGGCCATGGCGCGATACGGATAGGGCGCCCTTTGCCGTCATCAGTCAGGACATGCGTGTCATGACATGGCTGGTCCGCGCGCTGGACAGGGCGGAAAGCGACGCCTGGATCGACCTTATGGCTGGTCATCAGGCCCGGCTTGGCCATTGCTTCTGGGCGATGGAGCGCAGGGACGACGGCGCGCTGATCGGTGTGTGCGGGCTGAAGCCGGGTGCGGACGGCACACCGATCAGCGCATCGGTCGAAATCGGCTGGCGGTTGCGCGCCGATGACTGGGGCCGTGGCTATGCACGGGAAGCGGCGCAGGCCAGCCTGAGCTGGGCGTGGCATAACCTGCCGATTGATCATGTTCACGCCATTACCGCTGCGGCCAACATTCGTTCGCGACATCTCATGGAAAAGCTCGGCATGGAGAGGTGCCCTAATATGGATTTCGATCATCCCATTGTCCCTGAAGGACATGAACTGAAACCACACGTCGCCTATGTGGCGCAGCGTCCATGAACGGCGACGTCACCATCCTGCCCTATGGCGGCATTTCACCCGATATTGCCGACGATGCCTTTGTCGCCCCCGGCTGCCGGTTGATCGGCGATCTGCACATCGGTTCGCAATCGAGCATCTGGTATAATTGCGTCGTCCGCGCCGATGTTCATTCGATCCGCATCGGTGCCCGCACCAATATTCAGGACGGCAGCATCGTACATGTCACCACCGACCGCCATTCGGTGACCATTGGTGACGATTGTCTTGTCGGCCATATGGTGGTGCTGCACGGGTGCATATTGGAAGACAGGGCCTTTGTCGGCCTTGGCGCCATCGTGATGGACGCCTGCGTCGTTGAAAGCGACGGGATGCTGGCGGCGGGCGCGATGCTCACGCCCGGCAAGCGCGTCGGCGCGCGCCAATTATGGGGCGGCCGCCCTGCCCGCTACATGCGTGACCTTCGTGATGATGAAATTGCCGCAAATCACGACACGGCCAGACATTATATGGATCTTGCGCGGGAACATGCAGCCCTGACGGCCGGCCTGCCGCCCCGCCCGTGATCGGGAGAGGAAAAACAATGGACGTGACCAGTGCAGTATTGAAGCGCCGATCGACGCGCGCCTTTCTTGATCGACCGATAGAACCCGCGCTGCTTCGCCGCATATTGGAAACCGCAGCGCGCGCACCGTCCAACAGCAATATCCAGCCATGGCATGTGCATCTCGTCACCGGCGGAACGCTTGATCGGCTGAAGGCGGCAACCGCCGAACGCGCGGCCTTTCCACCGAAGTTCGATCAACTCGCCTATCACATCTATCCCGATCCGCTGGAAGATCCCTATGCCCGGCGTCGGTTCGAATGTGGGGAACGGCAATATGGCGTGCGCGGTATCGCGCGGGAAGATCATGAAGGCCGGTTGCGCTATGTCTATGGCAATCACCAGCTGTTCGGCGCGCCAGCCGGCCTGTTCCTGTTCTGCGAAAAGCATATGGACCTTTCGCAATGGGCCGATCTGGGGATTTATCTGCAAACCGTGCTGCTGCTCCTCACCGAAGCGGGGATAGACAGTATTGCCCAGATTTCATGGTGCCTCGTCCATGAAACGCTGAAGGAGGTGCTGGGCGTCGGTGAAAACATGATGCTCTATTGCGGCGTGTCGATCGGCTATGGCGATCCGAACGATCCGATCAACGCAATAGAAAGTGACCGCGCCGCACTGGACGACACGGTCACCTTCCACGACTGACAGTCGAAACGGCCGGTGATTACTGGCCGTTCGCGTCGTCGATGGCCTTGCCTTCGGCCTTGCCCTGATCACGCACGGCGTCGGCACGGTTGTTCAGTGCGTCGGCCTGATTTTCCAGAGCATCCGCAGCCACTTCGTTGGATGTCGCATCAGCCTGGGAATCGACGATATCGGCCTGCTGGTCGATATTGTCGGCAACCTGGTCAGCCTGTTCGGCAACATTGTCACCAGCGGTGTTCCCACCGCAGGCAGCAAGCGCAACAAATCCCGCGACAACCGCGAATTTGGCAAAAGATTTCATCGTGAACACCCTTGTTCTGCCACCCCTCAGAGTTATGGGGATTGAGCTAAGACGCTTTTCTCACCTGTCGGTTCCCTTTGTTTTGCCCCATTGCCGTGCAGCGGTGTAACCCAGATAGCCGGTACCGAAGAGGGCATAGAGCGGCTCTGGAAGGGCGGCGAGATATTGCGTCATCCCCGTGGCGATGGCTGTTGCCGCCTCTGGCCGGACGGCGGCGATCAATCCCATGGGGATGGACCACAGCAGCAGCACATAAATGACATAAAGAAAACTGGGCCGCGCCCGGCTGGTCCAGGGGTCATTCGACTGCGCCTCCGCCAAAATGGCGGACATCTGCGTTTTCAGTGCAGTCATTTCCTGATCGCCCTGCATTTTCAGCAGCTCCAGCTTTGCCTGGTCGCGTGCCTGTGGATCGGGGATCACCTTGTCGATCACCTTGGAAAGCGGCGCGATCAGCCCATCGATTAGGCCCATGGTTAAGCTCCTGTCCGATAATCATGATCAGGCATCAATAATGTGCCTCTATTGCCTTCAAAGGGTGACGCGCCGGCTCAGCCAGCCGAAGATGAAGGCCCTGTTCGCCGGCCGCTGTTCCGCCAGCTCGATATAGCGGCTGGCCTGCAGGCCGTTGATCGCCGTCAGCAGCACCCGCAGGCCCTCGGCGCCGCGTGCCTCCGCCAGCTGCGCAAGCGCGCGCAGCGTTATCGGGCCAATCACACCGTCCTGTGCCAGAACGCCGCTGTCACCATCGGACGGGTTCAGCACGTTGAGCGCGCGTTGCAGAAATGCGGCGGCAACGCCCGGACCCATGTTGACTCCGGTGTCGAACAGCTCGGCGGCAATGTCGGGCGCGGTGCGCGCAACCCTGTCGAACCCCGGCGCCGCCCAATAACGGTCGCGATAGATGGTGAGCGCGGTTTCGCGGGGTAGCGCCCTCATGTCCCCCATATAGCCGGCTGCGCGTGCGACACCTTGCGTGATTCCCCAATTGGTCGGACCGCCGCGATCGGCTGGATGATCCACATACCCGCCTTCACGTGCGACAAGGTCATTCAGCATATGGTCGATATTCATGAACCACCCTCATGAAATGAAGGAAGGTTAAATAACCTATATGGTTCTTTGTAGGACAGGTGAAAATCAACGGCGGCATGGTTGCCCCGCCTGCCGTGCGAAAATAATGACAATGGGGATTGGAAAGGAATAAATGGTCGGGGCGACAGGATTCGAACCTGCGACCCCCAGACCCCCAGTCTGATGCGCTACCAGGCTGCGCTACGCCCCGACCCAGGCGGGCGGACATATAGCGGGATCAATCGGTTGGCAAGTCGCTTGGCCATGTTTCTTTGGTGCCGGCCTACAAAATGCGCGCGCCGCCGTAGAAGGAGGAAGGCCCATGCCGTGTAATTGCGCACCGGAGCGGTTTCAAAGTGCAAATTTCGCTGGCGGCGCTATGAATATGACGCAACGAAAGACATTCTCGATCGTTGCCCGCAGCACATTCTCCCTGCATTGGCTTGCCAGCGCCGATGATCAGGAAAATGCCGCTACAATTCGTGCATGATCGGACGTGTCGATCATCGGGTATCGAGGGGACCTTGTAGATGAGTCTTGCCGGCGGCGCGCGTATCAGGCCAGTCATCCTTTCCGGTGGGTCCGGCACCCGCCTCTGGCCATTGTCGCGGTCCGATTGCCCCAAGCAGTTTCTTCCGCTCGTCTCGCGCGATACCATGTTGCAGGCCACTGCGCGGCGTGTGCGGGGGGAGCATTTCCTGCCGCCGTTCGTCGTCGCCAACGCGCGCCATGCCAGTGGCATCACCACCCAGCTTGAACGCTGCGGCATCCCCGCCGATGCGCTGATCCTTGAGCCGCAGGGCCGCAACACCGCGCCGGCCATTGCGCTGGCCGCGGCATTGGCGGCAGAGGAAGACCCATCCACCCTGCTCCTCATCCTGCCGTCGGATCATGCGATCCAGGACACGGCTGCCTTTCATGCCGCCATCAACAACCTTGTGCCGGTGGTCGATCAGGGCTGGCTTGCCACCTTCGGCATCCGCCCTACAGGTCCGGAAACGGGCTATGGTTATATCGAGCTTGGCGAAGACATCGCGTCCGGCGTGCGCCGCGCGGCCCGTTTTGTCGAAAAACCCGATCTGGAAACCGCGCTTGCCTATCTGCAGACGCGGCGCTTCGTCTGGAACGGCGGCATCTTCCTGTTCCGTGCCGATGCGCTGCTGGATGCGCTGGAAGCCAATGCGCCCGAAATCCGCCGCGCGGCCGTTGCCGCCATTGCCGGGGCTGTGCGCGAGGGCGGGCAGGTCCGTCCCGATCCCGTCGCCTTTGCGCAAAGCCCGTCGGAATCGATCGATTATGCAGTGATGGAACATTGGCCGCGTGTCGCGGTCGCACCGGTGGAAATGGGCTGGTCCGACATCGGCAGTTGGGACGCGCTTCACGAATTTTCATCGCGCGACCAGAAAAACAACCACGTCGCCGGCGAAGTGGTGGCGATAGACACGAACCATTGCCTGTTGCGCAGCGAAGGGCCGTTGCTGGCCGCTGTCGGCGTCAGCGACCTGATCATCGTCGCCACCGACGATGCAGTGATGGTCGCGCCGCGCGGCCGCAGCCAGGATGTGCGCCACATCGTGTCCAGCCTGAAGCAACGGTCGCACCGTGCGCTGGATTATTCCACGGTTGCCGCGACCGATTGGGGCAGCATCCGCCGCCTCACCAACGCCGGCGACAGGATGGTTTATGAAGTGATCGTATCGCCCGGCCATGCGATCGACGACTGGTCGGCCGGCGCGACCGACTTTACAGTGCTGTGCGGCGAAGCAAGGCTGGATGGCGAAACATGCCGGGCCGGTGCCCGTTTCGAGGCGGGCCCCAACCATCGTCGCAGCATCGCCAACAGGGGTGATGAAGCGCTACACCTGCTGGCAACGGTCAGGCTTGATCCTGCCGGCTGATAATCAACCAAGGGGAATAGAGGATGCGGAAACTGGCACTGGGCAACAGCGGCCTGTCGATTGCGCCCCTGATGCTGGGCGGCAATGTGTTCGGCTGGACGGCCGATGAAAAGGCGAGCTTTGCCGTTCTCGATGCTTTTGTCGACGGCGGCGGCAATGCCATTGATACGGCCGATGTTTATTCGGCGTGGATTCCCGGCCATGTCGGCGGCGAATCCGAAACCATGATCGGCAAATGGCTGAAGGCGTCGGGCAAGCGCGACAAGGTGATCATCGCCACCAAGGTCGGCGTGAAGATAGCCGAGGGACGCGAGGGTCTTTCCCGCCGCTGGATCGACCAGGCGATCGAGGATTCGCTGCGCCGGCTGCAAACCGATTATGTCGATCTTTATTTCGCCCATCGCGACGATCAGAACACGCCGCTGGAAGAATCGCTGGATGCGTTCGATCGGCTGGTCAAGGCGGGCAAGGTCCGGTCGATCGGCGCCTCCAATTATGAAGCGCCGCGTCTGGCAAAGGCGCTGGAGGTCAGCCGCGCCAATGGCCTTGCCAGTTTCACCGTGCTCCAGCCCTGGTTCAACCTGATGGACCGCGACAAGTTCGAAGGGCCGTTGCAGGATCTGTGCGTCAAGGAAAACATCGGCGTCGTTCCCTATTTCGGGCTGGCCAGCGGCTTCCTGTCGGGCAAATACCGCAGCGAGGCGGATCTGGAAGGCAAGCCGCGCAGCTATCGCGCCAAGGATTATCTTAACCCGCGTGGACTTGGCGTGCTGAATGCACTGGACGAGGTGGCCGCCACCCATGATGCAACGCCCGCGCAGGTGGCGCTTGCCTGGCTGGCCGCGCAGCCGGCGGTTGTCGCCCCCATTGCCAGCGCGACATCCGTGGCGCAGGTGGACGATCTGCTGCGGTCCGCCGCCATCAACCTTTCTGCCGAAGACATCGCGCTGCTCGACAAGGCAAGCCGCGCCGGATGATGCCTGTGCCGCGCTGCCTCAGGCCTTGGCCGGGGCAGCCTGGACGGTGTCGGCGGAGGTATCGGCCAGCGCTGCGCCTTCATCCTCCGCCGGTCTGCGGCGGTGCGCCAGCCCAAGCAGCCCGACACAGATCGCCGTCGCCAGCGGGCAGACGGCAAGCAGCGCGAAAGTGGCCCGCACCGGCAGTTGCGATGACAATATATAGCCGCCGATCAGCGGGCCGGCGACCGATCCGAACTTTGCCACCGATGTTGCCCAGCCGGTGCCGTTGGCCCGGAATGCACTGGGATAGAAGATGCCGGCAATGCTGTGCATCCCGAAATGGGTACCGCCCAGCATCATCATCGCCAGAAATGCGGTGACGAGAAATGCCGATCGGGAAAGATCGCCCAGTCCCGCCAGCAACAGCAGCGGCACGCCGATCGCCGGCAGTACGGCAATGGCGATGGGGCCGAACCGGTCGGTAAAGCGCATCAGCACCAGTCCGCCGATCGCGCTGCCCACTGAATTGACGGATGCCGCAAATGCCGCTTCGGTGCGGGTGAAACCGATCGCCTCGAACACCAGCGGTCCCCAGGACGACATGAAGAATATGGCCAGCGAACTGGCGATATAGGCCATCCACAGCAGTGGCGTGATGATCGCCAGCCGCCCTTCGAACAGCACGCGCATGTTGAAGCGCGGCCTGACGCCTGCTTCGTCGGACAGGTAGAAGTGCTCGCTGTCGCTTGCGTCCATCCCCGGTTCCAGCCGGTTGACGGTACGCGCGATGGTCTGCGGCCTGCGTTGCCGTGCCGTGAGGTAACGCACCGATTCCGGCAGCGCGAAGATCAGCACGCCGCCCGCGACAAGGCTTGCCAGTCCGCCAAAGACGAACACCCCCTGCCAGCCGAAATGCGGGGCGATGGCAACGGTGGTCGGCCCGGCAATTGCCCCGCCGGCGGTATAGCCCAGCATGATCAGCGTCACCACGGTGGAACGATAGGCACGTGGCACGAATTCGATGTTCAACGCCCAGCACAGCGGCAACATGCCGCCCAGCGCGACGCCGTTCAGGAAACGCAACAGCAGCAGCTGGTCGATGCTGCGGGCAAGCGCCAGCGCCACCGTCAATATGCCGAAGCTGAAGGTGGAAAGGATGATCGCCGGGCGCCGTCCCAGCCTGTCGCCGAGATAGCCGAACAGAAAACCGCCAACCATGGTGCCGGCAAGGCCAAGGCTGAACACTTCGCCCAGCTTCACCTTGTCCAGCGCGAAGTCGCTTTGGAGATAGGGTGCGACGAACGAGATCGCCAGCATGTCGAACCCGTCGAACACGGTGATGATCCACGACAGGATCACCAGCCGGACGACGAACATGTTCAGCTTCTGACGTTCGATGACACCGGCGACATCAATTTCGCGCATGGTGCCGCCGGCAGGCTGCGGGGCCATAATTCTCTCCTCATCGCCGGCGGGGTTGCCCGCCTGGCCGGCCCTGTTCAGCCGTTCTTCTTCCATATCTCGATAATGCCGCGATCGCCGTCGACACGAACATGATCACCCGTTTCGATCACGTCCAGCGGATCACGATCCAGTTCCGTCACCGTCGGTATGCGCATCACCACCGCGCCAAGCGCGACCTTGGCCGTCATTTCGTTGAACACCATCGCTCCGGGCGCCACGCCGGCCAGTCGCGCGGTATGGAACATGGCGGACCAGCCCGACGATCCCTTGGCGCCGGGAAAAACCAATATCCGCCCGGCAAAGCTCTGGCCACGCAATTCATGCCTGGTTTCGATCACTTCGCCCGTCATCGGGTTGACGCCACCCCAGCCCGAAATCGTCTCTCGCGTGACCAGCGCCTCTCCTTCGGCGACACCGCCAACGATCCCGCGTCCGGCCAGCATGATCGGCTTCACATCGACATCGACGGTCATTGCAGCTTGCCTTTCCATTTGCCGGAAACCGCCGCCTCTATGCAGTCGGCCGTGGTGCCATACCATGCCTCTATGCCCATGAAGGCGGGCAGATAGTGCGTCTGCTTGGCGCTGTCGAAGGCGGCGACTTTCGTGCCCGGCGGTATCGCCTGGCTGATGGCGGAACAGGTATCCGTCATGATGTAGCCACCCGCCGTACGGATGATTTCGGTATAACCGGTCGCATCGGCAACCGCCTTCACTGCGCGGGATGTGAAAATCCACATCTGCGTATTGGCGCTCAGCCGCCGTCCGTCCAGCAACCGCGCCACTTCGGCAATCTGTTCGATCGATGCATGGGGGCAGCCCAGCATGACGAAATCGACATCGGTGGAGGTGCCGCGCATGTTCAGATTTTCATAGGTGCGCCGCCGCTCCTGCGCGCCATAGCGCAGGCGCATCTTCGGACTGTTCGTGCCGAATGCCGCCTCCACGCTTGGCGCTTCGGGCGTCAGGCCGACCATATGATACATCTCCACCCCGCCTGACGAGGCGGCCGCCGCGCCGAAATGCTTGTGACGGATAAGGCTGGACTGGCCGATCGCGCCGGTCAGCACGGGGATCGATTCCTGCACTGCCTCCCCCACGAAATAGCCCAGCAGGCCCCAGTCGAACACGCTTTCCACCGGCACATCCACCTCGATCAGGTGATGGCCGAACCGGAACGCGTCGCGGTGAAATCCCCAGTCCGGAATCCGCCCGGTCAGCATTGCGGCGGATGTCGATTCCCGCCCTTCAGTGTTGGTGCGCCCGCCGATCACCGAATTGCAGAAGACGACGGCGGAACTTTCCATCCAGGCGCAATGCTCGCCCATCACCGGCACATTGCCCGCCAGATAGGGCGTGCAGGTTTTCAGCAGCTGAATGCCGTGCGCCGCCACTTGCGCTTCATCATATTTGAAATTGGCAAGCGCCGCCTCGCTCATCCCCTGTTCGGCCCATAGCTCCGGATCCATGCCGCCCTGGAGATGGCAGGAATAGGCGTTCATGCGCGGCACATCGACGACCTCGTCCGAATCCAGATCGAAGCGCGAGAAAACGGCCCGGTAATCGCCCCCGTCGGCGGCATAATATTGCTTCAACCAGGGGTTTGACGATCCCGGCACGCCGGCGACATTGTTGGTTTCCACAAAACGGCTTGCCCCAAGCGCGTCGGCATAACGCACGAGCAATTCCATCGCTTTTTGAACAGCCTTACCTTCCCGGCCATCCAGCATTGCCTTTTCGGCATCGGTCAACTGGACCATGACAACACCCCTCACGCCGACGCTTTGCGCGCCTTCTTCGATAGGGTGCTATCTTTTTGCCCTTGTCGTCAAGGGGGCAGCGCCGTCAGCGCAGGTCGACCAGCTTTCCGATGATGCGCGACAGCACGCGCTGGGCAATGGCAAGTTCTTCGGACGGCAGATCGTCCAGCACTTCGCGGCGCAAGGCATTGGTGATCTGCTTGATCTCCTCTATCGCCGCCTCGCCCTTTTCGGTCAGGCTGTTCAGCGTCACGCGCCGGTCTGCTTCACTCTGCCGACGGCGGATCAGCCCGTCCTGCTCAAGCACGTCCAGCATGCGCACCAGCGTTGGCCCCTCAATGCCGATCAGCCGCGCCAATTCGCTCTGCGGTGCATCGTTGCCTGAAAAGGAGACGAGGAAAAGCGTCTCCCACCGTGCCTGTGTCTGGCCGATGTCGCGCAGCTTGTCATTGCACAGCTTGCGCCATTCCCGTCCCGCAACCACGATGGCGCGGGTCAGGCGGAATTGAATATCGTCAACCGAATTGGCGTCATAATGCCGGTGATAATTTGCCAGATAGGTCTGCGGGGAAATCAGGCTGTCGGAAACCGCGCCGACCTGCGCTTCTATCGAAAGACTGTCCAGCCCATTGCCTTCGGCCTTTTGCCTGCCCGCCTTTTTCGGTTTTGCCGTTCCGCCTGCCATATGCCGTTCAACCACTCGCCAATGCCATATCCATGATTCGTCATAGATAGCATTCTTTCAATCGTCGAGTGGCGGGAGATGCGCCCGCAATGGCTTGATCGGCATCAGCGTCCGTTGAACTGCGGTTTTCGCTTTTCGACAAAGGCAGCCATGCCTTCCTTCTGATCTTCCAGCGCGAAAAGCCCGTTGAACAACCGCTTTTCGAACAGCAGCCCGGCGGAAAGCCCGGTTTCCAACGCCGCATTCACCATTTCACGTGCGGCGGGCACGGCGAGCGGCGCCATTTCGGCAATCTTCACGGCGATCTTCAACGCTTCTTCAACCAGCGCATCATCGGCCACGATGCGGCTGACAAGGCCACTGCGTTCGGCTTCCTGCGCGTCCATCATCCGCCCGGTCAGCACCATGTCCATCGCCTTGGATTTGCCGACCAGCCGGGTCAACCGCTGCGATCCGCCCATGCCGGGCGTGATGCCCAGGGTGATTTCCGGCTGACCGAACCGGGCGCTTTCCGCCGCGATGATGAAATCGCACATCATCGCCAGTTCGCAGCCGCCGCCAAGCGCATAGCCGGCCACCGCCGCGATCACCGGCTTTCTGATCCGCTGGAATATGCCATATTCGGCGAACAGATCGCCGCCGAACATGTCGGCAAAGGATTTGTTGGCCATTTCCTTGATGTCCGCCCCGGCGGCAAATGCCTTTTCAGACCCGGTCAGCACGGCGCAACGCTGGCTCTCATCACGATCATAGCCTGCCAGCACCTCCGCCAGCTCGCGCGCTACCTGACTGTTGAGGGCATTGAGCGCCTGTGGCCGGTTGAGCCGGATCAGCGTCACCGCGCCATGCTGTTCGACGATCAGTGTCTCAGCCTCGTTCATCCATCCGCTCCCGTCACAGGGGTTGCCATTGTTCGCCTTCGCCCATGGGTGCGAAGATCGCATCGACCATTGCGGCATCGATTTCGGCTGGATCGGCCGGCTCCCATCGGGGCACACCGTCCTTGTCGACCAGCAACGCGCGCACGCCCTCGACAAAGTCGTGGCGGCTGCTCATCCGCGCGGCAATTGCATATTCCTGCCGCATCTGTTCGGCGAAATCGGTGCGCGTGGCTGATTCACGCAACAGCCGCAGCGCCACCTTCATCGTCATCGGGCATTTGCTGTTGAGCGTCTGCAGCTCGCGCGCGGCCCATCGGCTGTCGTCCTGCCGCAGCGCCTCCAGAATCTCCTCCACCGCATCGCTGGTAAACAGCCTGTCGATCAACGCATGATTGCGGGCAATGCGCGCTTCGGGCGGCATGACGCCTGCCGTGTCCAATATCGTGCGCCAGTCTTGCGGATCGGCAGCAAGCGCGTTCTTCACTTCAGCCAGCGAGGCGGCGGCAAGATAATGGCTGGCCAGTGACAAATGCAGGCATTCTGCGCCATCCAGCCGTGCACCGGTCAGCGCCAGGAAAGCGCCGGTGCGCCCCGGCAGGCGCGACAGATACCAGCAGGCGCCGACATCGGGGAACAGGCCGATCGTCGCCTCCGGCATGGCGAACAACGTGTTTTCGGTTGCCACGCGTGCACGGCATGGCAGCGCCACCCCCGCGCCGCCGCCCATGGTCACGCCGTCCATGAAGGCGATGATCGGCTTGGCATAGCCGAACATCAGATGGTTCAGCCGATATTCGGTGAGGAAGAATGCACGCGCATCGGCCCCGTCAGCGGCACCGCTTTCAGCCGCCCGACGCACATCGCCGCCCGCACAGAAGCCGCGGCCTTGATGATGGTCGATTATCACCAGTTCGATCGCCGGATCGTCCGCCCAGCCAAGCAGCACCTCGCTGATCGTCCGGCACATGTGCTGCGTCAACGCATGGAGCGCGCGTGGCCGGTTGAGCGAAATGCACCCCGTCCGCCCCTTTGTGGTGATGATCACATCTTCAGTCATGAACTTCATCGCCCGCTGAAGCGCGGCGTCCTTTTTTCCCTGAATGCCCGCACCCCTTCGGCAAAATCGATGGTGCGGCCCGCCCTGCTCTGATGCACGGCTTCGGTTTCCATCGTTTCGGCAAGCGTCTGCTGCCCGGCAAGCAGCAATTGCCGCTTTATCAGGGCAAGGGCAGTGGTCGGCCCGGCCGCCAGTCGCGCCCCGATCGCCATTGCTTCATCCAGCAGCAGCGCATCATCGACAAGGCGATTGGCAAGGCCCCAGTCCAGCGCCTGCGCGGCATCCACCGGCTCTGCCAGCAGCATCATTTCAGCGGCACGCGCCCGCCCGATCAGCCGGGGCAGGAACCAGCTTGCACCGGCATCCGGCACCAGGCCGATGCGGGCGAAGGAAAGCTGGAATGTGGCGGATCGGCCCGCCACCACCAGATCGGCGGCAAGCGCCAGCGAACAGCCGGCACCGACGGCGGGACCGTTGATCGCCGCAATGATCGGGAATGGCGCCTGTGTCATCGCCTCTATCGCCGGCACATAGATGCGGCGCAATATCGCCCCGGCGTCGATCGCGCCGCCGTTTCCGGCCGCCTCCATCGGCATGGCCGCCAGATCGGCGCCGCTGCAAAAGGCACGGCCGGCGCCGGTCAGCACCAGTGCGCGCACGCCTTCATCACCCAGACGGGTCAGCAGCGAATGAAAATGTTCCAGCAGGTCTTCCGAAAGGGCGTTGAGCAGATCGGGTCGGTTCAGCGTCACCAGCGCCACATCGCCCCTTGTCTCGTACAAAATGGGGTCGTCGCTCATCGCTGTCTGCTCCTGCCGATCGGCCTGTGGCCGGGTCGTGCCCGCCCCGCCGGTCATGCGTCCTGCTGTTCGTCCTCCGGGCGGGTCGCTTCGATGAACAGCGAACGCCCCTGCGCGTCCACCGCTTCCAGCCTTTCGGTCAGCGCATCCAATATGCGGCTCAGCGCGCCGAAATCTTCGGGTGTCAGCGCCTCGAACAGATAGGCGGCCACACGGTCGGAGCTTGGCAGCATCTGTTCGAACAGCTTCTGCCCATCCGCAGTCAGCCGCAGCAGCTTGCGCCTGCGGTTGGCAGGGTCCACCTCCTCCTCCACACGGCCCTGACGGCGCAGGACGGACAAGGCCCGGCTCACCCCCATGCTGTTGATGCCGGTGCTTTCCGCCAGCTCATGCGCCGCAGCCTCGCCAAAGCGACCCAGCGACATGAACACGCGGAACTCGTTCAGGCTTATGCGATAACGGCTTTCCAAATGGGTGTTGAACGGAGCAATCAGCCGGTTGTTCAGCTTCAGTATGCGGTGAAGCATCAATCGCGGGTCGTCATGACCTTCCGGATCCTCGCCCGACAGCGCGGCTTTCCATGCCTCGCCCTGAAATTGCGCCGTCTGCTTGCCGCTGCTGGTCATCTCACCTCTTTCAAATGCCGGCCACGAAACATGCCGGCCGCTGGTCACGCATCACCTCAGCCCTCTCCTCCAATAGCCGCATCACTGCATGTCGCTCAAGCCAAAGGCATGTCGCCCATGGCAAGCATCTGCCAGCCGCGATATGAAATGGCGATGAACCAGCAGCTTTCCGTCACAATCGAACGCTTTCCCGTCGCCGGGGTCTTCAACATCGCGCGCGGGGCGAAACACCATGTCGATGTCGTCGTTGCCATGCTCGATACAGGCAATGCCAACGGAAGGGGTGAAGCAACCGCCATTTATTATCATGGTGAAACCGCGCAAAGCGTCGCGGCACAGCTTGAGGCGGTGGCCCCTGCTGTGGCGCGGGGGGTCCAACGCGGGGATCTTGCCGGGCTGCTCCCGCGCGGCGCGGCGCGCAATGCGCTGGATGCGGCCTTTCTGGATCTTGAGGCGAAACAGGCTGGTGTTCCGGCATGGCAGATCCTTGGCCTTGATCGGCCACAACCACTTGTCACCGCCTATACCATTTCGCTTGCCCCCGCGGCGGAGATGGAGGCGGCAGCACGCGCAACCGCCGGCGATTATCCACTGCTCAAGCTCAAGCTGGCCGGCGACGGCGATCTTGAACGGGTGGCGGCAGTGCGGCGCGGCGCCCCCATGGCGCGGCTGATCGTCGATGCCAATGAATCCTGGCATGGGCGTGACATTGCGGCGGAAGCGGCAGCGCTTGCCGTTCATGGGGTCGAACTGATCGAACAGCCCGTGCCCGCCGGGCAGGATCATCTGCTGGACGGCGTAGAATCGCCCATTCCGCTATGCGCGGATGAAAGCTGTCAGGACCGCGCCGATCTGCCCCGGCTTGCCGCGCGCTATCAGGCGATCAACATCAAACTCGACAAATGCGGCGGCCTTACCGAGGGGCTGGCGCTGGCGCGGGAGGCGCAGGCGCTCGGGCTGGATCTGATGACCGGATGCATGCTGTCCACCTCGCTCGGCATCGCCCCGGCCTATCTGCTGGCGGGGATCAGCCGCTGGGTCGATCTGGACGGACCACTGCTGCTGGCACAGGACCGCAGCCCGCCAATCAGCCATGAAGGCGGTATTCTTCATCCGCCTTCACAGCTGCTTTGGGGCTGATGCGGCCGCCGCCGCAACAGCTTCAGTCGCCTAAAGCGCGACCTGAGCCACTTTCTCCTCCGCCTTGGCACGCGGATCACGACCCATCAACCGGCTGAAGAAACCACCGACAGACCCGCTGGCTTCCCAGATTTCGCTGTTGTCAGGATCGAATCGCAGCAACGTCAACGAAGGGTCGGTGCGGCCACGGGGAAACCATGCAGCAATGCGGCTGTTCCAGAAATGATCGATCACAGCCTGATCGTTGCTCACCTGCAGCGTGCCGTGCAGCGTCGCGAACAGATCATGGCCTTTTGCCGAATAGGTGACGACGGCGCGCGGGCTGCCGACCAGCGCACCGATCAGGCTGTTGTCGGCCGAGGTGAAGAAATAGATCGGGCCGCTGTCCTTGTCGAAAAAGGCCGTCATCGGCTGTGCATGAGCTTCGCGCGCGCCGGCAAGGCCCAGCATGACAAAGGGGCTTGAAGAAAGCTCCTTCCACATGCGGGAGACGAGTTCCTGTTCCTGATCAGTCATCATGATAATCCTTGTTGAATCATGACGACCAATCGATCGGCGGCAAGGGAAGTTCCACGACCGGCGACCATCGCGGCTGCCGATGCGACAAGCCGAAAAACTGCCGGTTACAGCACCTCGAACAGTCCGGCCGCGCCCATGCCACCGCCAACGCACATGGTGACGATCACATGTCTGGCACCGCGCCGCCGGCCCTCGATCAGCGCATGGCCCACCATGCGCGCGCCGCTCATCCCATAGGGATGGCCGATGGAGATCGCGCCGCCGTCGACATTCATCAAATCATCGGGAATGCCCAACCGGTCGCGGCAGTAAACCACCTGCACGGCAAAGGCCTCGTTCAATTCCCACAGGCCGATGTCGGCAATGCCAAGGCCATGCTGCTTCAGCAGCTTCGGCACCGCGAACACCGGGCCAATGCCCATTTCATCAGGCTCCGTCCCGGCAACGGCAATGCCCATGTAACGGCCCAATGGCCGAAGTCCGCGTCGTGCCGCCTCGCCGGCTTCCATCAGCACGGCAGCACTCGCCCCGTCGGAAAGCTGGCTGGCATTACCGGCAGTGATGCATGCGCCCGGCCCGCGCACCGGCTTCAACGCCGCCAGCCCTTCCAGGCTGGTGTCAGGGCGGTTGCCTTCATCACGGGCGATGGTCACATCGCGTTCGGACACCGCGCCGCTTTCCTTGTCCACCAGCTTCATCGTCGCCGTGACGGGTACGATTTCGGCATCGAAGCGTCCCGCGTCCTGCGCTGCCGCCGTGCGCTGCTGCGATTGCAGTGCATAGGCGTCCTGCGCCTCGCGACTGATGCCATAGCGTTTTGCAACCACTTCGGCAGTGTCGATCATCTGCATATAGGCGGCGGGCTGCATCGCCACCAGTTCCGGGTCCGGCTCGATCCGCAGTTCCTGCGTCTGCACCATCGATATGGATTCCACGCCCGCACCAATGGCGATATTCTGCCCGTCGACAATGATCTGCCGCGCGGCAATGCCGATCGCCATCAGCCCCGACGCGCATTGCCGGTCCACCGTCATCCCGGGCACGCTTGGCGGCAGGCCCGCCCGCAGCGCTGCATTGCGGCCGATGGTCGCCTGCACACCCTGCGGCAATGCGGAGCCGACGATCACATCGTCGATTTCGGCAGGCGCCACCCCGGCCCGTTCGATGGCGGCGGTCATGGCATGGGCGGCCAGGGTTGGGGAAGGTGTGGCATTGAAGGCGCCGCGATAGGCGCGGCCGATCGGCGTGCGCGCCGTTGAAACGATCAATGCCTCACGCATGGTTCAGTCATCCTTCCTGCCGGCCTGTTATCCAGCCAGCCTATAGCGCATCGCCCTGTGCGTCGCCCTGGGGTTTTCCATCAGCGACCTTCACTACATCGCCGGCCGCCGGATAGGGCATGATCATTGTACCGTCGGGTGCGGCGGTGAACGTCGTCTGTGTCGGATAGGCGAATTCGATGCCCTGCTTCTCGAACAGGCGGAGCACGCCCACCGCCACGGCCATGCGCCGTTGCACGAATATGTTGTAATCATTTGTGGCAACGTCGAACACCAGTTCGAAATCGATGCTGCTGGCGCTGAAATTGACGAAGGTCCCGCGGCTGAACAGGCAATTTTCGACATTGTCGACAACGGCGCGCAACATGGCCGGCAGCTGTTCGATGGTGTCCACCGGCGTCTGATAGATCAACCCCAGGGTGAAGGTGACGCGGCGCTGCACGATGCGCGTGTTGTTCGCCAGTTCCTTGCTGAGGAGATTGGCGTTGGATACGACCAGCAATTCGCCGGTCAGCGCGCGCACCCGTGTCGTCTTGAGGCCGATTTCCTCCACCGTGCCGCTGCGCGTGTCCCAGGCAATTGCATCGCCCTTGCGAAACGGACGGTCGAACAGGATCGAAAGCGCCGCGAACAGATCGGAAAATATGCCCTGCGCGGCAAGGCCGATGGCAATGCCGCCAATACCGAGGCCGGCGACCAGCGCAGTGACATTGACGCCCAGATTGTCCAGAATCAGGATCACGGCCACCGCGAACACCGCCACCGAAATCAGCAGGCGGATAATGCCCATGGCCGACACCAGCGAGCTGTGATCGCTGCCATCGGCAGTCGCGCGATATTCAATCCAGCCCAGCGCCAGCTCGCGCACCCAGATCGCGCCCTGCAAGGCGGTCGCGATGGTGAAGATCATGTGGATCAGCCCCTGCACGGCAGGCGGCGGCGCGGCGGTGTCGGCAACCATTTCAGCGGCGACCGCGATCATGAACCACAACTGCGTCTTCATGGCGATGCGGCCGATCAGCGTCCTGAACGGGGAGAGATGTTCGCCCCGGCCAATTCTGATGCCGCCCAGCTTCAGGCCGTAGATGACGGCGATGATGATGGCCGCCGCCAGCAGCGCCATCAGCACGCCGCCGCTGTTGGTGGTCAGCCACAGCCACGCCTGATCGACCAGCAGGTTCAGGTTTCTTACGCTGTCATCGACCGTCTTCATCCGTGCGCACCTTCTTTTGCCGGGGCCGCAGTATCGATCGCTTCAAGAAAGGCAATCAATCCCCGCTCCTGCCGCGTCAGATATTGCGTGGTCCGCGGCAGGCTGATCGCTCCGCCGCGGTTGCCGGCCCTCACATATTCGATGATCGCAGGGTGAATATAGGATTTACGGGCAATCGCCGGTGTATTGCCCAATGCCTGCGCCACCGGCTCCACCATCTGCTTCAGCGAAAGCCCCTGCTTTCCGGCTGCGACGATTGCGCCAAAGGCGATCACGCTCGCCCCCCAGGTGCGAAAATGCTTGGCGGTGAACTGCTCGCCGGTCGCCTCCTTGATATAGGCATTGACGTCGCTGGAGGTGACGGGATGCTGTTTGCCCTCTTCATCGACGAACTGGAACAACGTCTGCCCCGGCAGGTCGTGGCAACGCTTGACGATGCGCGCCAGCCGCCGGTCGGCAATGGTCAGCCGCTGCATCTTTCCCGATTTGCCGCGATAGTTCAACGTCACCCGGCTGCGGCTGGCGCGCGCGTGCCTGTTCAGCAGGGTGGTTGCGCCAAAGCTCTTGTTCTGGCGGCGGTAGCTGTCATTGCCGATCCGCACCTTGCCAAGGTCCAGAAGGCGCACGATCGCTGCGATGACCGTGTCCTTCGTCGGCGAAGACCGTGCCAGATCCCGCTCTACCTTTGCCCGCAGTTTCGGCAGCGCGCGGCCAAAGGCGGCACAGCGATCATATTTGTTCATTTCCTGAGCGGATCGGAACAGCGGGTGGTAGCGATATTGCCTGCGCCCCCGCGCGTCATAGCCCACGGCCTGCAAATGCCCGGCCGGGTCGGGGCAGAACCAGCAGTCGCTATAGGCGGGCGGCATGCCGATATGGTTCAGCCTGTCGATCTCGTCCCTGTCGGTGATCCGCTCGCCGTCCGGCTGGTAATAGGCCCAGCCATTGCGCATCTTTCGGCGCGTTATTCCCGGTTCCGCCGGGTCTGAATAGAGGATGCCGTCACAGGCCTGTTCGTTTTTCGCGCTGGTGCCGGCAGTTGTCACGGCGATTGAACGCCGCCACGCACCGCCGGTTCCGGTTCAGTCCGCCACGGTCAGCACCTCCAGCATCAGATGATGAACCTGCGCGCCCTCGTCATCGTGCATGCGATGTTCCAGCAGGGCGACATCGGCCACCACATGGCCGGGTACGTACAGTTCCGCCTCGCCCAGCCCGGCGATCAGCCCATCCACCACGCCGCGGCCAATGCCTTCGATCCTGATCGTCACCTGATGCTGCTGTCCGTTGAACGTGGCGCTGGCCCAGGCCTGGCTGGTCATGTCCTCAACCACCATCGCCGGCGGCGACCCATGATGTGCAACCCCATCCATCCGCGCCCGAAGCCAACTGCTGATCGCGCGCAACAGCCTGCCCTGTGCATCTGAAATCAATGGACGCATGTCTTGCCTCCCCCATTTTCATATTCATCGATATAGCGGCGCACCCGCGCCTCGGTTGCCGGCCGCGGCTGGCGGCCGCGCCGCAGATCACCCACGAATCGGGGATCGCTGACCGACTGTCTGCCAAAGCGCGTGGCCGGTGTGCCGGTGGCCCTCAGATGCCGCTCGATTAGGCGCAGCAATGTCATGGCATATGCCCTCCTGTCGCTTGAGTTCCCCTTTTGTTCTATTATGATTTCCTACTTGTCTAGGTTTTTTCCTAGTTATATAAGCAAATGATGAGAAACGAGGCTGTCCGTGCGCGGCTTGACGCCCTGATTACCGAGAAGAAAGAGGATTATTCCTCGATTTCCCGGCTCATCGGCCGCAATCCTGCCTATATCCAGCAATTCATCAAACGCGGCGTTCCCCGCCGTCTGGCGGAAGGGGATCGACAGCGAATCGCCCAATATCTTGGCGTGGCCGAAACCGAACTCGGTGCCTCCCCACGCGGGGAACACAGCGTACCGGGCACGGATTTCGTGCTGGTCCCGCGTCTTGACGTTGGCGCATCGGCCGGACCGGGCGCGCTGCCGGGGGAAGAACGGGCGACGGCCAGCCTTGCCTTTCACAGCGAATGGCTGCGCCGCAATGCAGGCGGCAATGCGTCTGCCCTGTCCGTCATCACCGTGACAGGCGATTCGATGGTTCCCACCCTTTCCGACGGGGACGAGATTCTGGTGAATGCGGCCGACGCGGCGGAACGGCTTCGCGACGGCATTTATGTGCTGCGGGTGGAAGGCGCGGTGATGGTGAAGCGTCTTGCCATCAACCCGGCGGGCCGCACCTTCACGATCAGGAGCGACAATCCGGCCTATCCGCCATGGGAAGGCTGTGATCTGGAAAGCGTGGCAATCATCGGCCGGGTCATCTGGATGAGCCGGCGCATCGGCTGAACGGGTCCTTCCGCCTCAGCCCTCATGCCCCAGCCCCTGTTTCCTCAGTCCCTGCCGCGCTGGATCAGCCACTGGCCTAGCGCGATCAGCAGGCCCAGGGTCAGGCCGCCCAATATCCCAAGGCTGGGCTGGCCCATATAAATGCCGATGCCGGCACCCAGAAGCAGGGAAAGCGCCAGAAAGATGCCGCCGCCACGGCTATTGTCTTTTCGGGGATTCGTCATCGCGCCCCTTTGCCACGGTGAACGACTTTGCGCCAGCGACGCAGTGGTGGCAGCATGTGCCGATTGGCGCGCCGCTTCATTTCATGGGTGATTTGATGCGGTCTGGCGCAAGGTTGTGACGCATATTACGCGCGCGTCCTTCCGCTTGGCTGCGAAAAACTCTACACCAACGCCATGCAGTCTCCACGGCTGGCGGCGGCGGCCGTCCTTGTGTTCAGCCTTTTACCTTTTCGCGCCGCCGTGGCGGCGGTGGCCGCCGATGATGATCAGGCCGATGCACCCATTGTCGCGCCGCTGGTCACCCCTGCCGATCTGTCGCCCGATTCGCCGCTGGCGCCCATGCCCGATCTGGAAGTGCCATGGCCTGATCTTGAGGAACGCGCCCCCTCACCCGATGAGGAAAAGGCACAGCGATCCATTACGGCCGACCGCCATTATTCAGTGCAGATCGAAGGGCTTGGCGATGTGCGGGTGCATGAACTGACGGGGGAGTTCGACGGTCTTTCGGCACTGAAACGCGAAGCGGCGCATGATGCTGCCGCCAATGCCGCGCAGATCGATCGACGGGCTCGCGAAGACGCCGATCTACTGGCGGAGCTGCTGCGCGCCCATGGCTATTATGACGGGCGGGTGGAACGGCTGATCACCGCCGCCCCGCAGGACCAGAACCGGCTGCTCGTCACCCTCACCGCCGATCCCGGCCCATTGTTCACCTATTCCTCGGTGGAGGTGCGCGGCGTCGATGCCGCACATGCCGGTGAAATCCGTGCCCTGCTTCCCCTCAAGGCGGGCGATGCCGTCGATGCGCAGCAGACGCAGGCCGCGGAATTGCAGTTGAAGACGCAGCTTCCCCGCCATGGCTATGTCTTCGCTACCGTCGGCACGGCGGACATATTGGTCGATCACGACAACAACCAGGCCAGCTATGCCATTCCGGTGGATATCGGCCCGGCTGCCCGCTTCGGCGACATTCACGTCACTGGCGACCGGGTGTTCGGCCCAAGGCATATCAGCCATATCGCAAGGTTCAGCCAGGGCCAGGCCTATGATTCGGCGGATGTCGACGATCTTCGCCGTGCGATCATCGCCACCGGCCTTGTCTCGGAAGTGGAGATCAAGCCGGTCCGCGGCAATACATTGGACGACGGCTCCGTCCTTGCCGATCTGGACGTGAAGATGGCGGCCGCGCCAATGCGCACCATTGCGGGAACGGCCGGTTATGACACCGGGCAGGGCGCGCGGGTGGAACTGAGCTGGCAGCACCGCAACCTGCTGCCGCCGGAAGGCGCCGTCACCTTTCGCGGCGTTGCCGGCACCAAGGAGCAGTTGCTGGGGGCAGAGCTTCGCCGGTCCAATTTCCGCAAGCGCGACCAGGTGCTTGCCGGCCAGTTCAGCCTGCAACGCCAGCGACTTGATGCCTATGACGCCGAAACCGCCAGCCTTGGCCTTGGCATCGAACGGCAAACCAACATCATCTGGCAGAAGAAATGGATATGGTCGTTCGGCGGCGAATTGCTCGCCACGCGCGAAACGGACAATCACCGCACCGGCAGCAGTAACGGCACCCGCACCTATTTCATCGCGGCAACGCCGGTTCGGCTTGCCTATGACAGCAGCGACGATCTCCTCGATCCGCATCGCGGCTTTCGCCTGTCGGGGCGTGTGTCACCGGAAGTGTCGCTGCAATCGGGTCAGTCCGGCTATGTCCGGATGCAGCTTGACGGTTCGGGCTATCTGCCGTTGGGGTCCGACAGATATGTTCTGGCCGGGCGGGTGCGGCTTGGCTCGATACAGGGCGCGTCGACCTTTTCCATCGCGCCGTCGCGCCGTTTCTATGCCGGCGGTGGCGGTTCGGTACGCGGCTTCAGCTATCAGGGCATCGGCCCCAAGGACGCCAATGGCGATCCGGTGGGCGGCAGCAGCCTGACCGAATTTGCGGTGGAGGCGCGCATCCGCTTCGGCAATATCGGCATTGTGCCCTTTCTCGATGCGGGCCAGCTCTACACCTCGGCCCAGCCGAAGTTCTCCGGCTTTCGTTATGGCACCGGCCTTGGCGTGCGCTATCATTCCAGCTTCGGACCGATCCGCGTCGATGTGGGCACACCGCTCCACCGGCGGTCGGGGGAAAGCCGGCTGGCGATCTACGTCTCGCTGGGGCAGGCATTCTGATGGCCCCGCCCCCGCCTGACGATCCGCCCCCGCCTGACGATCCGTCCCGCGATCTGGCCGAAGAGGAAGCACCGGTCGAAAGCCGTTCGCTGCTGCTGCGCCTGTTGCTGTGGGTCGTCGTTGGCGCTGTCACGCTGGCGCTGGTGCTTGGCGCGCTGGTCGCTTCACTCGATACCGGTCCGGGGCGGCGGCTGGTGGCCGAACAGATTGCGCGGCTGGCTCCCGGAACGGGCCTGCGTGTATCGATCGGCCGGATCGAAGGGTCCATTTATGGTCGCATGACGCTGCGCGACCTCCGCCTGTCCGATCCGCAAGGCCTGTTTCTGGAAAGCCCCTCGGTCACGCTGGATTGGCAACCATCGACATGGCTTTCCAACCGGCTGCAGATCAACGAGCTCAGCGCATCGCTGGTGCGGTTGCACCGTCTGCCCCGGCTGCGGCCCGATCCCGATGGCCGCGGAGCGATCCTGCCACGCTACGACATCGGCCTCGGCAAGCTGCGCATCGACAGGCTGTGGCTGGGTGCCCCCATTGCCGGCACCCCGCGCGCTGCACTGGTGATCGGCGAAGGCGAAATCCGCTCCGGCCGGGCACTGGTTCGCCTTGCCGCGCGCATGCGTGACGGGGGGGACAGGCTGGCCGTCATTCTCGATGCCGCGCCGGATCGCGACAGGTTCGATCTGGAAGGCGCGATCAGCGCACCGGCGGGCGGCATATTGGCGCGGCTGTGGAAATTGCGCGACGGGCTTGAGCTGCGCGTTTCCGGCGATGGCAGCTGGCGATCGTGGAAGGGCGCGGCCCATGCCCGCTCCGGCACGCATCCGCTGCTCGATCTCAGCCTCACCAACGCCAGTGGCCAGTTCGACATTGCCGGCACCGCCATGCCGTCGCCGCTGCTGCACGGCAAGCTGCAACGCCTCACTGCACCGCGCGTGCTCATCACCTCCACCATGCGGGTGAACGACCGGCGGTTCGACATTGGCGCATCGGTGCGTTCATCCGCGTTGCAGGTCGATGCGGCGGGCGTGGTCGACCTGCGCCGCAGCCTGTTCGAAGGGCTGGACATCAATGCCCTGCTGCTGAAGCCCGAGGCGCTTTTTTCCAACATGCGCGGCCGCGACATTCGCCTTCGGATGACGGTGGCCGGGTCGTTCGGCCACCCCGGCATCGATTATGCGATCACCAGTCCCCTGGTCTTCTTCGACAACACCGGCTTTGAAACGGTGCGGATCAGCGGGCGCGCCACCCTGTCCGGCCCGCGCAAGACCATTCCGGCAACCGCGACAGCACGTCGCGTCATCGGCGCGGGAGATCTGGCGGAATCCATTCTGTCCAGCTTGCGGATCGAAGGGCCGCTCTATCTGGAAGGCCAGCGCCTTTCAGCCGATCGCCTGCAAATCCATGCGGCTCATGCCAATGGCCGGGGCGCATTGGCGATAGATCTTGCAACCGGCCGCTATGTCGTTGCCGTCAACGGCCAGATCCCCGGCTATGAACTGCCCGGCGTGGGCCTTGTCGACGTGCGGACGGAATTGAAGGCCGTGCCCGGCGCGGTGCGTGGTGCAATGCTCAGCGGAACCGCCCATGCCGATGTCCGGCGGCTGGACAATGGCCTGTTCCGCAACATTGCCGGCGGTCTGCCGACGCTTGACACGCGCATCGCACGTCGTGCGGACGGTGTTGTCCACCTCCTCGACATGAAGCTGAACGCGAGGCGCATCCAGCTGGAAGGCGATGGCCAGCGTCGCCGCGACGGCAGCGTACATATCGATGCCACTGGCCGGCACGACAGCTATGGCGCGGTCGTTCTGGCACTGGAGGGGGATATTGCCCATCCTCGTGTCGATCTTGCCCTGCCACGCCCGCATCTGGGTGCCTATTTCCATGACGTGCTGCTGCGCATGGACCCCGACGATCGCGGCTGGCGCTATGGCCTGCGCGGTGGATCCGTGATCGGTCCCTTCACCAGCAACGGCCGTATTACCGCCATCAAGGATCAGCCGACGGTGATCGATGTCGCGCGCCTCAGCCTTGGCGGCACCACTGGCCGTGGCCGGCTGCGTTCGCTGCCCGGCGGCCTTGCCGGCGATCTGACGCTTGCCGGCGGCGGTGTCGACGGCAGCCTGCATCTTGCCCCGGCCAATGGGGTGCAGCGGGTGGAAAGCCATCTTGTCCTTCGCCGGGCACGCTTCCCCGGTCCGCCGGTGCTGTTCGTCAGCCAGGGCCGGATCGACGCAGTGGCGCTGCTGCGTGACGATGGCCCGACGATAGAGGGCACATTGGCGGCGCAGCGCGTGCGCTATGGCAAGATGATCCTGAACGAGATCAGCACCAACACCAGATTGGTGAATGGCACCGGCACCATCGCTGCAAAGCTGGCGGGCACGGCCAACATACCGTTCAGCTTCGATGCGCGACTGGCGGTCAGGCCGCTGTCGATCACCCTGTCGGGCAGCGGCGCGCTGGAACGCCGGCCGATCACCCTTGCCAGCCCGGCAGTGATGGCGCGCGAGGGGGATGATTGGGTATTGCGCGATGCAAAGGTCGAATATGCCGGCGGCGATGCCGTGCTGTCCGGCCGCCTGGGCACCATGCGGCAATTCAGCGCACGGCTGAATGCGCTCGATCTGTCCATTCTCAACCTGTTCAACCCCCGGCTTGGCCTTTCGGGCAAGGCATCGGGCGATATTTCCTATGAACAGCCCGCCGCCGGACGACTTCCAAAAGGGCGGGTGACGCTTACCGTGCGCGGGCTCAGCCGATCCGGGCTGGCGATGACATCGACACCGGTTGACCTTGGCATTGCCGCGTTGCTGGATGGCCGGGCTGGTGCGATGCGGGCAATCGTCCGTTCAAAAGGCCGTATCATTGGCCGCGCGCAAGGCCGTATTTCGCCCATTCCCGGTGAATCGGACGATCCGTTGCTGGAACGCCTCTATGCCGCGCCACTGTTCGCGCAGATTCGTTACAATGGGCCATTTGACGCCCTGTGGCGGCTGACCGGGATAGAGACGGTCGACATATCCGGCCCGGCGCAGATTGCCGCCGATTTCGGCGGGCGTTTTGGTGAACCGATGATCAAGGGTGTTTTCCGAACCGATGACGCACGGCTGGAAAGCCCGGTGGTCGGCACGGTCGTCACCGGCCTGAAGGCCGGCGGTCGGTTCGACGGATCCCGGCTGGTCATCCCGCAATTTTCAGGCGCCACGCCCAAGGGCGGCGGGCTGACCGGCAATGCGGTGATCGATCTGGCAGCCGCCAATGGCTTTGGCCTCGACATCGCGATCAATGCCGACAATGCCCGCCTGATCGATCGCGACGATCTGCGCGCCGATATCACAGGCCCATTGCGCCTCCATTCCGATGGATCGGGCGGGCTGATCAGCGGCAACGTATCGATTCGCTCCGCCCGCTTCCGCCTTGGCCGCGCATCTGCCGGCCAGGTGCCGCGCCTTGATGTGCGGGAGGTCAACCAGCTCGACGATGATGAAGAGGAGGATTCGCCCAGCCGTCCCTGGAAGCTCGACATTCATGCCGCGGGACGCAATCAGGTGATGGTGACCGGCATGGGCCTGGATTCCGAATGGCGGACGGACCTGAACATCACCGGCATTGCCGAACGGCCCGAAATCACCGGCAGCGCCGATCTGGTGCGCGGCTCCTATTCCTTTGCCGGCAAGCGTTTTGATCTGACGCGCGGGCAGATACGCTTCACCGGCGGCTATCCGCCCGATCCAACGCTCGACATTGTAGCGGAAGCCAGCGTGCAGGGATTGTCCGCCAATATTCGCGTCGGCGGCACGGGCCAGCAGCCCGACATCAGCTTTGCCAGCGTGCCTTCGCTGCCTGAAGACGAAGTGCTGTCCCGCCTTTTGTTCGGCACTTCGGTCGCCAATCTTTCCGCGCCGGAAGCACTGCAGCTTGCCGGCGCTGTCGCCACCATCCGCAAAGGCGGCGCCAGTGCGGGAAATCCGCTCAACAAGCTGGGCCGTGCCTTTGGCATAGACCGCATCCGCATTGTCCCGGCAGACCAGGCAACCGGCCAGGGCACATCCGTGGCTGCCGGCAAATATATCGGCCGCCGTGTCTATGTGGAGGTGGCGTCTGACGCGCAGAATTATTCGGCAACGCAGATAGAGGTGGAAATGACACGCTGGCTTTCCGTGTTGTCCAAGGTATCCACCCTGGGGCAGACCAGCGTGAACGTGAAAATATCCAAGGATTATTGATCCGCGCCCCGTCGCCGATGGTTGCGTCGCGCAGCCTGTCCGCTATGGGCAGCGGCATGAACGCATCCGCCGCCAGCACCAGCCATTATCCGCCGTCCGCCACGCTGATTGGCTATGCCTATTCCGCACTTGGCGCGGTGCTGTTCGCCACCAAGGGCATCTTCATCAAGCTGGCCTATGCACAGGGGCTTGATACGGAAACGCTGCTTGCCCTGCGCATGGTATTTTCGGTGCCCGTCTTTGCCGGCATCGCCTTGTTCATCTGGCTGCGTCGGCCCCGCGAACGCCGCCCTTCGCCACGGCTTCTGATCGGCGGTGCCGCCGTCGGCGTCCTTGGCTATTTCATCTCGTCATGGCTGGATTTCACCGGTCTTTCCTATCTCTCGGCCCAGCTCGAACGGCTGATCCTGTTCACCTATCCTTTTTTCACCATCATCTTCGCGGCACTACTGCTGCGCCACCCGATAAAGCCGCACAGCATTGCCGGGGCCGCCGTCAGCTATGCCGGGCTGTTGCTGGTGATGCTCAAATCAGGTCATGCCGGACATGGCGCCATCGCCACCGGCGGCGCCTTTGTGCTGGCGGCCGCCGTCAGCTTCGGGCTTTATCAGGTGCTGGCGCGCGAATTCATCGTTCGCGTGGGCGGTGACTTCTATACCGGCCTTGCCATGTCCACCGCCGGAATATGCGCCTTTGTGCTATTTGGCGCCACCGGTCATCATCTTGCCGATTTCGCAGTCAGCCCCAAGGCAATGGGCATTGCCGCCGGGCTGGCGCTGTTCGCCACCATATTCCCCGCCTTTGCGATGGCGGCCGGGCTTGGGCGTATCGGCGCACAGGGCACTGCGGTGATCGGTACGCTCAGCCCACTGGTCACCACCGTGCTTGCCGTGGTGCTGCTTGGCGAACCCTTTGGCATGGTCGATGCCATTGGCACGCTGCTGGTGGTCGGTGGCGTTGGCCTGTACACCGTCATCGACAGCAGGGCACGGGCACGCCCCGCCGCGCCAGTCAGCCAGGCATAGCCGGCGCATGAAAAAAGGGGGAAGCCGCCAGGCTCCCCCCTTTTCGGATCAAAAGCCGGTCAGGCCTCAGTCCTTGTCATTGCCGCCAGTCAGAAAGGCCGGTGCGAATTCAGGCTCGGGGCCTTCGTCCTTGCCCCTGCCGCCTTCGCCACGCGGGCCGCGATCGCCACGGTCCCCACGCGGGCCACGATCCCGGCGGCGGTCGCCGTCGCGGCGCGGACCACGATCACCGCGCGGCTCGCGTTCTTCACGCGGCGGGCGGGTATCGGCCAGTTCTTCCCCGGTTTCCTGATCGACGACGCGCATCGACAGGCGCACCTTGCCGCGATCGTCGATGCCCAGCACCTTCACCTTCACTTCCTGCCCTTCAGACAGGACATCGGCCACCTTGGCGACACGCTCGTTCTTGATTTCCGAGATGTGCACCAGGCCGTCGCGCGCGCCCATGAAGTTCACGAAAGCGCCGAAATCGACCATCGACACAACCTTGCCGGTGTAGATCTTGCCCACTTCCGGTTCGGCGACGATGCCGATGATCCAGTTGCGCGCGGCTTCGATCTGCGCCGGGTCGGACGAGGCGATCTTCACAGTGCCATCATCCTCGATGTCCACCTTGGCGCCGGTGGTGGCGACGATCTCGCGGATCACCTTGCCGCCGGTGCCGATGATTTCGCGGATCTTGTCCTTGGGCACGCTCATCGTTTCGATGCGCGGTGCATGGGCAGACAGTTCGGTGCGGGTGGTGTCCAGCGCCTTGGCCATTTCGCCAAGAATATGAGCACGGCCTTCATGCGCCTGCGTCAGCGCGACGCGCATGATTTCCTCGGTGATTCCCGCCACCTTGATGTCCATCTGAAGGCTGGTGATGCCTTCGGACGTGCCGGCAACCTTGAAATCCATGTCGCCCAGATGATCTTCATCACCCAGAATGTCGGAGATGACGGCAAAGTTCTTGCCTTCAAGGATAAGGCCCATGGCGATGCCCGACACCGGCCGCTTCAGCGGAACGCCTGCATCCATCAGCGCCAGCGAGGCGCCGCACACCGTTGCCATCGACGAAGAACCGTTGGACTCGGTGATGTCCGACAGGACGCGGATGGTATAGGGGAATTCTTCCTTGCCCGGCAGCACGGGATGGATCGCCCGCCACGCCAGCTTGCCATGGCCGATTTCGCGGCGACCCGGCGCGCCGAAGCGGCCCACTTCACCCACCGAATAAGGGGGGAAGTTATAGTGCAGCATGAAATGTTCGTAATTCACGCCGTTCAGGCCGTCGATCATCTGTTCGCTGTCGGCGGTGCCAAGCGTGGTGGTGACGATCGCCTGGGTTTCGCCGCGAGTGAACAGCGCCGAACCATGGGTGCGCGGCAGCACATGCACCTCACCCTTGATCGGGCGCACGGTTTTGGTGTCGCGGCCATCGATACGGCGGCCTTCCTTCAGGATGGCGGTGCGCACCACATCGGCTTCCAGCTTCTTGACCAGCTTGCCGATCTTCAGCTTGGTGGCGCTGTCGGCGTCGGCATATTCGGCCTTCACCTTTTCGCGCGCGGCGCTCAACGCGGCGACGCGATCGGCCTTGCCGGTCAGGCGATAGGCGGCTTCGATGTCCTTGCCCACCAGCTTCTTCAGCTTGGTCACGGTCGCGGCCTGGTCATCCTGCGCCGGCAGTTCCCAGGGTTCCTTGGCGGCGGCTTCGGCCAGACGGATGATCGCGTCGATCACCGGCTGCGATTCCTTGTGGACGAACATCACCGCGCCCAGCATGGTTTCTTCCGAAAGCTCCTGCGCTTCGGATTCCACCATCAGCACGGCATCGCGCGTGCCTGCGGCCACAAGATCAAGGCTGCTCTGCTTGATCTGGTCGCGGCTGGGGTTCAGCACATATTCGCCATCGATCCATGCCGCGCGGCCAGCGCCGATCGGCCCCATGAACGGAATGCCCGACAGGGTGAGCGCGGCCGAAGCGGCGATCATCGCCACCATGTCCGGCTCATTCTCGCCGTCATAGGACAGCACCTGCGCGATCACGAGGACTTCATTATAGAAGCCTTCGGGGAACAGCGGGCGGATCGGCCGGTCAATCAGACGGCTGGTCAGCGTTTCCGCTTCGGTGGCGCCGCGTTCACGCTTGAAAAAGCCACCCGGAATGCGTCCGGCGGCCGAATATTTTTCCTGATAATGGACGGTGAGCGGGAAGAAGTCCTGCCCGTCCTTCACCGATTTCGCAGCAGTGACGGCGCAAAGCACGACCGTCTCGCCATAGGTGGCAAGCACCGCGCCATCAGCCTGGCGTGCGATACGCCCGGTTTCCAGGGTGAGCTTGCGGCCACCCCACATCACTTCCTGCTTATGAATATCAAACATCTGGCTTTACTGCCTTATTTCCATGCCAGCAGCCCTATTGCCGCCAGCGTTCCTGTCTGTCGGGCGGCGCTCCGCGCGCGCCCCATATGCGAAACGGCCCCCGCAAAGGGGGGCCGTCCGCGTTACTTGCGAAGCCCGAGCTTCGCGATAAGGTCGCCATAACGGCCGGCGTCCTTGCGCTTGAGATAATCAAGCAGGCGACGCCGCTTGTTGACCAGCATCAGAAGGCCGCGACGCGAATGATTGTCCTTCGCGTGCGTCTTGAAATGTTCGGTCAGGTTCTGGATGCGCTCGGTCAGGATCGCGATCTGCACTTCCGGGCTGCCGGTGTCCGTGGCAGCACGGGCATTGTCCGTGATGATCTGGGCCTTGCGTTCAGCAGTTACCGACATCGTCATACTCCGTTATTGAAGGTTGAAACCGCGCACCACCCGGACCTCAGGCCCGGCAACCTCCACAAGCGCGACCGGAACAGACGCATCGGTCGCTAGATGGAGGCCCTGTTTTGCGGCAATCCCGATCAACCGCTGCCCCTGACGGAGCAACCTTGCCTGATCGGGCGCGAGAGCAAGAGCCGGGATGTCGTCCAGCCCTGCAATCAACGGCAAGAGCGCCTGTTCAAGCTGGCGTTCCTGCCCCAGTTCCTCCAGCTTGTCCAGTGGAATCGCCTGATCCAGCGTGAAGGGGCCCGCGCGCGTGCGACGAAGCATGGTGACATGACCGACGCTGCCCATGGCCCGCGCGATATCACGCGCCAGGCTGCGCACATAGGTGCCCTTGGAACAATCCACGGCGAGAGTTGCGGCTGCCAGCCCCTGCTCCGTTGATCCGGCCGCAGCCTCCGCCCCGTCGATCACCAGCCGGTGGATTGTCACCTGCCGCGCCTTCAATTCCACCTGCTGGCCGGCGCGGGCCAGTTCATAGGCGCGGCGGCCATCCACCTTCAGCGCGGAATAAGCAGGCGGCATCTGTTCGATCGGCCCGGTGAAGCCACTCAGCGCCTGCTCCAGCGCTGCGATTGTCGGGCACGCGGCGCTGTAGGCGACGGCCTCTCCCTCCCCATCCAGCGTGTCGGTTTCCACGCCAAAGCCGATAGTGAAGCGATAGCCCTTGCGCGCGTTGAGCATGTGCCCGGTCAGCTTGGTGGCTTCGCCCAGCGCGATTGGCAGAACGCCCGTCGCCAATGGGTCCAGCGTGCCGCCATGGCCGATGCGCGGCACCGCATAGCCGTTTTGGCGCAGGACGCGCTTCACCGCGCCCACCGCCTGTGACGAGCTCAGCCCAATGGGCTTGTCGAGGATGATCCAGCCATTCATCCCACCGCCTTAATCCATCGGGCAAAGCGGTGGGAACGGATTTTGCAACAATAGACAGGTTGCAGACAGCACGGCCGACGCACCGCCGGCCATCATCGGCCTGCCTTACCGGCCTGCCTGCCTGCACCGTCGGCGGCGGGTTCATCGGCCGCCGTCACTCAGTCCGTTGGCTCAACCCTTGTGGCCAGCCTGTGCCGGATGATGATCGATGCCATGCTTGCGGCCGCTTTTGCCCTTGGGCGGCGGTGCGCTTTTCACCAGGCTCGACAAGGCGCAGCGATGACCCTTGACGATGATCGAGCTGTAACGGTCCAGCGTATCCGCACCCCGGGTTTCAAAGCCGATCGCTTCCGCAAAGGGCAGGTCGGTACACGGCCCCATCAGCCTTGCCAGATACCATTGGCGATGCTGATCCTGAATATACAGGCTGTCTCGGCCATTTTCACGCCAGTCATTGATCCCGCCGTGGTTGACGAAGGGGATCGTCGCTTCCTGACCATGGGTCGCCGGTGCGGCTGGTGCCGCCATTGCGGGAATGACCGACGATGCTGCAATCAGACCCGCCAGAACAAGGGCTTTCATGGGCCTTCTCCTTTCACCTGAGGATCATGGCCGATGTCGCCTGAACGGAGCCTGAGCCCATGCTCCACATCAGGCCATTCATCGGCTAATATGGAATAAATCGCGGTGTCGCGAAAATATCCCGTCCAGGTGATACGATTGCGGCGCAGCACGCCTTCGCGATTCGCACCAAGCCGTTCCACGGCGCGCAGCGATCGATGGTTCCTGGTGTCGATGCGAAATTCGACGCGGATGAAGCCTTGCGAAAATGCCCTTTCCAGCATCATCCGCTTTACCACCGGGTTCACCCCGCTGCCGCGCAGACGCGGTGTGATGAAACTGCCGCCGATTTCCACCACCCTGTTGGCCGCATCGACGAAATAGCTGGTCATGCCGATGGTTTCGCCATTCAGAACAATGGCGAAGGGTACGCGGTTGACGGCGGCGCACATCGCGTCAAATCCGGGGTCGAAGGCATCGCCCATCATTGAAACCGGATAGATGCGCCAGATATCGCTATCAGCGGCGCAGGCTCGTTTCAGCGGCTCGCGATGCTTTTCGGCCAATGGCTCCAGCCGCAACGGGCCGGACGCCATTGGCACGGCAAGGTCATTCCCCGTCAGTGCCGTCATCTCTGCCAGCATCGTCGGCCGTGCCGGGCTGGTCCAGATCACGCGCGACACGTGGATCGCGCAGCAATGCGTCGATCCGATCGCCCTCGTCAAAACTTTCGTCGGGCAGGAACTTCAGGTCGGCGGCATATTTGGTGTTCACGCGGCGCGCCACTTCGCCCTTCAGATAGCGCACATTGCGCTTCAGCGCGGCCAGCACCGCCTGTTCATCCGTGCCCAGCAACGGCTTCACAAAGGCGGTGGCGTGGCGCAGATCGGGCGACATGCGCACTTCGGTGATTGAAACGCTGTGCGATGCAAGCACATCGTCATTCACATCGCCGCGCATCAGAATATCGGCAAGCGCGTGGCGCACCTGCTCGCCGACGCGCAGCAGACGCACCGAACGCCCTTCCCTGTCCTGCATCTGGCGCATCGCCATTCCTCTTCAAAAGGCATCGCCCGGGACTGGAAACCCCCGGGCGACACGCAAACCGACAATCAGTAACGCGGCAGACGTCAAAGCGTGCGGGCGCGTTCCTCGATCTCGAAAGTTTCGATGACATCGCCAACCTTGATGTCCTGGAAATTATCCAGGCCGATGCCGCATTCCAGCCCGGCGCGCACTTCGGTGACATCGTCCTTGAAGCGACGCAGCGATGCGATCGATCCGGTATAGACGATGACATCGTCACGCATGACACGCGCCTTGAGGTTGCGCCGGATATGACCTTCGGTGACGAGCACACCCGCCGCCTTGCCATGCTTGCCAGCCTGGAACACCTCGCGCACCGCCGCCCGGCCCACCACATTTTCGTGGTACTCGGGGCCAAGCTGCCCGGCCATCGCTGCCTTCACTTCGTCGATCAGGTCATAGATGATGTCGTAATATTTAAGCGCGACACCATCACGAGCGGCAATTTCACGGGCCTTGGTATTGGCGCGGACGCCAAAGCCGATGATCGGCGCACGCGATGCTGCCGCCAGCGTGACATCGGATTCGGTGATGCCGCCAACGCCCGCATGAAGCACACGGGCACGGATTTCATCGGTCGACAGACCATTGATGGCGCTGACGATCGCTTCCACCGAACCCTGCACATCGGCCTTGACCACCACCGGGAATTCCTTGGCGGCATTGGCCTTGAGGGCAGAGAACATCGTCTCCAGATTGACCGGGGCGACAGTGGTGCGCTTCTTCTGCGCGACCGACTGGCGATAGGCGGCGACTTCACGGGCCCGGGCCTCGTTTTCCACCACCGACAGCGGATCACCGGCACCGGGCACGCCCGAAATGCCAAGGATTTCCACTGGCTGCGACGGGCCGGCCTCCTTCACCTGGCGGCCCTTGTCATCCACCAGCGCACGCACCTTGCCGCTTTCGCTGCCGGCGACGAAGACGTCGCCAACGCGAAGCGTTCCGCGGCCGACCAGCACCGATGCAACCGGGCCACGGCCCTTGTCCAGCTTCGCCTCGATCACCGTGCCTTCGGCGGCGCGGTTGGGGTTGGCCTTCAGTTCCATCAGTTCGGCCTGAAGCAGGATCTTGTCAGTCAGCTCGTCAAGGCCGATCTTCTTCAGTGCCGACACTTCGACGTCCTGCACATCGCCCGACATCGCCTCGACCACCACTTCATGCTGAAGCAGCGCCTCGCGGATCTTCTGCGGGTTGGCGCCCGGTTTGTCGACCTTGTTGATCGCCACGATCATCGGCACGCCGGCCGCCTTGGTATGGTTGATCGCCTCGATCGTCTGCGGCATCAGCCCGTCGTCGGCGGCCACCACGATCACCACAATGTCGGTGATATTGGCGCCGCGCGCGCGCATCTCGGAAAATGCGGCGTGGCCCGGGGTGTCCAGAAAGGTGATCCTGTCGCCGGATTTCAGCGTCACCTGATAGGCGCCGATATGCTGGGTGATGCCACCGGCCTCCCCGGCTGCGACATCGGTGCCGCGCAGCGCGTCGAGCAGCGACGTCTTGCCATGGTCGACATGGCCCATGATGGTGACGACCGGCGGGCGCGGCTGCAGATCGGCTTCCACATCGGGTTCGCCGATAACGCCGATTTCCACGTCGGATTCGGACACGCGCTTCACATTATGGCCGAATTCGGTGACCAGCAGTTCCGCCGTATCCTGGTCGATCGTCTGATTGACGGTGACCATCATGCCCATCTTGAACAGCGACTTCACCAGATCGGCGCCGCGTTCGGCCATGCGGTTGGCGAGTTCCTGAACGGTAATCGCTTCCGGCACCACCACATCGCGCACCTGCTTGGCGCCCGATCCGGTCTGGCTGTGCGACCTCTTGTCCTTTTCACGCGCACGGCGAAGGGCCGCAAGCGAGCGGACACGTACCGAATCCTCGGAATCCAGCGCACGGGTAACGGTCAGCTTGCCGGACTGGCGGCGATCGTCGGTGCGGCTGCGTGCAGGCTTCGCTGCATCGTTACGACGCGGGCTGGGGCTGTTGCTTCCCGTGCGGCGCGGCGCGGCGCGTTCTTCCGTCGCGGCCGCAGCTGGCACCGGCGCAGCTTCCGCCGCTGCGGGACGGGCAGCGCGACGCGTGGCTTCCTCTGCCTCGCGCGCGGCCTTTTCTTCCGCCTCGCGAGCAGCCTGTTCCTGCGCCTGGCGGTTTTCCTCGGTCCGGCGGCGTTCGTCTTCCTGCAGGCGGGCGCGCTCCTCATCCTCGCGGCGGCGCGCCTCTTCCAGCGAACGCAGGCGCGCTTCCTCCGCCTCGCGGAGCAGCTTGGCCTGAAGCTCCTGACGAGACATCAGGTCACGGCGCAGCGGCGAAGAGCCATTATTATTGCCGTTGCCACCACCCCGCGCAGGACGCTGTGCGGAACCGGCATTGCGCTGGCCGGGGCGATTGCCCTGGGCCGGCCTTGCCGATTGAGACGCCGGACGGGCAGGCGCGGCAGGCTTCGGCTTTGCGGCCGGTGTCGGGGCCGGCGCACTGCCCTGCGGGGCAGCCGGTGTTTCTTCAGCCTGTGCGACAGGCACGGATTCCGCCGCCGGCGCTGCTTGCGCGGTTTCGGCCGGTGCAGCTTCGGCGGGGGCAGGCGCGGGCGCAGCGACAGCTTCCGCCATGGGTGCCGCTTCTTCCGCCGGCTTTGCGGCGGGCTGTTCCGGTTCAGCCTTCTTCGCCTGCACGGGTGCCGGTTCCGGTCGTGGAGCCGGCTGCGGCATTGGCGGCGGCGGGGGCAGTTCCGTCATCGCACGCGCCGCCGGCGCAGAAGGTGTCTGCGCGGCAGGTGCGGCAGCGGGCTGCGGCGGTGCGACGACGACCTCGGCCGTCTCCGCTTCGGGCGTGGCAGCGCCTTCACCGGGCTTACCGATGACGCGGCGACGCTTCACCTCGACCACGACCGATTTCGACCGGCCATGGCTGAAGCTCTGCTTGACCTTGCCGGTCTCTACCGTCCGCTTGATGCCCAGCGGTCCGCGCATGCCCAGCTTTGGCTTGTTGTCGTCACTCATTCGCTATCCAACGCCTTCAATGTTTCAACGGGCGATGCGCCTTGCGAAGCGGATTCGCAAGTGCCTGACCGTTGTTCGTTCAATCCCATATATGCGCACCAACGCTGAAGCGTCGCTGCAACCCGGCTGGCCGCCGCCTGATTGACAAGCGCGGCATGTACCACATTTTCCCGGCCAAGGGCCAAGGACAATTCAGCACGGCCCACCGGCAGGCAAAGCCCCTTCACGCCGCGCACGGCCATCATTCGGCCATCCAGCTTGCGCCGCCCGTCTTCCGCCGCATCCGCCGCATGAAGCAGCATGCATGCACGCCCCGCTGCGATGGCATCGCCGATCCTGTCCGCACCGGTCGCCAGATGGCCGGCGCGCGCCTCAAGGCCCAGCCGGTCCAGCGTCTGGCGCTGAAGCGCCAATGCGATGCGATTTGGCAGATCGTCGGGCCAGCCGACGTTCCCGGTCTTGAAGGCGCGTGACAGCGCAGCCTTTAATTTATTGCCCGAAATGGCTTTTTCAAGGGCGGCCCGGTCGGGCGCAAGCCATGCGCCACGGCCCGGCGCCCGCGCTGCCACATCGGGCAGCACGATGCCGTCGGGCGAAAGCGCCAGCCTGATCAGGCGGACACGATCATCCCGCTCTCCGCTGAGGATACAGCGACGGATGGGCTCATTGGCTTGCATCCGCGGCAGCGTCCTCCCCGTCATTCTCGTCTTCGAACCAATGGGCGCGCGCCGCCATGATGATGCGGTTGCCTTCTTCTTCGGACAGACCGAATTCGGCAAGCACGCCGCCGCGGTTTTCCTCTTCGCCGGCATCCTTGCGGCGACGGTCCCCGGAACGCTTGCGCGCCACCAGCTCGTCGGTCGAAAGATCGGCAAGATCGTCCAGCGTCTTGATTCCGGCCTTGCCAAGCACGACCAGCATCGCTTCGTTCAGCCCTTCGATTTCGGCCAGCGCGTCCTCGACGCCAAGCGCCTGGCGTTCTTCACGCGCGCTGGCTTCACGACGCTCCAGCGCCTCCTGGGCGCGGTTCTGAAGCTCGGCCGCCAGTTCCTCGTCGAAGCCTTCGATGGAGGAAAGCTCCTCCGCCTCGACATAGGCGACTTCTTCAAGCTCGGTAAAGCCTTCGGCAACCAGCAGCTGCGCCAGCGTCTCATCGACGTCCAGCTCACGCTGGAACACTTCGGAACGCTCGATGAATTCCTTCTGACGCTTTTCGCTTTCGTCCGCCTCGGTCATGATGTCGATCTGCGAGCCGGTGAGCTGGCTTGCCAGCCGCACATTCTGGCCGCGACGGCCGATCGCCAGCGAAAGCTGGTCGTCAGGCACCACCACTTCGATGCGGCTTTCCTCTTCGTCGATCACCACCTTCGACACTTCGGCCGGCTGCAGCGCATTGACGACAAAGGTGGCCAGATCGGGCGACCAGGGAATGATGTCGATCTTTTCGCCCTGAAGTTCCTGCACCACCGCCTGAACGCGGCTGCCCTTCATGCCGACGCAGGCGCCGACCGGATCGATCGAACCGTCATGGCTGACCACGCCGATCTTGGCGCGACTGCCGGCATCGCGGGCCACGGCCTTGATCTCGATCACGCCGTCATAGATTTCGGGCACTTCCTGCGCGAACAGCTTCTTCATGAACTCGCCGGCGGCACGGCTGAGGAAGATCTGCGGCCCACGATTTTCGCGACGGACGTTGAGGATCAGTGCACGGACGCGATCACCGACGCGCAACACTTCGCGCGGGATCTGCTGGTCGCGGCGGATGACGCCTTCGGCACGGCCAAGATCGACGACGACATGACCGAACTCCACCCGCTTGACGAGGCCGGTGATGACCTCGTTGATGCGATCCTTGAACTCTTCATACTGGCGCTCGCGCTCGGCGTCGCGCACCTTCTGGAAGATCACCTGCTTGGCTGCCTGCGCCGCAATGCGGCCGAACTCGATCGGCGGCAGCGGGTCGACGATGAAGTCGCCGATCTTTGCGTCGCCCTGCCGCTTCAGCGCTTCCTTAAGGCCGATCTGCTTGAAGTGATCATCGGGCGCTTCCACCACTTCCAGCACGCGCCACAGGCGCATGTCGCCGGATTTCGGATCGATCTTCGCGCGTATGTCGTTTTCCGCGCCATAGCGGGAACGGGCCGCACGCTGGATCGCGTCTTCCATCGCCTCGATCACGATGTCGCGATCGATCAGCTTTTCCCGCGCCACCGCATCAGCGATGGCGAGCAGTTCAGCCCTGTTGGCGGAAATGGCGGTGGCCATGACTTCGCTACCTTTCCATCTGGATAGAATCGGCCCCGTCCGTGGAAAGCGGTGCGGTCGCCTTGATGAGTTCTTCCGTCAAAACCAGTTTTGCGTTCGCAATGCCCGACAGCGGCACCGATACCGGGCCAAGCCGCGGGACATCCAGCCTGATCATGCCGTCAGCGGCGCCAAGCAACTCCCCCTCGAATTGCTTGCGGCCATCCTGCGGCTCTGCCAGGCGGACACGGGCGACATATCCCGCCCAGTCGACGAAATCCTTTTCGCGCGTCAGCGGCCGGTCGATACCGGGAGAACTGACTTCCAGCCGATATTCGTGTTCGATCGGGTCCGCCTCGTCCAGCACATCGGACAGGCGGCGGCTGATCTTCTCGCAATCATCGATGTCGAGCTGGCGGGTGTCGGCGCGTTCGGCCATCACCTGCAATGTCGGGTCGCTGGTACCGCCGATCATCTTCACACGCACCACGGCATAGCCCAGGGCTTCCACCTCGGGTGTTACAAGCGCGGTCAGTGCGTCGATCTCAGCCATTCAGTTCCTGTCAGCAACACCAAACCCAGCCGGCTCCGGCTGGAACCGACTTCGGCAAGGATAACCATGTCGAAGATGGCGCCTGTATACGCCCGCCCGCCTGAAACGGCAAGCGCCTTGCATCGGTTTTTGCGCCACCGCCGATCGAAATCATCCCCGCGACGCATCGGCCGGAGCCGGCGGCGCAGGCGGCCCATGGCCAAAGCCTTTCGCCAGGCCATGATAAAGGCGTTCGCGGCAGACCAGCCGCGCGGCGCCATCGGCGATCACGGCGGCGGTGAACAGCGGCAGGATCAGGCCACGGCTGGCGGTGGTTTCGGTGATGATCACCACTGCCGTCAGCGGTGCGCGCACCACGCCGGTGAAATAGGCGATCATGCCCAGCAGCACCACCGCACCGGCCGGATCATTGGGGAACAGCGCACTCAGCCACGACCCAAAGCCGGCGCCGGTGGCCAGCGATGGCGCGAAAATGCCGCCGGGAATTCCCGAAAGCGCTGTCGCCAGCGTTGATATGAACTTGGCGACTCCGAACCATGGGCTGATCGATCCGCCCTCCACCAGATCGCGTGCCGCGTCATAGCCGGTGCCCCAGCTTGTGCCTGAAGCTATGCCGACGATGGCGACGACAAGGCCGCAGCCCGCCGCCCAGAGCACCGGATTGCTGCGAATCCATGGCCGCCCCGGCAGACCGGAGGCGCGCGTCACGTTCAGCAACAGCCGGGAGAACAGGCCCCCGCCGATCCCGCCAAGCACGCCCGCCACCGGCGCGATCAGCAGCACCGAAGTCAGCGGCAGCGTTTCCTTCATGATGCCGAAATAGACATAGTCACCGGCAAGACCGAGGCTGACCATGCCCGACAGCAGCACCGCGCTCATCACCAGCAGCGTCATGCGCTGTTCATAGGCCGACGCCAGTTCCTCGATCGCAAAGGCGACCCCGGCGAGCGGCGTGTTGAAGGCAGCCGCAACGCCCGCGGCGCCGCCGGCAATGATGACCGATCCGCGCAACGGCACGCGCAGCCAGCGGTGGATCAGCGCCATCAACGCCGCCGACACCTGCACCGTCGGCCCTTCACGGCCAACCGACGCGCCGACCAGAAGCGCACCACAGGTCAGGATCGGCTTGGTAATGGCGGTGCGAATGGAAATCAGCTCCTTCGCCGCGCCCTTGGGGTTGGGAATGGCGGCAATCACCTGCGGAATGCCCGACCCTTTGCCCGCCGGGCCGAGCCGCCCCATCGCCAGGGCGATCAGCGCAAAGCCGGCCGGCGTCACCACCAGCGCCGCCCAGGGGCTGATGGCCAGAACATTGTTGAACAGACTGCCGCAGGTATCGGCCAGCCCGGCAAAGGCCAGCGCGACAAGCCCCAGCAGCACCGCGCCGCTGCCAATGGCAACACGCCTGCGCCACACAATATTGTGCAGGAGATGGCGCCGGACCTGAATGCTCGCCCGCCTCAGCTTCTGCCGGATCATCACCACCTCAACGCCGCAGGTAACGGAAATACCAGACCTCATGGCCAAGCCGCCGCGCCTTGGCTTCATAGCGGGTCTGCGGCCAGTCCTCCGGCCGGTCGAGGAAATCGGCCGGTGTTTCCGCCAGCCATTCGAAATCGTGGCGCTTCAGCATCTGCGCCATCGTCCAGCGGCAATAGATGGGATGATCGGTGCCGATGCGCAGCTCGCCGCCCGGCCGCAGCTTGGCGGCGACCATGTCCAGCGGGCCGGGATTGACGAAGCGGCGCTTGGCATGGCGCGCCTTCGGCCATGGATCGGGGTGGAGCAGAAATACCCGCTCCAGCGCGCCATCGGGCAGCCGCTCGATCACGTCCAGTGCATCTCCCATGTGGACGCGGACATTGTTCAACGCACCATCGCGGATATGGCCCAGGGCGCTGACCACACCGTTCAGAAAGGGTTCGCAGCCGATAAAGCCGTGGTCAGGCAATGCCGCCGCCTGGGCAGCCAGATGCTCACCGCCGCCAAAGCCGATTTCAAGCTGCAGAGGCCGATCGTCGCCGAACAACCGCATGGCATCCAGCGGCCCTTCTTCGGGCACTGAAAGCCGTGGCAGCGTTTCCTCCAGCAGAGCCGCCTGTCCCTGACGCAGCGCATGGCCCTGTCGCCGGCCGTAAAGGCGTCTTGTAAAACTCGGATCGATGGTTGCTGGCCCGGTCATGGCGGGCGGTCTAGCCCCCCATGGCCGGTGCGCCAACCCCATCGCCGGCAAAAAGCCGGATTATTTTCATCCGCGCATCAGCATCGGGCCAAGCCGGATGAAAATGTCCGTTCATGCCGTCGCGATACGCCCTCTCAAACGACGCAGGCGGTCCCAGTAAAGCGGCTTCACGCCAAGCGCGAACAATGCACCCAGCAGGCACAGACCGGCCGAAAGCGCAAAACCATAGTGATAGGTGCCATAGGTATCGCGGGTATAGGACATCAGCACCGGGCCGATCGCCATGCCAATCGAATTGACGCCCGACGAAATCGGCAGAACCTTGTTCAGATGTTTCGGGCCAAAGCATTGCTTGGTGATGACGGCGCCGCCGGTGATCAATCCTCCATGAGCAACGCCGCGAAAGACGCTGAACAGGATCATGGTCAACACGCCATGGACCGGAAAGGCCAACAGGATCGATATGCCGAGCACGACATACCAGATGCGCAGGCCGACAAGTGAGAAGCGATCGAAGATGTAGCCGGCAAATATCTTCGACGGCACGCTGAAGGCAAAGACGATCGACAGGCTCAACGCGGCGACCGTCGCTGAAATGCCTGCATCGTTGAGATAGAGGATGGTGTTCTGCGTCATGCCATAATCGGCAACCGCGACGACGAACAGCGCCGCCAGCTTGAACCAGAACATCGGCAGGCGAACAATATCCCTGAACGTCAGTTCCAGTTCCGCCGCGCGCAGATCCTGCTTCACCTTTTCCTGATCCTCGTCGGCGGAATGGGGCGCCTCGGGGACAATGTCCGCCTCCGTCGGATTTTCATTGGCGAAGAAGATGTAAAGCGGCAGCGCGACCAGCCAGATTCCCAGACTTATGACGGCAACGCCGACACGCCAGCCCCAGGCTTCTATCGCAAGGCTGCCGATCAACGGGCAGATGGCGCCGCCCGCGCTGGCGCCGGCAACCATGATGCCGATGGCGACGCCCTGACTCCGGACGAACCACCGCGACACCAGAATGTTGCAGCACACGACGATGGAACCCGATCCGAAGCCGATGAGGATGCCGGCCATATAATAGGTGGCCATGCTGTTTATCCAAAGGAACATCGTCATCCCCGACGCCACGCTGACGCAGGAAATAATGACCAGCAGGCGCGAACCGAAGCGTTCGATGAACGGCCCCATCAGAAACAGGCCGACAACGGCCGAAACCAGATATTTATAGGTGACGAGCAATGTCGCCTGCGATCGCGTCCACCCGAATTCCTGCAGCACCGGCTTGTAGATCAGCGGCAGCATGGCCGTGGGTGCGCCAAAGACAAAGACGAGGCAGATGAACGCGATCGCCACCATGCCCCATCCGGGATAGATTTCGGACCGTCCACGCGCGGTGGAAAGCCTGCAGATATTTGTCGATAAAGTCCGCACGTTCATTGCGGCTCTCCCGCCATGGGCGCCGGGTGGATGCCCGACGCCCATTTCATTGCGTTCAGAAATTATATTGCATCGTCACGCCAATCTCGCGCGGCCGTCCGCGCACCAGCGCAAGGGCAGAGCGTTCGGGGCTTGAAAGACGGCTGGGCGGACCCGCGTCCCAATAGCCACCGCCAAAGCGCTGGCCATAGGTTGCATAGGTCTTGTCGAACAGATTGTTGGCGAACACCGACACCGTCACCGGCGCCCCGTCCGGCACAAACTGGATGCGGGCATTCACTATGCCATAGGATGGGAGTTCATAAGCGGAATCGCCCGTGGCCGCCGGGTATGTCGCCTGCTTGCCGACATAGGCATAGTTGAGGTTCAGCGTCGCCTCGCCGAATGGAAGCACGGCATTATAAGTCGCGCCCACATTGAACATGGGTGAAGGCGCATCGGGATAGAGGTTCGGCCCGCCGTTGGCGACCTCATCCTTCAAGTCATATTTGGTGATGCCACCCGATGCTTCCAGTGTCAGATTGTCGGTGATGAGAAGCTGCGCCTCAAGTTCGCCGCCATAAAGGTTCACATCGCCTGAGTTGACGACCTGAATCCTGAAACCGAGGGGACAGGTGGCAAGACCTTCGGCAGAACAGTTGATCTGCCGGGCGGCCTGACGGTTGGTATATTGCATATAGAAGATCGTCGGGTTGAAACGCAGCCGCCGGTCGAACAGCGTCATGCGTGTTCCGATTTCATAATTGACGACCTTTTCCGACGCGATCGGCTTGATGAAATCGCCGCTCTGCGCGTCCCCTGGCACCCGATCCAGAACGGAATAGCTGTACTGCCCGGCCTTATAGGCCTTGGACGCGGTCACATAGCCCATCACGTCGTCGGTGAAGTGATAGTCCAGCGTTGCCCGCCAGTCGACATTCCGGAAGCTGTGATGGCTTCTGACGTCGGTATAGGTGGTGCCAGGTGCTGGCGTGAAATCGTTCGACGCATATTCACGCTGCGAATAACGCTTGTAATCATAGGCATAGCGCAGGCCACCGGTCAGGTTCAGCCGGTCGGTGATGTGCCATGTGCCGCTTGCGAACACGCCGACGGAATGGGATGTCTGCCGGGTGAGGTTATCTGCCCGGCGCACCAAACCGCCGTCATCATCGCCATTCGCGTAATCGTCCAGGTTGAAGGTCGGCGAATTCTGCTGTGCCGCACTGGGGAATACGCTGGTGCCGATGCGGTTGAGCGTGAAATAGGGCTGCGACGCCAGTTCATAGAAATAATTGACCCCGGTGACGAGATCGACCTTGCCGCCGAACAATTGCGAGTTCAGCTGCGTTTCATGGTAGAAAACCTTGGAATGCTGCTCGTCCGAGCGGTATTCCGTGCCAAGAAACTGCCAGTCGCTGACGCCCTTGTGGTCAAGCTTTGAAAAGCCGTTGATCGACGTCAGCTTCAGCGTGTCCGACAGATTCCATTCAAGCGTCAGATCCGCCTGATAATATTTATTGTTGTTGAACTGGTCGCAGGCGCTGTCCCAGTCCGGGTCGAAATCATCCAGAAGGCAGATGTTCGGCGCCTTGAAATCCCCCCTGACGATACGGGAGTCATTATAAGCCGCCAGCGGCGCCTGTCCGGCTTTCTTGAAGGCATCGTTCAGCCAGTCGGCATAATTGCCCTGGATGACGCCTTCCACGCCGGGACGCATGTCGAACTCCTTGAACACCATCGGCGTGCCGTCGGACCGCGCATTGCTGTACAACAGGCCTAGCGTCACATTCACATCCGCCGACGGCTCCCACTGCGTCACGACCCGGCCGATAAAGTCTTTATGGCCACCCAGCATCTGGTCGCCACGCTCAACAAAGCCATCCTCGCTCAGGCGGGCTGCCTGCGCGCGCACGGCAAGCGTGTCGGTCACCGGCACGTTCAACATGCCGACGATGTCATTGCGGTCGAAGTTGCCGCCGGTCAGACGGATATAGCCGTTGAAATCCTGTTCCGGCCTTTTGGTGAAGATGCGGATCGCACCGCCCGTGGAATTACGCCCGAACAGCGTCCCCTGCGGGCCGCGCAGCACCTCGATGCGATCGACATCCACCACGCGCAACAGCGAACCATTGACGCGCGGCATGTAGATCCCGTCGATGTAGAGGCCGACGCCGCGTTCCCCCATTGCGCCGCCCGTGCCGCCGCCGCCGCCGGAAATACCGCGGATCTGATAGGTCGGGCTGTTGTCGCCGCCGCCGCGTCCCGGCGAGATGTTCAGGTTGGGCGTGAACCGCGACAGGCCCTGGAAATCCTCAATCCCCTTGGAAACCATCGCATCTTCGGTAACGGCCGCAATCGACAGCGGCGTGTTCTGCAGACTGGTCGCACGGCGTTCCGCCGTTACCACAATGTCCTGAAGACCAACGGGCGCCTGCGCCGTCTGACCGGAAGCATCAGGCGTCCCTTGCGCCTGTGCCATTGCCGGTAACGCCGCTATCATCACGGCGACGCCGCTCAACTTCATCGCGCGAAAGGACGCACCTCTCCTGTGCTTATCCATGCCCCTCTCCTCTCAAGGCTGTTGTTCATTTGCCTTTATTTTGTGATCCCTGCTGGTCGGGCAGGGATCGTTTTAAGTTGACATTATCCACTTACATTCTTGTTTTCAACAATTCTGTTGTTTTAGAAAATTATATTGTTGAACCTGACATTTAGACGTTGAGGTTGAACACCTTCCGGGCGTTGTCCTCGAAAATCGCCTTCTTCTCCTGATCCGAAAGCCAGTCGAAACCGGCGATGATCGGTGCAATATGATCCATGGTATGGCCGGTGGCCGGGTTCATGCCGGAACCGACGCCGGGGCATTCCGAACCGAACAGACAACGATCGGCGCCCACCGTCTTGATCAGCAGTTCCAACGCGCCGGCGGTGTAGAGAACGGTGTCGAAATACAGGTTGCGCAGTCGTTCGGAAAACCGCTTGGGCGCACGCAGCGAAGCGGATTCGAAGCGGCCCAGCTGATAAGGCATCGCTCCGCCGCCATGGCTGACCACGATCTTCAGATCGGGGAAATCGTCGAACACGGTCGAATTGCACAAGGTGTAAACGGCAATCGACTCTTCATTGATGAAGTGCAGCGTATAGGGCGTGCGTTCGGACTGGGAGCCGGTGGCATGGATATGCGCCGGCATGTCCAGCTCGCACAGCTTTTCATAAAGCGGATACCAGTAACGGTCGCCCAGGCCGGGCGCTTCCTCCACTCCATTTTCGAACGGATCGGGGTTCAGGAGAAAACCCTTGAAGCCCAGCGACACGCAGCGATCGATCTCGCCAAAGGTTGCCTCTATCGGCTCTCCGCCCGCCTGCGGCAGCCCTGCCACCGGAATGAAGGTGTCCGGGATCAATTGGCACTGGCGGTGGATCAGCGTGTTCACTTCCTCGCAGAACCAATGCACCAATTTGGTGGGCTTGGCTGCGGACATCATCTGATATGGCCGGGGGGAAATGAGCTGCATGTCCGTGCCATGGCTGTGCAGCAATTGCACATGGCCGTCGGGCCAGGTTTCCTTCTTGTGCGCGGCGGCGATCAGTTCCTCGTCGCTTACCTTTACCGAACCGCGCCCGTGCGAGCCGCGATGCGACAGCAGGCCGGCCTTATAGGCCCACAATTCCACGGGGGCACTGATATGGCCGTGGCAATCGATGATCATGAATCTCTCCGTGTCTGCAGGCTGTGATATTTGTGAAGGCGCCGCGCTTCATCGAGGCGAACGCCCGACCGGGCGGCGGCGCGGATTGCTTCTTCCGACGCATGGATTTCCTCTGCGGCATCAAGCACCGCCCCTGCATGATCGCCCGGAATGACGACAACGCCGTCCGGGTCGCCGCGCACGATGTCGCCGGGGGAAACCCTGACGCCGCCGATGTTGACGACGCAGTCCATCTCCTCCACCTGCACGCGGTCCTTGCCGGTACGCATCCAGTGGCCCCGGCTGAACACCGGATAGCCAAGCGAACGACACAGATGCACATCGCGGCTGATGCCATCGATCAGCGTGCCGCCAAGCGCGCGGCGATGGGCGATTTCGGTAAGAATATCGCCCCAGATGGTCGCGTCCTCACGCCCGCCATTGTCGATCACCACGACATGTCCTTCCGGCACATCGTCGATATAGTCGCCCACGGTGCCGGGCGGCTTGCCGGCCGGGCCGCAGCGCATGGTGAAGGCGCGCCCGGCCATGCGGAAATCAGGGTCGCGGCCCTGGATGCCGGCGCATTGGCCGACGATGCCCAGCCGGTCGAGCGCATCGCTGATCGTCGCCGTTTCAAGCGCAGCGGCGCGGGCGACGTCGCGGTCCTCGGTCATTGTTGCGGTCCTTCAAGCATATGTTCGTAATTGGCGCCCAGCACCTGGGATGCGCCCTCTCCCGCCTCCAGCCGGCGGATCATTTCCGCCTCGCGCGCGGCGATGCGGGTGACGGCGGCAAGCACGCGCGGGGCGTCTTCCTCGGCAATGAAAATCACGCCGCTTGAATCCGCCACCACGATCATCTGCGGATGAACGGTCACCCCGCCGACGGTGATCGACACGTCGGTCGCCGCCTCATGCACCCGCGCGCGCGCGGTGAAGGCGGTGAAGCTGCGGCAGAATATGGGAAAGCCGATTTCACGCGCTTCATCGACATCGCGCACCGGCCCTTCGGCGATGACGCCGGCAATACCCTTGATCTGCGCGCCCCGGCTCAGGATTCCACCCCAGCAGCCGGCATCGCGGCCGGTCGATTGTTCGACGACGATGATCTCGCCCGCTGATGCCGCATCGATGGCGGCGGCACCCAGATGGCGCACGGGCGCATCGGCTGGCGGCTTTCCCTCGGCCAGTTTCACCGTGCGACACCGCCCGGCAATGCGGCGACCGGGCAATGTCGCGACAAGGCCGGTGACACAGCCCTTGATGCCAAGGCTGTCCAGTGCATCGGACAATGCGCAGACGTCGAATGCGGCAAGCCGCGCAGGCATGTCGTTGCCGTCGGTCATGCCCATGCCACGAACCCGTTTGCGGTTCCGGTGCCCGCTTCGGAGCGATAACAGGGTTCATAGCCGACGATCCCGCCCTGCAGCGGCGTGTCGAACAACATGCCGGCGGCCGCGATCCAGGTCTTGAGTTCCGACGTGCCGGCCTGGAGATAGCTTTCCTCTATCCCGCACAGCGTTTCGGCATCGCGGCTGGCAAGTGCGTCCATGAACATGCGATCGAACGTCTCGTCGATGGTGAAATGGCTCATCCCGCCCGACCCGAACACGGCGACACGTTCCTTGCCCGGCCAGGCCTTCAGCGCGCGGCCCACGGCCTGTCCCAGCTCGAAACAGCGCCGCGCGGTGGGCTGGTTGGGCGGGAAGAAGGTGTTGATGATGATCGGCACATGGGGGATCACCTTGTCCCGCATGATCTGCCGGTAGATGAAGCCAAGGCTGTGCGGCGCACCGCTCGACCAATGGCCGGCCGGTTCAGGCAGCTTTTTCGAAATGGCGATATCGAAGCCTTCGGGCACGATGGATCGTGCGATGTGGTTCGCCAGATCGGGAAAGGCGGAATAGACGCGGTGTTCGGGCGGGCTGTGGCCCGGTTCCGCATCATGGATGCCCGGCGGCATACGCGCCGCCTGCTCCGGCGTTGCCGGCTGGTCCCAGATTGTTTCGCCGGTATAGACGGTGATGGCGGGCGTCACATCCTCAAGGAACAATTCCCGCTGGTCATTCCCCATGATGATGGCGATGTCGGGCCTGGCGGCAGCGAAACGTTCCGCCATTTCAGCGATTGCCGCCTGGCAGCCGGCATGGCGCTTCTGCCGTTCGGGCAGCGAAGATGCGACATCCAGCCCCTCATCAGCGCGCATCGCCACCAGTTCGTCAAACCCATAGACGCCGCCGCGAAACGGGTGGCGGTTCTTGCGATCGGTGCTGACCCTTACCGTCCAGCTTTCCGGCGCGGTGGAGAGCGTCGGCCCATGCGACGTCCACATTCCCAGCACAATTTCGGCCATGACATTCCTCCAGTCCGCGGGCGGGCAGTGTCGGGTAAAGATCCGGTTGCGGCTTGAAGAAGTGAGCGCAGCCGTGCCGCACCCCTTCCCGTCGGTCGCCGTCCACGGCCGTTACTGCCCGGTCGGTTTTTGGGGGGATGGTCAAAGGATGTCGTGCAACGCCCGGCGGCGCGGTCCGCCACCGTCGCGCCAATGGCGTGACGCAGCGACAATGCGGCCGGAACTGCCATCATCCTCACCCCTCCCCTGCCCGCTTTGTTGCGAGTCACATCAATGTGATGGTTAAATTGCATGTTGTAGTCAACTTGTTTGTTGTTATGGCAATCGATATGATTGTTCATTGAAGTGCGGGAAAGGTCGCATTTTCTGGCGCAAAAGCGATAGAAACGGGACGGCACCGCCCATGTCATCGGGCGGCAGAACAATAATCAGGAGCGGGTGCATGACAGTGAATGAAAAGCTACGGGCAGAAGACACAGCCGTTGCCACCCAAGCCAGCGCGGGGGAAATTTTTGTCCGTCGGCTTGCTGCAAATGGCGTCGATTATCTTTTCGCCAATGGTGGCACGGATTTCGCACCTGTCATCGAAGGGCTGGCCCATGCCGCCGCGGAAGGTTTTGCCGTTCCGCAGGCAATCGTCATGCCACATGAAACAGCGGCCATCGGCATGGCGCATGGATATTATCTGGCGACGGGGCGACCGCAGGCAGTGATGGTGCACACCAATGTCGGCCTTGCCAATTGCGTGATGGGTGCGCTGAATGCCGCGTCGGATCATGTACCGATCATCCTTGCCAGCGGCATGACGCCTGTAACCGAACATGGCCCGCATGGGCACCGCAATTCGCCCATTGGCTGGGGGCAGGACATGCGCGACCAGATCGGCATGGTGCGCAACGTGGTGAAATGGGACGGTACGCTGATGTATCCCGAACAAATGGCCGATCTTGTTGATCGCGCCTTTGCCGCCGCCATGTCGCACCCGCGCGGTCCGGTCTACCTCGGCCTCCCGCGGGAGGCGCTTTGCGCGACCACCGCCCTGCCGGAAAATCCGCCGCGGAACCGCCCGGTCAACGTCTTTCCCGACCCGCAGGCGGTGGACGAAGCCGCCCGCCTGCTGGACAATGCCGAACGCCCGCTGATCATCATCAACCGGCTGGACGAAAATCCCGGCACTTTTGAACGGCTTCAGGCCTTTGCCGAAAAACATGCGATACCGGTGGTTCAATACTGGTCTTCGCGACTGGTGCTGCCAGCCGGTTCACCGATGCACGCTGGCTTCGATCCGGGACCTGATCTTGCGGAGGCCGATGTGGTGCTGGTGCTTGACACCACCGTGCCCTGGCTGCCGCATCGCCATGCCCCGGCAGAAGGCGCGACAATCATTCAGGCCGGTCCCGATCCGCATCATCTGCGCACGCCGGTTCGTGGATTCGCGGTGGATGTCGCCCTTGCCGGCAATACCGGCACCGTCCTGGCCGCGCTGGACAAGGCGCTACCTGAACGTGACCGCAGCGCAAGGTTTGCCGGATTGTCGGAACGCCATATGCAGCGCCGAAATGCCCGTAAGCCAGGAGCACCGGCACCGGCGGGGGTGATCACATCCGCCTTTGCGGCACGAGCGATTGCCGAACTGGTCGGCGATCATGGCCGCATCGTCAGTGAATTGGGCGCGCGTGCCGAAGCAACGCCGTGCCTTGTCGACCAATATTATGCCAGCCCCATTTCAGGCGGGCTTGGCTGGGGTCTTCCGGCGGCACTTGGCGTACAACTGGCTGACCGGGAAAGGCTGGTGGTGGCGACGCTTGGCGACGGCAGCTATATGTTCGCCAATCCCGTCGCCTGTCACCAGATTGCAGAGGCGCTGGACCTGCCCCTGCTTACCGTGGTGTTCAACAACGGCATCTGGAATGCGGTTCGCATGTCCACCCTTGGCCTTTATCCCGATGGCTTTGCCGCACGCGGCAACCGAATGCCGATCACTTCGCTGGAACCAGCGCCCGATTATTGCAAAGTGGCCCAGGCATCACGGGCCTGGACGGCACGGGTCAGCGATGCCGGCGAGCTTGCCTCTACCTTTGCCGAAGCGGCGCGGGTCACGCGGCAAGAACGACGGCAGGCGCTGGTGGAAATCATCGTCCAACCTTGATTTCGCAAAGGGGTGGCGGTGGCCATGGACATTTGTCGCCGGCATCCGCCGCCCGCCCGATACTGCCCTAACCACGTAAATTGCTGATGACCTGCATTTCCATATAGGACCGCATGCCATGGACGCCATGTTCACGGCCATAGCCTGATTCCTTGAACCCACCGAAGGGAACGTCCGATTCGTTGATCCCGTGGCGGTTGATCCAGACGGTGCCGGCATCCAGCCTGGCCGCCACGTCCACCGCCTTGTCGGTATCGCGACTCCAAACAGATGCGCCTAGACCAAAACGCGTGCCATTCGCCCGGTCGATCGCATCATCAATGTCGGTAAAGCGCATCACCGGCATCACCGGCCCGAACTGTTCTTCACGCACCAGCGGACTTTGCTCATCCAGTCCGCTGATCACTGTCGGTTCAATGAAATAGCCGCTGCCCTCGCGCACCTGCCCGCCAGCATCGATGCGGGCATCAGGCGAGGCAAGCGCGTCACGCAGCAGCGACACCACCTTGTCATATTGCATCCGGTTCTGAACCGGTCCCATATCCACCCCTGGCTGGTCCCCCGGACCGGTATTGAGCGCCTCCACCCGTGCCTTCAGCCGGGCAAGGAAATCATCATGGACCGCGTCCGCCACATAGACGCGCTTCACCGCCATGCAGATCTGCCCGGCATTGTAAAAGCCGCTGCGCGCGATACCCGCCGCCGCCTGATCGAGGTCGGCATCGGCAAGCACGATCGCCGGGTCGTTGCCGCCCAATTCCAGCGTCACCCGCTTCAGCGTCTGCGCCGCGCTCGCCAACACCTTCTTGCCGGTAGCGATGGAGCCAGTGAAGCTGATCTTGTCGATAGCTCCATGGCTGGTCATCCATGCGCCCAGGTCATTACCGCCGGCAATCACGTTGAAGACACCGGCGGGAAAGACGTGCTGCGCTGCAGCCGCGACCGCCAGAGTGGACAAGGGCGTATAAGGCGACGGCTTCAGGATCAGCGTGTTGCCGGTGTAAAGCGCCTGTGCCACCTTGTGCATGGCCAGCGCGATGGGAAAGTTCCAAGGCGCTATGCCACCAACCACACCCAGCGGCTTCCAACGGATTTCCACGCGCCCGCGTTCATCCTCCCGAAGCAGTTCGTCGGAAAGGTCAAGGGCGGCCAGATGTTCCACATGCAGGCCGGCAATCGCCAGTTCCTGAACGGCATGGCCAATCGGCTTGCCCTGTTCACGTGAAAGCAACGGGCCAATCTGCTGGGCATGGTTCCGCAGCACATCGGCAAGCGCCTTCAGATGCGCGCGACGCGCATCGAAGCCAAGCGCCGCCCAGGCAGGAAACGCCCGGCGTGCGGCTGCAACCGCGTCATCAAGCTGCGCGTGCGATGCATCTGGGCAAAGTGCGAATGCTTCTCCCACCGCGGGATCGATCACTTCGAAACTGCCCACGCCCGGAACCAGCCGGCCATTGATCAGATGATGGCTGGCACCATCCATAAGGGCGGGCACAGGCCGATCGGACGCCGTAACGGCGGAACTGGGCTGGCTGGACATGGCGATTCTCCGGGAAAAGACGAAAACCCTTTTCCCAAAGCAACCAATTTAGAGGATTTAGTCAACTATCTTCGTTCAGCATCGTGCCCAGCAGCTGGTGCAGCTTCCTTGCCGTGGCAGCGTCGAGGCGAAGCTCGACATCCTTGTCTCCGCCCTTTTTCAAATCGTGATCCGCACGTGCCGGTTTCGATGCCGGCTGCTCGTCCTTCTCAGTGCCGGCTTCAAAGCCTTCTTCATCCATTTCATCGAGACGATCGGCGATCAGCAGCAGGCAGGTCATGAACGTGCGCGCCTGCTGTTCGGAAAGTGTTGACATCATTTCGCGGTTGAGCACGCGCCCGGCGGCATAAAGCTCGTTCTGCAATTGCGCCCCGCGATCGGTCAGCCGCAGCATGACGGAACGCTGATCACTGGGGTTTTCATCTTTCCGCAATATGCCGTTTTCGGCCAGCCTTTGAATGATCCGGCTGCCGAAGCTTTTGTCGATGCGAGCCGTCTCGCATACCTGCTTGAAGGTGGCGGTGCCCAGTTCGGACATGATGCCGATCACCCGGCATTCCACGAGGGAAAGCCCCGACAGCTTGCGATAATATTCCTCTGAAAAGCGCTGGGAAGAATTGCCGAGCCTGTGCAGGCGGAAGGTCATCAGATTCCGGAAGCTTTTCAGCGGCTCCCGTTTCTTGCCGCCGGCTTCCACATCCTTGCCTCGGTTCGTCATCACCTCACCCCATTTTCTGGCGCCCGACCGGGTTCGAACCGCATATTCCTAGCATGATGATGCTTGAATCATATGCCCAATTTAGTTGCTGCCGCACATTTATTAGTTGAACCTGACAATAATATTATGGCATGGCTCGTCTCAAAGGATTGGAGCGGGACTGACGGCACATGCTGACACAGGAACAAAATGATCTATTGACCCGGGTGGGACCCGGCACGCCCATGGGCAACCTGCTGCGGCGCTATTGGCAGCCGATCGCCGGGGTAAGCGAGCTTGAGGAAAAGCCCACCAAGAAGGTGCGGCTGATGGGCGAGGATCTGGTCCTCTACAAGGATTTGGGTGGCAATTACGGGCTGGTGGACCGGCATTGTCCGCACCGCCGTGCCGACCTTGCCTATGGCTATGTGGAGGATTGCGGCCTGCGGTGCAGCTATCACGGCTGGCTGTTCGACGCCGATGGCAGCTGCATTGAACAACCATATGAAGACACCGTCAGCCAGGGCTCGCAGCACCGCGACAAGGTGCGCGTCAAGGCTTATCCGGTAAAGGCGAAGGCTGGCCTGCTCTGGGCCTATCTGGGGCCGCAACCAGCGCCTGAACTGCCAGATTGGGAGCCGTTCAACTGGAAGAACGGCTTTGTCCAGATCGTGATTTCGGAGCTGCCGTGCAACTGGCTTCAGGGGCAGGAAAACTCGATCGACCCCATTCATTTCGAATGGATGCACGCCAATTGGAGCGTGCGGCTGCGCGGTAAGCAGGGACCCTATGGCCCGAAGCATCTGAAGATCGATTTTCGCGAATTCGATCACGGCTTCACCTACAACCGCATCCGCGAGGACACGGACGAAAACCACCCGCTGTGGACCGTCGGCCGCGTCTGCCTTTGGCCCAACTCCATCTTCACCGGCGACCATTTCGAATATCGCGTGCCGGTGGACGATTATAACATGCTGAGCATCGGCTGGTTCTTCGCCCGCGTACCCAGAGAGCAGGAGCCTTATGTGCAGCAAAGCATCCCCACCTGGTACGGGCCGATCAGGCACCCCGACACCGGCGACTGGATCACAAGCCATGTGATGAACCAGGATTTTGTCGCATGGATCGGCCAGGGCGCGATTTCGGACCGCACACAGGAACATCTCGGCCGGTCCGACAAGGGCGTGGGCATGATCCGGCGGCAATATCAGCGGGACATGCAGGCCATCGAGGAAGGGGATGATCCCAAGGGTATCATCCGTGATCCCGCGAAAAATGTCGCTATTCCGTTACCTGTGTTCAATCGCAGCGCGGTGATCGAGGGCATGAGCATCGAGGACATCAAGTCCGGCAAGGAAATCCATCATTCCCGCTTCATCTTCCAGTTCGGACAGCCGGCGGAAGTGCGCGCGGCACAAGCAGAGGCGATGGGCCTGCCGGTGGAGGAAAAGGGCTTCGTCGATCATTGATGTGGCGTCACAGGCGGCCGGCTCAGCACCGGCCGCCTGCTGGTGCAGGATCATCCCCTGCCGAGAAAAGGCATGGACGAGGGCAGCATCACCGTTTCGAACATGTTCACATGATCGGGCAGGTCCACCATCGCCAACACCGCGCTACCTGCCACATCCGCCTCGATATAGGCCGTCGGTGGCAGCGGTCGCTTGGGTGTCACCAACTCCGTCATCACGATACCGGGATGAAAAATGGATGAGCTGACTCCATGTGCCCGCCCATCGATGGCAAGCGAACGGTTGATGCCTTCCAGCCCGAACTTGCTTGCCGCATAGGCAATCGTGTCCGCCCTCGGCACCTTGGCCGACAGGCTGCCGATATGCACGATCCGCCCCCGGCCTTGCCCCTTCATCACGCGCAGCGCCTCGCGCGAGCAGAGGAATGCCGCTGTAAGGTTGATCTCGATCACTTCCCGCCAACGCTCCACGCTCAACGTTTCCGTTGGTGTGTGATCGGCCAGACCGGCGTTGTTGACCAGGATGTCCACTTTCTGAAACCGGTCCAGCGTCGTCTGGAACAGGCGCTGGACAGCCCGCTCGTCGGTCACATCCGTTGGCATCGCATGGGCGACACCGCCATCGTCACGGATTTTCCCGCACAGCGATTCAAGCCGGTCTGCCCGTCGTGCGGCAAGGACGACATTGATGCCCGCCCGCGCGAAGGTGGTGGCGACCGCCGCTCCAATACCGGAGCTGGCGCCCGTGATGATCGCGGTCCTGCCCGCGATGCCCGCCGCCATCAATCGATCCTGAAGATGCGCGCGGCATTGCCGCCCGCGACCATCGCCTTCACATCCTCTGCCAGCGGCGCCGTATGCATGAACTGCACAGCCGGCGTGGTGGGCTGATAAGGGTAGTCGATCGCCCACATCACATTTTCCGGCCCCAGCACTTCCACCGAATATTTCAGTGCTGCGTGACTTTCCACACCGCTGGTGGTGATAGCGAAATTGCGCCGGAAATATTCCGAAACCTTCAATTGCACCCTGGGCGCATGGCCGCGCGCCATTGCGGCATTCTGGTGCATGTAATCCAGCCGCCACAGCCAGAAGGGGATCCCCTCGCCCATATGGCCAAGCACGATCTTGAGTTTTGGGAAACGGTCAAACAGGCCCGACAGGATCATCCTTACCGCATTGGTGCTGGTTTCAATGCCATAGCCCCACAGGGCGGTGTCCATGCCATAATCGCCAAACGCCTTCGCCAGCTGCTTCGATGGCGCGCGGGGGTGAATGTAAAGCGCCAGTCCGCTTGCTTCGATGGCTTCGAACACCGGCAGGAAGAACGGGTCATCATAATATAGATCATTGGTATGGCTGTTGATGACCAGCCCGTTGAGCTTCAGTTCACTGGCGCAACGCTCGATCTCAAGAGCGGCGCGCTTCGGGTCCTGCGGCGCGAACGTGCCCAGCCCGGCGAAGCGATCCGGCCGGCGGCGGACGATTTCGGCCATTTTGTCATTGGCGATACGCGCCAGCTCGGTTCCCTTGTCGGGATCGAACATCTGCACACCCGGCGCGGTGAGGGAAAGCAGGTGCATGTCCACGCCATTGCGATCCATTTCCGCAATGCGGTCTCGCTCCCAATCCAGCAGCCGGTCCACAATCGCATTGCTGGCGCCATCATCTCCATAGATGCCCCGCACCAGCTTCATGTCCAGGCTGTCGTCGTTCGTCCTGCAATGTTCGTTAAGCGCGGCGGAAATTTCCGGAAACGAAATAGCCTCTTCCGTACCAATCAGTCGCATCGCCTTCTCCTTTTGATTTTCACCACCCTGCCGCAACGAAAATGATATAACAAGTCCATTTATATAAAGTAGGTTGTAATATCGATGTGGCGCGGTAGGATGAACGGAATCGGGGGATTGCATGACAAAGGACAGTGCCACGAACGAAGCGGGAAACATGGGTGGCGGCCAGCCACGCGTGCTCTATCTCGCCCGGCGGTGGTTCGTCGCGGCGCGCGACAGGCTGGAAGAAATCACCCGCATTCATGGCATGACGCCGGGTGATTACACGCTGCTGTCCTTCATCAATCATCTGGCGCCATGTTCGGCAGCAGAGCTGGCGCGGGCAATGCACATCACTCCCCAGGCCGCGACGCAGCAGGTGGCTCAGCTGGAAAACAAGGCGCTCATCTCCCGTTATGAGAATGCCGCCAACCGGCGCATCGCCCTTATCGAACTGACCGCGCATGGGCGGACCTGCCTTCGGGACATCGACCGCCGCGCCGACCGGCTTGAGGCGGAGCTTACCGCCGGCCTGACCGACGATGAACTACGCACGATCCACGCGTTTCTGTCGCGCCGTCCCGACACGCGCGGCAATGACAAGAATATTGGAGAGGAAGCAGGAATATGAGCACCACCAACGCGACGGAGTTCGCCGCACAGGCCAAAACCGTAACGCTCGACATTGATGACGGCATTGCCTGGGTCACCATAAATCGCCCGGAAAAGCGCAATGCGGTGAGCCCGACGGTCAACCGTGAAATGGGCGCCCTGCTCGATGCACTGGAACTGCAGGAGGATGTCGGTGTGGTGGTGCTCACCGGTGCCGGCGAATCCTTTTCCGCCGGCATGGACCTGAAGGAATATTTCCGCGAGGTCGAAGGACAGTCGCCAATCGCACAAATGCGTGTGCGCCGCGCCGCGACCGACTGGATGTGGCGCCGCCTGATGCATTATTCCAAGCCGACGATCGCAATGGTCAACGGCTGGTGCTTTGGCGGTGCGTTCACGCCGCTGGTCGCCTGCGACCTCGCCATCGCAGCGGACGAAGCCACCTTTGGCCTGTCCGAAATCAACTGGGGCATTATCCCCGCCGGCAACGTGACCCGTGCCGTGGCTCAGGTGATGAACCATCGGGATTCGCTTTACTATATCATGACGGGTGAGCCGTTCGGCGGCGCCAAGGCGGCTGAAATGGGACTGGTGAACCGCTCTGTCCCGCGCGACCAGCTTCGTGCCGAAACGGAAAAGCTTGCACGCACGCTGCTTGCCAAAAACCCCCATGTGCTCCGCCACGCCAAATCGGCGTTCAAATATGTGGAGAACATGGATTGGGACACGTCGGAGGCGGTGCTGGGCGCCATGGCTGGTCTTGCCGGCGGCTCCGATCCCGAAAAAGGGCGTCGGTCCGGCATGTCGCAATTCCTTGACGAAAAATCCTATCGCCCCGGCCTCGAAACCTATCGTCGCGAACGCTGAGCGATGGAAAAAATCGTAAGCCGTGGCCGTCGCGCCATAGATTGCGCCCTGCGTCCTGCATCGGTGGTCGTGGTAGGCGTTTCCGATACCCCGGGTTCGGCCGGACGCAACGCGATCCGCAATCTTGTCGCAGGCGGCTATCAAGGCGAAGTCCACACCGTCAGCCGCGGTGGCGCCAATGCCGAAGGGATTGAACCTGTACGGACGATCGAGGATTTGCCGCCAGGTATCGATCTCGCAATCCTTGCGCTACCGGCATCGGCCATTCTCGATGCGGTGCGTTCCTGTGCGGCCCGCGAGATCGGTGTCGCCGTCATCTTCGCATCGGGCTTTGCGGAGTTGGGTGCGGAGGGGCGCGCCGCGCAGGATGCGATCGCCCGCGCTGCCGCCGATGGGAATATGGCACTGATCGGGCCGAATTGCCTTGGTTACAGCAGCCGTGTCAGCAGCCTTTCGGTCAGCTTCGGCGTCGGATCGATCCAGTCCGCGCCGCCAAGGAGCGGCGCCGTCGCGGTCCTTACCCAAAGCGGGGGGATGATGGCGCATGCAAGCCTGTCGCTCGGCTCGCGCAATATTCCCATGTCCCATGCCGTATCGACCGGCAATGAGGCCGTGCTGGGAATAGAGGATTTCCTTGCCGATTTCGCGCGTGACGAACCAACTCAATCCGTCATCGTCTACGCGGAACAGATCCGTGACCCGGCCGCATTTCTTGCCGGTGTTCGCGCCTGCCGTGAACGTGGCAAGGGGGTGGTCCTCCTCCACCCCGGCAGATCGGAACGGGCACAGGCTGCTGCCCTTTCGCACAGCGGCGCCATGGCCGGCGACCATGCCGCCATGCGTGTTCTGGCCGCCCATGCTGGCGCTGTCTTCGTCGAAACGCTCGAAGAGCTGGTCGATGTTGCCGAACTCCTGGCAAAGGCAGAGGCACCCCCCACCAAAGGGGTCGGCGTGCTCACCACATCGGGTGCCTTTTGTGGCATAGCACTGGATTATTGCGATCGTATCGGGCTGGACGTGCCGGGACTGGCCGATGCTACCCTTGCCACGATGAAAGAGGCCCTGCCTCCATTTGCGCAGCCTGCAAATCCGCTGGATCTGACCACACAGCCGCAGCGGGAACCGGATCTGCTGGGCAAGGGCCTGCAGGCATTGCTGGACGACCCGGGCATCGGCAGCGTCGTCATCGCGATCACGCCCGGCGGCCCGGCACAATCCGTCAAATATTTCGACGGGCTTCAACCGGCGCTTGGCAACGCCGCCAAGCCGCTGGCTCTCGCGATCATGGGCGACGGATCATCCCTGACCGACGAGTTCATGGGCCGCGTGCGCGATAGTGGCGTGCCATTTTCCCGTTCGCCGGAACGGGCGCTTCGGGCGATGGCCGCAATCACCGAACATGGCCGTACCGTGCAAAGGGCAGCACGCGCCAGCCTTGAAAGCCAGCAGCCGGCCGGCACGTCGTCGCCCGGCGTGCCCATCACCGAATATCAGGCAAAACAATATCTCGACCGCATCGGTCTGTCGGCAGTTCGCGGCGGCATTGCCGGTGACGTGGAGGAGGCCGTCCGCATTGCCAATGGACTGGGCGGTGCGGTGGTGCTGAAAGCGCAATCTGCACAATTGATGCACAAGACAGACGCAGGCGGTGTTGCGCTGGACCTGCGTGACGAACAGGCGATCCGCGATGCATGGCGGGATGTTTCAGCTGCCGTTTCGGCTGCAAGGCCGGGGCTGGTGCTCGACGGCATGCTGGTGGAACCCATGGCGGCGCCCGGCCTCGACATGATCGTCGCAGCAAGGCGTGTGCCGGGTTGGGGGGTCGCCGTCGTGGCGGGGCTTGGCGGCATATGGACCGAGGCATTGCAGGATTTTCGCCTGATGCCGGCGGGTCTGGCGCAAGAGGATATTATTTCCGAATTGCATCGCCTGCGCGCTATTTCGCTGCTTACCGGCGGTCGTGGCGGTCCAATGCTCGACATTGACGCCATCGGGCAGGCCATCGGTCGGGTTGGTCAGGCGCTCCTTGACGACCCGCTGGTGATGGAGATCGAGATCAACCCGCTTCGTGTCTATCCAAAGGGCAAGGGTGTCGCGGCACTCGACGCATTGATGCATGTCACCGCGGATTCAACGCCATGAATGGAAGGCATCAATGAGTTTCAGCGAGGATCAGATTGCACGGGCAAAGGCGCTTGGCGCGGCGACGCTGCACGAGGCGGCGGGGCGTATCGGCGCTCTGCCGTCCGCCATCAAGCCCATCAGCCCCGCCATGCGTCTTGCCGGGCCTGCGCTCACCCTGCGCGTGCCGCCGCTGGACAATCTGTGGATCCACCGTGCGCTCTATCGCGCTCGTCCCGGCGATATTCTTGTCGTCGACACCGGTGGTGGGCGCGAAGGCGGCTATTGGGGCGACATATTGAATGAAGCAGCGGTGGCACACGGGCTTGGCGGCCTTGTCATCGACGGCGGTGTGCGCGACAGTAGCCGGCTGATGGAAATGCCGCTGCCGGTCTTCGCCGACCGTATCTGCATTCGCGGTACGTTGAAGGGATTTACCGTGCCCGGCCAGTGCGGCGTGCCCGTGCGCATCGGCGATGTGCTGATCAACCCCGGCGACATGATCATGGGCGATGCCGATGGCGTCGTTGCCCTGCCGGCCGACCGGATCGAAGAGATACTGGCGGCCGCGGAAGCACGGGAGGCGGATGAACAGGCCAAAATCGCCCAGATCCGTGCCGGAAAGCCAACGCTGGACCTTTACGGCTTCAGGGAATAATCGGCCGGCCGCCGCTCGATTGGCGATTTTCAAGCGGTGATGGCGCGGCCCGGCGATTGCCGGGCCGACACACTGATGCGGTTATTTGACGGCCGCCACCTCTGCCGCCGCTGCCGCATTCGCCGCGCTCAATATCGCGCGCACCGATGCGGTTGCCGTGTCGGTATCGATGCCGGCACCAAAGATGCGGATGCCGCCGTCGGTGACACATTCGACATAGGCTGCCGCCTGCGCATCCGATCCGTGGCCGATCGCATGTTCATGATAATCGGCAATATCCAGATGCAGGCCGCAATCGTCGCGCAGCGCCGCGATCACGGCGGACATCAGGCCATTGCCCCGCCCGCTGATCGACCGCACCTCACCATCCACGTCGATCCGCCCGATGAAATGGCGGTCCCGGCCCGATCCGGCGCCGGTTTCGTCATAATCGACCAGTGAGAAGCGCTGCGGTCCGTCCAGATGATAAGCCTTGCGGAATGTCGCCCAAATATCGGCCGCGTTCAGTTCACGGCTGGTCTCGTCGGCCAGC
>Ga0180223_1000151_pt1 | contig 131875 bp, 90 predicted proteins | sample eDN5th30CKraftOP_FD_151337 | JGI IMG/M metagenome (GOLD analysis project Ga0180223, IMG submission 151337) | Enriched Organic Plus compost microbial communities from Emeryville, California, USA - eDNA 5th pass 30_C Kraft OP (version 2) (version 2) ...
TTCCAGTGGCTGAAATACACCCTGGAAAACATCATGACCATTAACCACAGGAACCTGAAAGACTTGTATCCGCAGAATTATAAAAGAAAACTGCAGGAATCAAATATGTAGTTCATAGGGCGGATACCTTTTTCCAGTGAGAACCGGTGCCGCCTGCGGCTCTTCTCCACAACGATCCCCTCCACCATCAGCACCAGATCGCTCCAGTCGAAACAGCCAACAGCCAATCATATTCTCCTTATTATATTTTTCTTGTCTTTCTAATGTCCTTAGTAATGTCTGCTGCGTAATCTGCACTTCAAAGGCAAATTTTTTATCATTAGCAATTACTAGCACATCAGCTCGCCAACCATAACCGCGATACTCTTCTTTCGCTTGTAACCCTAGTGCATTACAAACTTGGAGAATCTGTCTTTTTACTTGATCATGAAAGCTTACGTCCATGGTTTCATCCGTGTTTTACTATGTAATCTATCATTACTAGTTTATTCATATTTAACAGCTTCTCATTAATACCTTTTAATATTCGCGCCTCAGTTGAGGGCACCTAGAAATATGTCAATGTGGCGCTTAATTGCTCACAACACTTACAGGCTTAGTGCTTTCAACATCAAAATCTTCTTCGGTGAGTTCGGAATGTAGTCTCTTATTTTGAAGTAAGGTCAAAATGTCTTCGAGAGTTTCATCAGTAATTACAATTTGCTCGCTTTCAAATTGAAGATTCCACCCCTTCGCCGCGCTTAATTGTTGGAGTCTTAGCAGGTAAACAGGATTTCTGTAATGTCCTAAATTCCTAATGGTTGCTATCTTTCTTAAGTATCGTTGATTATTCCCAACTTTGTTTGTTAGTATTTCCATGTTTACGAAAATGTTCAACTGGGTGACTTCTCTATACATTTCTTCGGCATTGTTTATCATACCTTCCCGGAAGTTTAGACCTCTTTCAAAGTCTTTTTTGGATAATATAAACAGCAATTCATTGAAATAAAAAAGGTCAACTATACTAGAAATACTAAAGATATTTTCTTGCTCTAAGTCCTCAAATCGATCCTCATTGAAAAGCAAGGGAATGAGACCTCTGTTTTTCTTCAATCGCCAGTTTTCGGGTAGCGTCTTAAATCCAATGACCTGAATGCCTTCCGTATTACGAAGGATTATCATGTACGCCTTAGACTTCACAAGCTCTTCTACTCCCTCAATGACGTCCTCCTCCGGATTTAATTCTGACAGCTGCTCAAATATTCGATAGAAATCTGTCTCTTCATAATTAATCGCCCGCACCTGGTCCTCTTCGGGTTCTGGACAATCATATGTATACTCCTCAACGGTGTTCGATTTATTGATATGATTGACAATAATACCTCTCAGTCTGCTTTCGAGTCGCGTATCAATTTTAACATATCTTACGGTATATTGAGAAATCCTATCTCGCTTATATTCTTTAACAACAGCCAAAGTCACATTAGCATTTTTAAGGTCGAGTCCTTTTAACTGTTTTAAAGCTTGTTTTTGATTATTAGGCATCTTTGGTCTCTTTTTCGGTTACAAAATATAGAAAGCGTGTTAGACTTCTTATGTAAAATCTTTCTCCTGACTTCATCTCATGCTTACTTATTACAATTGTTGTGCATGGTTTCCCGTCATATTCATATTCCAAATCGTAAAGATTGTATCCAGCCAAAAGCAAAATTGGATTCATAAATACAGACTTGCTTTTAATGGTTAATAATAGTAAGAGTAGAAGAAATATGGAGAGCGAAATAATATCCTCTACTTTGGCTAAGTCAAAGCCAAAAAACGACACGATATAAGGAATTGTATAATTGATTAAATCAACAGATCGATTTTTTACCGAGGTTATGGTAACCGGCATATTCCCTCTTCTAATTGATTTCACCGTAATAAAGAGCAAAATCACACTTAAAGCCGATATACCAAGTAAAATAGAAATTCCGATTGGGTGTCTGAAGCTTAAATCACAATAAAAATCAAAATCCTTCACCGCGAGTATTAAAAACAATGGTGAATATGCACTGATAAAAAGTAATATTGCCGTTGGCAGTTTAGGTTTCATTTTTTGAAGTTAATTTATTAAGCCAATGGATATTGTTTAATATTTTATATACTTTGTCTTGATAATATTCCTCTTAATTGGCTTTTAGAAGACTCGTATATAAATCATAATATAAGTCTGTTTTTACATCAGTTAACCTTAGACATAATTCGCTCGCTACCATCTTTCAAAAATACTCCTCCAACCTGATCCCTCTTTCCGGTTTCCCGTTTTTTCAAAACTATTGTCGAGGTATCACAGTTTGTGATACTAGTTATGTATTCATTTAAAACAGCTTACCTACTCCCATAAAACACCTTAAATAACTCCCTCTCAGTGCTTTTCGATACAGTACTTGTCCAATTACGAAATTATCCTAACCCCATCCGGCCCATACAAAAACTCATCTACTCCCTGCCTTATCTTTGTAAAACTTTTCGAACAACTCCCCCGAATTTTTGCCTACCGCCCTCTCGATTAGCAAAAGCTCATACGCTTCGGGGGAACCCGTTTTAAAATAAATTTGTCTAATCCGAGGGAGGGGGATTCCTGTTTTTTCAGCAATCTCTTCCGGTGAATTTTCGCTCACCTCATATTTGGACATTAATTCGCCGAACTCATTCCGCTTCGGTGGAATATATTCGCCCATTGTAAGGTCGAGATTCGGATAAATATCCAATGCTGCATTAATCGGACTATCACCAAAACCTGTATAGAGCTTATAAAACTTCCTCGAAGTCAACCCCTCTCTTTCTCCATTTTTTAATTTGATCAATTCCGATCTTGAAATTATGGATTTGTCAAAAAGATCCCTTTCGGAAAGATTTAGTTCTTCGAGTTTCTTTTCAATATACTCATATACATAATGTTTAGGCGCATTAGCTTTGCCGTCTTTACCTTTCTCAAGCATTTAAACAATAGATTTTGTTTCTTTTATTAAAATTTGGATATTTAGAACAAACACTTTATCTTTGCTTTACAGTTATTGAAAAAACATGAAGCCATAACGGCTGAATAAGACATATAGAGTCTCCAATATTTCGATTGGTACCCGAAGAGGAGGCGGTGAATGAAAGGCCTTTCCTTTCAAAAAGCTTATCTTTGCTTTTTGAGTGGGGACGGGCCTCGCCGCTAGCCGCTTTCGGGTACCAAATTCGAGAAATGAGTGGTCAGTTGGTGAGGTTTTCTCCCCACTTTTTATTCCACTCCGAGACTCGTTTTCAACATCTAACAAATGGAAACGAGACAATTAACCCGAAAAACTAACCTCTTCCGCAACCTCGGAGGTAAACAATTTTACGCAACCTCACGGCAGCGCAACACCTCATTTAAATTTATCACACAAAACATCGTCTGTCCGCCGGACTGACGCTATGACCAAGAAACCTATCGGAGAGCGAAAGCAAGGCGTTAAGCACTGCCCGCCTATGGCCTAAAATACCACTGGCCGCTATCCGATAGCACCGACCCTGCGCCATAAGAAAACTGCATCGTTTGCTTTAGGTGAGGTACGGTTGTTTGCCTCGGTTATAATTCAGTCACGTTAAAGGTAAGCGCTTATCTCCATATACGCAAATTTTGCTGAATTTTCCTGTTGGCGTCGCGGTCGGTTTTTGAAACAACTTTTCTTAAACCACTCATAACCAATGAACAAATGAAGCGAAATTTACGCTTAAGAACTTGCTATACCCAAATAATTCGTATCTTTAGATGCCCAAAACCAACATATAACAGCCTATTGGCTGTCTTAACGATCATGTGTTTGGAAGCCCGCGCGCAGTCGGAGGGCACCGACGTCCCGAAGAACTTCGGGACCCCGGATCAACCCTCCACTGCGATGTCGGGCAAATTGCAGGAAACCGTCACTCCCCTGCAAATCGGGGATACCATCCCTGAATACCTGTGGCACCTGCCTTTGCAGGTTGTGAATCACCCCGAAGGCAAAGAAGCCATTACACTGGATGATTACCGCGGCAAGCTAATCATTCTTGATTTTTGGGCAACGTACTGCAATACGTGTATAAAGTCGCTGCCAACCTTAGATTCAATGCAGCATCGACTAAATTCAGACATCGAAATCGTGTTGGTTAATGCAGAACCTACGAAAGATAACATTGATAAAATCAACGTTGCGCTCGCGAGGTTGCATACGTCCATTAACCTTCCTATCGTTTTTCACGATACTGTACTGTATCGGCATTTCCAGATTACGGGTGTGCCACGCTACATCTGGATTGATAAACACGGCGCGGTGGTACACATCACCAACAGGCAAGGCATGAATTGGGATAGCCTAATGGATGGCTTGAGAGATCAAAACGGAGGTGACATCGTTAGCGGGAAAGTCATTTCGGAAGGAGATGGCATGCCTATTTCTGGAGCAACGGTGAGATTGAAATCACGCCCCCTCGAAACCGCCGTTTTGACAGACAGCCTGGGTGCTTTCAATCTGCCGTATGATAATTTACGTAAGGACGATTCGCTATTGATTTCTCATATAGGGTACGGCAACCAAACATACAGCATGAATGCCATCGATAAGCGGCGCCTACTCACCGTACCGCTTACACCATCAGAAAGGATACTTGACGAGGTTGTCGTCTATTCAGGGTATGAAGCAATTCCGAAAGAACGCGCCACCGGTTCATATATCAAACTAGACGGGGATCTGCTGGCGCAGCAAGTTTATACAAATGCGTTGGATGCCCTTCCAATCTTGGGCAACAGCGTTTCCTTAGCAAAAAGGACCAATGTGACCGCGCCGAGGATCATGATAAGGGGATTGAGCACGTTGGATGGTCCAAAAAATCCGCTCATTGTATTAGACAACTTCCCCTATGAAGGTGACATCGAAAACATCAACCCCAATGACATCGAGAATATTACGGTATTGAAAGACGCGGCAGCAGCATCGATTTGGGGATCTCGCGCCGGTAATGGGGTGATTGTAATTACCACAAAAAAAGCCCAGTATGAGCAGCCCCTGAGCATTACTGTAAACAGCAATATTAAAATAATGCCACCGCCAGACCTTCATTATTTCAAGCGGATGTCTACAAGTGACATAATAGACGTTGAGCAGTTCCTCTTCGACGAAAAATACCGCTTTTCAGATACGTCAGCGCGTGAGCATCCTCCCTTCTCACCCGTATATGAGCTTTTATTCGCCCGGCAAAACGGGCAGATTTCAGAGGCAGCACTGCAGCAACGATTGAATCAGCTGCGTAGCATTGACGTACGCGACGAGTATAATCGGCTTTTCTATTCGAATGGAATTAACCAACAATACGCGTTATCCATAGCAAATGGCTCCGCACACAACGCCTGGCAGTTATCCGGTGGGTTTGACAAAAACCTGAGTGTACTTGATGCAGGATTTGACCGGTTGAGTCTCCGCGTGATAAACGATTCCAGATTAACGGAGAAGCTAACGCTGTCTACAGGTGTCAACTTCACGTGGAGCCGGTCAACATCGGGCAAGCCGGATATTGGTACGATCACCCAAAGCGGCGGCGGCCTCCCACCTTATACAAGGTTTATGGACGATGATGGCATACCAATCCCTTTCGAAAAAGACTATAGAGCGGCATTTGTCAATGAAATGGCAGAGCTTCATCCCGACCTGCTGGATTGGAATTATTACCCGACCGAAGATTATCTACACGACAGATCAACCACGACGATACAGAACCTTATCGGCAACCTCGGCATCAACTACCGTATTTTCAATTGGCTAAATGTTGATGCCAAATACCAATACCAACGGCAGCACACCGATGGAAATACGTTGCGGGACGCCAATAGCTACTATGCCCGAAACCTCGTCAACAGTTACTATCAACCGGGCGAGGAATCATTTGCGATACCCAAGGGAGGTGTCTTGAACCTATCCGATGACGAAGTAAATGCGCAAAGCGTGCGAACACAACTAAATGTAGACCAAAAATGGGGAAACCATGCCATCGCCGCCATTGCAGGTGCAGAGGTGCGCGGCATATATACCAACGGCAAGGGATACAGGCAATATGGTTACGATGATGACATATTGGTAGCATTCCCGGTCAATTACAACGTCAACTATACCTCACTGGTTACCGGACGCCAATCACTGATACCCAATTCCGATTCCTTTACCAGATTGAGCAATCGCTATGTCTCCGTTTACGGGAATGGTTCATATCGATATAAAGAGCGGTATGTGCTTTCGCTGAGTGCGCGCAGGGATGCCTCCAATATTTTCGGGGTAACCACCAATAACAAATGGACCCCACTGTGGTCAGCGGGGCTAGCGTGGGAGTTGAGCAAGGAAAATTTCTATCGCTCCGCAACACTCCCTTACCTCAAATTGAGGGCCACCTATGGCTTCAGTGGAAACGTTGACCCGAGCCTTACGGCCGTAACGACCATTGTGTACAGCAATGTTTCGCCATATACCATGTCGTCATTTGCGCAGGTAAACAGGTTTTACAACCCCGACCTGCGCTGGGAAAAAAGCCGGCAGGTCAATTTAGGAGTCGATTTCCGCACGGCGTCCAACAGAATATCGGGCACTGTGGAGTACTACGAAAAAAAGGGAATAGACCTATATGGCCCCAGCCCGCTTGACTATACAGCAGGCATCGGGCGGCCTTCCATCACAAAAAATGTGGCCAGCATGCGGGCCAACGGAATGGACTTCATGCTCCAGTCAGTAAACACAACAGGTATGCTGAAATGGAATACCACCCTAAATGCAAGTCTCTATCGGGATAAGGTAACCTCTTATTACCTGCGCGACCGGAATGGAAGCCAATTCGTAGGAGAAGGCACCAATATATCCGGAATAGCCGGTATGCCCTTATATGCGATATTTTCTTTCAAATGGGCCGGTTTAGACTCCCAGACAGGTGACCCGCTGGGTATCCTACCGGACGGAACGGTAAGCAAAGACTACAATCAGCTGACCGGCAACGGAGTCTCTATTGAAGATCTGGTGTTCCAGGGAAATGCCATGCCCCGGTTTTTCGGATCTCTGGGAAACACATTCCGCTGGCGCAACCTATCGTTTACATTTTACCTGGGATACAAACTCGGCTATTACTTCCGCAGGCCTTCGATCCGGTACAATAACCTGTTCCGGACACTGGATGGACACAGTGACTACACACTGCGCTGGCAGAAGCCGGGCGATGAACTCCATACCTACGTGCCGTCTATGGCATACCCAACAAGTGCCGCAAGGGAAACGTTCTACTACGGCTCTGAGGTGCTCGTGGGAAGAGCCGATCACATCCGCCTGCAATACGTACATCTTGCCTACCAGTTTTCGGATATCCCAGGCGTGAAGGCATTGAAAGACGCTCAATTATATCTCAATGCAAACAATTTGGGCATACTTTGGGCAGCTAACAAAGAGGGGTTGGACCCCGACTATACGTCTTCAACAGCCCCCATGAGAACAGACATCGCCATTGGGCTGCGCTTGCGACTTTAACATGAAACCGTAACCACTAATTGAATGTATCCAGATGAATAAATTAAAACGACTAACCTACATCACCGTAGCAACGGTATCCGCCGCAGCTATGGGCAGCTGTGAAACCTATTTGGACGAAAAGCCCGATAGCAAACTGTTTGTGCCCACAAAAGTGGAAGACCTGCAGGCACTGCTGGACAATTTTTTGGTGATGAACCAAAACGACCCCCCGGCTGCTGAAATGAGCTGCGACAATTACTACCTAACGCTGCAGGATTGGAATAATCTTTCGGAAGACGAACGACGGCTCTATACCTGGCAAGATGACTACATCTTTCCTTCCTATCCCAATCAGTGGAGTATTACCTATCAGGTACCTTTTATTGCAAACACCGCGCTGCACAATGGTACCCTGCTTACCGAAGAGGAGCAGCAGAAGGAAGAATGGAAAAACGTGCGGGGACAAGCGCTGTTTTACCGGGCAAAAACGTTCTTTCACATTGCAACCGTTTGGGCTCCGGCCTATGATCCCGCTTCGTCGGTGACTGAGCTTGGTATTCCCCTTCGCCTAACTCCGGATTTCAACGAACCGTCGATAAGGGCCAACGTGGAAGATACTTATCGCCAGATCATCAGTGACCTCAAAGAATCCGTACGGTTACTGCCCCCACTGGCTATTACTCCCATGCGGCCTTCAAAACTTGCGGCATATGCCATGCTGGCGCGTGTGTATCTGTCCATGCGAATGTACACCGAAGCCGGTCTTTATGCCGACTCCGCGTTACAAATCGATCATACACTGCTGGACTACAACGCACTGAATCCATCAGCCAGCAGGCCGTTTGAGCGGCTGAATGCCGAAGTGATGATGCATACTTTTGCAGGAAATTTACCATCACTAAGCAACAATAGGGCAAAAATCGACTCTACGCTTTACCGTTCGTTTGTTGAGAATGATTTAAGAAAAGAATTATTTTTCAATGACAACGGAAATGGCACTTTCGGCTTTAAAGGTACATATTCAGGAGGCACCGGAGGATTCTCCGGTATCGCCAATGACGAAGTATATTTGATAAAAGCGGAATGCCTCGCGCGCGCTGGAAAATCCGAAGACGCCATGCACGTATTGAACGAGCTGCTTGTTACCCGCTGGAAAGAAGGAACATTTATACCGTATGAAGCAAGCGACGCCGGGCAGGCCCTGGAACTTGTGTTAACCGAGAGGAGAAAGCAGTTGATATACCGTGGGCTAAGATGGATGGATTTGAAAAGATTAAATAAGGAGGGAAGGAATATTGAATTGGTAAGAGAAATAGGCGGCACACGCTATGTGTTACCACCCAATGATCCACGGTACGCATTGGCTATCCCGGAGGAAATTATCCGGCTGTCAGGCATCCAACAGAACCCCAGATAACTACAGCAAGAGAGCAGGGCAGGCAGTTTCACCCTGCTCTCTCCATTGGAAAGACCTACAGCTCTTCTTGGTAAGCGCGGATCATTTCGTTAGTTTCCAGCTTTTCCTGTGTAATCTCCTCCTCAACCAAATACTCCTGAAGATCGGCCAGGTCACCATCGAACTCAACGATACACACAAGTCCACTTAATTCTTCACAAGGAAAAGTTCCGGGACCATCGTTATTGTCCTCCCAATTGCTCGGCTTTCGGATTTCAGTCGGTGAATCGGAAGTTCCTTTATAATGGAAATAATTCCCGGCCCGCACCGTACTTTGAGGTGCTTTATGATCTTCTGCCTTGATATACGTAACCACACCCAGTGCAATTACGGTTGCAGCAATCACGCTGCTTATGTATTTTAACGTTTTCATTTTTTTATGTTTTGTATTACCATAAACTGTTTGGGTTTCATCGGACAACTGCAGGCAGCGATCCGATCTGTTTCTGCAGCTTTCCGTCCTTGACGGATAAAGCCGCACGGATAGCGTCAAGGATCCATCACGCTACCTCCTTCCTCGTTAGCCTTTGGAATTTCATCTTCCTCCGGCAGGTGATTATCTAATGGTGGCTCAACATAGTACCACTCGTAAGTTTTCCCTTCTGCACAGGGTGGGCAGTCTACCGGATTATCCGCGTAGTAAATGTCTGCCAGCGCCTCGTCTAGAAGAACGTTATCGTAAGCATGGAGACCGAGGTGGTAGCCGATGTAGACACCTACCACCGATGCTACGGCTGCCGAAAAAAGGCTAACCGGTAGTGTCGATATGTGCTTCGCTTCCTTCATGAAAACAAAGGTAGGCCGGGCAAAAGGGGAGATTAGGTGATTTTGGCTACAACCTATATGGTTATTTTGGCTACTATAAAACCTTCGTTATACAAAGCCCGCGGCTGTTCTTTCAGCCGTTGCTGATTGCTTGGGCGCTGGGAAACACTCGCTCATGCACTTAAGACGCCAACGATCATGGTTTATTTTACTACAAAAAAAGTGAAAATATACCCTTATTTTGTTACAATATAAACTTATATTTGCCCTTATTTTGTTACAAATCATAACTAATGGCATTTAAAAGGGATATCGAAGAACGATTAACCGCATGGAAGAATAGCGACGGTAGAAAACCGTTGATTATACGAGGAGCCCGACAAGTGGGGAAGACGACATTAGTAAAAGATTTCGCGTCCGTTTACAAATACACCATCTTCTTAAATCTGGAAAAACCGGCAGACCGCCGCTTTTTCGAAGATTTTAACGATGTCCACACCATTATGGAGGCTTTATTGCTGGCCCACGGGATCCCATCCGAAGATATGGGACACACACTGCTGTTTATCGACGAAATTCAGGAAAGCCCAAAGGCCATACAATTACTACGCTATTTTTACGAAGAACTACCCCGGCTTCATGTAATCAGTGCGGGCTCGCTCCTGGAGTTTGCCTTGCATCGGGTGCAGAGCTTTCCTGTAGGACGCGTTGAGTTTTTATACCTCCATCCGCTTAGCTTTCCTGAATATTTAAAAGCAATCGCAAAACCTCAATGGCGCGAGGCTTTACAGCAGCTACCCCTTAATCCTGCTGCCCATACGGTATTGATGGAGGCTTTTCACCGGTATGCCATCATCGGCGGAATGCCGGAAGTCATTAAGGTTGATCGGGAAAACCGACAGCTGTCTGATTTGGTTGGCGTATATGAGAGTATATGGGGTACCTATAAAAATGACGTCGAAAAATACACGTCCAACGACACGGAACGGAAAATCATCAAACACTTAATGGACTCGGCTCCGCTATATGTGGATGAGCGGATTCGATTCCAAGGATTTGGCAATTCAAATTATCGCTCCAGGGAAGTCGGCGAAGCCTTCCGTACCTTGGATGCTGCCCGGATTGTAAGAATGATCTATCCGACGACAGACCTCTCACCTCCGTTGAGGCCAGACATCAAAAAGTCTCCTCGCCTTCAGTTTCTGGATACCGGCTTAATCAATTACACACTGGGCATACAAGGCGAACTATTGGGCATGACAGATCTGAGTTCCGCTTACAGAGGCGCCATTATCCCCCATCTGGTTACGCAGGAGCTGATCTCATTGCAACAACAGACAGATAACAAACCGCTGTTTTGGGTACGGCAAAAACCGCAGTCCAGTGCCGAGGTAGACCTGCTTTTCGTTTATCAACGGTTTGTGATCCCGATAGAAATTAAATCTGGAGCTACGGGCAGCCTGAAATCTCTGCACCAATACATCGAAGCCGCTGATCATCCTTTTGCCATCCGGATTTATGGTGGTGAATTCCGCTTAGAAAAAGCGATAACCCCGGGGGGAAAGCCCTATTTTTTACTCAATGTACCTTATTATGCGGCAACAAGGATACCGCATTATGCGGCCTGGTTGGTACAATCTGCTGCAATAGGCTAACCGATGCCCGTGCCTACGTGTACCTACCGCTTCGCATACTTGTTGCCGGGGTTTATAACCGATAACTACTCGGCGGTACCCCATACCTCGCCTTGAACGCTTTGTTGAAATGGCCATACGTCCAGCCGATGTACCGGGCCACCTGCGCAGGGTTGTCGCCGGCATCGAGCATCCGGCGGGCCTGTTCCAGCTTTCGTGTGCGGATATAACCGCCGATGGGCTGGCCCATAAGCGTGCGGAAAATCACTTTGGCATGGGCGTAGGAGATGCTGAAATGCCGCGCCACAGACGCCGCATCAACTACTTCGCCGTCGGTCACCCGTTCGTCGATATAGGTGCGCATGCGCCCGGCAAGCAATGCGCCCACCTTTCCGGCACCGTCCTGCACACGCAGGGCTTCGCAGGCTTCCAGCAGCAACGTCATGGCCAATACCTGGATAGCGAGGTAGCGCCGTAGATAGGTAGTGCCTGGATGGCGAAGGAACCGCCTGATGGATTGGCCCACCGTACCGGCCATGGCCAGGCCGGCGCTCACAGCCGGGGCCGCAAGCCTTGCCTTCAATGCCTCCACGGGGGCAATACCTTCCGATAGCTCGGGGCTGGGCTCGCGGAAGAGTACGCTGCCCTTGGCCACGAAATAGAAAATGTGATGCCTGCCGGCGGTAAAACGGCAGCGGTAAGCCGCCGCAGGAAGGTAGCTGAGCCGGTAATGCCCGGCATCGGTGCGCAATACGGCGGTGTGCTCGTCTGCACCGGTGAGCCTGATGCTCCCAGCCAGCACATAAAACCCATACAGGTCGTGCTGCGGGCAGCGGATGGGAATGACAGCATCACTCGCCGCCTCCACCTCGATGCTGCACACATACACATCGGGTAGGTCATACCCCTGCTCCAGCACCTCCCAACCCGGTGCCACCCAATACCTTGCCTCCGCACCCGGCAGCGGATAGTCGCTGCGCGCCACGGCTGCCCGTACAGCAGCGCCGTCATGCATACGGGCTTCAGGGCAATCGATGTGTAGGGATAACCGCACACCCCGAAACTAACCATCGGTGCGCCAACAAACCAAACCGGCCGGGACGAACGACCGTTTTCAGGGACGAACGGCACACGGTACAGGTTGTCCCTGTTTTTGGTTGTTGATACACACCCTGCCGGCCGTTTGTCCCACCCATTTTTTTTACCTCCTGCTATGCCCCATTATTGCGGTACGGGGAAGGTGCCCGATGCCCCGTTAAAGCCGAAAGCGGGCGATGGTTTTATCTTAAATCAAAAAAAAGCATGGACACACAATTTGCCAACGGGCGGCGCCACATGGGGGGTGCCATTCTGGAAAATCCCATCCCGCTGCACGCCATCTACGGCTGGCTGAGCGGAGATGACAAGCCACGCGAGCCGAAGTGCGACTTCGAGCCGCTATAGACCGATGAAAGTGGGGCTCTGTGGAAGGAGCCCTGCCTTTTTCAGCCCCCGCGGCTGAAAACACCTTACACCCTACGCAAAAAGACACCGATGAAAACATTAGACTCCATCCTGGTCCAGCGCCGGGAAATTATCCGATCGTATCAAACCTTCGACCTCCGCAGGGCTTCGCAGCGCATCGAACGGCAGTTTGCTTTCTACAGCGCAAACCTGCACAACATCGTACCCCTGCTGCCCAAAAAAGTCTATCCGGAGATCTTCCGGCAGCTGCATGCCAACAGACGGCTCAGCTTCCTGGATGTAGAACATGCGCCGTACGGGCATATACTGAACATCAGCGGCTGGGATGAACGGTGGGCTGCCGGGCTGCGGCATCGCCCCGCCATCATCTGTACCTACCACACCGGTTCATACCGCCTCATCAATTACCTACTGGCCAAGGCGGGCGTACCATTCAGCCTGCTCGTAGCAAACGGGGCTTACCGGCAGGAACAGCAGGCCATGCAGGCGCTCTATACATCGCTGGCCCAACAGGCGGGCATAACCTTAGACATGGAGCTCATGGATGCAGAGCAGCCCCACGCACTCATCCAGATGGCCCGCGCGGCAAAACGGGGCCGCAGCCTACTGGTATACATAGACGGCAATACCGGCACCACCGTGGCCGGCGAGGCTTACAGAAACCTGCTGCAGATAGACTTTGGCCTGCAACACATGGCCGTGCGAAAAGGAATGGCGGCCCTGGCACACCGCCTCGGCCTACCCATCCATCCCGTACTGTGCGAACGGGCACCCGATAAACACTTCCGTTACGGCCATTCCATCGCCTATCATCACCTGCCATCCCTCCTGCCCCTGCCCAACGAGTCGCAACACGATTTTGCCGACCGCGCCACGCGCACCCTTTACGCACAGCTGGCTACCTTTGTAACCCGGCAACCGGAGCAGTGGGAAGGCTGGCTCAACGTCCACAACCAACTTATCCTGGATACCGAACCGCATCCGGCACCCGATCTGGATGACCTCGACCTGTGGGCCACCTACCGGGCCGGAAACCGGGCCTACCTGCTGCACCGGCCCTCTTATTACACCTATCCCGTGCCCTGGAAACTGTACCGCCAATATTGGGGGGTCTGCAATGTTCACTTTTTTTCCGATATTCATACCCCCTAAATAACGTCAACAATGAACTGGAAAACCATGCTCAGCAAACGGGTGATGGATATGCCCGTCTGGATGCTCATCACGGTGGCAATGGCCTACTGCCTGGCCAGCTACCTCACCAACTGGACACGCTTTGGCAGGGGAAGTGGCTGGGCATGGCTGGCCATCAATGCATGCATCTGCGGGGCATGCCTGCTCTTTGCACAGATAGCCCGGTGGTGCATACACCCCGAATCGCGCCGCAAAGGTGTGGTTTGGGCCATCGCGCTCACCGCAGGGTTTCCACTCCTGAGCCTTGCCACGGTCTACCTCTTGCTTCCTGCCATGGGCCTCCGGCTTCACAAACCGCATGTACCCTTCCGTTGGGCCGAGTTCATGGGAAAAACCATCTCCGCCTACACTACGGTTTTTATGTTTACACTTATCTATTCTTTTTTCTACGTGTTGCTGCTGAAAAGCCGGAGAACCCGTGAAATGGAACGTGCCGCAGCGCTTCACGAAAAGACAATCGTAACCATGAAAGCGAATCAGGTACTTCACAGCGCGCAATCCCACTTCATCCGGCATTTGCTGCACGATATAGTAGGCCACGCCGAGAAGTTAGACGATACGTATATTCCAGAACAGATCAACTACATTGCCCAGACGTGGGGCTTCATTGCGGAAGAGATGGATAAACCCATTCCCGTAGTCTATGCAAGCCGTGCACTGAAACAACTGGAAGATATGGTCCAATCAATAAAACGCCGCAACAACGATCTCCCCGTTATTCAACTGCGGAAATCGGGCGAACCCGCTGAGCACATCATCGCCCCGCTGGTGCTGAACACCTTACTGGAAAATGCCGATACGCACGGCTGGGTAGACTCCGATCACCCCATTCTTATCGACATCGCCTTTACGCCCGGCAGGCTTGACTTTACCTGTACCAACTGGAAAAGGCCGCATGCGACAGACAAACCCACCACCGGCCGGGGGTTGCAGTTGGTCCGGCAGAGTCTGCTGCTGCTGGACGGCTGCCACCACACGCTGGAGCGTGATGAAACCGAACACCAATACACCATCCGTTTAACCATAAATTATACCACCTATGATTAACGTTATTCGTTGTGTCATCCTGGAGGATGACCCCACCGCCGCACGCCTGCTCGCAAAGTATGTAGACGAAACTGAAAACGCAGAATGTGTAGCTACATTTGATAAAGCGCTGGATACGCAGCACTTCTTACTGAACCATGATGCGCACCTGCTCATCACAGACATTAAGCTGCCCGACATGGATAGCCTCGATATGATCGAATCCCTGCCACGCCAACCGCTTGTGATACTCGTTACAGGACACAACTCGGCAAATTATGCCGCAAAAGGCTACCGGCTGGACGTGGTAGACTACCTTACCAAACCGCTCTCTTACGGGCTGTTCAAAGAGGCCATCCGGAAAACCTGGCGCAGGCTGAATAGCAACAGCCTGAATAATGACCAACTGGACGACTACACCATCTTTGAACAACATGGCGGGGGCGTAAAGGTGTACTACAGCGATATACGCTACCTCGAATCGGCAAGAAACTACACGCACGTACACCTGCTGGGAGAAGATATCCTGCTGCTCCGTAAACCGCTGCAGGAAGTGGTACACCAACTGCCACAGCGGCATTTCCTGCAGATACACAAAAGCTACATCGTACCGTTGCACCTCATTGCAGCATATACCGCCCGCGAGGTGAAGCTGCATCACGTCAAAGATGTGCTGCCCATCGGCCGCACATACAAAGCACAACTGAAAACGCGGATGGTCAGCATAAAACAGAGCAAACGACTATAAGCCGTCAATGCGGCAGCAAAAGCAACAGCTCCCGTTCATGCAGGAAATCCACCAGTTCACGGAAACAGTCAGGCCCCAGGTATTTGATCCGGGAAACCTCAGCCGCACCCAGTGAAACGATATCCTGCAGCGTAGTGAAACGGCAAGCCCGGCAACGTGCACGGAATGTGTTGCTCCAACCGGGCATGTGGGCAATGGGGAGATGAAGAACGTCCGTAAGGGAAAGGGATTCGGCCATGGTGATAAAACAGCTGCGGGCAACCAAACTCCCGCTACCTTCCGTTACCACGCGGCGTACACGAAGAATCAGGCGCCCGCATGACCGGGCGTCCAGCAGATTCTTCCTCGTGTAGCTTTAAAATGTGGTAATATTTGGTAGCGAGAAAAATAGCTGTCGCTATTAAAAATATGTCAATTCATTACTTATGTAATCAAATCGTTCGTTTTTAAATGTAAACCTGAAATAAGAACCTAACTCGCCGCTAAGATACGAAATTATCACCCGCGGCGCCAAACCGATCTAAGTATGAAGAAAAAAAGGCTCATCATCCTGCCCCACGATGTCAGCATCATCACGGGCAAAAGCATCCGCGCATCGCAGCGGCTGCTCAAAGACATTCATTTCGTGCTGGGCAAGCTGCCCCACCAACCGGTATCGGTACAGGAATTTGCAGATTATATGGGGTTGAAGGTGGAGGAGGTGATGCGGGTGGTGGGGTAAGAAAGTTAGTTGATTAGCATAATGAAATCGGCAGCAGAAATCACCGGGAGTGAAGGAAGGGCTGCCTTTTGAAAAGCCTTGTCCTGGCTGATTACATACGTCATCCCGTGGTGCAGTGCGGTATAGTATTGCAAGGCATCCTCAATATCATCCATGGACGAATGAAGCGCCGCAAGCACCACCTCATGCGGCGTGTCAATGATGCGTGCAAACGCCAATAAGGTGGTCATGATTTCTTTTGCCTTCTTTACACCGTAGGCTTTTGCAAGCCAATACGAACAAATTTGTACCACCGTAGGCGAAACGAAGCCCTGGATTATTCCTTCCTCCGCCCATGTTATAATGGTTTTGCTCTGCGCGTACCCGTCTCGTTGAAGGGTAAAATCTAATAGGATATTAACATCCAGGAAAACCTTAAAAGCCATACTTGTCGGCATTTTGTTCCATGTATTGTTTTTTCAAATCGCCCCCAACAGGCAAATCGGGTTTAGGCAATGCTTCGATAATATCGGCAATGCGCTTGTGCGGAGGTGCCTGCACGAACGTCTTGAAGTAATTTTCAACCAGTTCAGAAACACTGCTTTTCCTGCTCGCTGCGTAGTTTTTTACTTTCTCAAGCAAGCTTTCCTCTATGGTTAAATTCAGTCGTATTTTCATCGCTACATCGTTTAATAACACAAATATACGCACAAATATAAAATATACGCATAACAACTTCCAAGAAAAAACCGCCCCCGATTTCGCTGGGGGCGGCTTGGTTTTACCGGCGGCGCGATCTGCGCAGCCAATGGAGCACGAGGCTCACTACGAAGCTGACCGTAGCACCCACGGCGGCAAGGATAGCCGTTTTCAGTAGCTCATCGGTGCCAATGTAGGGCATAGCACTGAGCAACGTGCCTGCGGCCGTGCCCAGCTTGAGGTCATGGCGTACCATGGCCCTCCGCTACGGCGTCATCCTGGGCCACCACACTGGGTGGCGCATCGGGCTGCGGGTCAAAGCTTTCCCAAAGACCCAGCGCCAAACTCACGTACTTGGCCGCCGTCACTACCTTCGGCGGTAGCCGCACCGGCGAAGCAATAACCAGCTGGCTGGCCAATTGCAAGCCCTGCCGCAACGATACCCACCACGGTACCGCCGGCTGTCCACTCGATGCCTGGACGGGCATGGCATCTACCCCTCCCCGAGGGGCGGATGCCGGTTTGTTGTCGTTCTTCATCACCGATCACCCACCACCGATCACCAACTCTCCCACAACCACCAGCCACACTTCCTCCCCGGCATCCAGCACCGGATAAACCAGGTCTTTCAGCCGGTCCAGCGCCACCCGGCTATAGTTGCCCGCACCGGGCGCGGTACACTTGGTAACCGGAGCAATGCATCCCTGCAGTTGGGTAAGCGCATCGTTTGCCGGATGGATGAGGATACCCTCACGCCCCGGCACGTTGGCTACCGCCAACTGCTCGCCCCAGCGGGTGTGCATGCGCTTCACCAGGCGGTAGCGTCCTCCCGGGATGCAGCTGATGAACCGGCGGTTACCCCGCCAGGGCAGCTCGATGCACGCACACACCGTGCGCTGCTGGTAGCTTATCTCGCCGTTGGTACCCTCCGGATAGTAGCGGCGCCTCAGATAAAGCTCCATCATACCACGTCAATCCGGATGATGTCAATCGGGTTGTACGCCCCGTTATTAAGCGGATACTGCTTGGCGTTTACCTCCTGGTAAAAGGAAATGCCAAACAATACAAACAGGGGCAGTTCACTCTCCGGGGGGAGAGCCGCCGTGAGCGTTGTAGCCGCAAAGGTCTCGGCCTTCAGCAGGCCGGTCTCGCTTTCGGCCATTGAAAGAGCCGAACTGTTGCCCTCGCCCTCCGTGTCAAAATCAATCACGGCCGCGCCGAAATTGAACTGGAAATGCGTGGCTCCTTTGGGTGCCGCGATGGCGAGCGAAGGAATCAACGACGGGATATCCAATGTCACGCTGCCTGCCTCGCGGTCTACCGTGCATACGGGTGCCACGAAGAGCGTATTGGCCAACGATGCGCCCGCGTTAAACACGAACTGGCTGAGCAGCCCCAGGTTGCCCGGCAGCACCTGCCGCTCACCGCGGTCGCTCACCGAATCGGCCTTGACTACCCGCATCACCCGGCTGAAAAGCCGTCCCGGCATTTTGGGGTCATAGGTGAGCAGGATCATCGGCCGCAACGTGTCGCGCAGCCGTTTGGCGGCGGCTGCACCCGTGGCAAACTCAGCGTTGTTTTCCCGCGTACGCTGAAAGTTGGGGTCCGTGGCAATGCGCTGCGGGCTTACGCCCTTAACCTGCCGTGCCTGGTACCCGTCTTTGGTTTCGTAAAAGGTCAGATCCCCGATCTTTCCTTTTAATTTAATGATACTTTCCTGTTGTGCCATGATAGATCATTTAAACAACAGCACAAAGATCGGGAGCGGCCGGCCGACCACCGTCGTAGATGTCGCATAATGACGCAAATGCCGCCGGATGTCGCTTTCGTCGCAAAATGACACTTTTGCCGCCGCCGGGTTAAGGCTGAGTCGTGCCCCATCCCACCTTCCCTTATCCCCCATCCGTGCTTCCGCCGTGTCCGATCCCAGTGATATCCCACCCTACCCCGGCAAAAACACCAAAAGACGGCACACTAAGGGGAGACCGTCGGGAACGTATCGGGAAAAACGCAGGTAGGGATAGGCGCCGGGTGGCATAGCGGTGTTCATGGAATCAAATAGTAGGGGGCTGCAGCTATTGGACAAAGGGCTGTTGATTACCATGCACAACGGGATCTATTTGAAAAGGACGGAAAAAAGTAGTGGTTTTACCTGCACACGAATATCTGATGGGTTGAACTTCATCATGGGGTAATTTCTATCTTTGCAGCGTATAGGTAAAGAAGCTTACGTTGTGATGAAACATTTAATCGTATTGGCCATGGTACTGGGATTTGCAGTACCAACTGCCTCGCTGGCCCAACAGCGCCGCATCGGCATGGAACTCGATGTGGCGCTGCAGGTGGCAACGGCTAAACCCATGGCCAGCGTATTTCCCGTAAACTGGAGCCTGGGCGTTGGTCCGCGCTGGGGCTTCAATACGGCCGACAGGCTATGGGTCAAACTCCATTTCGGTATGTTATCCGGAGCAAGCAGCTTAGGTAACGATAGTTATACAGAAACACTTACGGATCTGCGCGCGGGGCCTGAGCTTCAGTACGAAGCCTGGCGTTCCGATGTGGTATCACTCTTCCCCTTATACCGACTTGATTTTTCGTACACCTTCGACTCCGAGCGCACAGGCGGGTTGTTTGCTGGTTGGTTTAACGAAGAAACCGAGCACATATCCAACTTTTTTACGGGGGGCGGCGTGGCGCAGACGTTAGGCGTTAAAGCGCTGTTCGACGAAACGTTCTTTGTACACGCGGGGTATACCCTTTACCACCCGATGCTGCGCAACCGCAACGCCGAGTACCAGGGCGACCTGGGCGCCGGTCTGGAACAATTTGAGCGGCGGCGTTTCAACATGAGCTCCTTCTCGGTGGGCGTTGGCTTCTTCATCGACTTCTGGAACGATTGAAATGGAAAGCAATAACCAATAGCAGCTGCTTGACTTTCGTCACATAAGCAATGTCAACTGTCCGAAGCACGGGCAGCTCGATCTCCAAAATCAGATTGATGGTTTCCGAACAGCCCCTCCATGCGACCGCAATACGCGCTAATAAAAAGTCTTCAGGTACTGCTCCGTTTGCTCCGGCTTGTAGTGCATACGGATACGCCAGATCAGTTCCTGCGGATTGATAACCTCAAATTCGTCTCCCAGGTGATTTTTCATCAGTTTAGCGGCAGATGCCCCATTCAAATCCCCGTCGGTATTTTCGCCGGTCAGGTCGGTACGGTTACCTGTATCCCGGAATTTACTCCATGCGTGCACACTGATTAGGGAAAAATCGTTGTCGGCTTCCTGTGTCAACTGCTGCGCAATGTAGGCAGGGGTGCCTTCCCGTTCGTTATTATAAGAGCCGAAGTTCCACAGCGAGTAACGCGCCGTAACCACCGGAATTTCAAAACCGGCGCTGTTCTTTAGCCAAAATATTTCCCCGGCTCCGCCCGCGTAAGGCGAATATTGAAGTGCCACGATGCCTTCAAGCTGGTCGTTGGCATCAATAAACGCCTGGTAACCGGCCATCGCATCGGCAGAGGTTACGTCTTTGGCCATCAGACCGAGCAGCTTGACACGGTGCTGGCGCATGCTGTTGGCCACGCGGTCGGCAAGTTTGGCAAGCAGCTCCGAACGGTTGCCTTCACGCCCGTAATTATCCGCATACTGGTAGCCCCCACCCAATGCCTCAATCAGTGTGGCATCACGGTGCTGGGATCCGATGATGTGATTAAACTGAGCTGGCGCCATCTGATTGAGGTTAGACACCGGTATGCCAAATCCCATTTTCATTTCAGCTACATCGCCGTTCTCATAAAACCCGCCTACAAAATCATTCATCATCCACTGGATATTGTCGCCATCCGAAAGGTAAAACGAAACGAATTTTTTATTTTTCTCCCAATCGATAAACTGTGGGTTCACAACTTTGGCCAAGGTCGGCTGCTGACGCTCGCGGTATGCGAGGGAGGTAAGCGGCAGGTTGTAGCTCCAGTCATTGGGTACCCAAACGTGTCCCGTGATGGACGCTCTATTGACAAAAACCTCCTCATCTACGCCCTGCTCCCACCCGTAAATCGGGGCGCCGGGCTCCAGCCACTTCAAGATCTCTTCAAAAAGAGGGAGGTTCTGCCCGGCACCGGGGTTATTGTACTCCTTATTGATATTGACCACGAATAGGTTATGCATGATCGCGAAATCGCGCAGCTCGCCCGTCTGCACGGGCATCACCACCAGCGCCTTGTTGCTTACCTGCCCTTTGAACTCCTGCCAGGCGTCTGCGGTGGTTTTCGTGCGGGCATCATACACCATGGCATAACCTGCATTGTCGTAATTGGCGCGGTCCCGTACGTCTACGATGATGCCGTTATGGACGGATGCCGCCACGGAGGCGACAATACCGCTTTCGGGATTATTCGTCACATCGGTAAGGACGTAGCCATCAAAAAGATCTTTGAGCTGTAAGGCAATACCGTCTGACGGTCCGTAGTTATTGCGTGCCAGTTCAATACCACTTTGCATACCCTGCTCACTGATCCCGAGGTCACTCAGGGCTTGCTTGGAGAGGCTATAGGACGAACGCCCGGCATGGTCATGCAGCCACACACCCACCTCGCTGCGGCCCTGCTGTACAGCACGGTTAGCCAACCCGGCGAGCGACTGGCAGAGCAGGTGGTACTGCAACCCGCGGATTTCTTCCGTCTCGCCGATGTTGTTCCGGCTGCCCACGTTGAGTACCTCCACACAATTCCAGTAACGTTTGGGCTTTACGGTCATCTCCGGCAGATTGTATTGCCCGTTATCTCCAATGGGGTCAACTAATTCTTCATATAAGCCGGGGAGCTGTTCATCCAGTCCTTGGTTGATTTTTGGTGAATTGTACTTGCTGCAGCCTGCAACATTGACGCAGGCCACTAATAAGAGGGTCTTGAAAAACATAGTTTTTGTTGTCATGATCATACGCGTTAATATCCCTGATTCTGCTCCAGTCCGTTGGTCTTGTTAATTTCGTCCTGTGGGATGGGGCGCAGTAAGTGATTTTCATTGATATTGTCATACTTCTGAACGAAGATATTTTTCGCCTTGGCCCGCTCAATGAGTTTACCGGTGCGTTTGAGGTCAAACCAACGGTCGTGCTCGCCCAGTAATTCGCGTGCACGCTCATCCAGCAGGTAGTCCAAATCCACTGTACTTACCTTCAGATGGTCCTCAAAGGCAGCTTGGTCTATCGCTGCCCGCTCGCGCAGTGCGTTGACACGCTCGGTTGCCTGGGCAACTTGCCCCGCACCCAAGTAAGCCTCGGCTGCAAGGAGATAGGCATCACTCAACCGGAAAATCACGTCTTCACGTGTGCCGGCGGCTCCCCAATCCATTTTGGTATCCTGAAACTTGCGGATGATGGGCATGCGGTCAATCGCAGCGCTCAGTACCGGAAGCGCCGTGGATTGCGGATACCAATTATAGTCATCTCCGTTACGGTAGGGGTAATAGTATGCCGCCCCCTCGTCTTCGCCCGATTGGTCGTCCCAACGTGGGAAATAGATTCCCAATGAACCATAATCTGCATGGGAAGGGTTATTGATGTAGAAGTGTCTTTTGAAGGTGGCGTCATAGCGCGTATCCAGCTCGGAATCCGTAAAGTATTCATGCACGCTGGGGATGATCCAGTACCCCCTGTTCATCGCAGAGTAATCCGATTGGACGCGGGTAAACATGGCCGGCTCAAGCGCAACGACATTGAACCCAAACAGCGCCTGCTGTGGGTTTCCGCCTCCTTGAAAATTTCGGTCAGAGCCATACTGTATGGCCCAGATAACCTCACTGTTGTGCTGATTGCTTTCATCGTATACAGAAGCATAACTGGACAACAAGCGATAATCGCCCTGCTCACGGATGCTGTCAAACAGCGCAGCCGCTTTCGTGAAATCTGTGACATTACCGAAAGGTTTGTATGCCCGGGTGAGGTATAGCTTTCCCAACAGGAATGTCACGGCTGCATCGTTCACTTCTCCGGCCGTTCCGTTACCGAATGCCAATACACCGCGAACGCGTTCCATATCTTCAATGAGATACGCGTAGATGGTCTCTTCAGGTGTACGGCTCACCTCGTAAAGCACCTCACGCTGCTCTTCGGTGTAGAAAGGCACAGGGCCGAACGTCTCCACCAGGTAGTAGTAAGCCAGCGCCCGGAAAAAGGTACCCCGGGCATTCATGCTTGCGTAATCAGTACCGGCAATTTCAGGGGTGCATCGCGCAAGCAGGATGTTGCTCTCCTGGACAATCTTATAGAGGTTGTTCCAGTATCCGCTCACTACAGGCGCCGTTGAATTGAATGTTTGGTCGTAACCATTAAACATCCGTTCGGTTTCGCTTTCCGTAATGGCCATGTACAGGTCGGTTCCGTAGTACTGCAATTCACCGGTATTGAAAACATTCCTGAACTTGGTGTACAGGTCGACAATCAATTTTTGTTGTCCATCCTTGGTTTCGTAAAAATCATCCGTAACCACAGATGGTGTGTCGGCATCCAGGTAAGAAGAACATCCCGAATGCAGCAGACCCGATGCAAAACAGAGGGTTAGGAAGGTGAGTGTTTTGATATATTTGTTCATCGCGGAATCAGAATGTAAAGTTAACGCCCAGGTTAAAACTCATTGGAAACAGGGAAAGCTGCGTGTATACGTTCTCTCCGATGGTTTCCGGATCAGGCCCCTTGTAATCGGTAAACGTAAAGGGGTTTAGTGCCGTGGCAAATACCCGGGCACCTCTGCCGCCAATGCGCGTCAGGATATGCTGCGGCAGCGTATAACCCAGGGTCACGTTCTGGATTTTGACAAATGTGCCGGGCACTTTGGCAAGCACCTGTGTGTGGTACGATTGCGCACCAATCTGGGGGTATTCATTACTGCGGTTTTCCGGAGTCCAATAATTGACATCCAGCTTATTCCAATGCTCGTTATCCCACGCAGTAAACATGTAGGTGAAATCGTCGTTATACAAGCCACCGATGCGGCCGTAAACAAAAACCGAGAGATCCCAGTTGCGGTAGCTAAAACTGTTGGTCAAACCGAAAGTCCAACTGGGCGAGGGTGTTCCCAGCACTAGATAGTCTCGCTCATCAAGTACACCATCGTCGTTCTGGTCTTTCACTTTGATATGCCCGGGCGATTGCCCATAGCGCCGGGCCTCATCAATTTCCTCCTCCTGCCAGATGCCCAGGGATTCAAAATCGTAAATCACCCGGATGGGCTGCCCGATGAACCAACGGTTTGCCAAGTCATCGGCCCCGGTGCCGTAGAGTTCTTTGATACGGTTACGATTGAGGCTGAATACCGCATTTGTTTTCCACTGGAATCGTTCACGGGAAATGTTGGTGCTGTTCAGCCCGAACTCAACACCCCGGTTGCCGGTACTGCCGATGTTGCGCAGGATGGACGTATAACCGTTAAGACCGGCCACCGCCTGACGGAAAATCAGGTCGTCGGTTGTACGGTCGTAAACCTCTACCGTACCCGAAAGGCGGTTGTTCCACACCGCAAAATCAAGACCGGCATTCCATTCAGAGGTCATCTCCCAACGCAGGTCGGGGTTCCCTTTAGAGCCTCCCAGCCCATACCCATTCGTTCCCGTCCCGCCAATGGGGTATTTGGAGAGATCCAGGCGGCTGAACGCCACGTCGTAATCAATGTTATTATTGCCGCTTTTGCCCCAGCTAAGACGGAGTTTCAAGTCATTGAAAAGGCCGCCGCGCATAAACGTTTCTTCCGAAAGTCGCCAGGCCACCGCTGCCGACGGCATAAACCCCCACCGGTTGCCCCGGGCTAACCGGGAGGAACCGTCTGCCCGGCCGGTAAGCGTAACAAGGTATTTATCCTGAAAGCTATAGTTTAAACGCCCCATGTATGACAGCATACTGGATTCCCAGTAATAGCTGCTTACGTCGGTAATTTCTTCCGCCGATTCGATGGCATGCCAATCGGAGTCAAAGGGCATGCCGATGCCGCGCATCTGAGACCCTTGGTGTGTCTCTTGTTGCATGCTGAAAAGGCCGATGAAATTCAGGTGATGCCGATCGCCGAACCACTTATCGTACGTAGCGGTGTTATCCCATACATAATTGGTGTTTTTGCTTTCTCTTCGGAAGGCATCCGGCGCATTCACGCCCTGTTTGCCCTGCGTGTAGGTGCCGATCCATTCGCCGTACAGGTCGTTGTCCAGCTGCATGGCTAACTGTGATTTGAGGGTCAATCCTTCAATAAGCTTATACGACGCAAACCCCGCCATGTTTACATAGGTAGCATCCGTGATTTTTCGGTTGTTCTCAATCTGCACGAAGGGATTTATTTTGCTGGACGTAGGCTGGACTTCAAAGGCATAGTTACCTTCGTAGTCGTACGGGCTGGCTACCGGCGGGATAAAGTATGCGTTGAGCAACGCATCATCCGCACCGTGGTTCGTTTTATTGAGTGATAGGTAGCTGTTCATGCCAACTTTGAAGCGATCGGATGCACGGTGCTCCAACCCCAGGCTAAAGGTATAACGCCTGAAATTCTCATTACCCACCATGCCGTCATCATCGTTAAACCCGAGGCCGAAGGCATAACTGTTTTTTTCGGTGCTGCCGTTTGCATTGACGTGGTGCTGGTGGCTCATCGAAGGCCCCGAAACCTCACGGAGCCAATCGTAATACTCGCCGTATTTTATCCGCCGCTTTTCGTCATCGGTCAGGAAATCGGTCCTTCCCAGTGAGCTTTCGCCGTATTTGGCCCGCCAAAGTGCAATTTTGTAATCGACATACTCCAGTCCATTTCCCAGGTTTCCGATCATGTCCGGGATGCGGGTGGGCGTTTTAAGGGATAGATTCCCGCTATACTCCACCTGAAAACCGGGCGCGCGGTTAGCCGCTTTGGTGGTGATAATCACCACACCATTGGCGCCCCGGGAACCGTAGATTGCCGATGAGGAGGCGTCTTTGAGAATATCGATAGACTCGATATCCGCTGCGTTCAGGTGCCGCATACCGGAGTACGACGGAATGCCGTCAATTACGTAAAGGGGCTCGTTGGAGAAGTTGAAGGAGTTGGTTCCCCGGATCTGGATACTCATATCGGTACCCGGTCTGTTGTTGGTTTTTGTAACTAACACGCCACTGACCCTTCCATTGAGCGCCTCGGTCACGTTGGTAGCCTGCGCACGTACAAGGCCAGCACTTCCTACTTGCTGGATGGCTCCGGTGAGATCCTTCTTCTTGACGGTACCATATCCAAATACCACCACGTCTTCCAGCATATTCGAACCGGGCTGCAACGCAACGGATAGCGGATCAAAAGAAGTTACCGCATGGGTGTAGGTATCGTACCCCATAAAAGTGATCGTAAGTAAATCTCCCGTTGAAACCGCTATGCTGAACTCGCCGGACTCATCGGTTGCCGTGGTCTGTTGATTAGACGCGCGCACGGTGGCTCCACTGATGGGCGATCCGGTTTCATCCGTTACGGTACCGCGGAGCGCTTGTTGCGATTGGGCTGATGCAAAGAAACACAGGCTCGTCATCAGTGCAACAATAAAACTGCTTATTAGTTTATTCATGAGAAAATAATCTGTTCTTTAATGGCCTCATGGAACCTGTATTTTCATTGCCACCAGTTGCTTTCAGCGGTAATGAAGCTTGCGTTTCCTTTTATGTCAGGTGCCGGCATGACAGGTTTCATATGATCTGTAGCCGCTTGGTTAATTAATGAGTTTATGCCATTTATGTTGACCGACGATTTTAGCACTGAATTTGCCGGTCTTATCCGCAATATGTTCCGGATTGTCAGGAACCTCGGTAAAGTCCCACGCGCAGATCAGGTTGGATTCACTTCCGCTTACCTCGCTTGTCATCAAGGATTTGATGTCATCCTGACTCTTTGCGGTATCCCACAGCCTGAATTTACGGATGTAGCCGGTCATGCTCCGGTTGTTATCTTCCGGCTCAATAAAGGCCCACATTTTCAGATTACGCGTGTTGGGTTGATATTTCTGCAATATTCCTGCGTCGTCCCGGATATCGTTGGTCTTCGTGAAAAAAATCTCGCCGTTGACGTACATTTTCAGTTGGTCTGTCGAAAGTGATTCGTCATAAACCGCTACGATGTGGTTCCACTGCCCATAATTGGTCGGAAAGGCTGCTCCCCATTCCAAAACGCGGTCTTGCTGGGGTCCCATACCCAGCGTGGTACGCAGATTTGACCCCATGAAGTTAAGCATCCAACCTTGCTTGATACCATTGCCGTCGTGGCTGAACGTAGCGATAAAATCGCCGATGGCAAACTCGAAAAATCCCGGATCATACTTCAGCCAGGCTTCTACCGTAAACCGGTTGGACCCACCGTACGCTGGCGACTCTCCAAAATCGATGTATCCCTTACCGTCGATACCGAACACCTGAAGCTCCGCCGGGGTGCCGGGAGCCAGTGTGGTTTGATACGCGTTCATGAACGTAGAAATGGCCTTCGAGGCGGCAATGCAATAGGCCTCGGTTTCAAAAGGCAAAACAAAATAGCCTGCCTTCGCCTTGGAAATTCCGGTACGGAGTTCGTCAATGGCCGATTGGAATTCATCCGCACTTTCTTGCGGAAATGTACCATCAACCGCCCCGATTTTGGCCGTGTCAATAATGCTTTGCATGCTGTCCAGATGGGTCATCAGACAACTGAGGTCTAACTCAACGACCTGCTGCGGTTTCTCGCTGCATCCGTTAAAGACACCTCCGACTATCCCCACAAGGAATAGCCACCCCGTCAATTGTTTACGTACACTCATAAATTTACTTTATACAGGTTCTTAAAATTGGCAACCACCGACGCCCTACCCGTCGGCAGCTAAATCGATTTCAATATTACATTAACCGGGTTAACGCATGGGTTAATTTCGGGGTTAATAGCCTTTTTATTTTGCTAATCCTGTTGAGGATGTTAATTCAGGAGCGGCGCTTTTCCAAATCTCTGAAGGTGAGAGGAAGGGATTCATTCATTAAACTTTGGTAAAAATGGCTGAAATGCTCAAAACGTCTCATCGCCTCTGTGCGTTGTCTGAGATGTAACATGGCCTGAATTTCATACTGAAAGGCCTCTAGGTTTGTGGGAGCGGTTTCTAAGCATAATTTAGCAACCTGAATAACCCGCTCGTAGTCACCCTGCGCGTAGCCCGTTTCAAGCTGTTGCTGCAATACTTGCACAACCATACGATCTACCTCATCCTTGATGTCATCAAGCAACTCATGTTCCGCAGTTTTGAGAAACTTACCCCGGCTCAGAATAGCCTGGCTCATCGGGCCGGATCCTTCCCCCGATAGGTACGCTTCTTTAAAATGCAGGTAATCTACAAAGCAGTTCGTTACCTGCAGCCTGTAGTGATTATCCTGATAGACCAACGAGATACCGCTGAAGTTGGCGAGCAACTTGCGGAACTGGTTGAGCGTAACACCCCGGATGTTTTTGGTCGATGTGAGTTCTTTTTCGGGCCACAGCAAATTGCTCAGTTCACTGGATTCGATGCCCTTATTAGGGTATCGGGACAGAAAAAGTACCAGTACGTGCTTGAGACGGCTGCTGAAAAGATGCGATATATGGACACCTTTGTTATCAAACACCTCGAATTTTCCGAATAAATAAATGGCGTTGCTGAGTGGCAGTGCAAAGGGTTCCGCTGACCCAGTTTGAGGCGATTGATCCACGGATACGGTTTGGCCGGCTTTTTTGGCCCGTCTTTTATATACCGCAAACACAACGGATGCTACAGCCGCTATGCAGGCTATCCACAGGTACCAGCGGCCGGTGCGGCTGTTGCCGACGCTGGCATATTGAATCAACTCGGCATGGCTTACAGCGGGGGCTTTCAATTCGTACACGGTAATCTTCGAGGAAACTTCTTTGCTATCGAAAACCTGCGTAACAGCGTAAAACGTGTTGAGTGGTGGATAGAAAAACAAGTTGGCATTCGTCTTGATCTTTTCGGACGTAATGGGTATCGTGTCGCCCAGCGCCGCATAGTTACCGTTCTCGATCGAAAATCGGTAAAGCTGCAAGGCAGAAGCGGAACGGTACTCAGGATAAAGGAGCGTATAAAACGAGGATATCCCATCATATACCATATTTCTGACGGGGACAACGTTATCAGCTGACCACGGTTGTTCCCAAAGACGCTGCATCCGGTAGGTATCTAAGTTTAGCCGGTAAAGATCATAGCGGTAAACCCGACCAATGGTGTTGTCTGCAGCATCATTGCCCATGCCACCGAAGAGATACAGGTCGTTCGTTCGCGGATCATAAAAGGATGAGGTAAAGTACCGTGGCATGATGCGGTCGCCACTCGTGGCTACGGTGTCCCACTTACCATCCTGCGTATCCAATGATAGAAACACGTTACTGTAGCGGTCATTGCCGAACCCGCCGAATAACAAATAGGGGATCCGCACGGTGGGCTGTCCCGTGTGATGATGCAATTGCATCGGGACAAAATCCGTGCTAATCACTTTTGAACGCAGCGTAGTGAGGTCTACCTCCACAATTGTCGGTGAGTCAATCGGAAGATCGTTAACTTCATAAATATACAGCTTCTCCTGGCGCAAAAAACTAGTGCCAAGTCGGATATCGATGGGCAGGGGTGCCGTGAAACGGTGGTTGGATAGGGTATTAGACTGGAGGTCTAGCTCGAAAAGCTGATAACGATCAAAAAATAACAGGCGTCCGTTCGCCGCATCAAATTGATATCCACCTGCATCGGCCATTTCAATGACACGGCCGGATTGCCAGTAATACGATTCGTTAATCAGCCAAATAGGGTTTTCTACCTTACCAAGCGACTCACCCCCTAACGCATGAATGGTATTTCCGCTGCTTTCCCTAAGCGGGAACGTGAGGTGCTCGTTATCTAACGAGACCTTCAGGTTGCGTATCGAAAAATCTGCAATATCAATGCTGAAATCACTTTTGCCAAAAAAGACATTCTGGTAGGTAAGGGTTCGGTACGGAAACGGGATGACCAAAATCTTGTCAAGGACATGCCAGGTAATCGCTTGCTGGCCTAAATCAAAATTCAACAGCAGGTGAATCCATTGATCTTTCTCGAAATTTTTAGGGTCGAGGAAGATAGCGCCCAACTGATCGAGCCCTTCCTCGACCAGCTTGATTTCCAAACGTCCGTCATCTAATTTCCGACAGAAAACATTCAGTGTTTTATTGGGCGCTTCGAGCTTAAGCCGCATGAGGTTTCCATACCCTTGGGGCTGGTCTAACCTGAAATCAAATTGAAATGTAAACTGTTCGAGTAGTTTGCGGTGTTGGAACGAAGAACGGAAATGAAAAAGGTCGATGGCAGTACGGTCCTCAATCGGGTAGCTATTGCCCTTAATGCGAAGCCCATGACAAAGGCCATCTATTGCAGACAGCAATAGCAGTGTACATAAGCCGTATGAAAGCAATCTGCACATGAACGGTACAATATTACACTTCCACGGCGCAAATTGCAACTCAGTCGGGAGTTCGTCCAACTCTATACGTTGCCTGCCGTTCAGCGAAGCTCGTATTCATGATAGCCATCCCTACCGCATAAAACATTCCCTTGATGCCGGCAGAGATGGCTATCCGCAAAACATTCAGAACTTCCGGTATTCGCCGCTGAGATACTGATTGGCTTTTTCTTCTTTGAACTGGGCCGTTTCGGCATCCCAGTGCAGGGTTTCACCGGGGAAACGCCCGGCAATGGTACCCAACAGGATGGTCTCTGTGAGGCGTGAGGCGTACTCAAAAGGTGCCGAACACTCCCCTTTACCCAAACAGGCATCCACAAACTGATGGTAGTGCTTCGGCCCTTCGGTGTCGTAATTGCGGATGGGTTCGCCCAGACCATGCTTTTCGCTCACCTCGGCTATTTCCTTTGAAATATCGACAAACTTACCCTTCACAATTTTGCGGGGCAGTTGCATAAAGTGGGGCAGCAATAAACGCCCCTTACTGCCCACAAACATGGCTCCCTGATCCGGCAGTTCGTTCTCAGCGCCGACCATCGGATCCAGCGAAACTTTACCCTCGCTATCCACGCCCGAAACCGTCTTCTTTCCGTCGGCTTTGGCTTCCATTCCGGGTAGCACCAGGTCTTCGTGCATCGGCGGCGCGCCGGGGCCGTCATACCAGATCCACTTTAAGGACTTGGCGGTATATTTCGTGCCCGGAAACTCATACGTTACCGTATTGTGTTCGGGGAAGCCAAACCCATTGGTAGGCCGGCACTCGTTGGTGATCGTCCGCGGCACATCCAGTTGCAGCGCATTGTAAGGCGTGTCAAAAATATGCACCCCCATATCGCCCAGGGTACCGCAGCCATAGTCCATCAATTTCCGCCACACTCCCGGGTGATAAAACCCTTCTTTGTAGGGCGGCTTGGGCGAGGTACCCGCCCACAGGTTCCAGTCCAGTTGTGTGGGTACCGGATCTTCGCCCTCCGGAGGAGGGCCATCGTACCCATGGTTCTTCGGCGACCACGCGTGTACCGTATGTACCTTCCCGATAATGCCGGATTGGATCAACAGCGTGGCAAGCTTGTAGTCATAAAAAGAGTGTACCTGAATGCCCATTTGGGTAACCAACCCTTTTTCGGCTGCCAGCTTTTTCATCGCACGCGATTCAGATACATAGTGGGAGAGCGGCTTCTGGCAATACACGGGTTTATTTTTCTGCATGGCCAGCATGGAAGCCGGAGCGTGAGTATGATCCGGCGTGGATACAATGACCGCATCAATTTCATCGGCCATCTCCTCCAGCATGGCACGGTAATCAAAAAACACGCGTGCCCCGGGATGGAGTTTGTGCGCGGTGGACAGATTCAGGGCATCCACATCGCAAAGGGCCACCACATCGACATCGGGATGGGAAGAAATAGCCTTCAGGTCTTCGGCCCCCATATTTCCTATGCCGATATGTGCGGTCCGCAAACGTTTCCCGGCCGGGAAAGCTCTCAACAAAGAAGGGGCCAGCATAATTCCCAACGCACCTATTGCACTATTTTTTAAGAATTCGCGTTTATTCATGACTTGGTTATTGATCCGATTATTCGTAGCCCAAAATAGAACTATTGTACGTTTATTCCAAATATCCGGTTATTTTTTGCTTGTTCTCATCCGCCGTGTGTTGAGCTTAGCGTGCATGGCGCGTTTTGTCGATACCGCTCATCACCTTCGTCGAGTATTGTTTCAGCCAATTGGATAGGTGATAAATGACGATGCTGATGGCTAATAAAACACTTGTGCAGAAATAATCGATACATTTGCGACAACGAATTCACAACGTGCCATCCGACACCACATACAACGAACGGGAAACACTCAGTCTGCTGCGTGATGGCAATGCACGGGCATTTGAGGCGATTTACCAGCGCCATAAACGCACGCTCGCCACGAATGTACTCGCCCTGGTCAAATCAGAAATACTGGCCGAGGAAATTCTTCAAGAGGTGTTTTTAAGGGTGTGGCGGCACCGCGAGCGGATTGATATCGATAAGCCTTTTGAACATTATCTGAATACCATCGGCCGGAACCTGGTGTATGATACATTTAGGAAATTAGTAAGGGATAAGCAATTAGCAAACGAACTCCAGACTTCACAGACAGAAAGTTACTTGCACGTGGAAGAAGCACTACTGAAAGCGGAAAATCGCCAGCTCCTGTACGCCGCAATCGAAAAGCTGCCACCGCAACGGAAAAAAGTATACACTCGCTTCGTGATCGATGAGAAAAGCTACAAAGAAATCAGTGAAGAGCTGGGTATATCCAAAGCAACCATCAACGAGCATATCCAACTAGCCAACCGTGCTATTGTACTGTTCTTCAAGCAATCCGGCAATCACTGGATAGAAATCGTACTCATCACCTTGTTGCTTTCTTAAAAAAAATATTCAGCCCACCCCTTACTTTTTCTTTTCCAATCGTATTCTAATAAAATTGAGGGATACATTTTGGACCAACATATTGCCTATTTACTAGCTCAATACAAGGCAGGACGCTGTACAATGGAGGAACTCAGCGAACTGCAACAGCTTTTCGAATCGGAAACGCACCGGGAAGTATTGGAATCAGCGCTAATGAAGATACTGCAGGAGAAAGGGGAAGCCCATCCATCCGCAGAACAAGCGTTAGCTCGTGTGCTACAGCATACGGACCGCCGATTGTATGCACAATCGCCACTCAAGGAGCTCACATCAAAATCACGGAGCATCCAAAAGAGCGTAGTACACATCAATAACCGTTGGATAGCAGTGGCTGCCGCACTGCTGCTGTGCGGTACAATAGGGTACTTCATCTGGCAGTATGAAAACCAGCCACAAGATACAGCCACGGTGGCGCAGTTAAGTGCGCCCATCCAGCCGGCAAGCGGCAAAGCTACGCTGATGCTTCCCGACGGCCGGGTAATCAACCTCGGTAGCAATGGAAAGATTACGACATTGGATATGGTCGAAGAAACAAAAAACCGTGTTATTTACCACTTGAATGACCAAGCTAAATCTAACATACCTCAACTGCACACCATCGCCACGCCAAGGGGTGGCACTTACCAGGTGGAACTGGCCGATGGTACGCAAGTATGGCTGAATGCCGCTTCATCCATTACCTTCCCCACCCGGTTTACGGGAGAGACAAGGGAAATCGAGATACAAGGTGAGGTCTTTATACAAGTAACCCCTCATAAAAATAGGCCGTTTTTGGTGCATACTGGCACCCAGACAATCGAGGTGCTTGGTACGGCTTTCAATATTTCGGCATATGCCGACCAGCGGGAAATAACCACGGCCCTGGTAGAAGGCGGGCTGCGTGTCATCGATGGCGGAAACTCGGTACGGCTTACACCGGGTGAAATGGCCATCAATACACGAGGGAACAAGCCCGCACTCATAAAGGAAAAAGCAGATCTGGACCGGATACTGGCCTGGCGGAACGGCATTTTCCGATACAATGGTCAACCGATCGAAGACATTATGGCCGAAGTGGGGAGATGGTATGACGTAGACGTACGGTTTGAAGGCGACGTATTCGCAAAACGCTTTGCCGGCGAAATATCACGGTTCCAAAACGTTACGGACGTGCTGGATATCATCGCGCTTACCGGCTCGGTTAACATTAAATTGGAAGGGAGGGAAATTATAGTAAAACCGCGCTGAAATCTGAAAATTGAGGAGAAAAATACCTGAGGCGATAGCAGCGCCCCAGGTAAGATGTGGGTGCCTTACCCACATTGATCAATAACCGTATTAGAAACTATATTAATCAATTATCAAATGTATAAAAATTTATGTGCATTTAGATGGGGTAGCTATGCCTCAACGAAACTGATCATCATCATGAAATTAATAGCCTTGCTGATTCCCTTGTTCGTTCTCAAATCGTATGGTACTTCGATTGCCCAGCAAGTCTCCATTCAAGTGAAGAATGCGACGCTCGAAGAGGTGATCGCCCGGCTAAGACCACAAACTCCCTATAAATTCTACTATGACGTAGACATGGTCAAAAAGGCTAATCCGCTCACGCTGGATATCGTAAACACAACCCTTGAAAACGCGCTGGAAAAATGCTTCGAAGGACAGCCTCTTTATTACTCCATCCGAAAGGGCATCGTGGTCATTCATCCGCGCGGAAAAGAGGCAGCACCAGCGGCGTCCAAACCCGCTCTCCAACAGCAGACCGTGCGTGGTACCGTGTTGGACGAAAACCGCCAGCCACTGGAGGGGGTGAACATAAAGGTAAAAAATACGTCTGCCACCGCATTTACCGGCCGGAATGGCACGTTTGAAATTGCAGCAGATGGCACGCAAAACACGCTCGTCTTTTCTTACCTCGGATACCGCACGCAAGAACAAGTGGTACTAGGCAATGAGCAGGATTTGCTCGTACGTATGGAACCTGAGGAAAAGGATATAGAAGAAGTGGTGGTGGTTGGATATGGTACGCAGCTAAAGCGCGACGTAACAGGTGCAATCACGTCCATCAAGGCAAAAGACCTGCGCGAACGGCCGGTTACCAGTGTGCGCCAGATGTTGCTTGGCAGGGGTGCCGGCGTATATGTAACAAACAACGGCAACAGACCCGGAAACGAAGCAACGGTGCTCATCCGTGGCAGAAGGTCTTTCAATGCGGGTAACGATCCGCTCTACGTCATAGACGGCATACCGATAAACGGCGGATTCAACGATATCAATCCGGATGATGTCGCGTCTATCGAAATCCTTAAAGATGCTTCAGCGGTTGCCATCTACGGATCGCGGGGCGCTAACGGCGTGGTATTGATCACCACGAAACGCGGCGTATCCGGAGAGCCGTCCATCCGCTACAATGCATACTTCGGACTGTCCAATCCCGTGCGCTATATCGACGTGATGGACGGTAATGCTTTTGCCGAGTACAAACGCGAATCACGCAGGGCATACGGACGGTACGATGACAGCGACCCCGAAGCGGACACCAAACTTTTTGAGCCTATTGAACTCGAAATGCTCCAACGCGGGCAATATACCGACTGGCAGCGTCTATTGGTGCAAAATGGCCAGCGGCAAAACCACGAGCTGAATATATCCGGTGGCAGTGATAAAACCAATTATTCCGTATCATTGGGTTACTTCAATGAAAAGGGATACCTGCCGGGGCAGTATTTTACGCGCTATACATCGCGTATAAACCTGGATCAGGAAATCGGCCGGCGCATTAAATTTGGTCTCTCCACCTTAGGGTCTTTCAGCCAGCAGAGCTCGGCAAACTCCTTTGGGTTGTCGCTGTTTTCCAACCCCTTATCAAAACCCTACGACGAAGCCGGCAACGTATTATTTTACCCTACAAACGATGTGACCATGCCAAATCCCATGGCAGATCTGGTAGATGGGGCGGTCATCAACCGGGCGAAGCGCTTCCGGTTGCTGACAAGCCTATACGGGCAGGTGAATTTTACCGATGACCTCTCCTACCGGATCAATGTAGGGCCAGACCTGATCTATGCAGGTGGAGGCGACTTCAGGGCCTCCAATACATCGGCACGCAACCAAGGGCTGTCGTCTGCGGGCGTAAATGGCGACCTTACACTGCTTTACACGATCGAAAATTTACTTAACTATAAGAAAACCGTTGCCAATAAGCACCGGTTTGACGTCACCGCACTCTATAGCATATCGGCCCGTACCAACGAAGGGATGACAGCCGCTGTACAGGACCTGCCCGTAAACCAGTTTGAGTACTACAACTTGGGGGCTGCGTCACAGATAAACGGCGTGGGCAGCAGCTATGAGAAATGGAGCATCCTTTCCTACATGGGCCGGATAAATTATTCGTTTGCCGATCGCTTGTCGCTCACGCTGACCGGGCGCGCAGACGGTTCTTCGCGTTTCTCAACCGAGGAAAAGTGGGGCTTCTTCCCTTCCGCAGCCATTGCTTACAACCTGCACGAAGAGGCATTCCTGCGGCGACTGCCTACGCTCGATCAATTCAAAATAAGGCTGAGCTACGGCAAGGTGGGTAATACGGGTATCAGTCCGTATGCCACGCAGGGTTTATTGGGTCGTACGGTGTACGAATTCGGTGGCTCGGAGGCTTATGGGTATCGCCCCATATCGATACGAAACGACCAACTGCGATGGGAATCTACAGCGTCTGCCAACTTAGGGATAGATTTTGCCTGGTTTGACAACCGCCTGAGCGGTACGCTGGAATTCTACCGCTCTAAAACGACCGACCTGTTGCTTCCCCGCGTGCTGCCCATCTCAGGTGGATTCGGTGAGGTATTGGAAAATGTGGGAGCTACGCGCAATACGGGCGTGGAGATTACCCTATCCTCCACCAACATCCGCCGGGAGAACAGGGGTAACTTCACCTGGATAACGGATTTCAATATCGCGACCAACAAGGAGGAGATACTGGAACTGTCGCAGGGCAAGGTCGATGACGTGGGCAACCTGCGGTTCATCGGCAGGCCGATATCGGTCTATTACGACTATAATAAAATAGGGATCTGGCAACTCGGGGAAGAGGAAGAGGCTGCAAAATTCAACTCATCAGTGGGCCAGGTACGGGTATTGGATCGCAATGGCAATGGCGCGGTAGATCAGGATGACCGCATGTATCTCGGCACAAGTGTGCCCAAATGGACGGGCGGGATGAACAACCGTTTCCAATATCGGGGTTTCGAACTTTCGATTTTCGTGCAGGGACGCTGGGGGAACAAGTTCAGGAGCGAACCGCACCAAGGGAATACATTTGCCCTTCAGGGGCGGTATAACAACCTCGATGTGGATTACTGGACTGAGAGCAACCCTACAAATGCCTATCCCCGGCCTAACTTTAACCAGGCACGTCAGTACGCATCTACACTCAACCTCTTTGATGCATCGTTCCTGCGGGTGCGGAATATCTATTTGGGATATGACTTCGCTCCCGGTATTGCCCGGCGTATTGCGGCACGTGCCCTCAATGTATATGCCAGCGTACAGGACCCATTCATTGTATCGCCTTACGTGCAACAGCACAACGGTACCGACCCCGAAATATCGGGTAGCCCGTCGTTGGTGACTTATACCTTGGGAATTAGGGCTAATTTTTAATACCTGCTTTATTATCAAATATGAATATCATGCAAAAAAAAGTTATATACTTCATCGGAATCGCCGTCATTTGCCTTTCTTGCCACAAGGAACTCAACGAAGATGCGCGCAGCCAAGTCACCGACAACTACCTCAGCACACCGGAAGGGTTTGAAAGCGGGGTAAACGCCGCTTACAGCTTCTTAAGGAACTACTACGGTAACGCTGCAGGTACCTTTCTAACCGAGGCAGGCACTGATACGTATACCATCGCTATAGGTGGCGACCGCGATTTTAATAATTACTCACCAAATCTGGGTCCCACAAAAAGCCTGATCACATCAACGTGGAATAATTTCTATATCGCTATAAACGCTTGCAATGCGGTCATCAGCCGGGGCCCCGGGATTCAGGGGCTGGATGAGGAGCTCCGGAACAGGCGGGTGGCCGAAGCCCGATTTCTGCGTGGGCTGTACTATTTCATACTGGTGCAAACATTTGGTCCTGTACACCTCTCGCTGGAGGAAACGCAGGGCGTGGTTACCACCGCTCAACGGGCGCCGTTGGCAACTATTTACGAAGCCATCGTGGCCGATTTGTCCTATGCGGTAGACAACTTGCTGCCGGTAGCCGACCAGTACGGCCGGGCGACTAAGCCTGCGGCACAGCACCTGCTGGCGAAAGTGTACCTCACCCGTGGCTGGAGCGAAGCAAAAGCTCCGGATGACTTTGCTAATGCGGCCCTACTGGCCGAGCAGGTAATCAACGACAGCAAACATCAACTCTTGGAAGATTTTGCTAGTGTATTTGCTATCGGTACCGGCGAGCAAAACGATGAGGTGATTTTTTCCGTGCAATACGGACAAAATGTGCTCACGAATGGTGCCGGCAACCAAACTCACCTGCATTTCGTTCCAAAATACGATATTTTGCCCGGCATGAAGCGCGATGTGGAACTTGGCAGGCCGTTTTCTTACCTTCGCCCCACTGATTTTTCGCTGAACGAATTATATAAGCTCGGCCCCGATGCCCGCGAAGAAAAGACGTTTATCCGGCTGTACCGCACGAACAATCCGGGTACCTATACCATCCACGGCAGGCAGGTAACGCTCCAAATGGGAGATACGGCGATATTTTTCCCGAAAACCGAATTGACACCCGAAGAAGTGCTGGCAACAAATTACTCGGTATTCCCGCCGAGTAAGGTGGATGAGGGAAATTTCCCGACTTTGCGCAAGCACTTGGATCCAAACCGGCCCGACCTGAATTACGAAGCGGGTTCACGGGATTTTATTGTGATGCGCCTCGCCGAGACGTACCTGATTGCTGCCGAAGCGTACCTAATGGCAGGGCAGCCCGAGAAGGCATTGCCCTTTATCAACGCGGTGCGCAGACGCGCAGCAGCATGGGGTAAGAATCCCGAGGAAACCGCCAGCAATAAAGTGGCTATGGAAGTTGGAGTGAGCGACCTTTCCATCGATTTCATCCTGGATGAACGGGGGCGCGAGCTTTCAGGCGAGTGCTTGCGCTGGTTTGACCTTACGCGCACCGGTAAACTGCTGGAACGGGTGAAAGCACACAATGAACTGGCAGCGGCCAACATAAAAGAGTACCATGTGCTACGCCCCATCCCTCAATCGCAAATTGACCGTACCGACGGTGGCAACGCTGCCTTTCCACAAAACGAAGGTTACCAATAAACAGAGCAGCATGTCAGTATCAAACAATAACTACCACAGGGCTTTCCTTACGATAGGGTTATGCCTACTCCTTGTGGTAACCGCGCATAGTCAACAACGGCGGGAGTCAGCTACCGCCGATTTATTCAGTCCCTGGGGTGTTTCAGCACACCCCTTGGCTGACCGCGAGTGGAATAAGATCGATTTTGCACTTACCAAAGTACGCGAGGCTGGAATCCGATGGTTGCGTGAAGACTTCCGCTTTTCACGGATTTGCCGCGACGCTGTGGATACATACTATTTTGAGGATTACGATAAATTGCTGGAAAAGACCGAAAAAAACGGAATCCATGTGCTGCCCATATTGCAGGCATACGATAATGAACTGGCGCAGCATAGGCCCGACTTGGTGCCCATTTACGAGCACCCGGAGGAGTGGCGGCGGTTTGTGCGGGCCACAGTAGCCCACTATAGGGGAAAGCTGCGCCATTGGGAAATCTGGAATGAACCCGATGGCGGATTCTGGAAGCCCGCGCCCGATGCATCGCAATATGTACGGTTATTGAAAATCGCTTATGAAGAAATCAAAAAAATAGACACGGCAAACCGCGTGATCATCGGTGGGCTTATCTCCTGGAACGCCGAATATATGCAATCGCTGTACAATGCCGGAGCAAAGGGTTATTTTGATGCAGTGGCGGTGCATCCCTACCATCTTGGTCCCGATGCGAACCCCCAAGTGGCTTGGGAATACACTGATTTCCGGAAAGTATTGGCATCCAACGGCCAGCAGGATATCGAAATCTGGATAACCGAATCGGGCGGGACTTCGTTCAAAGGTCAGCTTATCAGCCAAAACCCCCGATTCATGCTGGATGCGATCGGGTTTGCCTTGAACAAATTGGACAGCCAACGTGCCGAGCCTGCGTCCATCGGGCTGGTTGTGTCTCCGCGTATTCCGAACGATAGCGTGCTAACACGCAAGCGGCCCTGGCTGCCCGGAGTTACCTTGAAACCGCTAACGCTAGTAGAACTTGCTGACATACCCCTTGCAGAATGTCCGGTGGTACTTGGCGCAGAGGGCCTCAACATTGATGAACCGGTACTCCAGGCATTGACGGCCTATGTAAAACGGGGCGGATTGCTGTTAGCAGTCAACAAGGTGCCCCTGCATACGGTTCATTTCCAAATAAGTGACGGCACCTGGCAGCGGGCAGACCGCTACAAACAGACCTATGCAGCCCTCCGTATGGGGCTCGATGCGTTTTGGACGGCCCCGCATGTTCCTCCGTACACATCGGACGTAACGCTCGGACCGGATGCGCTCGCGGCCGGTCTGCCATCCGTAGAAAACCTATATGTGGATCGGTTCCTGCATGGACGGAACATGCAAGAGGGAGATACGTATTTCCCGATTGTCAAAGCATTTCATGAGGGCAACTATATCGGTGATGGGATGGCTTTGTATACGTACGGCGACTGGAAAGGCGGTATTTTGATCAGCACGCTCGCTGTGGAAACTGGTTATTCGGAACGCGAGCAGGCTAACCTGCTCCAGCGGATGTATCTAACCTACCTTGCCGAGGGTATCCAAAAGATTTTTTGGTACGATCTTCACAACGATGGGGCCAACGAAGCGGAACGGGAACATAATTTTGGCTTGCTGCAATGGGATTGGACAGAAAAAGAGGCTTATCGTGCCTACCACGAGATGACCGAACAACTGGGAGCCAATCCGAAATTCCTGCAATCAGTGCCCACAGGCAACGAGGCCGTCCGCGCGCTGTTGTTTCAACGAGGGGAGGACAATGTCATGGTGTTAACATCGTGGGCCAATGAAGATGACCTTCCGTATCGGTTTGAATTGGGTGGCCACCGGATTGAAGGCAAAGGGAACGAAGTGCGTTTTCAAGTGATCAGCAACCTTGGGTTTGATTAGCTGATTGCGTAACGCCAAGAGAAAACGCAAGGACGAACCGAATAAAGGGATTGGCACGCTTCGCTTTCATCTTCAAACGGGCTTAATCGCAGCAAAGCTGTTCCACCGCCATCCGCGCTACCAGTGCCTGTGCGGCCATTGCTGTCGACGCAGGGTTCTGCCCCGTGATAAAAATGCCATCTGTCTCGACATGCGGCGTAAACGGTATAATGGCATGGCCGAATTGAGCACCGGATGCCTTAAGCCGATCCGTAAGACTGAACGGCAGATAGGGATGCCTTTTTAACAGGGCTTCTTCCGTAGGGGTAAATCCCGTGATGCGCACACCGTTCAATACGGCCGGGCGAAGCTTGGATAACGACAATACAGCTGCTACGCCGTGCCCTACCATCGCTACGGGGGTATCATTCAACAAGCATTCATACAACAGCTTTCCTACCTGCCGGTTGTCTGCCAGATCCCACAATGCACCGTGTCCATCGGCAATATATACGGCATCATAAACCATTGATCCGATTTCTTCCAGACTCCACGTATTGCCCATCTCCATCTGCGCCATGAAATCGTCCCGATAGGTTCTCACTTCGTCCGTGGTATGTTCGTCTTGTTCACTCAACGGATCGATGGGTGGTCTGCCGCCCTTGGGACTGGCAACGGTAACTTCAAATCCAGCTCTAATAAACACATAGTAGGCATCGGTAAATGTACTCAACCATGCACCGGTCTGTTCTTTTTCGTCCGCCAGATCCGCATGGGACGTCAGGATCATCAAAAGTTTCTTCATACGCCTTGTTAACGGCAAAATCAATGCAGTGTTTATGCATTGGCACAAGTTTTAGCATTTTTTAACAATTCCATGAAGAAACGTTAACCCGGCCGAAAAAATGGCAGGGTTGTACCGTCAATTTTTCACCCCGCCGATTTTTTAGTCCTGAGGCATGGCCGGCAGGGTAAAACCATTGTGATACGTATGGTTGATCCATTCCCTAGCAGCATCCGCGGCATCCAGTTCGGTAAACTGCCGGTCGAAGCGGGGATCTCCGTCGATCACCTCAAACTTATCCACGGAAACTACCTGAATTTTCTCCCCCGGGCTGATGTTGGTAAACTCCATACGCGCACCGTCCCATTGGAGTTCCCGGTTCAGCCCCTGCAGCCTCACGGCTAGTACACCCATGACGACGGTCTCATTGAAGGGGCCGGAGAATCCGAAATGCGAAGTGGCTTCTTTCCGGTGCCGTGGCGATTCCTTAGCAGCCCGTATCCAATCCTGCTCGTGGGCGTTGGTGTCCCAGATGTCTCCGCTACCGCCCGGTATGCGGGGAATCCACGGGGTCGGCTCCTCAAAATGATCCATCTCCGTCGCCGGCAGCAACGTCGGATTCATACCGAAGCAGCCGGTCATGATTTTACCTTTGGTGCCGACGAAGATGATGCCCCCATTGGGATCGCCCATCATCTGGCCCGGCGCTAGCTCTGCCGGACGTTCGGGCAGCAGGCCGCCATCGTACCAGGTAACCTTCACCTCAGGCATGCCTACCTTATCCGTTGCCGGCCGGGCGGGAAAGGTGTAATGTACTTTCTGCGCATGGGGTGGCGAATACAGGTTGGCGAGGGTGGAACTGCCGCTTACCTTTGTGGGATATTGCAGTTCAAGTGCCCAATAAATCGGATCCATGATGTGGCAGGCCATATCACCTAAGGCACCGGTGCCAAAATCCCACCATCCGCGCCAATTCCAGGGAGTATACACCGAATGGTAGGGCCGTTTAACCGCTGGCCCTATAAACAGGTCCCAGTCAAGCGTGGGGGGTACAGGTTCACCAGCGGCAGGTGCGATAAGTCCTTGCGGCCAGATAGGGCGGTCTGTCCAGCAGTGCACTTCATACACGTCGCCGATTACCCCGGATTGGATCCACTCGGTGACCCGCCGGCACCAGTCGAAGGAATTTCCCTGATTGCCCATCTGCGTGGCTACCCGGTACTTCTTGGCCAGTTTGGTCAGCAACCGCGATTCATAGACGGAGTGGGTGAGTGGTTTTTGTGTATACGTGTGCTTGCCTAGCGTGATGGCATGTGCCGTGACACCGGCATGGGTGTGATCCGGCGTGGCTACCATCACGGCATCGATGGATTTGCCGAACTCATCAAACATCACCCGCCAGTCCTTGAATCGGCGGGCCTTGGGGTAGTCGTCAAACGTCTTGGCGGCATACCGCCAGTCGACATCGCAGAGCGCCACAATGTTTTCAGTAGCCATGCTGGCGAGGTTGCGGCGGCCCACGCCGCCTACACCGACGCCGGCGATGTTGAGCTTGTCACTGGGTGCCACATGGCCGGTTACCTTGCCCAGTACGTGGCTGGAAACGATCGAAAAACCAGCGACGGCTGAGGCATTGCGAATAAATTTTCTTCTGGACAACATAGCGTTCATAATTTATCTGTTTAAGGGTTCTTGGATTTCAATGGGATGGAAAGAGGTCGGTACATGGAAGTCGGGGTCGGCAGTGTTCGGATCAATCCAGGTAAGCCACTGCACGGGGTCAGCTTCGGTATGGGCTTTGTGGTATTCGGCACGGTACAATCCCATGTGTACGGTGAAATTTCCGGTAGTCAGCGTATCGCCGGACAACCCGCGGAGGAAACCGAGGGGAATCCGGCCTTCTACCGCGTATCCACCGGGGATGGCCTGTGCAACGACAGCAAGATCCGGCAAATCCCACGTGTCGTCGAACTGCCGATAATAGGTTGCACGGTAATCCAGTACATCCCCGTATGGACCCATTTCCAGGCAATAATACGTGTTTAATGTGCTGTCGCCCGAAAGGAAAATCTCCACCCGGTCGCCCGAAGCGACATCCGATTCCTGAACAAAAGGACGTGCTACAAGCAAGCTGTCCGTTGCCTCAAAGGCGAAGTAAAACCAGGCGGAGTCCGCAATGGCGCAGAACCGGGTTAGACCGAATGGCAAGTCGCTCCAGGGCGAATGGAAATCGCTGACTTCAAAGACTGCATCGAGCGCATCCCAGTCCTGCAGGTGCCCGTCTATGGCAACGGGAGCGTGCACAATCGCAGCAACGGATGGCAAGCGCGCTGATTGCTGCTGTGAACAGGCCAGCATGGCTGCCAGAAGAAGCACCGCTAACAGGTATCGCGTCTGTTTTTGCATTTGAGGCCAGTTTATTGACGTAAACGGTAGTATTCCAGTCCCTTCCCATATTCATTAACAAATGTCAGGTCGGGATGGTTCTTGATATATTGATCGTCGATATATACGCCAAAGCTGGTGATGTGCCGGATACCGCGCTTGGCATAAACATCTATATCTTCCAAAAACACCTCCGGATGCCACGGCAGGGCAACCGCCGGCTTCTTCCAGCCGCTGAACAGCGATACATCCAGCCAGTACTCGAGCACCTGTGCCGTTTCTGCGGGAAATACCTTTAGGTTTTCATCCAGTAGCCTCAGATGCTCACCATGGGTGATCGTTTGCGTGTCATTCCAGCCGGTAGCGCCCGTGTCAAGCAGGGATTTGTCCCACCTGCGGTAGATGGGGGCAAATTCAAGGAAGATGCCCGGCGCCGGTTTCACCTTCACGGGCGCTTCGAGGGTATTGACGTATGCCAGGTGTGCCAGCATGGCCTCGGGATCTACTTCCTTCCGCAACGCGTTTACGATGGCATTTTCGAGTAGCAGGGCCTGCTCGCTGTCGGAATAGGGGCTGCATTCCGGACATCGGCACATCGGTACGGCATCGTCAATCCAATAAAAGTACCTGCCGGTGGTAGGGGTAAGGATTTTGGCGTATTTCACCGCGTTGTCGCACACGGTCTTGACGGCCTTCTCGGAATGCACACAGAGGTTATAGTCAGCAACCCGCTTTCCTTCCTCATTCATACGGAACATCGTGGAATCTTCTTCAAACAGGCTTCTCGGCAACAGGTCGCCCATGGAATGCAGCTCGTGCTCAACCTCGATGCCGTGTGTTTTGCATTCCTGAAGAAACTGCCGGCCGCGCTCGGACTGGATAAATTCGGCGACCTGGCTGGGGGTAATGTGCGTGGCCAGGGTGGTAAGGCCCGCCTCCTTGGCTCGTCTTGGCCAGTCTACGGTACTCAGGTCGTGGACGTCAAGTACCAAACCGCGGGTCTTGAAATGACTTGCTTCCTGCTTTTCTGCCTGCGTGGAGCAGGAAACCAGTAAGACAAGGATCAACAGTAAGGGTGCAAAAGATTTCCAAGGGAAACAGATTCGATTTGTAGGGTTCATTGTAGGGTTATTTGAGGGTATCATGTTCGTGTTACTGATTTGGCCAACCGGGATTTTGGACGAGGTTCTTATTGATGAGCAGCTCATTCACCGGCAGCGGATCAAGATAGTCCCGATCGGCCTTAAACTGGTATCCGTTGGGCAAAATCTCCCGGTAATAGTCAATATACCCGTTTTCATCCAGGTCAATATTGGTAAAACCCGGATAGTCCGAGGGGTTGAATTTCGCGCCTTTGGGCCGCTTGTTCACAAAAAGGTCGTGCGCCCGCCAACGCATCAGATCGGCGAGGCGGTATCCCTCACAGGCCAGCTCTACACGGCGTTCACGGCGTATCTCGTTCAACACCGGTGTCAGCGTGGGGAAGTCCCATGCTGGATCCACCGTAATTGAACCCATCACCAGATCCGGCATCTGCACACGGCGGCGCAGCAGGTTTACGGATTTATTGATGTCGTCCTGGTTCAGCGATCCTAGCTCGGCCTTGGCCTCGGCGTAGTTGAGCAATACCTCGGCATAACGGAAGATGATGGCGGCCGTGGTCGAGCCGAAATCGGCCTGCTGCAATTGCTTGTTGGGCAACGCTCCTTTTTGGATCTGGTACCCGGTGGTGGTATTCGCTTCCCCGCCGAGGTGCACAGGTGCCCGCTCAAAAACCAGGTCTTCATTGATCGGATCGCCCGGGGCAAAGACAATGGCGTCCAAACGGGGGTCCCGATGGGTGAACTCAGTGGTCAGGTCCGCATCGCCTTCATACAGGGAACTGACTGCAATGGGCTTCCCGTCGGTACAGAGATAGGCCTCCACCAGCGACTTGCTGACCCCGGTGGCACCACCGATGATGGAAAGAAACCGCTGCCCGTTGTGCGCATTGAAACCCAAGACGTAACGCTTCCAGAATATCACCTCAGGGTTGGCGCTGAGATCGCTCTGGTTGAACAGTGAAACGTAATCGGCCACGCCGTTTCCGGCCACTTGGTACCTTCCGGCATTCATAACCTGCAGCGATGCGGCTACAGCCTGCTCGAAATACGTCTCGGGGGTGGCATTCTGCACCCCGAATGGGGTGCCGGCATGGTATTTCTGCCACGTACCTTCATACAGGGCAACGCGTGATTTCAGTGCCAACGCTACGTATTTGTTGATCCGGAAGGCCGGTGCATCCGGCTTCAGGTATTGGATGGCCTGGTCCAGGTCTGCCAGTATCCGGTCGGCAATGACATTGCGGGGTTCGCGCGGACTGTACAATGCCTCGTCGTCCGTGCCCAACGGCCGATCATACCATGGCAAGCCGCCGAAGCGCTGCAGCAGATCGAAATAAATGTAAGCCCGGAAAAAGAACCCTTCGCCTATGTACTGGTCAACATCCGCGGTCCGCCCGCCCAGATTATCGATAACCCGCTGGTAGTTGGCATGGAATACGTTGATGTCACGGACAGCGTTCCAAGCCCATCCCCCGCCCGTCTGCGGCAGGGCACGGACTCCCCCCAGGCGCGTATTGTAGACGCTCGGCACCATGTTGTCGCTGTTATTGTCCCGCCAGAAGGGACCGCCATCGTGGGAGGACCATCCCGGAAACAGTTCGTAAAAGGGGTTGAGAAACAGCTCCAAATCTTGGTTGGTTTTCCAGAAATTGGCCTCGGTAATCGCGTCAAGCGGCGTTTTATTCAAAAATTCACTTTTTTCACACGATAGCGCCGTGGCGAAAAAAGCAAAAAGTACGATGTATTTTGTGTTCATAATCCTTTTCTTTAAAAATTAATATTCAACCCGAGTGAGAGCGTTTTCTGGATGGGATAAACCTTGCCCCTGCCGAAATTGCCGTCGGTACCTTCTGGATCAAGAAACCGCTCGATACCCGAAAAGGTGAGCAGGTTTTCGGCATTGAAGAAAATCCGGGTGTTTGAAATGGATAGCCGGTTGGTCAGCTGTTGCGGAAGCGTGTAGCCGAGCGACAGGTTCTTCAGCCGGGCATACGCGGCATTCTGTAGGTAGCGTGTCGAAGTTTGCCGATTCTTATGCGTTTCGGCGCTGATATAGGGATTGGGCCAATAGGCTCCGGGATTATCTGCCCGGTAATAATCCATATGCTGCTCAAATACACTGGTACCCCACACGTTGTCTGCATGCCCCCAGAAAACCCAATCGCCGCCGCCTGAAAAATCGACATCCCGTTTTCCCACGCCGTTCCAGAACATATTGAAGTCAAACCGCTTATAACGCATGCCCAGAGTAAGGCTGTATAAATACCGGGGGTTGGAATTGCCGATGATGCGCAGGTCTCCCGGATTGTCAACCGTATTCAGACCGGGGCCTATTTCACCGTTCCCGTCCACATCTTCATACCGCACATCGCCGGGCTTCCATACCCCGAAAAAACGCGACTGATCGGGCGCTGAAGCAATTTCTTCTTCCGATTGGAACAGTCCGTTGGAATGATACCCCCATATTTCGCCCAGTACGCGCCCCTCGTAATTCTGGGAAAGTACACGGTTGGGATTGTTCCAGCGGGTGATGACCGTCTTGTAGTCGGTAAGACCAACCGTGAGGTCATACTGGAAGTCTTCCTGTATCGTTCCCTTGTAAGTGACGCTGAGCTCCCATCCGGTATTCTTTTGTGCCGCATTGTTTTCCTGCGGCACACCGGTGCCCAGCGTGGCGGGCAACGGATTGGGGGTGCCGATCATATCCGAAATCTCCCGCTTGAACAGATCGAACGTAACCAAGACCCGATTGTTCATCAGTCCTGCATCGAAACCCACATTCGTGGTGCTGATCGTTTCCCAGGTGAGCGACGAACTCACGATGCCCGGGGCATTGATTCCGATCACCGGCGTATTGCCCGCTACCCACGATACCTGCGGCTTTACCGGCATGACCGGAAGATAGAGGAAGTTGGCAACGTTGTGATTGCCCAATGAACCATAGGAAGCCCGTAGCTTAAATTCGTTGAGGGTATTTTTCAACGGGGCCCAATAGTTCTCTTCCGAAAGGCGGTATGCCACGGAAAGCGACGGGAAAAATCCGAACCGCGATGCTTCATCGAAACGGGAACTGCCCTGGTAACGGCCGTTGAATTCCAGCAGGTATTTGCCGCGGTAATCGTAATTGAGCCGCGCAAATGTACCCATGGTAGACCACTCGTTCATATGGTCAAACAACCGGGTCGACCCGGTGGCCAGCAAGATTGCGGGAACATAATCCGTCAGCAGGTTGTCGCGATAGCCCGATAGGTCTTCGAATCTGCCGAACTCACGCTGATGGCCCACGAGCAGCTTGAAATTATGATCCGAAACATGGGTTTCGTACGAGGAGTAAATATTGGCATTCCAATAGTTGTTGCGCGCATACGTCTTGGTCAGGCTATTGATGGGCGTGGTATCGAAATGGGTGTACAACGTTCCGTCGGGGCCAACCGCATCTACTTTGGCACGGTGGAGCGAAGACATCGAAGCCTTGTTGTTCCAACCATAATCGCCCTTGATCAGCCAACCCTTAATGGGTTCGAATTCGGCTTCAATCTTCGTCCAGAAATCGTTGGTGATGTGCTTTTCCCTACCGCCATCTTCGAACACCTGGAAGCGGGACATTTCGCTCCAGGTACCGTTGGGATACCGTACGGGGTCTGTTGGAAACCGCCGGGGAAAATCGTGCCACATAACCGAACGGTCCAGGCCGTATCCGTCGTTGGGATAATCGATATCACTGTTGGAAAACTTGGTCAGGAAATTCACCCGCATCCAATCGGTAATCGTGGCGCTCATCTTCGCATCGATGTTATACCGTTTGTAGCCTTCGTTGGCGTGGCGCATTTGCCCGCGGTGATCGAAGAGTCCCAACGACACGTAGTAGTTGAAATGCTGCCCGCCCCCGTTCATGCTAAGGTCGTGCTTCTGGCGCAACGCCCACGGCTTGAGGAGTTCCTCATACCAATTGGTATTGCCGTTCGCGTTCTCGCGCTTTGCCCACTTGGAGGGGTCCAATGGGTCCGGCCCCACGGAGGGAACGCTCGTCGGGTCCTGCATGTACTGCTTGATCCGGGCAATTACCTCATCGGAAAACAGGGGTGCACTGCCGGCATTGACGGTAGCGGCATTGAGGTAGGTAGAGAAATCCAGCGAGTTTACCGGATGCGGTAACCGCGTCGGTGCACCCATGGTTAGGGTGTTGTTGTAGTTAAACCGAGGCTTCCCTTCACTGAATTGGCCCTTTTTTGTCGTGATAAGGATGACCCCGTAAGGTGCGTTCGCACCGTAGATGGCCGCCGATGAAGCATCTTTGATGACCGAAATGTTCTCAATGTCTTCGGGGTTCACCAGGTTGATGTCTACCGGCAGCCCATCAACCAACACCAGCGGATTGCCCATCCCCCGGATATTGAAGTTCATGGTGGCATCCGGCTGCCCTCCGGAATTATTCGTAAACACATTGAGGCCGGGGCTTATGCCCTGCAAGGCTTGGCTCACATTGCCGATCGGGCGGTCTGCAAGCCGCTTGCCGTCCACCATTTCCACCGCCCCGGAGAGGTTGGCCTTTCGCTGCGTACCGTACCCCACCACGATTACCTCATCCAGGTCGCTGATGGAATTTGCCAGCGTAACCTGCACCGAACGTTGATTGGAAACGGTTACCTCCCGGGATTCAAAGCCGACGTTGCTGAACACCAGGGTCTGATCGCCCGGTGGCAGCGCAAGCCTGAAACTGCCCTGGGTGTCTGTGGTGGTAACGGAGTTGCTGCCCTTTACCGACACCGTAACACCGGGAAGCGGGGCTCCCTCTGCGTCGACCACCCTGCCGGCGATTTCACGTTGCAGGGCTTCCGCCGGCACAGGCACAACGGCCCTGCGTTCCGTGGCTTTCGGCTTGATGACGATGGTCCCGTCTTTCAATGCCCACTCCAGGGGTTCATCCGCTAAAATTGCGGCCATCGCCTCTTCCAGGTTTGCGCGTTCTACATGCACGCTTACCCGGGTTTGTGCAATGCGGTCTCCCCGGAAAAAAAAGGAATACCCTTGTTGCAGCTGGATCTGCTTCATCACGTCACGCAGCGTTTTGCTTTCTACATTCAACGTAATGTGTTGTGCTTTTACGTCTGCAGAGGTCTGTAGAACGAACCCCAGGATTAAAAAAGCCACTAGCTTCATGATGATGAATATTCGAATTGCCAAAGGCAATGTCATGCCTTTAACAGATGGTATAAAAATCATATATTTGTATGGTTTGAATGGTTACAATTCAGTTTGCTGACGCAGTTGCAATAACTGCCGGAGCCATATCAGACAGCTTTCCGGATGGTGTGACCGCACCGTCCGGCTTTCTTTTTCTGTTGCTCCTGTTTGGGGTGTTATGTTTCTCTTTTCATACGTTAGGATTTTGGTTCAACATGTTTGGTTATTACTGAAATGCGTTTACTCATTAATGACCAGCAGCTTCCTTTTGCCGCCCTGTTGGGTGATTTTAAAATCCAACCCACTTTCTTTTAACATGGCCAATACCGAAGATAGCGGTTTACCACGCTTGAACACGCCAAAAAACCGCATCGTGGGAACTTTCCCCTGGTAAACCACTTCGATATCATACCAGCGCTCAAGTTGTGTAAATGCGGCGGCGGGCGTAAGACCATCGAAATTGAAATATCCATTTTTCCACGCGATATAGCTATCGGTGTCAACTGTATGCAATGCCAGAACCGAACCGGATTTCGTAGCCTGCTGACCGGGTGCCAGGATACGCGAAGAGCCTGCGTCACGATCGGAATCCGGGTTGAGCAACGTCACTTTCACCCGGCCTTCCACCAACGTCGTTTTCGTTTCGGGTTGACTGGAGTAGGCAGAAATGTTGAAGGCGGTACCCAGTACTTCTACTTCCTGACCCAAGGTCTTTACTTTGAATGGCACCGTCGATTTGGCCACTTCAAAATAACCTTCTCCCTCCAGCTCCACGATCCGTTCATCTCCAATGAATCTGCTCGGATAAGTTAAGGTGGAAGCCGCGTTTAACCATACGACCGTACCATCCGACAAGGTCAACTGATAGGTGCCGCCCCTCGGTGTGGACAATGCCAGCGGATTGACAACGCCTGCCTTTAGATTGACGATTTCTTCAGGCTGATTTTGATAGGTAATACCGTTGTCGCCCACCACGATTCCGGATTGGGCTTCGCTGAGGCTGATCGTACGTCCATCCGCCAGGGTGAGGGTGGCCTTGTTGCCGCCCGGTCTGACGTCCTGAACGTCTAAGGTTACCCATTCGTCATTCGGTGTTGGTGCCAGGAAACTCCAGGTTACGGCAATACCGGCGAGCACAATGGCTGCGGCATACGGAAGCCAACGGGTAATTTTCCGCTTGGGCGCTTCACCGTCAATACGGCTCAGAATCCGGGTATAGAGCCGTTGCTTGTGCTCGTCTTCACTTTGGGCATGGAAGGACGGAACGTCGATGGGTGCGTCGCTGACCTCGTTGAACCAGTGCTCAAATTCCTGCTGTTCTTCTTTACTGAGGGTGCCGGTAAGCCATTTATTGGCCAACTCCTGCAGCCTGACCGTATCTACTTGTTTTGCCATATGCCGTTGGGCCCTTTTTTCAATAGGTACCCCGCAGACAGGAAATGACACACCACTTTCAAAAAAAAATCACAACTTATTGCACAACAGCGAGATAATTACAGCAAAAATCCCGTAAGAAAGGTGTCTAATCCGGTGCGCAGCTGCTTTTTTATCCGGACCAAGCGGGCGTTGACCGCTTTTTCCGATATCCCCAGTTTCTCGGCAATCTCGTGGTGGCTCCGGCCTTCTTCTTTCCGCATCAGGTAGATCAGCCTGCTCTGCTCCGGTAACGTGCCAATGAATGCTTCGAGCTGCTGCCGGAGTTCTTCGAAATTCAGGTACTCCTGCGTCGAATCGTCGAGCACGTCCCCGCTCACTGCTTGGGCTTCTGCATGGAGACGCCGCGTGCGCTGACTGTCGAGTAACTTGATGATGCGGTATTTAACAGACACATAAAGGTAGTTGTTCAGCGTCGAGGTAAGTTGCAGCGTGGCACGTTTTTCCCACAACGACACAAAAATGTCCTGCACGATATTCTCGGCGTCTGCGAGCGTTGCGGTACGCTGCGCCGCAAAATACAGCAGCTTTTTCCAATACCGTTCATAAAGCGCTGAAAATGCAGGCTGATTATCGGTTCGTAATAGCGCAATCAATTCGAGATCTGTAAGGTTTTTGAGTGCTTCCATAGCTTTATCTGACGTAAACAAACAACCCGCTAATTACGATGCAACGAACTCCGAATGGTTAGTAAAATGCATCACCTATGATAGGTGCATATGCCTATAAAAAGACAATAATGGGGAAAAATTTTGAATCGATCAAGGGGAATCGGCATGCAAACGGTTGCTCTGCTTTCTCGGCCTACCCGGAAAGATGCTTGTCTTCCTTCGCTTCGCTGATTGCAGCCGGCCTCCCATTACCGAGCGCCCCGTGTCATCTAATCTTCAGGTTTTGAAAAATCCCTTGCACCGTTAACCAAACCCTGTTACTTTTGCTAACACTGTTAGGTAAAGGAAGCAGATGAGTATTACCGCTGAACGGAGAATTCGGGAAAAAGAGGCCATGCGCACCAACATCCTCACCACGGCATGGCATATCGTGAAGGAGGAAGGGTGGCAGTCGCTGTCCATCCGCAAGATTGCCGATGCAATCCAATACAGTGTGCCCGTTATCTACGACTACTTTGAAAACAAGGAGGCCATCCTGCTCGAGTTTGGCAAACAGGGGTTCGAGCGGGTCATCGCGGAACTGAAGGCGGCAAAGGCCAGCTCCTCAGATCCAGCGGAACAACTCAAGGCGATAGCCGATGCCTACTGGGCGTTTGCCTTTGCCAACAAGGAATACTACCAACTGATGTGGGGAATGAGTGCCCCCTCCTGCGAAATGGACAAATGCATGCCCGAACGTTCGGTATTCAGGGATCTGGTGATGGCATCCATCATCGAAATCATCGAAAAAGCAAACCCGGGCGATGCCGAAAACAATGCATGCCTTAAGTACCACACCTTTTGGTCCATACTGCACGGATTGATTTCCATTAAGATGGTGGCACCGGCGGACGATACCGAGCAGCTTAATAAACTGGTGCTCGACGATGCCATCACCGGATTTATCAAAAATCTGAAGTCCTGATTTTTTTTTGGCCCTATGTCCTAACAGTGTTAGGAAATATAATAGCGATAGGAAATAGAAGAACAATAACCATTTACATCATTAATAATAAGTAACAGACCATGAACAGTATCTTTTCAACGCGCGCGAAATATAATCCGACCCGGTACCTGCTGCCACTCATCGGACTATCCGTGCTGATCATTGCCCAGGCATGCAGCACTTCTTCCGGAAACGAACAGGTGGCTGACGCGCCGCAGCGCCTGCCGGTATTGACGCTGCATCCGCAATCCGCGACTACCTACAACGAGTATCCGGCAGCCTTGGAGGGCAGCAAAGACATCGAAATACGGCCACAGGTAGATGGCCAACTCGAACATATTTATGTAGACGAAGGGGCCTACGTACAGCAGGGGCAACCGCTCTTCCGCATCAATGCACGGGTATACACCGAGCAGCTCAACAACGCCAAAGCATCCCTGGCAGCAGCCGAGGCAAACCTGACCAACGCACGCATCGACGTGGGTAAACTGACCCCGCTGGTGAAAAACCAGGTGCTCTCGGACGTGCAGCTGAATGCTGCCCTGGCAGCCGAACGGGCGGCCGAAGCAAATGTGGAGCAGGCGAAAGCCCTGGTGGAGAGCGCACAGATAAACCTGGGCTATACCGTGATATCGGCCCCGGTAGCGGGCTACATCGGCCGCATCCCCTTCAAAATGGGTAGCCTGGTCGGCACCACGGCGCCCGAGCCGCTGACCGTGCTTTCGGAAATCCGCAACGTATTTGCCTATTTCTCCCTGAGCGAGAACGACTTCATCGGGTTTAAAAACCGGGTGGCGGGCACCACGATCGCCGACAAGATCAGCCACCTGCCGCCGGTGGAACTGGTGCTGTCCGATGGAAGCACCTACCCCGAAAAAGGGAAAGTGGAGATTGCCTTGGGGCAGTTTGACGACCGCACGGGCACCATCACGTTCCGGGCTGCATTTCCCAACGAGGAAGGCCTGCTGCGCTCCGGCAATACGGGGAAAATCCGCATTCCGAACGTCTCTCCTTCGGTGATCCTCATCCCGCAGGAAGCCACTTTCGAGCTGCAGGATAAGGTATTTGTGTTTGCCCTGGCCGATAGCAACCGCGTGGAAAGCAGACCCATACCCATTGCGGGCAGGAGCGGCACGTATTACCTCGTCGAACAGGGTGTGAAGCCGGGCGACCGCATCGTGTACGCCGGATTGGACCGGCTGCAGGACGGCACGCGCATCATACCGGAGCCGGTGGCCCCGGACAGCCTCATCGCCCGAGCGGCGCTGTAAAGCAGGCATAGTTATTTTTCTTAGTTAAAACAACGCGATTCGATGTTACAAAAATTTATCGAACGGCCGGTACTGTCGACCGTTATATCCATCCTATTGATTATACTCGGCGCCATTTCAGCGCTTACACTCCCTATCTCCCAATTCCCGGACATCGCCCCGCCCACGGTCGTGGTAACGGCCTCGTACCCCGGGGCCAATGCCGAAGCGGTGGCCCGCTCGGTGGCCACACCCATCGAGGAGGCGGTAAACGGTGTGGAAAACATGACCTACATGACTTCCAACTCCAGCAACGACGGGAGCATGACACTGACCGTGTTTTTCAAACAGGGAACCGATCCGGATATCGCGGCCGTAAACGTGCAGAACCGGGTGTCCAAAGCGAGCAATAAAATTCCGCAAGAGGTGATCCAGGCGGGCATATCGACACAGAAGCAGCAGAACAGTTTCTTGATGTTCGTGGCGCTCACCAGCAAGGACAGCCAGTACGACGAGGCATTCATCCAGAATTACCTCAAGATCAACGTCATCCCGCAGATGCAGCGGATACCGGGCGTGGCAGAGGTACAACCTTTCGGCGGGCGTGAATACGCTATGCGCATCTGGCTGAAGCCAGACCGGCTCGTGGCCTACAACCTGTCGCCCCAGGACGTCATACGGGCCATCGCCGACCAGAACGTGGAGGCGTCGCCCGGAAGGCTCGGACAAAGCAGCCCCGAAATGTTTGAGTATGTGCTGAAATACAAGGGCAAGCTCAGCCAGAACGAAGACTACGAGAACATCATCATCACGGCCACAAACGAAGGGCAGCTCATCCACCTGAAAGACGTGGCCCGGGTGTCGTTCGGTTCGTTCTCCTATGCGGCCAACAGCCGCCTGAACGGGGGCGCCACCTCGGGCATCGCCCTCCTGCAAACCGCCGGTTCCAATGCCAACGAGATTCTCATCGAAGCGAAACGGCAGATCGATGCGCTCTCGGAAACGCTGCCAAAGGGCATCGAGCCGGTCGTCATGTTCAACGCGAAGGATTTCCTGGATGAATCCATCAGCCAGGTAAACCATACGCTCATCGAGGCTTTTCTCCTGGTTTTCCTGGTGGTGTTCATTTTCCTGCAGGACTTCCGCTCCACGCTCATTCCGGCCATCGCGGTGCCCGTAGCCATCATCGGCACGTTTTTCTTCATGCAGCTTTTCGGATTCAGCATCAACCTGCTTACGCTGTTTGCCCTGGTGCTGGCCATCGGCATCGTGGTAGACGACGCGATCGTGGTGGTGGAGGCCGTCCATTCAAAAATGGAACGGACGGGCCTCTCCCCCGGGGATGCCACCCGGGAGTCGATGAAAGAAATATCGGGGGCCATTGTATCCATCACACTGGTGATGGTGGCCGTATTCGTACCGGTCACGTTCATGCAGGGGCCGGCCGGTGTGTTTTATACCCAGTTTGCCTTTACACTGGCGGTGGCCATCGGCATCTCGGCGTTAAACGCGCTCACACTCAGCCCGGCGCTATGTGCCCTGTTCCTGAAAAACCCGCATGCTGAAGGCAGCGGATCGGGCAGCAACGGCGGGTTCCTGAAACGCTTCTTCAAAGCGTTCAACGTAGCGTTTACGGCCATCACCAATAAATACCTGAAATCCCTGCAACTGCTGATGCGCCGCAAATGGGTGGTGGTATCGGGCCTGGCGCTGGTAACCGCCGTGACCGTGCTGATGATCCAGCGCACCCCCACGGGATTCATCCCCACGGAAGACCAGGGCTTCGTGCTGTATGCGGTCAACACGCCGCCAGGCAGCTCGCTGGCCCGGACGGAACGGGCGATGAAACAGATCGAGGAAATCGTGGCCAACGAGCCTTTTACGCTGAACCACTACCAGGTGGATGGCCTGAACTTCATTTCAAACGCCAACGCAGCCCCCTATGGCGCGGGATTCATCCGCACGAAGCCGAAAGACCAGCGCGGCCCCATCAAAGACTATGAGGCCATTGCGGCGAGCCTTACCCAAAAGGTGACGGCCGAGGTAAAGGGTGCACAGGCCGTGTTCTTTACCTTCCCCACGGTATCCGGATTCGGCAACGTGGACGGCTTCGAATTCATGCTGCAGGACCGCGGCAACGGATCATTGGAAAAGCTGGATGCCACGGCAAAGGAGTTTATCGGTGCCTTGTTCAAAAGGAAGGAAATTGCCTTTGCCTTCACCACATTCGCGGCCAACAACCCGCAGTACGAACTGGTGGTCGACGAAGAAAAGGCCAAGCAGTTGGGCGTCAACGTAAGCGACCTGCTGCAAACCGTGCAGATCTATTTCGGGAGCAGCTTCGTCTCGGACTTCAACCGCTTCGGGAAATTCTACCGGGTGATTGCACAAGCCGATGCCCCCTACCGCGCCAACGCTTCGTCCCTCAACGAGATTTATGTCAAAAATACCGAAGGCGGCATGGTGGCGGCCAATACGATGGTGACACTGAACCGGGTATATGGCCCCGAAACGGTAACCCGGAATAACCTGTACAACGCGGTGACCATTAACGGCAAGCCCAACGTGGGATACAGCACCGGCGATGCGATCCTCGCCATCGAAGAGACGGCCCGCGAGGTGCTGCCGCGCAACTTTGCCTATGAATGGACCGGCATGACCCGCGAGGAGAAAAGTGCGGGCTCCCAGCTCACCCTCATCTTCATCATGAGCCTGGTATTTGTCTTTTTCCTGCTGGCGGCCCAGTACGAAAGCTACATCCTACCGCTGGCCGTGGTCATTACCATACCCCTCGGGATATTCGGCGTCATGCTGTTCATCAACCTGATGGGCATCGAAAACAACATCTACGTGCAGGTGGCGATGATCATGCTGGTCGGTCTGCTGGCGAAAAATGCCATCCTTATCGTGGAGTACGCCCTCCAGCGGCGAAAGGCAGGCATGGGGCTCGTCGAGTCGGCACTGGAAGCTTCCCGCCTGCGGCTCCGCCCCATACTGATGACCTCCTTTGCCTTCATCGTGGGGATGATCCCCCTGCTGCGTGCCACCGGCGGATCTGCACTGGGCAACCATTCCATCGGCGCCGGCGCCGTGGGGGGCATGCTAACCGGAGTGGTGCTGGGCATATTCGTCATCCCCGTGCTCTTCGTGATTTTCCAATACCTGCAGGAACGGGTAAGCGCCAAACGGGAAGGCAAGCTGGCCATCCAACCTGCCGTACTGCTGCTGGCGGTATCGGCCTTTGCGTACTCCTGCAGCACCGGCAGGGAAACCACCCGCCCCCATGAGGCTGTGCCGGCATTCCGGACGGTAGCCACCCCTCCTGCCGATACTCCGGCAGATGACTCCACCAGCATTGCTCAACTGGAATGGAAACAGTTTTTTACCGACCCGGCCCTGCAGGAAATCATCGACAGCGTATTGACCCGCAACTTCGATATGCAGGTGGCCCTGAATACGATTACGCTGAACGAGGCGTACCTCAAACAGGCCCGGGCCGCCTGGCTGCCCACGGTGCAGGCCGACCTATCGGCCAATACGTCGCGGCCATCGGAAAACAGCCTGAATGGCTTAAGCCTCGGCAGTTTTATAAGCACCAACCACATCGAAGACTACACGGCAGCCCTGGGAGTGAGTTGGGAGGTGGATGTATGGGGCAAAATACGGCAGCAGAAACAGGCTTCCCTCGCGGCTTACCTGCAAAGCACAGAAGCGGTAAAGTCACTGCAGACCCGCCTGATTACCGCATCGGCCTCCGCCTATTACACGATGCTGATGCTGCACGAGCAGTTGGACATCACCCGGCGCAACATCGCGCTGAGTGATAGCACACTGCGCGCCATCCGCCTCCAATACGACGCCGGCCAGGCATCCATCCTGGCAGTGCAGCAGGCCGAGGTGCAGCTGGAGAAAACGAAAGCTTGGATACCCAAACTTGAGCAGGCGCTCCTCATGCAGGAAAATGCCCTGAGCATCCTGATGGCCACCGAACCGCGGGATATCAAGACCGGAACCCCGTTGCACAGCTTCGCGGTGCCGGAACAGTTTGCCATCGGCGTACCTGCGGCCATGGTGAGCCGCCGCCCGGATGTCAAAGAAAGCGAATATGTACTCGACATTGCCAATGCGCAGGTGGGGATTGCGCAGGCCAACCGCTACCCGGCCTTGCGCATCACGGCTGCCGGTGGGCTGAATGCGTTTCAGGCAAGCAACTGGCTTGTCATGCCCGCCTCGTTGTTTGGCAACCTGGCCGGAAACGTGATGCAGCCCGTATTCAACGGCCGTAAACTGAAAACACAGTTTGAAGCGGCCAAGATACAGCGGGAGAATGCCGTAATCCGCTTTAGGCAAACGGTGCTGAACGCCGTAGGTGAGGTATCGGATGCCCTGGCACAGCTCGACAAGCTGAAGGAGCAGATCGAAATCACCCAATCGCAGAGAGACAAGCTCGAAAAGGCCATTCCCAATGCACAGCTGCTTTTCACCAATGGAATGGCGTCTTACCTGGAGGTGATTACCGCCCAGCAAAACGCGTTGCAAAGCGAATTGGAGCTGGCCGACCTGAAACGCCAGCAGGTCGAAGCCTACGTGTTGCTATACAGGAGCCTAGGCGGTGGGGTGGATTGAGTGGCCTTCAAAAATGCTGATCCGCAAAATCCAGAAAGCGCAACCAATCGTACCGCGTCACATCGTGTAAACCTTCGCGTATGTGGTAGCCGATGTCGTTCATGACCGGCTCGTGGATGCCGGGCATTTCGTCAGATTCCAGACCTTTGAGGCCATATAACCGGTACACCGGGCTGGCATGGTAGGCCGCCAGGTATTCCCCTTTGGGATCTGCCCATCGGTCTTCCACGGCACTGGCTACATAAACCGCCCGGGGTGCCATCAGTGCAATCAACTGGTGCTGATCGATCGGCCGCTCCTGCTCTTTACCGCGATATTGGTTAAAAGCAGGGCAGAACCACGCCGGTTGGATGCTGCTTACCTGTTCGATGCTCTCCCCATATTCCCGGCGCGACAGCGCTGCACCGCCTTCGCCGGAGTCATTGGAAATCACAACTTTAAAACGTGTATCCTGTGCACCTGCCCACAAAGCGGCTTTGCCTTGCCGGGAGTGGCCCATGATCGCAATTTTGCCGGTATCGATGTGCCGCTCGGTGGCGAGGTAATCAACGATGCGGCTCGAACCCCACGCCCATGCCCCGATGGCCTGCCATTCATCCGATGCCTCCGGCCCTTTGCCATACCCCTTGAACAAGGATACCACGCTGTGGTCCTTGAAGCCGGGTTTATCCGGAAAGATGTCGTGGTAACACATAGTGGCCACCGCATAACCACGGCCGATGATGTCATCGTAAGACCACCGGCTGGCTTGGCCGCCGCGCTGCCAATCCGGGTGCCCCGGCTCCCTCACCAGGGCGAAGTTTTTGGAATACAGAATCGTACTATCGCTGAGGGTACTGTGATTGCCCTTGTAATTATAACCTACAAACACCGGAACCTTACCCGTACTGCCGTTCGGAATGAGCAAAAGCAACAGGGCCTCCAGTTCTTTTTCGCCGTTGCTGAAAATAAATTTTACCTGCTTGCTGGTCGCTTTGCCCCCCAGGGCCTTTGAATTTTCGGTCAGCAGTTCATAGCGTACGGTAATTCCGGCATCGTCCGGCGTGTGGCCATACATCTGCGAAGCGAAAAGCTCCAGCAATTCCGGTCGCCGTAATTTTTCCCATTGACATGCCGACGCGATGGTCTTCTCTTTCGAAGTGACCAGCAGTTCAGGCAATACATAATCCGGTACTTTTGACTCGTCGTAGTTGGCATCTTGCTGGGCTTGCAATGAACAGCTGACCAACAGGGCAAGAAATAGGACGGTTACATTCGTTTGCATGGATAATAATCTTTTAAAGGCCTAATATCGAATAATCACATTCACCACTGCGGGATTGAAAAAAGAAGGCTCGAACAATTCAATAAGGCCGTTTTTCTGGTAAACGCGCAGTTCATGATACACGCGCTCGCGCAGCGTACCTGTGCCGTGGCCATGGATGAAACGAATTTCCTGCTGCCCCCGCTCAATGGCTTGGTCCAGTGCCGCGCGCATGCGGTCAAGGCTCAGCCGTACCTTATCTTCGTTGCTGAGACCCGAGGTATTACGCATAAACGCACTGAGATGCAGATCCACTTCCTGAACAGCAGCCATGATACAAAGGTAGAGAATGCGGGCAACATTTCACCTAATTGGCCTGGCGTAAGCACAAAAGCGCACATCAAAACCTTTCATACACGTAAATTCGCTTGCTTTACCGAGGTAACCTACACAAAACTCGTACATAAAAATGTAATCATACCCATTATTCCATACGAGTTTAGGTAACTTTGCCTAATGGAACGTGATCTCTATGCCGAGAAGAAAACCTCCAAGCGAAAAGTCTACGTGTATATTGTGAAAAATATAAACCCAAGCGGGCCCTCCGTGCATCCATGAGCAATTACCGCGAAGAAAGCTGGATGATTAACCTGCCATTGTTTGCATTGGCTACGCTGTGATGCAAATCCATTTCCGGCGCATATTTTGCCGTGTCTTGCCGCTAAACCCCGGCAGAGCCTACGGCTCTTCCGTAAGCTCCACCCAATCATAGGTCTTAAAAACACTCACCGGTAAACCGCCCTTGCCCCGAAGGTTGGTGGTGTGCATATAACTCCAGCCCAGTCGGGCAAAAGCAGGCTCCGGCACGGCAGCGGCGGTAAGCCGGACGGTATGGCCACTGATCTCGGCTGTCGCCGGATGGAAAATGCGATCGGCGCCTGCCACTTCAAAATAGGTGGGAGACATGCAATCGGCGGTCTCCAGCCCCGCCCCGGCGTAGCTGAAATCCACTTCCAGCACACGACCGTTGATGCGGTGGCCTGCATAAATGGGCGATCTGGGCTGGCCTGCCTTTCCATACTTTTCCTCCAACGCCAAAAATGCAAAGCGCTTACCTACGTCCTGTTTGTTCCGGGGGTGGATGTTATGAATGTCGCCGATGTCGTCGTTGCAGATCACCCCACTGTTAGCGATCAGCTTGCTGGCCTGCTGCTGCGCGAACCGCATGGCCGGATTGGCATAGGGAACCCGGTAGTCAAATACCCGCTCATAGGGGCATATCTGGGCAACGTAAAACGGAAAGTCAGCGGCTTCGGCTTTCCACAGCTTACGCCAGCTGGTAGCCAGCGTGGCCAACAATTCCGGGTACGTACCGGGAGCATCCATATTGGACTCCCCCTGATACCAGATGGCTCCGGCCACCGGAATGTCCCGCAACGGGTAGATCATCGCATGGAAGGCCGATCCGATGCGGTAGGGTGCCTGGGCGTCTGCCCGGGGCGTGGCATCCTGCTTAAGTGCCTGCTCACGGATGGCATCATTGGCCAATACAGCGTCCCGCTCTGCCCACACTTCAGCGGTGGTATCTCCCCAGCTGGCATTGATCAGCCCCACCGGTACCTGCAGTGCCTCTACGAGTTGCTTACCGAAGAAATAGGCCACCGCGCTGAACCACTCCAGCGAACCGGCTGTGCAGGGCTGCCACCTGGCAGACAGCGAAGCCACGGGTGCCGACGCCTGTTCCTGTGGCACATGCAGCAGGCGGATGGGCAGGCTGGCATTGGCACCGATCATTTCGGAAAGCCCGCCTTCGGCATCTTTGAGCGGCCACCACATGTTGGACTGGCCGCTGCACACCCATACCTCACCCACAAGGATATTGTCAAACGTAAACGTCTGTTTGCCCGACACGGTAACCTGTTGGGCATCAAAACCGCCCTCAGGTGTGGTCACCGTATACTGCCAGCTACCATCCGCCGATACCTGCACCCGGCCCGGCTTCCCTTCCCAACTGCAGGAAATCTCGACATATTGACCCGCGGTGCCGGTTCCCGAAATCGTAAACGGCTTGTTTTGCTGCATGACCATGTGTGCCTGAAGGGTAGGGTTCACCGTGAGCTTTTCGGAAAGCCCGCCGTCCCCTCCCTCGGGAACGGCTGGTTCTCCCTTGCCCGAACAACCCACCGCACAGCACAACAGCAGCGCAATCAAAAAGTCTATCCGTTTCATGGCAGGGTGGTTATCAACACGAACGTATGGCCCGGAAGCGTAATTGTACGGGACTGGCCACTGCCGAGTTGGATGGTTTCTACGCTTTCCGGAACCGCAAAGCCTTTGGCATCCACCGGGCCCTCAAAGGCGGCTCCCTGCCCGGCAGTAAACCGGTATACCTTTGCGTTGCTGAGCGTCATCTGCTCGTCTGCCTTCAGTTGCAGGGTATATGCCGCAGCATGCGAGTTGGCAATGGCGATGGTATACGCACCTGATTGCTCTGCGGCGATGGCCTGAAGTCCTTTTTTCTCGGGAATTGATACCTGCAACAGGTTTGACCCCGCCGGAAAATAACGGCACAGCAACGACATGGGGTAAAACCAGGGCCGGATCGCTTCATCGGCTGCCCCGCCAAAACGCTCTTCGCCCAGGATGTTCCAGAAGCCCCACCGTTTCAGTTCATCGCGCTGGTCTTCATACATCGCATCGTCCATATTCCAGAGGATAACGCCGTTGTAGCCGGCCAGCATGTTCTGGATGACGGCATCGGCTACATCCACTCCATAAAACGCATCGTAAACCATCATGTTCGAGTCATCGCCCGCATAGGGATCTTCCGCGATACGGGCCAGGTTTTCGGCACCCAGTGCTGAATTGGGGTTGTACTTGAAACCCAGCTCGCCCATGATCATGGGTTTACCGGCCGGAGTCACACCCCGGTAAGCCTCGATCACGCTGCGGTAGCTGCCTCCCTTCACCTGGTCATCCGTGGGATAGGAGTGGATGTCGTAGGCGCCGATGCGGTCGCCGAAATGTGCGGCCGGACGGGTAATCCAATCGGAAAGGCTGGTATCATTCCAAATGGCTACATCGGGGGCAATGACCGTAATCCGCCCCGACAGCCCTTTCTGCTCTAGCAAGGAAAAGATCTGATCGTAAGTTTGCTGCCACAGATCGTAGTTGCCACCGATAGACGACCAGTCGCCCGCAGGCTCGTTGCACATGTTATAATATTTCAGGCAGGTATAACCTTTCACGTCAAGCAGGTATTTCAGGAAGTCGGTAGACCGGTTCAGCCAGTCGGTATCCACGCTGCCATCTTCCAGGGCGCGTTCGCCCCATTCCCCGTACATCACCTGTATGCCCTGGTCCTGGCAGAAATCGAGTATCCGGAAAAGCACACCGGCACTTTTCTCGGGGTGATAAGCCCCATCTGTCAGGTAATTCCATCCCTGGGAGGCCATAATGCGTACCAGCCCCGGTTTGAGGAAAGATACGCGCTCGCGCAGGGTAGCCCAATCGGCCTCCGTGAACGTGGCATTGCCCGTCCAGCGCTCGATGTTGTCGTATCCGCCCCATTGCGGGCCGATGCCTTCGAAAGGCAGGTCGGTAACCGGTGTGGTCTTCACCACGATGTCGTTGTCGATATTTTTGGGTTCAAGCCGGACGTCCTGGCAGGCAGACGATACGCCTGCCAGCATCAATCCGAGTAAACAGCCCTGTAGTTTCATGAGTTTCTTAATTTGTGTGAATAGTTTATTGATCAGCCACCTTGGTTACCTGCACCCAGTATTTCTTTGCATTTTCGACAAAACGCTCCCGGTCTTTATAGATATCTATCCAGACGTAAGATGGCGTCAGTTCGAATACGAAAGCATGGTCAGGTAACGTAAGCTGGTTATTGTAGTCGTCCAGCTTTTCGGTTCCGCTGCCCACAAACCGGCCCGTGGATACGGTGCCGCCTCCCGAGAACGTAACGGTACCCTGACGGGAGTTGCGCTTCCAGGTGCCCTCGCCCACGGGAATCTGGCGGTACTTCGAATTGACATCGATGGGGGTACGTGCCCCATCCGGATCGTCGATGAAAATAAAGTCAGCATACCGCTCATCGGGCCCGGCATGGTTGATAACCTTGCCATAGGCATCGCCTTCCTCGGTAATACCTTCCAGCGTAAACGTGAGGGTATTGTCGTATTCGGCTGCCGGTCCGGTACCGTCCTGTTTCCAGTTCCAGGCCCGTTCGGCCATATCCGGATAGGCAGCGGCCCCCCCGTATTCCGGCCATGCGCCGCCGTATACCGATAGGGTGGTGATTTGCCAGGTGCCTACCAATTCATCGGTAAACGGAACGTACTGGATGGTCCACATGCGCGTTTTGCCGGATTTGGACGTTACCTCCAGCTGGGCGGTATGGTTACCGTCGAAAATGAGTTCATCGCCTTCGGACATTTCCGACTGCGCACCGTAGGAAAGTTCCAGGCTTTTGATGATCAACCGGTTGGCATCGCCTGCCGTCGCGTTATACATAAACGATACGGACCCTTCGTTCTGTTCATCGCGTTGGATCGTTGCGGTGCCCACCTGATTTTCAAACACGATATCGATGATGGCCCGCTCGTGGTTCCACTGTTGGTCACGTACATCCCGCATGATGTCCCGCTTGCAACCGGCCAGCAGCAGCAGGCAATACGTATATAAAAGATACTTGTTCATTTGTTTAGTTTCTTGGAATACTCGGATTGAGATCTATTTCTTTCTGCGGAAGGGGGTAAAACGCGGCCTGCGCTTCCGAAATACCCGATGCTGCGGCACGGGGATCGGCCTCGGTAATCCTCGCTTTGCGCCGCAGGTCATGCAGGTGCTTGCCCTCAAAGGCGAGCTCAAAAGCCCGCTCGGCAAACACGGCCTCCCGGAACTGCGCAACGCCAAGGCCCTGCGGCAATCCATCAAGACCTGCGCGCTGCCGGATGGCATCTACCCACTGGTATCCCTCCGCCGTTGGCCCCACAGCCTCGGCAAAGGTGAGGGCGATGTCCGAAAACCGGATGAGGAAGGGACGGGTGCTGGATTTGACGCCCACGAAATCGGGGTCCACATACTTGCGCGTAAGGTAGTAGTCATTGTCCTCCCATGCCGACCCGTCGGCCTTCGTATAATAACGCTTGGCCATGAGCTGGCTTTTGCGCTGATCGCCGTCGGCAAAGCTGTTGGCAAACAGGTCGGTCGTGACGAATACCCCCCACCCCATGTTGGTTGCCTGGGTGTAGGTTCCGTCCGGGTTGGGAAACCATAGGCTCCCCCCGTTTTTATAGGGGATGAACATCTTGTCGATGGAGGAAAAATTACCCTCGTTGATACCGGACTTATCCATTGACATAATAAAAATATGCTCTGGTCCTTCGGGCTTCCGCGTATCGTAGATGCTCAGCAGATCGGGCGACAGGCCGTACTCCGACTGGTCGTAAAGCACTTTGCGGCTCCAATAGGCGGCGCTGTCATACATAAGCGTGACGTCACGCTGCATGTCGCGGTACAGGCTCACCTGGCTTTCTTTAGACGAGGCAATACTCAGGTACGCTTTGGCCAGCAGCGCCTGCGCGGCAACCTGGTCAGCACGGCCCACCATGCGCTGTACCGGCAACTGCTCTGCGGCAATGCGGAGGTCGGCGATGATGAAGTCATACAGCTCGTCCATATTGGCGGCCAGCGGCGCGGCCGTTTGCGATGCCGCCGTTATGGTCTGCTTGTGCAGCGGCACCAGCCCAAAGGTTTGTGCCAGGTAGTAGTAGTTCCAGGCGCGCAGAAAATGGGCTTCGCCCAGCACGCGCGACTTGAAATCGTCGGGCAGGTTACTGGCCGTGATGTTGTCGATCACGGCATTGGCGCGGTTGATGGCAATATAGCCGTATTTATAAAAAAGCTCCAGCTGTTCGTTTTCACCGAACAGTTGGTAGTCCCAACGGTTGATCTCCTGCGAGCCGAACCCTTCTTCGCCCTTGACGTCGCAGGTCTCCGTGGCCAGTTCGTGGATGTAGAAAATGGCACGTACATACTCGTTGTACGAGAAGGTATTATATGCATAGTACAGGGCCGACTCGGCATCTTCCACCGTACGGTAAAAATTGTCTTCGGAATAAAACCCGTACGGTTCTTCCTCCAGGCTGCATCCACTGAGGCAAAGGCCCAGTGACAGCATCAATATATACAGGTATTTGCTCATGATTCGATTACGTGTTAGAGGGTGAAATCTATTCCAAATGTGAAAGTCCGCAGCTTCGGATACCCCCCACTGTACCGCCCATTAAGCGGCACCTCGGGGTCGTACCCCTCAAAAGAAGTAAACGTAAACAGGTTTTCCGCATTCACCGAAAGCCGCGCCTGCTGGATCCACGATGCATGGGGGAAACGCAGGGTGTATCCGAGGTTGACATTTTGGATACGCAGGAAACTTCCGTCTTTGACAAACCAGTCTGAGGTGTAATACAACCGGCCCTGCCGCGCACTGGGATATTGCTGGGTGGGGTTATCGGGTGTCCAACGCAGCGGCACATACCGAGCGGAGTTGTACATGCCGCTCCAAAGCACGTCGTTGCCAAACACACCGTTGAGGAATACACTCACGTCAAAATTCTTGTAGCGCGACCGCAGGTTGAGGCTTGCCAGGAAGTCGGGATTGGGATCACCGATAACGGTACGGTCCCGCGTGTCAAACACACCGTCCTGGCTCAGATCCATATACCGGTATTCACCTGCCCCCGCTTCCGCCCCCAGCAGCCCGGCGGCGGCGCCCTCCTCGGCTGATTGCAGGATGCCGTTTACGCGGTAGCCATAGAATACGTTGACCGGTAGCCCCACGGCCAGGATGTTGGGCGACGGCTCCCTAAAAGGATCTACCCCGTTGCCGTAGTACTCGTACTGCACACCCGAAAGGTAGTCGGTATTCAGCCCCGACGTAATGGCGTCGCCAAGGCTCACCACTTTATTTACATTACGCGAAAAGATAAACGTGCCGGAAAAATCCCAGTCGCGCGTGCGGGCAATGTCTGCATCCACCGTCAGTTCCACACCGCGGTTCGCAATCTCCCCATCGTTTACCCACATGCGATCGTACCCCGAACTGAGGGCAAGGTACCGCTCCCGCAACAGATCGAACGTATGCTTGTCGTAGTAGTCGGCCGTAAGCCGCAACCGGCTCCGTAGGAAAGAAACGTCAAGCCCCAGGTTGTACTGTGCGGTGGTTTCCCATTTCAGATCGCGGTTGGGGATGCCACCCCATTCTTTGTACCGGCCGCCCACACCGGTGAAACCGATGACATAGCCGGGGCCGATGGCGGTATTCCAGGCACCGTCGGTAAAGAACGTTTCGATGCCATAACGGCTGAGGGTCTGGTAAGGGGAAATGCCCTGGTTGCCGGATATCCCGTAGCTGGCACGGAGCTTTAGCTCGTCAAAAATGCCAAGGTCTTTGATAAAGTCTTCTTCGTGCAGTTTCCAGCTGAGCGCGCCTGAGGGGAAATAGGCCCACTTATGGTTGGCGCTGAATTTGGAGGAACCGTCGGCACGCAGGGTTAAGGTGAGCAGGTACCGGTTTTTATAGGCATAGTTCATACGGCCGAAAAACGACAGCAGCTTGGTCAGCGTCTGCCCGTTGGTATGCCGGTTAAGCTCGGGGGTACCCGATGCCATGTTTTCGTTGTTCAGGGCTCCGTTTTTGAAATTGTAGGATTCCAGCGCGGAGGAGCGCGCCAACGAATATTCATACGAATGGCCCAGCATGGCGGTCAGTGCGTGGTCGCCGCCAAAGGTCCTGTCGTATGTCAGGTATGTATCTGCGGTATATACCTGCCCCATCCAGTTGTCCAGAAATGCTGCTCCCTTGTTGTTGGTACCGGTTTCGGTATATACATCGGGTTCGTACCGGTCTGTGATGGATGCGCCGTATTTATAATTGAACTGCGACCGCAGGTTCAGTCCGTCGACCACATCCAGGTCAAGGAGCCAGGACGAAATGAAATCCGTACCCTTGTTGATGTTCTTCCGGTGCTCGGTCCATGCGAGGGGATGCTCGTAGTCGGTAGCACCGGCCAGGAAGTAACCTCCCTCGTCGTTGTATACCGGCCACAACGGATTGCGCCAGTACGGAAGCCCGCTGTTGGCGGTCCGGGTATCGCGCGAGAGGTTGTTGAAGGCACTCACCGTAAGCCGTTTGCTGATTTCGTGTTTGATGTTCAGGTTCAGGATCTGTTTGTTGTAGGCATCTTTGATGTACACGCCGTCCTGTGCGAAGTTGTTGGCGCTGAGGTTGAATGAGGTCTTGTCATTGGCATTGGCCAGCGAAACGGTGGTGGTATTCGTGAGGGCGTTGTCCCTGAAAACCACGTCTGCCCAATCGGTGAAATGGGGCCAGGTGCCGTCCTGTATTTCACGAACCGAAGGATAGTAGATGCCCGTAGAATTGACGGCTCCGACGTAGAGCGGGGGCATGCTTCCATTGATTTTTGCTTCGTTGTCCAGTTGGGCCATGAGGGCGGGATCCGTCCATTGGATGATGTCAGACGCAAACTGTGACAACGTAGTCTGGTGCTTGGCATTGACTTCTGTTTTGCCGGCAGCGGCTTTGCGCGTGGTGACCATGATCACGCCATTGGCGCCGCGCGAGCCGTAAATGGAGGATGCCGATGCATCTTTCATCACTTCGATCGATACGATATCCGCAGGGTTGATCTGCTTGAGGTTACCCGCATCGCCAAGGGGAAATCCGTCTACCACCAGCAAAGGTGCATTGGATCCGCGCAGTGAACTGCCCCCGCGTATGCGTACCGTGGTACCCGCACCGGGGTCCTGCGAGGTCTTGACAATCTGCAGGCCCGATGCACGCCCCTGCAAAAGGTTCTCGATGGAGTTGGCGGGAATATCCTTGAAATCCTGTGTCTGTACGGAGGCAACCGATCCGGTGAGGTCTTTTTTCTTGACAGCTCCATAGCCCACGACGACTACTTCCTCCAGGTCGCTCACCGTGGCCCGCAACACGACGTCCAGGGTGGCCAGCCCCGCGAGGGAATATTCCCGGGATTCAAACCCCACCATCCGAAAGGATACCTGCTGGCCCCCCGCAGGCACGGTGAGGACATACGCCCCGTTTTCATCGGAAGTCGTTGCGACCGTCGTACCGGGTATGCTGACCGTCACGCCTACAAGGGGTTGCCCATTTTCATCGGTAATCCGGCCGCGCAGCGGCTGTTGCTGTATTTCGGTGGCTCCTGCATTTTCTGCCGCTCGATGGCCGAACGCACGGTTGTCTTTAGCCTTGATCAGGATGTTGGTATGCGCTACCGTATAGGTAAGGGCGAGCGGTGTCAGAACCTGATTCAGGAAGTCCTTCAGCGGCATGTTGGTTGCTTCAATCGTAACCGGCTCCGCTGCGTGGACCAGCCGGTCGTTATACATCACCCAATATCCGGTCTGCTTTTCGATCGCCGCAAATACGTCTTCTATCGGCTGCCGTTTGGCATGCAACGTAATGGTTTGCGACAGGGAAGTAGCACTTACGTGCAGAAATCCGAGGAGTACGAACAGCGTGGTTATCCGCATCACAAGTAATAATTGGTTGAGCGCTGTGGGAATTTTCAGGCCACAGCGGGACATTACATAATTTATCATTAAATTTGTTTGTTTGGATAGTTTATAATCCGGTTTCAATACAAAGCTTTATCGGCATATCCGAACATCGCGAGGAGGTGGTTGCAACACTTCCTCGTTCTGTTTTGAGCAGTGGTAATTTTTATTCCTTCATATTTTTACCTCCTTGGTCTAAACATTGGTTATTGATAAGTCAGCCCCTCGATGATCAGATGCCGTCCCTCCAAACGGTATTTGATGCCCGAACCGGACAGAAAGTCCAGTACATTGCCTAAGCTGACATTCCGTTCCATCTTTCCTGAAAAAGTTTCTCCCGGCAGGCTGGCTTCGTACCTTACGTCGATGTTGTACCAACGGCTCAGCTGATTCATCACCTCCCGGATTTCCGTTTGCCGGAAATGGAAAAAGCCGCTTTTCCACGCGATGAAGGGGGCCGTATCGACCGCTACCACCGCCAGTTGTGACTGCTGGAAAACCGACTGCTGCCCCGGCTGTAGCACAACCGCCGGCTGCTGCCCTGTATACACGGCAACTTTGACTGAGCCGTCTACCAGGGTAGTCTTCGTATCGGTATCTTCGGGATAGGCGCAGATATTGAATTGCGTACCCAGCACCGATACCTCCTGCCCTTTGCTCTTCACTTTAAAAGGCATATGTTGGAGGCTTTTTACCTCGAAATAGGCCTCGCCCTCCAGCTCTACCAGGCGCTCCCGGCCATCAAAACGGGCTGGGTACTTCAGGGTGGTGCCCGAATTGAGCCACACCTGGCTGCCGTCGGGCAGGGTAATTTGGTAGGTACCGCCCCGGGGGGTGGTCAGCTGCAATAATTCGTTGCCGGTACCCGTATTGGCAGACCTGTCCAGCACCGCGGTCCCATCGCTGTAGGTAATGCCATCGGCCACCACAATGCCAGACTGCGCCTCGCTTAGGTCAATCGTGCGCCCATCTGCCAGCATCAGTGTGGCGCGGTTGCCGCCGGGATGGATCGCATAGGCGTTCTCCGCAACGACCTGCGGATGTGCCTCCCGTTCGCTGACGAAGAACCACGTACCCGCAAGCACCGCAATCAGCACGGCAGCGGCATAGGGGAGCCAACGCACCAGTCTCCGCTTGCCTGCGCCGACGGGGCGCCTGCGTTGAATACCCGCCCACAGCGTACGGCGCACGTATACCCTGGCCTCGGGCTGGTGTTCCAGGTTGCCATGATCGGGGCCGTGAATGGTGTCGTACCACTGTTCCACTTGCCGCCGCTCTTCGGGCGTTGCCGTGCCATCGTTGTACCGTTGGATGAGCCGTTGTATGTCTTTCAGATTGGCCATATACCTACTTATCCGGCATCGGTCAAAAAAGTACTAGGCTACAATGAATTTTTTTTTTAAACGGCTTGTTGCATCCACAGGGTGGTGCCCGCCATGATGAGGGAAAGACCGTAGCCCGTGAAGCGGTCGCGCAGCCGGTTCGTGGCGGTATGCAGCTGATTTTTGACGGTCTGTTCCGACAGGTTCAGCCGCTCGGCAATCTCCCGGATGCTCAGTCCTTCGTCATGCCGGAGCTGGTAGATTTGCCGCATACGCTCGGGAAGTGCACCGATCTCATCGGCAAGGATAGCCCGGAGTTCCTTGGTGAGCAGTTGCTGCTGCGGATCAATACCGGTCGCTGCATCATCGGCCGCATGTTGCAGGGCGTAGCGCAGTCTGACTTCATCTTTTTCAAACAGCTTGAGTACCTTGTTGCGCAATACAGCATATAGATAGGGTTGAAGGTGTTCCTGCTCGGATAGCTTGCCCAGGTTGTCCCAACAGGTGATAAACACCTCCTGTACCAGGTCCTTGGCGGTTTCCGCCGAATCGACCCTGCGGCATGCATGCCGGTACAGCTCTTCCCAATACTGGCCGAAAATCCAATGGAAAGCTTTACGCGGGTCTGTCCGTGCCAATTGGAGGATGTCTTTATCGGTTACCTTCATTGCAAGCGATAAAAGTACAGTTTTTCACCAAGAGCGGTACATTCCCAAGCCGAAAATTACGGTACCCGTGTGTATATACCCAAAAAGCCGCTTTCAATGAGAAAGCGGCTTTTCGTTCGGACGCATCGTCTTATTCCGATGTTAAGGCGCCTTCAGCCATTTTTTGGCCGCCTGCACAAAGGGGGAAGCGGGACTGTGCGATACGGCGAATGCGGAGGTGGCGGGCTCCCGCCCCCAGCCAAACACGGCCACGACAGACGCCCCGTTGCCAAACATATCCCTGAAATAGGCATCGGCTTGCTCCTGTGAGCCGTCCACGCCGATGCTATACCCTTCGACGTTCCCGAAACGGGTCTGGGTGGGATCGGCTTTGGCAATCTCAGCCTTCAACGTGCCCAGGTCATACGGGCAGGAGACGGGCGACATGGAGAAACCCGGTATGGAATAATCGTTAACCGCCACCCAGATGGGTGGGGCAAACGTGGTGGACAGCTCGGGATGGCTGGATTTGATCCCCACGATATGGGTGAAAATCTTTTCCCTGGGTATCCCGGCGTCGTAGACCACCTTGGCCAAAAACTCGGAATAGTCGTGGATTACCCGGTAAAGCCGCTCTTTGTCATAGGTGGTATATCCCAACGTATGCAAGGCACCGTAACCGAATTTACCTGCCTCCCAGGGCTCCATCCGGTCTCCCAACAGCTGATTGACCGGAAGGTCGTCCGGCTGGACGTTGTAGATCGTATTATCTGCCGAATAATCGGGGATATGCGTTTCCCAGCCGATAGCCATCCCTGCAAACAGGTAGTCTTTGCCCGCGGCCTTCAGTGCCTCGTAGCGGCTTACAAGCACGGAGAGCACACCCTGCGTCAGCTGCTCTTTTACGAACGCCTGGAAACCGGGCGAAGCCAGGTTGGGGAAATGGTCGGCATGCATCCAGTTGCCCCAATTGAACCAATAGTAGGGCAGCCTTCCATTTGACTGCCCGCCCCACTGCTCGCCGGGTTGGGGAAAAGAAACCCACTCGCACCATTCCGGATGCTCGAAAAACTTCGGATTGGCCGCGCTGCCAAACTCTTTTGTATAGTTATTGATGTCATCAAGCTGGAAGTACACCGGCACACCGTATTTTTCCGCGATGTCGAATGCTTTATTGACCTGATACTGCATTTCGGCAACCGACTGCGTCAGGAGCATCGGGCCCGGCAGCCCGAAAGCATACTTGTATTCGGCACCGGGGCGGACGTCCCCGAACAGATGCGGCAGTTCACCCACAAACGTATAAGCGGTATTGGCGTCTCTCCCTGTATTTTCGCCATCGGCTTGATCAACGTCCGTATTGGTCAGGAAAAACACAACATAGCGGTCGGCACCCCCATCCGGGCGGTCTGGATTTGCTTCGTTGTCTTTTGCGCACGCGCAAAGCATCGATGCGGAAAGCATCGATGCGTAAACGAAGAAATGGATATGAAGCATAACACTGCGCATAATTAGTACCCCGGATTTTGATGCAGGTCGAAATCAGGGATGATCGATGCATCGGTCAACGGGATCGGCATGAGCAGGTTTTTGTCAGCCCACAGCGCCCGGTATTCGGTCACGAACCGCGTGTAAGAAAACGAATGGTCTGCTTCTTTGGTGATCTCCATACCGGTAACCAGCTTGTCGGTCTGGTCGAGTATCTTCCACCTGCGTACATCCCAGAAGCGTTGTTCCTCGAAGGCGAGCTCTACCCGCCGTTCGTTGCGGACCCGCTGACGGAACTGTTCCTGGGTCAGGTTCTGCGGAAGATCCGGCATATGCACCCGAGACCGCACGGTGTTGACAGCGCTGTACGCCAAGCCTGTCGGGCCGTTGGCTTCGTTTTCAGCCTCCGCCAGGTTGAGGTACAGCTCGGCCAAACGGTATTTCTTCCAACGTGTATCTTCGGGCTGGCCCGACTGCAGTTTGGGATCGATGAATTTGCGCAGGTAGTAGCCCGTGCGGGTGAATGCCCAACCGAGCGGGGCGACGAGCAGCTGATCTGCACCACCTACGTAGGTCTCCATGATGTGGATTTCGCCGCCGATGTTGTCATACGCGGCACCGTTGTACCATACCGTTGCATAGAACCGGGGGTCCCTGCCCACATAGGGATTGGCCGGATCGTAGCCCGAAGCGGGGTTGTAAATCGGCTGGGTATGCTCCTCATCCTGGTATCCCAGAATTATCGGCTCGCCCGTGGCCTGCATCTCGTAACTATCTACCAGCTCCTGTGTCGGCGTAGCGCCTACCTTGAACATGCCGGGCTTGCTCGGAATGCTGTTGATGATGCTGAATACGGGGTCGATCTGCGGCTCGTGCACTTCGTAGATCGTTTCGCGGTCGCCGGGTGCCGAAGAGATATCCGTTTTACTCAGGAAGTAATTGCTGTAATCGCCCACCAAGGCATATCCCTGGGCGGTCAGTGCGTCGATCCCCTGCTTGGCAGCTTCAGCAGCCCGTGTCCACCGGCCTTTGTCGTTGCCCGGATTCCACAGGGGGCTTGCGTTGTACAGCAGTGCCTGCGACTTGATGGCATAAGCAACAGCCCGGGTGAACCTGCCGCGCTCGGCCTCGGTCGTGATACGCATGGGCAGGTTGCTGTTTCCAAGCACGATGTCGCATTCACTCACGATGAAATTGACGCACTCGTCAAATGAGGGCCGTGTGAGGGAGGTGTAGTCGTAATCGTTGGCAAACGGCTCGGTCACGATCGGCATCGGGCCGTACTCCTTGATCAGCTCCCAGAAATAGAACGCACGGAGCAACCGGGCTTCGCCACGGAAACGCTCCCGGTTCGTCGGGCTCGGGATGTTTGCCGTCTCGACGTTGGCCAGAAACACGTTGGCATCCCGTATGCCGGCCCAGAAGGTACCCCAATGGTATACCCCTTTGCCGCGCTCCTGAGGGGTATGGAGTGGATTGACGGTAGGGGTCAGCATGCCGGCCGCCCAACCCAGAGCCGCACCTGAATATGCATAGGCTTCGTCCGAAAACGGAGCCAGGAAATCGAAAAAGCCGTACTTCCAAAAGTAGCTGGGCATGCTTCCGTAAACGCGGTTCAGGTAGGCTTCTGTCCGTTTCTCGTCCTGGAAAATTTCTTCCAATGTGGTGCGTCCGTCGGGTGTAATATCCAGAAAATCCCTCGAACACGCTGACAGTGCCAGGAATGACAGCACCATCGTAAATATCTTTATTGTTTTCATCACAATACGCTATTAAAATGTGAGATTCAAACCAAAATTATACAACCGGGTGATCGGGTAATCCCTGCTGTTCGTCAGTTCGGGATCGAATTCTTTCGTAGGCAGCTTATCCCAGGTAAAAAGATTGAGGCCATTGGCATAGATACGCAGCCGCTTTGCCCCGATACGGGATGACCACCTACCCGGCAGTGAATAGCCGATTTCCATATTTTTCAACCGGAGGTAACTGGCATTCAGTATGAAGAATGAGTTGGCCCGCTCGTTGGGGCTGGCCTGCGTGGTCAGACGTGGATAGTTGATGGGTGCTCCCGAAGCGGCGCGCTCTTCCGTCCAGCTTTCGAGGTGCCGGGCTACGTAATTGTTGCCGGCAAAAACTCCCTGGTCGCTGTAGAAGTTGCTCACGTTGGCAATCCCCTGCAGGAGCACGCTGATGTCAAACGTTTTATAATTGACGTTGAGGGCCAGTCCGTATTGGTATTCGGGTACCGTTGAATAACCGATGGGCGAAATATCCCGCTCGTTGATGACGTTGTCACCGTTCAGGTCGCGATACTTAAAGTCGCCCGGGCGTGACTCGTGCCCGCCTACTTCCTGTACGGGCGACTGCGCGATGTCGGCCGCATCTTTAAAGTAGCCGTCAACGATGTAACCGAACATCTGCCCGATGCGGTATCCGGTTTCCCGGTAGCGGTAGGAGAAATCATCCGGAAGCAAGGGCTCATCGGCAAATAGTTGTTTGTTGTGTGCGTAATTGAGGTTTAACCGGGTCAGGACGGAGAAATCGCTGCGGATGGCTTTCCGGTAGTTCAGCTCGATTTCGTAACCCCGGTTTTCGATTACACCGATATTTACCGGTGGCAGGACATTGGCGGGAAGGCCGTTCATCTCGGGTATGATCCCGCGGTTCCGCAGGATGTTATCCCTTTTCTCGTAGAATGCGTCGGCTACCAACGTCAGGTCGTTGAATAGTCCGATTTCGAGGCCGACATTGTATTTGTTGGCAACTTCCCACTGCAACTGGCTATTTTTAAGCAGGTTGTAGGCAATGGTTTGACCGTTGCCCAAGCTACCGGAAAAGCCTCCGCCAACCGCCTGTATGTCGTCAATGTATAAAAACCGCCGGCTGCCGATCCGGTCGTTACCGACCTGGCCGTAAGAACCTCTCAGCTTCAACAGGGTCAGCACTTCCTTATCCTTATAGAACGGCTCGTTGGATACGACCCAGCTGGCAGATACCGCGGGGAAAAACCCAAAACGGTTATGCTTCGCAAATTGCTCGGAGCCGTTGTAACCCGCGTTGAATTCGACAAAGTAGCGCCCGCCGTATCCGTAGGTCAGGCGGGATGCCGTACCCATCAGCTTATAGGGCAATTGGTTGTCGATGATCGTGCTCTGCTGCTGGTATAACAGCATACCCGAAATGTCATGCTGCCCAAAAGACCGGGCATAGTTCAGAAAAGCCTGGACATTGGACAGGGTATTGAATCCACGCCCCCCACCGATGTTCAGGGGCGTATTCTGGTCGTTGTTGAACAAGCGGTAGTACACGCTGTCCCGACCGTCGGCACCGGTTAGGTTGGGGTTGATGATCTGCACATATTTCTCGTAACTGCGGCTGGCCTCCAGGTTGTTTACCGTGCGTGCATCGAACGACACAACCGCTCGGGCCGACAGGCCCTCGGTGATGAAATCGAGCTTCTGCTCCATGCCGTACGTTGCCAGCACATTGCTGCGTGTCTGCTTGATGTATCCGGAGCGGTTAATCAATCCATAGGCCGGACGGTCGACGTTGTCAAAGGTAATGACTTCGCCATCCGGAGTCAACGGACCAGGCACAACCGAAGGCATGTTGTTCATGAAATAGATGATCCAATCGGTGGGATTGTCGCCCCCCAAGGCATAGGGGCTATTGCGCTGCTCCAAGTAGCCGGCAACATTCAGGAACGCCTTGAGATTTTTATTGATCTGGATGTCGATGTTCGACCGGAAGTTATACCGGTCCAGCTTAAAGCTCGGATTGTAGTTCAGGTCGCGCTCGGTGTTAAATTGCCCCCCCTGATTGAGGTAGCCGGCGTTGACAAAGTAATGGGTCAGTTTGCCCTTGCCGGAGATATTCAGGTTGTACCGCTGTTGGTACGATACGTCTTTTATCAGGATATCCCGCCAGTCGGTATTCGGATACCGAAGCGGGTCTTCCTGGGTCCGGTACAACTCCAGCGCTTCGGCGCTGTATTGATCGGGCAGCCCATCGTTACGCAGTGCCAGGTTCCGCAGCGAGGCGAAGTCATACGAATTGACCGGGCTGATAAATCGTGGAAAATCCTGGGCGCCCAGCTCGGCAATCAGGTTTACTTCCGGAACTTCCGAAGTGCCGCGTTTGGTGGTAACAAGGATAACCCCGTTGGCACCCCTAACGCCAAAGATGGCGGTGGAAGAGGCGTCTTTCAGGATGGTTACCGATTCAACTTCATTGGGGTCGATATAGGTGAGATCGCGCTCAATGCCGTCTACCAGTACAATGGGGCTTTGCGCATTGACGGTGCCCTGCCCGCGGATGAACAACTGGGTGATATCCCGGCCGGGCTGGCCGGTACGTTGGATGGAGGTAAGCCCCGGAAGCCGTCCGGCCAGACTCACAGCGAGATTGGCCGCGGGGCTCTGCCGGATGTCCTTGGTCTGGATCGAGGAGATGGCCCCGGTAACCGTGGCCTTTTTCTGGGCGCCGAAAGCGACCACCACAACCTCATCCAGTGGCGAAAGGTCTGCTACCATCGTAATCCGGAGCGGATCGGCAGAAGGCCTGATCTCCTGGCTCTCGTAACCAACGATGGAGACCACTAAAACGGCGTCAGGCCCGGTAACCTGTATGGCAAATGCGCCGTTTTCATCGGTAGACACCCCGTTTGATGTCCCTTTTTCCTGCACGCTGGCCGGTGATAACGGTTCCCCCGATTCGTTGACGACTACCCCCGTTACCAATTGCTGCTGTACGGAAGCGGCGGATTTACCGGATTTTATGATGACCATGTTGCCATCCAGCACCTCGTACGACAGACCGACCTGCTCCAGGTAGGGTGCCAGCACTCGGTCCCATTCCTGGTTATCGGCGGTCACATTCCGGAGCGTCTGTTTACCCAGCGCATCGTCGTTGTAGACAAAATGGAGCGGAGTCTGGCGTTCGATTTCCTTGATTAACTTTTTAATAGACGTTTCACGCATCTTTACCGACACCTTAATTTGCCCAAATGCCTCTGTGGCTTGGAGTTGGATGCACGACGCGATCAGAAAAAACAAAACTAGTTTTGCCATAAGCAACCACTTGAGGGTCATACGAAAAAAAGACCCCATGTGAAGTACATGAAATTTCATATTTTTGAAAATTGGGTTTTAATTAGTTAGCACCTTACTTTCTCAGGGCATTGTGCTAATTCTTTAATCCGTTCAGGAGCGGAACACTGTGTTCCGCTTCCCTTGTTTTTAGTCAATTTATCCGCTCATCGTTCTCTCCAAAAAAGGGTTGTCAATTCGGTTTATTTGATTAGGGTGCCAGTTAATCCGTTGGCGCGTCAAGTGTAACGGATTCACCGCTACGGCTGAAACGCAAACTTCCCGTCCGTGCAAGGGCTTGTAAGACGGTATCCAGCTCCATGTGCGGGAAAATCGCACTGAACTTTTTCTCGCGGTTCGCGCCGTTGGCAATCTTCACTTCAACGCCGTACCATTTTTCCAGCTTTGATGCGACAAGCACCAGGTTATCCCCATCGAACACAAGCTTATCGGCGGTCCAAAGCGTTTCATTGGCCATCGGCTGTCCCGGAGACAGGGTAATGTCGCTAACAATGTAATTTTCGGTTGCTCCGCCGGTTAAGGCTGCCGTACCGGAAGAATCTCTTATCCCTTCTTTGTACACCGATACCTTTTTACCAGGTTGCAGGGGAATCTTTTTAGCCGGGTTGGCAGGAAGCGTAAATTCTACACGCCCCGAGATCAACGCGGTTTCGATCTTGTCTTCTTCCTCGTATGCCCTCAGGTTAAAAACGGTTCCCAATACGTTAATGGTTGTTCCCTCCGTAACAATGGTAAACGGACGCTTGGCATCCTTTTCGATCTGGAAATACCCCTCGCCCCTGAAGGTGATCCGGCGGTTTGCCTGGTTAAACCCGCCATCCAGTACCAGCATGCTACCGCCGTTCAGGCGTACGGTCGACCCATCGGGCAGAATCACACTTTTACGTTCGCCCACCTGGGTAATAAATGTCTGTGGATTTCCGCGGTAGATGGATTGGAACACAACCAGGCCCAGTACAAGGAGCACCGCTGCCGCAGCGACCACGCGCCGCCAAACGAAGTACCGACCGGCTGGATGCACACGCGAAGGCAACTGTTGCCAGTGCCGTTCAAATGCAGCTTCAACCGACTGCTGATCGACCGGACCACTCCCTGTACAGGCCTCATACAAGGCCTGCTTGCGGTCGTCGTTGCCTATGAGGTCCATCATTTCGAGGTGTTCTCCGGGCATAATCGTGCCTGCCATGAACTTGCCTAACAGCGCTTCAAAGCGGTTTTCGTCTTGTTCCATATCCTATGAGACGGAAAAACCCAGCAAAGTCGCCAGTGGAAACAAAAAAAATTTACAGCCCCAGTAATGCAGCCAGTTGACGGATGGCGGTCTGTATGTGGCGGTTGACGGTATTCTCAGCAATTCCCATGATTTCCGCGGCTTCCCGGTAGGTACATCGGGTTTCCCGTACGAGCAAAAACACCGCCCTGCACTTGGGAGGTAGGCTGTCAAGCGCACGGTCAATGGCAGCAACAGCCTCCGAAGAAATCATCCGTTCTTCGGGCGATTGCAGATCGGCAGCCATGTCGTGTACCAACTCCTCCTGGAAACTGAATTTCCGGTTCTTTTCGGCATAATCCAGCGCCTTGTTGCGGAAAGCCTTGAGCACATACACCCGGAGGTTCTGTATATCCATCAGCTTTTTCCCCATCAGCCACAGGTTTGTCATCACATCGGCCACGGCTTCTTCGGCAAGCTCCCCACGCCGGAGGTACTGGGTACAGAAACGTACGCCCAATGGATAAAAATGGAAAAAAAGGCGGCGATAGGCTTGTTCATCGCGGTGATAGGCGACCAAGTGCTGCCATTCACGCAGCTCGTCATCAGAAGCTATGTTTTCTCCCTGCTTTAGTTTAATCTTGGTCATTTATCAGTACCTGATCCCACAAAGGTACTATAAATAATAGATTTTGCCGGTACGCGCTGTCCGGTTAATCGATATACTTGATGGCCTGCGCCTTTTGGTAACGCTTGGTATCTTCCGACCCGGCATATTCGAACCCCAGGATGATAACGCCATCGGCTCCGACCTCCCGGCATTTGGCGATGATGCTTTGCTTGGCACTCTCCTCCCCATTGACACCTGACACCAATTCAGACAGATGGCCAATCACTTTGTATTCGAATTCGACATCCCGCTCCGCATAGTATACATCAATGTGCTCAGTGGGCGGATAGCGGTCACCCACGTAGGATATCGTGGAACAGGAAAATAACGAGCAAACTGCCAGGACAGCTAGTAAACTGAAAACGGGGATCGGACGGATAATTTTCATACGTAAATGGGCTTGTAAGCCACAAACTTAGATAAATTACCTTTTATATGCAATTTAATCGCATTGCATATAAAAGGAATTACTCATGACGAGTTTGTTCAATTGCATTCATGAGCGCTTACGCGGTTTATCGGTCTCTCCTCTGCCAATGAAAGCCAATATTTTAGAGGCTTGTAACCCAGTCCTGCATGATACTTCTCTTTATGCCTTTGGGAAATTTTTTGCACGATCTGATAAGCAGTTAGCTTTGATTATTATTTAGATTTATTTTAAATAAATAAGAAAAGTTACTAATATTGCCAATCAAATTTCAATCGCAAATGAAACCTTATAATTACGTAGTGTACTTATTATCCGTGATCTTTCTCGGTATTTCAGGGGTTTATGCCCAAAATAACGGTCGCGCAGTAGTGTCTGGAAAAGTTTCCACCTCGAACGGCCTACCCGCAGCAGCGGTAAGTGTCGCCGTGGTTGGTACCCGACAGGGAACAACAACCGATGAACAGGGACGATACCGCCTGGAATTGACTGAAGCGGGGCCCGTGACCCTGGAAGTCAGTGCGGTCGGTATGGCCAGACAGCGGAAAACCGTGACCGTAAGTGCCGGCACTCCGGTCGAACAGGATTTTACAATCGATATGACCAGCGCCCAGCTGCAGGAAGTCCTCATCACGCAATCCAGGGGTTATGCCACGCTGGCGCCTTCGCCTACCCTGCGGCTGGATGAACCGCTCGTGGAGATTCCCCAGAATATTCAGGTGGTTTCACCCAAAGCGTTGGCCGACCAGCAGGTAATCAGCATGAGCGACGGGCTGATCCGCAACGTAAGCGGTGCCGTACGCCTGGAGCACTGGGGTAACCTCTACACGAATATCAGTATGCGGGGTACCCAGATACAGGCCCTCCGCAATGGGTTCAACGTGGTAACCTCCTATTGGGGGCCGCTCACCGAAGACATGAGTTTTGTGGATCATATTGAGTTTGTCAAAGGGCCCGCCGGGTTCCTGCTGTCGAATGGTGATCCTTCGGGTTCTTACAATGTAGTAACCAAGAAACCAACGGGCGAAACCAAGGGCGAAGCTTTGGTCACAGTGGGCCAGTACAACCTGTACCGGGCAGCGGTCGACCTGGACGGCAAGTTATCCCAGAACGGTAAGGTTCTGTACCGGCTGAATGTATCGGCGCAGGCCAAAGGTTCCCATCGTGCGAATGAATCCGACAACCGCTACGTGGTGGCCCCGGTGATCGCCTACCGGCCGGATGACAAGACGACGATTACCGCAGAATATACCCTGCAATATGCACGCATGTCTGACGTGGGTTCCTATTATGTATTCGGGCCAGTTAACAAGGGGTATGCCTGGCTACCGCAAAATTTCACGATGACACCGGAAGGTCTCGATCCCACCAACATCACCGACCAGACAGCGTTGTTGAATGTAACCCGTGAACTTACCTCCAACTGGAAAATAACCGCACAAGGCTATTACCTTCGCTACAACCAAAAAGGTTCCTCGATGTGGCCTCAGAGCGAAATGACCGACGATGGTAAAATTATTCGGGGTGTCGGTGTCTGGGACGCTTTCAGCAGATCCATCCTTGGCCAAGCGTTTGTGAACGGAAACTTTACGACCGGAACGGTGAGACATCGGGTATTGACCGGTGTTGACATAGGCGACAAAGACTACATGGCCGATTGGGGGCAAAGCTTTGCGCTGGACACGGAAGATGATCCGTTTGATGTATACAACCCCGACCTCGGCCGACCGGCAAATGGTTATCCGGTGTTCGACCGGGAAACCTCGTTAAGCGAGCGGGCCGAAGCAGCCGGCGGCATCCAGACCCAACGCTATGCCGGCGTATACCTACAGGATGAGTTGGGCTTTTTCGAAAACCAGCTACGCCTTACACTGGCCGGGCGCTACACCTGGGTAAAGCAGAGTGAATGGGGTGAAGAGGCTTACCAGGCCAGCCATTTCACGCCGCGTATCGGTCTGAGCTGGAGCATCGATGCCCATACATCTGCGTATGCCTTGTATGACCAGGCCTTTGTACCCCAGGCGGGGCGCATTTACGGGGGCGGCAAGGTGAAGCCCATCACGGGCAATAACCAGGAAATCGGCATTAAACGCAACTGGGCAGGCGGCAACTGGAATACGAGCGTATCCGTGTACCGGATATTAAAGGAAAACGAGCTCACCGCTGATCCCATCCACAGCGATCCGAATCAAAGCTATAGCATTGTACTGGGCCAAAAGGTGGCGCGGGGTGTGGAGTTTGATGTACGGGGCCGCATCCTGCCCGGTTTCGACGTAACGGCCAACTATGCCTATACCAATGCAGAAATCACCAAGCTAAACGAGGGGGTTGAGGGCTTTGAAGTGGGCGATGTTGTACCCGGCTATTCCACCAATACGGCCAATGCCTGGCTCGATTATACCCTTCAGCGCGGTCCGCTGCGTAATGCGGGGATTTCCGCTGGTTTTACCTACCTGTGGGACCGGAAGACCTACGACGGCGAACTGGAAGGCGTACCTTTTGACGATTATTTCAAATTGGATGCGGGCATCCATTACGGCATTAAAAACTTCACGGTCCGGTTAAATGCGTTCAACCTCCTGAATAACTACCTGTACAGTGGCTCGTACTACGAGTGGAACAATGCGTTTTACTGGCAAACCGAAACGCCTCGCAACCTGCGGCTCTCAGTAGGGTATAAATTCTAGCGTACCACCGATGGTCAAAAAAAAAATTAAAAAATATTTTGCATAGTGTAAAAAATACACTATCTTTGTATCATCATAATTTAGGTTTATAATTGGTTAGTAAAGGTTTCCATTCTCCCCGTTTGGAAACCTTTCGTTTTTACAGTCGTTATGCCCCCAATATCTTTGCTTTCTCCGCATCAAATTCCTCCTGACTGATGATTCCGGCATCCAGCGTTTCTTTGAGGTCAAAGAGGGCCTGCTTTTTCTCGCTCATGTCCATCCCCTGCCTCACCTCAGCTTTCTTCGGCTGTCCGGCCGCCACGGGTCCATCGCCAAGCGGATTTAGGTTGGCCCCGAAATCGATCAGCAGGGTGATTATTTCGTTGAAACCCTGCATATTGGAATAGTCAATGGGTTTCTGCTCCAGCACGTTGGCCACATCGGTCTCGCACCGTTAGACAGCAGAAACCGCACCGGATTGGCTTCCGTAGCGGTGATAGCCCTCAGCAGGAGTATAGGCGCATTCGCCGTCAGTGCATATTCCAGCAACGTGGTTGAACCGACCTCTTCCTCAATGTCGTCCAACCGGCTGAGATAGCTGCTGAACCAGGATAAATAACAGTCCCATGCATCGTCCGCCCCAAGTTGGGGCTTTACCAGCACACTCACCACCGACGTGTCAAAGAGGTCGTATTCGAAAAGATCGGTCGGAAGGAGAACGCCCTTATCGACTAATTGATCCAGCGCGTCAAAAAACCCGAACGGATCAACTGGGCAACAACTGCAATTGCCTGATAAGATGGGTAATCCGTAGCCGTCGAAGCCCTGTTTATGATGTTGTCGAAGCGTTCAACGGAAACCGCTATTTCCTGCTGCAGAAAGGCCAGAAATTTGGCATTGCAGGCAGCGACGGCCGTATCATTCTGCCTGTGGAGTTTGACAACCTCTTGCTGAACCGATACGACAAAGAGGCAGGTATCACCTTCCCCCTATTGGGCTACCGCTCGGAAGAATGGAACTATTACACCGAAAACGGCGATGTATTGCAGGTGGAAGGGACCAACGGCCCAACGTGGTCTGTTAAAACCGGACTGTGGTAGCCTGACTGTTTTTTTGCCTTTGATTTATGTAACTTTGCCGAATGGCCGCAGTGGAAACCATCAGGCAGTATTACGAACGCACGAAACGGCTATTACCGCCCGATTTGGCGGATATGGACGTACCCGTGGCGCACTTCAATGTGCTGCGCCGCGGCAATTGCTACGCCTCGCTCCAGTTCGTGCGCCGTGATTACTACAAAATATGCCTCTGCCGGGGCCGTGCCGAGCTTTTTACGGAAGCGGGGGCGGTGACAATCAACCGCCCGGCGATTTTCTTTTCAGACACCGAAATACGCTACGGCTGGCAGAACCGCTCAGCGGAGCAGGCGGGCTATGTATGTCTCTTCAATGAGCCATTTGCCACACCCGATCTCAGGCACGCTTTCCGCAGGTTTACGGGATTGTTTAACCGTGCCGGCCATCCGTTCCTTTTCCTGGACGAAGAATCATACACGCACTTCGCCGGATACTTTGAATCGCTGATATCCGAATACCGGGATGATTTTGTGTACCGGGAAGAAGTAATCCGCAACATCCTCAAGCTGATAATCTATACGGCCATCAAAATGATGCGCACTTCGGGCGGCACGGCCGCAGAAGCCGATGCCAAAGATGTCGTTGTAACCCGCTTTCTCAATCTGCTCGATGGGCAGTTTCCGCTCGACTCGCCCACCGAAATGCTCGGCTTACGGTCGCCTGCGGATTTTGCCAAGGCCCTGCACATCCACGTAAACCACCTCAACCACTGCGTGAAAGAATCATTGGGGAAAACCACCAGTGAGCTCATCCACGGGCGGGTGCTGAAGGAAGCAACCGACCTGCTGCGCCAAAGCGACTGGCCGGTGGCAGCCATCGGTTATTGCCTGGGCTTTGCCTATCCACAGCACTTCAATGCATTTTTCCGCAAACATACCGGCGCAAGTCCCAAAGCGTATCGTAACCGGGTAACCGATCTTTGATTTTCGTTATACGGCATTTGATTTGTTTATTTTTCAGCCTTGCCCGGTTGCTTACTTTTGCGCCTTGGAGGAGCCGAATGAAACGATACCAACACCGATACGAAAAACTGGCCACACTGTCTACCTTTTTGCTCATCCCGCTCTCCGGCTTGGTCACGGATGTATACCTGCCTTCGTTTCCGGAGATGCAGCGGGTACTTCAGACCGACGTCGCAGGTATCCAGCTTACGCTATCCTGTTTCCTGATAAGCTACGGCCTGACCATGCTCGTAGCCGGCAGCATAGTAGATACCTGGGGGCGTTACCGCATGGTACTGGCCTCACTGTTGCTTTTTGCGCTCAGCAATTTCGCGATCGCCACGGTACACGAAGTAGGTTTTGTATATACCATGCGTATCCTTCAGGGAACGGTAACAGCCTTAATCGTGGTGAGCAAACGGGCATTCCTGGCCGATATATTCACGGGCAGTAAGTTGAAACGCTATACCAGCATGCTCACGGTTATCTGGGCGCTCGCTCCCATTACTGCTCCTTTTATCGGCGGCTACCTGCAGGTTTGGTTCGGTTGGACGGCCAATTTCTATTTTCTGGGCACCTATGCGCTGCTGGCATTCTTTATGGAGCTACGTTTCGGCGGCGAAGCTATGATGCGGTTTCCGGCATTCCGTCTCAAAGGACAACTGGCCATCTACCGTCGCATCCTCCATACCGCCGATTTCACGTACGGGTTACTCACACTGGGCATCAGCTATAGCATGGTGATGATCTTCGGCATGTCTGCCCCCTTCATCGTCGAGCATGAACTGGGCCTTTCACCGATCGTAACGGGCTACTGTGCACTCGTCTCCGGCCTGGGCCTCCTCTGCGGCGGTTCCATCGGCCGGGCGCTCACCGACGCACCGCTGATGACCAAGCTGCGCTATGCCAATGCCGCCGAGTGGGTGGTAGCCTTAGCCATGCTGATCAGCAGCCGCTGGATGGCCAACATCTATTCGCTGATGGGCTTTGTATTTGCCCTCCACATGGCCTCGGGGTTCGTATATAACGTTTACTTTACACACTGCCTCACGCGATTTCCCCGGAATGCGGGTGTGGCCGGTGGCCTCACAAGCGGCGGTTCCTACCTGGTCACCTCGCTCGTCAGCTATGCCATCGTGTCCATACTCCCTGCGGCCAACCAGTGGCAGCTCGCAGTGAATTACCTCATCCTATCCCTGATCACTACAGGCTTATTGATCGCGGCCTCAATCAAAGTAGGCCGTTCACAAAATCCTAAAAAGGCCGTCTATCGATAAAAGATGACGGCCTTTTGCAACAAATAGGTTTTCTGCCGGCAATTTACTCAACCGCCCTGAACACCCAAAAATAGGCGGCTCCCCAGGCACCGGTGCCCGGCGGTGCATAGCTCAGCACCATCCGGTTGTCGTCCAGCATCAGGATGTCGTACTCGTAAACCGGAATACTTCCTTCATCGGGCGATTTGCCACACAATACCGTGACTCCCTTCGTGGTAAGTTTGCCCACCGCCCAGGTATCGCCATTTTCCAGGGGTGTTTTCTTCGACATATCAAACGAAAATGAGCCCGTTGTCGTCTCTCCTCCCGCTTTCACCTTGGAGAGCTTGGCGCCCCGCAGGGAGAAAACCAGTTTGGCACCTTCACCCTCACCGGGTGCCTGATCTTCGATGGCTGCCACATCCAGCATCCACCACTCCGGTTTAAAGCTGCCGAGGTATCCCCCGTTGCCCCATACGGCGGGTTGCGAGTCGTCCCACACCCATTCCTTCTCGCTGCCTCCGGTTAGGTATCCCCATTCGGGAGGAACGGGAAAGGTCAGTTCTTCGACATTCACCGTAAGAGTCTTGGTTATTTCCGTGCCGTCGGGATTAAGCCCGGTGAATAGGATCTCGTTTTCGCCCTCGGTCACCAACAATGCCGTGTCGGTCTTTTTCTGGGACGTACCGACCCCGAAATCCCATGAAGAGAGTACGGGGCTCCTATTGTCCAGTATCACTTTGTTCGATTGTTTGCCATCCACCACCAATAACGTGGCGGAGATATCCAGCTGCTCGGCGGTAATGGCACCGCCGATATCCATACGATCTTCAATGGGCTCACAGCCCGAAAAAAGGAGCGCCAGCGAGGCTGCACACAGGCAGCAATAATTGATAAGCTTTTTCATCTTGCTTCTTTTTTGATTTACTACCATCCCGGAAATTCGTCTGCCGGTGTTCCCCAGCCTGCATTCTGCGTAAGTACCCCATCGGAAAGCGCGATCTCGTTCTGCGGGATTGCCCAGAAACCACCCGTAGCCTCGTAGCGTGCGCGGTACCCGCCGCCGAATCCGCGCATCTGGGTATCCACACCTTTGTTCTTGATGGCGGCGCCTTCCTGCGCTGCAAGCGCGTCTGCGGCATCGTGCCAACGCATCAGGTCAAAATAGCGCAACCCTTCAAAGGCCAGTTCCCAGCGGCGTTCCCGTTTGAGGGCCTCCAGCGAATACGCCACGGGAGTCAAGCCAGCACGGCTCCGCACGAGGTTCATGCTCGTTGCATTTTCCGATAGTTCGGAATGCATCAGCAATACATCGGCAAAGCGGATCAGTACATGATCCTGCGTATGGGCCAGTTGGTAATCGGTAGGTGCCGCATCCTTCAGGATCGCATAGGAAGGGATGAGGGTTCCCTCGTCATAGGCCGTAACGGGGATGTATTTCTTCTGCCAGAAACCGGTTTCTTCCATCTGGGCATCCGCGCCGTAGATGTAGTCGTCCAAATCATTCTCTACGTCGATGATGGAACCCGTACGCCGGATATCGGTAGGCTCGGCCTGCCGCCATTCACTCCACAGCCTCGGATTGACCGGGCCAGCTCCCCACCCCTGCCCGAAGGGAAAGGTTCCGGCCTGCCCATTGTTTGACCGCAGTCCGAAATGCAGCACATACTGGTTTGAATAGCCCAGCTTATATTGATCGCCCCAATCCACCAAGGTACCGAATTTGACAGCGAAGACCGTCTCCTTATTTCCATCGCCAACCCATTTTAACTGGTTATCCGACACATAGTCGTAGTCCTTCGCGGTATATTCATTGGTATATGGCCACAGTTCACGGAAGTCTGATACCAGCCCATGTCCGCTATTGCCGATGCAATCTTCCAGCCAGCTGATCACCTGTGCTTTGGTAATTTCACCGCCCTCGGCAACCGGCAACGAAGATTGGCTGTAATACCCGGTATAAAACAGGAATACCCGCGCAGCAAGTGCCTGGGCAGCCCACTTGGTGGCATGTCCCGAAACGGTGTTGGTATACGGCACGGCCGGCAGTAACGTGATAGCCTGCTGAAGGTCATAACCGATCTGTGCATAGGTTTCTGCCGCCGGAGCCTTTGGCAGGTTTTCGGCTTCGGGCACGGTAACCAGGGGTACCTCGCCAAACAACTGGGACAATTCGAAGTAAAACAGGGCACGCAGGAAATACGCCTCGCCCAGCAACTGGTTGCGCTGCGTTTCATTCGCCCATTCGGTTACGTTATCCATCGTGGCAATGGCCGTATTCGCCCGGAAAATACCCTGATACCGTGCTTTCCAAAAAGGCAGAAAGCGGTTGGGCTGGGTATTCATCAGGTGATCAAGGCCATGCATGTCGCGGTCGTTTTCGCCCCCGCCGCCGAAACGGTCGTCCGAGGCCAGCTCGGCCATGTAAAAATGGGTATGCGCCGCATCGGCAATCGCATTGGCGAAAGTGGAATAGATACCGGTAATCATTTGCTCGGCATCCGTGGCATTGAGCGGGAAGTTGCCCGTATTCTTTTTATCGTAGCTTTCCACATCCAGGAAGTTTTCACAGCCTGCTAATGCCACGGTGCTTACGAATAGTAAGATAAGTCGTTTCATGTCTGTTGTATTAGAAGTTTACATTGAGCCCGATGATGAAATTGCGCGGAGCGGGGTAGAAACCCAGGTCGATACCCGATGCCCAGCTTTGTTCATCGCCATATCCGATTTCAGGATCCATCCCCGAATAGCCGGTAAACGTATAGAGGTTCTGCGCAGACAGGTACAGCCTGGCCTGGCCCAATGGCAACCTCGGGAAAGCCGATTTAAGGTTGTAGCCCAGCGTTATGTTCTGTATTTTAACGAAATCGGCATCTTCGATGTAGATATCGGAGATGTTTTGGTAGTTCGTATGGCTGCCGTTCGTAAGGCGCGGATAACGGTTCGAAGTGCCCTCGCCATGCCAGCGCTGGAAGACTTCGGTGGTATAATTCTGCAACGGACTGTCGGCAAACGAACGGTACGACTTGGCAATCTGCTGGCCGAACGCACCGAAGGCCGTGATGCCCAGGTCAATTCCTTTGTAACCGAAAGATAGGTTTAACCCAGCGGTAAAATCAGGGTGCGGGTTGCCGATCTGCACCTTATCGGCATTGGTAATGGCACCATCGCCATTGGTGTCCACAAAGATGACATCGCCGGGCTGTGCGGTTTCCAGCACGCCAAGGCCCTGTGCCCGATAATCCGCAATCTGTTCGGCATTTTGGAAAATCCCAGCCGTTTTGTATCCGTAGAAATAGCCCAGGGGGTAACCCACCTGTGCCCGATACATGGGTAAAGTACCTTGGCTCAATACATTGGCCTGCCCTTCAATGAGCTTTTCGGCATTGGCGATTTTTACCACACGGTTGCGGTTGTACGCACCGTTGAGGCCGATGCTATAGGTAAAGTCATTGACCGTTTCATTCCAGTTCAGCCCGAGTTCCACGCCTCGGTTTTCCACGTCGCCGCCGTTGATGAAGGGAGCCTCGGTACCGTAAATGGCCAAAACGGGCGCTTGGAGTAACCAATTGATGGTAGACTTGTTGTACCAGTCAAACACCACACCCAGCCGGTCATTCGCAAAGCGCGCATCAAAGCCGATGTTCAGCTGCTCGGAAGTCTCCCAAGAGACGACTTCATTCGGCAAGATATCCGGATAGGCACCGCTGAGCAGGGTGTTTTTATCGTTGCCGAAGTAATACCCGTTTTTATTGTCAATCGCAATGGTGGCCAGGTACTGGAAGGGAGGGATGTTTGCATTCCCGTTCTGCCCCCAGCTGGCACGGAGTTTCAGGTAGTTGAGCCAAGAGCCGGTGCCCTCCATAAAGGACTCATTGGTAACGTTCCAGCCCGCTGCCACCGAAGGAAAGTATCCCCAGCGGTGCGAACGGCTAAAGTTGGATGAACCATCTGCCCGCATAACCACGGAGGCCATGTACGTTTCCTTATAGTTATAATTAAGCCGGCCGAAGAACGCGGCAAAATTGCTTTCTCCCCAATGCGCACCACCGATGGCGGGTGTATAACCCGGATAGGCTACCCAGTTGCCCACATAGGCGCGCTTCCAACTGCCCGGAAAGGAGGAGTTGGCAGTGGTGACACTGAGGTCTTCACCGATGCCCCAACGCTCAATGGACTGTCCAAGCACTGCGTCCAGTGCGTGCGCATTCCCGAAGGTACGCTGGTATGCGATGGTATTCTCCAACAGCCAGCCGTATCCCACGGATTGGTTCTGCGAAATGTCGTCGATGTCATTGATGGAGGTGGTAGACAGGTGAAAGGTGGGTGTATACGAACGATACGACGAAGCATTCAGGCGATAGCCGAAATTGCTGCGGAGCCGGAGGCCTTTGATGGGTTGTATCTCTGCAAATGCATTGGCCATGACCGAGTGGTTTTTGCTCTGGTTCTGCCCCCTCCGGTATACCATGTCTGCCACAGGGTTAAACGTAGCGCCGTCAAATTTCCAGCCATCGGCCGTTTTACTGGCGTGATCGTAGTACCCACCGTCTGCATTATAAACGGGCAACAGCGGGTTTCCCACCATCATGTTGTGTACATCATTCCAATAGATGTTGCCGATGCCGATACCCGAATTGACACGGTACGTGTATGTGAGGTTCTCCCCGAACTTCAGGATGTCAAAATCGTCGTTCTTCAGGATGACATGCTCAGAGTTGATACGGACGGTATGCCGGTTGAGATGGGGCTGCACCGGTTTGCCGAATATCCCGTCCTGTGCAGCCATTGAATAACCCAGGGCGAATTTCGAGCGGTCTGTGCCTCCCGTGAGGTTAAACGCGTGGTTCTGCGTCAGCGCATTCGGATTGCGGATTTCCTCCAGCCAATTGGTCCCGTTCCACGTGCCGTCCTGGATCTGCTGGTACTGGTTGGGTATCAGACTGGCCCAGTCATACGGCACCTGCCCTTCGTTGAACATGCGCTCGTCCTGAATGGTCATGTATTCGGTTGCAGTAAGCAGGGAAGGCATCTTGTACACATTCTGCCAACCGATAAATGTATCGTAGTTGAGCGTGGTTTTGCCTGCTTTGCCCTGCTTGGTGGTGATGAGAATGACCCCATTGGCGGCGCGGGCTCCGTAGATGGCGGCCGAAGCGGCATCTTTCAGGATGTCGATGGACTCGATATCCGATGGATTGAGCGAATTGATGTCTCCCCCGATCACGTTGTCGATGACGTAGAGCGGCTGGGAATCATGAATGGTGCCGATGCCTCGGATATTGATCTTGAAGCCTTCACCCGGCATACCGGAAGACTGCGTGATCTGTACACCGGGCGACTGGCTTTGAAGGGCATTGGCCACGGTCGTTGTACTCAGTTTCTGGATGTCTTCCCCTTTTACCTGTACGCTCGCCCCGGTGGTGAGTTTCTTTTTCTGGGTACCGTATCCCACCACGACCAGTTCTTCGAGGGTGTTGATATCCTCCTCCAGTGCAATGGTCACCGTACTGCTGGTTACATGGACCTCCTGGGAAACGTAACCCACAGAGGTAATCACCAATAGGGTATTGGTGGAGGATACGTTGAGTTTAAAGGTGCCGTTCTCGTCGGTCATTGTGGAGGTTACGGTTCCTTTTTCGGTGACCGTGACACCCGCCAGCGGCGCACCGGTAACGTCGGTAACCTTGCCTGTGACCGTCGATTGTTGCAGGCTGAATACGCCACCTAAAGCCGTCCAAGGGCTTCCATGCGCCAGCACGGCGCCGGAAGACACCGAAAGGGGCACCACGAGGCAGCCTACTGTCAGCTGCCGCAACTTACGTGTGTAATGTTTGTAATCAATAGATCTCATGTTATATGGGTTATACTTGTTTTGGACAACGGATGAATCTGCATAACACCCCGCCCGTTCTGCCCGGTTGCCATCGTTGGCATCACCACAAACAAAGGGCGATGGCATGCAAGAACCATAAAAGAGAACCTCGGGTTTGTCATAAAACAGAAACAACTGTTACCGGTAAAACGAATTGGTTATCGGGGTCAAAAATATGCCGGATGGCTGGTTTTAAGGGGATGGATATGTTAATAAATGGGGGTATTTTGGTTAACCCACGGGGTTATTACCTCATTTGCGGTAGGCGGAAGGAACCACACCGTAAAGCTGTTTGAAATATTTGCTGAATTGTTTCGGGTTGCCGAACCCCACTTCATAGGCAATTTCGGCGACGGTAAGGCCCGATTGCTCCAGCAACTGACCGGCCCTGCGCAGCCGGATATTGCGGATGAATTCAGAGGGGGTATGCCCTGTGATCGTCAACATCCGCTTATACAACGCGACGCGGCTTACGTTCATGGCCCTTGCCAGTTCTTCCACCGAAAAATCCGATTGCCCCAAATGTTGTTCAACGGTATCCAACACTTTACGGAGAAACAGTTCGTCGGCAGAGGTCACCGGTTTTTCGGAGGGGAACACCTCCAGCTTTTTCTTATTGGCCTGCTCCAAAAATGCTTTCTGTTTAAGTACACTATCCAGCATGGAACGGGCTTCCTGCCGTTCCCGCTGCAAGGCAAAACGGGTTTTTTCGCGTATCCGTTCGATATGGCGAACGGTCAGGATTCCGGTAACCAGTACCAGTACATACGCCGCATATGCCCATCCGGTTTTCCATATCGGCGGCGATATGGAGAAAGTTGCCAGGGTGTAGGGTTTACTCCAGTTTTCGCCGTCTTCGGATACCATCACCTGAAACCGGTAGTCTCCGGGATCCAGGTTCGTAAACGTAGCCTTACGCGTACGCCGGTCCATCGCTACCCAATCGGCATCGAACCCCTCCAACTTATACCGGAAAGAAGCCCGGTCTTTATTGAGGAAATACAGCGAAGCGACCACAAACCCCAGGACATTCTGATCGTGGGTAAATTTCAGTCGTCCATGGTCCAGCCATTGCGAGGCCTCCATACTCCGGTTTAACAGCTGGAGGTCTGTCAGTACGGGCACAGCCAACGACGAAGGCGGCGACTGGATGCGTGCGGGATCGATGCTATTAAACCCTGACGGACCGCCGAAAAACAGTTCGCCCGTTGACAGCAGGCTGGCTGCGTCTTCATTGAATGCGTTGCCCTGTAAACCGTCGCGGCGGTCGTAATTCCAAAACCGCCACTGTCCGGGTGTACCCACGACCTCCCGCATTGCTGAAATTCCCCGTGCAGTGCTCACCCAAATCGTTCCTTCCTTGTCTTCAACCACGGCCATCACGGTATTGTCTGACAGCCCATCTTCCATGCGGAATACCCGGAATGTATCGTTGGTGGCATCGTAAAGATTGAGGCCGTCCCGCGTAGCCACCCAGATCCGATGGCGATGGTCTTCGATGATCCCATTCACATGGTCGTTGCTGAGTGCGCCCGCCTTGCCATCGCGGTACGAAAACAACTTGAACGATCCATCGGGCATCAGCAGCTCGATGCCGGATGCGGTACCAAACCACACCCGCCCGCTGTGGTCCTCCGTAATGGCCGATAGGTAGGCAGACCGCGTGAATCCCTGATTGCCAAATCCCAACCGGGTAAACCGGCCTGTCTTCCGGTCAAACGTGGCTAGCCCCGCCCGAAGCGTACCCACCCAAAACCGCCCCTGGCTGTCTTCGCAAATCTCCCACACGCTGTTGTCAGGAATGGACGCCGGATCAAGGGGGTCATGCATATACCGTACAAACCGCTTTCCATCGAAACGATTGAGCCCCCCATGGTACGTACCGACCCAAAGCACGTCATCGCGGTCCATATACAGGCTTACGATTACGTCACTGCCAATGCTATTGGGGTCATCGGGATTGTGCCGGTATGGTATAAACCGGTTAGCTTGCCGGTCAAAATAGATCAATCCTCCCCCATTGCTTCCGATCCATACATTTCCATGCCTGTCTTCCACAAATTGGTTGATATCGTCAAATGGCAATACCATCTCGCCCGTACCCCGTCGCCGCTGATACAGCGCGAACTGGACCTGACTGGGATGGTAATAGCTGATACCACGCTTGAACGTGCCTGCCCACATAATCCCTTCGCGGTCGCAATAAAGGGACATGATGCTGTTTTGGCTAACCGTACGGTCGTTGTATTCGTCGTGCAGCAGGTAAGAAACCCGCCTGCTCCGGGGATTGACCACGTTCAGCCCGCCGTGATCCGTAGCAATCCAGATGTTGCCATCCGGGTCCTCGGCCATCCCGAAAACAATCGGATTACTCAACTTCATGCCTGCGGACTCCGTAGTCAGGTGTACCGGAGGGGCTTGTTTCTCCAGCCACCAATAAACCCCTTTGGAAAAATTAAAGGCATATACCCAGGGATGTCCGTTTCGATCCATAAACAGCCGGAAATCCGCACCTTCCTCATAATCTACCCCATCATTCGGGAGTTGATAGGCGGCAGGTGCGTCGCTCTCCAATTGGCGTACGGTGCCCTTCTGGTCAACCGCCCACGCCCGGCCCGAACGATCCAATGCGATACCGGTAACGGGAACACCGGTTTCCGGCGCAGCATAGGAAGAGACGGTTCCGCGCTGTTCGTCATAGCAAGATACCAGCCCCCCGATCTGCAAAAACCAGCATTTGCCCTGGGTACTGCGGCGGATATCCAGCACTTCGGCAACCGGCAACCCCAACGATTGCAGCACACTGTCTCCGTTACGTATAAATTGCTCCCGGCTATCGTCGTAAATGTTAATGCCGAGCTTTGTCTTTACCCATAGCTGTTCCCCCGGCCCGGGAAACAACCCGAGTATGTCGTTATCGGCAATGCTCCGGGCCTGGCTGGCGGCATGCCGGAATACCTTTATCTCGTGCCCGTCGTACCGGTTAAGGCCCGCAGGTGTACCAAACCAAAGGAAACCGCGCTTGTCTTTTACAATGGCCGTGACGTGATTGTGGGATAATCCGTCTTCTACGCTCAACTGCTGGAATTGAATGGTCTGCGCAGCACCGCAGAAGGGCGACAGCCACCATCCAACAACCAACCCGCAAAAGAGTACACGCAACATAGGCTTACGAACTGAGCCAAATTTACAAATTATTAGCCTAATTTTAAGCCAGCATGTCGCATTCCCCCCGTCATATTGTCCCTTTTGCCTATTTAAGCAGATACTTATCCGCGCTATGTTTGTGGAATACAAAATAAATTCACCTTTAAAAAAACAAATGTCATGGAAAAGCGCATTTCAAGTCAGAAAATCACCCCAAACCTGTGGTTCGACAACCAGGCCGAAGAAGCCGTCCAGTTTTATACCTCCGTTTTCAAAAATTCCAAAATCGGCCGGGTTAGCCGGTATACGAAGGATGGGTATGAACATCACCAAAAGCCGGAAGGTTCGGTGATGACCATCGAATTTGTGCTAGAAGGACAGAAATTTGTTGCCCTGAACGGTGGACCGTTGTTTACATTCAATGAGGCGATCTCATTTGTCATCAATTGCGAAACCCAGGAAGAAATAGATCATTACTGGGGAAGGCTTACCGAAGGGGGTGATGAACGTGCCCAGGTGTGCGGCTGGCTGAAAGATAAATTCGGGGTATCGTGGCAGGTAGTTCCCACCGCATTGAATGAGATGATACTGGACCCCGACCCGGGAAAGGTAAGCCGGGTATTGCAATGCATGTTTAGCATGAAGAAGCTCGACATTGCTCCCCTGAAAGCCGCTTACGAAGCCTAGCAAAATCAAATCGGAATCAAGGAACCTGCAAACGCATTGGAAATTTTTTATTTCCTTTGCATAAAACCCAATCACCAAATTGGTTTTTATGCACCATATGAAGTTCAACATGAAAAAAATTAGCACTAAATTTTCAATGCTATTAGCAAGTTCCGTAGCCATGGCTACCGCTTATTCCTGCCATTCGCCTGAGAACAGCACAAGTAATGCCGATGCGTCACCGACGCAGGTAAAAATCGATGAGTTTGCCGATCTGGAAATCCTGCGGTACGACGTGCCGGGGTTTGAACAGCTGAGTCTCCAACAGAAAAAACTGGCCTATTACCTGTACCGGGCGGCGCTATCCGGCAGGGACATTATTTACGACCAGCGGGGAAAAAATAACCTGACAATACGAAAAACGCTGGAAGCTATTTTTAACCATCCGAAAACGGAGAAAAGCGGAAACGAGTGGACCAAGCTGAAAGAATACGCCGGGCGCTTCTGGTTCAGCAACGGTGCCCATCACCATTATTCAAACGATAAGTTTGTGCCCGAGTGCAGTCAAGATTACTTTGCTGACCGGGTAAGGGACTGTGATCCCGCCAGCTTACCGCTACAGGATGGCGAAGATGTCGAAGCTTTCATCGCCCGGATTACTCCGGTGATCTTCGACCCGAAGCTGGACCCGAAAATGGTTAACCTTACCGAAGGGATTGACCACGTAGCACTGTCGTCCAACAACTTCTATGAAGGGGTGACCCAAAAGGAAGTTGAAGATTTTTATGCCGGGTTTCCACATACGGGGCAAGATCCCGAATGGGGCCTTAACAGCAAAGTGGTGAAAGAAAACGGCCAACTGACCGAAAAAGTGTGGAAGTCGGGCGGCATGTATGGCAGCGCCATCGACCAGATGATCTCGTGGCTGGAAAAGGCCATTCCGCTGGCCGAAAATCCGCAGCAGAAACAGGCGCTCACCCTCCTGGCGGAGTATTATAAAACCGGCGACCTGAAAATCTGGGATGAATACAACAAGGCATGGGTGCAGGACACGGCCGGTACCATCGATTTTGCCAACGGCTTTATCGAAGTATACAACGATGCCATGGGCATTAAGGGAAGCTACGAGGCCGTACTGTCGCTGAAAGATTTTGAAAGCACCAAACGGATCAAAGCCATTGCCGATGAGGCACAATGGTTTGAAGACAATTCGCCCCTGATGCCGGAGCACAAGAAAAAACAGGTGAAGGGCATCAGTGCAAAAGCCATTACCGTCATTGCGGAAGCGGGTGATGCGGCGCCCAGTACCCCGATCGGCATTAACCTGCCCAACTCAGATTGGCTGCGCAAAGATTACGGCTCCAAATCGGTGTCGCTGAGCAACATCGTACACGCCTACAACGAAAGCAGCGCCAACAGTGGCTTCCTGGAAGAGTTTGTGGGCGATACCGCCAAGCTGCGCCGCATGAAAGAATACGGCAACTTGGCCAGCGACCTGCACACGGATATGCACGAATGCATCGGCCATGCCTCCGGACAGATCAACCCGGGTGTAGGTACAACCGACAAGACCCTGAAAAGCTACGCTTCCTGCCTCGAAGAGGCTCGTGCCGACCTGGTAGCGCTCTATTACATCCTGGATCCCAAACTGGTGGAAATCGGTGTGATGCCTTCGTTGGAAGTTGGCAAGGCTGAATACGACAGTTATTTGATGAATGGTCTGATGACCCAGTTAACCCGCATCAAACCCGGCGACCAGATCGAGGAGGCGCACATGCGCAACCGGGCGCTGAACGCCTATTGGGTGTATGAAAAAGGCAAAGCAGACCAGGTCGTTTCTTTTGAGAAAAAAGACGGCAAGACCTATGTGCAGATTAACGATTACGAGAAGCTGCGCACCTTGTTTGGTGACCTGCTGCGCGAAATCCAACGCATCAAATCAGAAGGAGACTACGAAGCCGGCAAAAACCTCGTGGAAACATACGGCGTGAAGGTAGATCCGGAGCTGCACAACGAGGTGCTGGAACGTTATGCGAAGCTGAAACTGAGACCTTACAAAGGGTTTGTCCAACCCAAGCTTACGGCTGTGGAAGAAAATGGGGAAATAACCGATGTGAAATTGGAATACACCAATGACTTTTACGGACAGATGCTGGAGTATGGAAAAGAATATTCTTTTTTGCCGGCAATCAATTAATGCATACGATGGCGCCGCTTAGTCGGCGCCAACCTTCTAATGCCCCCACCTATCGTTGTATTGTGGTTACGCGTCAAGATGCGTTGCACCATCGTTTGTGGATTTTTAGTAAAAAACAAGGTAAAAAGAAGCATATAGCAAGTATATAAATTGCTAATTTGATCGTCTTTTTATCGTCTTTTGGTCGTATTTTTATCGTCTTTTACACGATAAAAAAATGATTATTAATCGAATAATAGAGCTACAATTTACGTAATCATACGCACATTGTTACTTTATTATTACATTATTATTTAGAAAAAATGGACGAGACGGGTAATTGGCTATCTTGCCGCGTTACCGATTAGCTCGTTGGTACATGCATTTTTTTTTGTACTTTTAGCGCTCAATTTTATAAACACGGATGGACACAACGACGGCAGTGAACCTGCAAGATGCGGTATACGAAAAATATCAGGAACTTTTTGACCACGCGCCCCTGCTGGTGCGTTCACCGGGTCGGGTAAATCTCATCGGTGAACACACGGATTACAACAACGGGTTGGTACTGCCGGCAGCAATCGATAAAAACATTGTCCTGGCGATCGGCAAACGCGATGACCAATCCATCCATCTCTACTCCCTGGATCAGGATCAAGCGTATACCACGACGTTGGACCGGCTGGAGCGCTCGCCGCTTTTGTGGCCAGACTACATCCTCGGTGTAGCACAACAACTGGTGAAGCGCGGATACGCTTTACAGGGTTTTAACATCGTATTTGGCGGAGATATTCCCCAGGGAGCCGGACTTTCATCCTCCGCCGCCCTCGAATGCGCTACCGGATTTGCCCTTAGCGAACTGTTTGAGCTAGGGGTTTCCCAATTGGACCTGGCCCTCACCGCACAGGCGGCTGAAAATGATTTTGTAGGTGTTAAGTGTGGGTTAATGGATCAATTTGCCAGCGTTTTCGGACAGGAACAGCGGCTGATCAAATTGGACTGCTCGGATTTTTCCCACGAATACATCCCCTTCAACAACCCCGAGCTGCGCATTGTACTGTTTGACACACAGGTAAAGCATTCCCTGGCCTCCTCAGCATACAACGAGCGGCGCGAACAGTGTGAATATGGAGTGTCGCTTATCCAAAAACACCATCCGGAGGTAAAAAGCCTCCGGGATGCGACCCTGGAACAGGTAGACCGCTATGTAAAACCGGTAGATGAAGTGGTTTATAACCGGTGCCGCTATGTGGTATCGGAAATAACGCGCCTGCAGGACGGATGCGATGATTTGAAAAGGGATGATTTCGAATCGTTCGGGAAACGGATGTTCGAAACGCACGACGGATTACAGCATCTGTATGAGGTAAGCTGCGAAGAGCTGGATATCCTGGTAGATCTGGTACGTGATAACGATGCCGTGCTGGGGGCACGTATGATGGGGGGCGGCTTCGGCGGCTGCACCATCAATCTGGTCAAGGCGGCCGAGGTAGATCGTGTCGTGAAAGAGGTAACCCACGCGTATACAGAAAAGACCCACAAAGGAACACAAGCTTACATTGCCCGTATTTCGGCTGGCACAGCCCGCATTAACAGCTAACACACAATCTGACACCGATGACGCACTACCGATTGCCAAACGCACGTGATTTTGAGCACCAACTTGCAGGTAAGTCCACGCATTTGATCACACTGGAAAACAACAGGGGGGTAACCGTTGCGCTAGCTGACTTCGGTGCGCGTATCGTAAGTATCCTTGTACCGGATAAGCTGGGCAATCCCACGGATGTGGTACTGGGCTTTAATTCCATCCAGGAATACCTTGCCGCGGATGAAGTTTACCACGGTGTAACGGCGGGGCGATTTGCCAACCGCATTGCCAATGGACGCTTCACCCTTGAAGGGGAAACGTTTTACATAACCCCCAATAACGGACCGAATGCGCTCCATGGAGGTGCCAACGGTTTTCACAACCGGGTATGGGACCGGCGTGTCGTGTACAAGGAAAAGGCCGACTTCTATTACGTATCCGCCGATGGCGAAGAAGGATTCCCGGGCAAATTGTCTGTAATGGTTAAATACCGCCTCACAGATAACAATGAACTGGTCATTACCTACCGTGCCGAAACCGACAAACCTACGGTGATTAACCTGACCAATCATGCTTTTTTCAACCTGCACGGAGAAGGTAACGGAAATGTACTGGATCATCTGCTACAGATCCAGGCGGATGCTTACCTGCCCGTGGATGCCCGTCAGATCCCGACGGGCGTACCCGAACGGGTAGAAAATACCCCCTTCGATTTCCGGAAATTCAAACCCATCGGTCAGGACATTAATGTCCCTGATGACCAGTTGGCCAAGGGCAATGGGTATGATCACAATTATGTACTTAACCGGGATGTAACTACAGCTCAGCTACCGGCCGCTACCGCCATCTCTCCCCTCACCGGTATCCGTATGGATGTACTGACCACCGAACCCGGATTGCAACTGTATACCGGCAACTTCCTGAGTGGTAAAGACAAAGGAAAACAAGGGGTCTCCTATGAAAAACACGGCGCTTTCTGTCTCGAAACACAACATTTTCCCGATTCGCCCAATCAACCGGATTTTCCCAGCACATTGCTTTCGCCGGGACAGGTATTTCAATCGGAAACCGTATACCGCTTTTCGATTGTTAAGTAAAAAAGTCGCTGGATGCGTGCCGTACTGCTGATCGGAATTTGAATCTTCGAAAGAAAGGGTTAATTTTAACAACCTTTGAAATCATGATACTGATTGTAGACGACAAGATTGAGAACATAACGGCCCTGACAAAAATCCTGATTTCGCAAAATTTCGATGTGGACTCAGCGTTGTCGGGAGAGGAAGCCCTAAAAAAAGTGCTCAAAAACGAGTATCAGCTTGTCATACTGGATGTGCAGATGCCGGGCATGGATGGATTCGAAGTAGCCGAAGCGATTTCGGGAATCCGCAAAACCAGTGAACTGCCTATTATTTTTCTTTCAGCGGTGAATGTCAGCAAGGCATTCATCACCAAAGGATACACATCCGGGGGCCATGACTACCTGGTAAAACCGGTAGACCCTGACATTCTCGTACTCAAAATACGTACCTTCATCAAACTCCAGGAACAGACCAAAGAACTTGCTCGCATCCAGCAGGACCTGCGTAACGAAATCGATCAGCGCAAACATGCGGAAGAAAAGAAGGATGAGCTGATGGGTATGGTGAGCCACGAAGTAAAAACGCCGTTGACCTCTGTAAAGGCTTACATCCAGCTCGCAGGGGTAGCGGTACACAGCAACCGGATGGAAAATGCCCTCCAGTTTATCAATAAAGCGGATAGCCAGATAGATAAACTCAACCAAATGATGACCGCTTTGCTGGATATGGCAAAAATGGAAGCGGGAATGCTGGATTTCAACGTCGGGGAGTTTAATCTCAACCAGTTGGTAGACGGTGCACTGGATATTTTTATACAAAGCAATCCGGAAAGGCAGGTGGTGCGGACCGGAGATGCAGACATCGTCCTGCGCGGAGACCTGCTCCGGCTGGAACAGGTGATTCTCAATTACCTCTCCAATGCCGCAAAGTATTCACCCGAAACGGAAACCATCGGTGTTGCCATTCAGAAGCGAGCGGATAACGACGTGGAGATCTGTGTAACGGACAAAGGGATCGGCATTGCCGAAGAAGACCAGGGCAATCTCTTTAAAAAGTTCTACCGAACCGAGCAATCCATTGCCGAATACCGTGGGATGGGAATGGGACTTTACCTGTGTGCGGAAATCGTCAAATTCCATGGCGGGACGTACGGCGTGAAAAGTAATCCCGGGGGAGGGTCTACCTTTTATTTTACGTTGCCCGTTGACCTGAATGAACCGATTGTTAACCCCCCAATTGCATGAAAAGCAACACAAACAGAAACCTGAAAATCGGCTTCGGCTTATCGATTCTCTTGTTGATCTTCAGCTCACTGATTGCCTACCTCTGCATCGACAGGCTGCTGGAAAATTCGGCATTGGTGCGCCAAACCAACCAGATAACCCGTACGCTTGAACAAGTGGTAGCAAGCATCCAAGAAGCGGAGACCTCCGAACGGGGCTACCTGATTACGGACAACGTCCTGTATCTCGACCCCTATTCCGCCGCCTGCCAACGCGCGCACCAGTTATTGGATGAAGTGATCCTCCAAACGAAGGACAATCCGGTACAGCTGGAAGCGGGGCGGAAACTGAAGGAGACCTTAAGCCTGCGCATCGAGCGTATGAATGCGATGATCGATGCCAAGGAAAAAACCGGCACCATCAACGAAAAAGACATGGAAGTTGGCCGGGCCTATATGGAAGATATCCGTACACTGTCCAACCAGATGATTACCGAGGCCACCGGTCAGTTGCAGATACAAACGGAAATACGCGACCGGTTTGCCCGGTATACGCCTGGCGTCATCGTATTGGCGGCGATGCTGGCCATCCTGATTGCAGTGGTATTTTACATACGGATTGTACGGGACATGGCCGAACGCAGTGCGCTGCACACCGCCCTGGAAGAACAGGACCTGCAAATGAAGCAACGGCTTTCCATCATACGGGAAATTGCCTCCCAGATCTCAGCCGGTGATTATTCGGTGCGGATCAACGACGACGAGAAGGATATGCTGGGGAGCCTGGCAGGCTCGCTTAACCGGATGGCGGAGTCGCTCGCCCTGTCTTTCGAGCGTCTTGCAAACAACGAATGGCTGCAAAGCGGTGTGGGGGATCTGAATGAGAAAATGGTGGGCGAAAAACAGGTAGAGACCCTCTGTGAAGACATCATTACCTTCCTTGCCGAATACACGGGCTGCCATACAGGCGCGGTTTACCTGCTGAACGAGCATCACCTCGTTTTGCAAAGCGGATATGCGTTGCAGGCCGATAAGGTAACCCGTATTGCTTCCGGACAGGGTATTGTGGGCCAATCGTTACGGGATAAAAAGGCGATCGTACTAACGGATATTGATGAACATTCGGTCATCATCTCGCATGCGAGTGGCGGCATCAAACCCGCAGGTGTAATCGCCTTTCCGATTTTCCACGAACGCGAGGCAATCGGCGTCATTGAGCTGGCAGCATTACAGCCCTTCTCCAAGCAGTCGCTTTCCTTTTACAACCTGGCAGCACCCAACATCGGTACCGCCATTTATGGAGCCCAAAGCCGTAAAAAATTGCAGGAACTGCTCGAAGAGACCCAATCCCAGGCGGAAGAGCTGCAAGCCCAGCACGACGAGCTGGAAAACCTGAATTCTGAGCTGGAAGCTCATACCCAAAAGCTCCAGGCATCTGAGGAGGAACTCAAGGTACAGCAGGAAGAGCTCCAGCAGAATAACCTGGATCTGGAGGAGCGGAACCGGGTAATCCGTGAACGCAACGCGGAAATCCTAACTAAAGCCAAGGAATTGGAACTAAGCTCGCAATACAAGACCGAGTTTATGGCCAACATGTCGCATGAACTGCGGACTCCGCTGAATTCAATCCTGCTGCTTTCACGTTACCTGACCGAAAACAGTGAACAGAATCTAACGGAAGATCAAATGGAATCTGCCCGTGTTATCCACAACTCGGGCAATGGCCTGCTGCAGCTCATCGATGAACTGCTCGACCTTTCTAAGATCGAAGCGGGCAAAATGGACGTTGAATATACCGCAGTAAGCCTGGCCGACGTACTTAACAACTTGGAGAGTACCTTCCTGCCGGTGGCCAACGACAAGAAACTCGACCTGCAGATCACACACTCCCTTCCGGATGGGTTCCTGCTAGATACCGACCGGATGAAGCTGGAACAGATCCTGAAAAACCTGCTTTCCAATGGACTGAAATTCACCTCCAAGGGGCACGTTAAGCTGTCTGTTGCAAAAAGCACCCAAGACCCTGAATTGTTGGAATTTAGCGTTGAAGATACCGGTCCGGGTATTCCCGAAGAGAAGCGCTCACTCATCTTTGAGGCATTCACACAGGGTGATGGCTCCACCAAGCGGAAATACGGGGGTACCGGCCTGGGGCTTTCGATCAGCCGGCAATTGGCCCGCCTGCTGGGTGGTGAAATTTACGTGACCAGTAAACCGGGCCAAGGTAGCACCTTTACCTGTACCGTACCAATGTCCAAACCCCAACCCAAAGAACAGGATGCCGCCGAGCAGCCGCTTCCTTCTCCTTCGCCTTACCTGGTGCCCGTGGTACCCGATCCTGTGCCCGATGACCGGGACAGCCTGACCCCGGAAGACCACTTGATCCTCATCGTGGAAGATGATACCGTTTTTGCACGCGAATTACTGCGGTTTACCCATAGCCAACACTATAAAGGAGTAATCGCGGTACGGGGTGACGAGGCCCTGGACCTGGCCATCCGGTATGCGCCAAGGGCGATCCTGCTAGACATCAAATTGCCGGTTAAAGATGGCTGGCAGGTCATGGACGAACTGAAAGCAAACCCGCAGACCCGGCACATACCGGTGCACGTCATGTCGTCGCTGGAAGCAAAGAAAGAAAGCCGCGCACATGGGGCCGTGGATTTCTTCAGCAAGCCGATTGCGATCACGCACATGCGCGAAATGTTTAAAAAACTGGAGGCGATCTGGGCGGACGGTCCCAAAAAAGTGCTCATCGTTGAAGAAAACACCAAACATGCCGAAGCGTTGGCTTACTTCCTGCAATCGTTTCAGATCTCTTCGAGCATAAAACACACGGTGGATGAAAGCGTAGCGAGCTTGTTGGGCAACGAAGCCGAATGTGTGATTCTGGACATGGGCATACCCGCCAAAAATCCGTATGACCTGCTGGAAACGGTCAAACAAAATCCGGGGCTGGAAGACGTGCCCATCATTGTATTTACCGGCAGGAACCCTTCTCCAGCCGAGGAAATGCATATCAAGCAATATGCGGATTCCATTGTGGTTAAAACCGCCTATTCTTACCAACGGATTATTGATGAGGTGGCAATCTTCTTACACCTGGTGGAAACACAGCAGGATAACCTCACAAAAACGGGTCAGTTGCAGCTTTCCGCACAGGATGTGCTGCGTGGCAAAACGGTGCTGATTGCCGATGACGATATCCGCAACATCTTCTCACTGACCAAAACATTGGAAAACCTGGGGATGCAGGTAATATCGGCTACTGACGGCCGGGAAGCGCTGGAAAAACTGGAGGAACACCCCGAAACCAACGCCGTGATCATGGATATGATGATGCCGCATTTGGATGGCTATGAAAGCACTGCCAAAATCCGGAACCACAGCCGTTTCAATCGTTTACCGATTATTGCCGTGACGGCAAAAGCCATGATGGGCGACCGCGAAAAATGCATTGCTGCCGGAGCTTCCGACTACATTTCCAAACCCGCGGACATAGACCAATTGATTTCGTTGCTGCGCGTGTGGCTATACGATGAACATGCGTAGCCCGCTTGCTACGCGACCAGCGCCTGCAACGCTTCGTTTACCCGGTCAAAGCCATAGGTGGCTACCACCCGGTCAAACGCTTGGCGGATTTCGGCATTGCAGAGGTTTCCGATACTCCCTTCATGCGTATGGTTTACTTCTTTTTGGGGTTTGAATGTACCGGCTTCAATGGCCAGGCCGATGTTGCGGTACGCCTCCCGGAACGGGACGCCGCGGAGCACTTCGTTGTTGACGACTTCCACACTGAAGAGGTAGTCGTACCTGGGATCATCGAGAATCCCCTCCTTAACCTGGATATTTTCAAGCATAAAAGCTGTGATCTCCAAGCACTCATTCAGCGAGCCGAATGCGGGGAACAGGTTTTCTTTGAGAAGCTGCAGATCCCGGTGGTATCCCGACGGCAAATTGGTGGTCATCAACGCAATTTCATTGGGCAAGGCCTGTATTTTGTTGCAGCGTGAGCGCACCAATTCGAAGACATCCGGATTTTTCTTATGCGGCATGATACTGGAGCCGGTGGTGAGGTGATCGGGAAAGGTGATAAAACCGAAGTTCTGATTCATGTACAAACATACGTCCATTGCTAACTTGGCAAGGGTGGCCGCGATGGCGCTCATGCCCTGCGCGAGGATACGTTCAGTTTTTCCACGACCCATCTGGGCATAAACAACGTTGTAGTTAAGGCTGTCAAAACCGAGCAGCTCCGTGGTCATCTGGCGGTTAAGCGGAAAAGAAGATCCATACCCTGCCGCAGAACCCAATGGATTTTTGTTACACACTTTCCACGCGGCCTGTAACAGCTCCAGATCATCCACCAGACTCTCCGCATAAGCACCGAACCAAAGGCCGAATGACGAGGGCATGGCGATCTGCAGGTGTGTATAGCCAGGCAGCAGCACGTGTTTGTAACGTTCGCTCAACGTGATCAACCGGTCGAACAATACTTCGGTATTTTTGACCAGCATTTCGATTTCGGCGCGGAAAAACAACTTGAGATCTACCAACACCTGGTCGTTGCGCGACCGGCCGCTGTGAATTTTCTTTCCTGCTTCGCCCACGCGTTTTGTCAACAACAGCTCGACCTGCGAATGCACATCTTCCACCCCCTCGTCAATGGTGAATTCGCCGGCTTTGACTTCGTGGTACAACTGCTTAAGCCCCTCCTGAACCCGCTTCAGGTCATCGCTATCCAGCAAGCCGATACTGTGCAACATGCGGGTATGCGCCAACGAGCCCAAAATATCTGCTGCGGCGAGCTGCAGGTCAAGCAACCGGTCATTGCCCACGGTAAACGATTCAACAAACTGATTTACATCGGTATTCTTTTGCCAGATTTTCATTCGAATAAATTGTTTTTTTAAAGGCAATGAAGCTTGCATAAATTATTTTTCACATCTTGCATGCTTTCAGCGGCGTTCAAGAGATCGCTTCGCTTAGTTCATATCCTTTGGTTATGGTAATTTATGCAGGTTTCATATGCGTTTCTTCGCTTTTCGCGTGAAATTTCTTCCCGTCGCCAAAAATACAAATAGCTTGCGGGATTTTGGCCCGTTGGCGTATATTTTAGCGTAATGCCTGTTTTACAGGCATTTTTCTTGCTAAAAGGTATAAAGCAGATCAATAGGTGAGTGTTTACTCACTTATTTTTAAAAAAACTTTTTGCGTTAATCATTTATATTCATACGTTTGTAGCCATGACAGGGGAAAATGGTTTGGTTCAAACACTTTTTAACTTGGTTTGAGAAGTAAGTGAATCATAAATTACTCGATATTGTAAACATAAATTGATGATAGACCGCCATGTCTCAAAACTGGGATAACACTCGCTAACCAGTTATAAACCTATTTGTTTATTTTTTTGCAAAAAACGGCAACAAGCATGGGAAAGCTTGATGCCGTTTTTGCTTTATACGGTTATCACGGTTAACTTTTCTGGGTGGCCAGCCTGCGCCTGATTTTGCTTAGAAACTCTGGAGTCATTCCCAGATAGGCAGCGATATAGTGCTGTGGAATGCGTAGTGCAATCTTGGGGTACTGTTTTATAAATTCGACATACCGCTCTTCGGCTGTTTGGGCCAAGGTACGAATAAGACGATGTTCCAGAGCAGACAGATGACGCTGGATCATTAACCGGAACACGCGCTCGAACTGCGGAACACGCTTCAGCAACTCTTCCTTGCGGGCGGGATTCAGCGTTAACAATTCGCTGTCTTCCATGGCTTCAATATACAGCAGACTGGGTTTGCGCTCGTGGAAACTGCCTATATCACTCACCCACCAATCTTCGATGGCGAACTGCAGGATCACCTCACTGCCGTTTTCATCAATGTAATAGCTGCGGATACAACCGCTGACAATATACGCCTCAAAATCACATACCTCTCCCTCCCGCAGCAACAACTGCTTTTTCCGGACAGACCTTGGCTTAAGCAGGCTATTGAATATAGCGATCTCTTCGGACGAAAAGCGGCCGCATCGATTTACATATTCATCAATAGCCGTAAAACCAACCATAATACTGCCAGATATTGGAAATTTACCTCCCATCAAACTTACTGTTTTTTTCATTTCAACTCCAAACACCGGAATGCAATTTCTTGTCATAGGTTAATGTGCCACGATGAGGGGCTGCCTACCTTTGTACCAAACAGGAGGAATACACATGGAAAATAAAATTTTGGGGATACACCACATTACAGCCATTGCAGGTGATGCCCAGCGGAACCATGATTTTTACACCCGCGTCTTAGGCCTACGGATGGTCAAAAAGACGGTAAACTTTGATGACCCCGAAACATACCACTTCTATTTTGGCGATGAAACGGGAACACCAGGCACGATTCTTACGTTCTTTCCCTGGGGCAACCGGGTACGTCGGGGGTGGCGTGGCACCCAACAGGTAACGGAAATCGGATACGCTGTGCCGGAAGGAAGCTTGGCGTTCTGGAAGGAACGGCTGGAAAAAAACCACGTCATCCTTAACAATGTGGCCTCAAAATTCGGAGAGGAATACCTCACTTTCCTGGATCCGGATGGGCTCAAACTGGAACTTACCGTACCCAAAGAGGCAGACACGCGCATACCCTGGGAAACCGCTGAAGTGAAAGCGGAACATGCTACGCGCGGATTTCACCACATTACGATTACGACTGTTAAAAAAGACGCCACGGCACGTGTGCTGACCGATATTTTTGGATACCGGCTATTACAACAGGAAGTCAACCGTTTCCGCTTCGTTACCGATGCGGTGAAACAGGCCGCGCTCGTCGACCTAGTAGAAGCACCGGGAGAATCCGTTGGATTTGTAGGCGGCGGATCGGTGCATCATGTGGCCTTCCGCGTAAAAGACGAGGCTACCCTCATGCTATTCCGCGAAAAAGTGCTTGCACAGGGACTGAACATTACGGAAAAAATAGACCGGAATTACTTCTATTCCCTGTATTTCCGCGAACCGGGCGGTGTGCTGTTTGAGATTGCCACAGATAACCCCGGCTTTACCGCCGACGAAGCCGTCGGTGATCTGGGCACGGGCCTGAAATTACCCTCACAATACGAGGGGTACCGGAAACGCATTGAAAGTGTGCTACCGCAATTGGATTAGTGATCATGTACACACACGAGAAACAAATTATACAAGCAGGCAAATTGGCTGCACACGCCAAAAAAGCAGTGGTGCTACTCCATGGGAGGGGTAGCACCGCACAAGGTATACTTTCCCTCCAGCGTCACCTGCAGCTGGAGGACGCCTTGCTACTGGCGCCCCAAGCGACCCATCATTCATGGTATCCCTATAGCTTCCTTGCTCCTAGGGCAGATAACCAGCCTGCATTGGATTCGGCACTGGCGTTGGTGGATGAGGCAGTAGCGGAAATCATCAAATTGGGTATTCAGCCGGCAAACCTTTATTTTCTGGGGTTTTCCCAAGGTGCATGCCTGACCCTGGAATATGTAGCCCGGCACGCCAAACGCTACGGCGGGGTTGTCGCTTTCACCGGTGGACTTATCGGCGAATCATTGGACAAAGCGAACTACCGGGGCGATTTCGCAGGTACACCCGTTTTGGTTACATCGGGCGATAACGATCCGCACGTACCCTTACACCGGATCGAGGAAAGTATAGCGATCCTACGGAGCCTCGGCGCAGCCGTCACCGCGGAAATCTACCCCGGGAAACCGCATAGCATCAGTGCGGACGAAACGCTGCTAGCAAACGAACTGCTGGTTAAATAACCGTCAGTCTTTCAGGTAAAAGCGCTTTTCCTGTACATCGCGTGAGTTGGTTCCTACGAAGACTATAAATTCACCGGTTTCTGCCACATGTTCCAAATCGGCATTGTAAAATTTGAGATCTTCTTCGGTGAGGTCAAAGGCCACCTGTTGTGACTGCCCGGGCGCGAGTTGAATTTTCTGAAATCCTTTGAGTTCTTTGACGGGCCGGGTTACCGATCCGACCAAATCGCGGATATACAACTGCACCACCTCCTCACCTGCATAACTGCCCGTATTGCTTACTTCTACACTTACCTGCAGGTTGCCGTTCCGCAGGAGCGTATCGGCACTCAATACCGGTTCACCATATGCAAATGTGGTATAGCTCAGTCCGTATCCGAAGGGATAAAGTGGATCATTGCTCACATCGAGGTAATTGGAGCGGAATTTCTGAAACCACTGGCCATCTGCTAAAGGCCGGCCGGTATTCTTATGGCTATAGTACAGCGGAACCTGCCCCACGTGCTGGGGAAAAGTGGCGGGCAGTTTTCCGGATGGATTTACATCTCCGAAGAGTACATCCGCTACGGCTTTACCGGTTTCGGTACCTCCGAACCATACGTTCAGGATAGCGGGCACGTGTTTGTCTTCCCAAGTGAGTGTAAGCGGACGGCCCGTAAAGAGGACAAGCACCACAGGTTTGCCCGTTTTCAGCAACTCCGCCAGCAAACGTTGCTGCACAGCAGGAATACCGATGTCGGTACGGCTGGAGCTTTCACCGCTCATCTCGGAGCTCTCACCCAGTGCTGCAACGATGACATCGGCCTGCCTGGCCACTTCCACTGCCTCGGCAAGGATTTCGGCTTCCGGCCGTTCGTCCCGCGGAATGGTACGGCCAAAGAGGGTGGCCCGTTCCTGATAGGCAGCATCGTCCAGCAGGTTGGACCCCAGGTGATGGATAAGCTTGACCTGATTTCCAAGTGCGGACTGCATCCCTTCTAGCAAGGAAGGCGTGCGTTCGAGATCGGCACTCACGCTCCACGTACCGGGCATGTTGCTGCCCGTATTGGCAAGGGGGCCGATGACCGCCACCGTGCCGTGCTTCTTCAATGGCAATAGTTGGTCCTCGTTTTTTAACAACACAAACGACTTGCCAGCCGCTTCACGGGCCTTGGCCAGGTGGGCGGGATTCCCGATTTCTTCCTTCGCCCGTTGCTCATCGCAATAGCGGAAGGGGTCGTCAAACAGACCCAATTTGTATTTAGCCTCCAGCACCAGGCGACAGGCACGGTCGATATCGGCCTCGCTTACCTTCCCTTCTTCGACTGATTTCTTCAAGGTCGTAAGAAAGCCTTCCCCTACCATGTCCATCTCCACGCCTGCTTTCAGCGACCGTGCCGACACTTCCTGCAGGTCGCCCAGACCATGATCGATCAACTCATTGACGGCGGTGTAGTCGGTCACGACAAAACCATCGAATCCCCACTGATTGCGAAGCACATCCGTCATCAGCCATTTGTTGGCGGTGGCGGGTACGCCATTGATGTCGTTGAAAGAAGTCATCACGCTACCGGCGCCTGCATCGATTGCCGCCTTATAAGGCGGCAGGTACTCGTTGTACATGCGGTGGAGGCTCATATCGGTAGCATTGTAGTCGCGGCCAGCCTCAGCCGCCCCATACAAGGCAAAATGCTTGACACATGCCATCAGCGTGTTGACTGCGGTAAGGTCATCTCCCTGGTACCCATGCACCATCGCCTCGGCAATGCGTGACCCTAAGTAGGTATCTTCGCCACTGCCCTCGGAAATACGGCCCCAACGGGCATCCCGCGAGATGTCAACCATCGGAGAAAACGTCCAGTTCAATCCATCGGCCGACGCCTCCGTGGCGGCAATGCGTGCCGTTTCCTGGATCAATCCCATGTCCCAGGAGGCGGCCAGCCCCAGGGGGATGGGAAAAATGGTTTTATACCCATGGATGACGTCCATGCCGAAGATGATCGGGATTTTCAGCCGCGAATGGTTGACCGCCAACTCCTGCGCCGCCCGGATCCGGGCTACGCTGGTCATGCTGAAGATCCCCCCGATGTTTCCCTGCTTGATCTTGGATTCGACATCGGTGCTTACTGCCGCTCCCGTAGTCGCATCACCTCCGGTAACCAAGTTCAGCTGACCGATTTTTTCGTCGAGCGTCATCTGCTGCATCAGCTCATTGATAAAATTATCCATATCGCGCTTGTGTTGCTGTCCTTTGACCGTGTGTATCGTCATCCCAACCATCAGGCAGGCAGCAAAAATCAGCCGTTCAATCTGTATGTGCATGTTTTCAAAATTTGACCTGTTAATACGTTCCGCGATAGCGGTGATCGTTGCGTCTCTGGTAAATCTTCTTCAGCGGTATATGCATGCCGTCCGTCGACTCCAGCCAGTCCCAAAGTTCTTTCTTCAGCTGCCCGGCAATCTCCTGTGATGCCGGATCGCGGATGAGGTTATTCATCTCATAGGGGTCGGTCTGTAAGTCATACAGTTCATTGGTATCCCAAATTCCCTGATTGAAAATATACTTATAGCGGTCGGTACGGATGGCAAAAATGGTAGGCGTCTGCGGGAATGCCCATTCCCAATAATATTCGTAGAAAACCTTATTGCGCCATCCTTCGATGGGTTTATTCCGCAACAACGGCAAAAAGGAATAGCCCTGCATCTGCGTGGGCTTTGCGATGCCGGCGAGGTCGAGGATGGTAGGGCCGATGTCTACATTCATCACCATCTGTTTAATCTGCGTATGAGGCCGGATGAACTTCGGCGACCACGCCAATAGCGGTACACGCATCGATGCTTCGTAGGCATTGCGCTTGTCGATCAATCCCTGTTCGCCGAATAAAAAGCCGTTATCGCCCATGTAAAAGACCAGCGTATTTTCAGCCAGCCCCTGCTGTTCGAGCCATTCGATCACAGCGCCGATACTTTCGTCTACGCTACGCAATGTTTCGCAGTACTGCCGGTAAAAGTCTTCAAATGCAATCTGCCCGTCGTACATATAATCCACTCCGTGCCAGCTGTAACGCTGCTTACGTACCCACTCCGGGATACCGTCGGGGTTCGCCGGCCCGTCATACGGTGTCTCAATACCCACGTGCCTACTGCTATCCGTAGCGGTGAGGTACATAGAGGGCGGGCAGATAACGGGCATGTCTTTATAGGTACCCCGATGCCGTTCTGCGGGATTGAACTCTGCGTGTACGCCCTTATGCGAAAGATAGAGAAAAAACGGTTGACCGTCATCCAGCGTGTTTAGCCAGTCGATGGCGTAGTCGGTCAGCAGATCCGTGGTATAACTTCCCTCCGGCTGCTTCACTTCTTGACCGTTGATATTAAAGGTAGGCGAATAATACACACCTTGGTCCCTGAAACTGACCCATTGGTCAAAACCAGGCTGCTTACTGCCATCCATATTACCCATGTGCCATTTGCCAAAAAACCCGGTCTTATATCCCTTTTGCTGCAGATACTGCGGGAAGAAAGTCAAACCCTCCGGCAACGGTGCATTGTTATCTACAATGGTATGCGTATGGGCATATTGCCCGGTGAGGATCGATGCCCGGCTAGGGGAGCAGAGGGCAGTGCTTACAAACGCATTTTGAAGATGGGCCCCTTCCCGGGCCATGCGATCCATATTGGGTGTCTCCAGACCCGGTACCTTATCCATGAATCCCATAAAATCATAGCGGTGGTCGTCACTCAAAATGAAAACCACATTGTAGGGTTTATCTGTGGACTGGCCGAATGATGCTGCACACCACCAACACAAACCAAAAAACAGACCGATCTTTCTCATTTCTTCCAAAATTAATTTACACGTTTTACTTCGCTTCGCACCGATACCCCATTCTCATTGACGGCTTCGATGCTAAAATAATAAGGCTTCTGGCTATCCATCGCTTTGTAATAATATTCATTGGCGCCATGCACCATGATGCAGTTATACAGCTTATCGGGCGCCAGGCCCGTGTAGATATTATAGGCATATGCGTCGTCCACGGGGCTCCATTTCAGCCAGGCACTGCGTTTATCCTTCTCCGTCCGCAGCACCATGAAGTCGTTCACAGGAGCCGGCTTGATTCCCGGCCCCTTGCCGAACACCCGCAGGCCACTGATGGCAAACTTGCCTGTGGGCATGTGGACATTTTCCAGCCTGATAAACCGGGCCTTTACCGGATTTTCCAGTTCGACGTACTCATGGGGAATATCCGTGCGGTTCCGGCTTTTGTCTTTAAGCACGCTCCATTTGCGGCCGTCTTCGGAATAGGAGAGCACATATTGGTGATAGATTCCTTCCATTTTTCCGAGAAAAGCGCTATCGGCGTCCTGATCGGCGTAGTTGATCTGTACGGCATGCACCGTACTTACCTTGCCCAGATCGCTCTGTATCCATTCACCACTATCGCCCGTGGCGGCGCTCCAATAGGTTTTCATGCTTTCATCAACCGCGTGGTTAGCCGGATAGGCAGCCCCCAGCGTAGAGGACACCTGCACAGGCTTGTTATAGTTGAGCAGCATCCAGCCGGTGAAGCGGCTTTCAAGGTGGTTAGCCGGGCCATTTGGCAGGTATTGCGGATAATCTCCGAATGCCGTATTGCAATACATTACCCCGTCGTTGTCAAACCCTGCTGGCCATATGCCCAGCCGTCTTTCGAAGTTATTCTTTACGCCCAGGACGATGGTGGAGACATGCCAGTAGTTGCCGTCGTTGTCCTGAAAGGTAGCACCGTGGCCGGCACCACGAGCAAAACCTCCGGGTTTATAGCTCAACGGGTCAGACTGCGTGGTAAATGGGCCCAACGGGCTGTCGCCCACGGCTACGCCATCGGCATAGCCACTGAATTCGGTGCCCGGCGCCGCATATTGCAGGTAGTACTTACCGTTATGCTGGGTCATGTGCGCCCCTTCGATAAAGGGGTCGAGGAAGGTATTGTCCATGTACTCACCGAATCGCTGCCAGCCGTAACGCCAATCTTCAAGGAAATACAGTTCCTTACGCGTTCCGATGGGCGCAAAAGTCTGACGGTTGAGTTCAATGCCGTACAGCGGATAGCGGTTGCTGCTGCCATTGTACATGTAAAAGCGGCCATTGTTATCCGTGAAAAAATCGGGGTCCCAACCACCTATCGAAAAAGAGTCTACCAACGGCTGCCACTGATTTTCCTTGGGATTCGTACTCATCCACAGCGTAAATTTGTCGGTATAAGTCGAGCCGAATACCAATAGGGTATCGCCAACGATGCCCACCGCCGGGGCACACAGTTCATCGTATACATCGCCGTTCCACGGGCGTAGGAATTTCTTGGATACAAAATTCCATTTGGACAGATCGCTGCTCCACCAATAGCCCCATTGATTGGTACTGAACAGGTAATAATCCCCTTTATAATTCACAATCACCGGATCGGCCGTGGCCCGGTGCCGGCCCCATTCCGAAAAATTGGGAATGGGTGTGTAACCATAGTCGATGTTGATAGGATTGCAGTAAGTACGGGGTGCCTGGGCAAGGCTGATTCCGCAACCTAGCAACCCCGCCGCAACAACCAGCCAACTGTATTTCCACTTGTGATTCATGTACTTTTATTTTTTGCTTTTTTGCAGTCTGCTTATGAACATCACCGTTCACCGACCACCCATCACCGATCACCGTTCACTGGCCACCGATCACCCATTACCGTTCACTGACCACCCATCCCTACATCTCCGGACTTTCAAACCCCAGCTTTGTTAATCCCTCTTTAATCTCCGGTGCCCCCATGAATAGCTTCCAAAGCAATCCGCTCCGATGGTTCTCAATCATTACGGGTATGGGTCCCTGATCAATGGCGAGATACCGCTGGGGGAACCAATTATCCGTTTCGCTGTATGCATCGTAAAACCCATACTTACCCCAAACTTTATCGCCAAGCTGCTCATACAGATAACGCATTACGTCCATGCTGTACTCAGGGGTATATGGGAATGACGACAGGGCGGCCGTGGGCGAAATTACCCCCAGGTCATTATCGGGGTTATGTGCCGAATATCCATTGACGGAATAGCTTGCCGTAAATCCCCATGCCTGTTTACCATATCCCTTAAACCCTTTTGGATTTTCGATGGCATACTCACGATGGATGAGTGCCTGATTGCGGTTTAACTCCCAGTAATCGGCATACTGGTCTTTTAACCCACGTGGGTCTAACCCCAGGTAGGAATAGTGCGACCAAAACAGCGGCCCTACCCCATTGCTATCCGGCACATTGTGTTTGAGGACGATGGGATGCCCGTACCGTTCGGCGGACGACTTGATGGCACCGCTGCGCGCCCACCCTTCGTGGTACACCGCTGCCGGTATCCCGTGGGTGGGCGAAGAGGCGGCAAGGACATAGGTGATGAGGCATTCATCATAGCCCCTTATGGGATGGTTGGCAGCCCAGCCCGCCGTGGGGCTCCAGTGCCAGTAAAGCACGTTTTGCCCGCCTTGGCGGTACCAATCCCATTCAATGGCTTTCCAGAGGGCATCGGCGCGTGCAGCCAATTGCTTTTCATGTTCATCGCCCTGCTGGAAGTATTCCCGTATACAGATCAGCGCTTGTGCCATAAAAGCAGTTTCCACGAGATCTCCACCATTGTCATTTTTACTGAACGGCTTGGCCCTGCCCCTGGGCCCATCCAGCCAATGCGGCCATGCGCCATGGAACCGGTCGGCTTTTTCGAGGTAGCCGATCACCCGTTCAAACCGTTCGACACCGGCTTGCCTCGTGATAAACTGCCGCTCAATGCCTACCAATAAGGCCATTAAGCCAAACCCGCTGCCACCGATGGTAACCACGTCCCGGTCGTTTTGGGGATACACCCCATCGATGTGGATGCGTTCGCGCGCCAGGCCGGATACCGGCTCCGCACCTTCCCAGAAATATTGGAAGGTTTGGCGTTGTACCAGCGTAAGCAACGAATCATCGGATAAGGTTGACGCTTTGTTGTTTGCGTGGTCTTGCGACGAGCGTCCGTTACAGCTTGTAAGACCTAATGCAGCGATTACTATGAATACGAAAGGTGTGAGTATGTTGGTCATAAAAAAATAATCCGGGTTAAAGTTTCGGGCCGTCAAACCCCAACTTGCGCAGTCCATCCTTAATTTCGGGTGCGCTCATGAATAAATCCCAAAGCAATCCGGTGCGGTGATTTTCGATCATCACGATGATCGGCCCCTGGTCAATGGCAAGGTAAGAATCGGACACCCATTGCTGGGTACTATTGAAGGCGTCATAAAACCCATACGTACCCCAAAGCTTATCGCCCATGGTGTAGTAGAAAAACTTCAATGCCTCCATCGATTCATCCGGGGTATACGGAAATGCGGAAAGCGCGGCGGTCGGCGAGATCACTCCCAGGTCATTGGTGGGCGAATGCGCCGAGTAGCCTTCGTGATTATCACTCGCTGTAAGTCCCCATCCGCCAGTCGGCGGACCATAGCCTATGTACTTGTGGGGATTTCGGATACAGTATCGATAATTAATCAAGGTATGATTCACATTTTGTGTCCAATAATCGGCATATGCGTCACTCAACCCCCTTGGATCGATACCAAGGAAAGAATATTGGCTGAAAAACAGCGGGCCGCCATACTCAGCGCCCAACGGCAGCTCAACACCTTCGTACGTTGCTCCGTTTCGTATCTCACCGTTTCTCGCCCAGCCCTTGCTGTAAACCGTTTCGGGGATACCATGCGTGGGCGATGCAGCGGCCAGTACATAGGTAATCAAGCTCTCGTTCCATCCACGGATGGGAAGGTTCATAACCCAGGCCTTATCCGGCGACCAATGCCAGTAGAGTACATCCTGTCCATCCCGCCGGTACCAATCCCACTCCACGGATTGCCAAAGCGCATTGATGCGGTCTATCAGTTGCTTTTCGGCAGGTGTGGAAGCTGCCAGATACTGACGCATGGTAATAAGCCCCTGCATCAACAGCGATGTTTCCACCAAATCACCCCCGTTGTCATTGGTGCTAAACGGCATTACCGCGCCGGTATTCCCGTTGATCCAGTGCGACCAAGCCCCGTGGAAACGGTCGGCTGTTTCAAGGAAACTGACGATACGTTCCAGGCGTTCGACACCCTGGTTACGTGAAATAAATCCCCTTTCCATCCCCACAATCAGCGCCATAACGCCAAAACCGGAGCCACCGGTGGTCACCAAATCCCCCGAGGTATTACGCTCACGGGCCATACCGCTGTTTGGATGGGCAAAATCCCAAAAGTAGTTGAAGGTTTGCCGCTGCACCAGGGTGAGCAGCTCCTCATCCGAGATAACCGGAAACTTGGGTGCCGGGTCTAGGGTGGTATAAAGGGTCTTGGTCAAACCCGAAAAGCGTTCGCCGCCCGCACCCACCAGTGCATCCGAGATGCGCAATTCGTATTTGGTGAGTCCGTCCAATGGCGCATTGCTGATTAAAGTAACCGATTGTGCATCCGAAGCGAGACCCAGTTGGATATTGGCCGTACCTGTAGCTCCGGTCAGCGTAACAGCCTTCTCCAAAGACGCTTGGTCCACCGGGTTCGAAAAACGGAGTGTCAGCTGCAATTCCAGGGGAATATCGGTCAGCACATTGTCCTGCCCCTTATTTTCCCCATCCACCTCGATGGCGACCACCTGCAGGTCTTCCACCAGGGTCTTAAATTGGATCGCATAGACCGGTCCGCGGCTACCATCCTTACCCCGGAGTTGTTCGGAGACCGCCAAAGTGTACGTCGTATTACTGCGCAGGGGGCCACTGGGGTGCACCACCACGCTGGCCCCACCGGAAAGGAACGCCAGGCTTACCGCGACGGGCCCATCGCCGTTGCTCAGTGTAATGGCCGTATGGGCTGTAGCTTGATCGACCGGCTGCGAAAAGGCCAGGGTGATGCTTCGGTCGAGTGGAACTCCATCCACAACCGTTCCATCGAGCGCGAGGGCCACCTCGCCAACCGATACCTGTAAGAGCGTAAGCGTACCTACCGGATTTTTCTTACATCCTGCCAGTAAACCAGCAAGAAGTATAAAATAAACGAATCGTATCGGTATGCTCACGCCCATCTGCCCACTCTTAATTATCTTCAACCATCTGCTGTATTTCCTCCTGGGTCAGTGCTTTGTCGAAAATGCGCAGCTCGTCGATCAAACTGAGATCCGACAAGTGCCCCCATTCGGTAAAATTGGGTGCTCCAGAACCAATGGTAAGGATATCACAGTTTGCCCAGCTGATTCCCGGGTAGGCTCCTTGGCTTACCACATTGCCGTTGATGTACACCGCACATTGGTCTCCCGCAATCGTAAATGCGACGTGTATCCAATCGCTGCCTGCGTCGATATCCGCCGCTGCACCGCCATCAAACCAGTTGTCTGCGGCACCATTCCCCACATTGAGCTTAATCCGTTGCTTTGCACCCGCTGCTTCGCGGAATAAGCGGAAGCCGCTTGTTCGGTTATTGTTCGTCGGATCGGGAGGACTCACGGTCAAAATACCCCCGCGGTCTGGCACGGCGTTCACTTTATACCAGAACGACGCGCTGAACTCGTCGTTGATCACGTCGGCAGCCGGCAACGTTAGGTAGCCATTGGTCGCACCGGCGTAGGCACGCCCCGATTTGCCTGCTGCAAAACCCGGGCTTCCCACCTTGGTTGCACTGATATTTCCCAAAAGATCGAGGTAAACATCTCCCTCAAACGGCATGTAGAAGATCTCGCCGTCGTATTTGGCTTGATATACGTTGCTGATTTCAAAATCAAAGCTTTTGGTTGTGCTTTTGCCGGACACATCCGTAGCCGTCACTTCCACGGTATAGTCGCCAATGGGCAGTGTTTCGCTGAGGTGCGTTGCAGCTACCCTGCGGTAGTCTTTGAAGCTATCAAGCGTAGTCAATGTGTTTCCGTTGAGTGCGACGGAAATCGACGTGATCTCGATGTCGTCCTTTACCTCGAACTCGAAATTGATTTTTGTCGATTCATCTGTAAATGGAATCAGCACAACGTCTGTAGTCGGATAGCCGATGGTTACTTCCGGAGCAGACTCATCGGCTCCGGGCTGTACCGGTTGGATGTCGTCGATATAGCCGTTTTGGCACGATGTGGCAACAAACAGCAAGACGAGCAGTTTATTTAGTTTCGTGTTCATTTCAATACCTATTTAAGTTTCTAATTGGTCTATTGATTTTCGTCTCTCAACTGGGGCAGGATATCCTGTTGGTCCAATGGATACGGATAAAATCTATTCGTTGCCGCATCATAGGTACGCCCGCCATAAGAGAGCTCGGCCGTGCGATCGTGCCGCACCAGGTCATAAAACCGGACACCCCACTCACCCGCGAACTCCGCAAATTTTTCATCCAGTACCTGATCAAGCGTAACGCCGCTTAATGGACCAAGGCCTACCCGGCTGCGTACAGCGTTTACCGCAGCATCGGCCGTCATTACTGAGCTGGTGGCACCACTGGTCAACGCCTCGGCATGCATCAGCAGTATCTCCGCATAGCGGATGCAGGTAAAATTTTTATTTTCACCGTATGCGGTTCGGCCTTCGGTAAGCATGGTGGAGGGCCAATAATGCTTGCCACTGTAGAATTTGGTCCGGACGCTGTTGTTGAAGACATCGCCATCCGGGGTGGTATTGGAGATCCAGCTTGGAGTACCGGGATACGCATTGCGTAAGTTCGTGATACCATCGGGTGTGAAAATCACCGTGGTCTCAAGGCGTTCGCGCTCACCGCGGTCGAGCATGAACTGGATGTATTTCATGCTGGGTTCCCAAAAACCCCAGCCGCCACTGGCACCACTCCGTGCAGGTGTCCAGCTTGTGGGGCCGAAGAAATCCCACAGATACTTATTGGACGCACCCGATCCCGTGCCATAGTCAGAATATTGAAACTCCAACAGATTTTCGTCGTTGAGCTTGCCACGTAGTTTAAACAAGTGATAGTAATCCGGTTCCAGGATAAACAGCCCACTGTTTATGATCTGGCCGGTGGCTTCTGCTACGGCAGGATAATTTTTCAGTTCCAGGTTGGCCATGGCCTTTACCGCAAGTGCAGTATAGCGGGTAACCCCACCGCGTACATCCGATCGTTGGTTCGGCCGCATGTCAGGCAACAGCGGAATCGCCTCGTCCATCAGTGCGGAGATATGTTGCATGACCTCTTCAAAGCTAGATAGCTCCACATTGAGCAACTGAGACGGCTCCGAAGACGTGGGGATCAGGATTCTTCCCCAAAGGCGGGCCAATTGCAGGAATTCAAACCCCTGCATCACCTTGATCTCTGCAATGTATTGCTGGGCGGTCGTCGCATTGGCGCCAGCCTCCTGGTATTTCTGTATTTCTTCGATCGCGCCCTGCCAATAGATCAGGTCGCTATAGAGGCTGGTCCAGGAGTTATTCATCGCCCAGAAATTGCGGTCATACCGAAAACTATCTGCCTGCGCGAATAACGGCTGGTCACCGCGCCCACCGATGTCGATGTCATCTCCACGTACGGCAAGGGTAGGATAAACTTCCCATCCAAAGTCATACAATTGATTGTAGGCGCCATACAGCATCAACACCATATTCTGGGTTTGTGTATAGTCCGTTCCCTCAGCAATCTGCTGATTTTCGAGCGGTTCATCCAATAGGCTGCTACACGATGTGCCGAGCAACAGTCCGAAGAATATCATCGCCCCATATTGAGTATTTCGTATCGCTTTCATGTTATCTTTCCTTAATACTTTTACAGTTTAATGGTTACGCCCAAGGTATAAATGGCAGGTATGGGATACACTTCCCGATCGATACCGTCCGCCACTTCCGGGTTAAAGCCGTTATATTTAAACACCGTAAGCGGACGCTCTGCGGTGAGGGTTACCCGGGTTTCCGGCCAGGTTACCCCGTTAATTTCCTTACCCAGGAATGAATAAGACAGGCGTACGTTCTGTAGCCGGAAGTAAGAACCTTTTTCCACGAAATAGCTGCTCATGACCTGGTTCCATGCTCTGCGCAAACCGGAGGCCGACGGATAATTCTTCGCTGAGCCGCTTTCTTCTGTCCACAGGTTAGTGGCCAGGTCGGCGTCGATGTTGGTGTCGTTGGTGAAAATCATTTCACCACGCTTGCGATTCAGGATGTGATATCCCATCTGCCCTTGCAGCAACGCAGCAAATTCCAGCTTTTTATACCGGAAACCGAGGTTGGCACCCCACGTAAAATCCGGCATGTAAGAGCCCAACACGACACGGTCCTTGTCGTCAATGACACCGTCTCCGTTCTGATCCTTGAAAATCAAATCGCCGGGCACCAAGCTCTTTTCAGCAATAAAATCTTCGTTATAGGTGTCCTTAATTTCCTGTGCATTGTCGAATACTCCCGTGACCTCATACCCATAGAATGCTTGGTACGGCTGACCGACGATGGAGCGTTGGCGGAATTCAGCCGACCCGGCATTCAGGCCATCGGCACCACCGAGCCCAAGCACTTTATTTTTCAGTGTGGCGATGTTTCCACCGATGTTATAGGAGAAATCCTCAGACAGGTTTTCGCGCCAATTCAGGTTAAGCTCCAATCCTTGGTTCCGTATTTCACCCACACTGCGGCGTTCGGCAGATGCGAATACCGGTGGCACGATGGTCACCGCCAAGTTGCGTGTATCCCGGATAAAGTAATCGGCTTCCAAAGACAGGCGGTTGTTCAGGAACTGCGCATCCAGACCGAAGTTCTTCTCTACCGTAGTCTCCCATTGGGTGATAAGGTCAAAGGTCGGGTTCAACCGCCTGCCGATGATCCGGGTGCCATCAATCGCTCCGTTGTTTTCCTCCACGGTGGGCAGCCCGACGGAAGGACTGATCGCGTCATTCCCCAACTGCCCCCATGATGCCCGGAATTTCAAGAAGTCTATGCCTTCCACATCAAAGAAATCTTCTTCAGATAAAACCCATCCGGCACCCACCGTGGCAAAATTACCCCAAGTCTTCTGGAACTTGTTATTACCATCGCGTCTAAACGTAGTATATAAAAGGTAACGGTCGTCGTAGTTATAAGCTGCCCGGCCAAAGAAAGAGAGAAATTGAAGATTAGCATTGATGGCTTTATCATCTCCATCATTCGCATCCCCGATTCCGTCGACATCAAACTCGGTGGCATTGGAAAGATACCAAAACTGTTCAGCAGCCCGGGAAGGTGCTGGTGCAATTCCGGTTCCCCTGGCATACAGCAACTCTGCGTACTCACTTCGATAGGATTGTCCCAATACCACGTTTAGTTTATGCTTGCCAAAATTGTCATCGTAGGTCAGAAAATTATCCCATACCTGGTCGAAACTTGATGTATTTCTTCGGCGAATGGCCGATTGGTGTTGCGTAACCCCATCATTATATTCAAAATCGACACGCCTCGTATTTACGAAGCCAAGTCCATAGTTGTATTGTGTGCGGAATTTAAGTTTGTTTTCCCAAACATTCACCTCTGCGTGGAAGTTACCCAGCATTTTGGCCACGTGGTTTCGGTTGTCGATGTATTCCAGCGGGAAGAACGGATTCTGGCTGCCCCGGTAGCCGATCTGTTGTGCATTGGCATACTTGACCGGCGTTGCCTTGGCATTTCCTTCATCGTACACTGGCAGGATCGGTACCGCAAAATAAGACCGGAACCACGCCGTGTTTTCGCCGTTGTATTGACGGGCGGTGCTCACGTTGAAGTTGCCACCGACGTTTAACCAGTCTTTCACCTTGCTATCTACTTTTACACGAAAATTCAACCGCCGGTAGTTACTGCGCTGCAAATCCAGCAATCCCTCTTGGTTGAAGTAGCTACCACCGATGGAATAGCGTGTACTCTCACCCCCGCCATTAAACGAAAGATTATGATTTTGTATCGGAGCAGGGCTCATGATTTCGTTATACCAGTCGGTATTTACATCGGGCAGATTCGGATCGATCCGGCTGCGGCCGTACCGCTGCATGGCGTTTTGTACCAGGGCAATATCCGCTGCGCTCCCCGTTTGGTTGATGTACTGCACAAACTGCTGGGCATTTGCCATTTTCAGCACATTTTGTGGATTCTGTATCCCGTAGTATGCATCATAAACGATTTCGCCGGGTTTGTTATAGGCACCTGATTTGGTTTCAATCAGCACGACACCATTGCCGGCACGAACCCCGTAAATGGCCGATGCCGAAGCATCTTTCAATACGGAGATGGTCTCGATGTCATTGGGATTGAGGAAATCGATGTTATCGAAAAACATCCCATCGACAACGTACAGGGGTGCGGCATTTCCCTCGAACGAACCGATACCCCGCAGCCGCACGGTGGGCGACGCACCGGGTGCACCATTACTCACGATCTGAACACCGGCTACCCGTCCCTGCAAAGACTGCATCGCCTGCGCGTTGGGTGTTTTCGCAATGTCATCTGCACGTACCGTGGCAACCGCCGTCGTTAAATCCCGCTGGCGTTGCGTACCGTACCCCACCACTACGACTTCTTCCAATTCGGTGCCTTGATCCTCCAGCACCACATCAACCATTGTCCGGCCTGCAATCGGTATTTCCTGTGCGGCAAAGCCCAACGACCGGAAAATCAATGTGTCAGTGCCTGCCGCCTCAATGGAATAGTTTCCCGAAGCATCCGTCTGTGCGGCCGTAGTAGAACCTTTTACCAGGACTGTTACGCCCGGAATCCCGCCCGATGTCAGGGCGTCGGTCACTTTCCCGCTTACTCTGCTTTGCTGACCATATGCCGCAACGGACCACATGCACAGCGTCAATAAGCACGTAAATAAACTCCTCATGTTGTACTCAATTTAATTGGTTATAATAATGTGTGTTGTCCTCACCAGCAATTTGCTGATTTCAAATAGGTTACTATAAAACCCCTAAGCGGGCCTATATGTTTTACAAAAATGTGATGTATCGTCTTACATTTCAAAAAAACAGCTAACACATCCCTACATCATCCTAAAATGAATTTCTCATTTGCTTTCTAAAAGCAACTTAACAAATTAATATTCAAATAATTGACCTCAAATCTTACTTACTCACCAACAACAGTTTTGTGTATTTTATACACTATATGGAATGAGAGGTAATGATGTAGTCAATTGATAGAAGGTAACGGCTGTTCATATACAAAAATAAGTCGTTTAGGACATAATCCGATGGCGGTAAATTTTTGGTATTCAACTTGCGAGCAGGTGAGTCATGGAAAACAACCCGCTTGTCTTATATCGTCAATGGCTTATGAAACAACACGTTGTATGGGCCGATGTGATCGCCGCTGCCGCCATGGATAGTTTTGACGCGCTATACCATGAAAGTATACGCCTATTTGGCGTTTCTGTGGAAGAAATGTATAGTTTTGTTTCTCCGGACGGCCAGAATGATGGTATGGGAGAAACCTATCGGCGTGGAAAACATACACTTCGGCTCCTCAGCTATATCGAACATACGCTGGCCAAACAAAACGTCGGTATAACGGCTCTTATTGCGTCACTGTTGTTTGAGATCACCGAAAAACATAAACCGGTTCCGTTGAGTGAAAACGAATATAAGGAAGTACTAGACCGGGCACGTTCCGATTACCACCAAGCCATCACCATGGCTGACCAAGCAAGTATGAAAGCCTATGAGAACCACCTAAAAACCCTGGAAGAAGATCAGGAAGCACGGCGATTCATGGATGAAACCTGGAGATCATTTTCAGAAACGAAATTCAACCCGCATACCATTGCGGCATTTGGAACGCTGTAAACCCCAATTGACCTCATTTTGCCTGCCGTGTCATTTTTTCCAAGGCATCCCATAGATCCGCCGGGATAGCTTCCAGACCGCTGAATTGCCCTGCACCTTGCAACCATTCGCCCCCGTCAATCGTGATAACCTCGCCGTTGATATAACCGGCAAAATCAGACAAGAGGAAAGCGGCCAGGTTTGCCAGCTCCTGGTGGTCACCCACACGCTTGAGCGGAACACGGTTTTTAAAATCAAATTGCCTAGCCAGATCACCGGGCAATAGCCGTTCCCAAGCACCTTTGGTGGGAAAAGGCCCTGGGGCGATGGCGTTGCTACGGATCCTATATTTTCCCCACTCTACAGCCAATGATCGCGTGAGAGCTAATACTCCGCCTTTGGCCGCCGCCGAGGGCACCACATAGGCAGACCCGGTGAAAGCATAGGTAGTGACGATGTTCAGTATGCTGGCAGGTTGTCTCTGTGCGATCCAATGCTTACCAAACACTAGGGTACAGTTGGCTGTACCCTTTAGCACAATGTCGATGATGGTCGAAAACGCGTTGGCGGAGAGACGCTCGGTAGGCGAGATGAAATTGCCGGCCGCGTTATTCAGCAGCGCATCCACGCGGCCAAATCTGTCGAGCGTAGCCGCCACAAGATGTTCGATGGCGGCCACATCCCGCACGTCACAGGCTACCGGCAATACCTGTCCTCCGGTTTCTGCGGTCATTTCTTCCGCCGCTTTTTCCAACACTTCCCTTTTGCGGCTCGCGATAACCACCGCTGCACCTAGCCGGAGAAAATAGGTAGCCATGGCTCTTCCCAATCCTGTACCACCGCCGGTCACAACAATGGTCTTGCCGTTTAACGCTCCTTCGCGCAAAGCCCCCTGAATTTCACTATCGATGCCTTCCATCGTCCCTATTTTTTACTTTTCAAATTGTCAATAATTGCTTTCAGAATCGCCCGGGTAGCGGGAGACCACCATTGTTTAAGTAACGACTCGATGGCATCGGTTTGATCGGCTTCAAACCGGGTAATCAGCGATTGCCGTATATTGCGTTTGCTTTGCCGCCAGGCATTCCGCTCGTACTGTGTGTACTTTCCGATCTGTCGTTCAGCGACCGTGCGGATGCTTTTTGCGTCCACTACTTCATCCACCAAACCAACCTCCATTGCATCACGCGGATTAAACAATTTGCCTTCCAGCAGGTAACGATACGCCGGGGCATGCCCCAGCCAAAAGCTGTAGAGCTGGGAAATGCTCTCCGGGACAATAATTCCGACGGGTATTTCATTAAGCCCGATCACGTAGTCGCCCTGAGCCATGATCCGGTAATCACAACAGATGGCCAACACACACCCACCGGCCGGACTGTGTCCGCTGATAGCTGCCACAGCCGGTTTATCAAATGCAACCAACGTACGGATGAAACCAAAAAACGTATGCCAGAACCGACGTACCTCTTCCTCATTATATTCATACAGTGCAACCAAATCAAGACCGGCGCTGAAGAAGTCTTCCTTGCCGTGAAAAATAATTCCTTCCACAGCGGGATCTCCGCCTGCTTCGATGATGGTCTGCTGTAGTTCTTCGATCATCTGTTGATCCAATGCGTTTGACCTGCCACGATCCAGATAGATATGGGAAATCCGTTGGTCAACCGTAACCTTAACAAAATCCATGGGTATTATTCAATTGTGATATAATGTACCGCGCGCCCTAACCGACCTTTTGTGTCCAACCCTTCTACAACAATGCGATAAGTCCCCGGGCTGTCAGCCGTGTAAAATTCAAAAGAAGTTTGGCCCGACTCATCTGCTATGACATTCGGGGCCCAATGGATGGTGGTACGGAGATCCCGCATGCCTGCGAGAGAATCTGCCGGAGCACTGTAATCGGGAACGTAAAATTCGCGTACTTCATAATATCCCTGTGGGCTATATGTGACGATACCCGGCGTGTATAAATCGTGGTTGTATCCACCCCCATCACCACGTTTGGTGGTAATAATGATGACGCCGCCACTGCCTCTCATCCCATAGACGGCCGTATTGCCAATGCCCCGAAGTACTTCGACAGTTTCCACATCCATGGGATTGATCGTCGCCAATGCATCTCCTTCCAAAAACATACCATCCACCACAATTTGCATGGGCTGATCCGGTGAGCGGGTAGAATAGGGAACGCGGTTGCGGAAAATCACACCAACCAGCCGTCCCTGTAAGCAGATATCTAACGATGAACATCCCATGGTAAGCTCATCCGCAGTAAGGACCTGATCGGCATTGCCGGGCCCGTTAAGGTTGCTGGAATGCTTGACTTTATTCTTTTCGGCTTCACGGGTTACCTTGACTTCTTCCAACAAGATGGTCTTTTCCTTGAGCCCATACCGTTCCATTTCCTGAAACTGCTCCTGGGTGTTTTTCAGGTAAGCACTGATGGACTGGTTTACGTCAACGGTAGCGTCGGGCGTATTGGGGTTACGTGTTACCTGCTGCCGCGGTGATTCATCGAGGTGAATATCCACGTTTTTCCGTCCCTGTTCGTCACGGGCTTGCACGACAAATTTGGTGTCGTCAAAAAACAGCAGGCGATCAAACGCGAATCTACCCTGTTCATCGGTGACGGTATCCACAATTGCGGCGACATTGCTTGTGGACAGAACGGTAACAGTTGCGTTGGGTACCGGAGTTTTTCCATTCCGCTTGGTTACCACGCCGCTGATACGCAGATCCTGTTCCGGTTGGTAGGTAATAACCGGATTTTTACCTGCTATCAGATTTTCCCAATTGATGCGGCTCCATCCTTGGGTAAGCATAACATTGTCTAACAGCCTGCGTTTGGTTACATCCACTCCTTTGGCGATATCCGTATCTTGAAAGTAATATTCGGGGGTTTCAATATATCCCCTCACATCCGAACTCAACAAAAGTGAAGCATAGATATTTCCTTCGCGTGTTGTGGAATCCATCGGCACTTTGGCTAAATCAACCACGGCAGCGGAAAGTACAGCCACGCGGCCGGAATCCGTCTCATGTCCGGCGGTGATCCGCACCGCCACTTTCTGCCTCGATCCATAGACTTTTTGATCGGTAGTCACAGACAGTGGCAATATGGACGCTTCATCCATATTAAATATTGCCCGTTGGGCCAAAGGCTTCATCTCTGGCGCAAGCAACGTCAATTGAACGACTCCCGCAGGCAAATATTCCCAGGGGACGGAAAATACCAATTCGTTTTTCGTAAGCTTCCCTTTGGATGCGTAGAAAACGGTACCATTCTGCTGGAGCAGTAGGGTGAGTTGCTGGCCCTTCACCAGGTCATCCGATGCAAATGCCTGTATAAAAATCTGTTTTTCCTGTTCGTTATTCACTGCCAATGCATACCCCGAGGCCTGCACGGGGGGTAGCTGCTGCTCCGTTTTGCTTCCATCGGCAAAGGTTATCTTAGCCGTATAAGTACTACCTGCCTGGGGTATAAAACTGAAATTGCCCATTCCGGCGTGTACCGTCTCAAATTCGGCGATGCGCACACCGTTTTCGTCTTCCAAGTAACCCACTGCTCCGATACCTAGGCCTTCCGGCTGCAACGCTTTAAAGGCCACTTTGGCGAGGTTACCGGCCACAAGATGACCGCTTTCTGGAAAAAACTGAATACTAGGGGTATGGGAGGTAGTTTTAAGGGGAATGATCTTTTTAACCGTTTGGTTTTGAGACCGCGATAGGGTAAGTTCTATTTTGCCGGTCTTCAGATTAAAAGGCTGTTTATTGACAAAATTGAACGCGATCCGCCCTTGTTCATCGGTTTTTTCACGTCCTCTTCCGATATTCCGCTCCTCCAGAATAACTTCGTAATTAACATTCATATCCGCCATCGGCCCGCCCTTGGGATCGGTAAAGGCGATCTCTGCAGTAACCGTGTGCACGGGTGAATTCTCGTACGAAAAGGAACTGTGGGTAACGATGGAATCGGTCCGCGCATTTCCGATGGGTAATACCCGGTCAAAGAAACCTTCGTTGTCAAAATTGCGCATCCAGTTGGTGTAAGCGCGTATGCGGTAATTGCCCTCACCCAGGGAATCGGCCAATTGAAAATCGCCCATCGTTACGCCTGAAATCAACGGTATCCGGATTGACTGAATCATTTTTTCATCCGGACTGATTAGGTCTACATAGAGTATTTTACTAAGGCCTGAGAGAAAATTATAGGCTCCAATGGTTACATATCCCTTAAACCAGATATCATCTCCCACGGTATAATAGGGTTTGTCCAGATGCAGATAAACCCTTTCCTGGGGGTAATTTTCAGCATATTTACCGAGTTTCTCCAGGACTCCTCCAATGGCGTCTTCCTGGGCATAGACTGCTTTTAAAGAAAACAAAAACAGGGTAAATATGGTTAGCCAACGGTACATATATGATTGCTAAGTTCGGGTTTATATTCGAACACTCATAGTGGTAAATATAGGCAAAAAAAATATCTTTGCAAGATGAACATCCTAATTATCGGTTCAGGCGGACGGGAGAGTGCTTTTGCCTGGAAAATTGCCCAAAGTAAACAAACAGCCCAATTATATATTGCACCCGGCAATGCGGGTACGGGTCAATATGGCCAAAATGTACCGATTAAGGTCACTGATTTTGACGAAATAGCCGACTTTGTGCTCAGCAAGCAGATAAACCTGGTGTTGGTAGGGCCTGAGGAACCGTTGGTTAAAGGAATACATGACTATTTTCTGGAGCGGGCCGACTTGCGGCACATTCCCGTAATCGGACCACAGCAGGAAGGGGCTCAATTAGAAGGCAGCAAAGATTTTGCGAAGCAGTTTATGATTCGCCACGGTGTCCCAACGGCCGCGTCCCAATCGTTTGATCGATCCACATTGAGCGAAGGGCTAGCTTACCTGGAAACGCAGAAACTACCTGTTGTGCTCAAGGCAGATGGATTGGCTGCGGGTAAGGGAGTGCTCATCTGTGCCACCCTAGACGAGGCTAAAACCGAGTTGAGGGCGATGCTCGAAGATGCGAAATTCGGGGAGGCAAGCAACAAAGTTGTGATCGAAGAATACCTAGCCGGCATTGAACTCTCGGTCTTTGTGCTGACGGACGGCGACAGCTACAAAGTACTGCCATCAGCGAAAGATTATA